>Ga0233365_1000007_pt1 | contig 605894 bp, 504 predicted proteins | sample ElkDunMinimDraft_27_FD_191535 | JGI IMG/M metagenome (GOLD analysis project Ga0233365, IMG submission 191535) | Fecal eukaryotic communites from dung pellets of Tule Elk in California, USA - Elk Dung C36 | ecosystem: Host-associated > Mammals > Digestive system > Large intestine > Fecal... | reverse complement strand
AAAATCCTTGAGGAAGAAAAAAAATCACTAACTTTGAATACCAGTGACGCATAAGTGCGTATTATTGAACTCTTTCACTGGTGCACTTTCACGCGGAATGCGTGGTGTACTTTCCCCGGAATATCCAATAGGGCAATGTGCCTTTGATTCTCAGATTTTGTAATGTACCGGGTGAAATGTTCAGCATTTTTCTTTCTTCTGCGCTCCTGAACCATAGCTGGCTATCTTGTTTCTTGGCTTGTGCTCCCAATGTTTCTCTGATTTCATCCAGAATCTCTTGTTTTAGTCGCTGCAGGTGTTCCATTGTGACGATGTTTATCTCCATACCATTATAAATTTATCATGAATTTCAATGTACACTGATATGGAATACAGTGATCTAAAATGGTTGGCAAAAGTAGAGTTTGGCTTACGAGGGTGCAAAAAACAGCTTTAAAATTTGTAATATACCGGGAAGTATACTGAAATATGATTTTAAAAGGGCTTCAGGTCACAAGGGTATGCCCGGAGGATACCCTAAACTACGTTTTCGGGGCATACGGCAAGTAAAGTAGGGCTATGCCCAACTTCCGCTTGCTCAGATGTCTTATCCTGTTATTGGTTTGCACATTGACTCGTTCTATTATAATTTTACACATTTTTCAAATGTTAATCATTATTCTAGAATTGAATTTTATCAAATAACCTCAACATAAACATTATATCATCAGGGTTTAATACATATCCAGATTTTATATCTCCTGTATGATGTGCAGACAAATTATTCCTTACAAACAACAACTCTAAAACTCTATCTACTTGAGACTTGTCGCAATTTTCTCTAAAATATAAAACAGCTGAATAAAGTGTCGCTGAATTCACAGGTTGATGTAAAGATCCTACACCTCTAGTTTCTAATTTATCTATAGAAATAATGTGAGGAGCTAAATTATTTTGAAAACTAAATCGCCCCCTATTTATTTTTAATAAATCACCCGAAGATTTAACAACCTTAGTTATCTCTCCGTTATAATTTTTAACATCAATATAGTTTTTTCTATCGCTCTCGATTACTTCATTAAGACTACAATATTTCTCTAGAAAATGAAAACAGTAGAGTAAAGCCTGATTTAAATCAAACTGGTCACTAATACCTCTTTCTAAGCATATATATATTTTGTCAAGCAATCCATTTCTATTGCTCGCCAAATTTAAGAAGTCAGCATTTCTCACAAATGATGTTAAAAAACATTTTTGACGAATTCTTTTTTTAATATCATAAGCTTCAATTAAAGAAAGATTTTCTTTACACCTAGTTAAGGAGTTCTGGAATTGTGTAAAAAATATTTTAGTATTAACTCTAGTTAAACTAAACTCTGGATTTTCTTTAACAATATAGTTTCTAGTATCAAAACCTTCTAATTGTCCAAGATTCCAAATCTTGTTTGAAGCTGTTACAAAAACAATCTGATATCCTGGATTTAATGACTTTATAAACTTATAAATGCTAATTCCCGATAATTCTTCCTTGTCATTAGACAATTTATTAAAATCTTCCTCATGTAATCTTAAATCTAATATAAAAGTATTACAATCATACTTAGCAATAGCCTCAAACTCGATCCACTCCTTGATATTCTTTATTAGAGAAAGTTTATCATGTTCTCTTGAGAACTCATTAAATGGAAAAGAAGTCGCCTTTGATTTATCAAGCATTAATTGATATATACTATACCATCCTTTTAAATGTTCGTCATCTATCAGGGCAACTTTTAAGTCGTCAAAACCTAAATTATTTATTGGTATTTTATTTTTAGAATTAAAACCCTCCCTAGAGTCAATTTTGGCTTCCGCATACTTGAAATATAGTGAATTTTTAAAGGTTAAGTTACTAACAGAATCCTTTAATTTTTTATAATTTTCATTTGAATCTGTTTTAATAGCATCAGACAGTCTACATATTCCCCATTCATTTGCAATACTATGATTAGTTTCGAAATTGGCAGGAGGCCTTAGCCATATCTTATCTAAAAATTTAGCAAAGTTTTCCTTCTCTATAAAATGCTGATAGGAACCTTTTTCAAGAAAGAGCGTTATCTCTTCTTTATTATCCCGAATTTTATATACTCCCTCTGCCAGCAAAATAGGATATCCCTCATACGTCTTACATAAAAAGGATAAACTCTCTTCACCTAAGAATACAATAGCAAACCTCTTATTCGTCACACGATTATCTAGTCTTAGATGATAAGCTAAACGAATCCCCAGATACTCCAAATAATTATCAGAAAGCGAAACTTTAATAAATACCAATTCGGCCTCATTTAAATCAACAAGTAACCCCTCATTAATAAACTCTTCAGTTATATAGGAATCTACGTCTTTCGTAGAGCTAGCTTGAAATAGATAGTCCTTTTCAAAAAATGACTCACTTATGTAAGCAGTATTATTATGGTGAATTAATAGAGTTTCCATAATTAACTTAAAAACGAGGAAACTTTTTTATTTAAAATGTTTATTACAGCATCGAAATCGGCCTCATTTAAAACCTTGGTTGATTGTACAGTTATTTCAATTAAACCCGAGATATTATCAAAAAAATTGACACTTTCTAACCGAACATTAATACTTGCTTCTTTATATCTATTATACTCCATTATTAATTGTTCTCTAAAGCCTAAGATCAACGATAGCTCCCATCTTTCTCCGAACTGCAACACAGAAAGGTGATGATTAGAAGTGTTTAACATTTCGCAAAATAGTTTCAGATTTTCAGAGTAAAAATCTTTACTATTAATATTTAACACATTGCCGACCAAACTACTGCTGCTAATCCCTCCAGAAAACAAAACCATCTTTTTGGATGTTGTTTTTAAAAAATCATCAATATCAATTCGTGTAGAAGCATCAAAAGCACTTCTGTGGATTGCTACCACATCATAAGCAGATAAAACCTCACTAATTTTCTGCTTGTCTTTAAAAGACTCCTGTAATTTAGTAAAACGATCACCTACACAATTCTCCACAACCCCCTTATAATCATTTATATCAAAAGAAGTTAAGTAATTTTTCTGTCTAACAATTCTATCATCTATAATTATCATTATACTCATTACCTATAAAATCTAAATATATATGTAAAACCTTCACAATCATCAATAGGATACAACCTATCTATGTTCATATCTGAGACAAGTAGATTTATCCTAAAACAACCGTCATTAAATTTGGATTCGATACTCCAATCACATAAGTTTTTTAGTTTACCCGCCAATGTACCGAAATCACCACCGTCAAGTCGAAACTTTAAGTCATCCTTAGATTTAAAAGAACTGAAAGACCCAACTTGTGTCAATCGTAATTCGACACTATAATCCTCTAATCTAACTATGGAAAATTTCAAAGATGGGTACTGAGGTCTATTTTTAAAACTTTGAAATACAAGATCTAAAGCAGAACTTAGAGTTTGCACATCTGTAAAAAAACTAACTCCTTCAATATTTTCAAATATTGGATAATTGAAACTGGATAGATGAGCATCAAACTTCTTTATTAGTAACTTTCGTAATTGATTATTTTCTTCTCTAATTTCAATTTCGCTCTTAAATAAATCAATAATTTGTGAAAATTTCTGTATACTCTTTCCTTCAACTATCAGCCGATACTCTTCTGGTATTACAACATCACCAGGGTAAGAATACCTCTTCACAGGATTGTCATATAGGGTTTTGAGTTCTGGAGAGCTCCAACCAAACTTGATTCGATGTTCTCCCCAACCGCTCTCTGACACATCTGTCCTCAATAAGAAGCTAAATATTTTTGCATTTAAAGTCGGTTTTAATGAATTAAGATCTCGGCTAAACTCAGTAAACTCTTTATCAACACCTTCCAAAAAGAGATCTATTGACTTATCATAAATATCCCAAATATGAGTGGAAAACTTTAAATCTGAATCATTCTTAGTAAACTTCTTTAAATGTTTCACCACAATTTTAGGCTTGTGTTCCAGAGGAACTTTAACGCCTCTGATTTTCTTTTCCTTTTTTAATGCAGTTCCTTTCGAAAGGTGGTTAAGTCTTATTTCAAGTTTATTGCTTAGGGAGTCTTTTTCTCCTCGAACCATTTTTAAGAATTCAATTTTACCCAGTAATACCGGGTACATAACTAAGGATTTCTTTTCTTTGCCATAATCTTTTTGAAACAATAGTTCGGCTTTTTCGAAGCCATATGTTTCCCACAAATAAATCCACTTTCGGATATCTTTAATGTACTTTTTCCGAACATTTGGTTTTTCATTAACAACAATACCCGTAACTTCTTTTCGATAACCATCTTTTTGAAGTCTAGTCTTAACGGGATTTATTTCAAAACTTTCTGCCTTTATTATTCTTTCTACCTCTTGAATAAACTCATGTCGCTCTGTATAAATATTATTCATCGAACTGAATGTGATATCATCTGCGTATCGAGAATAATGAGCACCAAAGCGTTTTGCTACTGCTGACAAATAAAAATCTAATCGAAATGCAATAATATTTGATAAAATTGGTGATGTTGGCGCACCTTGTGCTAATACAGAAATAGGCTTTTCATTAGCTTTTTGCAGTTGTTGGCAACAACATAAAGTTGCAATTACATTCGCTAAATCTAACCTTTGACACTTTTTATTCAGATTAAAAGGAGGATACTGTAGTCTTCCCCATATCCTTGCTTGGTTTATACTTGGAAAAAAATCCTTTAAATCAATATTATAGACAAACGTGTTATTGGTATGAATGTTTGCATTGTCAACGATTGACTTTCCTATAACAAATCCAAAAGCGGCATCGTGTGTTTTAAAAACAATTGACAAAAGGTGATTTAAACAGCGTTGGATGACTTTCAAGCCCAAAACTGGTGAATTTATGACTCGAACCCCTCCTGATTTTTTACTTATTTCAAATTGCTTATATCTCTTACCTAAACTTTCGTTGGAGATATAGTAGTTTAATTGATTGAAACCAATTTCGGGACTTCCTTCCTTACTAGTCCAAGATTTAATCAAATTAAGAATATTTAATAAATCTCTCTTCGTCTTCATTTGACGATACAATTTATTAATATGATCTATCTGACTATTTTTAAATATCATAAATAATGCTATACTTCTAAAATAGCTATACTTTTTTCTTTGTGTATGAGGACTAAGTACATTAAGTGCAATCATTTGAATTCCAACCGACTTGGAATTTTAAGGATTGTGCTTAATGATATAATAGAACAATATGTTTAAATGGTATAATCATCATATTTAAACATTACGTCACAATATTACTATTGAGACAATCAACCGGTCTTTAAATCATAGATAATCTAACAGTTGAATCTTTCAAAATTTTTAGCTCATTTTATCAAACGTATAGCATTATTATATATCCTCAAAAATACATTAAAAAGCTTTAATTTACAACCGAGTCGCTATCTCTTTGTTATTTAGCCCCTACCTCTCGTGAGAAAAGCAATCCTATTTATTTGTCTTTAACCAAGTTTACCAAAATACATTCCTGCTTTATCGGCATATTTATTCTGCAGTAGAAAAAGTGAATCCCTAAATGCGATCAAACGTTTGCTCCAAATTTCAGCCACTTCAAAATCTCCCATTGTATTGGGTAAAATAACCTTTTGCCCTTTGGTAGTACCCACAAGTACATTCCACAACTGATTACCAGCCTCTAACAACACTGCATCAGAAATCATATTGTCGCCAGTCAAATAGTACTTATACTCTCTATTATTTATATCTTTTAAAACCACAAGAGTATTCTCTTCCACCTTCTTAAGAAAAAGCTCGTTGGTCTTAAAGAAATTTCCATGATGAAGCGCAAGATCCATATAGTATTTTTGAGCTTCATAGGTCTCGTAATTCAAGACTCTTAATTTGTAAGCGAGATCAAACGCATCTCTTACATAGCCCATTGATGAAAGAAGGCCAGATAAATCTAATGCTTCCATAATACCAAACTTACTAAAATCATCTATTGCTAATATCAGGCTTGCTGCCTCTTGAAACTGGTCATTTTCTGAATAAAATACCGCGCCTAATTTCCTAAATAAGTTGACGCTTCTGGAATCTATCAGTATTAAGCCTTGCTTCAACACAATCTCCGCCTCTTCAATAAAATCTAACTTATAATAGGACAAAAACAATATTTGTTGAGTAGTAAGATCTAAACAGCTAAAATCTTTTTCTCTCAACAAATCAATTACGTGCATATATTTTTCTAGGTGATAAAGACACTCTGCATACCGAGGTGTCATTTCATTTAGCGAATTGTGTTCTTTTAGCTTCTCAAAATAGACTAATGCCTCTCTATATTCGTTTAATTCACAAAAACCATCAGCTAATTGCATCCAAATGAATGCTTCACTTCGTTTATCATACTTTTTGTCTTTTGCCTGTTTTAATACATTCTTCGCATTAGAAAGATTTCCTTGCTCCATATGGTAAGCAAATAAACCTATGTATCCATATACATAATCTGAGAACTCGGACACCAAACTTTCTGAGTACACTTTTACTAAATCGTAGTCCTTTAGCAATACACCATTCAATACAAAATTATCTAATATTAGAGGCTTGTATTCTATTGGCATATTACAATACGCCTCTAATAAAGTCGATTCTAACCGCAACTTATCTCCTTGTTTTGCCCAAAGTCTAGCTTCACAGGCTAATGTCTCAAAACGCTCATCATCCCCGGCATTAATTTGCTTCTGTTTCCATTCCTCTAACAACAGTTCACAACGTTGAAGTCTATTGTTATCTAAATGGTATAGAAATAATCCTTTAAAGGAAAAAAAACGTGGGCTTATACTCCATGATTTTTCAAAATCTCTTTCTGCCTCTGCTTCCTTAGCTAAAGCCTTAAAACATAATGATCGGTTATAATAGGCTATTGATAGCATTTTATCAGCGCTACCATTTTCCAGTATTGTTATTATCCTACTATATAAATGTCTAGCTTTTTCGATTGATTGAAGCTCCATTTCCGTAAAGGTTTTAAATTGAATCTTGTCAACTCTTAAAATTGAAGAAACTATTAATCCTGTATAAGAATTAATAATCTGCCAATTCTTATAACTATCATCCTCAACAATGGCTTCAATTTTCCAGAACGACTCTTTAACTTCGTCTATCTTTCCTTCCGCATTATATAATTCTAATAGCTTAATTAGAATTGACTCATCCTTAAGCAAGCTTGCTGGAATATCATTTTGTAATGTTGAAGCAGCTACTTTGCCTCCCTTAATAAAAAGATAAGCTAACCAAAGGTTTGTATTTTGTTTGCCTAACAAAATTGCCTTATTGAAATAGAAGTCAAACTTTTCTTCTTGCTTAAGAATAGCGTAAGCTAAACATATATATGCTAAGCCATACAGAGTTTCATCTTCTAATAGATTAATCTTCAAAAAATATGCAGCGCCTTCTTGATTTCGCCCCATATCTAAAAAAGTCACACCTATATTAGCTAATAACTTAAACCTTAACTCATCTGTCAACTCGTTCCAGCGTTCTTCTTCAAATTTTAGAAAAGAACTAAGTGCTGCACTGAAATTATTATCCTTTCTTAAGCTAATACCGATTTTTAACAGTTCATTATACAGGCTATTATCATTCGTAGATAATATATTTGTTTGACCTAAATTAATCGAGGCTACGTCAAATTTGAGTTCCGCCAAGGCTTGATGCGTATGAATGTTTTGATTGAAAATATGATCTAACTTTTCATCAAGAGCGTCTTTAATCCGATCTAATACACTGTCTTCTATTTCATAAGCATTCTCTAAAAACCTTTGTTCATGATTAGATTTTATCAACTTTAGATCAGATACGCTATACTTTAATACATCATCGGTTATTTTATGATGTGCATGACATAGTATAATTAGGTTATCAAAAGCTCTGCGATCTTCGTCTGTCTGATTTTCATTGTAGCGCTGACCACCTTTCTCTGCTGCCTCAATATGGCAAATCTGCGCAATCCCAATACCTTCACTACTAACCAAAGCATGCGTACAATCAGGAAATGCACACTGATTTCCGGACAATGTGTACAATCGTCTTAGTGCTGATGATGTAGGAGATTTTCTAGCCATATTGAATAACCGGTTTTCTTTACTAGTTGTTTGCCGCTAAATTATTAATATAATCTGATAATTGTTCAATTTGATTCCATTCCAAACAGCTATCTGGATGCGGAATGGCATGATCGACCAAAGAGTCTAATAACTGCTCTACTACTGCAAATTTCGCAGGATCACTGGTTAATGTAGCTAATGCATTATATGGTTTATCACCAGCAATTTCTTCGCCGAAATAAGCACCTTCGAAATTCGGAATAGACGCTATAAGACGCACAGGTAGACCGTGGGGCCTTGCGCTCAAACTATCTAATATACGTTGATTGTTTGTCCAAGCAGGATTTGCGCGATTCCCATCTTTAGTACGCGGCCTATCACTATCATGTAATACAGAATAAGCCGTTCCAAAATGATTAAGAATCTTAACTAGAGACACAATAGTAGCTTTTCCCCTAGCTCTAATAATGTGTATATTATTATACTTTTCAGGTTTTTCTCTGCGTATATAATTAAAAGCAGTATATTCAGTATCTCCCTCGACAATTATCACTCGACCACCAAAGAAGAACTCTGCAACATAAGGATCACATATATTGAGTAGCTTGAGATTCTGCCTGTCATCCATATCGAAATTAACCTTTTCTGGTCTAAAAACAGTTGTTCCTTCAATGTCTCCTTGAGAGCTTCTTTCTACTTTCACTATAGTTGTATTGTCGCGAGAAAAATCAATAAAGACAGGACTATGTGTAGTAACCATAACTTGCCAATTCCCTGTTAACGGCAAATCATAAAGTACTTTGCAAGCTTCTCGTATAGCACTAGGATGTAGACAGATTTCGGGTTCATCAATCAATAATAGATATGGCCTCTGAAGTGCATTTGCTTCTTTTGCTTTTCTATTAGTTTCCGCTATGAATTTCAATGCTGTCCATAATAAAGTTCTCCTCGCACCACTACCTTGCTTATCAATAGTGCTTTGAAACCCACCTTCTGGTCCCATCTTCAATTGAGAATGCCATTTGAAAATACCCAAATCTAACGTATTATCTGGTTGTGCATCAAAATTCACAATATAGTTTGGAAAGACTTGGTTAATTAATCCAGTTAATGATTCATTGGCTACATCAATCTGATCTCTTGTCTCTTCTATAATTTTTTTCTGCAATGTAAGAGCCTGATCAAGAAGTGCATGATACTCGTTCTTCTCTTCAGATGATTGTATGCTTTTTACCCTTTCGGTAATAGCTGCCATCAGTAATTTTTTGATTTCTTTTGCTTGTTCCTCTGGATCGGAGAAAGCATCAACTTTATGCGGCTCGGGTCTTCTTGAGTTAGCTATGTTTGCAGGGCCGAAAGGAAAGCTGGTTTCATCCCAATTGTTTATTTCGACATTCCATCCACGACGGACTGCCTTACCTGTATTGGGCCAAGTCCATTTTTCTCTAACCAAGTACCCTCCTTCAGCTTCTGTCAACCATTTTTTACCAACACGCGCATCATAAACCACGGTATGCAGTTCTATCTCTGGTAGTTGATCCGGGTTAATTATATTATTCGGAAAATCTTCCAATGTAAGCTCTCCTTTTCTTGATCCATCCGACATCGCAACTTCGTAAGCTTTTAATATCGAACTCTTGCCCGCATTATTCGCGCCAACCAATACAACAATATCATCAAGATCAATCTCTACCCCCTTACTGCCAATACATCTAAAATTTTTAACGATAAGTTTTTTCAATCTTGGTCGAGGCATTTCCTCGAGATAAGTAAAGTCTTCTGCTGCTTTTGTTGCTTTTGCCATTTCTTATTATAATTTTTTTTTATCATTACTATCTTCAAAATTACATGTACCTATCTGTCCATTTGACAACGTTTTGATTCCCCATCGTTCAAAACGATTATTCTGATAGATTAATAATGAAAGATTAAATCTGCCATTAAATGTATCATAAATACTGTTTATAAAATCTTTATTCGATTAGTTGAAACACCCAAATAAACAGTTTTTAGTGCATTGTTAAAGGGTATATAATGGTCTATCAACTTCCATACATACTAATCTCCTCTCATCTTCCTTTTCCCAATAATCTGATTTCAAAAGTGTCATATCTTTTAAAAGATATCTAAGTATATACTAATAATTTTCATCGTGACTCTTATCTTCTTGCCAATGTAGAAAAAAAGACTTTTTATTATTAGAATATTCGACATTTTCAAAATGAAAGACCAAATCTGAATATTTTTTTTCAGATTTTCCATCAATATATCTTCATCAAACTCCAAACATACACCAGAATGTAACCCGCCATAATGAGCCCACATCATTTCATTATTCCAGCCCTCCTTTTTCGCACCAGTAAAACAAAGAACCTGATAACCATCTTTGATCTTATTACCATATTTAACATTGGCAATCAATATGATTTTTGTCAGAATAGTATCCTTTGAAAATTTCTTCATAAGGAAAATTAGCACTACCAAATGACCAATCTAATGATTCCCTACGATCATTCATCTGTCGTAGTGAACATTTACGCAATAACATACCAGTCGGTAAAATATACGACATAAATGTTTCAAATCTAGTATAGTGATAGATTAGTTTCATAACTAGAGTAAAATTTCATTAATTCGGCTAACTATTACAAGATACAAACTATACTATTCTACACATAATAAATTATCAGTGTCTTTTTTTGTGGTACAAGATTCGAACCCTAAAATTAATCAAAATAAAGTTTTAGAGTTAATCAAATCTCTAGAAAAATTACTATATTTATCAAATAGAAATTGCAGCTAAAACGTATGTCAAACCAGTGAGCGATTCGGTGAGTAGGGAAAAAGATGGTTTGTAAAACACTGATAAAGAGATTAATGATCGATAGATGAGATTCCCCTACGGGCTACTAAACAGGAGAAATGATTAAACAATCGTTTCTCCTGTTATCATTTCGGACCAATCCATTTTTTATCTGAAAGATTATATAGTTTACAATTAAGTTCATTCTGAGGGTTCAATAAGTTTTTCCTTCAAATTAGGGTTTTTCAGGGAATATCGAACCAATGGCGCCTCGCTTTATATGGATATCGCCCTCGCTATACAGTTAGGTATATTTACGATTGTAAAGCCCTCTCCAAAGACTTTTCTATATTGACTTTCTTGACATCAAATAAGATGAAAGTAAATATCTGAAACAAAACCTTAATCAAAGTATAACTTTGATTAAGGTTTTATGCCAATGATATATAAATTATGATAAATACGAGGTCACATACAGTAGAATGGATTACCACAAACTCCAACCGAAACCATTTCTGTTGGTAGGAAAATCCATATTTTCGACTCACATAGCGATGATTGAGATCTATTTTTCTTTGGATAACCTATTCCCGGCAGTGGGACCTATCAGGGCTGAGCCGAGCAGCCTGTTGAATTTTTGTGCCCTGTCAAGCCAGATGTAATGCGAGGAACTTTCCACCTGGTGGACACGCACACAGTCATTTTCACCGGAAAGTTGCTGCCATTCGTCTGCCCTCAGATAATCCTCCGATCCCTGGATGACTACGATGGGAACCGGAAACCTGAGAAGAAATTCACGGATATCGTAAGTTTCGGGAATGGTAGCCCCTACTGCTCCTTCCACGGCAGAATTGAAGAAAACACGCCCCCCTTTGAGGGATCTCCAATTACGGAGGTCAACCATATTGAACGAAGCAAGACCTGTGATCTTAAAACGGTCGGAGAGTTGTTTACTGCTCAGTCCTTTCTCTTCCCAGAGCCCCTCTTCCCTGAGCACTTGCTCAACCAAAGGACGGTTCCGGAGTGCCTTCAATCTCCCATGTATTCCCGGTATCAGGTCCATAAAAGTTTTATCTTCCGGCGTAAAGGGAGGCATCGAAGCGGTCAGGACCATCTTGTTAACATTTTGGGGATATCTCAGGTAATAGGAAATGGCCAGCAGGGTACCAAAGGAATGCCCAAAAAGGGTCAGTTTTTCCTGTCCGGTCTCTTTCCTGATCGTTTCCAGGTCCTCTACCAGTATGTCAAGGGAAAGATCGGTTACTGCGGAATCCGCTACATTTGAATATAGGCTACCTCGTTGATCAAAAAGGATGAAACAGATGGAATCGGTATTTCCCCGAACGGCATCTACCAAATAATTGAAATTATTTCCCGGTCCACCTTGAAGTGCCACGACGGTATCCCCTTTGCCCAATGTGGTCAGGTACAGCCTTGCTTTGCCGTCCTCAGTTTGTAGGTACCAGGCGTTCGTCTCCAGTTCGTCGAATAGGTCGTTCCTCAAGGCTGGCTGCCCGTGAAGAAAATTGCACAATAACAGGAACACGGTCAATATAAGAATTTTTAAATATTGCATAATCGATCGATCTTAGTGGTCAAGCTTCACATCTTGTGCAGGTTCTTGACGGTAAATAGAATGAATTGATTTTCCACAAGTTACGTGCCATCTGCATTAGAGTAGTCCCAGATAGGCCTTTGATCTTGTTATGATACTTGCTTTAAATAGCTTGATAGACGTCGCCGAAAAGGACCTAAAAACACCAATGATATACAGTAGTTTCTGTTTTTATTTCCGTCCAACCAGTTTGTCCAACCATTTTATACTGTCTTTTACAACTCCAATTTTTCTTTTCTGAGAATTCCAAAGTGAATTGATTTGTGTCGTAGCATTTTTATCGGCTAAGTCTGCATATATTTTTGACTGTTCTAAGTCGCCGTTATATGCTAAAATTACTGCCATTACAGAATACATTATGTAATTTTCAGTTGGAAATTTTAACGTGTCTTTGTTTATTTTTTCTGTCAGCAGGTTTTCCACTTCGTCAAATAATTCTGTTTTCTCTGCACGAATAACTGTCGCTGAAAAGTTTAAATAAGCTAACGTTATACCACTTGGAAACGCTCTTTCAAATTCAAGCGATTTCTGAGAATATTCTAATGCAGTTTCGTAATCTTCTCTTAAATTATAGATTTCGCCTAAGAAATTGAATGTTTGACTTTTTTCAATTTGTATTGTCAAAGGTGGAAAAATCGACGGCGAACTTTCGATTTAGCAACGAGACCAGCCAGAACGAATTTATAGAAGTTAATTTAAGAAAAAAATATAACCACTAATTGTTCACGAATACCATTGAAAAAGATTAAAATATAGAAGCAATTAGTTTTTGGTGGAGATAGAAACTCATAGATTGAAAATTTATTTTTTCGGTTTCGATTTCATTATAGCGTAATACGAAGAAGTAAAAGCCGACAGGCTTTTGTAGCCAACCATGAAAGCAATTTGACTTAATGTATATTGTTTTGTATCAATTAATTCAATGCTTTTCAAAACACGAATTAATTGCATATATTTCTGCAAAGTTATACCTGTTTCCTGTCTGAATATGCGTTGTAAACTACGTACAGACATTTTTGCTTTATCTGACAGTTCGGCAATATTAAAATTGTACTGATAATTTGCATTTATGTAATCACAAACAGGCATCAGACGGGCATCGCCAGGAACAGGAATTTGCAAAAATTCGTTTTCATTACAAAAGTATGGCAGACTGTTTAGCATAGCTCTTAAAAAGATAGTCTGCTCCTCATCTTCGGCTAATAGCTTATTCCACTTAGAAGCATATAAAAGCATTTCTTTCAATACCGTTGGCGCAGAAAAAACATGAACGTCCTGATAAAAGTCCTGCTCAAAAACCGTTTTATATAATACAATCATTAAATTGACTGTTCTTGCTTCCGAAGTGATTTGGTGTTCCTTATTGGAAGGTATCCAGATAACGTGGTTTTGTGGAACGAGATATATTTTCTGCTCAATGTGGAAATACTGGTAACCGTCTTCTACATAGGTTAATTGATAGCGTTGATGCGTATGCTCATATTCATCGTGTTGCCAATCTTTTTCATACCACACGTAAGCATCCGTTGATATACCATCTGCATACAAACCTTTACTTTTTTCAGTTAAGCCACATTTTATATTGTCGTTCTGCATATACTTTTTGGCAAAGTTAATGAAAACGTCGTTATTAATTTTGTAATCAAACTTTAAATATTAAATAAGAATGAAAAAGTTGTATCTTTTCTTACCTGCAATATTATTAACATTTACACTAAATACGACTATGGCACAGGAGAAAATAACCAAAATTTTGGTTCTCATTTATTCCGATAATGGTGGAACGTATGAGTTGGCAAAAGAAGTAGCTAAAGGCATTGAAAGCGATCAAAATGTAAGGGCTGTTATCAAACAAACTAAGGTTTCTGTCAATCCGAAATTAAAGGATATTCCTGTTGCTACGGTGGAAGAATTGCCAACTTATGACGGCATTGCGTTCGGTTCGCCTGTTTATTTTGGCAATATAAGTACAGGAATGAGTGAATTTCTTTCGAAGACAACTGATTTGTGGACAAACCACGCATTAGAGGGAATGCCTGCTACTGTTTTTATGTCAGCAGGAAGCGGGGCAGGAAATGAATTGGCTTTACAGTCGTTTTGGAATAGTTTAGCTGTTCACGGAATGGTATTAGTTTCAAACGGTATCAGAGGTTACGAAAACATTGACAAAACCATTCCGCAGGGAAATTCCGTTTTGGGGACTACAAGTCTTGTTTCTTTGAAAAATATAGCTAGGCCAAGTGAAAGCGAGCGTTATTTGGCAGAGTTACAAGGTAAAAACTTCGCAAAAGTCGCTTTAGCTTTGAAAGGTACGTTTTCAAAAGCTGTAACAGCAAAGGAGACAAAACAACTATCAATCAATAATGTATTGAAAGAAAAGAATATCGTGTTGCCTACATTACCCAAATCTGTCGGAAATTATGAACTCTTTTCACGTTCGGGAAATTTGGTATTTATCAATCAGGTTTCATTAAAAGACGGCACAATTTTGAATCCAGGAAAATTAGGTATAGATGTAAACGAAGCGCAGGTACAAGAAGCAACAAAGCAAACGATGCTAAACATCATTGCGATCCTCAAAGAAGCGGTAGGTGGCGATTTGGACAAAGTAAAAAAATGTGTGCAACTTGTGGGAATGTTCAATACGACAGCCGATTACACCAAGCACGCAGATTTGATGAATATCGCTTCCAATCTTACTGTTGAAATATTTGGCGAGAAAGGCAAACACGCACGAAATACAGGTGGAGCATATTCTTTGCCTGTTGGCTCATCGGTTTCTATATCGGCAATTTTTGAAGTGGAGTGAACGACTACCCCTTTACTAAAGACAAAAGGGCTTCGGGTTTCGCAGACTTATGCTGATGCAATAAATTAAAATGATACACCATATCAAAATATCAGATGACGATTTACGGCGTAAAATCAGACAGCAGAAAATTACATTTGGTGGTCATGTCAAACTAAAAATTTACGGAACATTGTCGTGCAAATCAGGTAAGAAAATGAAATGGACAAATCGAGTTTTCTTCTCATCGGAACAAGAGGCGATTGCAAATGGTTTCCGCCCTTGCGGACATTGTACGAAACAAAAATATCAGAAGTGGAAAAATGAAACTCTTTGAGGAGATCACATACAAAAACAAAAAGATGGGCAACAAAATAAAATAGCCCTATCATTTAGAAGGTACTGAAAAAGTAAACTTTTTAACTTAGCAACCTTCCGAACGATTAAATAAAATCAGTTTTTACTAAATCACTTTTTTATTGCCAAAATATCGTGAGGGGGGAAATTTGAATTAAAACAGGTTGTTTGGGTGAGTTATCGTCCCAAACAGCCCGTCTATCTGAAGAATGTACACTACTATCAAGGAAGATTTTCAAAATCAATATTAGGTGCTGGAGCTGTATTATCAAAATTGAATTTAGTATTCGGGGCAACAATTTCGCTAAAGAACCCACCATTTTTTAAGAAGAAACCTGTTTGGTTTGCTCCTCCTAGTGCATCGATTCGTTGGTTTGCGTGATACGTATTATCAACCGTAAAATTGGCTTCTGAAATTTTATTCCACTGTCCATCACTTGTAATCACCCATTGATTTTTATAATTGGCTGTTCTTGACAATGCTCCTTTTTCTGGATTAAAATTTTCAAGGAAACTATGAAAACCTGTTAAGTGTTTATCCGTTTTAGGTCGCTTAAAACTTGCTATTAATTGCCAATTATCTTCTTCAGGAGCATAGAACCATGCGGTAAAATCTGTCTTTCCATTCCCGTCAGGTTGGCCTTTTAAAAGGAATTTATAGGTATTACCTGCCTTCCAATTATATTTAAGATAACTTTGTCCACCAGAGCCTTCATTTCCAAATTCACCGGTATAAACTCCAGGTCCTTTTTTATTCAAAATAATTTTTTCATCATCAGGAATCGAATTTGGATCATCAGTAGAATACGGACTCCAAACAGAAAATAGGATTCTTCTTTCCGATTCACTGTTCACCTGAAAACCAAAGTAACCCTCACTAAATCCATTTGCCATAAAATAAGATCCAATCGGATCTGACCCTTCAGGAACCTGAACCTCGGAATAATAGTAACTTACATCCTCAGTTGTTGGGATGGTATAGCCTAAGTGACAAGATGGACCTCTTCTTGCCCAATAGTAATATTCAGGGTCATTGCTATAAATTACGCCTTCATTAATTGCATTACCCGTAACAGAATAACTCTCCACATCAGCAAAGTATCCGCCAGATTTATTTACTCCTTGGAGATCAATTTTAATATAGCCTGCCTGTACATCAAAATCACCAATGGGATATTCTTTCAGGTCTGCACCAGAAAGCTCTATTGTTTTCTGCTCACCGTTAACTGAAATTTGTACCTGGCTTGTATTACCAGCAGGAAGGACTTTGGCTTTAAGTCCAAGATTTAATTTTCCGTCTTTATTAACTCGAATATAGGTGCTCGTAATTGTTTTCTCGTTGTTCCAATTTGCTAAGCCATTGTTTGTAATTATTTCAGAAAATGTTTCGCTACCTGATGAGAGGAAAGCATTCCCTGCCAATGGAAGCGTATAAATTGTATCTAAAGACTCTTCTTCTTCTTTTAGAGCTTCAATTTGAAGTTCTTGAGAACAGGATGTAAAGCTGATAAATCCAAGTACTATTACAATTAAAATTTGATTCGATAAATTTTTAAATTTCATATGGGTTCATTTTTAGGATTATTTAAATTTAGCGATACCAATTCTCATTTGAAAGGATTCAGCAAAAGCAAACGTTTGTCTAAAATTTTAATGCACAAATACTTATCGTAATATCATGGTAGTTTCAGATCGTATAACCATACAAACTGATAGAAGACACGTTGAAATAGGATTATACAGAGAACGTAGGTCTAAATCAATATTAGCCATGTCACACTAAGTTCTCCTTGAAGAAGCAATGAACCTTACCCCTTTTTTTATGGGATCAAATCGAATCCTAAAGCACAAATTGATACCTCACTTAAAAAGAAGGTCTGTAATATATTAAGTACAGACCTTCTATGACATTCGCACTATTTTTGCTGTGCCAGAAAAGCAACCAGTGAAGCAAATTCTTCCACAGTTAGTGAATTTGCCAATCCTGCTGGCATCATCGAGTTAGGCATTTCTTTTCGGGAGGCAATACTGTTCTTTTTAATGGTTGTCACCGAACCAGCAATATCTCTCAAAACAACGTTAGCTGCCGTTTCTTGGGTCACAAATCCCATATAACTCTTTTTTTCTTTTGTACTAATCAGCACCGTTGCAAAGCCTTGAGAAATAGAAGCATTTGGTTTCAAAATGGATTCTGCAATTTGTTCACGATTCATAATCGCCCCAACCTGCCCCATAAATGGCCCTTTCATCGGTTCACTTTTGCTAATGCTATGGCAGGCAACACAGCCTTGCTTAGTAAAGAGCGCTTTACCTTTAGATGGATTACCCTTTATTTTCTTTAACGCTAATAAAACATCCTCTATGGAGGTCTTACCAACCTGTCCTTTTTGATTTTTAATTTTCTCCAAATCCACTTTTTTCTCCGGTGCTTGTTTTACAGCCACCGCTTTATCTACCACATTGAAAGCCGAAATTTCCATGCGGAATTTATCATTCAAACTAGCAAAAAATGGTTGCTTCGCGGCCCCAGCTTTTAAAGCTTGTGCCGTTAAGAATTTTTCTATGACAGGTGATGACTCCCAATCGATACCTTTATAGTATGGTCCGTGAGAATCAGGACGAGTACCCCACCACCACGAGGCGTCATAGGCTGTTTCCTTTTTATACAGGCGCGCTAAGGTCACCAAGATTTTATCCTTCAATTTTTGATCCTTTGTTTTCCCATAAGCCGCTATTAACCCCTCAATGGCTATCGGGTCATGCATATAGCGCAAGGCCCACAAAGCCAAATCAGGACTTTCTGTCCCTAAGAACCCTATACTGGCATTTACTGCGTTTAAACGAACTAAAGCTTGCACAGCTAGATGTGCAGGAATAATTTCCGCATTTGGTTTATCATGTGGCCCTTCAGTACCCTTGGACGGAGCAACAAAAGAAGCGGGCACAGGTGTTTGTAATAAAGCATTGGCCACCTCAACACGTCCAAGCCGGCCTAAGGCCACTATCGAAGCAGTTTGGACGCGCACGGATGGATCTTTTAATCCCGCGATAAACGGATCAACTGGAACCTTTTCTAATCTATCTTTACGATCAGCAAGTGCACGCAACGCAAACTCGCGCAGTTCATCTTCTTTTACGAGCTCGAGTAAGGCAGGAGTCGCTTCTTCTTTTGCCACCTGTGCATACGTATAGACTGCGGCAACACGCGTACTTAAAGATAAATCCTTGTTCTTTGCCAAGCTCAGCGTAGCAGCCGCTGCGTCATCAGCCGGTCTGGAAAGTAGTTCCTGAGAAGCATACAGCCTAGTTGTTGCGCTAGCCGATTTTAATAAGTCAGTTAATTCAGCAACTGAAGCCTTTTTGATGTCAGGGAACGCGGTGTAGGTCCATCCCTTAGGAACGACCCGTACGACATACCCTTTATCCGGATTACCTGAATAACCAGCACCATCCCAAGCTGATAAATACAACCTGCCCGAACCATCCACATCCAAATCAGTAATTTGTGGTAACTTAATAAACTCTTCTTCTTTTTGCGTAAAGCTTGGCCCATCTGGAAGCACATGATGCAAGTAAAGGAAACTTCTTCCCCAGTCGGCCATCATGGGCACCTTATTATATTTCGCAGGCCAGGTATCCTCGTCCATATAAAGTGAACCTGTACCCGATCCCCCGCCTAGCATCGCTAGCGCTGGAATGATTTCTTCCGTAAAATTCTGGAATAATAAAGGATATCCATACTCTCCCGACTGAATCTGATGGGAGAAACGGATGTCCCAACCACCACCATCATTGGTATTATCTCTTGTAAAAATATTCATAAAAGGGTCGATAGCAACATCATAAATGTTACGTAACCCATGCGTATAGACCTCCAGTTCCGTCCCATCTGGGCGGACGCGTAGCATACCACCACCGTACATGGTCAGTTTTTTCCCATCCGTGCCTTTAGCATCATGAAATCCAAAATCACCCACAGCAACGTAGAGCCAACCATCGATTCCCATGCGAATGCCATTGGTTGCATGGTCAGTTCCCCTCTCTTGGATGTATTTGGCATTACTCAATCCAACCACCAGCGATTTGGGGGATCCGTCGGCAATACCATCTTGATCCTTATCCTCAAACACAACTAAGTCCATACCTGTCGCTATGCCTGTTGTCGCATCGAAAGTAGTATGCAATACAAAAACCTGATCGCCTAAGATAAAAATACCGCGCGGATTATCTACTCGCGCAAAATCAGTATGTTTATCCATTTTACCATCATTATCCGAATCAACAAATCGTCGGATAAACCCCTTGCCCATATCTTTTCCTAGCGAGCCAATCATATCCACCCCCACATATACTTCCCCTGTCGGCGCCACTGCTAAACAAGCCGGGCTTGGTGTTAGGTCCGGCCCCGTAAAAGAGGTCATCAATAAGTCTTCCGGTGCTCCAGATACGGTATCTAAGGTATCTTGTAGCACTGCTACCGTATCAACGTAGGCAAGTGCGGTTATTCTTGTTGCTGATTTGGGTTTTTCGGCCGTGTGGGTCAAACCCAATAATAAAGGGAAGAGGATTAAGTTTAATGTTCTTTTCATAGGTATAGTAGGTATTTGTTGAATAGATAACAGACCCTTTTATCAGCGTAGTATCTATTTATACAGCTTATATAATATAATTGTTGTTCTCCAGTTGTTTTCATTTTCGGTCTAGGTGCAATTATCCCCCCAGTCACAGGCAATAATATATTTTACCAAAATTAATTTGATCACAATGAAAATATAGACTACTTTTTCCAGTAGCAGTCCCTTTCAAAGAAGTAGCAGATGCACATGTAGCATCTAACAAAGTCAAACAAAAAGCGAATGACTGTTCCGACTTCATATCAGACCTACTAATCAAAAATGTGGTAAAAGGTTGCTGATGCGTGGGCACAAGTTCATGTTCATAACGGGCACTTGTTAAAGGTGCTGCACTACGCAACCACTTTCTTCAATCAAAGATAAAAAATCACCTCACAAAAAGCCACAGTCTAACGGAATTCTTTTGAATCTAATTCTATACCTGAAAATCTTGCATTATCAAAGATATACACGGAGAAACTTAATAAGAAAATGCGTACAGCTTCACATGTATTTAATGGGTTAAAATTTTGTTTTGCAATAGGGAAATCAATGTAGTAATTAAAGGAAGTAAGATTATAAAACTGACATTATCTTTTATATCTTAGAACAATCGATCAATTTACCGGTAAAACAACAAATTATGAAATCTTTGCTGTCCATATTTTTATTTCTTCCTTTATTTCTGTTTGGACAAAACGATATTCAAGAAATAATAGACCAAGAATATGAAAAGGGACATTTTAATGGATCAGTTCTATATAGTGATCGAAAAGAAACTTATAAAATCAATAAAGGGTTTGCTAATATGCAATTTGATGTAAAAATTGACGATAAAACGCGCTTTCCAATAGCATCAATTACCAAACTATTTACCTCACTTGCTCTTTTGAAACTTCAAGAACAAGGCATAATAGACTTTAATAGTACCGTAGGGAAATATCTGCCTAATCTTCCAAAAAATTGCCACGCGATAACAATCAAAGATTTATTGATTCACCATGCTGGGTTGGAAAATGAACCTATTAAAGCTGTTGTAAATAAATATTCCATGGACGATTACCTAAAAGAATTCGTCGTTAAATCACCAAACGACACCTTAGCATTCAAGTACAATAATGTAGATTTTGTTCTGCTCTCAAAAATTATAGAAACCGTGACCAACAAAAGCTTTTCAAAATCAATTGAAGATTTAATTATTAAGCCACTGAAAATGAAAAACACGGGATTTGTAAGTGAAAAGGAAATTATAAAAAATTTGGCTTATGGCTATTATAATTATTCATTCGGAGAAGGTAATAAAAACGAACCGCTATTTAATGACAGGCGGTATATCTCCAATTATTACGGAGCTGGTGCCGTTTATTCAACGACTGAAGATCTCCACAAATTACTGATGGCTATCAAAGGCAATACATTAATCAAGGAAAAAACCAAACTTGATTTTTTACTAAAACCACAAACGGATGATTATGTAGATTGGCTTTCTGGCAAGCCTACCGTTGGTTTATATTTCGATAGTAACGCAAATGTTTATCGAAGAAGCGGAAGTATTGCGGGTTTCAATGCTCAAATCATTATAAATAAAAGCTTTGACAAAATATTAATCATGCTCTGCAATACCGATACTGCCGATTTATTAAAATTAGCAAACAAAATTTTCTTCGCAAAGAATTAGACCCTATTTAAGAAAATCGGCGTACCAATGTCCCGATGCTTTTACGATGCGTTGTTGGGTGTCAAAGTCAACATGAACTAAGCCAAATCGAGGATGGTAGCCCTCTGCCCATTCAAAATTATCAAGGAAAGTCCAGACAAAATAACCCTGTACATTAACGCCGGCCTGCTTTGCCAAATATACTTGCTCTAAAGTATCCTGTAGGTACTGCACTCTTTTGCGATCATTAACCTCGTTGTTTTCTACCACATCAGCAAAGGCGGCCCCACTCTCCGTAATTAGAATAGGCGGGATGTTGGCATAGGTTTGATATTTTCTTAATATATGAAATATAGCCTTCGGATAAACCTCCCAGTTCATGGCAGTCATTTCAACCTTGCGCTGTTTTGCGCTTACAATCTTAGCTTGAAGAAACGGGACAAACCTGGCATAACGAATGATTTCCCGCGTGTAATTTTGAACCCCGATGAAATCCATATTAAATATCAAGTCCTTTTCATCATTGCCTTTTATATATTTTTCTATTCTTTGTAGAATTTTGATATCCTTTGTCGGATATCCCAGGCCTAGTAATGGCTCAATAAACAATCGATTCAGTAATGCATCAGCTCTGTTGGCCGCAAGGATATCCTTTTCTCTGTTAGTATAAGGCTCTATATGGGAGCACGAAAAAGTGGTCCCAACCCGACTATCAGATTGTAAGGATTTTATAATTCTTGCTCCAAGAGACTGCGCAAGGGCAGCGTGATGAGTAGCGGCGAGAAAGTTGCCCAACCCCTTTCTTCCTGGTGCATGAACCCCTAAGAAATAACCCGCAGCAGTAAATACCAACGGCTCATTTAAAACCATCCAATTTTTGACCCGATCGCCAAAATGAGAAACACAAGTGGAGACGAAATGGCTAAACCAATCTAATACATCCCTATTCACCCAACCGCCTTTGCTTTCCAGCGCATGCGGGAGATCCCAATGATAAAGAGTAATCCACGGTGTAATCCCCAACTCCAAAGAAAGATCAATAAGACGGTTATAGAAATCAATCCCATCCTGATTAATCTCCCCATGACCAGTAGGAAAAATCCGACTCCAGGAAATTGAAAATCGATAATTACGAATATGAAGGCTATGCATTAAATACAGGTCTTGTATATAGCGATTGTAAAAATCACAAGCCGTATCACCGTGTTGATTCTGAAATATTTTTTTCTTCTTTTTTACAAAAACATCCCAGATTGAAAGACCTTTACCACCTTGGTCGTGGGCCCCTTCAATTTGATAAGCAGCCGTCGAAACCCCCCAGGTAAAATCGTCGCCAAAGGCATCCTTAGTCAATAACATTACTATTAATTTTGTAGGGACAAATTTTTAAAAAGTTGCTTCCTAAGTTGTTTAAAGGAATAAACCTTCATTTTTTTATCACTCGTCATTTCATCCTGCTTAAGCAGGTAATCCGCGAACAGTGCCGCAATTATTTCTTCTGTAGTGTCAGGGAAGTCAACTGCAATCCGTGAGTCCTTTTCCAACCAACTTTTAATATCCTTTACCTTACCAAAGCTCAGTTTCTTCAGAATTGGCACCTCCATTTGTTTTAATGCCGCGGCATTACATTGCTGTTCATATTGCCCTTTCATAGGAATCACCAGAAGTTTCTTATTCAAAAAAAGTGCTTCAGCTGGTGTCTCAAATCCTGCACCACAGATAATTCCTTCCGAAGATACCATACTTTTAATAAACAATGTATTGCAAACCGGATAAATAGCGATATGATCCTGAACATAAGCCTGTTTGGTATGTTTAGAGAAAACCTGCCATTGGATATTTTTGATCTCACCGAGTACTTTAAGAATTTTTTTATCGGAGTAAGCTGGTAAATAAACCGTGTAATGGCCTTCATTTATGTTGATTGCTTGCCTTATTTCCTGGCGGATTAAAGGTGTAAAAATCTGCTCATCGTAGGGCTTGAAATGAAATCCAAATTGCGATGTCGTTGGTGCATAGTTCTTAAGAATCCACTTGCCAATCGGATCAAATTTATCAGGGAAAGGTGCCCGTTTATTCAGTACAGCGGACTGATGACTCAGCGCATAACACCGTTTTTGTTGTTGCTGACATGCCCAGGCACTAACGGGTTCAAAATCACTAATCACCACATCATAATCATGGACGCAAAGGGATTTTATTTCATTGTAAAACCTTTTTATCTTAGTCTTTTGATAAGTAGATACAAGGTCGACTCCACCTTTTTTACCAAAGACGAAACTCAATCCCTTAAAATAATATTTTACGGGACAACCCAATTCAACATCAGCCTGCGTACCGCTAATTAAAATATCCACTTCACCGCGCTGTTGTAACAAGGGGATTATGTCCCTAGCCCGACTAATATGGCCATTCCCTGTTCCTTGAATCGCATAGAGTATCCTCATTTTACCAAAGCCATTAGGTTGAAATCGCTCACCATATTTTCAAAAAGCTTAATATTGGAAAGTACCGCATCCTCAGGCTGTTCCTCTCCTTCACTACTCATCTCCTGTTCGTTGTATCGGTAAAGCGTCCATTCTCCTTTGGTGTACTCTAAAGCCGTTAAGTTCTCAATCCAATCGCCGGAGTTTAAATAGGTAATCGAGCCATTTTGATTGGTAATTTTACGTATTTCGGGCTGATGAATATGACCACAGACCACATAATCGTACTGATTGGAAATCCCGATATCGGCCGCAGTGTTTTCAAAACTATTTATAAACTTCACGGCTCCTTTTACACTGTTTTTAATACGTTTTGAAAAAGATAATTTTCCTCGCTTAAATAGATGCTCTGATATGAAATTAGCAAATCTATTGAGTTGGATTAAGGTATCATAACCAACGGCGCCAAGCTTTGCAAGCCACTTGGAATGCTGCATCGTTACATCAAACACATCACCATGGAAGAACCAAGCCTTTTCATTGTTCGCTAAATTTAATACCACCTTGTCCACAATTTGCAAGGATCCCATCCGTAATCCACTAAATTTTCGAAGCATCTCATCATGATTACCAGTAACATAATAAACCGTTACCTTCTTATTGATCAGATGCATTAAGTGTTTCACAACCTTCATATGGCTATTGGGCCAATACCGCTTGCTGAACTGCCAAATATCAATGATATCTCCATTTAAGACAACCGTTTTCGGATTAACACTTTTCAGGTAACGAAGCAGCCGTTTGGCCTCACACCCATAGGTACCCAGGTGTATATCGCTCAATACCAAAATATCCACTTTTCTTTTTTTCATGAATTATGAAATCTTAGCGGCGAACAGAAGGAAGAAAATTGCGTAAGTAAAAGGCGAATGAACATTCTTTGGAAGAAATAAGTGATCGTTTTCATAGCTTAATAGTTTTAGAACGATAGCATTAAAGTATTTCAATGTGTAAATTAACAACTTATTTATAAACTAGTTATCAATAAATTATTAAATTATTGTGAATAATTCACCAGCACTGGAAATGGGTCGGAAGGAATTTACGTAGTATCCCAAAAGCCGGGAATAACAACTGGCCAGAAACATTTTGCCAAAATTTCAATGGAAACTAATTTGAATTGATTATAAGGGAGTAGTTCCTGCCAAACAGCAAAAACCAATTGGTCTCTCACTTGTTCTTCAGGGTAGAACAATAAAAAAACTATGAGAGCTATTTGGACAGGTGCAATAGGATTCGGTTTAGTCAACATACCCATTAAGATATACAGTGCAACACATAGCAGTTCACTTGACTTTGATATGCTTGACAGAAAAGACCAAGCTAATATTAAATACAAACGGGTTAATGAAAATACAGGGAAAGAAGTCAAATGGGATGATATTGTCAAAGGCTTCATGCTCAATGATAAATATGTGATCTTAGAAGATTCAGATTTTGAAGAAGCCAGTCCGGATAAGAATAAAATGATCAATCTGCATTCCTTTGTCAAAATTGACGAAATTGATAGTACTTATTTTGATACCCCTTATTATTTAGAACCAGCCAAGGGCGGAGAAAAAGCGTATTCTCTACTGCTAAAGGCATTGGAAAAAAGCAAAACAGCGGGACTAGGCTCGTTTGTCATGCGTAATGTAGAAAATTTGGCACTCGTTAAGCCGCATGGCAAAATATTGCTGTTAAATAAAATACGTTTTGATGAAGAAATCAGAAATACAGAAGAACTCAAAATACCGGCAAGCAGCAAATTAAAAAAAGAAGAATTGGATATGGCCCTACAGCTTGTCAAGCAACATTCAAAATCTTTTGATATCTCAAACTATAAAAACGAATATACCGCAGATTTGCTCAAAATTATAAAACAAAAAGGAAAAGGCAAACATACCTCCATTAGGAAAATCAAAGTTGAAAACACGAAATCAACAGATTTGTTAGAGAAACTCAAAGCAAGTTTAGCCTGAGTTTCAAAACGATTAAAACTTTGTAATAGCTTTTTTAAGGTTGGCTTTTTTATCCCAGATATCTGCCCAGGGATCAATCCCCGTTTTCACGCGTTTTAAAAGTGTTTTAATCGTGAAATCTGCGATGGAAAGCCCTGGTTTTAATTCTGACCAGGCCAAGGGGGCACTTGCCGTCGCGCCGGGTTTGGGACGTAAAGAATAAGGTGCTACAACAGTTTGTGCGCGTCGGTTTTGAAGAAAATCTAAATAAATCAAGCCTTTCCTTTTTTTAGGATCCCGTACGACACTCGTTGTTTCTGGAAGTTGTTCATGCACCCACTGAGCCAGGAGTTGAAAAAAATCCCGGACCTGAACAAAAGTGTATTGCTTATTCACAGGCACATAAATATGCAAACCCGTAGACCCTGAAGTTTTCAAAAATGCAGGGACTTCCATTTTATCTAACTTTTCTTTTGCACACTTAGCCACCACAATAACCTGCTGGAAATCGGCACCATTTGGATCCAGATCCAAAACGCCAAACTCAGGATAATCAGGTTTTTGATAGCTAGACAACCAGGGATTTATTTCAATGGAACCTAAATTGGCAATATAGAGTAACGTTGCCTTATTATTACAAACGATATAGTCAATCGTTTGGTTGGTGCTTTCGGCATGCACGGGCACTGTTTTTATCCAAGCAGGAATTTTTTCTGGGTCGACATCTTTTTGAAAAAAGCTATCCTTTTGAATGCCATTAGGGAAGCGGTTAAGTGAAATAGGTTTATTCTTTAAAAAGGGTAAAATGTGATCGGCCATTTCCTCATAATAGGCAACCATCTGTCCCTTTAAATAATTTTCTTTGGGCCAGTAAACTTTATCTAAATTAGTCAGTTTAACCAGATGGGAACCAATCTTGACTGAGGTATCCAGAGCTAGCACAGCCTGCATATCTTCGGGTTCTATTTCCTGGGGATCTTTATCCTGACGAAGGGATTTAAAAACAGGATGCCTTAAATGCCTGTCTGTGGTCCACTCAGAAAAGTATACCTCACATACTAAGAGAGGCTTTACCCAGGTTACCTCTTTTTCTTTAGCTACTTTATCCTGCGTGGTAAATGGTTTTTTTTGCGTTTTTAATTCCTGCAAAAGCTTATGAATTTCTTGCAGTTTTTTGGTATCAAACCCGGTCCCACAATTCCCAATATAGATTAACTCATCCCCCTCCCGCACTCCTAAGACCAGGGCACCAAAGGAAGAGCGACTGCCTTGCGGTTTAGTATAACCACAGATGATTGCTTCCTGGGATTGTTTGAGCTTAAACTTCACCCAAGCCTCACTACGTTTTCCCTCCCGGTAAGGACTTTGCTTATCTTTTGCTATTATACCCTCCCAGTTTTTTTCCGTCGCTTTTTGTTGTGCCAGCATTGCCGTCATGTGAAGCTCTTCTACAAGCGCTATAAAATGTGGCTTATTAAGCCGCTTGAAAAGTAAAGCCAACAGCTCCTTACGATCGACCAACGCATAGGTGCTTAGATCCTGCCGATCTAAGGCAAGCATATCAAATATGTAATAAATAAGTGTATAACTGCTGGGAATCGGTTCACCAGCAGCAATAAGCTGGAATTGCGACTGACCCTTTTGATTTTCAATGACCAACTCCCCATCTAGGCATACTTGTTTATCAATCTGCGTTAATTCCTGCACAAGGGAAGGAAATAAATCGTTCAACTTTTTACCATTGCGGGAATATAGGGTTGTTTTTTCCTGATCTACTAGTGCAATTATCCTAAAACCGTCATACTTTTTTTCATATAACCATTCCGAGCCACTCGGTAATTTATCAACCAATTTGGCCAACATTGGTTTTCTTGGAGCCCTGCTAGGTTCCACCACAAGTTTACCCTTCTTAAAATCTTTACCCGCTTGTTTTACTTCCTCAGGAAGGGTTTGTTCAATGTCATAAGGGGTATTAGCGGCATACTTATCTTGGTGTTTAATTAAAAGCCATGCATTTTCTTGATCCGATTTCATTCGAACCAATGCAAATTCACCTTTAAGGATGTGCCCGTGCAACTTTATTTTGATAGAGCCCTTCTCCCACTGCTTCAAAAACTCCCCTTCATCTTTCGCTTCTAAAAAATCATAATAGCCTGAATCAAAAATATGCACGACCCCGGCCCCATAGTTACCTTTGGGTATAATTCCTTCAAAAGAAGCATAATCGATCGGGTGATCTTCCACTTCCATCGCTAAGCGTTTGTCCTTTGGATACATGGAAGGTCCCTTAGGAACTGCCCAGCTCTTTAATACTCCTTGAAATTCCAATCGAAAATCATAATGCAATCGAGAGGCATGATGCCGCTGAACGACAAAACGCAACTTCTTAGCCGTACCTTTTTTGGCTATAGCGCCCCCTTTAGGTTCCCCGGTATCATTAAAGTTTCTCTTCTTATTGTAATTGGACAATTTGGCCATGGCGCTGTTATGTAATTCAAAATTCTATTGATGTTTCGTTAGATTATTATCACGATAGAGCTGAACAACTTCATAAAGCATTTCGATAACCTGAAGGCATGTATCTTTAATAATCTGCTGAGGATCCCCTTGGAAATTACACTTTTGGACTAACTCATAATCATCAAATTGCAGTTGAATATAAACAGTTCCCACCGGATTTTCGGCTGTTGTTTCTTTGCATTCGTAGGCAAAACCTGTGTTGGCTATGCGGATATCCGACTGGAAATTGCGTGCTAATCCCGCAACCATTGCTGCGGTAACCTCAAAAGAAACACCTCCATATTGTTGGATAATACGCGGATCTATTTGAAGAGCCATTCTTTTCATTTCATCGTGATAACTCACCACGGACCCTAAAAAATAATCACCCGCATGACTTTCTAAACTAAAAACATTACTTAAATAACCGGCCGTCATGCTTTCGGCCAATACTAATCTTAGTTTATGCTCGGAAAGAAATTTTCCACAAAAATCAAGTTTTTTAGATTTGATCAACATGTTAGACTACTTAAAAACTGTTATCCACTTGATAAGAAAGTTAGACGTTCAGATCACCTTGTATACCGTCATGATTCGGTTCACTTGTCAGTAAGGATTTTAACATTTTGAACGCCGCAATAGGAGCAGCACTTTGATTATCCCAATAATGACCATCTAAAATTTCTACCCTAATTAACACGATATTAGGATCATCGGGCCCCTCAAACCAGATTGCTAAAGCAGGATTCCACAGTTCCTCAATTTTAAGTTGATCCTGTACGATTTCAGTAATACCATATAGATTCATAAAACCAGATCGTTTTCCGCTTTGGAACAATAAATGCACCAATGGATCATGCTTGATTTCATCATCTTTGTAGGTAGACTGATTCGTCATAAACCAAAGGTAACCATGATCATCGACCTGCAATACCGTCATTGGGCGCACAGACATGGGCACCCCGGTGCTAATATTTGTGCAAAAAAAACATGTTTTTACCTCGTCAACGATTTCTTTAATTTTTGATAAAGCCTGCTGGCCATTCAAATTATCTACATTTTTTTCTCGCGTATTCATATTCATTATTGCTATATGTTTATCTAGAAGAACAACTGGTAGTTGTTAAAGTTTACATGAATGTAAATTAGTCTTACCAACCATGTTTATTTTGAATTTAACTACCTTTAATAAACAAAATGACGCATTGAGTTGTTTACCCTGTATACAATAAAAACCATGATGAATAAGGAAACGCCAAAAAAGAATACGGACGATCAGAAAGACAAAAAACATAACGATCCCGCACCAAAAACAGATGTGGAGAGCGATACAGGGAAACGGCCTGAAGGGGACACAAATCCATTACCTCCCAATCCCAACAAAGTCGACAATCATGAGGAAGGTGATTCCTGATGATAGGCGATAAATGCCTTGCGTAATGGCCGTTTCGTTAATAAACTAATCGAATACCCGTGTACTGCCATTGCTGCCAAGGATAGAAAAAATTGCGGTAACTCTTGCGGCTATGGCCGCTGGAGGTTATTTGCGATGACCCCCGTAATACCATTTGATTAACCATAAATTTTCCATTATATTCGCCGATCGCTCCTTCGGCTGGCTTAAAGCCAGGGTACGGCAAATACGCACTATTGGTCCACTCCCAACGGCTCCCCCATGAGAATTGATCACTGGCAACTTCCCACTCAGCTTCACTTGGCAAGCGCATGCCTTTCCAAGCTGCAAAAGCAGAAGCTTCATAAAAATTAATATGGCAAACCGGTTCTTGCAGTCTTACTTCATGTAGCCCCTCGAGCGTATAATTCATCCATGTGCCATCCATGTCATGCCAATAAAGGGGTGCTTTAGCTTTATGTTGATTCACCCAAGCCCATCCATCGGCATGCCAGTATTGAAAATCTGCGTAACCTCCACTAGCAATAAACGTACTATAATCTTGATTGGTTACCAGCTGACTTTGAATACTAAAACCATCCAAATAAACTTGGTGTCGGCTCAATTCATTGTCATAGCAGAATCCATCGTTAGTAGCTCCTATTTCATAAAGACCTGCTTTTATTTCAGTAGCACTGTTCGCTGGAGGCGTAAGCTGTTGAGTCGATTTTTCTTCCAAGTAAACAGGAAATAAAGGATTATGACCTAAAATATATTTAATATCTGTAAAAAGCAGCTCTTGATGCTGTTGTTCATGATTCAACCCCAGTTCGACCAAATCCAATGCGTCATCCAACAGCGCCGTATTTAGCAGAAAACTTGACATTTGCTCATCCACGTAAGTGCGGTATCGATATACTTCATCTACGGATGGCCTACTCAAATTACCCCGATCGGTGCGGATGACCCGCTTGCCTAGTGTTTCATAATAACTATTAAAAACAAAATTAAAAAGGGGATTAAAGGCAACATAATTGGGCTTTAATGGCAATAGAATAAAGGTTTCAAAGAACCAAGTAACGTGCCCTAAATGCCATTTCGGAGGACTGACATCAGCCATAGGTTGCACAACATAATCTTCCCGTTCCAAGGGGGTACAAATCGCGACGGAATACGCGCGAACTTGGCGATATTGCTCAAATAGATTTTGCTGACGATTTGATCTTAACATCATTCAATTATTTTAAAATTACACGGCCTGCCAAATTACATCCACAAACCAGCCTTTGGAATCGAACACCTCATAGCAACTTTTAAATCCAGATACAGCACCTAATCGTTTAATGTCGATCAAAGAAAATTTCTGCGATATTTCCATTGAAATTGATTCGTAGGGATCAAAATTGATGGTTTCAGCTCCCAAGTGCACAGATTGCTTCGTTATACTAATCAAATAGCTGCGACAAGCACCAGTAATGGGATTGTAAGCCGCGTAATGTTGAAATTGATCAGGCTGAAAATTTGCACCCAATTCCTGGTTAATACGGCTTAACAAATTAAGGTTAAAAGCCGCTGTAACGCCCGAAGGGTCATCATATGCTTTTAAAATCAAGTGCGGATCTTTCTTTAAATCAAATCCCATCAACAACAGATCACCTTTCTTCATTTTATTTCGTAATTCCTGGCAAAATTCACCCGCTTGCGCTAATTCCATATTGCCAATATTGCTACCTAAAAACAACAAGACTTTTGGTTTGTTCGATAAGAGGGCAACCTCACCTAACTTATCCATAAACTCACCTGGTAAGGGCGTAATGGATAAATCAGGAAGTGCTTGTTGTAAGCGCTGCCGCAGGACAGAAAGAATATGAGGAGAAATATCTATGGGTAAGTAGCTAAAATCCCTTTTCTCGCGAATCAAAAAATCCAACAAATATGTTGACTTTGAGGCATCTCCCGCACCCAATTCGATGATGTCAAACGGTTCCTCAAGCGCGAGAATACCCTGCGCTAATTCCTTTGTTTTATTTTTAAAAATATCTAGCTCACATCGTGTCAAATAATACTCAGGCAAGGCCATAATCTGTTGAAAAAGCAGATCACCACGCTTGTCATAAAAATATTTAGCATCCAGGAATTTGGGTATACTTTTTAATCCATGTGTCACCTGATCAAAAAAACGTTGGTGTTGTAACTCATCAAAATTACCCATCATAAATTGGTATCCATTTCTTAAATTAACGATTTAAACATTCCTTGACTTTCAAGAAACACTTAGGTAGTAGACTCCTCCGTTTTAGGGGTAAGAGGCAACTCATGCACAGTTTTCTCTTGTTCTTTCTCTTCCACATAAACAGCATATTCAGCCGGTTTAATCGGAATTCCATGTGCCAAGGCATATTCCCGGGTATAGACGGCACCAAAGTAGAGAATAGCGGCTGTATAATAAACCCATAGTAAAATAAGCACCAGCGAACCTGCAGCCCCGTAGGTACTCTCCGTTCCTGAATATTGCACATAGAATCCGATAAGAAAACGTCCAATAATAAAAAGAACAGTGGTAAACAGGGCTCCTGAACGAACAGTTTTCCATGCAATTTTCACATCTGGAAGGGTTCTGAAAATAATACTAAATAGTATAAACACCATACCAAAACTAACCACAAAATTGATCGCATTCATTAAGAAAACCGTCATGTCGGGAAAATAGATCTTTAGTTTATCTGTCATCGCTAAAATGACACCATTAACCACTAAGGTAACCATCAAAAGAAAACCCAAACCGATTACTAAAGAAGAAGAAAGCAACCGATCCGTTATTAATTTGACCCAACCTCTTTTAGGTTTAGCACGAACATGCCAGATGCGATTAATAGAATTTTGAATATCGCCAAAAACAGTTGTAGAACCAATTAAGAGCGTTACGATACTGATCACTAAAGCTATATTGGATTTACCAGAGAGTTTAAGATTGGCAATAACCTCTTGAATCTGTTGCGCTGCATTGGCGCCGACTAATCCTTTCATCTCAGTAAACACCTTACCCTGAATAGCATCTTGACCAAAAAATATACCGGCCAAAGAAATCATCAAAACGAGAATTGGCCCTAGGGAAAAGATAGTATAATAGGCAAGCGATGCGCTATATTTCATGCAGTCCTCACCTATAAACCCCAATACGGTGGCCTTGAGTATGTTAAAATTATTTTGAATAAACCCTTTGTTATTTACCTTCATACACTTCGAATTTATCGATGAATCAAGTTTTAACCAACATATACCTCGATCATCTTTCGGAGAAAAACAACCGCACGAAACCAGTTGCATATAAATAGATTACTGCTAACATAACAGCAAACGCAAAAAAATGTTTAGTTAAAAATACGTTCGGCTTAGGAAGCGATAAAGGCTCACGCAGATTCAGAAAGACGAAGAAAAATGCAACATCATCAAAAATCCCTTGTAAAAATCTTATTAAAATTAGCACGATCAGTGGTTGACCGCATTTCTTTTTTTGAACATATTGGTTATCTTGTAGGCAATTACACAAACAGGTTCTTATTTCAGGTGGATAAAATCTGAAAATTCGGAACATTATTCACGGCAAGTGAAGCACCAATAGTACTAAATCCAATAAAATTTAATTGATCAATTTCCACGGAAGAAAAGGGTCATAAGAATGAATTATTCTTTACGTATAATACATAAAAAATGAAGAAACTTGCATTACATTGGCAAATATTAATCGGTATCCTGCTGGGTATTATCATCGGACTATTATGCATCCAGTTCCCAGGGGGCAATCAGTTTGTTTTGGACTGGATAAAACCCTTTGGAACAATCTTTATCAACCTCTTAAAATTAATAGCCATCCCTTTGATCGTTGTTTCCCTGATCAAGGGAATTTCAGACTTAAAAGATGTGACCCAATTATCCAGTTTGGGAATTCGAACCTTCAGTCTGTATATCCTTACCACTTTAATCGCCGTTACAGTTGGCCTAGGGTTGGTCAACCTGATCCAGCCAGGGAATTATATATCCGAGACAACACGGGTAGAGATGTTAGGCACCTTTGGGGGCGATATACAGGGCAAAGTTGTGGAGGCGAACTTGGCTCAAGAAACACGAGGACCTTTGGCTATGTTAGTCGATATCGTCCCTGAAAACCTCATCGAATCAGCTGCCTCAAATAGCAATATGCTTCAAATAATATTTTTTAGTCTCTTAGTAGGTATTTCCATTATTTCATTACCATTTGGTCAAGTGAAGGTCTTTAAGGAATTTATGGATGGTGCAAATAACATTGTCTTAAAAATTGTAGATCTCATTATGCTATTAGCGCCATATGGTGTGTTTGCATTAATTGCCACCTTAATTGCAGAATCCCCTTCTACCGATGTTTTTAAAGCATTGGGTATGTATGCCTTTACGGTTATTTTAGGGCTACTTATTGTGGTTTACGGCGTCTATTCGTTTTTCGTTTATTTCTTTGGTAAAATGAGTCCAATATATTTTTTCAAAGCGATATCACCCGCGCAATTGCTGGGCTTTTCCACCTCCTCAAGTGCCGCAACCCTACCCGTAACCATGGAATGTGCAGAGAACAATCTGCACATTCGTAAAGATGTACTGAGTTTTGTTTTACCCATTGGGGCAACTATAAACATGGATGGCACCTGCCTCTATCAGGGTGTTGCTGCGATTTTTATTGCACAGGTAATGGGATACGATTTAACCACTTCCGAGCAATTAAGTATTATTGCAACGGCTACTCTAGCCTCCATTGGCGCAGCGGCAGTTCCAGGTGCTGGCATTCTGATGTTGGTTATTGTCTTGGAATCCATAGGTGTTAATCCAGCTGGAATTGCTTTGATATTCGCTATTGACCGACCTTTAGACATGCTAAGAACCGCCGTGAATGTAACTGGGGACATGATGGTCGCTGTTATAATGAACCGGTTTACCAAAAGTAGCCCAATTGTCCCCAAAATTGAATAATTTTACCCTTTTCAATACCACAAACAATTCACAGCATGAAAATATTACTCTTATTTTCCCTTATTATCTTAAGTATGCCAGCCACGCAGGCTCAAAAAAAACAGCCGAATGTAATCATTATTTTGGCAGATGATCTGGGTATTGGTGATATTGGAAGTTACGGGCAAACCATCATCAGCACGCCGAATCTGGATAAATTAGCCAAAAGCGGCATGAAATTTACACAATTTTATGCTGGCACCTCGGTATGTGCACCATCTAGATCAGCGTTGTTAACAGGCCAGCATACAGGCCATACCCACATTCGAGGCAATAAGGAAATCAAACCAGAAGGTCAGGAACCACTGCTTGATTCCATCCGCACTTTTGCCATGTTAATGAAAGAGCAAGGCTACCAAACCGGCGCTTTTGGAAAATGGGGTTTGGGCATGGTTGGAACCCAAGGGGATCCAAATAATAAAGGATTTGACGAGTTTTTTGGCTATAATTGTCAGCGTCAGTCCCACCGATATTACCCTACGCACCTATGGCACAACCAAACCCGAATCGAGTTAACGGGCAATGAGCTGCGTAATCAAAAAGTCTATGCACCGGCCCTCATTCAAGAAAAAACATTAGCATTTATTGATAAAAACAAAGACAAACCTTTTCTGCTGTTTGTACCCACGGTCTTGCCTCACGCTGAATTAGCAGGTCCGACCGATGAATTCTATCAAAAATACGAACACGCTTTCCAAGAAACACCGCATAAAGGGAATGATTATGGACCTGAAGCAACAACTGCCGGGTACACATCTGTCACCAAACCCCGGGCAACGTATGCCGCTATGGTTAGCCGGATGGATCAGTATATTGGCGAAATACTAGATAAAGTGGAGGCCTTAGGCTTAACAGAAAATACCATCATCCTATTCAGTAGCGATAATGGAGCACATCGCGAAGGTGGTGCAGATCCGGATTTTTTCCAAAGCACAGCCGGGTTAAAAGGTTATAAAAGAGATCTATATGAGGGAGGTATCCGTACCCCATTACTAGTCAGCTGGAAAAACCACATACCAGCATCATCAAGTAGCCAGCACGTTAGTGCCTTTTGGGACATCCTACCGACCCTGCAGCAACTCACAAACAGCGAAAAAGCAGAAAACACTGATGGCATATCCCTATTGCCAACCTTATTAGGGAAAGGCAAACAGCAAAAGCATCAACACTTCTACTGGGAATTCCATGAGGACGGTGGTAAACAAGCCTTACGGTACCAGGACTACAAACTGATCAAATTTCAGGTTAAAAACCCTTCTAAAACATATTTTGAACTCTATAATTTACAGGAAGATCCTGGTGAAACGCAACCCATTGAAAATCCAGCAGTACAATTAAAAATGCAAAAGACGATGGATATTGCACACCAGGAAAGCGCGATATTTCCCTTAATTCCAGCCACCCTATAACCAAAAAAGTATAATAATCCCATAGGATTCAAAGGAGTTCGTATTCCGGATAATCAAGCACAACAATGGCATACAGCTGGGGAGCTCTATGCCATTAGTTCATCCTGTCTTTCAACCTTAGTCCCCTGTTCCAGCATTCCGGGGATTTCTTCATTAAAAAATCAGATACGCCCTGTTAAACAAACAATTAAAACAATGACACCAGATATCATGCCGAAGCAGTGGTGAAACCATTTGCTTCTTTTTTTAACATATATTTTTATTTCCAGTTATCATTGTTTTAATTGACGGAACGTTATATAATATTTTCTAAATCTAGTTAAGCGTTACTTTAAGTATTGAATAGCCGTGATCAAGCCACCTTCAACTTTAAGTCCTCTTGTAGCAGTAGCTGTTTGCGCATCTAATTTGTAAACCCAAGTGGTGCCATCATTCAGATTCACACCAACATAGCCGGTTTTACCATCCTTTGGACTGTAGTTATTTGAAGTAACTTCTTTGATATCCGCGGCATCTGGGAACCCTTTTACTTTTAAAACCGTCTCATTTACAACATCTAAAATCGCCAGCGTTTTCCCTACGTTATAAGCATTTTTAGAAGCTTTTAGATCCATATTCACGACAAACTTATTTTGACCCAAATATAGCCAGTCTGTAATCACATAGCCATTCGAAGCCGTTTCGAAGTTTAACAGGTAGTCCTGGTCAAATTCAGTTGTTCCGGCCTTGATTAGGCTAATTGAAGAAGGTTTGGTAGAAGTAAACGCACCTTCTTTTTGAGCTACAGAAGAAGAGAAGGCATACGTATCTCCATTTTCAACAACAGCTAATCCATCCGTAAAGTATCTCCCGATAAAGCTTGTCCTGGTATCTAAAATTGTTTTTTCATACTGCATTGCAGGATATGAGTAAACCGCGATTCCCGCGAAATCTGGATATTCAGTATCGAAACTGCTGTTTTTGATACTAAAGAAAGGCGCAAAAATTTTATTTCCAACCTGTTTGATCCAGCTAAAATGTGCAATCTCTCCATTTTGAGTAGGAGCGACGGCATCCAATGTCCCCTCCGCAGTTTGAACATTACTTTCTGCACTTACAGTATACCAGTTTGCTAAGGTAGGCCCCGTTGCAGCAAAAGCTCTTGGAACTTTAACCATTAAAATATCCTTGTTCACGGGAGCGAAGGCATGAACTGTAGCTGCAGTAAAATCGCTCAGTTTATTTAACTTACCATCCTTAAGATCATAAACGGTAACTGCACCTGGGTTGCCGCGACCGTAGAGCATACTAAAGAATTTTGTTCCAGAGGTAACATAATAGCGGTAAGTACCATCTTGTTCGACCCCATTGCCAATAATGGATACTTTTCCTTCTTCAAGACTGCTAGCGGTCACCAAATAATCTGCCACTCCTGTAACAGCGGCGGGAGTGACAGCTAACACAAAGTTTCCAGGATTTTCGGGAACTACTTCTTTACCATCTTTTTTACAGGACATTAATAATGTGGCGAACATCAATACTGACACCGCTTTTTTAATTATAGTTTTCATACAAATTATTATTTGAGTTATATATTATTGTTGATTCTTATTAAAGAAGTACCTGAGGTTTAAATAGAAGCCGCGTCCCGGTTTTTGCAGGCTGAAGTTATCGTACAATGGCTTGTCACTGAGATTTTTAGCCTCGAAGGAGACGTTGTAACGACCGTTACCCATACTATATATTAAATTAATGTCATGCGATAATTGGGTCGGGATTCCATTTTTCGAATCCAGGTTGTTAGTGCCTAAACTTGGCCAGTACAACCAAAATTGATTGACATACAACAGGTTATATCCTAAGGTCAGGTGATTACCTTTTTTCCCGATGTCTCTAAATGATCCACTCAAATCCAGATTGCCAAACAAATATGGAATGTTAGGCATTTGGTCTAAATAAACGTCGCTAACCGAATTATATCCGTCTTCGTATTTCTGTAGGTTTTGAAGGTATTGATAGGTAATGGTAGCACCGGCAGACAACCAGTCTTTAAAAGAATATCTTAGCTCTCCATCTACGCCAATCGTACTGACACCTTCCCGGTTATCAGCAATGGTTTTACCTTGTGACTTGCTCAGCGTGTTGAGCTTATTATAGATAAAATCGGCAGAATACCTATACACACCATTCGCTGTTAAGGAAAAGCGATGAATCTTATTGAACGCAAACCCATAAATCACGCCTAAATTGAAATTGTCACTCTTCTCAGGTCTTAAAGCAGGATTTGCATCTTGATTATCTAGGTCGCCAAATATTTCGGTCGCTTCTGGCATCCGGTTCGTAAGTTCATAAGAGGTTCTGAGCTGTAAATTAGTATTAAGAAAATAAGCAAGCGCAAATCCATAGCCGATTTTATGGGTTTTATTGTGTTCATTTCGGCTTTCAATGATACTGTTCTGGTAAATGTATTTTCCAAAAATATTTGCACTCCATTTATTTTCAATAGCATAGCTATAACCAACCCCTAAAATATTCTTATCCACAGTTTTAGTTGGATCAAGCGCGTCATTAGCAGGAATCAGTAAATCTTTAGTTTCGCGATTGAATGTAGAAAAAACGTTGTTTACCGCTACTGAATGTTTCTCGCTAATCTGGTAATTGACCATTGTTGTTGCCAATCCATTATTATTGTAATATTTTGAATCGGTATGAGAGCGTTCACCATAAGTTGCTTTAGGGCTGCGGATACCATACCAGTTGTAACTGGCCCGGGCGGTGTCTATATTTCGTTCAAATCCAAGGTTATAATTGGCATTAATGGTCAGGTCTAATCCTTTGATCACATTTGTTTTTTTGTATTTTAGGGAGGGCATTACGATGTTTCCCCTTCTGTGAAATGCCCCAAACACTTCATCTGGACGGGCACCACTCTGCATTTCTTTGTAATTTTGGCCCAAGGTGATGCCTATTAATAAATTATCTGCAAACGATTTGTTAACCACACCAAAATTGGCAATTAAAGTCTCGTTGTGATAAGTGTCATGAAATCTAGGTAATGAAATTTCTCGCCCTTGCACATTTGTAAGACGTGAGGCCAACTTCATCTTGTAATTATTATCTGAGTAATTTTGAAATGCGTTCAATTGAACCGTAAATCCTGATTTTGAGGTAACAGCTGCATTAACAACACTCCTGTGGGTATTGAAAGAACCATACGAATAAGAGGCATCTACGTAATTTCTGTGTTTGTTGCCGGTAACAATATTAACGGCACCCCCTAAAGCATCAGCACCTAACCACATGGGTACAACTCCCTTGTATACCTCTACTCTTTCAGCCACATTGATCGGAATATTATTGATCTGAAAAGAAGAGCCAAAATTGTCCATTGGGATTCCGTCGATAAAATAGCGAATATGATTGCCAGAGAATCCATTTAAAGAGATGTTAAAACTGGAGCCAACACCGCCAGTTTCACGCACACGGACACCGGCTACCCGATCCAGTGCACTAGAAATGTCCAGTGTGGTGTTGTATAGTTTAGTGGCATCAATAGCAGTCACATTGAAAGCCTGTCTATTTACTTCTTGTGCTTTTGTGCGGCCTAAAACACTAACCGCTTCCATTTGCTCCGTGTCCTCTTCTAGCTTAAAGTTTATGAGACCTTTTCTAGCGCTAAGGAGATTAATCTCTTTTTTCTGAGGTTTAAAGCCAATTGCGGTTACCAATACCGTATAATTGGAGGGTTTTACATTCAGGATTTCATAATTTCCATTGTGATCAGAAATGGCTCCATAATTAGAATTTTGGAGTTTAATTGTGCCGGCAGCAACGGGTTCCCCTGCACTGTTTTTTAAATTTCCGCGGATGTCAGTGAGCTGACTTTGAGCATTTGTAAAAATTACATAGGTACATAATAGACCTATTAGCAAAATTTTCTTAATTTGCATGACTTTTAACTACGATTAAAGGTGAGCCGGTATTTTACCGGTTAGCCACACGGGTCCTAAGCCGTGTGGCATCTTTTTATGATGCAAATATAGTTTTATTTAGAATAAATCCAAATAACGAACTAAATATTTTTCCCTGTAGATGCCGTGACTGGCTAGAAAGCACTTGTAGATTCTAAAAATAGCTATCCTATTTGCCAACAGTAGGATACTTCATTAATAAAATAAATACCCTACTCAAGATGTTTTGGAATCCGTATCGCTGCGGCTTTGCGTGTTCCAAAACATCTTTTTTTATATCAAAAAAAAAGAAAGTAGCAACGGCTCCAACGCGATTAACTGAAAAGTCAATTTAATGCATAACCTGTATATTTAATTGTTTTAGGAAACAGGAATCCTTAACTTTCCACCCGCAACCGGAAACCAATGGCGTAAGGTCGCAAGTAGGATACCGATCGCGGGAATTGGATAGGAATACCAAATTTTTTGATGAATGTCGAATGAAAAGAAAGCCATCAAGGCAACATGGTTCAGTTTGCTCGGGAATGTTGGATTAGCATTACTCAAAACAGCAGCAGGAATATTTGGTAATTCTTATGCCCTTGTTGCTGATGCCATTGAGAGTACTGCCGATATTTTTTCCTCATTTTTAGTCCTATTAGGATTAAAATACACCAGCCGGCCGGCAGATGACAATCATCCTTATGGTCATGGTCGTGCTGAACCCTTGTTTACCTTCCTTATTGTGGGGTTCCTAGTCACGAGCGCCACGATCATTGCCATCCAAAGTATTAAGAATATACGTACACCACATGAGCTACCCGAGTCATGGACGCTGTTGGTTCTGTTGGTAATTATTATTTGGAAAGAAGCTTGCTTTCGAATCGTATTGCGTCGCAGTAAAGAAACAAATAGCTCATCCTTAAAAGCCGATGCTTGGCATCATAGAAGTGATGCCATTACTTCGGTAGCGGCCTTTATCGGTATTACCTTGTCGCTAACCATGGGAAAGGGCTATGAAGCCGCAGATGATTGGGCGGCGCTTTTTGCCTCGGGTATTATCTTGTATAATAGCTACCTGATCTTTCGTCCTGCCTTAGGAGAAATTATGGATGAACAACTCTATGATGAACTGGTAGTCAAAATCAGAAATACCTCGCTAACTGTCCAAGGAGTACTGGGTACAGAGAAATGTTATATTCGAAAAACAGGCATGAAATACCATGTTGATTTACATGCAATAGTCGACGGTTCACTGAGCGTTAAAGAAGGTCATGATATAGCGCACCGACTCCAGGATAGTTTGCGCGACAAGGTGGAAGAGATTGGGCACGTCTTTGTTCATATCGAGCCATATGAACCAAAGGAACTGAGCGAGGCTCAAAAAAAAATGTAGCACTAAGTATCGCTACTTAGTACTACATTCATTTCATCGAAGTATATCGATTGATGGAATCGCTAATTATCTAGCTACGCGAACGTTAATTGCGTTAATTCCTTTTTTTCCTTGCTCTACGTCAAAAGTAACATTATCGTTTTCACGAATTTCATGTACTAATCCTGATGAATGTACGAATACATCTTGTCCACCATCAGCTGGTGTAATAAATCCGAAACCCTTGGTTACGTTAAAGAATTTTACTGTTCCTTCTTGCATTGTATTATTGTATTTGTTGATAAATTAATTATATTTCTTTTTTCTAAACTCTAATTTAAGCAATCGCTAATTCAAAACCAATAAGTTTTTGAATACTACGCAATCCTGCTTTTTCTTCTTCACTACAGAAAGATACCGCTACGCCACCTTTTCCCGCTCTACCTGTACGTCCAATACGGTGCACATAGGTTTCAGAGTCACTTGGCAGGTCGTAATTGACCACATGAGGAAGATCCTGAATATCGATACCCCTTGCTGCGATATCAGTCGCTATTAAAACTTGAATAGCTCCATTTTTAAAATCACTTAAGGCTTTTTGTCTTGCATTCTGCGATTTATTGCCATGAATACAAGCTGCCTTTAAACCAAATTTCAAGAGCTGCTTACCTAAACGGTCCGCCCCATGCTTAGTACGCGTAAAAACCAACGCCTGTTTCATACCCAAGTCATTGTACAATTTATACAATAGTTGTGTTTTCCCTTTTCTTTCGATAAAATAAACCGATTGATTAACAGTTTTAGCTGCTGAAGATACAGGAGATACGCTGACCTCTGTTGGATTACGAAGGATTGTGTTGGCAAAATTACGAATTGCTGTAGGCATCGTTGCCGAGAAGAACAAGGTTTGTCTTTCCTGAGGAATATGTTTAATGATTTTTTTAATATCATTAATAAACCCCATGTCTAACATATTATCAGCCTCATCAAGTACTAAAAACTCGATATTAGCTAGGCTAATAAGTTTTTGATTTAATAAATCCAACAATCTACCGGGTGTAGCGACAACAATATCGACACCTACTTTGATCTGTTTTACCTGAGGAACTTGCGAAACTCCGCCAAATAAAACCACTTGCTTCAATGATAAGTATTTATCATATTGTTCAAAGTTGTTAAAGATTTGAAGGGCTAGCTCACGAGTCGGAGCAAGAACTAAAGCTCTAGGATTATTTTTTGATTTATTAACTTTTGCTGACAAGGTTTGTAAAATTGGGATAGCAAATGCGGCAGTTTTACCTGTTCCAGTTTGCGCACATCCAATAATATCTTTTCCCGATAATACGACCGGAATGGATTGTTTTTGTATTTCTGTTGCCTTGGTGTATCCAATTTCGGATACTGCTTTTAATATAGGATCTATAAGTCCTAAATTTTCAAAATTCATTCATTATTTCTTAAAGCACCCAATTGTTTTCCGAAGAAAAGCACCAACGGGGGCTATGTGTATTGTACCTCACGATCTACTAGAAGCAGATAATAAGTATGAATTTGTTAACAAGAAGGTAATGTCTTAATAGAAGTTTGATTTACACCAAACTCTTTTTGGATACTGCACAAATATGATAACAAAAAAATGTGGCAGCTGTAGAAGCGAAACAAACAACTGAAAAATCAGTGGTCATTTGCAAAGGCAGAGCCCTATTATAAGTCAAAGGTAAGTGTAATTAATTGTAATTGAAAGATTTTTTTTATTTATTATAAATTCTTATACCGTGAATTTGAGCGATTTATGCCAATTAACTATCTTGACATGGTCTGAATCACTTTTACATGCGATCTCATGGCTTGCCAAAATGATTTAAATTCCACATACTTCACATTGAACTCCTGACATGTTTCCCTAACAATAGCATTAAGCGCGGGATAATGAACGTGGCTGATCTTTGGAAACAAATGATGTTCAACTTGAAAATTTAACCCACCTAGCAACCATGTCAATATCGGACTTTTTGTAGCAAAATTTGCCGTTGTATTTAATTGATGTACCATCCATTCATCTTCTATTTTCACTGTATCTCCAGGATTGAAATCAGTTCCAGCTACCACATGCGCTAATTGAAATACGATCGCCAAAAGCAAACCGCAAACAACCCCTGTAATCAGCAGCCCTACTAAAGTAGGAATTACGCCGACAGCCAAAATAGGAATTACAATAAATAGCAAAAAATGAAATATTTTACTCACCCAGAAAATCACCTTCTCTCGTAAAGGAAAATAAAACACTGCTGAGGTCTTACCCAATCGCTGTCTAAAATACTTTTCGTAGTCTTGGAAAAAAATCCAAGCTAGATAAGAAACTCCATATAATAATATAAAATAGAACTTTTGGTATTTATGATGCTTTTTTAACTTCTGATCATCATGGATACGCATGAACTTAATTTCGATGTCGTGATCCTCGCCCTCAATATTAGTATAAGTATGATGAGCAATATTATGTTTAAGTTTCCAAAAATAAATATTCCCACCTAAGAGATTCAGCGAATACGACATGACACTATTGAGATTTTTATTGTCGGAAAAGCTATTATGCCCCGCATCGTGCATAATATTAAAGCCAATAGCAGCTAAATTAACCCCAAAAATCATACAAAGGATCACACTTATAATCCAGTGGGGTTGAACAAAAACTAAAACCGAATAAATTAAGGCGAAAGAAACTAATAAAATTGTGGCTTTTAGGAATATTCTTCTATTCCCTGTTTTATTAATGGCTGTATTCTTAAAATAATCGCTTGTTTTAAGTTTTAAGGTTTTTGAGAACAATGTATTAACATTGTTGAATTTAATAGATGATGATTTCATTGGATGATTTATGCGGTATCCCTTATGAACATTCATCCTAAAGTATACCATGTCTTTTTAACCCTGTAAATGTACAGTTAAAATTCGATCAATTTAATGCTCCGAGGTTAAATAACTGTTAAAACGCAAATTTAATTAAAAATATTAATCCATGCAACGAACCGCCAAACCGATTAGAAAGCATCCACAACTGCACTGATAAAATCCAGTTCACTAGCTGTTAAATCCACATCAATGGCCTTAGCGTTCTCTATAGCCTGTTGGGCGTTTCGTGCACCGGCAAGCGCCACGGTGATACCTGCTCTCGCGATGGTCCATCGTAGAACTAATTGACTCAATGTAACATCCTTATCTTTAGCAAGCGGATAAATACGCTCTAACATTAAATTAGTTTTCTCGATAAAATCTGGCTGAAAATGCGGAAGATTCGCTCGATGATCACCAGGTTTGAAACTATGGCCAGGCTTAATTTTACCCGTTAATAAGCCCCTCTCCAATGGACTATAGGCTAAAATAGCCTGTTGATGCTGGACGCAATAAGGAAGTGTTTCTTCTTCTATGCCCCGATTAACCATACTAAAAGGTATTTGATTAGAGGCAATCAGCAAAGTTTTCGATGCCTCTTCCATTAATTCTTTGGAATAATTACATACGCCAGCATAGCGAACCTTCCCTTGTTCAATTAATCGTCCCACTGCTTCGAAGGTTTCATCCACAGGGGTCGTAGAATCTGGCCAATGAATTTGGTACAAATCAATATAGTCAGTTTTTAAGCGCTTTAAACTTTGCTCACATTCATATATTACGCTATCGCGGCCAGCAAATTTATAAATATCAATTTCCTTACCATCGTTCATTTGGCTATGAAAAGCAAAATCACCTTGCGTTACATCCCAACGCATACCAAATTTCGTAAGAATCTGAACCTTATCGCGCGGTATATCTTGCAAGGCCTCGCCAACTATTTCCTCACTCGTGCCCTGTCCATAAATTGGTGCAGTATCCACGGAGGTAACCCCTAAATCATAGGATGCTTTAATAGCTTCCACAGCTTCATTACGATCAGTAGACCCCCACATCCAACCACCAGCTGCCCAAGCACCAAAAGTAATTGCCGATAAACTTAACGCCGTATTTTCTATTAATCTGTATTCCATTTTGTTGAATTCTTTATTTGATTTTTTACTAACCAAACCCCTAAAAACCTAAATTGTTTTATAACTAAATACAAAAATAAAAAAAATAAGTCCCTATTTCCGGGTATACATATCATTCAACAAATTAAATAACGCAGGATGGTCTGTTTTTAATAAACTTGGTTTTTGGAAAAAATATTCCGAAACAACGGCAAGAAACTCGGCCGGATTAGTTGCGGCGTAATCGCGAATATCTGATTTACTTTGTCGGATATCTCGAATCGTCTTATGCATCTGTAACAACCATGGTTCTATTAATTCCTTAGGAATAAGATATTCAGGCACGCCATCCACCTGACCATCGGCCATATCAATTAAATGGACAAATTCATGTAAGGCCGTATTACCAGCGGATCCCATATTAAACCCGGCATGTAATGAATTAAGTGATAAGATCATTTTCCTATTCATCGCACCATTTCCGACCATGCCCATGATATTACGGGATTCATCTTGTGTATCGAACTTTTCACTAAACTCTCCAGGATATAATAAAACTTCATCCAAGTTTTCAAAAGCCCATTGATCAAAATGAAACAAGGGAATCGTAGCGCTCGCTCCGACCAAAATTTTATCCGCATCCTCCACTACTGCCCCTTTTTCTGCACTAATTTTAGTTGTTTTCAGAAAATAGACAACCCGTTGTAAAAATACAACCTGTTGCTGTGCAGTCAGCCGATTAAAAAAATCAACCTTTTGTTCCAGAACCTGACGGATAGCCAGATCAGTAGGAATATTCGCAAGGAATGGTTTGTTATTTCCTACTCTTTTCCAAACAAAGAGACCAAGAGCAATCCCGGCAATAAATAAAAAAGAGATAATATAAATGGTGTTAATATCCATACGACGGTTTTTTTAAAATAAGCAAAACAAGATACCGAAAACAAACTACCATATAGCAGAAAAGCTGTCCAAAAAAATTGAACAGCTTTTCTTATAGTAGATTTTAAAAAATCCAAAGAATGATTACATCATTCCGCCCATACCACCACCCATTGGAGGAGCACCAGCACCAGGATTTTCATCAGGCTCATCAGCTAATACACATTCTGTAGTCAATAACATTGAGGCTACAGAAGCAGCGTTTTCTAAAGCAACACGAGAAACTTTAGTTGGATCAATAACACCAGCTCCAATTAAGTTTTCGTATTTGTCAGTACGCGCATTATAACCAAAGTCAGCTGTTCCTTCTTTTACTTTTTGAACGATTACTGCACCTTCAATACCTGCGTTTGCACAGATCTGACGTAACGGCTCTTCAATAGCACGTTTGATAATATCTATACCGATTTGCTCATCTTCATTTTCACCCTTAAGATCAAGTAAAGCTTCAGTAGCGCGAATAAACGCAACACCACCACCAGCAACAATACCTTCTTCAACAGCTGCGCGAGTTGCATGAAGTGCATCATCAACACGGTCTTTCTTCTCTTTCATCTCAACTTCTGTAGTTGCACCAACATAAAGTACCGCAACACCACCAGAAAGCTTCGCTAAACGCTCTTGAAGTTTTTCTCTATCATAATCAGATGTAGTTGATTCAATTTGCGAACGAATTTGAGAAACACGACCTTGAATATCATCTGGGTTACCAGCGCCATTGATAATTGTAGTGTTATCTTTATCAATAACAACTTTTTCAGCTTGACCTAAATATTCTAATTCTGCATTTTCTAATTTGAAACCTCTTTCTTCAGAAATCACTGTTCCACCTGTCAAAATCGCGATGTCTTCTAACATAGCTTTACGACGGTCACCAAAACCTGGCGCTTTAACGGCAGCAACTTTCAGTGAACCACGTATTTTATTAACAACTAACGTCGCCAATGCCTCACCATCAAGATCCTCAGCGATGATCAATAAAGGCTTACCTGTTTGCACTTGTTTTTCTAAGATTGGTAACAATTCTTTCATGTTACTGATCTTTTTATCATAGATCAAAATGTAAGGGTTTTCTAGATCCGCTTCCATTTTATCCGAGTTCGTTACGAAATAAGGGGAAAGGTAACCACGGTCAAACTGCATACCTTCTACCGTTCTAACTTCGGTTTCTGTACCTTTAGCTTCTTCCACAGTAATAACACCATCATTACCCACTTTCTCCATTGCTTGCGCAATTAAAGAACCGATAACTTCGTCATTATTTGCAGAGATAGAAGCAACTTGTTTGATTTTGTTGATATCAGCACCAACAACTTGTGATTGCGATTTAAGATTTGCAACAACCGCTGCAACAGCTTTATCAATACCGCGTTTTAAATCCATCGGATTTGCACCTGCAGCTACAGATTTAATACCTGGAGCAACAATCGCCTGTGCTAATACAGTTGCCGTAGTTGTACCGTCACCCGCTTGATCAGCAGTTTTTGAAGCAACTTCTTTCACCATCTGCGCGCCCATGTTTTCCATAGGATCTTTCAAATCGATTTCTTTTGCAACTGTTACACCATCTTTAGTAATAGCTGGAGAACCGAATTTTTTCTCAATAATTACGTTACGACCCTTAGGACCTAAAGTAACTTTCACCGCATTTGCTAGAGTATCTACTCCTTTTTTCAGCGCATCACGTGCTTCTACGTTATATTTTACTTGTTTTGACATGTTATGTTAACTTGATAATTTAAAATCAATCTTCAGAATGTTAGCCACTAAGAAGAAAAACTTAATTGAACAATGAATTATAATTTATAAAAAAAATGATTACAGGACAGCGTAAATATCAGCCTCACGCATAATTAAATACTCTTTACCCTCAAAGGTAAGTTCAGTACCTGCGTATTTTCCGTATAAAATTTTATCACCAACTTGAACAGTAAGGGGTTCTTCTGGTTTACCAGTACCAACCGCTACGATTGTTCCTTGAGAAGGTTTTTCCTTAGCTGTATCAGGGATGTAAATTCCGGATGCTGTTTTTTCTTCTGCTGGAGCAGGCTCTACTACTACTCTGTCTCCGATAGGTTTAATATTTAAAGCCATAATTGTATAACTATTTTTTAATTATTTGTTTTAAAGTTTATTTACAAAAAAGGTATCAGTAACTATGCCAATCAAAAATACCGTATTATTTTTGACATTTTTACATTTTATGACATTCCGAATGGCAGTTGTTAAGCCATTATTGTGTCAGGTTGGCACCAATTTTCTCGGTCGCTGAAAACCAAAAAAAGCCCTATCCAAAAGAACAGGGCTTCACTAATTTCTTATTAATTGACTTATTTAGTCGAATCAGTTGTTACGGGCTCAGTCACCTGCGGTGTTGATGTAGCGGGTGTCTGTGAAGGGTTAAGATTCATTGAGGGAGCCTGAACTGGCGCTTCAATTTGATCTCCTAAACTTCCTGTTGAAGACGATGGGCCAATGATGTTGATCGCTATGCTGAAAACCATCACTGAAATGATCAAGATCCAAGTACCTTTTTCTAAGATATCACCTGTACGTTGAACCCCAATTAAATTTGCTCCACCAGAAAAACCTGATGATAATCCGCCTCCCTTAGGGTTTTGGATTAAAACAAAAAACGACAATAAAATACTTGCCAGGACAATCAGGATAATAAATAAAACTTCCATTTCTATATTAATTTATAACTTAATTTCGAGTTCTTTAATTCGGGTCGCAAAGTACGATTTTTTTTCTGGATATTCCGAAATTAATTTTTTAAACACGGCTATTGCTTTTTCATGCATTCCTTGCGATTCATAGATATCAGCTAAGGTTTCCGTCACCACGGAAAACATATCCTCTGAGCTTTTTCTTGCTTTATTTTCGGTATTAATGGTCTCGGCTTTAGGCGGTTGAATTTGTGGTTCTTCGCGTATAAACTTTTCAATAACCTCATCGGATTTCTGCTCCGAGACAAATTCTATCGTTTCTTTTTTATTTTCATCACTCAATTTATCCTGTGGATCCTGAAGGTGAAAAATATTTTCCCTAATTTGTTGATCCAAAACGGCCTCATCAAATTTCTTAGGGTCAAACTGTCCTTTTTGTGGTTTGGGTAAAACGGGGGAAACAAAAGGCTGATAGGTCTCAGCATGCTCCAGGCGGGTCTTATACAACCACCACCTAAAACTATAGGGCATCAATTCATCATTGTATAAACTGATTTCATCCGCTGCGTTCGGATCATTCTCCGGGTTACTTTCAACCGACAACTCAGCCTGCGAAAAATTGATATCAGTTCCCGGTTCAACCACACCAAATTCATCTGTTAAAGTGTAGGTAGAAGGCATATCGAAAATAGGTTCCGAATCTTCATCGGTTATCGATTCCTCATTCTTTTGCACCGATTCGTCTTCCTCATCCGCAGACGAATCTACCGATGTATCCAGAACAGCCTCTTCTCTGAGCTCTTCACTAGCCACATCTTCATAAGCAATATAATCAGGAGATTCCTCTACCGTTAATTCAGGGATATTGGCAACTGGGGTCTGCACATAATCACGTAGCCAAAAGGCACTAAAAGCGTACAATAAAGACTTTTGCTTATCCGAGACTAAATTTTCCAAATTTTTCTTTCGCTCATATGCGAAAAGAATAGGTTGCGAATAAGCATATTTGGCTAAAAGAAATTGAAAATCCGCTTCACTTACTTCAAGTGGGTTTTCAAGTGCTTTACGAAATACTTTGATTTGATCCATAGAATGCAAAAGCGCTAAATTACCAATTGTTAAATGCTCTATTAAAAACGTCTTCCGTTAACATTTTCACGATTTCCTGGTTCAAGGTCATCTCTTGCGTGGTAACCTCTCCCCGAAATTCTTTGAACTGGGTAAAAGATTCTTCAAAATCACTCTCACCTGTTTCATCTTTTCGATTCGTATATTTTACTTTAACAGTAATAGTCAATCTGTTTAAGGCCGCCATGTCAGTTCCAGCCTCTACAGCCGCAGGGGTTACCGAATAATTGGTAATCACACCTTCAAATATAGCATCGCCATCCTGATCAACCTGCGACAACCTAGATTGTGTTCTGACTTGCTCTTTCAAACCCTCGGTAAAAGTTTGACCTAGCGTAGCCGAGACAAAAGGAGAAATATTCTCAAAAAATGAAACTGAATAAGTCTTCATATTCTCCGGAATTTTACCCCCACTCAAGCTGTAACGAACGCCACAACTCTGTATGATGAAAAGCATCAAAGCCGTAAAAACGACCGCGATGGAAATTCCCTTTATTTTGAACATATACACCTTAATCTAGATTTAAATCTTTAATTTTCCTATATAGGGTTCGCTCGGAAATCCCTAATTCCTGGGCCGCAGCTTTTCTTTTTCCCTTATGCTTTTTTAACGCCTTTTTAATCATGTCTGATTCTTTATCCATCAAAGATAAAGACTCCTCCACCTCCTCCGCATCCTGGGTATCATCATAGCTAAGGTAATCATTATTGTTATTTCCCTGCTGATTCGGTTTGTGAATAGTCAGTGTAGAGGAAGGGTTAGCAGAAAACTCCTCTCCTTGCAAAGCTACTGCACTGGGACGAACCTCTTGATATAATTGATTAATATAAGGCGAATTCTTCTCAATTGTGCCAGAATTAAATCCTTTTTGTACTAACTCCACAACCAACTTTTTCAAATCAACCATGTCTTTTTTCATATCAAAAAGCACCTTATACAACAGATCCCTTTCAGAGAAACTCTCTTGCGAATGATCCTTCAATGCCATAGGCAATGTCGTTTGGTTTTCAGTGGGTAGGTAGTTACTGAGAATGGCCGCATTTAGCACGCGTTCTTTTTCCAGCACGGCGATTTGCTCTGCAATATTTTTCAATTGCCTGACATTCCCTGGCCAAGCATAGTTTTTCAAAAGCACTTGTGCATCTTCCATTAACTGAATCTCAGGTGTCCTGTACTTATCAGCAAAATCGACAACAAACTTTCTAAACAACAAATTAATATCGTCTTTACGCTCTCGAAGGGATGGAATACGCAAAGGCACGGTATTCAAACGATAATAAAGATCCTCTCTAAATTTCCCCTTTTTCACGGCCTCAAATACATCTACATTCGTAGCTGCGATTACCCGAACATTCGCTTTTTGCACTTTCGAAGAGCCAACCCGTATATATTCTCCGGTTTCAAGCACGCGAAGCAACCTCGCTTGCGTACCTAATGGCAGTTCGCCTACTTCATCTAAAAAAATAGTACCGCCATCAACCACCTCAAAATAACCTTTCCTCGCCTCGTGGGCTCCAGTAAAAGATCCTTTCTCATGCCCAAACAACTCTGAATCAATGGTTCCCTCTGGAATAGCACCACAGTTTACAGCAATAAAGTGCCCATGTTTGCGGCCACTCAATTGATGAATGATATGCGAAAACACTTCCTTTCCCGAACCGCTCTCGCCCTGAATCAAAACGGATATATCGGTAGGTGCAACCTGCCGTGCTATATCAATTGCCCGATTCAGTAAAGGCGAATTTCCTATAATTCCAAACCTATTTTTTATATCCTGATGATCCATTCTTATCTTAAGTTTGTCTATAAAAATTAATCAACAATACGCCCGATAAGCGTAGCCGATGTACAGCTTTCACCAAGTACATTGACATAATCTCCAATTTTGTATCGGGAATCAACGGGAAATACCAACATTGTATTTTGATCATTTCTTCCACAGAAGTCTTGATCAGAACGTTTGGAATACCCTTCAATCAGAATCCGTTGCACGCTGCCTACAAAATTCTGAATCCGATATAAACTATGCTGACGTTGAAGTGCCACCACCTCGGCAAGCCGACGTTTCTTTATTGGCTCAGGGATATCATCCTGATAACGTTTAGCTGCCAAAGTTCCCGGTCTTTCCGAGTATGCAAACATATAAGCATAGTCATATTTCACAAAATTCATCATGGAAATCGTGTCTTGATGCTCCTCTTCAGTTTCTGAACAGAAACCCGTAATAACATCCGTTGAAATTCCACAATCCGGAAGAATTCTCCTGATCGCATTAATGCGATCAATGTACCATTCTCGATCATAGGTTCTATTCATTAACTCCAGTACCCGGGAATTACCCGACTGAACCGGTAAATGAATATAATTACAAATGTTTTCGTACCGAGCCATGGTGTGTAAAACATCATCAGTAATATCTTTAGGATGAGAGGTTGAAAAACGAACCCTAAGTAGCGGGTTAACCTGAGCAACCATTTCCAATAATTGTGCAAAATTAACGGTACCCTGTCCATCCTGGGATTCAGCATCCGTTGGATTGTATTTGTAGGAATCCACATTTTGACCCAAAAGCGTTACTTCCTTATACCCGGCCTCAAATAAAGAAACTGCTTCGGCAACGATCGAGCCCGCATCGCGACTCCTTTCTCTACCTCTGGTAAAAGGCACCACACAGAAAGAACACATGTTATCACAGCCTCTCATAATAGAAATAAAAGCCGAAATTCCGTTTGAATTTAAACGAACCGGACTAATATCAGCATACGTTTCCTCCCTAGAGAGCAAAACATTTACTGCCCGTGCACCATCATCCACTTGTGCTATAAGGTTTGGTAGATCCCGGTAAGCATCCGGACCAACCACGACATCAACCAGCTTTTCTTCTTCTAAAAACTTCGCTTTCAAACGCTCAGCCATACAGCCCAAAACCCCGACTACCATCCCTGGTTTTTTTGCTTTAACCGATTCAAACTCTTTTAATCTGTTACGCACACGCTGTTCTGCATTCTCACGAATTGAACACGTGTTAATAAAGATAACATCAGCTAATTTATAGTCCTTGGTCGTTTCATAGCCTTGATCCATTAAAATAGAAGCGACAATCTCGCTGTCCGAAAAATTCATTTGACAGCCATAACTCTCAATATAAAGTTTCCGACCAGTAGAACCACCAGTAGGAATCATTTCCAAAGCTTCGCCTTGGCGGGTTTCATCGTGTGCTTGTGTTGTGTGTGTTAACTCTAACATAGTTATTTTTCAAAGAATACAAAGCTAACAATAAATTGCTAAAACAATGACAGTTTGTCAGCACTTGACAAAAAATTAACAAAAAAAAATAAAATAATTTACCGGCTACTTCAAAATTAACGTCGCCTACAAAATAAATAAAAACAAGCAGGGATATACGATTCGATATCCCTGCTTGTTATTTTATTATAAAAGTAATAGCGATTATTGCGCAGCTTCTTTCTTAGCTTCCTCTTGCATGGCCTTACCCGCAACAATTACGATTTCCACCCGGCGGTTTTCAGCACGTCCTTCTTCCGTATCATTTGAAGCAATAGGTTCTGAATAGTTTTTACCTTCCGTTTTAATTCTGGCATTTTTTAAACCCTGTGAAACAGCAAATGATTTCACTGCATCAGCACGAGCTTGCGATATCTTTTGGTTAACTTCCAACGTACCTCTATTATCCGCGTGACCTAATACTAGAATTTCAGTATCCGGTTCTTTGTTTAATGTTTCTACTAAATTGGCAATATTTTCTTTAGCAGCAGTTTTTAGCGTTGATTTATTAAAATCGAAAAGAATACCCTCATCGAACTTCACTAAAATCCCCTCACCTACTTGTTCTACTTCTGCACCGGCAACCGTGTTTTCAATTTCTTTGGCTTGCTTATCCATTCTTTTACCAATTAAGGTACCCGCTGCACCACCAATAACCGCACCTGCGATCGCACCAACCGCTGTATTACCTGCTTTACCACCGATTAATGCACCAATAGCACCACCAGCGGCCGTACCTACAACAGCACCTTTTGTCGTGCTAGAAGCGTTTTGAATAGTTGCACAGCTCGCAAATAACATAGCTGAGGTTGCAACAGACAAACCATATACTGCTAATCTTTTATTTATTTTCATAACCAAATAATTTACCTTAATAATTTATTGTTGTATCTTATACAAACACATTTGCAAAGCCAATGCCAAAAGCATACTATTGGCAAGAAAAACGAAATATTTATTTAATAATCAGAAAGTTATTTTTCCTGCGGCGGGATTTCAAGCTTCGGTAAGCGCTGTGATTGAGGACGACCGTTCTTATCCCAGGCTTTAAAGGAGTTCGTAATATAACTCATCAAATCATAATCGCCCCAGCGTTCAATGGAGGAAATTGATGGTCTATACATATCCATAAAGGACTGTAATTCATCCCCCTCCAGATTTGTTAAACTCGCCACTAATCGCTTATTAAAAACACGGTCAATTTTAGTAGCTTCAAGTTCTTTGGTCATATATCGCTCAAAACGTTTGGCATTTTTCGCTTCTTGACCAAATAAATTATACAACGCTGTCGCTGGACTAGCTAAATAAGTTCCAACTTTATTGTGACCACCATTGTAGATTCCTTTTTTCTCAAAATCTTTCAGATAGCTTCTCATTTCTGCCTCTTTGGTACTCCGTGTAACAACCACTGTTTCAATTTGCAATCCAGGCTGCAAATCTACCAAAATATCACCTAAGGTCTGAATGGCTGTTTTAACAGGACCATAACCCACCTTACTGATAGAGAGGCTATCCCCAATAGCAACCTCGATATTAAAAACACCATAGGAATTACTGCTAACAACTTGTCTGGTCCGCAGATTGGTCACATTAGCATCTTCGATCCTATTGTCGGTTCCTTTTTCCATCACTAACCCAGAAATAGCACCGTCTTGCGATTGTGCCTTCAGCACCTGCGTAGAGAGCAAACCGAAAAAACAAAAAAGGGTTATATGTTTAAGTATGTTATCCATTGAATTTTTAAAGGTACCAATTGTTCCGGCAGAGAAATGTTAAAAAGATATAAATCCGACCACTATTTGTAAGGGTAAAAAACGAAGTTAGCCCCTTGAGGAACCACAACAAACAAACACATATACTCGTTTGCTGACTTATAACGCTTCATAAAGTAATCTTTACGATCAGCGGTGATGACCCCTTTTTCAAGAAATTCCTCCAACGAGCTAGCTTGGATACTCCAAGAAGTTCCCAACTCTTTCCGATCTAAAATCAGTTCACCCAAACTCACTTCCAGTTGATGAGCGACGAAAATCGGATATAAGGTAAAACCCTCGGCAATCAATTCAGCAGAAACCTCTTGAATAGATTCCTTATAAAAATCCAAATCTTTTTTTAAACTAACCAGGGGGCTGGTATCCTGTTTTTCAGAATTTTGATCTCCATTCCTTCCGGGTTGTTTATTTAATAAGTCTTGTAAATCCATTACTTTCTTAATTTTAATAAGACAACGTTTTCAACATGCTGGGTATGGGGAAACATATCAACAGGTTTTATTCTGAGCACGTCATACTTTTGACTTAATAGCTCCAAATCACGTGCCTGAGTTGCTGCGTTACAACTAACATAAACAATTTTATCACTTTCCATCTCTAAAATCCTTTCCACGACCTGTGCATGCATGCCAGCCCGCGGCGGATCAGTAAGGATGACATCCGGCTTACCATGCTGCGCAATGAATTCCCGGGTAAGTATATCTTTCATGTCACCAGCATAGAATTTTGTGTTGGTGATCTCATTAATTTGAGCATTCACTTTCGCATCTTCGATAGCAGAAGGAACATACTCCAGTCCAATCACCTCTCGGGCAGATCGCGCAACGAAATTCGCAATCGTACCAGCACCGGTATATAAATCATAAACCAACTCATCGCCCTGAAGATCAGCGAATTCACGAGTGATTTTATAAAGCTCATAGGCTTGTTTGGAATTGGTTTGATAAAAAGATTTCGGACCTACTTTGAATTTCAACCCTTCCATTTGCTCGTAGATAAAATCACGACCAGCGAAAACATGAATCTCCTGATCGAAAATGGTATCGTTGAGCTTTTGATTAATAATATAAAGTAATGACGTTAAATTAGGGAATTCACTTTGAATGAAATTCATCAGTAACTCTACCTGGTTATCTACAGGGTAAGCAAAAACAACAATCACCATGTTTTCACCCGTAGAAGAAGTTCGAATAATTAAATTACGAAGCACCCCCTCATTTTGTCTGATATCATAAAATGAAATACCTTTTTCCTGCGCAAATTCAAAAACACGGTTCCGTATATCATTGGAAGGATCCTGTTGCAGATAACAATGGTCAATCTTTAATATCTTATCAAATCGACCTGGCACATGAAAACCCAGCGCGTCCATGGACTCTTCGCTACCATCATCCAGATTTGTTAACCATTTTTTATTGGAAAAAGTAAACTCCAGTTTATTCCGGTAATATGTGGTTTGCTCGGAAGGTAGAATAGGTTCCATAGCAGAAACATCAATTTTACCAATCCGACTCAAGGCATTCCCAACTGCTTGCTGTTTAAATTTTAGCTGTGCATCATAATGCATATGCTGCCATTTACAACCCCCGCAAACGCCAAAATGAGAGCAAAACGGATCCACACGGAATTCAGAAGGCTTTAGCAATTGAACGAGACGACCCTCCGCGAAATTTTTCTTTTTACGATACAACTCCACATCCGCCACATCACCAGGTACAGCGCGCTCAATAAACAACACTAAATCCTCATGTTTAGCGACGCCTTTACCCTCTTCAGCAATATCAATAATTTCAATTTGCGACAGTAATTTCTTCTCCTGAGTTCTTCTTCTTCCCATATGGCTGCAAAAATAAGCTTTTTTTGCGATAGAAATAGCATGGAAAGATCAACTCAAAACCTCTCCATAAGGTGTGTTAAAAAGATAGCCGGAAATAAAGGAAGAGCAGCGCATGTTCACTGATCCGTTGGTTGAACTTACAGTAGGGTCGCTTGGACTAAATAAGGGAGCATTTCCTTTTGAAAAGAAATAAAGTTTTTGCGCACATCGGCTTCAGTAACTGCGGTAAAGGCAAAGGAAAAAACAATGCTTTTACTAGTTTTAATTAAAAAATTGAGCCGTTCTTCAGGTATCATCGAACCTATAGTATCATTTTGCATAAAGGAACGCAGTAATAAAAACTCTAAGTCATCCGATAATGTTTTCAGGTACTCTTGCGCATTGGCCGACACCCGGATAAAATCCCAGCCGACGAATTCATTACAGACCGTATAAGTAACCCGGCTGACCCGAAGAATGGTATTGGCAAGAAAGGTAGATAAATCTTTTTCTTTGACATTTTTGTTCAGGATATCATAAACGTTATCCTGAATATAATCCATTAAAACCGCATGTAAAATAAGTTCCTTACTAGCAAAATGCTTATAAACTGTCGCCTTAGCAATGCAGGCATTTTTAGCCAGTTCGTTAACGCTGGTTTTATTATAGCCATACTTTCGGAATAAATCGCGCGCGGATTTCTTAATTGCTATGACTCCTTTATCTTCCATTAACGGTTTGCTTTCTTTATATATAGCATGCTAGCCAAGCTTTGATTCCCTTCTGATTCGTTCCCTACGGAAAAGCTCACATAAAAATCAAAGCAAACAGGATAGCTATTAAATAATTTCGGTTTCGAACTGCGCTAGAAAACGGATATCGTTTTCTGAAAATAACCTCAAGTCTCGGATTTCGTATTTTAAGTTAGTGATTCGTTCAATCCCCATTCCAAAAGCGAAGCCCGAAAATTTCGTACTATCAATACCACAATTCTCTAATACCTGGGGATCAACCATACCACAGCCTAATATTTCAACCCAGCCAGATTGTTTACACATTTGGCAACCCGCTCCCTTACAAATCGTACAGGAAATATCCATCTCAGCAGAAGGTTCCGTGAACGGGAAATAGGACGGACGGAAACGTACCTTGGTATCTTCTCCGTACAACTCTTTGACAAAATGATATAAGGTTTGTTTCAAATCAGCAAAAGAAACATCTTCATCAACATAAAGGCCTTCAATTTGATGAAAGAAACAGTGTGCTCGCGCAGATATGGCTTCATTACGATACACCCTTCCTGGCATAATGGCTCGAAAAGGAGGTTGACCATTTTCCATCAGGCGAACCTGAACAGAAGAAGTATGCGTTCGAAGAACAATATCGTTGCCATCTTTTTTCTGTATAAAAAAAGTATCCTGCATATCCCTAGCGGGATGCTCGGGCGCAAAATTCAATGCAGAGAAATTATGCCAATCATCTTCAATTTCATTCCCTTCGGCTACCACAAACCCCAATTTCTTAAAGATCTCAACAATCTCTTTACGAACTAAAGACAGTGGATGCCTAGAACCCAAGGTAAAACCTTCGCCAGGTAGTGTTAAATCACCATGTTCCTGTGTTTGTTGATCAGCATCCTGATTTGAAAATTTTTCATTGGCCTGCTTATAGGTTAATTCCGTAAAGTTTTTAAACTCATTCAACACCTGACCTAAAACTCTTTTTTGCTCAGAAGAAACAGTTTTAAATTCATCAAATAAGCTTCGAACAATGCCCTTAGCCACTAAAAATTTCAATCGGAAAGCCTCAACCTCACTGGCAGAATTAGGCGAAAAAGCCTTAATTTCTTGAGTATACTGCGTTATTTTCTCTTGCAACATGCTCCAAAGATACAGCAAATTTTAAAAAAATTGTAAAAGGAAAATGTATTAATTAGGATTATTAAAATGGAAGACCGTCATTATCATCATCATTTTCCCTAAAATCGACCGGTTCATCTTTGTCGTCCTGTGGTTTTTGTGCGTTTTGCTCTTCGTTTTGCCCGGCTTCTTGTGGTTCAAAATCAGACCGGCGACCTAACATATTAAAACTTTCCGCTACAATTTCAGTAGTATATCGACGTATTCCTTCCTTGTCCTCATAACTACGAGTCCGTAATTTCCCTTCAATATACACCAGCTTACCTTTGCTTAAATATTTGACCGCAATATCAGCCAAACCACGCCAAAGCACAACATTATGCCACTCGGTTTGTTCCACCCGGCGACCATCTTTGGTATAGGTTTCGGAAGTAGCAAGTGGAAAACTTGCCACACTAACATTTCCATCCAAATAACGGATATCGGGATCTTTTCCAAGATGCCCCACTAAAATAACTTTATTTACACCAGACATAATTTAATGTGTTTTTTAGTTAGCACTAAAATAATATTCCGTAAAGGAACTAATCAGTTTATGTTTAGCTAATTTATCTAAATTTTCTGAATAATAATAATTCCAATGGGATTTTATAACCAGTAAATCTGGATTGATTGATAATCGATAAAAACGAGCAAAGATATTTTGATGACTCAATATCTGTTTCACCGTATCTCCTATCAATTCGGGAATCGCCGGGCCAAAACACGCTTTATAATCGGGGTGATCTATCAAAGAAGGTAAGTCCACGGCCTGCGTCGTTTCAATTAAAGGGAACTCATATAGATTAGCCCAGACATCCCCTTCTGAGCGCTGCGACATGAGTACTTGTCCCTGTTGCTCAATAATGAAATAATGAAAATAGCGATCTCTACTTTTTTTACCTTTTACTTTCACCGGCAAGGTATCAACGAGCTTATTTTTTAAAGCAAAGCAATCCATAGCAAGCACGCAATCTTCGCAAAGCGGATTCTTAGGCTTGCACACCAACGAACCAAAATCCATTATGCCTTGGTTATAGTCACCCGGATGGCTTGGACTTAAAAGCTGCTGGGCTAATTGCGTAAATGTTTTCTTTGCTCTACTACTATTGATCGGTTCATTCACCCCTAAATAACGTGCAAGTACCCGAAAGACATTACCATCTAAAACAGCGTGCGGCGTATTACTGGAAAAAGAGGCAATTGCCGCGGCGGTATACTCTCCTATCCCGGGGAGTTTCAAAAGTTCATAATAATCAGTTGGGAACTCGCCCCCATATTGCGTTAGGATAAGCTGACTTGTTTTATGCATATTTCTGGCCCGGGAATAATACCCCAGCCCTTGCCAATACCGAAGAATTTCCGATTCTGGAGCCTGGGCAAATTTTGTTACATTTGGGTAGGCTTCCAGAAACCTAAGAAAATAAGGCAAGCCTTGTTCCACTCGCGTTTGTTGAAGGATAATCTCAGACAACCAGATAATATAAGGATTACGCGTCTCTCGCCATGGGAGAGCTCTTTTATGTTGGGAATACCAATTTAAAATTCGATCTGAAAACGACATATACAAAGGTGTTAAATTTAGGAGTCATTCTCCATCGAAAAGTTATATTATGTTAAAAATGTGCTTTCCTACAGAACAAATAATATTTTTACCGCCGAATCTATAAAAACATTAGGAAGAGTTAGAATGGCAAAACATAAAACTTCCGTGGAAATAACAGACTCCAACGGACTTTCAAATATCAAAATACAAATACCCACCGTTTTTCTAAAAAACTGGAAATATATTGTAGCAGCTGGGTTATTTACCCTTTTATTTATATGTGGGTCAATTATTTATCTGGCTACTCATACCGCAAGCAGTAAATACGAACGCGAACTAAGTAAGAAAATTGAAGCCCTTAAAGAAGCTAAAGAATCCTTAGCGCTGGAGGAGGCAACCAACCAACTTAGTAAATTACAAGTACAGAAATCATTTAACACCATCGATAGTTCATTGAGCCAAATTAATGCCAAAATGAAAAAGAGAGGGTTAAAAGAGCTGATTCCAAAATTAAAAAACGCGGGGGGACCTGTTGAAACAGAAGAAAATCTCGATGAACTCACCAAATACTACGAGAAGGAACTCAAAAAACTGGATAAAAAATTAGAAGGTATCCCGATGGGTATTCCCCATAAAGGGAAAATAACTTCCAGGTTTGGCTACAGAAGAAATCCCTTTACAAATAGAGGTCTTGAAATGCATTCAGGCATTGACATCAAGGGAAATCAAGGCAACCCCATAAAAGCGACAGCCGCAGGTAAGGTGGTTCATGCAGGATATAAAGGGCAATATGGCAAAGTCGTGATTATTAAACATACCAATGGGTGGGAAACAAGATACGCTCATTTATCCGGCACACGCGTGCGAAAAGGACAGCAGGTTGAAGCAGGTCAACTCATCGGCTTATTAGGAAATACAGGCCGTTCTACTGGACCGCATCTTCACTATGAGCTAATTAGTTATGGAAAAAAAATTAATCCAGAAAAAACACTGCTTTTCTAAAATACATCAGAAAGAAAGATATTAAAAAAGAGACTTACTTAAGTCTCTTTTTTAATATCTCCGTTCAGCCCAATTGCTTCAAAAAACGAAATAAGCTTATATAGTCAATAAAAATTGCGTTAAAGTTGCCACAAATTCTTGCGGACATCCTTGATGAATATTATGATTTGAGCACGAAAATGCTCTATAAGTGACCAAATCAGGATACCGCTGAGCAAAGCTTTGATTTTCCAATTGCATATCAAACAAATCAGGTGAACCCACAGCTTCCAAAATAAGTAAGGGCACATTCAAGTTCGCATACACTTTCTCTGGACTGAGCACAGAAATAGAGCGAGCGTAACGACTTACTGAATCAGTTTGAAAGATTAATTGGCGGTAATTTATTCCATTTTGCGTATGCATGTAGTCATCAAGCCCATGATAAGAAATCCACTTATCTCCTTTGCGCCTGATGAAACCAAAGTTTTGGAATTGACTCCCAGCAGACTCTTTATCATACAAATTTGCATACACCTGAAATTCAGAGTCATATTCTCCTAAATAAAGTTTTTTAATGTCAGCACCAGGCTCAACATCCTGTAAAAATGTGGTTAGTTGTTCATCAGTCATTTTATTAAAAGGAATGCTAAAACCGACAGAACCGCCGTCCTCTAAAATCAACGCTTTCACCTGACTAGGAAACTCCTTATAAAATGCCGTTGCTAAATAGCCACCCCTAGAGAACCCACCAACAATGGCTTTTTCGATATTCAAATGTTTTAAAAGATCCGAGAGGTCTAGGGCAAAGTCAGAAAAATCCGCATCGCTCTTTGGGATTGGCGTGAGACCATGTCCATAATGATCGACAGAAATCACAAAGTAGCCAGCCTGCGTCAAATAATCAGCAAATGGCTGGAAATCATATGCTGACAAAAGACTTCCTGGTAACCAAACGAAGGCATCCTTACTTGGATCTCCCCAACTTAAATAGGAAAGTTTTACATGCTTAGACTGAAAAAAATGGCGATGTTCTGCTTCAAAATCATCAAAGATTTGCTTATCAGCTACGTATTGCTGAAATAGTACACTATCCTTTGACTGTCCTACACATACCACACAAAACAACATCAGTGTGACTAGGAAAAACCCGACGAATACTTTCATTCAAAAAAATGAATATCTAAAAATTTTTTACTTTCCTAAAATCTCCAAAGCATCTGTATCCTCAGCAGCCTTGATCTCCTTAATCAATACTTTTTTCATCTTTTGCACTACCCTCTGATAAGCAGGATCCTGGTAAACATTTCGCATTTCCTGAGGATCTTTTTTCATATCAAACAATTCCCAACCATCAACACGTTTATAAAAACGTATTAATTTGTAGCTTCCATTACTTACCCCAAAGTGTGGAGAAACGGCGTGCTCACCATTCTCATAATAATGGTAATAAATTTGTTTTCGACCTTGTTGCTTTTTACCCTGAAGCAAAGACAAAAAAGATTTGCCTTGCATATCTTTTGGAACAGCTGTTCCGGTAAGTTCCAATAAGGTTGGTGCAATATCGATATTCAAAACCATTCCATCAATCTTAGACTGCGGTTCAATCACGCCGGGGAACTGCGCAATCATTGGCGTACGAAATGATTCTTCATACATGAATCGCTTATCGAACCAGCCATGTTCACCCAGATAAAACCCTTGATCCGAAAGGTAGACAACCAAGGTGTTTTCCTCTAAATCATGCTCCTTCAAATAATCCAAGACACGACCAATATTGCGATCCATAGATTCCGCCGTATTAAGGTAATCAATCATATAGCGACGGTATTTCCACTCAGCAAGCTCTTTACCGCTTAAATTTGCCTTTTTAAAATCCTCATAAATCGGCTGATAATAATCCACATACTGCTGGAATTGTGTATCGCTCATCCGTTTAAAATTTCCATCTTCACGCATCTTTTGCGGACTTTCAAACATTTTTAAATCATAGCCAAGCATCATATCCTTAGCAATACTCATCTCCTGCTGACTGGCCGCCTGCCGGGAGGAATAATCGTCATAAAAAGTTTCAGGTAGCGGAAAATCTTTCGTATCATTACTTCCGAAATCTTTAGGATCAGGCATCCAGGTACGATGCGTACTTTTATGACCAAGGATTAAGCAAAATGGTTCATCCTGTTTTGTCTCCAACCAGTCCAAAGCACGATCGGTTACCAGATCAGCCACGTAACCCTGCGGGCGATCAATAACTTCTGCAGAACCATCTACACTGGTTATAAAATCAGGATTAAAATAATGACCTTGCTCATTTAAAATGCTATAATAATTAAATCCCTGAAGCTCTCTTCCCAAATGAATCTTCCCAATCCAGGCAGTCTGATATCCATTATGTTGCAATTGTTTAACAAAGAGATCCTGATGATGATCAAAATTGGATGTTTCATTATCTTTAAACCCATTGATATGGCTATATTTTCCGGTTAATAGGCTAGCTCTACTAGGTCCGCAAATCGAATTCGTCACATATGCATGATTAAAAATAGCACCCTGATTAGCCATACGATCCAAATTGGGTGTATGTGCCACTTTTGAACCATAAGCGCCAATGGCTTGGTAAGCATGATCATCGGAAATGATAATAACAATATTAGGTTTTTTCTGCGCCCATGCAACAGAAGAAAGTAAGGTCAAAAAAACAATTATAAATCTAGGCATATGTACAATTTAGGACAGACCAAAGGTAAACAATAGCGTAGAATCATCCAATCAAAAAAGCGATTGAAGGAAAAAAGGAAAGCTATTCTTGCAACATGTATAGGATTAACAACGCTATACGTATTATAGCTGAGATGAAAGACTATATAATTTAAGTTTTCAGGCGCAAATGCACAGAAGTTTTGATCTCTGCCTGGGCACTATCAACTTCGCCATTGACTCGAAGCCAATTAACTATTCTGCTTTTTGCTGTATCCATTTCAAATCAAACCGGGCAAAAGAAACTTGTTCGGGCATATGTTGAGTTCCACCATGCCCATACAAACAAATAATCGTTTTATCAGGAAGAACCGACAGATCAGAATAGGTTGCTCCACCTTCCTGTAGTAACCTAGCGTGTTGCCATGTTTTACCTTCATCCGAACTCATTCGTATGGTAAGAGCTTTTCTTTTTTTAAGATCCGCTGGCTGGGAAACAATCATAATGCCTGATTTTAACCCAAAACTAACCAGACCTACATCACAAACGGCCCCACGTAAAGCAGTATCATGAGCTACCTGCTGCGTCCAATTTTCACCGTTATCCGCACTCAAAATCTTCGCTTGGAAAGAACCAGAATTTTGAGTTAACATTCGACCAATAAGCAATACATCGCCATTCTCACGTTCCACTAGTTGAGATTCATTCATTTCACCTATCGGAGAATCACCCCCTACTTGCCATGTTTTGCCATGGTCGTCGCTGTACAAGCAATTCACACCATATCTTCTGTCTGGGGCAGCATTTGAAATCGCTTTTCTATGCCAGACCTGAACAATCAACCGACCACCTTTCAACTGAATGCCATGTCCTGGGCCAGGTAAGTGGAAAGTCCAGTCATGCTCATTATCTGCAAATAAGGAAGTAAGTTCTGTGGCTGCTGACCACGTAAGTCCGTCATCCATACTTGTTTTGTAAAAGACTTGTGTTCGATTATTCTGATGATTTAACGCATAAAACAAGAAAATTTCCTTTGTTTTGCCGTCTTGCAAAAGGGTTGGATTCGTCCAAGATTCACCCTGATTGCTTTCTACCACAGTCTGCGAAGCAGAAAAACTTTTACCCTTATCGATACTGCGCTTTAAAACAAGATGGTGTGCACCATCATCCTTTCCATCAGTAATTCGAGCTTCAGCCATAGCCAATATTGTTCCCTTGGAAGTGACAGTTAACCCATAAACAAAATGTGCAAATATGCCATTTTCCTTTTTATCCCAAACAATCTTCTTAGACAATGATTGTGCATTTCCCGACAAGGAAATAAACACAAAAAATGTCATCATACTATACATAATATTTCTTGCCATTTTTTATTGTACTTTAGGTTCGAATTCAATTTCTTTTACAATGGTGCAACCAAGGCATCGTCAATCACAGTTATGCCCTTAGTAACCGGTGGAAAAGTTACTTTGGAGAAGCCAAGATAAGTACCTCAATTAAAAATACTTATCAAAAATAAAAAAAGAAACCTGAAAACACGGGGTACTTAACTACCGAAACAAACGCAAAATTAGTAACGTTATTTACACAAAAGCGCATCACACTAACTTACCACTTAACCTATAAGTCAAGTCGAAAAACATCATGTAAAGCAGACATGGACTATATTTCTTTTATTTTTTTCAAGTACTATCGGATGGATTTAACTATAAAAAAACACAAATTAATTTCCTTTTCACAAGCCTAAAATTAAAAAAATAGCAGTTTGATTAATCAATAAAAACAGGGAAATTTACACCATATTTCAAACACACATGAAAATAAACTTTTTCGTAATAATCGGCATTTTCCTAACCCTGGGATCCTATGCACAACAACAAGCTTATCAACTGAATTACACCGTCCAGCTGAGCGAAGAAATGCTACAAGCCATAAAGGACGACACAACATTAACAGACCCAAGCATCCAATTTTTACAAGCCATATCCAGTGGATTTGATGAAGACAACCCTGTATTAGAAGTTTGGAGTAATAAAGATTATTTTAAAATAAAGACGCATATGTTTAAAACATTGACTCAAATTACCCATCGCGCCAAACAACAAACCTTTCATCTTTTCGATGAAGATTCCACCTATATATTGGAAACATTGCAACCAACCGCTTCAACATGGAAAGAATCCATTGAACTTATAAAAGGAAAGACGCAAGAAATTGCTGGATATCAGGCCAAGTTGGCGGAATATACTACTGCCGAGGAAGAAAAAGTGGAAATTTGGTATACCGAGGAAATACCTGCATTTTTCTTGAGAGACTTCACCCACTTAAACGATATACCGGGCGCAATCTTACGTATTGGCTCACCCGGCATCTATTTCGAAGCCGTTAAAATTTCAAAACAAAATAACCTCGCGGCTGATTTCTTTGCTGTACCTTCGAATTACTCACAAATCACCGCAGCGCAATCTACAAGCCAACTCACAACAGACTCGATTACCGAATCGCTGGAGAGCGATTCCGTAGAAGAACAACTTTCAGAAGGAATGATCGCTTATTTTGACCGAGAAAAAAGTTTATATGGTTTAAAAACAACAGCAGGAGAAGTGATCAGCGGACCCAAATTCAGCACCATGGGCGATTTTATAGACGGTTATGCGATTGCCTATGATACAGCGTACCACGCAGGGCTCATTAACAATAAGGGTCAGACGGTACTTGCGTTTAAATATACTTATTTAGAATACGCACCTGATTGGGGATTATATGTGTTCACCAAAGATGACGGGATGGGCTTAGTCGATACAAAAGGTCAAGTTAACCAAGATCACCAGTACGATTACTTAACAAGTTTAGCAGAGGGTTACGCTATTTTTGGCATTAATAATAAATATGGATTATTAAATGAAAATTTAGAAATAACTGTACCAGCTGATTATGATTATATCCTACAATATAATGATCAATATTTTGTCACTTCTCAGGATTCTTCATCAAAAATTATGGCTATACAGACAAAAGAAGTTGTTTTGGAAGGTTTCAAAGAACTCTACTTAGCCAATGTACCCAACATGTTTATAGCCTCAAACGATGGACAACATTACGGGTATGTCAATGCAGCAGGAGAAACCGTCATCCCTTTTAATTTCAGCTATGCTTCACCCTTTGTTGATGGTAAAGCCAGCGTTATTTTAATGGATGCAGAAGACTTTACAACTATTAATACCAAAGGAGAAGTTATTTTGGAACCCGCAGTAGAGATAAAAGAATAAAAAGATGCAATATTCAATAAATACGTTACACCGTGGAAAATTCATCTGGATTTTATTAGGCGGTCTATTTATCATAGGAATCGGACTTTCCTGGTTAGAACTTCAGGAAATCACCAAAATAATAATCCTGCTATTTTGTATACCGGGCTTACTCTTTGGGGCGGTCAAACTCAACCAGCAAGTCAGTACCTGGACCATTGATGGGCAACAATTAACCGTCATCACCTCAAAAAAAACAACACAGATTGACCTGCAGAATATTAGCTATATCAAAAACCATATCCGTTCAGGAGGCAACCTTATCGCCTTTCATTTTTCGGGAAAAACCTCAACCAAAAGATTCTGGCGGAACAAGCTTTTTGTAGGCACAGATGCGTTCGATGAACTGGTGGCGGAATTAAAAATAAGGGAAATAGAAATACTCAATGGCTAGCAACCAAATAATGGTAGCGAGGTACCATACGTTATCGAATTTGACACCTGTTATTTGGCACAGGTGTTTTTTTTATATATTTGACCCATGAACTTGAAATACGTGCTAACCACTTTGGCGATCTTGAGTACCTTGACAAGCTTTGCCCAGCGGAAAACTTATTGGAATCAACGTGTTGATTACACCATGGATATTGATGTGAATGAAAAAACATTTCAATACGATGGAAAAATGAAATTAAAGTATAGTAATAATTCCGGACAAAACTTATCCAAAGTTTATTTCCACCTTTATTTCAACGCCTTCCAACCGGGAAGTATGATGGATGAACGGATCAAAAACATTAAAGATCCCGATGGTCGTATGGTCACCAAAGAAGGCAGTGAGGGAAATCAAATCATAAAGAGTAGGATCTCATCCCTCACCCCAGATCAGATAGGGTATCAAAAAATAAAGACAGTACAGTACAATGGTCAGCCAGTGAGCTTTAAAGCCGATGGAACAATCCTTGAGGTAGCACTTCCAACACCTATACAAGAGGGAACAACAGCTGAATTTGAATTAACCTGGGAGGCCCAAATTCCAGAACAAATCCGTCGCAGTGGTCGGAATTCCAAAGAAGGCGTCGCGCTCTCAATGACCCAATGGTACCCAAAAATGGCTCATTTTGATGAATTCGGATGGCACCTGGACGAATATGTCGGGCGGGAATTTGTAGCACCGTTTGGTAATTTTGACGTCAATATTCATATCAATAAAGACTACGTCATTGGTTCATCGGGGAAATTGCAAAACCCGGATCAGGTCAAAGGATATACCCAAAACCCTAAAATAAAAACAAAAAAGAATAAAGCTACCTGGCACTATAAAGCGCAAAATATCCATGACTTTGCCTGGGCAGCGGATCCAAAGTTTGTTGTCGATTCTGCCAAGACCAAAGGCAATGTAACGATTTATACAGTTTACCTACCTACAGATGAGCAAGTGCAGGCCAATTGGAAACAAGCCTTAGCCATATCAACAGAATTCTTTGATTTCACAGGTGAAAATTTCGGAGCGTATCCATGGCCAACATATACCATCATTCAAGGTGGTGACGGCGGAATGGAATACGGTACGGCAACCTTGATCACTGGTGGCAGAAATCTAAAAGGTTTAGTGGGTGTAATTTTTCATGAAGCTGCCCATTCTTGGTATCAACATCTATTTGGAATTAACGAAACTGTCGACGAATGGATTGATGAAGGATTCACCAGTTACATACAGGACGTAGCTACGGCAGAAATATTTGAGAAAGGGGGCATTCGTGCTTTAAATCCTGTAGGCATGGCCTATAACGGATATTACCGCTTGGCACAGTCCGGACTGGAAGAACCCATGAGTTTATTGGCAGATTACTACAACACCACCTACGGGTATAGCAATGAAGCTTACAATAAAGGCGCTGTATTTGTCGAACAATTAGGCTATATAATTGGTCAGGAAAATCTAAAAAAAACCTTCCTGAAATTCTACGAGGTCTGGAAGTTTAAGCACCCGACACCCAACGACTTTAAGCGTGTGGCCGAGGAGGTTTCTGGTATAAACTTAAAATGGTATTTCAATTTATTTGTTAATACCACTAGACAGATTAACTACGCTGTTACAGAAGTTAAACCAAATAGTATCGAATTGGTCAATAAATCAAACCTGGCAATGCCTATTGATTTGCTCGTGGAGTACGAAGATGGCAGCAAGGAACTGTTTTATATTCCATTACGAGAAATGCGTGGTGAGAAACCTGCGGAGAGCTACTCCATATATGAAGGAATAGAAAGAACCATATTACCTGATTGGTTTTGGACCAAACCAGCATATAGTATACCTGTATCAAAAAAAGTCAGCAAAGTTTGGCTAGATCCAACCCAAAGGTTAGCAGATGTTGACGGACAGGATAATGGGTACGGTCTATAGAAAACAAACACTAAAGAAAACCTTAAAACGCGACACCCCCAATACGCAGGACCTAATTCGGTTTTTGTATTGGGGGTGTCCTTTTAAAATAGATTTTAAAAAAACGTAAAACCTATTCTAACATCATTATCAGCAAAATAAAATACTAAATGCGCTATTTTCGCGGCTTTAAACTTTGCTGTAAAATTTCACTCAATTGCTTCACTATCGTCGGAAATTCGCCGGCTATGTTATTTTTCTCTCCAGGATCCTTGTCTAAATCATACAATTGATTTACTTTACTATTCCCCAATTCGATTTGAACTAAATCGTTAAAAGGTGCTTTATCATTTTTTTGAATAAACTTATACTTCCCTTTTATTACCGAGAATGCACCAGCAACCTTCACGATGTGCTCTCTACCCACGGTATTTTGACCAAGAAAACTCGGCATTATATTTTCTGAATCTAAACCAGCCGTATCGATTGATCTATTCAAAAAAGAGGCAAAGCTGGCTAGCAAATCTATCTGTCCCACCAAGGCATCGGAAACCTGATTTCCCTGAATCCCTTTTGGCCAGCTGATAAGAAATGGAACGCGCGTTCCCGCCTCAAAGGCAGAATACTTGCCGCCACGTAAGCCACCAAAAGGATCATGTCCGTTTAACTTTTCAATAGCCTGATCTTGGTACCCATCATCTAGTACGGGACCATTATCACTGGTAAAAATAATCATGGTATTCTCATAGATTCCAGCATCTTTTAATACTTTAATAAGTTGTCCGACGGAATAATCAAGTTGCAAAATGGCATCACCACGAAAACCCAAACCACTTTTGCCTTTAAACATGGTAGCCGGCATGCGCGGCACATGCGGTTCAGTCGCATGATAACTTAAAAAGAACGGTTTATCTTTATGAGTATCGATATAATCGATTGCTTTTGTGATAAAGCTCATCGTCACCTCCTCATCCACCCACTTGCTCTGCCCACCACCACTCATCCAGCCGATGCGACCAATACCATTGACAATGGTATTATTATGACCATGGTTAACGGACGATTTCATTTTTAAAAGCTCCGGGTTTTCCAATCCAGTCGGTTGATCCCCTATTTTTTGTCGATAAGAAACCTGTATAGGATCGTTGGGATCAAGACCTAGTACGTGATGATTTTCCAGAAAAACCGTAGGAACACGATCAGCAGTGGCAGGAAAAATAAAGGAGTATCCGTACCCCACCTCCAATGGTCCGGGTGATATAGATTCATTCCAATTTTTTTCAACCTGATTTCCTAATCCTAAATGCCATTTCCCCACAATAGCGGTAGCATAACCACTTTGTTGAAATAACAGAGGAAGCGTGATCCGCTGCGTATCAATAATTAATGCAGCATCCCCCGGTAATACGCCCGTACCGGATTTGCGGAAAGGGTATTGACCGCTCATCAACGCATATCGGGATGGGGTACAAGTGGCGGCTGCAGCATGCGCATTGGTAAATCTGATTCCAGCTTCCGCAAGTTGATCAATATGCGGAGTATGGAGTTTATCCGCGCCATAAACAGAGAGGTCTCCATAACCCAAATCATCCACATAAATCATCACTACATTTGGTTTTTGTTGAGCCGATAACGAACTCCATAGCAGCAAAAACAATCCTAATAAATAACTAATTTTTATTTTCATAATAAAACGATCACGCGGTCTTAGACACAAAAAAACACCTTGCTTTGCAAGGTAAAAAACAAAGATTTTCCTCGCTTAAGGTAAATGGGTATAAGGGTAATCAGTGCATAATTCTTCCACACCAAGTGCAAAAACCCGATCAATTTCTGCTTTATCATTGGTATTGCCACACAGTAATTTAATACCTAATTCTTTACAGCGGGCCACCAAAGCAGCATCAATTAGCTTGGGAACAGGTGCGTAATAATCCAGTTTGAAACTCAAGCGACTCAAATTTTCTGCTAAGCTACCTTTATTCACATTCAGCATGGTCTTGACCGCAGGATAATCTCGATGTACAATTTCCAGCGTCCGCTCATCAAAAGATTGTATAATCACCCTGTCCTGAATCTTTTTCGCCAAAATAACTTTCATCAAAAGAGCAACATATTCTTCTGGGGCTAGCTGAGAAATGTTATCACGACCTTTGCTGGTTTTAGTTTCAATACTATACCAAGGTTTTTTAGCCCCGGTTCTCGCGCTATAGACCTCTACAGAATCTATCAGATCCGCTAATCTTGGAATATGGGCTTTAAAATTCTTTTGTTTAGGAAAATCCTTATGTTGTTTACTACCCACATCATACTTTTCCAATTGTGCATAGGGAATTGTCAAAATGGGTAACCCCTTACCTGCGGGAATTTCCTGACCAGCAGCATCCAAGGTAATCAAGTGATCAAGCCAGGGATCATGAGAAATAACAGCTTGTTTATCCTGGGTAAAAGCGACATCCATCTCTAACACATCAGCACCTAAATCGATCGCATTTTTCATCGCTGCTACCGTACTCTCAGGCATCAAGCCCCGAAAGCCTCGGTGGGCATAAATAACGGTATCTATTTGCCCATAACTTGCCATACTGCAAAGCAGACCTAAAAAGATTACGGGTATTGTTCGAAGAATTCTCATTGCATAAGTTTTAACAGTTCTAATTTAAAAGAAAATAATCAAAAAAAGCAGACAGCTTAGCGAGTCACCCACTAAACTGTCTACTTTCAAAAACTATATATCAACCTTACTCCCAACCAGGGTTCTGTGTTAAGTTATCATTTTTAACAATCGCTGGATTCGGAATGGGGTAATAATACTGCCTATCTTCCCAAGTGCGAGGTTCAGCTTTAAACCATTCCAAATGTTGATCACTTGTCAAAGTTTGGAAGTTCGTAGCCTTGCCGCCGATCGCGATCTTAGCCGTTCCATTTGGAACAGGAATAGTCGGTCCAGCGGTAGCTCCATCATAGAAAATCACATCTGGTTTCCCGTTTTTATCCAAATCCAAGAGTGTATTTAAGGCCGGCACATACATCCCTGTCCAAGGCAGTTCTGCCATCAAATGACCTTCTTTCCAACGAATTAAGTCTTGGAATCGGAAACCCTCTAAAGCAAGTTCAGTAGCACGCTCCCTTCTTATTTCCATTAGCACTGGATCACTGACGTCTTTATAAAATGTTTTCTTCATGTAAGGATCAACTTGGGTCGGCAGCGAATTTACATCGGTAATGCCTGCTCTGGCACGCAAAACGGCGATGGTTTTATTCCAATCCGATAAATTAAATGTTCCTAATTCAGCCTTAGCCTCTGCATAGTTCAATAAGATTTCCGCATAACGCATTAAAGGAATAGCATTATTATTCAGGGCGCCGTTATCAAAACTACTAGCATCCAACGTATACTTTATAGGTTGGTACCCTGTATAAGAATAACCATTAAAGCTTGGTGCGGCATCTTGTCCATCACGCTGATAACCAGGAGTTCTGATTAATTGTTGTAAGCGTGTATCACGATCCTGAGTTTCGGTATAAAAATCATCAGTCAAATAGGAAGCCTTATTAGTATAAGGGGTTCCATCAGTGTTTAAAAAAGTATTAATAAAAGGGCGAACCAAGCTATAACGGGGGCCATAGGTTGGGGAAGTCCACCACCAGTTTGCAGACCCCAAAACACCTAAGCTCTGGTCTAAGGTAACGGCTAACATCACCTCGGAGGTGACCGGTTTTATACTCGTAAACAACGCGCGTTGGGAATTAGCAACACCAGCACCTGTATAAATAGAATGGGGTCCCTCACTCATCAGGATTTCAGCCGCACTTACCACCTGTTCATAATAACCCTGTGCTGTATTTTTAAGACCTAATTCCGTATGATAATTTCGAAACGAAGCTTCAAATAAAGCAATTCTAGTTTTTAATCCTAAAGCAACCCATTTCGTAACTTCGGAACCATCGTTGTTTTTGCTGGCTTGTATGTGCTGATAGGCAAAATCCAAATCCTCCATAATTTTGCTCATCACCAATTCTCTGGAATCTCGATCAGCATAAAGTACATCATCTTCCTCTACCGCCAAGGGCCGATCAACCCAGGGCACGTCACCAAAGCGGACTACTTTTTTGAAGTAAAAGTAAGCTCTAAAAAAACGCGCAACAGCCGTATAATGATCCCGCACTTCCTGCGGCACTTCCGGGTTGATATTTTTGCTGATAAAATGATTGATGTTACGGAGTTCCGTCCAGCTCCATCCGCTACTGGTCTCCGCAGAATAACCATTAGGTTTTATGAAGGCGTTCAGGTTGTTAACTGCTCCATAATCCGCCATGTCTTCCAATTTGTAAGCTTCAGTACCATTTGGTAAATCGCGGTAAAAGGAATGGCTGTAAATCTTCAATCCATTTTCATTTCCGAAGACAACATCTTCGGATAAAGTTGCTTTTGGTGTTTCGGATAATTCACAACTTGTTATCGTTATGGATAATCCCAATATAATATAGAATAATTTCTTCATGATGATTCTGATTAAAAACTAAGTGATAAACCTAAACTGTAACTTTGCATACTTGGGTAGTTAAAACCATCCCCGCTATTACTGTCACTGATATCTGGATCTGATTTACCAATATTTGCCACATCGATATCGCGGGTCTTTTTATACAAAGGAGACCAGGTCCACAGATTTTCCGCAGAAGCGCTAATACGCAAGTTCTTTAGGTGCATTTTTTGAACAACTACCGTTGGAAAAGTATAGCCGATCTGTAAATTTTTTAAACGGATATAAGCCGCATTCTGCAGATAACGCGTTTGCGCATTTCCTTTAATGGAAGCATTGTAACCGGCATAACGCGGAAGATAAGCACCTGGATTGTCTTCGGTCCAATAATTATCCAAATGCCAAGAAGGCAAATTGTTGTAGGGACGATTATATTGACCCCAAAAAACAGTTTCGCCATGGGGATACCAATCTTGTTTACCCACCCCTTGGAAGAAGGCTGAAATAAAAATATTATTCCAATCAGCACCTAGATTAAAACTGTAAATATATCGTGGATCTGAATTACCGATAATGCGTTTATCCCCATGATCATCTAGGGTGTTGGATCCATAATCAATCACACCATCATCATTTAAATCTGCAAAACGTAAATCACCAGGGTAGATTTTACCAGAAGAAGAAGATTTTATATTCGTTTGCAAAGGCGCCTGATCAATTTCTTCCTGAGATTGAAATAAACCCATGGTTTCATAACCCCATATTTCACCGATAACTTTACCAACATAAAAATCATCTAAACTTCCATTGGTGTTGTAGCGATCGATGACCGATTTATAATCCGCCAAGGTGGCTTTCACATTAAAATTAAAAGGCTTTCCAACCAGATCAAAATTATTGCGGTAGCTTAAAGTCACCTCAAAACCTTTTGTGGTCATATCGGCATAGTTTCCTTTGGGAGAATCCGCCCCAAAAATATCCGGAAGCGTTTTACTACGGGTGAACATGTCGGTGGTCTGTCTCACATAATAATCAGCTACTAAGTTCAAATTCCCATTCAAAAAAGAAATATCAGCCCCGATATTGGTCGTCGTAGCGGTTTCCCATGTCAGGTTATTAGGTAAAACCCCGGGAGCAGAAGTATAACGGTATTTTTCACCATTGATGATATAATCCATCGTGCTCAGGCTGTAATTGTCTAAGAAAGAATAAGAAGAAATATTACCATTACCCAACGATCCGTAAGATCCTCTAATTTTAAAATCAGAAATAATCTCCGGGCTAATCGTCCAGAAAGATTCCTGAGAAACACGCCAACCAGCGGAAGCAGAAGGAAAGAATGCCCATTGCTGATCAATAGGAAATTTGGATGAACCATCATAACGACCATTCACCTCAAATAAGTAACGATCATCGTAGATATAATTAAATCTAAAAAACACACCAGCCAGACGATATTTCTCATAACCACCTGTTGCCGTAACGGTTTCTCCTAATGCTAAGTTTATATTATCCGTGTCCGGGGTTAATAGACCGTTTTTCGTCGTGTATATCGAGTTATAGGTTTTTTGTTCGTAATTATAACCTAACATCCCCTTAAAATAATGCTTATCAGCAAAGGTATCTTCATACTCAGTATACAAATTAGTAAACAAATACCTGTCGCGTTGCGAAGCCTCATATAAATCGTTGTACTGCAAAGCTAATTCAACAGTTTCACCCTCGGTTACTGAATAGGGAATTGGAACACGCTTACGGGTGGTCAGCAGATCCTTATTTCTAAAGGTAAAATCTCCTTTAACACGAAATTTATTATTAAAAAATTTGGTTTCGAAACCGGTCGTATTTCGTAAATTTCTTTCATCTGAATCCGAACCATTTTTCCCATAAATAAAATCACCAATGGAGTAGGCCGCTGAAAAAGAAAGTGAACCATCGGGGTTAAAAATTGAAGAAGTTGGGTGACCTTCATCAGCAATATTTCGCCAAATATTACCACCCTCACCTACTGTAATCGGGTTGTGGTAATTTATGCTGGAATAATCAAGACTATTATAAACTCTTAACCAGTCGGTCACTTGGATGCCACCCTGCGCGCGAACATTCGCACTTTTATAATCGTCCGTATTATAACGGTAAAGGCCATTGTAATCATAATAACGCCCAGACATATAATAATCTACTTTCTCCGAGCTACCTGAAATAGAAAGATTCTGATCCATAGCAAATACATTATCTTTGAGTAGCGTACCATAATAGTCTTCATTAGCATAATACACATATTTACCATCGTCCCCAACGGTTGTTGGTTCATTAATACCTGCCTCATTGCGGCGTTTAAATTCAGCTAACCAATCCAAGGAAAAAGGTTGCGTTTTGTTCATTTTGCTAGGAATGGAAGAATAATTATTCCAAGCGTTATAAGCCTCATAGAAATGCGATGCATACTCATAACCATCGGTTACGAAATCCGGAAGTGTCGTCGGCTTTTGTGTAGAATAATTACTGGAGTATTGAATGGAAGTTGCCCCTGCTTTTGCTCTTTTGGTCGTAATTAAAACCACCCCAAAAGTACCGCGAGATCCATATACAGCAGCCGAAGAGGCATCCTTTAAAACCGATACATTTTCAATATCATTGGGATTTAAGGTACGCGGGTCTCCCTCGACCCCATCAATAAGTACTAAAGCACTACCACCCTGTCCGATGGAAGTGGTACCGCGGATATTGTAACTCGCCGAACGGGTAGGCTTACCATCAGCAATAGCTAAATTTAGGTTGGGAATAGCCCCTTGCAACATTTGAGTCGCATTGGCGGCCATTCTGCCTTCAAACACCTCGGATCCAACCTGGTCAACAGCACCCGTTAGATTCGCCTTTTTCTGTGTACCATACCCTACGACCACAATCTCTTCCAATGTTTCATTATCCTTGACTAAGGAAACATTGTTTATTAATTTGGTGGTTATTAATTCTTGCTTAATAAATCCTAAGTAGGTAATGGAGAGCGTATCCCCAATTTTCCCAGCAAGAACAAAGTTCCCATTATCGGTCGATTGCGCAGAATTTTGGTTCTGCAAGTTCATGACAGTTGCCCCAACAATGGGCTCTCCCCTATCATCTGTAATTCTCCCAGAGAGCGATTCTTGCTGCAACACAAAAATTGACTCGGAAGGTCTTTTTTCCGCTTGAACAGCAGAAGCACTCGCTGAAACAGACAGCAAGAGACATACAAGCTTGGTAAAATTAAATTGCATATTATTTTGAAAAATTAGATTAACTCCGCAAATATACTTTGGAGACTTAAGGTTAATACTTATGCAATATTAACAAATTATTAACATGCCATTCATAAAAAAAAGCAAGCGAATAAAATGGAACGACGGTAGTTTAGTTTAGAAGGTAGGGCGTAAACCAATAAGCGTAGTACCTAAATGTAGAATAGCGGTTAGCCCGTGGGAAAGGTAAAGGATTTGAAATAAGTTATTTTTTCTTTTTCTTCTTATGCTTCTTCTCCAGATGATCAATTCTAATAGTCAAAGATTCTATGGCGATCTTTTGCGAATCAATACAAATTTGTTGCGCCAATATCACGTTTTCCAATGCAGTAATAATCGATTCTGACGAATTTTCTGTCCCCACTTTAGAAGGTAGCGTAATGGCTAATGTCTGTGCAGAAAAGCCATCCTGCTTTAACATTTCCCCCACGCCACTTATTAACCACTCCGCACTGACATCAGGATAAGTTGATAAAATGATCTCAACAGCATCTGAACCCAAAGCGGAGTATTTTTGAACACCCTTAAAATTGGCATAGGAAAGTCCTAATTCTTTAAAAAATGCCACTTTATTCTTGCCGTTTGCTTCAGCAATTCGAAGCACTCGTTCTTTTATACCTGCCATGGATTTAAATCAAATAGATAAAGGATAGAATAATATCTAAAATTAAAAAATAAAATGAAACAAGAAAATTTATCAGGTCGTAAATTAATAGAGAATGGTTAAAAAAGTGGTGAAAAACCCGCAAATAAGGCACAAAAAAAGAGAAAAACATCCTTTTAATGCAGCTAAAACGATATTTAAGTATTTGAACAAGTATGAATGTAACATATATATGTTACAAATAAAAAAACAACAACTTTTTATTTACTATTTGATTATCAACTAATTTACACCAAAAAACTAAAAAAAACCTTCATAAAAAAGCATACTTTAATGTAAAGAAAAGTTAAAAAACAAAACATTTCTTTGTTAAATTATATATTTGGGCTTTCATATTCCGTAGCAATACGGGCACTTTGGTTAAAAGTGTAGCCTTTCCCTGCCCTGGGAAAGGCTAATTTTTAAGCTATCCTATCGGGTGTAACATTAACCCCTATTTTAATTAGAAGAAGCACAAACAAGCAAAGTTTAAGGATACTCAAAAATACCTTTTTGCAACAGCTCTTCTAACTGCGCTGTACCTTCCACACTGAAATGTTCCGCATCATATAAATAAATGGCCGAATCGCTGACGCCTCTTTTATCAGCCCGACCATAAACATCAATATAATTCGCATCCTTAACTAAAGATTTAACAAACTGATTGGCATTCGCAGGAAAAGTCAAAAGATGTTCTCCCGGCTCCAGACCGACGGAGTGTTGCAACCATTTCAGCACGGGATATTCCAACGCGTATTTTTCAGTTTGACTGATATAAACAATCGGTATCTTTAATTTTTCAAAATATCGTTTATTGTGAGCGAAGTAGCTCGTTAACTCTGCCTTGGTATAACCTGCATAATTTGCCATTAAAATCACCCGATCTATTTGGTTATGATGGGTAGGCAAGTAATCATTAAAAATATAATCCATTAGTTCTTTAGGAGCAGTAAAGGGTATACTAGCCGCTGGGGCGGGGAACGCATCATCCGCTGTTGCTTGTACTAAATGAACGCCCTGCTGCTTGGCAAGCGTTTTAATAGTCGTCGCAAACATACCTGCATGACAATCTCCGAGCAGCAAATAGTTGGAAGAATCTGCCGATAAGCTGGTTAAACGGGTTTTATCAAATTCATTAAACGATCCATTCTCTCGGACATGCGCATACCCAAAACCATACTGATTTGGCGCTTCAGCGCGCGGATAATGATAGAAAAACTGAAAGAGCTCCGCTTGTTTCTTTGGGAAAATAAAGTCATAAAGAACTGCACGCGTTCCCATAAAGAAAAACATGGCACATAAGGCAATACCTGCAAATAACCGCTTTGGCTTGGAAAAGTAGGTGTTTCTTTCAATATACAAATAGGTTATATTGGCTAGAAACAAGGACCCTAAAAATACCAAGACCTTGATCCACCACAAATCCACCAGATTCAAATAATAGAACAAAACCACCAGTGGCCAATGCCATAGGTACCACGCATACGAACGGCTAGCCACAAACAATACAATTGGGTGTTTAAAAACAGCGATTTCTCCCTTGCATAAAAGCACAAAAGCAACACAAGCTACAGGAAGGATTGTTATCCAGGAAGGCCATACAAGCATGCCGTGCGTGAAAGGGAAAAACACCACAGCACCTAAAACCAACAATCCAGCAAGCGAAAATAAATTACGCCGCTTCATTGAAACCTTAAAGGTCATTATTTTAGCCAACACAAAGACAACGCTACCCAAAAGAAACTCCCACAGTCTGCTTTCTATGCTGTAAAAGGCGTACGAAATATCACGATTTTTTAAAAAAATCATCAATGAAAAAGACAGCACAATGAGAATCGATAAAACCAGTAATAAGTGCTTATCCTGTAGTCCCAGCCAACGCCTGCTTCCCCATATAACCAAGGGAAAAAGAAAATAAAACTGGCCTTCCAGGGACAAGGTCCAAGTATGTAATAAAAAGTTTAATTCCGAGGAAGCATCAAAATAACCTGAATTCAAGTAATTGTATCCATTGGAAATAAATAACACGCTGGATAAGGCAAACCGGCTATAATCATATAGTTTTATTCCGACCAGGAGATAAATGGGTAAAATAAAGATCAATAGTACGGTTAATAAAGCCGGTAGTATCCGTTTTATTCGAGAAAGATAAAAGCGACCAATGGCAGCCGTCGATAAGGACTCATGCTTTAGCAATAAGCCTGTAATCAAATAACCGGAAAGAACAAAAAACACATCAACTCCCATAAACCCTAAATCGAAATAGGGTACCTTCAAATGAAAACAGACAACGATAACAACAGCAAATGCTCTAAGAAAAGCGATATCATAACGGAAATTAATTGGCGTGTGATTCATTAAAATGAATTTTGCAAAGAAAAAAATCAAATTAACTTTTCTTTTTAATAATACCGCAAAAAAACGCCAATATTTTCAGTGCTCTATCCAAATATTTATACATAAGAGGACATCTCTTCGCTAAAATTAAAGTCCAATGATCTTGAAAAGATTAAATTTCACAAGCGCTACCGGCTTCAAAAGAAAGCTTTTGTTAATACAGATGAAACAAGTGGGTAACATTAATATAATAACATGTCTTATTTTAAAGAAATTAACCATTGACATAAAATTTTGTCTTTAGCGTATTACATTATGATTAAAATATTCAGTATTATTGCGATAAAGTTATGAAATGCTCTTATTAAGCTAACCCAATGGAGAATACTGCTGAAACGCAAAATCAAGACAACTCGAACATCACATTAGTACAACAAATTGAACGATACACCCATTTTTGGAAGTGGTTTGTCTTTTCGTTGATTGCCTGCTTATTTTTAGGCTATCTCTATTATAGGTATGCTGAACGAACTTATTTCACGCATGCGATGATCTTATTGCAGGATGAAAAACAAGCTTCTGGCGATATGGCGGGCTTGAGCGAATTAGCAAATTTAGCGGGAAGAACGAGTTCTTCGGCGGCCTATGTTAATGACCAGACCCAAATCATCCAATCGCGTAGGATCATGCGCAAGGTGGTTGATAAAAACAGGTTATACCTGAGTTATTATGCAAAAGGAAATATAAAATCAAAAGAAATAATAGAGGAAAACTCGCCCGTAAAACTTATCCTATTCGAACCAGACCACCCTCGATTAGACACTTTGGCTTACGAGCTTACCATCAGTAAAACGGCATCAGGGTATATGCTAAAAGATGAATTTCATACCCCACGAAAATATACACTAGGTGAAAAAATAAATTCACCACTTGGTCCAATTGCCATTGTGCAACATAAACCTTTTGAATGGTCAGGAGATCTAACCATCAGTTATTTGCCTAGCGAAATAATGGTCAATATCCTTCGCAATATGGTGGAAATAAATCCGAATGAAAAGGTACAGTCGTTCGCCCTAAGCATATCCATGACCTCTGCTTCTATGGAAAAGGGAGAGCTCGTCATCAATGCCTTAATTGATCAATATAATTCAGACATAACCTACGATAAAGCGCAGGTGTCCAGGTCTACTTCTAAATTCATTAACTCCAGGCTAGATCTGGTTGAAAAAGACTTAAAATTTGCGGACTCCAGGATTGCCGGCTTTAAAAATCAAAATGATCTCGTGGACCTGCAAGCTGAGGCGCAGCAGAACATGCAAAACGCGACAGAATATGAACGGAAATTAGTTGAGTTTCAAACACAGCTCTACTTGGCCGACATGCTACATGAATCCATCAAAGGACAGCAATATGCCCTACTACCATCCAATATCGGATTAACTGACCCCTCTATTCAAGCCAGCATTAAGTCCTACAATGATATGATTTTGGAACGACAGGATTTGTTAAAATCAAGTACGCCTGATCATCCCTTAGTGATCAATATATCAAAGAGTCTGGAAGGGATGAACCAAATTCTACAACAATCATTAGGCAACCTTCGTGCCTCCATACAAGCAAACGTCAATAGCCTGCAAACACAAAGAAAAGGTGCTCAAGGTAAATTAGATAGAATACCGCAACAGGAACGTTCCTTTAAGGACATCGCCAGGCAGCAAAAAATTGTCGAGACCATCTATTTATTCTTATTACAAAAACGCGAAGAGAACGAAATTAATGCTTCAGCAAATCCGGACAACCTAAAAATTGTAGATCACGCTTATAGTTATTCCAGACCGGTTAGTCCAAAGCTAACCTATGTTGGCTTGGCTTCGATCTTAATGGGATTCCTAATACCATTTGGTATACTTTATCTACGATTTTTAATGGATAATAAAATTCATTCCAGAAAAGATATCGAAGAATTATTTGGGGCTCCACTATTAGGAGAGGTACCAAATTCTAAAGAAAAAATAATCGAAAGTAATTCACGTACCTCTATGGCAGAGGCGATGCGAATCATTAGGACCAATATCGGTTATATGCTAGGCCCAAGAGAGGCAGGTACAGGAGCCGTTTTATATGTCACCTCCACCATTTCTGGGGAAGGAAAGTCTTTCATAGCCACCAACTTATCAAAAGTATTTGCTGATAGTGGTAAAAAAGTACTATTAATTGGAGCCGATATCCGATCACCTAAAGTGTTGAATTATTTAGGCTTATCTCACCTCAGACATACTCGGGAAGGGATCACCCAATACCTGATCGATCCTAGGAAATCAATCGAAAATTTAATTATTAGCGAACCGACGCTCTATGAATTTGATATTATTTATTCAGGGTATATCGCACCAAATCCTTCTGAATTATTAATGAATGGTCACTTTAAAGGTATTCTAGACTACGGGCGAAAGCATTATGATTATGTGATTGTCGATACCGCTCCGGTGAGCTTGGTGACGGACACTTTATTAATATCTCCACTGGCCGATATGACGATCTACGTGGCACGAGCCGATTACTTAGATAAACGTCTACTGAGCGTTGCGAAAGATTTTTATGTAAAAGGGAAATTAAAGAATGTTGCTGTTGCCTTAAATGATGTGGACTTTCAGGGAGGTTATGGCTATGGATACGGTTATGGTTACGGCTATGGTAAGGAAAATGACGGCGAGAGTGAAAAAAGTACAATTAAAAAATTATTGCATCGCCTTAATATTTTTAACAGAAAGAACACGTAATCCCGTACGATCGTTTAACTAAATGTTGTAAATAAATATTAAAGAGCAAATTTAAGCGTAAACATCTTGATTTTTAACAGAATAAATTTGATCATGTCTTTTAAAACAATTAGATTAACTTAATGTTATCTATTTATAATACTATTTTTTTCTTGCAATTACTAAAAGTTATACTTAATATTGTTAGCAAATACAAAACGAGCAATTATTTTAACCGATGATCCGTTGAATTCGTAAGAAAATAAAATATTGAATAAATAAATTTGCCAAAGGGCTGGAAGAAGATTTTATCTATCTTTTTTCATTGGCAATTAATTATATGTTTTATACAAAAGGAATACATAAAACCAAACCATTTCCTTAAGCATAGAACAATTTGACATATTGAACAATAAAATTGTCAAAGGGCTGGAAGAAGATTTTAACCGATCTTATTTCATTGGCAATCGACTATAAAGTATCTTCATGCGGTCTCACTAACCTTAGCAGCTTCGTATGGTTTTACTTGTAAATTGTTTATAAGTATTTTTTTTAACCAAAAAGTGTATAATATGAAAAACGAAAACAAAGTGTATGAAGCGCCAGAAATGAAGGTGCTTACAGTCGAATTGGAACAGGGCATAGCCGGTGCTTCTGGAGCGGCAAGCCCTGATCCTTCTGTTGATGATTGGACTGGCGGAACCGGTGGTACGCAAAACGGAGACTTTTAACCAGATTCAAACCTCTTAATTTAAAATCAAACATGAAATTTATATCAACGAATCTTGCTAGTAGATTAGCGGGTGCTCTTCTATTTGCTATGGCTGGAAGTCTAGTCGTTAGCTGTTCCAAAGACCAGGACAAAAACGGGTTAGAACAAACAGGTGAAACAAAAATCAGCGTTAGTATCGCAGGTATTGATGAACGTCCGGTAGTAGACGCTAGTAAAAAAGCGGCTGCAGCTCCACAAGCATCTCAAAAAATTACTTCTTATGGTGATTTTGACGTACAAGTAGCGTACGACAATCAAATCCAAAGCAGATCTAATAAATTAAAAATTAAAGGATCAAATGCAGCAAATGGTGCAGGTTTAAAAGCAGCAGCCATTGACGCTAACACAAAATACAGCTTATATCTTTATAAAGACGGTGCCTTTGTTAGTGCTACTGAGCTTGTAGCAGGAACTCCTGGAGAGATTGCTATTGAAAAAGGTGCTAGCTACACATGGTCTGCGGTAAGTTTAAACAGCGAAACTTCAGTTCCAGCATTTGATGCAGCAAACCCGGTATTAGCTATTCCAGAAGGAACGGACGTATTATATGCATCGGGTGAGCTTAATGTTGCGAGTGATGCGACAACTATCGCTCTTCCTGTCACTTTTAAACACCAAAATTCACGTATCGCAATTGAATTAAACACAATGGGTATGTTTGGAAATATGACCGCAGCTACAGTTGCAGTTTCTGGTCTTACTACGCAAACAGGTGATTTAAATGTCGTAACAGGTGAGTGGTCAAATCTACAAGCAGGTACCCAAACAATTGATTTCGCAGATTTTGAGAATATTGACCCAGCATACAGTGATGCAAAAGTTGCTTACGTTTATACAGTTGCTTCAGAAACAGCAAATACAGTAGGTGTATCGATTGGAGGTTTAACTGTTGCACATGCTGACGGCGTAGATCGTGTATTCCCAGCTACTCCTGTTGCTTTTGCACCAATTGCAGTTACACCTGTAAACGGAAGCACACATGCATTAACGTATAATTTGATTGAATCTCCAATTGTAACTGGAAGTGGAGCAACTGCAGTTAGATGGGCTCGTTCAAATCTGTACTATGAGGCAGGACATAACCCGTACCGTTTCTACGCTAATAACGTTCAAACATTAGCTACTGAAAGTAAAGGACTTTTTGCTTTTGGTGGAACTATTCCAAGAAAATTCGCCACAGATGGTATTCAGGATCCATGTGAACTAGTTTATCCAGCTGGCGTGTGGAGACAACCAACGAACACTGAATTTGCACCTTTAACAACATCTAATGGGTTGTTAACCAATGTATTAGGTAATATACTTGGCCTATTGGTACCTGCACCTGCACCTAATGCAACTGGAAATGCTACAAATGGTACTTTTATTGATTATGCTGCCGCTGTTACTGCTGGATCTGGAAATACTGCATTTGGCGCGGAAAGTAATACCTTACGTTTCCCGCTTAATGGTCAGATTACAAACATTAACGTTTTGACCGATGTAGGTCCCGATGGTTTGATTGAATTGACTTTAGGAAACAGTCACGGTCGTGATGTTGCCCTTTGGACAAACGTACAAGGAGTTGATTTACTTGGATTAGCTGGAGTAGGCTCATGGGCATATTTTGGGGGAAGAAGAAGTACAGTTCTTGGATCACGCTTTATGGGAGCTCAAGGAACAGTTGAGGCTTTATCAAACGTTGATTTATTAGGTATTGATGCAGTAAGCTCTACGTTTAAAAACGTTCGTTGCGTAAGAAATTAATTCAATATTTTCAATAATTTACATGCATAACCAAAGCGGTCTGAATATTCGGACCGCTTTGTCATTAAAAAAATGATAGCTTTAACCAAAATAATAAACTATCACCATGAATAACCGAGTAGTCGTTGATAATGATTCTTTTTTTAGCGTTGTTGAGCAAGAAATAACGGCTGGAAACACGGTTCGATTTCAACTAAAAGGGAATAGTATGGAACCCTTTTTAAACGACAAACAAAACATATTACTCACTCATATAAACGCATCTAAAACGCGCATTGGTGAAATTGTGCTCGCGAAGTGGAAAAATAAATATTTGCTACATCGAATAGTTTACCAAAATGAGCACTATCTTTATTTAGTAGGGGATCATAATTTAGTCCAAATTGAAAAAACACGAAAAGAAGACTTAATAGCGATTATGAAGGGATCCTATACAGCGGATAAATTCGTTAAATTTACACATTGGGATCGTATTGTAGGAATCAGCTGGTTTATCATCAGACCCCTAAGAAGATGTAAAAATTTGATAACAAGAAAATTAATACAAGAAAAACAAGAAGCATGAAATTAAGAGCAGACCTAACATTGCGTAAAGTAGGAAATGAATATTTCATTGTTGAACCTGATCAAGGAATGGTTGATCTATCAAAAGTATTCACCTTAAATGAAACCGCCGCCTTCCTGTGGAATTCCTTACAAGGAAAAGAATTCGATTCACAAAGTGCAGCCGATATTTTAATACAGGAGTATCAAATCGACCAAGATACAGCTTTAAAAGACACGCAAAAGATACTCGATATGTTTAAAAGCCAGTCTTTAACGCGCGATTGATTCTAGAAAACAATGATGCAACAGCAGCCCTCGACAAAAGCCTTTATTGAAGCACTTCAAAGTAGCCTATGGAACCGGGAAATAAACCAAGCACCCTTTGAGAACTTAGATCGGAACCAGTGGATCGCTATCTTCAAACTTTCTTTTCACCAAACGGTTGAAGGCATGATTTGTCAGGCAATCCAAAAGCTACCTAAAGAGCTTTTACCACCAGCAGACCTGATGCTCAAATGGTTGGTTCGTCTGGAGCGGATTGAACAAAAGAACCAGCTAATGGACACCATTATTGCTGAACAAGCCACCATCTTCCAACAAAACGGAATTGAAGCCATTCTTCAAAAGGGCCATGGTGTATCCCTGTATTATGCGCATCCTTCCATACGCTTGAGCGGTGATATTGACTGGTACTTTCCCAAAAAAGAGCAGTACCACCAAGCAAATCAATTAATGGAAAAATTGGGCCAAGACTTTAAAATTCATCCAGCCTATAGCTCGGGGTATCATTTTAAAGAAATAGAAATAGAACATCATCAAAAATTAGTACAACTTCGAAATCCATTTGTACTCAAAAAAATTAAAAAGATTTATCAGCAGCAGGAAAAATACAACCGCCTGCATACGATCGGTGGTGTCCAGGTGACCATCCCCTCGCCTATGCTGAATATTTTGCAAGTAGATGCACATATCTTAAAACACCAAATTACTTACGGCATTGGACTGAGACAACTATGTGATTCTGCCAGGCTATACCACAGCTTAAGTAACGATATCGATCCCATAGCCTTAAAAGATATATATACTAAGTTAGGCATGCTAAAATGGAGCTATGTCTTTCACCAAGTCCTGGTAAACCTATTGGGACTTGACCAAAACAAGCTTCCTTACTTAGCCGATAAAGCACTAAAAAGTGACTGGATGGCTGATTATATACTACGTACAGGAAATTTTGGATTTTACGACCAAGACCATCCCGATATTAATAATCCCGGTGGGCGAGTTGATCGATCTACCCGTTTATTTGGTAACTTTAAAAACTTTATAACCTTAGCTCCTGTGGAAACAATTTGTTTTCCAGTAGTTCATTTATTTAGTAAAATACATCATTAACCTCTTGGAAACATCCTTACTTAATCAACTCAAGTTCAGCTGGAAATTTTCCAAGCCCTATAAAGGGGCGCTCTCGCTCTATTTGGTTAGCCAATTAGCCGGAATAGCACTGAGTTTGATGTTTATTTGGTATTCGAAACAAGCTATCGACCTGGCCGTTGGCTCCTCCACCGAAGCTTTATATCAACAACTTATACCAGCAGTACTTTGTCTTTTGGGGTCATTTGTCTTGGGTATTTACGGTTATCGTTTAAATGAAAAGACCCGGATAACGATGTTGGTTGATTTGCAGAAGCAGATCCTACAAGGTCAAATGACGAGTAGCTGGAAAAACAGTTCCGACTGGCATACCGGAGATCTCTTAGTACGTGCCAATACCGACAGCAGCGAAATTGTACAAGTCCTGGGAAACGTACTGATTTCAGTCGTTGTTACATTGGTTCGCATCATTGGGGCAGTCGGATTATTATGGTGGATGGACCCCATGCTTGCCATCATCCTTTTATGCGTCTCCCCACTAGTTTTGTTTTCCAAAATCTACCTAAAAAAACTAAAAAAGCTTAACCAGCAACTTAAAAAAAGTGAGAGCAGTTTAGGGGAAACTATGCAAGAAAATCTACGCATGCGCCTATTCATAAGGGCAATTAACCTGGAAGACAAACGCTGGCAAGAAATAGAAAAAAAACAAAACAATATATACGACATGAAAATGTCGGTGCTGAATTTCACCACATTCTCTAGAGGGTTTATGGGATCCATCATTAATATCGGTTATTTGATCACCTTTGTTTGGGGTGTTTTGAAACTTCAGAGTGGTGAGATTACCTTTGGTACCATGTCGGCCTTTTTGCAGCTAGTCGCTAGAATACAGGGCCCGATACTGACCATGTTTGGTTATATACCCGTATTGGTTCGTTTTAGAACTGCCGTAGATCGGGTCATGGAACTATTCAGCCGAGAGAATGAGCCAACCCTACCGGCGGTGCGATTGAAACCAATTGATCAGATCACGCTGAAAAATATCAGTTTTAGTTATGGGCAAGAACCACTACTGAGCGGCATCAACCTTACCATTAAAAAAGGTGAGCCAACGGCCATCTTGGGACATAGTGGTCAGGGTAAATCGACTTTATTACGTATCATATTAAACCTAATCCCCCAAAGTACGGGTACGGTTAGCTTATTTTCCGATGGAAAAGAAATACCGATGAGCTCAGCTTACCGAAATAATTTTGCCTACGTACCTCAGGGCGATAAATTATTAAGTGGAACGATCCGGGAGAATCTATCAGCCATGGAGGAATTAGCAGAAGAAGACATCAACCAAGCGCTGGAACTCTCTCGCGCTGAATTTGTGCATCAGCTGCCCGCAGGTCTAGAAAATACCGTTGCCGAGGGTGCCCATGGCCTCTCAGAAGGGCAAGGCCAAAGACTAGGCATTGCACGAGCCCTGCTGCAAGATGCCCAGGTGTGGTTACTTGATGAGATTACCTCCGCCTTGGATAAGCAGACGGCCATGGAAGTTGTTAAAAATTTAGTGGAAACCGGCAAAGATAAAGTCATAGTATTTGTGACGCATGACCCTGCTATCGCCAGCTTATGTACTCAAATAATCGTGTTGGACGCACCAGAAAAACAAGAAGAAAAAAACAATAAGTATCATGATGGAAACTAGCGATATCCTGTATTACAAAATTGCTGATCTATATGTGCAAATTACCGCAGATTTGGCCATTCAGCATCAGCACTCCTTAAGCAGTTTTATCCCCTTTCAAAGCACACCTCCTAGCAATGAAAAGGATATTCTTTTATCCGTTGATTTTACCGTAGAGAAGCGGAATGAGCAAGCGGATGGTGAGAAAAAGCTATTAAGTGATATCTCGATCATGTGGGAAGAAAGTTTTCGTTTTCAGGAAACTGATAAGCAATACCTAACAACTATATTAGCCAGAGAAGATCAGAAACAATGGGTAATGTCCAGTACGAAAGATTTCAGTACTGTGACCATCTATGGGCATCTTAGTGAACTAAAAAGCACCCAAAAACTTAGCTGGCTCATTATGGTCGCCTTTGGTCAGGCCTGCCTAAAACAAAATACTTTAATGTTGCACGCCTCGGTCATCGAAAAAGAGGGTCAAGCATTTGCTTTTCTAGGAAAAAGTGGGACCGGGAAAAGCACCCACAGTAGATTATGGCTTGAAAATATCCCAGGGACTGAATTGCTAAACGATGACAATCCAGCAGTGCGCATCTGGCCTAGTGGAGAGGTTACTATTTATGGAACCCCCTGGAGTGGAAAAACGGTATGCTTTAAACAAAAATGGGCACACCTGCAAGCAATTATACGCCTAGAACAAGCTAAGGAGAATAAATTTCAACAAAAAATAGGCATGGAGGCGATCATCACGCTGCTGCCTTCGGGTTCCGCAATTCGGTGGAATAATGAATTGTATTCCAGCATGCTGAATTTATTAGAAGTAATTGTATCCAGAACGACCGTTGCCCATTTACAATGCCTGCCCAATGCGGCAGCCGCAAAGCTATGTTATGCGCAATCGACATTAGGCTAAGCACAAAAGAACCTGTAAAAATAATCGTTGGAAAAAAAAGAAGACGCCCTTCTAATTCTAATCGTTAACAGTTTATGGATTTTGAGCCACATCAATCCGCTCTACAATGCCATTGAAACCTTGCACACGAGCTGGTAAGCTGTCCAATGGAACCTCACGATGGTCTCTGGCAACGAACCCCTGAATATCCGCCTTTCTGACGCGCTTACGTTTCCCTATCTCAATGACAGCATAAGCTTTATACGCAGGCCTCTGGTGACCAATTAATTCCCGGGGACCTCCACCCAAACACCCAGCATGCAATAAGGTCACTTGCTCCTTAGCGGCGGGATAGTAGACATGTTGATGACCCGATATATACATATCAACCTGTTGACTCTTTAAAAAAGATAGCGTTTCATCCGCACTTTGCAGCACCTCACCGGGTTTATTTTTATCGGCTACCAACGCATACAGGGGTAAATGTCCAAGAACGATTCTGCCCCGTGCATTTTTAGCTACTGCCAATTGAAGCTGCTCTTTCATCCAAGACCTGATCTGATCGGGAATGACCTCAGAAGAGGCGTCCCAACTGATAAAAAACACATTATTTTTAATATAAGAAAAGTAATAAGGAAAATGGCCATCATCAATGAAAGTCAGGTTTACCTTACCCTTGTTGGCTAACCAGAATTTAGAAGCCGCCTGGCGATCATGCAAATAATTAGGCGAAGCATCATGATTCCCCATTGTAAATCCAAAGGGAATATTCTTTTCACTAAGTGGATTCAATACAGCCGAAAGAAAACCACTCCACATCGAATCTAATCGCGCCACACTTAATTTCTTACTTTGGCCAGCTACCATATCACCAGCACATAAAACCAGATCGGGTTGAATAGCATCAACTTTCGCAATCACATCATGCACTTGCTCACTGTAGGTTGTTGCACCATAACTATCATTCAAATCCGAGATAAGCAAAATTTTCAATGCTTGATTACGCGTTTGTTGCTTGGTATTTTGAGCAAAACAAACCAGACTACTTAAAAAAAAACAAAAAACTAAAAAGGAAACGCGCATGCAATTAGGTCTCATTATGTACAAAAGTTAACACTTCAATCTTAGTGTAAAGTAACAAAAAATAAGCAACAATCCGCACAATCGAGGTCCATAAGGCTAGACATGACTATTGTTTTCCTCAATAAAATTGTATATTTAACTTATATAAAACCTGAAAAATGAATGCTAATAACATAATTACCTTATTTTTATCGCTTCTGTTCTTATCTTCTTGTGCCAGCACAAACCGGCATAATCCTGCTAACGATTCAGCTGTTCAAACAGACTTAAGCAGCAACATCGAAAAAGTAACGACCGTACCAATCCAACCGAGAAGTAGCTGGAATGCACAAAAAGCGCGCGCCTATAAAAAGCATCAACCCGTACGTATTACCATTCATCATGAGGGCGGTAAAGTATTACTCCCTACTGATGACCCTAAAGTGCGATTAAAAAATATACAAACTTGGTGCATGGGAAAAGACCGCAATTGGACAGATATACCTTATCATTACCTAATTGCACCCGATGGCACGGTATTCCAAGGAAGAGATCCATTAACAGTAGGCGAAACCAATACCGATTATGATCCAACTGGCCACCTATTAATTTCATTTTTAGGCAATTATAACGAACAAAAACTGGATGAAAAACTTTTAAATACCCTAACGCAGCTTACAGCGCAGTTCTGTCAGCAGTATAACATTTCGCCAGAAACGATAGCCACGCATCAGGATCATTGCCAGCACACCAACTGTCCGGGTGAACATATCTATGCTTATTTTAAAAATGGTGAGATTAAAAACCGGGTAAAAGAAATCCTAAACGATTAATAAAAGTAAAAGGTAAATTAGCTTTTACTTCCTGTTTTTAGTGCTAATATGTGGTCAGCGACCCATACACCACAACTAAAGCAGGCTTGTAATAGGTAACCTCCAGTTGGCGCTTCCCAATCCAGCATTTCACCCACACAGTAAACGTTGGGATATTTTTTTAAAGCCAATGAATCAGATAATTCTTGAAAGGAAACACCACCTGCCGTTGAAATAACCTCATCTATGGGTCTAAAAGAGGAGACTGGAATAGTGAAATTCTTAATTGCGTGCGCTAATTTTAAAGGATCTTTATAGGTTTCTTTGTCCAAAAATTTTATTAACCTAAGTGCTGTCTGAGAGAGTTTAATCTTATTTTTAAGCGTATCGGAAATTTGCCCCGTTATTTGCAAAGCCTTTTGAATATGCAACTCAGAAAGGGATGGTTTTAAGTCAATATACAAATCTAGGGGAAAAGATTGCTTTCGAATGAAGCGGTTCATGTAATAAACTGGAGCACCTTCAATGCCATAGGAGGTAAAGATCACCTCGCCGGTTTTTATGATATCAGCGAATCTTAAGGTTACATTTTTTAATACGTTTCCTGCCAAGGAGGAGTAATCGATCAAACTGTTCAATCCAGAATTTGCTGCTTGCAGTGGGTTTACATGAATTCCTTTTGCATGAAATAAATCTTCCCACTCTCCATTAGAACCGGTCACAGACCACGAAGCTCCCCCTAACCCTAAAATTAATTTTTGATACTCAACTTCCAGTAGGTTCTCCTGACGTAGCATAATTACCTTTTGTTGGTTAAAATCAACCATGCGATGGTCATAATGAATGGTAACCCCCAAAAGGGTTAACTCCTTTAATATTGCCTGCAAAACTTGAATGGGCTTAATTCCTTTTTCAGGAAAGATTTTCTCAGAACTACCAATATAAGTAGCAATACCCAGAGAGCTGAACCACATTCTAGTGGATTGGTTATCAAAATACTGGACAATCGTCTGGATTTCGGACCTATCATACTTTTCTACAAAAGCAGTAATGTCTTCGTTATGCGTTAAATTAAACCCACCATGACCTGCCACGAGAAACTTACGTGCAGCCGTTTTATTCTGTTCAAAAACATGCACCTTAATGCCTTTTTTCGCGAGTTTACAGGCCGCTATTAATCCAGCAGGACCGGCCCCAATGATAACAATAGGAAGTGGTGACATGCAACAAAAATAGTTATTAAATTTTAGTTAAAATACCTAGCGGAAAAGCAGCAGAATTTCAAATAGAACCCCCTATTAATTGCCCTACTTTTTATCAATAAAAACAGCGTTTTTTTACCTGAGTTTAGATTTAAATATTTTTTTAAATTTTTCCATCTCTGGCTGAATCACCAATCGGCAATAGCTATCATTGCTGTTTTTGTTATAATAGCCTTGATGGTAACCCTCTGCTTTATAGAATTTATTAAATGCCGTAAGCTCGGTAACAATAGGGTTTTTGTAGATTTTCTGCTGCGCTAATTTTTGCAGATAATAAGTTACACGTTCTTTTTGCTTAGCATTATGATAGAAAATAGCGGAACGATATTGCGTACCAACATCATTCCCCTGACGGTTCAATTGTGTTGGATCATGGGACAAGAAAAAGGCTTCTAGTAATTCATCAAATGAAATTTGATTCGGATCGTAAATAATATTGCAAGCCTCGGCATGGCCAGTGTTGCCGCTACATACCTGTGCATAGCTAGGGTTCTTTACATGACCACCAGTATATCCTGAGGTCACTTGCAGAACACCTTTTAGCTGCGAAAACTTAGCCTCCACACACCAAAAACAACCTGATGCAAAGGTGGCTGTATCAGCTCGAATCACATCTTCATTAGCTGATAAAACCGATCTGCCAAAATGAGCCTGTGCAGAAAGTCCTGACAAGACGCAGATCAGCATAAATAAAATAAACTTCTTCATGATTTTTATTTACTAGTGATGGTGGACAGACTATCGTCTGTTTACATAAACGCATTTTAGCGGGTAATGTTGTTGAAATTTTCCTATCATCTTAAACATCAAGGACATTTATTTCCACAGTAATTTATGCTTTACGGCCATAAAGTAAAATCCGTTTAAAAGAATAGATGGCCGGGAATTCCGAATAATAGGATCTAATCCTTTTCAATAATTCGGACTGAAGCAATGCTTGCCCATTGCGATCAAGTCTTTCCATATAGGGAATAAGCGTTGTGCCGGAAATAAAATCAAATAATTCCGTTTCATCATTGGCAATAATTGGATAAACGCGTATCGATATATCCAGATCATGCAATCCACTTTTAAACATCATGCGCGCATAATCATCTAACTGCAAGAGTGGCGACATACGGACAAAGCCCCCTAACATTTCTCGTATTGGATCTTGGGATACGGTCTCTAATAAGAGCCGATTCAAGAGATTCTCCTTTTGAGTGGGCATTTGCACGGCGAATTGCCCTCTTGGATTAAGTTTGGAAATAAGCTTCGGGAATAGCTCCTCATGATCCTGTACCCATTGGAGGGCCGCATTACTAAAAATGAGGTCCCATTTATCATCCACTTCGGCAAATTCTTCCATCGTGCTCCGCTTAAACTTTAGCTTATCCGTTTCAAACCCTTTTGATTGGGCAAGCATTTCTTGGGACGAATCAATGCCCAAAAAGTTAGCTTGATCAAACCTTTCGGATAACATTTTCGTTTGTTCACCAGTCCCACACCCTAGATCGATTGCCTTTTGCAGCAGATCTTCATCGACTAAATCCATTAGATCATAGAAAGGTTTGTAGCGGATCTGTTTAAACTTGTTATATACTTCCGGATTCCATGGCATAATTATTTGTATTATTAAGGACAACACTAAATCTATCTACTCGCTTGATTAAAATTGTTGACAACTCTTATCTAATCCCAACAAATTCGCTCGACTAATAAATTATTGCTTAAAAATAAGTCCTCTTGTAAATCGGAATGAGGAATTTATCGGTACGAATGCTCTTTTTGTTTATTGTCCCTATAGAAATTAATTGATTCGCCCTTCTCAGTAAGCATAACCAAATGATCGTCGTTTTTATATTGAAAATTAACCAATTTAATCGGATCAAACTTGTCCTGAAAAAGATTCTTACGTAAAAACTGTACAGTGATTTCCTTCGTCCCTTTATTTATTCCCGTTACTTCATAATGAACATGCATAGCTACCCTTTCTCCATTTGATTCTGAAAGAATTTCGACCATATCATTTGCCATAAAATCTAATCTTTTCATGGCGCCTTCTTTGGTTACCCATGCACCTTTTATGAAAGTATTAGCATCATTCTTTAGTACAAATGATGAACTGACTAGGAATAGTAATACCACAATTACATTAAATATAGCTTTCATAAGTAATTAATATTTAAGATGTAAGAAAATATTTCTATAAAAATAAGAAAGATTATTTGATAATTACAGCCTTGGTAGGGAAATAAAAGAACAGAAGGACCTCTTATATTCCTTTCAGCAAAGCTTCAAATCCCTCAGGTTATTCATCAGCACACTTACCGGTCAAAGCTGCTAAAGTCATACGATTTTTAGAAAAACAAGATTGCCAATTAATATAAAAGGCCAAATGAAAACCATTTAGCTTTTTATATTATTTCTTTTAAAACTTAATACCAGATAACCGACAATACCTGCAGCCACTGAAGTGAGGAGGATACTTAATTTCGCCTCAGCAACATGTGTAGGATCTGTAAAAGATAATATAGCGATGAATATCGACATAGTAAATCCGATCCCCGCGAGTAACCCTACTCCTAAGATATGAAACCAATTTGCCCCTTCAGGTAATGTACTTAAATTTATGCTTTTACAGATAAAAGAAGTTAGTAGAATGCCTATTGGTTTTCCTAACAACAAACCTAATGTAATCCCTAGTCCTAAGTTAGAGGTAAGACCAGATACCATTTCACTTTCTAATGTAATGTTTGTATTGGCAAAGGCAAATAATGGTATGATTAAAAAGTTGACGGGCTTTACTAAGGCATGTTCTAATCTTTCCAATGGGGATTCAACAGCAGTATCATTTGTAGGAATAGTCATCGCCACGAGCACCCCAGCTATTGTTGCATGAATTCCCGAATGATGCACAAAATACCAGATAAAAACTCCTGGAATTAAATATAAGTATGGGTTTTGAACATTTATCCGGTTCATGATAATTAAAACCAAAAGTAAACCGCCAGCGTAGCTTAGATAAGTTAAGTCAATTCCAGAAGAATAAAATAAAGCAATAACCAATATTGCAATCAAGTCATCCACAATAGCAAGCGCCGCTAAAAAGATTTTTAAGCTGGCAGGTATTCTATTTCCAAGCAAATTAATGACTGCCAGTGCAAAAGCAATGTCAGTTGCCATAGGTATTCCCCAACCTGAGCTTGTTTCCTGTCCTGCGTTCATACTCAGATAGATAATTGCCGGAATAACTGCGCCACCAATAGCACATAGGATTGGTAAAGAAGCTTTTTTAGGTGAGGATAATTCTCCCTCAACAATTTCTCGTTTGATTTCTAACCCTACCAACAGAAAAAATATCGCCATTAGACCATCATTAATCCATAAAAGAATAGGATAATTGAGATGGATACTTTCGTTTTCGAAGCCAATATTATAGTCTAAAAAATTTTGCAATGCCGGAGCAGCGGCTGTATTTGCAATAATCATTGATATGATCACACAAATGAACAATAGAATTCCACCTGCATTACTCGATTTAAAGAAATCTTTGAAAACGTTTAAATTAATTAAGTTAGCCATTTTTACTTGTTGTATTTATCCCAAAATTCCATATTGGGGATGTTGTGAATTGAGTTATCGTATGTTGGATCTTGTTTATTTTTAGTCTGAGTAGCATAATCTTTATAGAGTAATAATACTTTTTTATGAAGTAATAAAATGGCAATGAGATTAAGCCATGCCATCAGTCCAACTCCAATATCACCTAATTCCCAAACGCTTTTCGCTGTCGTCACACAACCTATAAATACAGAGGTAAGTATTAATATTCGAAGGCTATACAATAAGATTTTAGCTGTCTTTTTGTTCTGTATAAAACTGACGTTGGTCTCAGCAATGTAGTAATAAGCCATTATAGTAGTAAAAGCGAATAATGTTAAAGAAATAGCAACAAATGCGCTACCAATACTGGGAAAGTGTGTAGCTATAGCAAGTTGTGTATATGCGGCGCCCATTTCCACACCCTCTATGTTATTCACCAAAAATCCACCGTCTGGATGAACAACATTGTATTGTCCTGTAAATAATATCATTAATGCTGTAGCGGTGCAAACGAAAAGAGTATCTACATAAACGGAAAATCCCTGTACCAAACCTTGCTTGATAGGGTGAGAAACTTCTGCAGCCGCGGCTGCATGCGGGGCTGTCCCTTGCCCAGCTTCATTACTGTAAATTCCTCGCTTTACTCCCCAAGCGATGGCTGTCCCTACTACAGCTCCGAAAGATGATTCTAAATTAAGTGCTGATTTTACAATTAGAGAAAATACAGCAGGTACTTGTTGTATATTGATACCAATAATGATTATAGCCATTAAAATATACAATCCTGCCATAACGGGTACGACTAGCTCAGCCACTTTTCCAATTCTCCTGACTCCTCCAAGGATAATTATCGCCAGCAATATAACTAATGCAATACCTACAATGTAAGGCGAAATATTAAAAGCTTCTTCCACTGATGTAGCTATACTATTAGACTGGACACTTGGTAATAAGAATCCAGTAGAAACAATTGTAACTATTGCGAATACCCATGCAAAGGGTTTGCTTTTAAGACCCTTTTGTATATAAAATGCTGGCCCGCCTCGGTACTGTCCATCCTTTTCTTCTTTGTACATTTGGCCTAAAGTGGCCTCCACTATAGCAGACGCAGACCCCAGTAACGCAATGACCCACATCCAAAAAACAGCCCCTGGTCCCCCCATTGCTATGGCGGTTGCAACACCAGCGATATTACCAGTGCCTACCCTTCCAGAAACGGACAACGCAAAAGCTTGAAAAGAGGAAATACCATTTTCCGATTTATTCCCAGAGAACAATAATTTTATCATCTCTCTAAAGTGCGTTATTTGGGGAAATTTGAATCGAATTGTGAAATATATACCTGTCAACAGACAGAGATATATTAAAGCATCAGACCAAATAATGTTATAAATAAACTCTATTGTTGATTGCATCAATTATTTCTTTGCGGTGTAATTTCACTAAAATATGGTTTTAAACATTAAGGCTTATGAATTACTGCATAGATTCTACCTATAGCATTGCGGCTACATAATAGATAGTATGAGATCTATTGTTGCACGGTTAGTATAATGGCCAATTCGTTAATTCTTGATTACTTCAATAGCTTTCTCTAATAGTTCATCTTTTCCCGTCTTGATTCCATCAATCGTTGGTTTTACAAAAACATCTGGAATAATACCGATCTTTTGTGTCTGTTTCCCATCTGGATATAAAACACCTATTCCAGAAAATGAAGTTAATATTCCTCCAGGTAAGTGAAAACTTGTCATATTCCCATCAGCTCCAGCGGTAGCATTACCCAATAAAGTAGTGTTTAATCCTGCTTTAAGTGCCATTGCTGTATATTCTTGTGAGCTTTGCGTATTTTCATTTATCAGCACAATTACTTTCCCTTTAAACGTATCCCCAAATGGGTGGATTTTATTTGGTGAACGTAAAATAAATTCACCTGGCCTATTCATATTCATAACCGCTGAACTAACGAAGGGGACAGAACTATCAACAAATAATGATCCTAATGCTTGATATATGTCAACCCCAGGTATTGCATGTCTTAAATCGATTATTACTGCTTTAGTAGATCTCAATTTTTCCCTTAATTCAGCTATATGCTTTGGTGAAAAAGAACTTGTATTAATATATCCTATATTTGATTCTAAAACTTTAAAATAACTCTCCCTCGACTTTTTATTATAATAGTCCAACATATTTAGGTCGTTTCTTGGATATAATATAATCTCTTTTTCAACAGGGTTTCCGCCGCTTAAGAAGTTAACTTTCAATTTATTATTTACTGATCTTAGAATTTCGTGCGCTAAATCTCTTTTTATTGTTCGCTCATTAGATCCGGAGTAAATTATTTTTAAACTATCTATAAGATATTCTACTGTATTATCATTAATATGTGTGATAATATCCCCAATTTTAAAAGGAGTATATATTTTTGGGACTACTCCAAAGTGACCTGTTACAACAAGTTTGTTTTCTATAAATTCAACTTTTGATGGGGAGAAGTAATTCCCCTTTAATTGGTCTATTTTGTCAGCGCCAGACCATATATTAGCATGAGAATCCCCGATTTCACAAATTAACTTTAAAGTCGCTAACTCGTACTCTAGCTCGTTTTTGGAAAGAATATACAGTGGTAGATATTCCTCAAAAACTTTATCCCAGTTTTTTTCTATTAAATTTCTATATGGAAAATAATATTGGATAATATTCCAGTAACGCATTAATGACAATAAACGAAATCCTACATCGGGATATGGCATATTTTCATAAGCAGATTCATTTCTAAAAACAGGTGCCTCCGCTTCTTGCCCAGCCCTGATATAATAGTGATTGTTGGTTTCATTCCATCGATTTTCGTATATCTGTATAAGCTTGCTTTTTAAATTTGAAGAAAATTCCCCTCCCTTAATCCAATCCAAATTATTTTTTAAGAATATTTGAGGATTACCTTGATTGCGTTGGACAAATGTGTCTAATTGTCCTAAATTTTCAATCCAATTCATAAGCAAAATGTCTCTTTCTTCAGAAGAAGCTACAGACAAATACTTAGGTAGAAATCTAAATAATTCGTAATCCCAATTTAATTCTCCTTCGGCTATTTTTGGATGATGATATTTTAAAAATCCCCAAATCTTCGTTAATAATAGGAGATTTTCTGTTTTACTACTGTTGAAATCTATATTTTTAATTTTACTACCATGATCAAACTCTATATCACTCGAAGCGGGGTAAACCTTTTCTACTAATAGAGTAATATCTTTTCCATCAACGAAGACCTTAAAATCGTCAAACCAAGCTTTACCATTTCCAAACAGAGCCCCACCTATAGCAATACTTTTTGTTCTATCAGGTTGTAGCGGTAAACTAACCTTATATTCTTTCCAATCAGTTGTTCCTTTAACTCCTAGTTCCTCCATAAAATTATATGACACAGCTGGATCTATTCTAATCATTAAGCCCGCAAAACCATCATTAATATTTTGAGTTTTTATATATCCAGAAAGTGTTATTTCTTTTCCTTCTAAGTGTCTAGGTAACATAAATATCCATGCTTTAAATTTAGGAGGTGAATTATCAACTGACTCCAAAACAGCAGAATAATTCCCCTGTTTTTTTTGATCCGAATCTAGATAATTTAAGTATTGATTATTTCCAAGTGTATGCCAATAAATTGGCTGATCAGAGGTAACTTTATCAAAACTCAAATTATAATTCTTTGCATCCGATAATTTTGATTCCTGCGCACAAGAAGTGTTCATAATAAAAAATATAATAAGTTGGAAAGAACGAATTAGATATTGCATAATAAATTGGGTTAGCTTTGTATAAATATAAAGAATATAATATCTTACGTCCCAATGATAGACCTCAAAATTAATGCAATTAGTACAAAGCAACATTTTCTAAAGTGACTCTTTACGATTAACTATCTTTGCCTAACAAAACGGGCACCCATAATATTTAACATGCCTTAAAATCAATAAGTTATATCTTAAAAGTAACAAATAGAAAACTTAGAATTTTCTATATTTTTGACAATTGGATTATTTTTTATGGAATTAGTTCGAGAAAATCATCATGTTAATAACCAAAACAAATCACTATGTATTTAAAACTACTTATCATTACTTTGATTTTTATTTTTAATACCTCTGTAGCACAAATACATTCTAATTTTAAAATACAAGAACTTAATCTCACAGATACTTCTATAGAAGAATATTCAATTTTAATAAATCAACTAAAAGACAAACAAATTATTGCTATCGGTGAAGCATCTCATGGAACACAAGAGTTTTATATAACTAAATCCTCAATTGTTAGACATCTTATACAACAAGAGAGATTTAGAACATTAGCTTTCGAAATGGACGAAAAGATTGCCGAAAAGATTAACAACTATATAAGTGGAAAAAGTGAAGAAATATCATCAACTTTAAAAAACTACGGATTATATAATTCTGAAGAATTATATAACCTATTATTATGGATTAAACAATTCAATAATTCGCAAATTGAAAATTCACATAAAATATCAATTTTAGGTTTTGACAATGAAGAATACTGGTCAAATCCTTTCACTCGAGATAGTTTAATGTCTCAAAACCTTATAAATAAAATTAATAAAAATAAAACTATAGTTTGGTCTCATAACTCACATTTAGTTAAAACCAATACGTGGGATATTACTAATTCGGGAGTAAAATCTACGGGAAATTATCTTTCTAACCATTTTAAAGATGATTATTATGTAATAGCTTTAGATACATATTCTGGAAGTCTTAATACAATTGAGAATGGTTTAATTGAGTCTTTTGATTTTAATCTTAATAAAAAGCTCCTACCTGTCAATTATATGAATTATATTTTAATATATAATAACAATGAAAACCCTCTAGAATACAATTTAACAAACTTAAGTTCAAACTTGGAAGGTAATCCACAAATTTTTCCAACAATTATTGGTTTAGATTTTGATGCTCTTATTTTCATAAAAGAAACTACAGCATCAAAAATTTTAAAATAAATCTATCTTTGCCTAACAAAACGGGCACCCATGATCTATATTCATATTCCATTCTGCAAACAAGCATGTCACTATTGTGATTTTCATTTTAGCACCTCCATGAAGTACAAAGATGAAATGGTGGAATCATTGCTTAAAGAAATAGATCTTAGAACACAATATTTACAGGACAAAACAATCCATTCGGTGTATTTTGGCGGAGGCACTCCCTCCCTCCTGGATAGCTCAGAAATCAATAGGATAATGGACCGCATCGCTAAGCATTATGCTATAGAATCGGATGCAGAAATTACACTAGAGGCCAACCCAGATGATCTTACTAAGGACAAAGTAAATCAATTAAAACAAACGTCCATCAACCGATTCAGTATCGGCATTCAATCGTTCTTCCAAGAAGATCTACAGTGGATGAATAGGGCACATAATGCCCAAGAAGCAAGATCCTCCATTATGCGCGTTCAAGACGCGGGATTTGAAAACATCACCTGCGATTTGATCTACGGATTCCCCTTATTGAGTGATTTAAAATGGACGACAAATATGCAAAGTTTAGTGGAGTTGGCCGTACCTCACATCTCTTCCTATGCGATGACAGTAGAGAAGAAGACGGCCTTAGATCACCTGATTAACAATGGAAAAACTCCAGCATTAGACGAGCAGCAAAGCGCACACCAAATGCTTATGTTAATCGAAACACTTACAGCTGCCGGATATGAACAATATGAAATATCAAATTTTGCGAAACCAGATCGATTAGCAAAACACAACAGCAACTACTGGAAAGGGAAACAGTACCTCGGAATTGGCCCATCAGCGCATTCCTATAACGGCCATAGCAGATCTTGGAATATTGCCAACAATGCGCAATACCTGCAGTGTATACAAAAAAATGAGCTTCCATTAGAAACAGAAAAGCTTACAGTAAACGATCGATATAATGAATATATCATGACTTCTCTACGGACAAAATGGGGAATCAATCTGCAAACCGTTGCCGAGGAATATGGTTCGGACTCGTTAAAAGAACTATTAAAAAATATAGAGCCCTACTTGAACAATAAAGAGGTTGTACTGGAAGGTGATAAAATAATTACCCTGACCGATGCTGGTAAATTGCTTGCCGACCAAATCGCCTCGGCGTTATTTATTGTCGATTAAAATACACCAGATGCCAAAACAAAAAAGTGGACTAGGGCGTTTAAATGCTAGTCCACAATGGATAAATAATATATTGTTAATCGAAACTAAACGATTACAGTTTTTCGATCTCTTCTATAGTAAGGCCTGTGATTTTCACAATATCTTCACGCGGAAAGTCCATTTTCTTTAATTTTAAAGCGATTTCCAAAGCATTTTTACGCTCGCCTTCAGCTAATCCTTCAGCTTTACCCTCAGCACGATTAATCCTCGCCACAGAACTAAAGGTGCTCCTATTGTCCATTTTACGTTTTATACTTGCTTCATATGACATCAGGTCCTCCTCTTTTAATTTGCCTACTTCTCCTATATCAAAGATTTGTCTAAAAATTCCCTTATCCAAAAATGACGGCAACTTATCCATGGTGCTCAGGTGTTTAAGTAGGTATAACCACCTGTCCATATTCGTCTTTAGGTCTGTCGGTTCTTTAGTAAACATTGGAAGAGAGATCATCTTAAACCCCAATCTTTCAGAAAGTACTTCCTTTGTCAATGTGTTACATAGTGCAACATCCTTAAAATATTGTTGCTCAATCTGTGGCGATAATTCAGATCTTCCTTTACCATTAAAAGGAAAATCTAGAATTCCAATGTAATAAACTTCTGGTAAATAATAACTGTCGCTATACCTGCCCTTTTCGATCTGTTTATTTATCAATCGGGAGGTGTAATAAACGGCTCGATCTTTAAAATATTCCTGAAATAATTGTTGCATTTCAATGATAAAAACTTCGCCATCTTCTCCAATGCAATGTAAGTCAAAAACTACGCGTCGCGTGTCTTCATAATCGCCGTCTAGTTCCACCGGTTCGTACCGCAAATCCGTAATTAATTTCTCACCTGCAAAAAGACTGTTTAGAAATTCGATCAAGAGCATTTTATTCTCTTCTCTCCCAAAATAAAATTTCATCCCAAAATCCGTTCGCGGATCAACGTACTTCCCCACTTGTTGCTTTACCTTTGCCATAATTTGTATTCATTGGTTAATGAGCAAAGCTAACTAAAAACTAACACAATTAGTAAATTTTACGAAAATAATCTATTATTTATATTTTTTCTATTAAAACAATTCAATTAATTTTGATCGATTTTTAGTTCAAATAACTAGGCCCAACAGCTAGTCCTACCAGTAAGAAATAGGTTGTACGTATATTAATATCAGAAACTAGAGCCCCCAACACCTGACCAAAAAAAACAACATTATAAAAAAACTCCATAAAAGGAGTTCCTTGGACAAAAAAAGTGGACTAAACTGCCTAAGCGTTAGTCCACAATGGATAGAATCGCTTCCCTTTTGAGAAAGGGAAGATTCTCGATTCAACTTACTAAACAAAGGGTATTAATCTAATTTTTGATTTTATCTTCAAACATTTTAATAAAATAACCACCTACAACCGCTCTAGCCTTAAAGCCTCTTCTTTCATTCTTATCGGTAAAAACCCAATCAGACATCGGAACGCGGTCAACAGTTTCATTCATAAAAAGATGCACAGGTTTAATAAACTTCTCAAAATCAGCTTGATTGTCGGCCATCGTTGCTGTCCAAAAAATCCAATCTGTTTTCGTATAAGTTTCCCGGCTATCTAATGGCAAACCATATTTATTTTGTTTGCCTAGGTAATATTTAATTTCTTTCTGGATGATTTGAGGATCAAAAACTTCCATACCCAACAACTTATCCCATACCATATTATATTTTTGACTCCACGTATTTTCCCTATCAAAAGTAAGTTTATAGTGATCGCCATCATTAGCCATCACCTCCCATTCCTTCGCCATTTCACGTGCTTTACTTAAATAAGTATTCCCCTGATCCTCATGACCCAACATTTTGGCCAAGTACCCATAGGAAGCAATACCCATGATCGCTTTCACAGATAAATTAGCGTTATGGGCAAAATGACCAGCAAAATCATCGGTACAAAGCTGATTTTCTGGATCCAAACCATTTTCCACTAAATAATCAGCCCAGGTTGTTAACACTTTCCAATGCTTTTTCGCATACGCAGCATTCCCTTCAGCCCTAGCAATGGCATACGTTAGAATTAACATGTTACCACTTTCCTCCACAGGCATATCATCACCATAGGTTTGTCCATTTGCAATGGGATAAGTACCAACATCGTGAGAAGGGAAAGGTTTTGCCCATTTACCAGATTCCGAATAATAAAAGATGAAATTCGATAAAGCTTTGGCTAGTTCCGGGTTATAATATAAAAATAACGGAGCCGAAGGATAGGTAATATCAACGGTACCAATTGAACCATTACTGTCGTTCTCTTTCGATAATAAAAGTAACTCACCGTTTGGTGCTTCCACTAGTTTATGAGCAGCAATTGCTTGGCGGTAAGCAAGTGCACACAACTCAGCATATTCCTGACCAAATTTTTTATAATCGGTCATAAATTTAGCGTCAAAGGCATCGCTTTTTTTGATGATCTGATCATATTGTTTAAAAGCAAGTTGGAATTGTTGCTCAATGGTACTCTTACCATCCTTATTCCAATAAGGTCTGAGGTTCTCCCCAAAATATTGAATTGCATAGACATCATCATATCCCACCGCAAACTTTCCTTTCACAGGTTTTCCTTTCAACTGAATCTTTTGGACTAAACCCAGGTGCTTCGCGCCCTTTTCGGCAGAAGCCGCTGCAGCCATTTTATTTTCAATAAAAGATTTTCTTAAATCAGTCGTACTACCTGTTTTTAAAGTCACGTTCTGTGATGGAGCTGCTAAATAAAAATATCCCCAGTCATTCCGTACATGATCACCCTTTCTACCCAAAATATTTTGTGCAACAGAACCCGTTTTTAAGTAAGAGATACCATCCTTTTGAAAACTCTCACTGATTGATTCTTGTGTAGGTGAATGTAAACCCCAATTAGGAGAAGCTTCTAAATAAATAGCCACCTCTTGCGCAGTGTTAGACTTAACCTCATAAGACAAATAATTAATCGGACGTGCTAATAGTTCCAAATCATCCAAAAACAACGGAGCGGTAAACGTAAGTTTCAAATCTACATCACCACACCTAAAAACATAATGTGTTTGCATCGGTTGTACATCCACACTGATCTGTTCAGCCTGCTGACCAAAAAATGCTTGGTCCGTACGTTCTAATAACAAACCAAAATCTAAGAATCCATTAGCACCGCCATTAAAACAATAAGCCGCAATAACATTTTTCCCTTTTTTCAAACTTTTTAACGCCTCACCTTCAAGTTTAACGCGTTTGTTTTTACCCGTTCCACCAGTTTTGATCACCGAAATACCATTGATATAAATCTCAGTATCATCATCATGCGAAAACTCCAGGTATATACTTTTATCCCCTAAATCTTCCTTTAATTCAATTTCTCTACGAACCCATATCTTATCTGTAGTCCAATCAGTTTTACTAAAAGATTCACTCTCTTTTGTACCAAATGCACCAGAACCATCTTTCCACTTCGAATCATCAAATTTTGCGGCGAACCAATCAGCTGGCACTGCAGCAGTGCTGTATTTAGCTTGCCAAGGTTTATCTTCACCGTTAGCCGCCACAGCCGATAAGTCTAACTCTTCGGTACCCATAAAGCGGTAAAATTCATCACCCACTTTGATAATCCCCATTAAAGGTAATTTTTTATCTGTCCAGTGCGCAACACTCGACTCATAGAGTTTATCGGAATACGACCATGCGCTAACGTTAGGATCTAGTGTAATCAATGGAACTGCAGGAGCTCGAAGGGAATTGACGGGTGATTGAGCAAATGATATTTGCGAAAAACAGGCCAGCAATGCCAAAATTAAAAATCGAGTATTCTTTATCATTGTTGTTTATATTATAATGGTTTTATAGTCTAATTAAGCTATTTTCTACGGTGGTCAATTTTGTGTAATCAGGAAAGTGGTCAACCCACAATCGGTGATTTTCCACTTAAAAATTCACGGAGCCAGAAAAAATAGAAACATGTGTTTATAATAGTGATGACCGGAATCATCAGCACTAAGATAATAACTAAAACGATTTAACAAATCTATGTAAGGAATATTTTACAATAAAATTTATACGATGAGCAAAGAAATTACAGCACGGTACTGCCCTAAACAAGGAGCAAAAGAACAAATAGCTAATGATTCAGGGTAAATGAAGCGAGCTGCGCAAACAAACAAATACTTGCCTAACCAAGCAAGCCTTCTGTTTTTAAATATTTCATAATAATATCCGTTGCTCCCGCCTTCTGTTGAACATACTGCTTAGCGATCACGCCTGCATCGTTTCTCTTTTGTGGATCCGTTAACACCTTAAATACAGCTTGAAGTTCTTTATTATTAGCAATGGAGAAACCAGCTCCCAATTCAATAAGGTCTTTGGCTTCTTGGAATTTATGGTAGTTGGGTCCAAAAATCACGGGCAAACCATAGGTGGCCGCCTCCAAGGTATTATGAATTCCTGCCCCAAATCCACCACCTATATAGGCGATTCTCCCATAATAGTATAAGGAAGAAAGCAAACCAATCTGATCGATGATTAAAATGTTTGCCTGCTTAATCTGTGTGACATCATTGGTTGCCATCTCTGAAAAAAAGATCGCCTGGGGAAAGAGTTTTCTTAGCTGCGCTATTCGCGAAGGATGAATTTCATGGGGTGCAATAATCATTTTCCAGCTGGGATTATGTTCACTTAAGGAACGTAATAATTCTTCATCAGCAGACCAGCTGCTCCCAGCCACCAGCGTATCAGCATCCCCTATAAAAGTTTCTATTTGGGTATTAGCCTGATGCTGAGCTGGTAATTCCCGCACCCGATCAAACCGCGTGTCACCCGCCAAACCAGCCCGCGTAATACGAATGTATTTCAATAGGTGAACACTATCCATATTTTGGGTAAAAAACCAATCCACTTTCTTTAATATTGAACGATAAAACCCGCCATAAGGTTGGAAGAACAATTGTTTGTCCCTAAAAATGGCCGAAATCATCAGTAGCGGAATGGAGCGCTTGTTTAGTTCCGAAAAATAATGGTACCAGTATTCATACTTGGTAAAGACGGCAAATTCAACATCAATTAAATCTAAAAAAGTCTTTGCGTTTTTAGCGGTGTCAATTGGTAAATAAAAAACATGATCTGCCAAAGGTGTGTTTTTTCTAATTTGGTAGCCAGAAGGTGAAAAAAAAGTTACAATTATTTTTTTATGCGCGTAATGTTCTCTAATCTTCTCCATGACGGATCGACCTTGCTCAAATTCACCTAAAGAGGCAAAATGGAACCAAATATACCGCTGATCTTTTCCGACCGTTCGTGCTATTTCCGCCAACAACCCCTTTCGCCCCTGAACCCATAAATTGGCTTTGGCATGAAATGGCGACACTATTCTTAAAAGAAGACCATAAAGAGAAATACCCAAATCGTAAAGGAGCCGCATAAATTTAAAATATTGCTTATCTTCGTCAAAGATATTTAAACCTTTTGAATTTCACTATTGTGCAAGCAAACAAGCGCAAACGAATTTTAATTACCGGAGCAGCTGGATTTTTAGGCTCTCACCTCTGTGAACGTTTTGTAAACGAGAACTTCGAGGTTCTTGGCATGGATAATCTTGTTACTGGTGAGATTAAAAATATCGAGCACCTGTTTCATCTTCCTAATTTTGAATTCTATCACCATGATGTGACAAAATTCGTTCATATCCCCGGAGAATTACATTATATCTTACATTTCGCCTCACCGGCCAGCCCCATTGATTATTTAAAAATCCCAATTCAAACACTCAAGGTGAGTTCCTTGGGCACACATAATTTACTAGGTCTGGCAAAAAACAAACAAGCCAGAATAGTGGTTGCTTCCACCTCGGAGGTTTATGGTGATCCGCTGGTATCTCCTCAAACAGAAGAATATTGGGGGAACGTCAATCCGGTAGGTCCCAGAGGCGTTTATGACGAGGCCAAAAGATTTCAAGAAGCCATGACCATGGCCTACCATAATTTTCATGGACTAGAAACCCGTATTGCCCGAATTTTCAATACCTATGGTCCGCGCATGCGGCTGCAGGATGGACGCGCATTACCCACCTTTATTGCCCAAGCTTTGCAAAACAAGGACCTAACCGTATTTGGAGATGGTAGTCAAACCCGATCATTCATTTATGTAAGTGATCAAATCGAAGGAATTTATAAACTGCTTTTCTCCGATTATCACCTTCCCATAAACATCGGAAACCCGCAGGAGATGACCATATTGGAAATGGCCAAAGAAATTATTGCCTTGACCGGCAGTAGTTCCAAAATAAGCTTTCAGGAATTACCGATCGATGATCCCAAAAAACGCAGACCCGAAATCACCAAAGCAAAAAGCATCTTAAATTGGCAACCCCTTGTTTCCAGAAAACAAGGATTACAAAATACGATTGCTTATTATTGCAGCTTATTTGCAGAAAACGAAAATAAAAACAACATATAACATGAGAAAAATCTTAGTCACCGGAGGTACCGGATTTATAGGATCACATACCGTTGTCGAACTTTACAAGGCCGGATATACGCCTGTTATAATTGATAATCTATCGAATTCCAGCAAAAAAATTCTGGGACAGATCGAGAAAATTATTGGAATAAAACCTGAATTTTATGAATTTGATTTGGTTGACCCCATCAAGGTGAATGAATTTGTGGCAGCTCACTCGGATATAACAGGTATTATTCATTTTGCAGCCTCTAAAGCCGTAGGAGAATCTGTTCAAAAACCCCTGAAGTATTACCATAACAATATTTTTTCCCTGATCAATTTACTCAAAGCTTACCAGGATAAACCCGTTGATTTTGTCTTCTCATCGAGCTGTACAGTCTATGGTGAACCCGACGTACTACCTGTAAGCGAGTCTGCTCCTGTCAAACAGGCAACCTCTCCTTATGGAAACACCAAACAAATTGCAGAGGAAATTCTACAAGAAACCGCAAAATCAGCCGCTAATTACAAAGTGATTGCGCTCCGTTATTTTAACCCAGTAGGTGCCCATGAAACAGCATTAATTGGCGAGTTGCCAATTGGCGTACCGCAAAATTTATTACCATTTATTACACAAACCGCGATTGGAAAACGAGAAAAATTAACGGTTTTCGGTGATGACTATGACACAAAAGATGGATCAGCCGTTCGCGATTACATTCATGTGGTTGACTTAGCGAAAGCCCATGTAGCGGCCATAAAATTGTTAGAAAAAGGCAATCCAAATGGAAATTACGATGTTTTCAATGTAGGTACAGGGAACGGATATTCCGTACTGGAAACCATTGCAGCCTTTGAAAAAGCATCCGGGGAAAAGTTAAATTATGAAATTGGACCACGTCGAGATGGGGATATTATCAAAGTCTGGGGGGATGTAACCAAATCCACTAAAGAATTGGGCTGGAAAGCAGAATTAGGTATCGAGGAAATGATGTCATCCGCCTGGGCTTGGGAAAAACATTTGAAAGAAAACCCCATCCAAGAATAAAGGGTAAAAATAGCACTGATCAAAAAGGGGTTGCATCAAACAACCCCTTTTCTATTTCAAAAAAAACAAATAAAAACAAGCAAATAATTTAATTCCCAGGCGTATTCACCTGTTCATATATTTTCTGATTAAAACCGAAAGAAGGGGTCATCCAGTAAAGTAATATAACCCTAGAGTAACGATTGTTAAAAGGCGCCAATAACACCGTAACAATCAGGGCTACGATGACATATAACCAGGCATTCTCTAAATTACCAGATAAGATATATGTTCCTACACAGGCAGTAACTAATTCAGCCACACTAAGGGCATAACTGACATACATCGCTACGTAGAAATAACCAGGTTCTTTTTCGAATTTCAAATCACAGGCAGGACACCTAACGCGCATTCTTTGCGATTTAAAACTAAAGAGTGGTGCAGAAAACATGTGACCCGTTCTGCATCGTGGGCATTTTCCATCAATCGCACTTTTAAGTTCAGATGGTATGCTATAATGTGTTTCCATATTAGTATTTACTTCCATTGTGATTTCCTAAATTCTTCCGGGGTTACGCCGGCTATTTTCTTAAAAAATTTTGTAAAATATGAGTTGTCATTAAAATTCAACGTATACGATACTTCTGATATCGTCCAATCTGGCAGAATCAGTAAGCGTTTCGCCTCTAACAATATTCTATTACGAATCACCTCACCAGCCTGTTGTCCCAAAAACTCTTTACACACTGAATTTAAATGATTCGGGGTAACAAATAACATTTCAGCGTAATCCTTCGGTAAATGTAATCTTTGGTAATGCTGATCAACAAGTGAAATGAAATTTTTGATTAAAACTAAATGATAATCAATCGCTTTACTAGTGTGCTCGGGTTGCCTGGCTTGATCTAGCTTGATGAGCGCATACAATAATAAAGAACGCTTCAGATCTTTAGCTGCATCCTGTGCACTAAGTTCCGATAATTTAGTAAACAAGGCAATCACTTCTTCTAGAAATTCACCTTGAAGAACAATCACTTGTTCACTCAATGAAGAAAAAAGCGAAAGATTACTTTCCAAATAATCAGATTGTAACAACAACGACTTCAGGTAATCACTATCAAAATTGATTGTAAAACCGGTAACATCCCCTTGAAACATCCACGAATGAACCTGACCTGGCGCCATAAAATACATCTGTCCAGGTTGTACTTCATAGCGTTGAAAATCGACCTCATGATAACCGCCTCCTGAAAGAAACAACACCATATGGTAAAAATTGTGTCGATGCGGGAAAACCATGTCTTGGTTTTTTTTCAAAAAAAATTCCAAACGATCTACCAAAAATTGCTTATCCTGCTGATAAGAAATCGTGCATTGAGATATGACTGGTATTTTTCGCATACGCTACAAATATAGATAATTAAGCACATTAGCCATGGTATTAAACGCGATATTTATGGTACTAATTACTTGTTGAGACGCAGTTTTGGAAAATTACACATGCCATATACAGACAAGTAGAAATGTTGCTTTTAAGCGCAACAATGACTATCTTTAATGATGTCCTTGAATAAAAATCCCGAGCTCAAAGCGGCCGTTTTACAACTACCTGAAAAGGAAAAAGATAAATTACTGGTGCGCTTGATCAATAAAGACAGCATGTTAATCAAGCAACTACACTACCAACTACTTGAATCAGAAGAAGATCTGGTGCTTCGGAATGAAAAGTTAAAAGAGGGTTTGGATGACATCTTCAAAACCTCGGCGCAGCACGTTCGCGTAAGTTATGATTATAACAATTACAAAGAATTAATGTATTTCCTGAAACTAGCAAGTGGTAGCGTCAATGAACATGAGAAAGTCACCAAAGACAAAATTGGTGTATTAGAGGCGCGTATCCTGATCGTATTAAAAACGATTGAACGCTACGGACAACTATTTTCCCATGATTTTGATAAGTATGGATACGGGTATAATTTAAAGAAGTATTTCAAAGGCAGAATTAAACTAATCGTAACTGCACTTTCCAAGTTGCATGAAGATATACAATTTGATTTTAGAGATCAATTGGAAGAGATCTTAGCCTTCTCCGAAGAAAACAATTTGGAAAATTATTAGGCAAAAAAAGTTTTGTAAATTTGCAAAAAATAACGCAGCGTGAACGTCCAACATATAGTCGATAAATACAGCCAGACCGAGAAAATTACAACGTTAATTCAGTGCATTCAACAAAACCGTAAACCAAAAATCCATCTTACTGGATTAATCGGTTCCGCTGATGCAATGGTTGCTGCTACCTGCTATCAGTTGGAGAAGAAGCTCCATGTATACATTCTGCCAACGCATGAAGACGCGTCCTACTTCCTAAGTGATTTGGAGAGTCTTTTTGATAAGCAAATCCTATTTTTTCCGGCATCGTTTCGTAAACCATTTGAATTTACCCAGGCCGATAGCTCCCATGTCTTACAACGGGCTGAAACCTTAAGTTCGCTTAACCGCAATTCCGAATCACCGCAAATCGTAGTGACCTATCCTGAGGCTATTGCCGAAAAAGTAATCAATCGGGCAGATCTGGACAAAAATACGCTGCCCATCACACAAAACACGAAGTTAAGCATCGATTTTATCAATGAATTCCTCTATGAATATGATTTCGAGCGTGTAGATTTTGTTTATGAACCAGGACAATTTGCGATACGAGGTGGAATCGTAGATATATTTTCATTCTCCAATGACCTGCCCTACCGAATTGAGTTCTTTGGTGATGAAATAGAAAGCATACGTACCTTCTCCATTGAAACGCAGCTTTCGGTAAATAAAATGCACACGGTGACCATTGTTCCCAATGTGCAAGCGAAATTCTTATCCAGTAACCACATTTCGCTACTGGAATATATTGACCAAGATGCTGTTATTTGGTTAAAGGACGTACAATATACGTTGGACATTATAAAGGATGGCTATAAAAAAGCATCTGAATTCTGGAAAGCTTTGTCAGAGAAGGATATCGTAAGTAACCCCGAGTGGATCGATCCCCGACTGACTTTTACCGATCAAAGGAATTTCAGTGCCATGTTATTTGAGTTTGCGAATATAGAATTTGGAAAGCAATTTTTCTACAAAGCAGATCAAATCATTCCATTCGACACACACCCGCAGCCCTCTTTTAATAAGGATTTCAATCTGTTGATTCATAATTTTCATGAAAATGAAAAGCATGGAATTGCCAATTTTATTTTCTCGGATTCAACCAAGCAAATAGAACGGATTTACGCCATTTTAGATGATTTGGATAACACCATTAGCTTCACACCGATATACAAGTCGCTTCGCGAAGGGTTTCGGGATGATGATATCAAAATGGCATGTTACACCGATCATCAGATATTCGACCGCTATTATAAGTATAAACGAAAAAAAGCCTACGAACGTTCGCAGGCCATCACCCTAAAAGAGTTAAGCGATCTGAAACCTGGTGATTATATCACCCATATTGATCATGGGGTCGGCAAATATGCCGGTCTTGAAAAAGTAGATGTTAATGGTAAAAGTCAGGAGATGATCCGATTGGTTTATGCCGATAACGATTTATTGTATGTCAATATCAATTCCTTAAACCGCATCTCAAAATATTCAGGAAAAGAAGGATCAGTTCCAAAAATGAATAAATTAGGCACGGATGTTTGGGATAAATTAAAGAAGACAACAAAAAGAAAAGTTAAAGACATTGCCCGGGATCTAATTCAGTTATACGCTAAGCGTAAAGCACAAACCGGAAATGCCTTCAGCCCGGATTCCTATCTACAGCGCGAACTCGAAGCCTCCTTTATCTATGAGGACACCCCAGATCAAGAAAAAGCGACAGCAGATGTCAAAAGAGACATGGAATCCCCGCATCCTATGGATCGATTGGTCTGTGGAGACGTGGGATTTGGTAAGACCGAGGTCGCTATCCGCGCCGCTTTCAAGGCGGTGGCTGACAGTAAGCAGGTCGCAGTTTTAGTGCCAACCACTATTCTAGCACTCCAACATTACCGCACCTTTGGCGAACGATTAGAAGGATTACCGGTTAACATCGACTACATTAACCGCTTTAAAACAAGCAAACAGATCAAAGAAAGTCTAAAAAAACTTGAAGAAGGAAAAATTGATATCATCATCGGCACCCATAGATTGGTTAGTAAAGATGTGAAATTCAAAGATTTGGGCTTAATGATCATTGATGAAGAACAAAAATTTGGCGTCTCAGTAAAGGAAAAACTGAAACACATGCGCGCCAATGTAGACTCGATGACCCTGACGGCCACACCGATTCCGAGAACGCTTCATTTTTCATTAATGGGTGCAAGGGATCTGAGTATCATCTCCACCCCACCACCCAATAGGCAGCCCGTGCAAACTGAGTTGCACGTCTTTAATGAAGCACTTATCCAACAGGCCGTTAGCTTTGAGATAGACCGAGGTGGACAAGTCTTTTTTATACATAACCGCGTTGCTGACCTGCCTCAATTGGGCAACTTAGTTAAAAAGCTTGTGCCAGGCGCACGTGTAGGTATCGCCCATGGACAACTTGAAGGCGATGCTTTGGAAGATGTGATGCTTAAATTCATCAACCATGAATATGATGTGCTCATGGCCACGACGATTATTGAAGCCGGATTAGATATTCCCAATTCAAATACCATCATCATCAACCACGCTCATATGTTTGGTTTAAGTGATTTGCACCAGATGCGAGGCCGGGTAGGACGCTCTAATAAAAAAGCATTTTGTTATTTATTGAGCCCACCACTCTCGACACTGACCCCGGAGGCCTATAAACGCCTATCAGCGATAGAAGAATTTTCAGAATTGGGCTCAGGATTTAACGTTGCCATGCGTGATTTAGACATCCGAGGCTCAGGTAATCTCCTGGGTGCAGAACAATCTGGATTTATTGCGGAAATCGGATTCGAAATGTACAATAAAATTCTTGACGAGGCTGTTCAAGAATTAAAAGACGATGAATTCGGAGAGTTGTTTGCCGATGAGAAAGATCGGAAATATGTCTCTTTCACGCAGATTGATACCGATCTGGAAGTATTAATTCCGGATGAATATGTGACCAATGTATCCGAGCGTTACAACTTATACAACGAGATCGCCAAATTAAAAGATGAGGAGCATTTACAAAATTTTGAAAAACAACTCCATGATCGATTTGGCCCCATCCCAAAACCCGTTTTTGAGCTCTTCAATACCTTGCGTTTGCAATGGCTAGGAAAAGAGATAGCGTTGGAAAAAATATCGTATAAAAAAGATACATTAAAAGGCTTTTTTATCAATAATCCAAATTCCAGCTATTACCAATCCGAAAAGTTTGATAAAGTACTCGCATTTGTACAGCAAAATGCACATAATAGTAACCTCAAGGAAGTAAAAGGCCAGCTAAGGATTGCCATAAGCAATGTCAATAGCATTGAATATGCCATCGAACTACTATCGCAGATGCGCTAACTAAACGGCGAAAAGATAATCGGACCGGACGCCCAAGCGGATATACCATTTAGTAATAATTTTTTCGTTGCATAGGTAAGGAATTGCAAAGTATTTTCTTTAATTTTCCTAACGTTATCCATAAAAAACACTTGATATGTCTCATTTAGAAACCGACCTTATACATAAAGGCCGTCAATTTAACGACACCAAAGCGGTTGTCACTCCTATATATCAAACATCCACCTATTATGCAGACGATGATTTGCAACAATATATTATTGCAGCAACCGAGGCTAAGCACCCCAGTTTTTATCATCGCCATGGCAATCCCACGAATTCACAAGCCAGTGCGATCATTGCCAGTTTAGAAAAAACGCAAGATGCACTTCTGCTAGCAACCGGCATGGCAGCCATCAGTACCGCCATATTAACCATCGTTAAAGCAGGCGATCACATCATCACCCAACATTCGCTTTATTCGGGCGCCATGTTGTTTTTCAAGGACTTTCTACGCGATTATGGCGTGGAGGTTACCCATGTTGATCAAAAAGATAACGCTGCCTTTGCTAGTGCGCTGAGGGCTAACACGAAATTAATATATATTGAGACACCCTCAAACCCTAATTTAGCGATAACCGACCTGCAGTACATCGGTGAACTAGGTAAAAACCATCAAATTACGACCATGGTGGATAATACCTTTGCCTCACCAATTAACCAAAATCCAAGTGATTATGGTATTGATGTTATTATTCATTCAGCGACAAAGTACTTAGGTGGACATAGTGATTTAACCGCGGGAGCCGTTTGTGGCAGTACGGAATTTATTCAAAAAGTATGGAAACGATCACTCACTTTGGGTGCTTCACTGAGTCCATTTGATTCCTGGTTATTGTTGCGCGGATTAAAAACACTTTCCATGCGCGTGAAACAAATCAATAGCAATGCCTTGCAATTAGCACAGTGGTTTGAAAAACACTCCGCTATAAAGTTAGTACAGTATATTGGTCTGGAGTCCCATCCACAACATCAGTTGGCTAGCCAGCAGATGCGTGGGGGAACTGGCATGTTATGTATAGAGGTAATTGGCGACACCGAGCAACAAGCGCATAAGAATGCCCAAAATATTCTCAATAAATTAGAAATATTCGCGAACGCAGCCAGTTTAGGTGGCGTGGAATCCCTAGTCGTTCATCCGGCAAGTATGTGGGGATCCCATCATAATAAAACCCAAAAAACAAGCTCGGGCATTACACCAGGCATGTTAAGAATTTCAGTCGGTATTGAACATATCGATGACCTTATTCAAGATTTCCAAAACGCCCTAACGGATGTAAGCGCATAAGCCATATCCGGAAAACAGGAGAATAAAGAATGCTATGCAGATAGGAACAGAACAAGCTGGGGATCATAAGCAGGTCTTCTCACTAATTAAAAATGCTTTTGAGAAGGAAGAATTCACAGATCATAAAGAACAATATTTAGTGGAACGACTGCGAAAGTCGGATGCATTTCTCGATGAATTGTCTTTAGTGGCTCTATTAGACGATCGCATCGTTGGTTATGTGTTACTAACCGAAATTACCGTCGGTAATAAACAAACTAGCCCAGCAAAAATTTTAGCCCTGGCACCTTTAGCTGTTGATCCTGCTTATCAACGAAAAGGGATAGGAGGACAACTTATGCAGGCAGCGCATCAAAAAGCAAAAGAACTAGGATATAGTGCAATAGTCATATTAGGTCACCACCTATATTATCCAAAATTCGGGTATGAAATGACTAGTAAATATGGCATAACCCTCCCTTTTGAGGTGCCAGCAGAAAATAGTATGTTAATTGAATTAATCCCCGGCGCCTTAAAGGATATCCATGGAACCGTTAACTACGCAAAGGAATTTTACGAATAAAGAAATCATAGCAAATTATAAAAAAACCGCACTATAGCTTAAAGAAGATACGTTTTTTATACAAAAAGTAACATAGATACCATTCCAAGGCAAAGATGACGATGGAAGTCAAAATAAGCATAAATGACTCCTGGATGCCGACCGATGAAAACACCGGATCAAGCACCATGGCTACATAGCCATTAAGCCATTTTTTACCGACAATATCAAAAAACAGGTAAATAAAAATAGAATTCATGCCGATCACCTGAAAAAATAACAGGCCTTTTTTATGCTCGCCAAGGTCAATCCACCAGTAGAATAAAGCAAGAATTAGCAGACAATAACCTAAGGATGCGACCATAAATGAATTGGTTGCAATTGGTTTAATAATGGGCGTTATAGCAAAAAAATCTAAGGCATAACCACTAAGTAAACACACTAGCGCTGTTCCTAGCATAACCCGCATGGAGATCCTCCCACTTAAGAATAATTTCCCCACAATCACCCCAGCAATGGTATGCACAGCTGTTGGTAACCAGTTAATAAAAACATAGGTATTTCCTTTTTGAGAAAACAATACCCAGTCGATCCAATTACCGAAATTCTGTTGAGGCGCGAAACCGCCATTAAAACCCGCAACGTCCCAAAATCGATAGCATACTTCGGTCAAGATCAATAAGCCTGCACAAGCGATCACTAAGTACCGTATGCGCCAATTAAATAGTAAAAATGCAATCAAGGAGGTAAAGGCTAATTGTGTTAAAATATCCGTTACATCCAAGGCGTCCAGTGCAAACCAATTTGGATCACTAATTCGCTTGAATATCCCCCAAAACAAGAGCAAGGCACTCCTTTTTAAGATTTTGATGAACCTGTCATTCCAAGAAACCCCAAGTTGAATCTGTTTGGTTAGCGAATAGGCCATTGCAACCCCTGCCATAAACATAAAGGCCGGTTGAATATTATCCCAGAAATGTATCCCGTGCCAGCCAGCATGAAAAAATTGACCAATAAAGCTGGAAAATAAAGGACTTTCGCTACCCGCGGCTCGAAGATGCTCATACAATCCACACGCTTCCAGCGCCAACAAAAACATAATTAGCCCGCGCATAAAATCCAAAGAAAGTAGTCGGTTGGTCGGTTTAGGGTCCATCATAAATCACAGTTTAAAACATATGCTGATCACCCGTAGGTAATCAGCATATGAAAGGTAAATCAGTAAAATGGCTGGTCTTATTACCAGAAAATGGTATATAATGCCGCCGTAATACCAAGCACTAATAAAGCTCCAATAGCGAAACCTGTATGGGTTTTAAACATCTTGGTATCCACTTCCAATCCTTTAGGTACAATACCTCTTTTATTATCAATAAGACTGATGATATACATACCAATTAAACAGAATATAAACACAAAGCCTACCCGATCAATAAATGGAATTTCATAAATTCCATTCACAGGAATCGAAAACCCGCTCGATGCCAAAAAGGATAGATCCATGAATTTCGGTAAAAACTTCAATATTAAAGACATAATAAAGCCACCGATAGTCGCAAATAAAGCCGCGTTGGAGGTTGTTTTTTTCCAGAAGAATCCTAGTAAGAACATAGCAAAAATACCCGGGGAGACAAAGCCGGTATATTCCTGAATGTATTGGAATCCACCTTTTTTATCAATGCCCAGATGTGGTGCAATTAATATCGCCAGAATCATTGAGACCACGATAGTAATCTTACCCACATTCACCAAATTTTTCTCAGTCGCATTCTTATTAAAGATCTTTTGATAAATATCTAAAGAGAATATTGTCGCAATTGAATTAGCCTTACCTGCCAACGAAGCAACCACTGCTGCAGTTAAAGCAGCAAAAGATAATCCTTTCAATCCGGTAGGCAGTAGATTTAACAAGACCGGATATGCACGGTCAGGATTTAATTCACCACCGGCAAACATTTCCTTCTGAAACATACCATCCTGATACAAAACAAAAGCCGCAATACCTGGTAATACCACAATAATAGGCATTAACAATTTCAAGACAGCCGCGAACAATAATCCATTTCGAGCTGTTGGTAAATCTGCCCCTAGTGCGCGTTGGGTGATATATTGATTACAGCCCCAATAATTCAAATTAACAATCCACATACCCCCGACAAGCACACTCAAACCTGGTAAATCAATATAGTTCGGATTATCAGGTTTTAAAATCATATGAAAGTGATCGGAAGCTTTATTCTGCACAATAGAAAATCCTTCGAGAATACCACCCCCACCAAAGTGATCAGAAACTAAGTCTAAAGCGAGGTACGTTGTTGCCAATCCCCCTAATATCAAAAAGAAGACTTGGATAACATCAGTATAACCAATTACTTTCATTCCACCTAGGGTGATGACAATAGCAAAAATAGCCAGTCCAATCATACAAAGCTGAAAATCAAGGCCCGCAATACTGGATACCGCTAGTGCTCCTAAGAACAAAATCGATGTTAAATTCACCACAATATAGAGTAATAACCAGAACACCGCCATGATCATGGAAACGGTTTCATTATAGCGGACACTCAAAAATTGAGGCATGGTAAAAATCTTATTCTTCAGGTAAACCGGAAGAAAAAACACTGCAACTACAATCAAGGTTGCCGCAGCCATCCATTCATAGGTAGCAATGGCCAATCCGATTTTAAAACCGGAACCACTCATACCAATAAATTGTTCAGCTGAAATGTTCGAGGCAATTAAAGAGGCACCAATGGCCCACCAAGTCAAAGACCCCTCAGCAAGAAAATAATCTTTAGAACCAACAGAAGCTGATTTCTTTTTATAATAGATGTATAGTCCGTACCCCGAAACAATAAAGAAGTAACAGAAAAATACGATATAATCTTTAATATCCATAAGGTTTAGTTTGTCGTGAACTTGTAAACAGATTTAGTAGCATAAGTATCGCCGGGGTTTAACACCGTACTGGGAAAGGAGGGCTGATTAGGAGAATCAGGGAAATGCTGTGGTTCCAAACAAAATCCCGTACGGAAACTATCTGTAACACCCGATTTTAAAGTAACTTTATCGGCCATAAAGTTTCCACTGTAGAACTGAATACCTGGTTCTTGTGTAAAAATATCCATCACAATTCCACTCTTATCACCCGCTACCGTCGCCGCGTGGTTTAAGCCATCTACTTTTTGGCCCGTCAACACAAAGTTATGATCATAACCACCACCAAATGTAAGTTGCTCATCTTTTTGCTCGATATCTTGACCAATTGTTTTAGCGCTTGTAAAATCAAAAGGCGTACCCTTCACCGGCGTTAATTTCCCAGTTGGGATCAGTGTGCTATCAACTGGGGTAATTTGATCAGCATATAATTTTAGCTGATGACCCAAAATAGAGCCACTACCCTCACCATTCAAATTAAAATAAGCATGATTGGTCAGGTTTATCACTGTTTTACGCTCACTTGTCGCTTGATACGAAATAGTCAACTCGTTATTATCAGAAAGGCTATAGGACACCTCCATTTGAATAGCACCTGGAAAACCATCCTGTCCATCAGGCATCTGGTAGGTAAAAGTAACGACTTTATCGTTTGCATTTTTGACCTCCCAATTCCTAAAATGGACCCCCTGAAAACCACCATGTAAGGTATTCGGTCCGTTATTGACTGGTAAAGTATACGTTTGGCCATCCAAGGTAAATTTTCCCTTAGCAATCCGATTTCCAAAAGGACCAACGATGGTTCCAAAAAAAGGTTCTTCCGGGTTATGGTAAAGGGAAGCTTGATCAAATCCCAAAACCACATCACGCAGGGTGCCTTGTTTATCAGGGACCAACAGTCCCACTAGGCGGGCACCAAAATTCGTTAAGTAAGCTGTCGCACCCGAGGCGTTTTTTAAAGTATACAAGTTTGCTGCGTGACCATCGATTTCCTTCGAAAAGTTCGCAGAATCTAAGGTAGTGCCTACAGAATCGGCCTGACTGGTCGAGTTATCAGACGCCGACTGACCGCAGGAAATCATGCTTAGGATACCGCAACACAGCAATACATTTGCTATCGTCTTTTTCATAATGATTATTTAATTGATCTAATATACTATTTCAGTCCCATTACCAGTTGTTACTAAAATGGGGGTAAGTTCTAAATTAAACTGCTCCTTGTAGGCGGTTGCTAAACTTGCTACTAGTTTCTCCCCATACCCTTTTTGTAAAATATTGATGGTGCAACCACCAAAACCACCACCCATCATACGCGCTCCAATCACCTGCGAATGCTCACGAACCTTCTCCACTAAGAAATCAAGTTCAGGACAGCTAACCTGGTACTCCTCACTCAGGGCCTGATGTGCCAGAAACATTTGGTTACCCAATTCCTGAATATCACCTTGCTGTAGCGCCGCACAGGCCTTTTCCAATCGCTGATTTTCCTGAATGACAAATTTACTCTTCACAAAACTTTCCTGATCAACATCGGCTACCAGCTCCTCGAGCATCTCCAGGGTTACATCGCGTAAACTCTGAACAGTCGGGTATTTTTTTTGCACTAAGGATACCGCCTTTTCACAAGAATTGCGGCGATCATTATAGGCCGAAGAAGCTAAGGAATGTTTCACATTCGTGTTGAATAGCATAATTTCGTAATCCCCCAACTCGAGCGGGTGATACGAATAAGAAAGGTCTCGACAATCCAGGCGAAGCACGTGATCCTGCTTCCCTAAAACAGAAGCAAACTGATCCATAATTCCACACATTACCCCTGCATAGGTATGTTCCGCTAATTGACCAATCTTTGCAATTTCAATGCGATCCAAGCCTAAATCGAATAATTCATTTAGTGCAAAACCGGTGGCACATTCTACAGCGGCAGAAGAGGAAAGTCCAGCACCCACCGGAATATCGCCATCGATGTATAAATTAAAACCAGCAAGAGCATATCCACGTTCTTTTAATTGATTAACCACCCCCAATATATAATTAGGCCAGCCCTTATCGCTTGGTGCCAAGTCTTGGATATCCAGCTCGAAAGACTCTTTAAAATCTTCCGCATACAGCTGAATCTGTTGATCATTTCGTTTACTAACCCCCACATAAATCGCTTTATCAATGGCAGTGGGTAAAACAAAACCTTGATTATAATCCGTGTGTTCGCCGATGATATTAATACGTCCCGGAGACTTGACAACTAACGTGGGTTCTGTTTGGTATATTTCTTTAAATCGATCACAAATCTGCTTTCTAGCAATCATTTATTCTTTTGTTTATAGTGAATGGTTGGTTGTTTACGTAAAATATCGGCCGCGCTTTCGGCAGTAATATCGCGTTGCGGATTAGCCAGCATTTCATAGCCGACCATGAATTTCTTCACTGTGGCGGACCGCAATAAAGGTGGATAAAAATGCATGTGCCAATGCCAAAAATCGACATTCCCCGAGTTTACAGGTGCTTGATGCATTCCGGCAGAATAAGGAAAAGAAGTAGAAAACACATTGTCATAACGGATAGTCAATTCTTTTAAAGTTTTCGCCAAATCCTTTTTTTCCTCAGGGGTAAATTCGGTAATATCACGAAGCTGTCTTTTGCTAATGATGAGCGTTTCAAAAGGCCACGCTGCCCAGTAAGGTACCAAAGCCACAAAAAATTCATTGTCGATGATGATCCGCTCCTGTTTTTGTAATTCAACCCGTAGATAGGCACTTAACAGGGATTCACCATTCTTCTCGAAATAATTTCTTTGCTGAATCTCTTCCTTTTGAATTTCGACAGGCAAGCTACTTTGCGCCCAAATCTGCCCATGCGGATGGGGATTACTACAGCCCATAATAGCACCTTTATTCTCAAAGATCTGAATATATTTAATCCAATCCTCGCTGCCTAAGGTTTGGAATTCTTGCTGCCAAACATCCACCACCTTTTCAATGTCGATCTGCTCCATTTCAGGCAGGGTCAAGTCATGTTTGGGGCTAAAGGCAATAACTTTACACAATCCGCGCTGGCTTTCAGCCACCAGCAAATCTTCCTCATTAACCTGATGATCTAACGTATCAGGCAGTAAAGCAGAAAAATCATTTATAAAAACATAACTTTCTTTATAATCAGGGTTCATTGAGCCATCAGCTCTGGCATTTCCAGGACAGAGGTAACAAGCTGGATCGTAATCCGGTCTGTTATCAACCGCTAATTCTTCAACTTGGCCTTGCCAAGGACGTTTGCTTCGATGCGGAGATACCAGAATTTTTTCACCGGTTAACAAGTTTAGCCGGGTATGAGGGATATCATTAATCGCAAAATCGGACATAGGTTTATTACTAATTTAGAGGGTCTAATATACAAATTCCATTATTATTTAGTGGTTGGACCAAGAATTTTTAAATCGCCAGTGGAGTCAATCTCCATTAAATCGATAAAAACAACTCTTTTTTCACCCGTTTTTTTTGTCCGGCCATGATACACACAAAACATTTTCCCATCCTTCGCAAACAAAACAGAGTTATGTCCTGTTCCAGTAACTTCACCCCCTTGCTGCGTATTTTGAGCTAGAATAGGGTTGTTTGCCGCTTTCTTAAACGTGCCTAGTGGATGGTTAGCTGTGGCATAACCGACAGCGTAATGTGGACCAGCATAATGATTTGCCGAATACATCATGTAATAGACCCCATTCTTTTTTAATAAATAAGAACCCTCGGTCCACCGGCGATTGATTTCTCCCTGCAAAACAGACTGACTCTCCCACTCGGCTTGTTGATCGTTCATTTTTAAAGGAGGTCTTAACAACAAAACAGGTTCTCCTATGACACCAGAAAGATCCTTCTTAAGTTCAACTCCGTACACCCAACTCTCTTCAATCTCAGGATATGCTTTATTCTTTTTAGCCCAATCAGCAATTTCCGATTGAACCGGATTTTCGTAACAGCACCTGGAGTAATACAGATACATCTTACCATCATCATCCACAAAAACGTTGGCATCTATGATGGGGTATCCCGGATCAAACAGAGGTTCTCCTGTCATATCTTTAAAAGGACCAGTCGGACTATCGGATACAGCCACACCGATTTTATAATTTTCAAGTTCATTTGCTGGATTATTTTTCCAGTGGGCACTGTAAAACAAATAAAACTTATCATCCCATTTGTAGACCTCAGGGGCCCAAAAATCTTTAATTCCCCAGGAATCCTGTTGTTTATTACTATAAATGACACCCTGCGGTTTCCAGTCTTTTAAATCAGTAGAAGCGTATGCAACGAATCCATTCTCCGTACCACCCGTACCATATAAATAATACGTCGAAGTGGGTTCGTCAAACAAAATATAAGGATCCCCTAAAGCAACGTCAAGGGGGTTACCCGGCAAATTTTGAGCTATAGTGACCCGGCTACCTAGCGTAAAAACAACAACTAAGGCAAACAGCCATAAATAAATTTTCTTTTGTATCATCTTCTCTATTTTATTGATTTAATAACAGGACCAGTGGCTTGTTTAGAAGGAACAGCTTGTCGAATAGAAGGCCAGCCATCTTCCCAAACAATTTCATCAAGCATTAATACACGTCTACTTGTGCCATTTTTTAATTTTCCATTATGTGCCTCGATCCCATGATAATAGATCCAGTCCTTACCTCGGTCATCAGTTATAATGGCGGAAGTATGACCGGTACCGACAAATGTGTCATTTTTTTCCAAGATTAAACTACCACTTCCCCTTTGCTTGATATCTTTCCCCTGTTTATCTACATAGGGACCAAGTAAATTTTTGGAACGCGCCACCAACACATGGTAGGTGCTGTTTACTCCCTCGCAGCATGAACCTTTGGAACCTATGAAATAATAATAACCATTTCTTTTGTGCACTGTTGAGGCTTCAAAATCACCTGCAGCAATTTTATGTTTGGTTTCCTTTTTAATATGTTTGCCATCAGCCGATAATTCGATAACATAAATTCCTTGTTCTGGTGTATCACTAAAACTTCCCCAAAAAAGAAACTTTTTCCCTTTATCTTGAATAAAAAAGGGGTCGATTGAATTGGGTACAGCGAGTTCATGACTAGTAAACAATTTACCCTGATCTACAAAAGGTCCAGCAGCAGCATCTGCAATCGCCAAACCCACCCCTGGATTCTGATCACCCCAAGTTGAATAAGAATAATATAGATGGTATTTGCCATCCACCAGATGAATATCAGGAGCCCAGATGCCACCTTCTTTCTTCCAGGCAGGCTTCTCGGTAAATGCATTGCCTACATAATTCCACTTCACCATATCCAACGATTCCAGGATAGGAACCAAGCGTGAACCTTGACCATCTGCCCAATTATCTTGGGTACCGTAAGCATAAAATTTACCTGTTTTAGGATCCCTGATCACCGAGGGGTCAGCTAAAACAGGCTCAAAGACAGGATTACTGTAAGTGGTCACCTGCTCCTGATCGGGTTTTGATGAATTTCGGCGAGAAGCAGAAAAACAACCACCCAATACCAGGGCAATACCGAGCACACTAAAAAATAAAAAAAATCTACAATACATGAGCATTCAATAGGTTACTATCCAAAAGTAAACTTGAAAAAATCAACCACCGGGGTTTATCAACGTAATAATTTTTCAATTCAGTGGTTTATTAAACAAGGAAACTAGGTTTAAACAAAACTAAAACGGTTAAGTTTAAAGATTTAAGGTACAGTATTTATTCTTAAAACAATAAAAATAGGTTAAATTAAATTTCCTTAGCTAAAATTGTTACAAATAATTTGATCTACCAATTCCGAACTAGCGACTTTTGAACCCACATCACTCACCAAAAACCAAGGTAAAAATCGAGTAAGTGAATCCGGGTGCAAATCTCCTAAAACAAGATGAACTAGCCCAACTAAAAACTAAACACCTTTAACATACCGAGTAATCAAAAATCTGAATATTCAAATTTTAACGTTTTTATTACCGGTAAATCATTATCTTCATTTTGAAATAACGCGGTGGATAAAACCAAAGCCGTCGTTAACATGGCAAGACCCAGCTTTAAAATTATAAATAAACGGATAGTTCCGGGTAAAACATGGTATTATTTTACCTAAAAGTATCAAAAAAAATACGATACATTGCCCTAGAATTTGTGATTCTTTTATAATTTTAGCACCTTGCTAAATGGAGTTAGCATAACAAAACTTCATAAAATAATATTTCAAGTTAATTTTTGATCGAAAGAAACTAATGAGTAATTATCAGATTAAAGAAAACCCAGAGGTTTATGATGCTATTGTAGTTGGTTCTGGCGCTGGTGGCGGTATGGCAGGCTACATCTTAGCCAATGCTGGACTAAAAGTTTTAATGCTAGAAGCCGGTCCCTTTTTTGACCCGGCAAAAGATGCCTTGCAATTAAGATGGCCATGGGAATCTCCTCGTCGTGGAGCCTCCACTACCAGACCTTTCGGTGATTTTGATGCTGCCTTTGGGGGTTGGCAATTAGATGGCGAACCTTATAGCAAAGCAGCAGGTACAGAATTCGAATGGTTTAGAGCAAGGATGCTAGGAGGACGCACAAACCATTGGGGAAGAATCTCATTACGGATGGGACCTGACGATTTCAAACCAACGGATGGGGTTACCGAAGAATGGCCAATTAGTTATGATGAGGTCAAACCATTCTATGATCGGGTAGATCGCATGATCGGCGTTTATGGTAGTGTGGAAGGAATCAGAAATGAGCCCGATGGAATTTTCATGAAACCACCAAAACCAAGACTAAACGAATTATATATATCCAAAGGAGCAAAAAAAGCAGGTGTTCCGGTTATACCAGGTAGAGGAGCGGTTTTAACGGAGTCCTCTTCAGAAATTAAAGGTAGAGGAACTTGTTTTTATTGTGGACAATGTGGTCGGTCATGTAAAGTATATGCTGATTTTTCGTCATCCTCTTGTTTGGTAATACCAGCCATGAAAACGGGCAATCTTAAAGTCATTGATAATGCCATGGTTCGCGAGATCCTGACAAATGACGAAGGTTTAGCGATAGGAGTTTCGTATGTTAATACAACTGATTTATCGGAATATTCGGTGAAAGGAAAAACAGTGATTCTTGGAGCAAGTGCTTGTGAGAGTGCTCGTTTAATGCTCAACTCAAAATCAAAAGCACATCCAGCTGGAGCAGGAAATAGCAGCGGCTTAGTAGGAAAATACCTACACGATTCAACAGGCGCAAGTTTATCCGGATTTTTACCCCAATTGTTAGATCGTAAACGTTACAACGAAGACGGAGCAGGAAGTGTACACATATACTCACCGTGGTGGGGAGACAATGCTAAACTAAAATTCCCAAGGGGATACCATATTGAATATGGAGGTGGACTGCATATGCCTTCTTATGGATTTTTAAACTGGGTGCCGAATGTCAATGGATCCGTACCCGGAAAAGATGGCCAAGCGCAGCAAAGAGGTGGTTACGGAAGCGCTCTAAAAGAAGATTATCGCCGATTTTATGGAGCCAATGTAGGCATGGCTGGCCGTGGAACTGCATTAGCCAGAAAAGATAACTACTGTGAGATTGATCCAAATAGTGTGGACAAATTCGGTATCCCCGTGTTGCGTTTTCATTACAAATGGGCAAGTGAAGAGGTTGAACAAGCTAAACACATGCAGGAAACTTTCCAGTCCATTATGCATGAAATGGGTGCGGTGATCACCTCAACTATTCCCGGAGCAGATACTTCTTATGGGCTTGAAGCACCTGGAAAGATCATCCATGAAGGCGGAACTACACGCATGGGTAATGATCCGAAAACATCGGTATTAAACAAATGGGGACAAGCGCATGATTGCAAAAACTTATATGTAGTTGATGCCGGTCCTTTTGTACAACAAGGTGATAAAAATTTAACATGGACTATATTAGCGCTTTCGATGCGCACAGCAGAATATATCCTTAGTGAAAAAAATAAATTAAATAGCTAATCTCCCCAATTATGAATAGAAGAGATTCACTAAAAGCATTAGGTCTTATCGCTGCCGGCTCAGGCGTATTAGCCAGTTCATGCAAGCCGGAAAGCAAGCAAAACGGAGTTGATGCAAATGAAAATGCAGCCACAGATACCGATAAATTACCAGGCGTTCAGGAATTTGAGCACGAAAGAAATAAACAGCTCCACGCTGAGACCTTTTTCACCAAACATGAAATGGCAACCATTACCGTGTTAGCGGATATCATTATACCCGAGGATGAAAGCTCAGCAAGTGCCTCGCAGGCAGAGGTACCGGCATTTATCGAATTTATCGTCAAAGACATGCCAAGCAACAAAACGCCTATGCGTGGTGGCTTAAAATGGATGGATATTCAATGTCAGAAATCCTATGGAAATGTTTTTATTAAATGTAAAAAAGAACAGCAAATTGACTTAGTCGATAAAATAGCATATCCAGACAAGGCTACCCCGGAAATGCAACAAGGCGTCGCATTCTTTTCTTTGATGCGTAATTTAACCTCATCAGGTTTTTATACCAGTGAGCTTGGTGTTAAAGCCATAGGCTATCAAGGCAACAAACCAGGCGTGTGGAATGGCGTGCCTGCAGAAGTATTAAAAGAACACGGTTTTGATACCGAAAGCTTTTTCGGATAAAACCAAAAAATAAACACCAAGGGACAATAAAAACCCTTGGTGTTTATACTTCAAACCAATTAGTAAATAAGGACGAATATTTTTCGAAAGCGCTCCTCGCTTTAAGCGGTAACTAATTCAAAAATAGTAATTTCAGGAGCAATGCCTACCCTTCCTGGGTAGCCTAAAAATCCATACCCTGTATTAACATAGAGTTGGGAATGACCTTCCTGGTATAAGCCAGCCCATTCTTGATAAATAAATTTAGCTGGACTCCACTGGAAATGTTCACCACGCACGCCGAATTGCATACCATGGGTATGCCCCGCGAACATCGCATCTATATTCGTATCTAAAATCTGTGCCCGCCAGTGGGAAGGATCGTGTGATAATAATAATTTAACGGCTTTATCTTCGGTGCCAAGCATGGCCTTTTGAATATCTCCTTTTTTTGGAAAACGACCGGTACCCCAATTCTGAACACCAACAATAGCAATTTCTTCGTGATCCACTTTTAGGGTTCTATGCTCATCCATTAACAAATCCCAACCCATGACCTTATGTGTATCGATCACATCCTGTAGATTTTTGCGCTTCGCGGCAGAATCGTCAGGACCATAATAATAATCACCATAATCATGATTACCTAAGGTCGAATATACCCCTAACGGTGCTTTTAGTTTACTAAAAACATCCTGGTAATCCCGCATTTCACTAGCCACATTATTCACCAGATCACCCGTAAAGAAAATGGCGTCAGGTTTTTCATTCAATAACATCTCAACCCCGCCAAGAACGGCTTTTTTATTATAAAAAGATCCGGAATGAACATCTGAAATCTGTGCAATTCTTAATCCATGAAAAGCTTTGGGTAAATTCGGAAGGACCAATCTCTGGCGACGAACTTGATAATCATAAGCGGTTGAAATCACACCCCAGGCTAACGGTAGCATAGGTAGAGAAGCCACAATAATACCCGACTTTAGCAAAAAATCAGACCTAGATATGCCTTTTTGCGGCACCTCCGGTAATGGCTTTTCCAATACTTCCACTTGCTCTTCCAAGTTCAAGCCTTTTTTAGGGGAAAAAAGTCTGCTCACCCAGATCCCACCACGGCGTAAATCATCAATAAGTAAAACGATCGCATAAATGAACTTACTAACCGCTGTGATAAAAAAGGCCACTAAAATAATAGAGCGCAGCATCAAAGGGATGGAATATTCAAAAGATATAATAAGGCCAATCAATAAAGAAATCGAATAACCCCACCAAAGAACGGCGAACCATTTGGTTTTCACGAATTTAATATTCGTTGCCCGTAGCGCAAAGAATATATAAAAATCTAATAGTAATAAAATTACTGCGTTTAATTTTAACATCTTAATTTTCGTTTCTCAAAACCATATCAGCAAGTGCCTGAATCCATTTCGGATTTTCATTCAAACTCGCTACCATATCAACACTTTCGCCACCTTTTGCCTTAAATTCACCAGCATATTCAACTTGAATTTCATCAATTGTTTCAATACAATCAGCGACAAAAGCCGGACTAAAAACCAAAAGTTTCTTCACACCTTTACGCGCTAAATCATCCAAGGTATCCGAAGTGTAAGGTTGAATCCAGGGCGTTTTTCCTAACCTAGATTGAAAGCAAACCGTATGCTTGTCTTTGGGAATATTTAATTTGGCCACAACAGCGCGTGTTGTAGCGTAACATTGTGATAAATAACAAAAGGAGTTCACTTGGACCTGGCAGGAATCACACCCACGCTCAGGACAACTTAATTCCTTTTTGGGATCCACTTTCCCAAGTTGTCTGACTGGTAGCCCATGGTAGCTAAACAAAAAATGATCATAAGACGCTAAATCGTAGCTGCTCGCATGTTCAGCGATGACTTCAATCATGAGCGGATCATCATAAAAACTATTAATGAAACTTACCTTGGGAAAATATTGCCAGCTACGCATCAATTCCATCACCCGATCGATGACCGACCCGGAGGTAGCTGAGGCATATTGGGGGAACATAGGGATGATCGTTAACGATTCCAGAAACATCCCTTCCAACTTATCCATCGCAGCTTTAAGTGATGGTTCCTGGTAGCGCATAGCCAGTTCTACCTGGTAATCATCACCAAGTTTTTCTTGCAGCATTTTTTGCTGCAATACACTATGATACATTAAAGGCGAGCCTGTATTTTCATCCCAGATCGTCGTATACGTATGTGCAGAAAGGGGTGCTCGTTTGGGAACAATGATTCCCTTGACCAATAAGGTTCTAGAAAGGTAAGGAATATCCATTACCCGAGGGTCCATCAAAAATTCAGTCAAATATTTTCCAACCTCTTTTTTAGTTGGTGCGTTCGGGGTTCCCAGCTGTACTAACAATACACCCTTCTTCGCTTGTTTATTATCATACATACTGGTTGCAAAAATAGATATTATTTACAGCAAAAGAGATTGTGATGTTTAAATTTAAACACTTGGGCGATTGAATTTTATATTCAAATGACGATTAAAAGCTTTCTAGTCGTTCTTTCACTTTCTTCATCAACCACATCGGAGTTGAGGTGGCTCCACAAATGCCGATAGTCTGTTTATCAGAAAACAAGCTAGCATCTAACTCATTGGGATCAGAAATAAAATAAGAATTGGGGTTTGCCTGTAAACATACATCATACAATACTTTCCCATTGGAGGATTTTTTGCCTGAAACAAAAATCACTTTATCATATTGGCTCGCAAAAGCTCCAAGATCCTCATACCGATTGGAAACCTGTCTACATATGGTATCATTGGCTTTTACCTGGTGTCCCCGACTAATCAACTCGTCCTTGATGGCATAAAATTTATCGACACTCTTAGTGGTTTGACTATAAAGTGTAAATTTTTCGGGAAGCTCCACCTGATCAAGTTCAGCGATATCCTGAAAGACAATAGCCTCATTGTTGGTCTGCCCTTGCAAGCCGATCACCTCAGCATGACCATGTTTTCCAAAAATTAAGATCTGTTCTTTTTCATCATGCGAGGTTTTGATTCTGTTTTGTAGCTTCAAAACAACTGGGCAAGATGCGTCAATCAGGGTGATATTATTCGTCAAGGCCGTTTTATACGTGCTTGGTGCTTCTCCATGAGCTCTGATTAAAACCTTCTCATTTTGAAGATGTTCTAAATCCTCATGCGAGATAATCCGAAGTCCTTTTTCACGGAGCCTTGCCACTTCCTCATCGTTATGCACAATATCGCCCAAACAATACAGGTATCCATCTTCTTCTAAGATTTCCTCAGCCATATCAATCGCGTAAACCACGCCGAAGCAAAAGCCGGAATCCTTATCTATTGTTACTTGCAGGTTCTTAGACATAATACAAAGTTAACGTTTAGTAAGCAAGATTTAGTAGGCAGACAGTCATTATTTTTGCAACTCCGTCCAAAGCCCGTCTGTTAAAAATAAATAATAACATAATCACCTAAAACAGCCAAGGATATTTAGTCAAAACATAATTTCGCACTCAAATCAAGTACCCAACATCCCTATCGACCTTAGCTACCAATAAAAGCATCGCAGACACCAAAATGTTTTAACTTCACTAGGTAATTCCGTCATTAAATAATTAACTTTGCCAAAAATTGAGTAACATGGCTACAAACAGAACTTTTACCATGATTAAACCAGATGCAGTAGCAAATGGTCATATCGGTGCTATTTTAAATGACATTATCGCTGGCGGTTTCAAAATCGTTGCAATGAAATATCTTCATTTAAGCGAAGAAAATGCAGGAAATTTCTATGCAGTACACAAAGAACGTCCTTTCTACACAGACTTAGTGAAGTTTATGACCTCAGGACCGATCGTGGCAGCGATCTTAGAAAAAGAGCAAGCAGTAGAAGATTTCCGTAAATTCATTGGTGCGACTAACCCAGCAGAAGCTGCCGAAGGTACAATTCGTAACAAATATGCAAAATCAATTGAGGCAAATGCTGTACACGGATCTGATTCAGATGAAAATGCTGCGATTGAAGGCGACTTTTTCTTCTCAAAATTAGAGCGTTATTAAAACGACTTTTCAAATTAATAAAGGAGAATAATCTGATCTCCAATAGAAAATGCTCCTAAAGGCAAAAGCTTTCAGGAGCATTTTTTTAATCTAAAATTTCGCTTAGCATTCAAGCTATGCCCTTTATCTTCTTTTGCTAAGGCGGTTCCTAATCGGTTCGTCAATACATCGCAATATTATTTGTGCAAGCACTCAAAGCAAAAGCATACCTATACTTACCATAAGTGCCACTTCTACCTGATCTGGCTTGTGCTTTTCTACATAGCGCATAAAAATCCAGATAAAAGGATAATGGATTACATAAAGCGGATAGTACTTCATATTTATCATGTTTTAAAGCATCTTTTGAAAGATACTTTAAAAAATAAAAAATTTAATAGCGTTCCTATCTCAATAAACTATTCAATCATATCATAATTGCCAAAGTAGTTGTATATCTACTTATTATTATCAGTGGTTTCCATTGGCATTGAAAGATTCTGCTGAAATTTCAAACACATATACGTTGGTAACTGCTTATGCTGTGCTAGTCCAGGGAATAAATAACCAAATGCCTGCAAATCCTGAATACATCGCCAAAAAACTTGCACAGAAATCAGCTCATTTTTAGAAAGGTCAATCTTCTGTAGATTAATTTCAGAAAATAACCCGGTCATATAGGCCTGTCTTAAACACATAAAAAAAACAGCTACATGAATCCGGGTTAGTCGGTGGTCGGTGGTCAAATCCGAAAAAAACTTCGGAAATACGGTAAAAAGCGATCTATACGCCTTGGAGCAAATTAAGGATTGGTCCGCCGTTTTCTTTTTTTTTGAACCATTTGCTCCGTTTTATCTACCGATGCTACCTGTGCTTCTTTTTGCTCATCGTGTTCAAGGTCATCAGTTTCATTTACTTCACTCACGCCAACTACAGAGGGGTCGTCACCTTCTACTTTATTCAAAATAGCGCCACCCGTTAACTGATTATCAAGCACATCAAGCTTCAAGTTTTGCTGGTCATACACATGAACCGTTTTAAATTCGGGAGCTGCTTCCAACATCATTCGGACCTGCCCCTGGTCAACGTTAAAGGTTACAGACTGCCGGTTGCCCCGTCCCAACGATTCGAGCAACATCGCTTTGCTATCACTATAGGCTAATTCCTGGATAGGATATTTTTGCAACTCTTGCAAGAGGTCAAAACCATAATTCTGATGAAATTTTCGCATCTTAAAATTGCCATTTCCATCAAATTCTTTGAATTCCAATTTCACCCAAGCATTATAGGTCTCCCCATCTTTATTGGTTAAATTCTTATTCACGGAACGTCCATGTAATAAATTATAAGCTTCCTTTAAGGTAAAGCGATCCGACCCATTCACATAAAATAGATTCGAAATCTTATCCCCCGTATCTTTCTCCAAAATTTCAAGGGTATAAGAATTGAAAAAAAACATATCTGATTGTTTTGATTTGGAAAAATTCAACACGGCATGCAATTCCTGTTGCTCATTACCCGTGCGAAAGTTTAATTTAAAGGTCGATTCCTGCGCTGATATATTCCTTTTCAGTTCACTTTCCATCACATCGCCAAAACCGCTATAAAAAACCTGGTCTTTTAAGAATTCATAATTTTTAATATTCATTATTTTTTTTGTTTAAAGAATTAATAATTTCTGCTTGTCGTAGATGTTTATTCCGAACAAGCAGTTCTACATGCCGCCCACCATGGAGTTCGATGAGCTGAATAATTAAGTATTGCCCCTTAGGGATGGTCAATTTGGGTATGGCCACTAGCATTGTTTGTTCGCTATGCGCCTCAATCTGATCACGTTGATTAGCTATAAAATCAATTCCCATTTCCCTTTCCTGGATGGCTGTTCGCTTTACCTTAGTTTTATCTCGAATAAAAAAACGTAATTGATCAATGTCATAGCGAATAGGACTTTTATTTTTAAAATGAAGTCTAAAAAACAGCCAATCATCGTGCACATAAAGACCATTTAAGGTTAGACTAAAGTCAACATCGCGCACCTTTAAACTTGGTTTATGCGATTTTGAATGCCTTACAAGATGAGCGACGCGCTCTAGCTCTTGCAGATTGTGTGGTTCATCCGAGAAATGTACAATACCGCGTTCATTTTTGGGTGATAAAAAAGAAAGGTTCAGCTCAACAGGATCATCCGAATAGCTGACCATAAAACAATGCAGCTGCCCATCCTCGGTGACCACGCTCAGATTGGTAGGTTCAAAGTCTTTCTGGGCGGCCTTCAGTTGTAAAATATTCGACACTCCAACAGCCTTCTGCGCAAGTATAGCGGCACTCCCCAAATCGACACTGGTAATGTTATGGGCAAAAACCAAGTTGGTTGTTTTATGGTAGGTCAGCTGAATATCCCAGCTGGCAATCGAGTACATCAAATCTTGCCGGCTCTGCGAAAAAACAGACGATCCAGCTAAGCAACCCAAAACAAGAAAGCAACCTAATAAAAAAAAAGTTTTCATACCTCGTCGTTTAATGAATAGATGCTGCGCCATGATTCCCATCCAAAAGCAGCACTTGATAACCAGCTTTCAGCGTCACCCGCACTAAACGCACCTTTTTCTGAATTAAATCTTTAGCAGTTTCCATTCCGGCCAGCGCCGCCTGTGTACTCCAAGATTGACCGACTCCTTGCAAACCAATAGATTGCACACTTCTGGCAGCAGATTCCTTGGCCACATCCCGGGTTAAAACGCCTGGGATATGAATACCGGCTAGACCATCTAGATCATACACCTTTAAATCCACCGGAATCAGCGAAGTGCCCACACGAATGCGACTAATCTGAATTTCCAGGCGCTGCTTGTTAAGGTGGGCCAAACCATACACAAAGCTATCCGCTGGAATTTCTAATCCACCAATCTGCATGGACCGGATGAGTCTTAATTTCACTACATCCCCACTTCTCAAACTTTGGGTCTGGTGGATAACGGCCGCAATTGCATGGGGTGTTTCTAATGGCACCGACCCTGCTTTAATTGCATGAAAGCTATTACTAGCTTTAAAACAATCGCCATTATTCTCTTCCAAAGGATGCTTTAAGCGCGTAATTACATGCACGGGTAAGTTCGCAGAAATTTGAAAAGCAGAATCCCGCCGTTGAAGTGGCTGAAAACCTAGCCGATCGCGCGGTTCATCCGGTGGGTTCTGAATCGCACGAATATTTTCTAGCATCGTATTCAACGTGCTTAATTCCTCATCCTGGGCGAGAGGTTCTGTCATTTTATCCATCAAATTTTCCAGACGATCCACTTGCTCTTTTCCCAAACTGGGTTGCACGCTTGAGTCTGCCGTGTCCAAGGAGTTATTAATCGTTGGTGCAATGGCTAATTGCGGGGCTGTCTGCGGTGCTTTCAGTGCCTGATTCAGTTTATCCAGTTTATCAAAAATCAATTGTTCGTCAGCATCCAAATCATTAGCGAGACCTAACAATGAAGCCGATGTGCTTTGACTATCTAAATAGGATCGAGCAACATGATTGCTATCACCAAGCGGTGATAAAGAGTGTTTCGTTCCATAGTGATTATTTGTGTGATTTTGCTGCTCTTTCAATGAACTACGCTTGGCCCGCTCATAATGTTCCATCTTTCCTATTTGGTCATCTTTCTTTAAAAAGTTGGCCTCCGGCAAATCCATTAATAGGCCTGCATCTAGATCGGCAGGCAGCTCTTTTATTCCCTTAAATGCCCAAAACATAAGGATTAAGAAGGGGACAAAAATCAGGGGCACGATCAACATAAAGCGGCGTTCCCGTTTTGTATTAAATGATAATAGTTTTTTTTCCATCCGTTCAATTTTTTAAATTCCGTAAATAAGTATAGTATTAATTTACCCGGTGTTTAATGGGGAATATGACGTTTGATTCCCTTGGAATTACCTTTTTCTCGCACTAGCGAGTCGACGGGGATCGCCATGGGAACAGAATCAGGTTTTTGCGCGGGTAAGACACCTGTTTTTTGCCTGGGTACTACTAAGCGCCCTTGGCCGTTTACAAAAAGACCAGCGCATAAATGCCATAAACTCCCGCCGCTTCCAACCAAAACAAAGCCTAGGAGTAACAAGCGCCAGAACAGTATAGACCAGGATTTTGTCACTCGATTTAAAGCCTGACAAACACTTCGCTGAAAGCGATTTTGGATTTGGGTTTTATTCGCTGTTTTTTGCATGACTATTTCCTTACTTGGGTTTTAAGATCTTTGTTTTGAACGATACCCCAGCGTTCAATTAAAAATCCGTGGGGATTATTTTCACTCCGTGAAACATGCCTTAGTGTTCCTTTGCTGATTAGCAAACGCGTCGTCTTGGAGCTGGAACGAATAATTTGCTGAGTGGCGAAGCACTTAAAAGCAATAGGGTTTTGGTTTTGCAGAAGCTGAACACTATCAATATTAATCGTTTGATTAATATTTCCCGATATTAGCGCCGCATAAAACCCGCTTTCCATTAAATTATCGTAGATCCGTTTAGCACTGGCATCCGCTAAATACAGCGCTCTATCGATGGTCTGCTGAATAGCCTTATCATCGGGATCCAAGGTGAAAAAATACTGATGGAAACGCTTGATATGCGCGCGCGCTTCTACCGGCAGATTATCATTTTTTGAAGAAGCATTAGCTTGAAACACGTCTGCGGCTGATAACACATAAATCTTATCCTGCATATGCTCCAGTAGATCGTAGTATTTATACAGCATCAGACCGCACAACACTAAACTCCCCACAACAATTAGCAAAGTGAAACATCTGATGTAACGAAAAGCGGTATCGATATTTTTCATTTTCTTAAACATGCGCTCGTTAAGTAAATAATTATCTTGCTAAGTGTTTCCTTTCAATTTATCCTGCATATACGTACTGGAGTCATTGCCCGCGAAATAAGGCTCATGATGCGCTGAAGCGCTCATGCTCTGGCTTGTTTTTCCAGCTGAATTTCCCATGGTATCCATCAACATCCCTGCACCAGCGGTAGTGGTTCGCACCACACCCTGCCCACTAGCGGAAAATAAACGCGTAACCTTTTCACGTAATGCACCATCGGAGGAAGCATGGACAATGTAATTAGCAACAGAGGGAACCGTGAAATAACCAATTATGCCAATAATCATAAAACTCAGGTAAGCGCCATCGGTATGGCTAAAGAAAGTATCACCCGATTCATCAAGCTGAGCGAGATCGATGAGTAACATGTTTTCTTGAATTTTTCCTAAAATGCTCCCGAAAATATTAGCAATAGGAAGCCAAAGAAATACATTGATGTACCGCGCAAACCAAACCGTCAGCGTGTGTTTAAAACCGTCAAAAACAGCAATACCAAAAACCAGAGGACCTAAAATGGACAGTACGATAAGTTGAAAAGTTCGTAAGGTATTAATACAAAGAGCAGCCGATTCAAACATAACCCTAAGCACCTCACTTAACCATTCTTTAACTGAATTACGAAAACGATAGGATGCCTTAGCCATTTCAAACTTGATATCATTACCAATGCCTTCGAAAACGCCTTCCGAGTCGGTATCACCAGCTTCTTGTTGGGTGTACTGATACCAACGCTCCCGATCACCCTGTCCATGTTGACCCACGTACATTTGCCATACACTTGTTTGTTTAATAGCCTCCTGTTTACGTTTAAGTAAAACCTGTATAGCCCGGTCTGAATCTGTAAACATCGCTGCGCTCGCGTTAATTGTTGGTTTGAGCAAGCCATTCATCAAATCAAGCACCCAGGGAAAACCCATAATGCAAAACCCAATGACAAAAGGTCTGAAAAGCGGGAAAAAATCCACCGATTGGGCTGCGGCAATTTGCCTCCAGACACGTACAGCGATATACCAGGTGGCAGCAAACCCAGCTATGCCCTGCCCTACACTGATTAGGTTTTGGCAGAGAGGCATCATTTGATCATAAATTTGTTCCAAAACCTGCTCCATACTGACGACCTCACGCAAATAATCCTGAGCTTGTGCTGATTCCAAAGAAATCATAGTCGCCAACAAACTGGCTAAACGGGTGAATATTATTCTTTTCATAGCGTTCATTTTTAAGGGTAGTGCTGATATAAGCGCCGGGTGGTTCGCAACTCGTTTACTTCTTTAATACGTTGAATCAGCAGGATATCGTTCTGTGCATTGAAATGCCGTAAAAAGACCAACATTTCCTGCATTTGTTGAAAAATTCGATCGACATTTTTCAACCGTTGCTGATCATCCATCCGCATAGTACCCGCTGTTATAATCAAGGTGAGCTCCTGCAAACCACGCAAACTTAATTGGATAAGATTACCGTAAACTCGGGCGAAATAAGCGAGCTCGGTAGCTTCAAAATGACCGCTCATCTGAAATCGCTGATATGCGTGCCGGTAGGTTTGAATCAGCTTAATTTGCGTATTGATTATCTGTGGAATACGGGCATAATTTCTTACCGCTGGACTAACACGGAGTAAACCATCTAAAAAAATCTTATGCAAACTAAAATTCCCCTGAGCGAGATCGCGTACTCCTTGGTATCCGCCGTACAAAACAGTATAGCCTTGTTTCATTTGAGCCAAAATACCTTTGAGTTGCGCGAGCTTCTCCACGTTCAAAAGTAACTGGCTAACCTCGGCACTTTGCCCCCATAACCCAAGCCAGGTACAACTAAGCCACAAAAGCAAGACAATTTTTCGTATAGCTACCATGAGTTGTTTTGTTTTAGGTTCAACAATTTGTTTAACCACTGCACTTGCTCTCCCTGTTTTGCCCGATCCATTTGCAGCAAACGAACCTGCTTAAAAAACAGCTGAATGAACTGGCGATTACCCAGCATCTGTTCATAAATAGCATCAATGCGGGCAATTCTTTGCGGGGCACTCAATGCCAGCTGAGCGCCCAAGCAGGCATAGAGTTGATGCATCAACTCGGCACAATTGCGCGTTAACCGGCCTGCAACCCCAAGAATGTAATGTTGCTGCTCAATGGAAAAATCCCCCGTGCCCCGCAGTTGTACCTTCAGTGCTTGGAGTTCTTTCAAAATGCCTATTTGAAAAGTAATAACATCAGCTACCCTGCCGTATTGCCTGATCAAAGGATTTATGCCCCCCAACTGATGAAAGTAAAGCTGATGCAAACTAAACGAACCTTGTTTGATAGCACGCACGCTATGAATGCCAGCAGTGGTTATTTGATATCCTTTTTTAAGAAATTCCAGGTACACCTGATTTGCCGCCAGCTGATCAACCAGGTACTTTTTTTGCGTCTTCTTTTGGCTAAACCATTCCGAGAGATTTTGGCTGGCTGCATCCATTGGCAAAACAAGCGATGAAAAAATTAAAAAGAAAAGCGTACCAATACGGAAAGCAAGATTCATCATCGTAGCAATTAAAAGGTTAGACCATATAGTTGTTTCATGTGGAGCATTTCTTGATGATCCTTAGCCCGGTGCAAACGAAGCATGATATTTTGCTGATTAAAAGCCAGTAGATCCTGATAGTTCTGATCGATACGATTACCTGCCTGATGAATCAATTCCAGTCGATCCGCATCGGTCATTTGCAAAGAAAAAGAACGTGTTGCCAATTCAATAAGCTCGATATTTTTAAGGCTTTGTGCTAATATGCCCTCATACACCTGCCCCATATATCCCAATTCAGCAGCCGTAAATCGGCGGTCCTTGCGCAAGAGGCGCCATATCCGTCCATATTCCTTCACCAGCAAAACCTGTTTCTGGATCGTTTCCCTAATCCGGCTGTAGAGCCTGATCATGGACTTCACTTGCAGCAGTTCCTGGTAATATTTCCTATACTGTTCTTTATGTTTAGCAGACCACAATGAAATTTCATCCAGCTTGAATTTAGCAAGTGTATTTTCCAATGTCTTTTGGGCATTTTGTAGCCAAATTGTTTTATTCTGTAAACGTTGGATTCGTAAATCAACCGCTTTAATAACCCGTTTAACCCCAGCGCTAATTACCTGAGAAATGACTAGTTGTCCATAAACCGGTCGACTAGGAAGATCAATGAGCAATAACAGCGGCAGCAAAACGGCTATACCTAAAATCTTGCGCTTCATTTTTAGATTCATTTTTCTCTTCATGACTTTCATTTTTTGATTAAACCATCCCTGGTATCCTGAGCAATCATTGCAATTGCGCTGACCAAATTCCCATCACATTTATCGAGGTAGGTATCAATGAGCACTTTTTCGGTTTGTTCTGTCGTATAGGTATACATTTCCTCCAGAGAAACCTCTACCCGGTATACTTTGCTGAGCCGCCCCCCCAAGGAAATGAAGACCTCTTTATAGTGCGAGGCTGGATCATTCGCTTTATTGACCGATAGCACCAGATCCTTTTCCTTATCGCTCAAGCCGAGTAACTGCTGCACCTGATCAAATTTATTCTGGAACTTGCGCTGATCTAACAAAATCTTACAATCGCTGTTGAAAATGATGGTCTCTTTGACAATAGGTGAAGAAATAATGTCATCGATTTCCTGAGTCACCACAATAGCTTCCCCATAATACCGGCGAATAGTTTTAAAAAGGTATTTTAAATACTGCGCAAAACCATCCTTCATCAGCGCCTTCCAAGCCTCTTCAATTAAGATCATTTTCCGTGTTCCATCTAACTTGAATAGCTTATTGATAAAAACCTCCATGATGATGATCGTAACAATGGGAAATAGAATAGGATTCTGCTGAATGTTATCTAATTCAAAAACAATCAGCTGCGTATGGAGCAAATCCAAATTTTCAGTCGCATTCAGCAGGTAGTCATACTCGCCACCTGCGTAATATGGACGAAGCACAAATAGAAAGTTATGCATATCAAAATCACTTGTCATGACCTGCTCTTTTTTAAGCAGCGGCCAATACACCTGCTGCAAAAACTCATAGAAGCTGTTAAAACCTGCAAAAACATCCTTATGCTCCTGTAAATGTGCGTAGTAGCCGGAGATAATATTTGATAAGGCGACGTATTCTGATCGGGAATATAACTCATCTTCCTTTTTCCACAAGGCAAGCAACATGGTCTTGATACTTTCCTTTTTACTAATATCGAGGGACTCTCCCGATGGAATAAAAAAAGGATTAAAACTGATGGGTTTCTTTTCAGTAAACGTAAAATAATACCCACCCAGTAGTTCACAGAGTCTTTTATAGGAATGGCCAATATCCAACAAAACAATATGAGCACCATGTTGATAGTAAGAACGTAGCATATGGTTGGTGAAAAAAGATTTGCCACTCCCTGAAGGACCAAGTATAAACTTATTCCGATTGGTACAAACACCTTGTTTCATGGGTTCATCAGAGAGATCGACCATCACTGGTTTTCCTGTTATACGATCACCTAAACGGATGCCTACCGGGCTGATCGAAGAACCATAAGTCGTCTCCATATTAAAAAAACAAGTACCCTGTTCCAAAAAAGTATCAAAAGTTTCGTTCATCGGAAAATCTCCCCCATTGCCAGGAATCCCCGCCCAAAAGATTTGAGGGGCGCCGATGGTTTCTTTTTTACATACCGCACCCATAGTAGACATTGCCGAGGATACCATGGATTTTAGTTGTTCTAAAGCCACTGGATCAGTATCCCAAACCAATACATTAAAATGTGCTTTAACTGCCAGACGGTTCTGCACTAAACTCTCATTTAAAAACTCATTGGTAGCATCTCTGGCAAGCGCATTCTCCCGGCTATAGAGTGCTAATGATTGCAAGCGCAGACGCTTTCTTTCTAAGCGCTTGGCGGTTTTTTTGGCATCTGTAATAAAGATATACTGGTTGTATAGATGATTGCAGGGCAGCAGCTGTCCCAGGCTTGCAGGGAAACCTATACTGAACTTCGTATGATCAGTTGAATAAGGTTCATAGGTCATACGGCTTCCCACCAAATCCGGCAAATCATGAACATCCGCTAGGGTAAACAAATTGCAATGTGCATCCCCAACCTGCATTGTTCCAGAAAAATTCAGATCTGCTAACGATCTTTCTTCATTCCCCGAATCCAACGTACAGTATTTTTCAATTAACCCTACTTTCTGCTGCTGACTCGCTAGTGCATCGCTACCCAAGCGATCAACGCTCACCAAACCACTATCGGTCAGGATCTGCGAAAACTGAGCACATTCCTGCAGAAATTCGGTTGCATAATCGGGTTCCAGAATTTCCTTAGGAACCAAATTTGATCTAATTAGCGTGGATAATAAAGAATTAACTGATTTTCTATCACTTGGCATCCTAGTAATCATCACATAACATGTATGATCCAAAAAAGGGCGCTCATTAAAAAATCGCTCACTGGACTGGGCTAAAAAAGAGGCCGATTGATGTACAAAGTCAGCCTGGAAAGTTTTCTTAATAAACCAATCCTGCTTGTGCACAACTGTATCTTTAGCAAATACCCGTAGCGCTCGCACCCAACACTGATGTAACCCTTCATATTCACTGGCCGATAGTGTAAAAATTTCCGGTAAACGCAAGGCAAAAACCACCGTCAAATCGCCGCTTTTGCTAATAATACAATCTTCTTGCACATCCATAATGGGAAAGATTTCCTCAAATGATTTTCTTCTCATCTCAGATGCTCCTTTCTTGGCTTGCTTTTGAGGAGGTTACTAAAAACCCCGCGAGAATGAATCGAAATGAATTTAGGTGTTTTGTTTTGTGCAATAATTTTGAGTAAGCCATGTTCCCCATAACGATTACTAAAACGATAGATTTTGCTAGTCATCAGCATACCTAGACCAGCAATCAATAGCACACACATCAGCATAGGGACGCCAAAAAAAAACAGCATGAGGAATAAAATCATTAAACCAACTAGTCCGACAGCTAGGTAAATGATGTATTGGCCCTGTAGTCCTTTGAAGTAAATAGGGCGATTGATTCCTTTGTTAATTTGATAAACAGTATTGGACATAATTTCTTATTTAAAGACCAAAGAAAGATTTAAGAATCAGCGTGACTAGCACCAAAAACACACAACTCCCAAACCAGGCAGCAGCTACCTTGGCCGTATCGGGTTCGCCATTATTCCATTTCTGAAAAACCTTCACAGCACCAATTAGGCCTAGCACTGCCCCTACCGCATACATGAGTTGCGAGCCTGCCTCGAAGTAACTCCTAATCTCTTGATTGGCTTGATTAATACCATCCAAACCGTCCTGAGCTGAAGCCAGCTGACATACCTGGCAAATGGCAACACTAAGCAGTCCAGTATAACCCAGCTTCCTATATTTTTTTACGCTAAAAAATACTTTCTTTTTTATTTCCATTATTTTATTCATGCGCTTAATTTTACTAGTGATTAATTCAAAAAAGATCTTCTTCTTTGCTGTGTTGTTCTGTCAGTTGAAAAACCCTGTCGAAAATAATATCTTGCAGATGCTGCGCTAGCAATTTAAAGCAGCGCTTCCCACAAAGCATCCAGGTCCAGATCTTCCCGCAGATTCAAACCCTTTAGGGCACCTTGTTCAACAATAATTTCTTTTACCTGCTCGCGCTCCGCCGCTGCATGTAAGCGTTGATCGGCTTGCAACAGGATTATTAATTTCTGCCTTAATTCAGCCACATTAATCGCAGCATCAGCAAAGGAGTTCAGGTAATGCGTATACTGCGCTGCAAATTCAGCGATAGCTGAGTCAAGTTCAGCAGGATTCTTATCCAGCTGGTAAGTATCAGTAGGTTCTTGAGCAACATAAAAGGCTGGTTGGGGATAATGCCAGGATTCGGAACCCAAGGATTCTCCGTCCTTTCTTAGGTTTCCTTTTTTCTGTACACGATAAAAAGAAAATAAGATCCATAGGTAATAAAACAATAATAACACGGCTGTCACGCTCAAAAACTCCATCCAACTAATTTCACTTAACATAATTTTCCTCCTTTTTTTAATGTTTACGGCTAAACATTCGCCGATTTAAACCGGCGTAATCTTTAGCCTTTGTTAAGCCAAAGTAAAGTCCAACGCTCAGGGTTCACAAGTACAAGATTTAGTTGTACCCTAAGTTGTTTTGCGAATAACTGAATCAGGGGATTCTAGCTCAACGTTTTTAACTTGATTTTTTTTAGAAAAAATAAGAGGTACAATATTCAAATAATTTTTTTTCAGGTTAATTCCGTAGAAAATAGGCGGCCCCACATAGATGGGTAAAAACCGACCTATACTTTTACGGTAGTTGCGTATTGATTGAATTTTTGTAAGCCTGAATGAAACTTGTCGTTAGGTAACTGGAGTCTGGTGGTAAATATTTAACAGCACAATTGTGCGTAAAGAGCTAAAATTCACTCAAATTACGTAATGCATCGTGCAAAAAAACGGCTGTTTTGCAACAGGTCTCAAATTTGCCTCATCCCAAGGAAGTCTATCTATTTAAAAATCAATATGTTTAAAAACAAATAAATTTTGGATCACTTATTTTGTTTAGAGCCAGATAGGGCCCTATTTAGGAAGTTTTAAGGAAAAGATCCGTCTCAAATTTGCTTATTAGTTTAATTTTTATTATATTTGCATCGTATTAATTAAAAACAGTCAGAATCCTAACCTATATTCTGAACTAAAATCCACATAAAATTGAAGGAAATAAGTGTTGTTGGCGGTGGAAGTTGGGCTACTGCTATAGTAAAAATATTAACAGAAAATAAGGTCCACGTAAATTGGTATTTACGGCGGGTAAACCAGGTAGAAAGTATAAAACAAAAAGGAATCAATCCCCGGTATTTGAGTTTTGTTAAACTCAACAAAAGTTTGATTTCTCCGAGCAATGATTTACAAAAAATCATTAAACGTTCATCCATCATCTTTATTTTAATCCCCAGCGCTCAATTGGAGATTTTCGTTGAGCAAATAGATCCGCAATGGATGGCGAAAAAATACTTAGTTACTTCCATAAAAGGAACTATTGGTTCCAAGCATGAATTACCCAGCACCTTTTTGAGCCGGAAACTCGAAGTACCAGAATCCAATATGGCTATTTTGGGCGGTCCATGTCATGCCGAGGAAATCGGAAACAACATGCGCACCTACATGACCGTTTGCAGTAAAAATTCGAACCTCTTATCATCGTTAGCTCCGGCGCTAGCCAGACCTTACCTGAGTGTTGATAAAAACTCGGATATTTTGGGTATTGAATATGCGGCTATTTATAAAAATGTCATTGGTATTATGAGCGGAATAGCTAAGGGACTCCATTATGGTGATAATTTCTTAGCGGTTTTAATCAGCAATGCTATTGGGGAATTACAAGAGTTACTGCAAGCTATTGGCGTGAACCCCACTCATTTTGCCAGTTCAAAATATTTAGGGGATTTATTAGTGACCGGTTATTCAAACCACAGTCGCAATAGAAACTTTGGTATTCTAATCGGCAACGGAATGAGCATAGAAACGGCCATGGAAAAAATGCAGATGGTGGCTGAGGGATACCCTGCAACCAAGGGTTTGTATGAGCTGAGTAAAGAATTCAAAATACATACCCCAATCTTATTTACTGCGTACCGCATACTATATAAATACATGGCGGTCGCAACGGAATTTAAATTATTAGAAAGGAATTTAATATGATGTTATTAGCAACAGATTTAGATGGAACATTTTTAGGCGGAAAGATGGAGGACAGACTCCGACTTTACCGCTTAATCAAAGAAAATAAAGATATAATATTGGTATTCGTAACAGGTAGAGGAATTGAATCGGTCATTCCTTTATTAAATGACCCCATTATACCAACTCCACATTACATCATCGCTGATGTCGGGGCGACCGTTAGTAATGGACATAGCCTAGAAGCTATTGAACCTATTCAGGGCGATATTGAGAATAAATGGCCATCGGTGTACGATATTCAACATTCCTTATCGGAAATCCCTAACCTGCATTACCAGGATGTACCACAACAGCGTCGGTGTTCCTACTACTACGATCAGGACACGGATTTAACAAGGGTGCGTGAAATCGCTGACCAATACCAATGTGATATCATCACGTCGGTTGATAAGTACATAGATTTATTACCTAAAGGCGTTAACAAAGGAAGTACACTTATCAAGTTAATCGAATTCTTGCAGGTACCTAAAGATAAGGTATTAGTGGCCGGAGATACACTGAATGATCTTTCTCTTTTTGAGATTGGTGTACAGGGTGTTGCTGTAGGGAAGTCAGAAATGGCTTTACTTGAAGCAACCAAGGATAACAAATTAACATTTCAGGCAACAAGTGCCGGTGCTGGCGGAATTTTAGAATGCATGGAAAATACCCGTCCGTTTTCAAATTTCATTAAAAAAACCACCGCTAGAAAAAAAGCGGCTTCAGCAAAAGGAGAAACGCAGCTGGTGATGGTTTACCACAGGTTACCCTTTGAACAAAGAGAAGTGAATGGAAAAATCATGGTCACACCACCAAAGAGCCCCAATGGCATTATTCCTTCCTTGTTAGGTTTATTCGAAAAAGAGCGTTCAGGTGTTTGGATTGGTGAAGAAGTTGAGCAGAAAAGTGGTATGGAAGTAAAAAACCAACTCATTGACGCAAAAAAATATCCGAATTTAATTGCATCCACCATTTCCTTACCAAAAAAAGATATCGATCAATTCTATCGGGTATTCTCCAAAGAAGCCTTTTGGCCCATGATCTTTTCTTTTGTTGATAAGGCAAAATTCAATCATGATGACTGGCATCATTACCTAAAAATAAATAAGATATTCGCAGAAAGGATTGCCAGGGAAGCTGACGAAGGGGCCTTGATTTGGATTCATGAATACAATCTTTGGATGGTACCGGCTTATTTAAAACCATTGAGACCCGATTTAAAAATTGGGTTCTTCCACCATACCGCTTTCCCAGCAGCCGATGTATTCAATATCATTCCATGGCGACGGGAGATCATAGGAAGTTTATTACTATGTGATTTTATAAGCTTTCATATCCCACGTTATGTAGAAAACTTCATCGATGTGGTCCGTAGTCACACCCCATTTAAGGTGCTCAAAAAGGTCAATGTCGCTAAACAGTTCTTGACCTATTCCAGTGCATTAGGCATTGAGCAAATGACGAAAATCATCGAGGTGGATGGACGAAAAATACGCTTTGGAGCTCAACCTGTTGGCGTGAACTTTAATCACATTAAAAACACACTCAATAGCGAAGCGATCAAAGAAAAAATTCAAAAATACCGCTTAGAAAAGGAAAGGCGCAATGTCAAACGTATTGTATCGGTAGAACGATTAGATTATGTCAAAGGACCGTTAGAAAAAATAAAGGCTTTTGGTGAATTCTTGGAAACATATCCTGAATTTTTAGGCAAAATAGAATTAGTGAATGTGTGTACCCCACCATCACAGGGTATGAAAATCTACGACAAAATACGCGATCAGGTTAATCAGGCCGTAGGTGAAATTAACGGGAAATACTCCACATTGGATTGGACACCAATTCAATATTTCTTTCAGAGTATCCCATTTGAAGAAGTACTTATTCAATATGCCTTAAGTGATGTTGCTTGGATTACCCCGCTGCGCGATGGACTAAATTTAGTAGCCAAAGAATATGTCGCTACCCAAGGGATTCTTAATCAAAGCGGCGTATTGGTGCTCTCGGAATTTGCAGGGGCTTCCGTCGAATTACCATACTCGGTATTCACCAATCCTTATGATCGCAAGAGCATGATCGAATCCTTGTTGAAGGCGCTTATTATGGATGAGGAAGAAGCACTCAACCGCATCAATAGATCGCTCGAGCAAGTTCAGCATTACGATATTCATTTCTGGGGAGCAGATTTCGTTCGCGAGCTCGAAAAAAGCACCTCATAAGGTTAACCAAACTAAAAAAATAACCCATTGAAACAGCGATGGGTTATTTTTTTGTCTACAGCACCCCAAATGAGCTATGCTGCGGACAGTTATTTCTTACCCGTGTTTAAAAATTTGTAAACCAGGCCTAGCATAAAGTATTGCCTTAGGCTCAGGTTACTTGAGTAACCCGTGGAGTTTCCATAGGTATAAAAATAATTCGACACATTTTGATTAAGTAGATCGAAAACAGAAAGTTTTAATTCACCCTTTCCAAAGACCGGGTAATAGAGCGAGGCATTGACAAGATGTAAATTTTCCCGCCCTGAATTAATGTTCATCACCTGGTTTTTTAAAGTATAGGAAGTTTCCAACTTAAATTTTTTCAGGTTATGGAAATGCAAAGTGGCCCCCAGGTTATGCCGATCATTATTAACATCTCTAAAATTCTCGGAGGAATATTTATAAGTGGTTTGATTCAGGTTATATCCATAGCTAGGGCTAAATGTTATCAAATTCTTATAACTTAGGTTAATCGTATTGGATACATCACCTGCAATGGTAGATCCTAAATTTTCTTCACCATTTATCCGACTATAATTTTGATAGGTATACGCATGCAGTCGTAAGTTATAGGACAAATTCCATACCTTACTTTGCACAAAGCTTTTTGAAAAATAACCCGAAAAATTATAATTTTTAACACCCGCAGTTTGGTAGCTGTAACCAGTTCCAAAACTGGTTTGAGGGTTATAGGTTTGATCGTGAGCTACATCCTTATCCTTCCAGCTAACCCCAGCATTAAACGAAAAATTCATTTTGGATTTAGTGAAGTACTTATTATAACGGAAATTAATTCGTTCTTCTTTGACGTTCTCAAAATAAGGACTTGCGTAGGTCACATAATTTGGTGACAAATCAACATCGACAGCTACGATTTGGTAGAAAGAAGGACGTTGGATGGAGCTGTTATAACTTAAATTCAAGCTCTTATACCCCAGACTCGCATCAGCTAACCAATAGTGATGTTGGTTGCTTTTATCGGGTAATTTTTGATAATACATAAATTGATTGTGCAAATTCAACCATTGCATCCCAAAAATAAGGGTAACATCCTTGATTGGTTTTATATTCCATCGCGTACCTGCTATATACTGCTGACTTTTGATTCGTTTATTATTGGCCACATCATTCCTGTTGGTGAACTCATCGGCATTGACTTTATTTAAAATTCCTTCAATTGATTTTTCGTCAAATAAATCGTGATGTGTATAGAGATCAACATTGATCTTTTTACTCAGCGGTATTTGTAGATTGAGGTGATGATTTAAGGAAAAATTCACGCCATTGGTATTTGTTCGGCGTTGTTCATCGAACACGCTATCATTTTGAAGATAGTAACGCGTTACCGAGGCATTGTTTCTATCGGAATTATTATCGGTATTGTTTAAGTTTTGACGAAGCGACAATAACCATTTGTTCTTGAATTTCTTCTCGCCATACAGGTTGTGATTATAATTCATGGATCCGCCCCCGTTAGAAGACTCATAAGTCCCGTCGGTGACGGGAATAGTCGTATCGCGCCAACGCTGTGAGAAACCCCCATACGTGCTATTGTACGCTCTACTGGATAAACGTCCATCAAATGATATTTGCGCGGTCGTGTCTATATGATACCTGGCAAATGCTCGTATTTCATGCGTATTATGCGTATTATCTTCATTAGAGCTACTACTGGATTCTTCTTGGATATCATTATAAAAATTTTTTCCATCACGCTCACTCCGATTATAATTATTATTTCGTCTAAAATTATACATTAAATTGGTTTTGAGCTTTTTGGCAATATCATAATTGACGTTTACCCCGGTAGACATTTGGTTCATAAGACCATTGCTTCCATACATCACCATATTATTATTTTCTGCTCTGCCGTACCCCCCATACTGACTGAGCTCAGCATAATCAAAACCCTGTCGGTTGATGTTATTTGCAAAACCAATAAAACTAACTTGAAGTGTATCACGAAAAGCATTCATCAGTGCTCCAGATTCATATCGATCCCTTGTGGCGGCACCACCATAGAACTTTCCGAAATCAGCTTTTAAAAACTCTTTCTTCATCTTTAAATTGATGACGATGGGGAGCTCAGATTCATCGGTTATCTCTCGCTTAGATTCACCTTTGTCTTTGATAACCTGAACAACATCGATTAAGGCAGCATCCAGATTTCGCGTGGCAATTTTAAGATCCTGCGCAAAAAAATCTTTATTATTAACGCGCACACCGGACACCTCCCGACCTTGGTAAAAAATACTACCATCCACATTGACCTGCAGTCCTGGCAATAATTTAAGTAATTCTTCCACCGAAGCATTTGGTCTTGTTTTGAAATAATCAGCCTTAAATTCTAAGGTATCGCCATTCATCCGAATAGGAGCAACAGCGGTGATCAAAACCTCCTCGATGGCATTCGCCTTCATTTTGATGGAATCCAAATTCATTTTTTCACCTGCTTTTAAAAGGATGTTCTTTTCAAAAGGAGAGCTGTTGACATGAGAAATATACAATAGCAAAGGTTTTCCGGTCGGCAAGCGGACTAAATCGAATTCGCCCTTAGCATCAGTTAATGCGTAAGTTAATACCATGGAGTCACTTTTGGAGACCAGTGAAACAGTGGCTTTTTCTAGTGCACTTGAATTAGCATCAAAGACTCTCCCGCGGATTTCTGCGTTATTTTGAGCAAAGAGATTAACAAAAAAAACAAGATAAATTAGGGTTAAAATAAAACGGTTCATGCTTTTGTTTTAGGTTAACTGAATAATTGGTTGCTTAAAGATATAAAATAATCAGAAAAATTATTTTCCTGAAGTTATTTTTAACATTAATTAACCCCTATTAAAAAGTAAACCAAGGCGAATCTTTTAAAAGATACCGCTAAATTATTTCCCCATATCCGTATTTATTCCTTATTTTTTATTTTCACAAACCGCAGCGTTAAAGTCGAGAGCAATAATAGAACAGCCACCACTTGAAAGGTGATCGAAAGATTGACATTGGCATCTTTCAAGGCACCTCCTAAGTACACCATCAAACCGCCAACAATGGTACTTAGAAAATTTAAAAAACCATAACCCGTCGCAATATATCTTGGGTTAATTACCTGCGCTAGCAAGGGCATCAGATTCGCATCATTAAAGCCTCGAGCTAGTCCAAAAATAATCATACCCAGCACCGCTAAAGTAAATGAGCTGGTACTAGCCAGTAAAAACAGAAATGGTGCGCCAATACAAAACCCCATCAAAATCACATTTAAACGCCCCTTTACATTTTTTTGCACCCACCTATCGGCCAATATTCCGCCAATAATAACACCAATAAAAGAACCGACCTGCATGTATCCGGTAGCCGATATCCCAGCGCTCCCCAGACCCAAATGAAATTGGTCTTTAACAAAAGTAGGTAACCAACCATTTACCAGCCAGTTGGCCATGCCCAGCGCTGAAAAGAAAAATAAAATAATATAGTAAGATGGAATTTTAAAAAGCGACTTCAATGCCTCCTTAACTGAATAGCCTGTTGTCTGATTTTCCGCCACACTGACACTTTCGTTTCGGGTTTTATTCCCATCTTTCAACAGATAAAATAATAAAAGTGAGTATACTACACCAAAAGCGCCAAAGGCATGAAATCCAAATCGCCAACCCCAGGCCTCCGCAATATAGCCACCAAGACCACCTAAAGCTAAACCGGTATAAAGTCCACACATATGCAGACCGGTTGCTAGCGAGCGCGTTTTACCAGCATGGTAATCGGTAATCAAGGCAAGCGCAGCTGGAATATAACAAGCTTCACTAACCCCCATAAGCACCCTAGTCACCAAAATTTCTGGAAAAGATTGGGTATAGCCAGTCCATAAAGTAACCGCAGACCACACCCCCACAGAAAATACAATTAATTTCTTGCGTGAATATTTATCCGCTAAGTATCCTCCAAATGGACTAACAAGTCCATAAGACCATAGAAAAACGGACGTTAATAAACCAAATTGCGCGTCGTTAATTTCAAAATCTGCAACAATCGGATCCCGCATGGAGGTAATTAACAAGCGGTCAAAATAATTTAGAAAAGCAACAACCCACAGCAGGGCAACGACTAACCAAGGATAAAAGGATTTATTTTCTGTAAGTCTCATGATATTGTGGGAAATTGAACTATAAGAGGATTAAGGTTTATAATAAAGAACCTGATTGGTTCGAACTGCCGGGCGAGCCTCCCCGCCAGGAATTAATATACCACCGTTATACAAAACAGCGGTACTGGTGACAGGTGCAACGAGCGTAGATTTTTCTTTTGTAGTTTGCCCTGCCCCTACAAAACTAGGCAAGGTATCAGTAAGCACCCATTTATCTTCCTTGGTGAAATAAGTATATACTTTCCTGGAGAACCCGGGATGCTTATCGCGTAAATCCGCATCAGCTAAATCACCGGAATCACCCGATAAAAATATCAATTCATCCGGCTTTATCGCTATGCCAGGGTTTGCTACCGCCGTAATTGCTTCCGGCAAATCAGCGGTTTTCGACCAGCTATGACCGTCATAATGAAATCCATCATGCAGATAGGTTCGCTTACCTTCCCTCAGGGAAGCACCAGAGAAAATAAACACTCCCTGTTCATTGGCAGCCGCTCCCGCAAGAATTCGTCCGTGCTCAGCAAAAGCAGGTAGCTCTTGCCATCCCTTTTGGGGATCGGACAAATCAAATCGAAATGCGCGATTGACGGCTTGTTGGGAGGTTGGACTTTCCTGTCCCCCGAGGACATACCAATAATTTTTATATTGTGCGAAAGCGGCATTAGCTAGCGTAATTGGCAAAGGAGCAAGTGTCGTAATTTTAAGCTGGTCTTGTTCAAAGGACAACTCATATGTCTGCTGGAAGTGTTGCGTGGCATCACTCCCCCCAGCTATATAAAATTTTCCCTGATAACTCGCCGATGCGCCATACCCTACTGATTGCGGTAATTGACCAATTTCCTGCCAAGTTGCGGCAGGATCTTTCAAATAGAATATACGCCCGGTCCACATTTTAACACCGCCCGCCCAAGGAGGAATCCCTTGTTCAAATTGCGCACCACCAGCACAAATAATTCCGTCACCCAGCCTGCCGGCGAAGCTTCCAGCAAATCCCAAAGAATCTGGAATAGCTGCTAATAAGTTCCATTTTTTATCTTGACTTTGCGCTTCCAATTGCATCATAGTTAGGCTAATTAATCCAATCAGAAAGATTATACTTTTTGAGCGTTGATACATACTGCTAATGTTTCAAAAAAACCGATGGTTTCTAATTCACGTTGTAATTCACTTTTTTCCGTACTAGAAAGATTTCCCAAAGGTAAACGGGCATCTCCCATCGGAAAACCAATCATTTCCATGATTGCACGTTGAGCAGGAATAGGACCATACTTAACAATAAGTTTAATCATTTTTATGGCTTCATATTGTAAATCCTGTGCCTGCTTAATTTTCCCCTCAGCAAACAATTTCATTACCTGAAGGTAAAGGGGTGCGGCATAATTATAAGTGCTACCAATCGCTCCAAGCGCTCCCACAGCGAGCGCTGGTAATAGAAGCTCGTCAAAACCGTACAGCATATCGAAATTATCTTGGCAAATCTGTATGCCGTCCTGATACTCATGTATAGCTGATGATGTAAATTTAACACCTGCGAAATTAGGAACCTGTTCGGCCATTTTTGGAATAAAGGATCCTAAACTAACGTTGACTCCTGTGATATGGGGTATATGGTAATAATAAAAAGGAAGTTTGGGAGCCGCCTGAGCAATTTTAGCTAAACTGGAAATAAGTAAATCTTCGCTAGCGGGCTTAAAATAGAAAGCGCAAACGGACGAAATTGCATCCGCGCCAATCGCCTGAGCATGTGCAGCTAGCGTTTTGGCCTCTTCAATAGAGCTGTGACCAACGTGAACAATTACCTTTATTCTTTTATTAACCGCTTCTTGATATTTTTCAGCAATTGCTTTTCGCTCACTAATACTTAACGATAGGCCTTCCCCGTTAGTCCCGCACACAAACAGACCAGTAATCCCTTGGGCAATTAAGTGTTCCACAAGTTTTGGAATATAATCCAGGTTAACTGATCCATCAGCATGATACGCTGTAAAAGCAGCGGCTAACAAGCCTTCTATTTTATAGGCAGATTGAAATTTCATATTTATTTTAATTTTGCAAGTGCATCTAAATGAGGACGAAGATGTTCTTCCATACCTTTTTTGAAAGCATCTTTATCTCCTTTTCTTATTAATTCAACTAAATCAGCGTGGCTGACCTTGGGTGTTACCACCCGTTTTTCTATTTTAAGTACATAATCAAATAGCGGCATAAGCATCGACTGAAAACGCTTCAGGGTATCGTTACCTGTGATTTCATATAATTTACCATGAAAAGCGATTTCATTTTTAATCCGAAAGGTGGTTAATGCTCGTTCATCATTCTTTACGATCTTATCCAATTCATCAAGATGCTTTTCATTAACACGCATAAAAAGCAGATCCGCCATACCCAATTCCAGCACTAAACGTAGTTCGAAAATATCATGCAGGGTATCAGCATCAACAAGCTGTGGTTGGAGCACCTTTTCCAAACTACCTAAGACGTCCGGATGGGCCAGCACCATGCCTATTTTCTTTTTAGTCGTGATAATACCTAACATACGTAGACGGCTTAATGCTTCACGCAAAATGTTTCTGCTGACTCCTAAAGCCTCCGCAATTTCCATTTCTGAGGGCAAACCATCACCCACAACCAACTTCTTTTCCTGCAGATAATCTCGCAACTTAAGTTCTACTAAATCTGTCAGCGATAGTGCTTTAATAGGTTTAAAACCCATTTCTGAATCTTTTTTAGCCATTTATTTATGTATGTATTATTTTGTTTATCTATTTTTCTGACAAAAAATCCTCCACTGGAATCTTTTGAAAAACCATATCGGCCTGGCTGCCTTCATATATAATCCCAATCGTTTCTTGATCGACAGAAGTAATACAGGAATAACCTCGGCCACTCCATTCATCCAATAGAATCCTTTTTTCAGCAGGCCAAGATTCGCCATAATCAAAACTAGCCTGCACCGAGATATGATCTCTTTTTTGTGTAGAGTATGGATTACAAAAGAATAAAATTTCTTGCTTATCTGCCGTAGAATGTTTGTGTAAACTGGCCATACAGGTCGGTTCGATCAGGGTATTGAGCGAGGTTGGATGTATTTGCCAGGTCTCCCCCAAGTCACGTGTAGTGGCAATGGCTCGACCATTATCAGGTTGGGGAATGCCCCTATTCCTGTTTGCACGCATATTGAGCATCAATTCACCCGATTTTAATTCCACCACTGCACATTCTGTAGTTCCCTTGTCGATGTCAATTGCTGCCTGCGAGGTCTTCCACGTTTTTCCTCCATCTTTACTGTACGTGATGTTTGAAAAAGGTATCCCATTTTTATCCCGACCTTGGGAAGGAAACACCAAGGTGCCATCATTCATCGTTATGCCCTGACCAGGCGCCGGTGCCCAAAGCCACCATTCTTCTTTTTTGCATTGCTTAGTTAGATTGATCGGTTCTGACCAAGTCTTCCCATCATCCAGGCTCTTAGTAATCAAAAATTGCGACGTTTGTTTCACATCGAAGCCTGGTTGTGAACCTTTGTTACGCCATTGATGGTTCCAAACCGTACTCGTATCACTGAGTCCCTCAACCCAAACTCCCTGCTCGTTAATAACCCCGTGAGACCAGAGTCCGGCAATAAAGATCGCTCCGGATTTTTTATCCACTAAAATAGCTGCGTCCGAAACTCCATTGAATTTTTCAGGAAGATTGCCCCATTTCTTCATATCCAATGCGATTTGCAGCCGTTCCCAGGTTTGACCTTGATCGAAACTACGTTGAACCGCAATATCCATATGGCCTTGTAAATCACGGGCACTCTCATAGCGAGCGTCATAAATAGCTAAAAGCGTTCCTTTATTCGAGGTAGCCAGTCCGGGTATACGTGAGGTATGGACCTGGTCTTGGTTATGCTGGCGAATCGGTATAGCCAGTCGGTATTGCTGTTTCTTTTTGAAGTTCCCCGCAAGCGGTTTATCACCTAAAGTAGCAGATTTTAATTGAACAGTGAGCTGCTGTAATAAATCGGCCTTCGCATCGACACCCAGACTTATCCAGAAATTCTGGATACCCGGTTTTTCAACAGTGTAGTTTAATGGTAGTGTATTATTCACGCCCTTAACCGGATGCTCAAGTATCATTTGTTGCTGGTTCAAAACAGGTTTTATTGTTGTATCCGCTTCAGTAGCATATACGCGGACATTTCTAATCGCATCGCCTGCCGTACTGCCCTCAAAAGAGATTGTCAATCCCGAAAATACTTTCCCGACGTCTTTTTGATCGGCATGGAATTGCAACCGGATGATCGGTGTGCTTTTCTCGCCCAGGAGCACGGGAAGTTCATAATAGGTGATCCCAATTTCACTCCCCATTCCTAGGCTACCATATAAATAAAAACCTACCATTAAGGTTATTAATCTCATATAACTCATCATAAACGCGCTTAATTATATCCTTCAGTCTGCTTAATATTCGGATTCGTATTGATTGAACTATCGTGAACAGGCCACAGTAAAATATTAGGTTTATCTTTCTGATCCTTCAAGGATTCCACCTCATCGAAAACGACGCCCATGCGGATAAAATCCCACCATAATTTACCTTCGGCAACAAATTCACGCTTTCTTTCTAATAAAATCGCCTGATCAAGTGTTTCCTTTGTTAAAGCAATATACTTATTTTCTACCCCATAGGCTCTTTTTGCAATACTATTTAAGTACGTTAAAGCTTGCGTAGAATTCCCTAAAGCATTTTCTATTTCTGCACCCAGCAGTAGCGCATCAGCATACCGATAAACAACCAGATCAGCGTCAAATATCCGAGTACCATTTTCCCAGGTACCAGCAAATTTATTCACCCACTGAAATGTATCATTTTTTCCTTGATCAAAAAACGACTCAAAACTAACTTTTGTTCGTTGATCATTACTTTCGGCACTTAATAAATCTTTGTATTGCTGTGTTAAAAACACCCATTGCTGATGTGAACCAACCTTAATTGGATTTTCCACCAAGGAAGCCGAAATATACTGCAAAGGAACCAGGTAATCACTTGGATATCCCCCGGTTGCCTCATCGGTCACCATACGCCAGCAAAAGATAATCTCCGGATTTAATTCATTTGCAAAAACCGAAGCGAATTCAGGTAACAAAGAATGCTTATTACTAGCAACAACCTGATCGATAGCCGTTTTAGCTTTAGTCAAGGCTTGTTCACCAGCTTTATTTACTTTATTCATCCAAAGATAGTAATCTGCTTGCAATAGATAAACCGCTGATTTAGTCGCTGTCTGCGGTTGACTAGCCTCTTCGCTGATAAGCGCTAGGGCTTGATCCAGGTCTTTTTCTACCTGTGCAAATACTTCTGCAGCCGGTTGGCGAGATGGATACAAATCCTCCTGTGAAATCGACTCAAACCCGCTGAGCACCACAGGTGCATCGCCCCAGACCCGAGCAATCCAGTAATAGCAAAATGAGCGTATAAAATAAGCCTGCCCTAGCACATCATTCTTTTCCTGCTCATTGGTAAAAGTAATCTCTGGGACGTACTTTAGAATTAAATTACAATCATTAATGGTCGTGTATAAATTTTTCCAATTAGCCTGACCGTGGGAGCTGTTAAGCTGATTACTATAGGTATTGCTATAACCGGCATTGGTGGCAAGACCTGTTCCCCATAATCCTGTGCGGTATTCGCCCCAATAGATATAGGAAGTCGAAAACGCCTCCCGCATGCGGGTATAAGCACCAAATATGGCGGCTTTTGCATCACTCTCATCCTGCCACATGGAATTGGCTGTAATGGCACTCTCTAAGTCCACTTCCAGTTTCTCTGAACAACTTGGTAGCATCAAGCAGCTCAGCACTAATAATATCGAATTAAAAAAAACTCTTTTCATGTCCAAAGTATTAAAGGGTTAACTTGATGCCAAGGGATAATCTACGAATGGCAGGATAATTAAAATAAGAACTGCTATAGGTGCTAGAAGCTCCAACTTCTGGGGATATCCCTTTGCCTGAACCAGCCCAGAAATACATTAAATTTTGAGCGGAAAGCGCCAATTGCAAATCGGAAATCCCCATCTTACTGGATAAATTACTCGGTAAGTTGTATAAAAAGGTAACCTCTCGCAGGGCTAAGTAATCACCTTTAAAGTTAAAAGCCGAAGAAGTTCTGGAAAAATTAGAATTACCAACATCAGGATCATTCGCCGTGAACCGAGCATATTGCGCTTGATCACCAGGTTGTTTCCAGGTATCATTAACCCCATCCACCAATGTATAATTATTCGCAAAGGTATTCATGAAATAACGCATGTAAGCATTATGGTTAATGCTATGTCCCAATGCCCAATCCACAAACACGTTCAAACTAAAATCTTTATAGGTAAAGGTATTTTGCAAACCACCCGTACTATGAGGTACCGTCACTCCTAATTCAAATTGGTCCTTATTACTGATAATACCATCGCCATCGCGATCTACCCATTCATAATCACCAGCAGACTTGCGCCCTTTGATATTCTTGCCATCAGCTGGATCCCAGCCTCTCGCTGATTCATCATAACGTGCATTTGCTGCTTCTTGATCGTTTTGAAGAATATGATCTACCTGGTAGCCATAATAACGATACAAGGGTTCCCCCTCCGCTGTTCCGCCATAAGCTGAACCATCAGCCAACTCAATACCTCCGATACGGTTGTTTTCCCGTCCATTGGTCGGTAACTTTAACACCTTGTTCTTAACAAAACTCCAGGTAAAGCTGGAACTCCAGCTAAAATTCTCTCTTTGTATATTTTGAGATCCTATCTCAATATCAAATCCGTGAAAACGAACTTTTCCGACATTAGTTTGCACATTTGAGAAACCAGAAGTATTCGGCAAGTCCATACTAAACAATAGATTTTCAGTTGTTTTATTAAAATAATCCACTTGGAAATTCAAGCGGTTATTCCACACATTAAAATCTAAACCCAGATCAAACTGAGTAGAAGTTTCCCAGGTTAAATCTCTGTTTGGCATAATGGACGCACGGATTCCGGCGTTCCCATCATAACGTGTATCGGCCACATAGCGACCAAGCGCATCATATAGCCCAATGGAGTTATTTCCAGTCTGTCCAAAGCTACTTCTCAATTTTAAATAATTAACTGCTTGTTGATTTTTAAAAAACTCTTCCTCGGAGACAATCCATCCGGCAGAAACTCCAGGAAAAAATCCCCAACGGTTAGCCTCAGAAAACAACGAAGAGCCATCATATCGAAAGGTACCCATCAATAAATACCGGTCTTTATAGCTGTAATTCGCGCGACCAAAATAACCGATTAACACCTGACGCCATTTATCACTATCAGCATCTGTTTTATTAGGCCCCGCAGATAAGGAAGGAACCTTATCAGAGCTCGCACCATTGACAGCAGCAGAAAATTCAGAAAAATCTGTTTGTTGAAAAGAATAACCTAGCATGGCTGTTAAATCGTGATCTGCTCCAAAAGATTTATTATAATCTAATAAACCGTCCATCTTTAACCGATCTAACTGCCCATTACTTTGTTTAGTGGTCCGCAAACCACTAAATTCGTGGGCTTTTTCAAAATAGCTATAATTGGTAGTATGGGAGAAATTAGAAACCACTAATTGCGCTTTTAATCCCTCTAATAATTTGTAATCTAATCCCCCTGAAAGCGATAATCGTTTATCTTTATTCTCGATATCACGCGTGTAATCCCACCAAACAGGATTAGGAGAAGAAGCATTATACCCAGGTGTAGGTGCTCCATTTTCGTAATAAATCTTTTGCGTAGGTGGGGTGGCTAGACCGCGCGCAATCACATTCATTTGATTCTCAAATTCCGAGGATAACGTCGTCGAATAATCAAACATGGTATTCACCGTCAATCTTTTATTCACCAGCACGTCCACTTTTCCTCTGGTCGTAAAGCGACCATATTCTGTTCCTAAGGCAACGCCATCATCTTTCGTATAGCCTGTACTACCTGCATACCGAATTGTTTCATTACCACCATCCAAGCCAACATAATAATTTTGCCAACCTGCATTTCTAAAGAGCAAGGATTGATAATCATTATCCTGGAAGATGAGTGTCTTGCTCGGATCTAATGGATCCGGCATACTAGAATATCCCGTGGGAACAGCCTCTCCAGCTTGCAAGTACCTGGTGGAATAAATCGAGTTTAGATCATTCCCTGAACTGGCCGAATAACCTGAATTGGTATTGTAATGTGCATTAGGACTTACAGCAACAGCAGGTCTCACCATGGAGATATAGTCCCTTGCATTCATAAAATCAATGGTCGACTCGGGACTTTGAAATGCGTAATTAGCATCAAATGTAATTTTCGCCGTACCTGTATTTTTACCATTTTTGGTCGTAATTAAGACCACCCCATTGGATGCCCTGGAACCATATATGGCCGTGGAAGCCGCGTCTTTTAACACCTCAATTGATTCTACATCGTTGGGATTCACACCCGAAAAAGCACGTTCTACCCCGTCAACCAAGACCAAAGGATCGTTGGTTTTATTGATGGAAGAACCGCCGCGGATCCTAAATACCGCATCCGCCCCTGGAGAATTATTGGATTGATACACGCGAGCACCTGCGATCTTACCTCTTAAACCCTCTCCGATGGTACTAATCGGAATATCCTGCAATGCTTTCCCATCTACTTTTGAAATAGCAGTCGTTAAAGTTCTTCGACTTTGCGTTCCATAACCCACTACCACCACCTCATCGATGTTCGCATCGGTGGGTTTGAGCTGGATTTTTAAATCGGACTGTAGCGTACTCATTGGGTAGGATAAGGTTTCAAACCCGAGGTAACTAAAAATTAAGGTGACAGGTAAGCTTTCCGTCTCCAATTCAAACACACCTAGGTCATTCGAGGTAACTTGGATCGAGGTCCCCTCTATTCCAACAGTAGCACCAACAATAGGTTGATTCATCTGATCGAGAATTTGCCCATCAATTTTGACTTGAGCAAAAATTGGATGTGAAATAAACAGCAAGAAACAGCAGCTTACACAACTGATTAACATGGCTTTCATAACAAATTAGTTTATATTGATATAGTGTATATGTACTACAATACAACAAATATAAAATAAACATTTAAAAAATCAAATCTTCTATTAAAAAATTATGAAAACCATTGATCTATGTATTTTAAAAAAATAAATCCGGCGGAATGAGGTTCACTGGCACATGAAATACTATGCGATAAAAGCTATCATTTTACCCGTAAAACGTTCTATAGGATCTCGTGGTGTAGGTATTTTCAGGCATTCCCTTTTCAAAAAAAAAACAAAAAAACCTATGAAAGGGTAATGGAGAAAGAGTTGGATGTTCCACTAGGTTAACCCTGAAAGAAAAGAGAAACATCAAATTCTGTCAGGTATAATTGTGCGTGATTTTATTTCTTGTCCTTAAAATGTAAATCAGCAAAATTCAAAAAGCAAAACCAATCGTAAGAAGTTACGTCATGTTTTCCCGCCCGAATATGGTATCCTATATCTTGATAAATTGGTTCGTGTAATCCCGGCGGCACTTCACTGTCCAAACCTTTTTTCTTATATAATTCATATACAGGACTCGCATAATAGGCCGATAAATATTCGCCTTTGGGATCTGCCCACCGATCCTCCAAAGCACTTGCAACATAAACTGCTCTTGGAGCCATTAATGCTATTAACATATGCTGATCAAAAGATAGATCACGTTCTCTGCCATGAAAAGCATCTAAGTTTTTGGCAAACCAACTCGGTTTTATACGCGAGACAACGGCAATGGTTTCTCCATATTCTCTTTTTGACAAGGCAGCACCTCCACTACCCGAATCATTAGAAATAACGACTGCAAATCGAGTATCTTGCGCACCCGCCCAAAGAGCTGCTTTTCCTTGTCTGGAATGTCCCATAATAGCTATTCTGTCCTGATCAACTTCCTTTAACGTTTCTAAATAGTCAGCGATTCGGCTTGAGCCCCAAGCCCACACCCCAATAGCCTCCCAGTTATCACCTTGCCCCTGTCTACTTGCATAATCAGAAAATAAAGCGGCGACGCTATAGTCTTGAAATCCTTCCTTATCTGGAAATACATCATGATAACACATGGTAGCAACTCCATATCCCCGACCTATAATTTGTTCATAATCCCATCGATGAGACTGAACTCCTCTGGTCCAATCCAAATGGTCTGGTTCTCTGACCAATTTAAAATTATCGCTATACAGAATGGACGAGTCGGCAATTGTGCTATGATTGCCTTTAAAATTATAACCAACAAACATGGGGATATCTTTTTTAAGGTGATTGGGAAGCATTAATAACAACAGCGCATTAATCTTCTTCCCGTTTTTAGAAAAACTCAGCTGAACTTGCCGCATCGTTGCCTTACCTCCTAAGGCCTGTTTATTTTCAGCTAAAACTTCATAGGTGACAGGAATCTCCTCGACTGGGGTACGCCCATACATCTGATCGCTAAAGGTCTCTAATAATTCAGGACGCCTTATATTCTCCCACGCCTGCTTGGATTTTATTTCCTTACCCTGATTGGATTTTAATAACTCAGGAAGTTCATAAGCAGGCACCTGAGATTCCTCATAATTAACTTGTTGCTGCCCGACAACGAGGAGTGGTAACAAACTCATGCATAATAAAAAAGCTTTTGGTAAGTTCATAATATCATATTAAAGTGATTCAGGCATTAAATTGGTTTCAGAATCAATGGTTAATAATTACGGCAATAGCGATGTTCTGCGTTCTTAGATCGGATTTTCTATCGTGAAGCTCCATATACCCAGCTTTTGCAAAAGCTTCATAAACCCAATATGGCCGCTCTACCACTCCTTTCAATAACAACTCGCGTTCAGCAGGAATGAACACTCAAAAATAGTGAACAAAAGTAATATGCCTAAATTTTTAAGCGGCCTAGTAAGGGCTTTTAAATTTCAAATAGTCTCTTGCCCTCTCATCCCTGTATTTTATCTGTTTTTTACTACCTTAATTTAGCTAATTAATTTTTGCTTTTTCAACTTGTAGAGATAAATGGAAAACAAACTTCTTATAATAGCAAAGCGCATAAACTAATGTAATATAGCGCATAACGCTTTACAATAAAATAATTGCTACGAAAAAACTTATTTAGTTGGCAGTTCGCATTAAACCATCAAATATTTTTTATGTCCCAAAGTAAAGGATTCGACGTTTTTTTTAGAATAAATCCTACTAATTATTAATCAAATCATGTTGACTATGAAAAATAAAAAAACACATTGGTGGGCCTACGCTATACTGGGTATTGCCCTTTTAAGCTCCTGTGCAACAATGACTAAATTCACTTCTGAATCCGTACACATTGGCATGAACAAATACGTTGTGTTAGACCGTTTTGGCACACCCTACAAAACAGAGATTTATAAGGATGGCGACGACACAGTGGAGATCTATTATTACAAAGAATCGGTGTTTTCAAGAAACTCAGGTGGACCAGTTACTATAACGAATATTCTAAATTTCACTAATAATAAATTAGAATCCTTGGAACAAGGAGAAGAAATAGATCCGCAGAAGTTTAATACCACAACAATTATAAAAGAGAAAGAAAAAGATTAGGAACAGTTTCTTTCCAAAGATATCGGCTGCTAAATTCCTACGGCAGCCAATATTCATTTCCAACAAGCACCTCTATCTTTAAGGGCATATCCCTGATTAGTCACCTCACTTTCTTCCAATGGCTTCAAATCTTTTGCTACGATCTGACGAATCGTCGCCGTTAGTAATTATTAATTTTTTCCATCATCTTTTTTAAAACTTTAACCAAATAGACTTTGTCAACAATTTCAGGATTATAAGACTTGCTGCGCATAGAGGATGGCGAAATGGAATGACGTTGATTAGTAGAAAGGTAAGGTACGATGGCTTGGAACACCATACTCAACGATTTGGCTTCCACCAATCGAAGCTCATCAATTACCCTGATGAACACAGCCAGTTGATCAACCGTCAAATTACACAGCACTTTGTTGGTTACTCTTTTCTCAAAGGCCTGCCTTTTGGGTGGATCCAAAGGAATATCTAAAGAAATCTCATATTGATAACAATTTTTATAAAAAGCAATTTCTTGTTCAAACCAATTATTGATAAAATTATCGACGGAAATATATTTAGGGTTTAAAATCACAAAAGGTTTGCGATGTAACTGTTTAAATGCTTTATACATCTCCAGTATGCGCATAATTCGCAGTTCTTTGCGATCAAATTGGCGTACAGAAGCACCAATCCCGGCAACTAAGGCATCCATAAATTCTTTGCTATTGAAATTCATGTAAATTAGGGCCTTTTCCAATGGACTAAAAAAAATTACATTTTCCGAATAATCCACTTCCTTTAATCGGCAGGTTAGATCAAGTTTATAAGAAATAGATCTTTTATTGCGTTCGAAGGATAGGTTTTCGGCCTGCACAAAGTGTTCTAAACGTTTAAATAAGATTTCACCAACAAGCGTTTTTGGTAAGATCTCTTGCAGTTCACTCGTTCGTACCCGGAGTGTCTCCATTGCCCTTTTCATCGCATTTTCGGGCATTTTAATGTCATCCCCAATAAAGCGACTGAAATTTTCTTCAAAAAAAACATTAATAGCCTGCAAGCAATCCTTTAATTTCGCAACAATCATCTCCACAGGTGCAGCTACGGGCTCATCATTACTATTCCTTATATTGATTAAATTAATCATCTGCATCAATTGCTTATAATGTTGCTGCAAATAATGACAAATCTCCATTTCCGATTCTAACGAAAATGCTCTTTCCTTCATCCGGAGTTGCATGGCTTGATATTCCTGCTCAATTTCCTCGCACACAGCGACAGCTTGTTGTGATTCTTTGCATAAGGGAATCACCCCTTCATTATTGCGTAGATCACTCAGTAGCTTATCAAAATAAACAAGTTCATAATTTGTATTCTTTTCCATTGAATGTTCTTTTTTTCGACTGCCAAATTTGACATCATCGACCCGATTTTAAGACACAAGCATAGCTACCCAATGCAAATAGTAGGTTAAGAACTTCATCTTAATTAAAATGATTAAATACGGCTAATCGAAGGTTTATATTTAAAATTACACAACATTATTATGAACAAAATCACGAAAACCGGGATAGATATTTAAATCCCCCACATCCAATTTTTTGTCCACATATTTTAAACTCACCAAATTCTTGGCGTAGGAATGAAAGAAATTGATATTGAAAACATATCCTTGGTGACATTGCTTAAACCATTTCCTGGGCAATATTTCCAAAACTTTTGCAATGGATGAATTAGCTAACAAGGGTTCCTTTTGATCAATTTGGTGAATTAAGACCTTCCCTCTGCTGGTTTCGATATAAATAATATTTTTAAACCATAAAGCTTTTTTTGCAAATCGATGTGGTCCTTTTATTTGGAAAAAATCATAACTATGATCCAGCGATTCATCATCATTAATTTCTGGAAAGGCCAACCTTAATTCATCATCCAATCTCCTTAAAGCTACCTGAAGTCGGGTCTGACTGACCGGTTTTAGAATAACATCCACTACATTAACATCATATCCCGGGTCTTCATAATGCTGGTGAGCCGTATTAAGAATAATCTTTGCCTTTATCCTAGGTAAAGCTTTCATAAATTCAAACCCTGACATCTCCCCCATTTCAACATCCAAAATAATTAAATCGACCTGATTGACACGCAAGTATTTTAAAGCTTTAAAGGGGTCTTGAAAACTTGCTTCAATAGCCACATATTCAATTTTTTTAAACAATGTTACTAAATGGTCGATGCTACCCTTTTGATCATCAACAACAATTGCATTCCATTTCCTCATTGCACGTAGTATTTATTCGTTAACACCTTAATATCTATTTCAAAAGAATTGTCATTTTGATTGAACTCCAAGGTATAACTATCCTCAAAAACCAAATCAAATCTCTTCTTCAAATTATCCAAACCTAATCCGTGACTTTTTAGTGTATTTAAACCCTTTGACACCTTATTCCCAATATAAATGGCGTAGCTATCACGCAACACATCTATTTTAATTTGTAAGGGGTATAAAGGATCGTACGGGTCACCATGTTTAAATACGTTCATGACCAAAGACACTAAAGTAGTTGGGGGAATGGGTACAGATCTAATATTCCCAGCAATAACCCATTCTACATAAATAGGCTCCCTCGATACTTGCTCCTGAATAGCAATATATCGTTTAGTAACAGCAATCTCATCGACCAACAATACCGTTTGAGGTCCATCAAATCGAAAAGCATCCATAAAATAATTCATGACCTCATACATTTCCCCGACCTGTACTTTCATCGGAAGATCCGTGTCCATCAGTTGCGATTCCCAGTCTTGAAATACATTCACTAACATGTGCGGAGAAACCTGAGCGGACAGAACTTTATATTCTAAATCTTTTCTTTGTGCTTCTTCCTCCATTTTTTTGGCGAGCGCATCTAACTTAGCCTGAACAGCATTTACTTTATACCGATATTGGGAGGCCAGAACAGCCCAAAAAGTAAAATGTCCCATAAAAATTAAGCAAAGTTGTAAAAATTCGCCCTGATTAAATTCTCGACTTTGAACTAAGTACCCGCCGTACATAACCCCCCAACCATTCCAACCATAAGTAAATAAATAAACCAGACCAGCACAAAAACCATAAAATGACAATAAAAATAAGACGCCTAAAACAAATCGACGACGACCGAAGAAATCTCTAAGCAGATAAGAAATGACATAAAATACCATTGCGAAAAATGGTAGGGAAAGTAAAACCATACTGAAAGAAATCTCATCATTTCCCAATTTATTTAACACGTAGAAATAAATAGCATAACTTAACCAAAACCAGATATGATGTTTTATTTTTTCGTATATATTACGGATCATATCGGAAAAGTTTATTGTTTAGTTAATATTTAGGTCTTTAATCAGGATTTAATATATTAAATTAACTTATGATTACAAAAAATATTTCATTAAACTCCCATACTCCTTATCAGATAACGGATGTATGCGGTAACTAAACCGGTCAATCATGCCTTTATTCTCGCCGTGAAAAATGGGAAAAAGACGTTCAGCTTTACTCCAACTTAAAACATCAGAATGCGGGATAGAGTGAACATGGAGATAAAACCAAGCTTCCCACATAAAAGGCTTTTGCATTAACTGTTTAGCAAATCTTTTATAGATGTCTTGAATAGTTGACTGCACGAAGTCCACCCTACGACTCAGCAAATCTCTTTTGTAACATGCTAACCAAAGAATTCCCGTAGGTTCATTTAGTTTTTCCGATTGCTCTAAAAGTAAATTTACCGGCATCTCCAACAAATACGCTATATCAAGAAAACCAGCGCGCACTTGTAATTTCGAATTCAAAAAGTCTACCGACTGTAATTTGGCCTGCTGTGCAACAGGTTTTAACCCTCTTCCCCCATCGGCATACACAAATAAATGAATACCAAAGGCTTGCATTTTCTTAATTTTAAAAATTAACTGCGGATCTTCCGCTTGTAACAGATACATTCGCCCATGAGACGCTGCTTGCATCTGGCAACCAATATCTTTTGCAGAGCTGCCCAACATTGATCGATAGTATTCTTTATACGTTTCAAAAATATCCGCAGATAATAAGACGGCAACAGAGATTCCTTGCGCTAACAATCGCAATGGAAGCGTTCTATAAGATCCATAGTGAAAAGTGACAAACAAACAAGCGGTCCCATGAAAAGATTCGAAAAATAAAGCATCAGCTGGTTCCGGCTCAACCCCGACGCGAAGATCTAAGTTTGACTGTTTCACAACATAATCACGGAGCTTCTCATAAGAATTGATCACCTTGTTCATATCCTGTTGGTGCAACACATGCCGGACATTTGATGAAAAATAAACAAATTCATTCCACTCCTCCATAGTCATTGTATCATACATTGACTTTAATCGGTCTTTCATAATTATTCATAACTAATCAAATTCTAAACAGAAAGAACTTTTCAACTAAAATAATTTAATGGGCAGAAAAACAAGCGTGCAGGATTGATCTCTGCACGCATAGTGTTGATTAGAAAGGCACAACAATAATACATTTCCTACCTAGTGGACGATCAGCGATAGAGTTCATCATTTCTTCCATTGAAACTGGCGTATCTGAAATCATATCGAACAGGTCCATGATTAGTGATAATTCCATGTTTATAATTCGAAATAGTAAAAAAATCTCCGATCTCGCATCGGATGTACGGCTTCTGGCCATGAAGACTTATAATTGATCAATCCAAAGTTGCAGCTTAAAATTAAGAAGTCCAAAAAACAGTATCAATCTGTCTTATACGAGGGTTAAGAAGGTCATTGACTAAAATTTCTGCCTCAAACGGGAGTTTGTCATAGGCAAAAAGCATTATGATATTAATTAATTAAGCAACAAGCTGGTTTTTAGAAACTTAATAAAAACAGACAACTATAGGCACTGTCCAAATATATTCATTTTCAGTAACTTATGTACGCAACAGCTAATCGCATAGAATAATTATTTTATTCCCTAAACGACCATCGATTAGGAAAACAGATAATCTAAGAAGCAGCTATGAGACCCACGAGTGCGAGCCTCATAAACTGCTAATTCTCATTAAACAAACTGAAAAACAATTTTAAAAAAATTCAAACTTCACTTCAGCAGCCATCTCTAACTGATCAATAACAGAATGAACTCACCTAATATTGTCTACTACTACTTAACAAACAAGCGATTTAACGCTTAACATTATTACAACAATTAACATGAAAATTTGCACTTGGTTATTGGATTCATAACGCATAGACAACCCATTCCAATCTTAAAAAACTGGCCATTGGTGTGTAATGCTTGCCATTAAGAAAAAAATAGCTTAGATTTAAAGTGAACAAAAATCGTCATACTATTGATTAGGGTAATGGCAAAAATTATTGCATACAACTGATTGTCTAATGAACAGCGTAGTTAACATAAAAGAAAGTTTTGTTAGTTTACGCTATTTGCAATAGCTGGTCCTAAACCTTTTCCTTTTTTTAACAGATGCTGAGGTGCAGAATCCTAATAAGGTGGACATTTTAAATTCTTATACAACGATTTTAAGATAGGGCAAGATGCAGAACCAGACATTCTTTCACTAGCGATAATGGATTCGTACATTTTAAATATCATAATTTTTCGTTTATATGGTCCTTGTCTATTAGAAAAACAAGGAATAAAAATATCAAATAGGATGACTCTATTTTTTAAAAAAACCACTGAATATTTACACAGTTAAGTGGGTCGTTCCTAATTACTAAGACAAATATACAAACATAATATAAAAAACAAAAATTTTTCGACTAAATAACTTTATGCATAAAACAGAACCCAAAGTTTTAAAAATATATCGAACAATTTTACAAAAATACATGAACCGTTTCGGGTTAGAATCGGTGGACATTGCTTTTCTAGCCAGATCAACAAAATCTAACATCAATTCCGTATTAGATAGCAAGACAAGTATTGGGCTAGAAACCATGGAAGCCATCTCTAATATATTTAACCTCCCCTATTATGAATTTGGCAATCCTAACCATCCTATGCCAACGCTTAAGTCCTTACCGGAAAAAACCCGACAAAGAATCATCTTTCGGAAAAAAGAAGGCCCTCACATAGAGTTGACTTACAATTCACTCAGTATTAATGATAAAATAATCCTTGTTTTATCAAAATATCAGATGAACCAGCTTTTTCTAACGGAAGAAATTATGCATGAAATCAAAATAGCATTCCCAGATGATCCGATCAACACCACATTAATTGGAGATCGTCTGAAAAAATCATTCCAAGCCTACGTTCAAAAAACCGATGAACAAGCACCTTCTCGAGTTGGTCGTGGTCGCAAACCCTATTTTTATAAAGTGATTGCCTCCCTACCTCATACCACCATTTCAGCTGCCAGAGAAGCTATTAACACCGAGTGGAGTAAAAATTATTAAAGCTCATTTGTTCACGGTCCATCAACGTTAACGCCTCAAAAATATCAAAAAAAATGCGCGTATACGGTTTAATTCACCAAAACTGACGAAGAACCACGATGTCATTTCGTTGAACGACGTAGTCCTAAAAAACATTATGAAGTATCGTTGTTAGATCCGGATCATGAGTGGTCTTTCTTCAGCCTTATTTTATATACCCTTTAAAAAGGCATCATGTCATGCCCGTCATTTCGTTAAACAAGGAGAGGTGTTACCATTAGGTGAGTTTGCGACCTTGAAGCCCAACCCATAACCTTTAGCGTGGGTGGGCAGGCATTCACAATGATGTTAATTCTCCAATAGCATATAAGGGAAGATTGTCCATCCAGGACTGCTGCCTGAAATCGGACATAGAAGTTCGTATAGCGAGCTTTGGGCTATACTTATCCACGTAGGTTTGCAAACTTTTCGCCTTGAGATTTTCTTCGGCTTTTACCTCTATTGGAATAATACGGTTGTCATACTGCACCAGAAAATCAATTTCTGCTGTTGCATTTTCTGCTGACCAATAGTAAACATTTATTTCTTTTTTTGTTTTCAACTGCTGTAATACATATTGTTCGGTTAAGGCCCCTTTAAACTCTTCGAATAGCATATTTCCCTGCAAGAGGGTTTTTACGTCAATATCCCCCATGGCTGCAAGCAGACCAACATCGACCAAAAACAATTTGAAAGCACTTTGGTCCTCGTAAGCTTTCAACGGTATCGCTGGTTTATTTACACGGTATACTTTATGGATAAGGCCGCAATCAATCAACCACGACATAGCAAGTTCATATTCTTTGGCACGTGAGCCATGTTTGATTAAGCTGTAAATAAACTTTTTATTCTCTTTTGCCAATTGAGAAGGAACTGAATTCCATAGCATTCTGATTCTGGGTACAATTTCCGTCGGAGCATGTTTGGCAAAATCTTGTTCATATGCCTCCAAAATACGCTTTTGTATGACTCTTATTTCTTTAAAATTTTCCTCTTGTGTAAAAGCTAGAACAGCTTCAGGCATACCGCCTACATAATAATATTGTCGCAGTAAGTCAATAAATCTACTTTTATATAGTTTAATTATACCCCAGTCCTTGCTTTTCAACAAATCCACCAATGATTGCTCACCTTTAGCAATTAGAAACTCAATATAGTTTAGAGGATATAAGTCTAAAAAATCTACTTTACCAACAGGAAAGGATGTCTGCCTGTTCAATGCGACACCAAGTAATGAGCCCGCAGAAATGACATGATATTCCGGCGCATTCTCATAAAAGTATTTCAATGAGGTCAATGCTCCAGGCGCCTCTTGCACTTCATCGAATACAATTAAAGTATCTTCTGGCCTTATCACTAATCCTGTTTCTATTTGTAATACAGTAATGATTCTGTCAATGTTAAAATCTTGCTCAAAAATCCCTTTAAGCAACTTGTTACTCTCGAAATTCACATAAGCAATTTGTGCGTACTCCTGTCTGCCAAAAGCCTTCATTAACCATGTCTTTCCGACCTGACGGGCACCACGGATAATGAGCGGTTTCCGATTTTTATTTGTTTTCCAAGTTACAAGATCTTTTAACTCATTTCTATACATATGTACTTCCTCTTTACAATTATAAATATACACATATACCTTCGTATTATTGTATGATTTTACATTTTATCAAAGGAATTTTTGTGGAATGTTACATTTATACTAAGGAATATGGAAAATCACAAACTGTTGAACCCCCACTGCTTCTATAAAAAATGACAAGGATTTAGGTGACAAAACTACGGTACAATTTCTTGAGTAACTGTTGTACCCAAATTTGTTTTTGTTAATCCAACATGTACTCGCATGACTAACTTTACTTGATCAAAATCTGTTTTAATCAAACGCAATCAGAATGAAACGTGAAAATGAACAGTTTATTCATCCCTGTAATTAATCTAATTCTTCGGTATTTTTTTATGCAAAAAGCTGTACCCTTTCGAATGTAATTTTTATTCCCCATAGCTAGTATTTACCTTTAAATCAACAAAGTATATAGAATAAATAAAAAGAACTATCCTATAACAATGGACTTCCTTTAATAGTATGTATGGCTATTTTTTCACCTGATAAACTAAAAGTATGAAAAAAAAAGAATCACGACCATCACAAGAGCAGTATGTAAAACGAATATTCACCTACGTATCGCAAACACATTATCAACAATTATTGGCCGACCAAAAAAGCTCAAACTGTCCAAGTCTAAGTCAATATTTCCGAATTATTCTCAGTGGTCACAAAGAAAAAATCACTTATCGAGATTTAAATGAAGAGCAAGCGCTGTATATGATGAATAATCTTGCCGTCCGCACCAAGGAATTGTCAAAGAAAATGGATGAACGCCTTTTAACCAATGGACTTCCTGATCATTCCTTGATAGTCGCGCAAAAGGAAGTGAGAAACTTATTAATTGAAACCAACGATATCTTAAGAAAATTAGTAACATTATGGTCTCTAAAATACACCTTAGTCAAAACATCACCAAAGCGCTGATGTATAATGAAAAGAAAGTGGAATTAGGTCTGGCTAAGTGTGTGATCGCTGAAAACATGATCCTTTCACCAGCGGATTTAACCACGACTATGAAAGTGAATTTACTGAACCTTTGGTCCACGATCAATGCCAACATAACAAATAATGCCGTGCACATCAGTATAAGCTTTCATCCACTTGATCAGCATATTATCACGATTAAACTAACTGAAATTGCGCGACAGTTTATGACGATGATCGGTTTTGGAAAACAACCTTATTTGGTTTATCAGCATATGGACACTAGCATCCCACATGCCCATATTGTAACCACCAATGTCCAGTACCCTAGCGAAAAAGGGATTGATCAACACTATATCATTTATAAGAAATTCCTACCCGCCAATCAGGCAATAGAAAAACAATATAATCTAATTACCACTGAGCAAGCCATTAAACAGAAACCCAACAGCTTTGCTGTTCCAAGCAAACATATTTCCTATGGCCGCGTAGCCACAAAGCAGGCTATGGAAGAAGTTATATGTTTTATGCGCGAAAACTATTCATTCACCAGTCTAACCGAATGGAACGCCTTGTTATATATTTTTCATGTGAAAGCGATCCATTTAGCGGAAAACAATAAGAGATTACAGGCAGGATTGATGTACAAACTATTAGATGAAAACATGAAACCCATCGGCGTTCCACTGTTAGCGAGCAAACTTAGTACAAAACCAACATTGCAGAACCTAGGTGAATTTTTCAAAAAAAATAGCATTAGTCGTCATGAGCAGATCGCAAAAATAACGGTAGAACTCACTCTTTTAAACGGGGAAGATCTGGATAAAAAAACCTTAGTTGATGGGCTTGCGCTGCAAGGCATAGACCTTATCCAACTTCGACAAAACAGCAAATCACCTCTGGAATCAGTTTACATTGATCATCACAATCGCTTCGCCATGGATGAAAAAAAATTGGATCAAGAATTCCATCTAAAAAACCTGATTCGAAAAGAAACAAAGCTGACCCGTCAGACGATGCCCTTGCGAAAAATGAAACAATTACGACACGGAAAGACCATCAGGTGAATACAGGAGAAAATCAACAAGCCATTAGAAAAATTATAGACCTATCACGATTTATTTCAGTTGGTTTATTGCTACTTCATTTCTATAACGTCGGTTATACGCTATTTGTCAGTATAGGGTTTAGCAATTTCGCTACAGATTGGATATTGGCTAAAATCAGCCAAACAGGGTTGTTTATATCTTTTCACCGAGCAAAATTCCTTTCTATTTTATTTCTGATGATAGCCGTTTTGGGTAGTGACGGCAAAAAGGAAAAAGAATTTACGTTTCATCAAGCCTTCTCCAACCTATGTTGTGGTGGTTTTCTCTTTTTAGGCAGTGGAATTATTTGGATTGGTCATTGGAATCTACTGTATAACCTTAGCCTTTATATAATACTATGCACCGCAGGATACCTGTGGATTGTCCGGGGATTTTCATTAATAAAACGAATTCTTGTCAAAAAATTACGAAACAACGATATATTTAATCGGTTAAATCAAACCTTCCCGCAGCAGGAACAGCTAATTCAGAATGAATACTCTGTCAATCTCCGTGCAAAATATCGGTTAAAAGATCGCGTAAGAAATAGTTGGATTAATATTAACAATCCTTTTAGAGGCATATTAGTCTTAGGAAACCCGGGTTCTGGTAAATCCTATTTTGTCATTCGACATATCATATCCCAACACATTAAAAAAGGATTTTCGATGTTTGTATACGATTTTAAATACGATGATTTGACCAAAATTGCTTATCACCACTGGAAAAATCAACCATCAAACCCAAGCAACCCAACCGCATTTTACAGGATAAACTTCGATGATTTAAATCGAACACATCGTTGCAACCCTTTAGACCCCCTAGCGATGACGGATATTAGTGATGCCGCTGAATCAGCGCGCACCATTTTATTGGGATTGAATAGAGAATGGATACGCAGGCAGGGAGATTTCTTTGTGGAATCGGCCATCAATCTGCTAACGGCTGTGATATGGTATTTGCGGTGTTATGGAAATGGTGCATATTGTACGCTACCACATGTTATTGAACTTATGCAGCAGGATTATGAACGTTTATTTACTTTATTACGAACGGAGAAAGAAATCGAGGTGCTCATCAATCCCTTTGTCAATGCATATCTCCATAATGTGATGGAGCAACTTGAAGGTCAGGTTGCCTCCGCAAAGATTGCTTTAGCGCGCCTTTCCTCGCCTCAAATATATTTTGTGCTTTCCGGAAATGATTTCACCTTGGATATTAATAATCCAAATGCTCCAAAAATCGTTTGCATGGGCAATAATCCACAAAAAATCCACATATATGGTGCCGTATTATCCTTATATGTAAACAGACTGATTAAGCAAGTAAACAAAAAAGGAATGCAAAAATCCAGTCTGATATTTGATGAATTCCCAACACTTTATATTAATAATATTGATAGTTTAATTGCCACGGCTAGAAGTAACCTGGTCTCTACCTGCCTGGGTATCCAAGACATCAGTCAACTAAGAAAGGATTATGGCAGGGATCAAGCTGAGGTGGTGATGAATATTGTTGGGAATATAATAAGCGGACAGGTATCAGGCGAAACTTCCAAACAACTCTCGGAACGTTTTGGGAAAATTATGCAGGAAAGAGAAAGTATTTCCATCAATACGCAGGGCACCACTATTAGTCAATCCCATCATTTGGATTTGGCTATACCTTCCTCCACCGTGGCCTCGCTTTCTTCTGGCGAATTTGTGGGTATTATGGCCGATGACCCGACACAGCCAATTGCCTTAAAAACGTTTCATGCACACCTTATCAATGACCATAAAGCACTCAAAAAGGAGGAGCAGGAATTTGGCGAAATTCCAATCATTCAACTCATAGAAGATGGCCGAATTCAGACTAATTTTCTGAATATAAAAAATCAAATTAAAGAGATGACGGAACAGGAGCTTATCCGAATAGCCAGTAGCCCACTATTAAAACATCTGTTAATTAAAAGAAACAAAGCTTAAAACAATCTCGCCAGTAGGGAGCTGTTTTCTTTATTCGTCATCAACTCTTTATCCTCTTTCTTTTTATCTAGATAACCGCATAAATGAAGCACCCCATGAATAATGACCCGATGCAATTCATCGCGCTGGGTCACGCCAAATTTTGTTGCATTATCGTCAATTCTATCAATGGAAATAAAAATGTCACCAGCTATGGTGTCTTGACTTTCAGAAGAATCAAAAGTCACGATGTCAGTGAAGGTATCATGATCCAAATACTGTTTATTGATCTCCAATAAATAACTATCTGAACAGAAAATAAAATTAAGCTCGCCTATGCGTTTGAAACCTTCCGCTTTAATAATAGAAGCAATCCATTGACGTACCTTTTGTTTTTCCTTCAGGGTGAAATCAATATCTTCTGAAAAAAATTGTATATCATTAAGGGCCATATAATTATCCTTTACTGTCCATGTATGTTTGCATAATCAGGGTTGCAGAGACTGCATCCACGAGTTTCTTATCTTGCCTTTTATTCTTTTTTAATCCAGATTCAGCAATTACCCGGGTGGCAATTTTTGATGTAAAACGTTCATCGACTTCCACAACCGAAATACCTGGAAAACTAGTTTTTAATTTGCGTATGAACCCCCGAACATGCTGCCAAGATTCAGAAGGTGAACCATCGAGTTGCACAGGTTTCCCAACGATAAAAGTTTCCACTTGTTCTTTTGACAAATAATCGGCAATAAATGTCCAAATATCGTTCGGGTGTACGGTAGTCAGGGCTGTGGCAATAATCTGCAAGCTATCACTCACCGCAACACCGACTCTTTTGGTTCCGTAATCAAAAGCCATTAATCTCATGCAACTATTTTTTACAAAAGTACAATTTAAGTTTCGTTATACTCCACTTCTAAACTTCACAAAATATCTATACATTTGATAGAGATAAATAAAGATGAGAATAGTAATTTACGTGATTTTAATGAGTTTGCCCTTTCTGGGTTATAGTCAGGAGTATGCCCAAGAAATAGCGATATATCGTCAAAAAACAATCGCAGAATTTAAGAAAAATAAACATGGTCCTATCAACGAAGACCAAACGAATTTTTTATCGTATTATCCCGTGGACGTTAATTACCGAGTGCAAGCGCAGGTAGAATTATTATTCAATGAACCTACCTTCCGGATGCCTACATACGATGGCACGTCCAATGAATATAAACGATACGCGTTATTACATTTTGTTTTGAATGGGAAAGATATTACGCTGACGGCCTATCAAAGTGTAGCCTTATTTCAAAATCCAGTTTATCAAAATCACTTATTCCTGCCATTTACTGATCTCACCAATGGCCAACAAAGTTACGACGGAGGTCGATATATAGATTTAAATAGCCAAGACATTATTGATGGAAAAATCACCATCGATTTTAATAAAGCTTATAACCCCTATTGCGCGTACAGCAATGGGTATCGTTGTCCAAAACCGCCAAAAGAAAATGATATTAAAGAATTAATTCCTGTCGGCGAAAAAAAATACAAAGGATCTAAAAACGAAAGAACTGTCAACAAAAATATGGCAAAGAATTTTAACGAAACCGAGCAAAAAATCATCAATGCAGCAGATACCAATATACTGATGCATGTTTATCAGATTACCAATGAAGAAGAACTGGCCGTCTTAACAAGTCCCTCTCAAGATATCAAACACGATGATCCATTACTTGACAAGTTAGCTGCCAGAATGCTGCTAACGGTCAATGATCCAGAACATGCCGGTGTAGGCATTGCTGGTCCTCAGGTAGGTATCAATAAAAATGTAATTTGGGTACAACGACTGGACAAGGATGATGCGCCATTTGAATTTTATCTCAACCCAAAAATCTTATGGCGATCCAAATTAACCCGCGTTGGTCCAGAAGGTTGTCTCTCTATCCCAGATTTAAAACAAGATGTTAACCGCAGTTATGCAATTAGGTTACAGTATATAAACAGATCCGGAGAAGTAATTGAGGAAAATATCGAAGGATTTACAGCTGTTATTTTTCAGCATGAAGTCGATCACCTGTACGGAATTCTATTCCCAGACCGTATAGAAGAACAAACCGAAAAAGAACTTGTTCCCTTAAAGGATAAGATCAATTTCTTAATTGAAAAAGGAAGTACAACACCATAACTTTTTAAGGATCAAACTGAAATCGATAAACACTTTAAATCTCTAAAAACGATCCCATAAATTAAGCTCTTTTACATAGCGTCACTACTTAGTTCACTTGATAGCAACAGACAAGAAACAACATAATTAGTTAAAAATGAAAATAGCTCTTGCATCTCCATTATTCCCACAATCTATACTTCAAGGATTAGAAATGCTGGACGCATTGACCTCAGATGCTGCCTCCAAAGGTGCAGAAATTATTTGTTTCCCCGAATCCTTTTTGCCAGGTTATCCTGGTATGGGTTATCCTATGGAAGACCGAAGGAAAGAATCTTTACAGGAGGCATTACGCAAAGCCATTTTAGTTGCAAAAAAACATAGTATAGCCATAATATTACCGATGGACAACTATATTGATGGAAAATTGTACAATGTCGCCTTTGTGATAGATAAGGATGGCAAGTTATTAGGATCACAGACTAAAAATCAATTAGATCCAAGTGAAGATAACATTTGGACTGCAGGTGAAAAACGTCAGTTGTTTGAAATTAATGGCTTAAAATTTGGAATAACTATATGCCATGAAGGTTTTCGCTATCCAGAATCTGTTCGCTGGTCCGCTTTTAATGGAGCTCATATAGTATTTCATCCACATTTTTCAGGTAGTAATGAAAAAGGAAAAATTTTAAAAAGTTTTGGTGCAATTGAGAATCCTTACTATGAACGGGCTATGATGATGCGAGCTTTAGAAAATACCATTTACTTCGCTAGTGTAAATTATTCTTCCAAGTTTCAGGAATCAGCTTCCGCTATTATCTCTCCAGATGGCTCCTGTATTGGACATCAACCTTATGGTGTAGCGGGTATATTGGTAAGTGATATTGACCTCAATAAGGCTACGGGCCTACTGGCAAAACGATTCAAATCACATTTATTTTTGTAGTTAGTAGTACTAAAAATAAACTATTTTTCCTTGAATTTCATTTACTATGAAAACATGCTGCAATAAGAAATAATAGCTTTTATTGATTAAAAATCAATAAAAGCTATGGGTTTTACACGGCATTAAATAAAAAATCAGCGCCTACTATAAACAATTCGAGGCACTTAATTATAAGCAATTATAAAATCCCCCCGCCTAGCATTAAGCGGAATAAGCCGAAAAATATTGCCACCACACAAATAATTATTCCACCTTTAGATTTTCCGATAATCGAGAAAACTAACCCCAAAATTGCAAATGGAATATTAAACCAATTTAACCAACCCAGTAATGGAATCATCCCTAACAACATTCCGATAATGGCAAGAACGCCAAATACACGACCAAGAATTTTCATAAAAAATAGATTAATAAAGATTATAATGAATTAGATTGTTGATTAACTTAAATACATGATTGAGTGTGTCTAAAAATTAACTCGTTTAAGTTAAATAAAACTGTTGATTTGTGAAAATTAAATTAAAACCGGTTAACACCCTGTTATTTAAACCCTACTTCTTAGAATGCGTTGTTTGCTTACCTTTATAGTAGCTATCGCGAAAATAAATGTTACAATTGGAGTAAGTTTCATTTAGTAAAAAAAAATTATCATTTATTTTTTTGTGCAAAAGTAGCATTTTCGACAACATATTTCTCGTGATAGTGACAAATAAAATCCTGTGAACAAATTATGCTTTATTTTGCTCGTCACTGAGCAAATCACCCTATTCTTTAAAGGATGTTTTAAGGAACCTCACTTAGTAAATTATTTTGCGAGTAGACGTGCTAATGAAATGGATTAAAAAACACCTAGAATTATACATAATTAATTCTCACCGTTAGGAATTAAAAAAAATAATCAAATCTAAAATTAAAAAAAGACAAGAAAACACAAAAACAATCGGTTGTTCTAGTATTATTTTCATACTTTAGGGTAACCAAAAAGTCAGACCCTACCATCTGATTTATAAATTATAGACACATGCAAACCCTAAGTAATGTATCCAGCGGAACAGTTCAGATCATTGATCTTACTTCTGTATGCCCGCACTTCCCTTTTCTGCCCGTTACAGATGACCCGCGTAATACCGCGCCAGTTTCCTTGCGCCTACAGAGGAAGCCCCCAGATTAAAACCACATCAAACACAGATTTAAAATACAATTAGCGAGTATCGCTGACAGTCATTAACCCTATTAATAAACCACATGTATGAACGTTAACCTGCTTGCACGATATATTATCCTGCTTACATTATTACTGACCTCTTTATCAACATTTGCCCAAACAAAAACAGTTTCGGGAAAGGTAACAGATGAAAAGGGCAGTCCGATAGCCGGCGCTACCCTAAAAATTAAAGGGAGCACCGTTGCCACCTCCTCCGGGACTGATGGTACATTTACCTTGGAACATACCGTTGACTCGGCAGTTTTAGAAGTCACTTATATCGGGTATCTTACCCAAGAAATCCCGATAAGCTCAGATCAATTAACAATAACCTTGCAACCGAGTACAGGCCAAGACTTAGACGAAGTTGTGGTAGTTGGATATGGTACGGTACGTAAAAAAGACTTAACTGGATCTATCGTTTCCATCAATGAAAAGAATTTTAACAAAGGAATTGTCACCAATCCTGATCAATTGATTCAGGGAAAGACCCCAGGCGTTATGGTGATCAATAACACAGGTCAACCCGGTGGATCCGTAACGGTCCGCATACGCGGAAACTCATCCATTCGGGCGGGTAATAATCCCTTGTTTGTATTAGATGGCGTTCCTATGTCGGGAAACTCGCCTTTACCTAGTGGGCGTGGCGATTTCGCTTCCGACCGAGGTAATCCTTTGACCTACCTGAATCCTGGAGACATTACCAGTATGGATATACTAAAAGACGCTTCAGCAACCGCAATATACGGTTCACGGGGAGGAAATGGGGTTATACTAATTACCACTAAAAGAGGGAAACCAGGTGAACCAGCCATCTCAGTAGGCGTTTCAAGTGGAACCTCTAGGATGCGTGAATATCCACAAATATTAGACGCTAATCAGTTCAGAGATGCCGTAAATTACTATACCCCTGATGAAATAGATGATGTCGATTTTGGAGGAAACGAGGATGCTTTTAAAGCGATTTCCCGTCATGCAATCACTCAAAATTACTATGCCGATATAGCCGGCGGAACAGATAATGGACGATACCGTTTGTCTGGTGGTTATATGGACCAACAGGGTATTATCATCGGTTCACAATTAAAAAAATACACCACAAACTTTACCGGAAATTTCCGTTTTCTGGAAAGTAAAAAACTTGGATTAGACTTCGCTTTGTTTGCCACACAAATGAATAATAAATATGCGCCAGTCAATGCCATGGTGGGTTCCCAAGGAAATGTAATCTCACAAGCCTTGCAGTGGAATCCCACACGCCCCTTACGAGATGAAAATGGCGAGCTAACCTTTGTTAGTTCTACAACGAGGAATCCATTGGCGAGTATTGAAGCATTCAAAGATCAAGCAGTTACCAACACCATTGTTGCCAACATCTCTCCTTCGTACAAAATCACGAATGACTTAGAGTATAAGATGATGTATAGTGTAATGCGACAAATAGGTAAGCGAAAAGGAATGTATCGTGCTGGAATAATTAATCCAAGTGATGCCAACAACGAAGAAGCCTTTATCTCCAATAACGCAGAGACTAATATTCAAATGACCCACACCTTGACGTTCAATAAACAAGTTTCGGAAAAACTAAACATCAATGCCGTGGCTGGGTATGAATATTTAAATTATGATTTTGAAAACAGCATGAGCTACGGTCGCGGATTTCAATATTTAGGCCTAGACTATTGGGATTATTTGCAATATACAGCCATAAATACGCGTGATATTGCCTCCTACCGAAGCCCAACCAACCAATTACAATCCCAATTTTTAAGAGGTGCATTTAATTACATGGATCGCTATTTATTAACAGCAACTGTTAGAAGGGACGGATCTACCAAATTTGGAAAAAACAATAAATATGCTATTTTTCCTTCCCTAGCTTTTGCTTGGAATATAGCCGAAGAAGAGTTTTTGAAAGGCAATGAAAACATCAATCAGCTAAAGTTAAGATTAGGTTGGGGTAAAACAGGAAATCAAGAATTCCCATCTGGAGCAGCATTAAATCGCTTCGTTTTTGGAACAGGCGTGTATAACCAAACTAACATTAAAAATGATGATTTGAAATGGGAAACGTCCACAACCTTCAATGCCGGCCTTGATTTCTCCCTATTCCAGAATAAAATTTATGGATCAGTGGATTATTTTCACAAAAGCACAACCGACGCATTATTTGAGCAGACGTTAGCACCTCCGGGACCAAGTGGCCGGATTTGGGTGAATCTCGATGGTCAGATAATTAACAAAGGGGTGGAAGTTGCCGTGACCGGCAATATCATCAATCAAAATGATTGGAATTGGGATCTTTCAGGGAACGTGACATTCCTACAAAACAGTGTGACTGGCTTGTTAGGATATTACGAGACCGCAGCTTTAAGAGGTCAAGGATTTTCCGGTGTAACTGGACAAAGAATGGTGAACGACCAACCATTGAATGTTTGGTACCTCGCTGAATATGAAGGAATCGATGCGACCACTGGACGCAGTTTATACAAAGGTTTGGATGGCAGTATCAGTACAGAAAATGATCCAGCAACCAATAAGTTTTACGTGAATAGCCCGAATCCAAGTACTTTAGCTGGTATTTCCACAAACGTAACCTATAAAAAAGTTAGTTTGGGCGTGAATATGAATGGTGCCTTCGGTCATTATTTATTTAATAATACCGCGGCTACTACTTTAGGGATTAGTAACCTTTCATCCAGAAATATCGGCCAATCATTTTTTGATACGAGCGTCAAAGAATCGACATCCAATTCTGCAGCCCCTTCGACTCGGTATCTGGAAAAAGGAGATTATTTGAAATTAGCCAATATGACCTTGGGTTATAAGGTAGGAAACATTGGAAAAGCACTTAAAGACGTAAACATCTCTCTAACAGGCCAGAACCTTTTCATACTTACAAAATATACTGGCTTTGACCCTGAAGTTAATACGGATGGCGCCTCAGGAGGAATTGCCTCTTTAGGTATCGAATATTTGCCATACCCACCTGCCAGAAGTATTTTACTGGGTGTTAATTTTTCACTTTAATTAATTGCGAACGACTATGAAATCAAAATATTTAATATATACAACGATCATGGCTGCGCTGATCTTTAATTCGTCCTGTACAAAACTTGAAGAAGAATTCAGAGGTGAACTAGAGGAAGGAAGCGGCGAGGTTGTTGATCCTGCGGCACTTTTAACTTCGTCCTATACAGCTTTTAATGTTCCTTACCAACAAGAGCAAAGGTGGGTCTTACAGGAAATATCGACAGATGCCGCTATGGCACCAACGCGCGGTGGGGACTGGGATGATAACGGAATGCACCGCTCGATCCACTTACATACCTGGAATGCTGACAATGGCTATATGAACAATACCTTTGTCAGTTTGGGCACCTTAATTTTCAATGCGACCAATGTATTGCGGTTTGACCCGAGCGAGAGACAAGCCGCAGAAGCCCGCTACATTCGTGCAGTAGGGATATTTGACTACATCGATTTATTTGGTGTAGCCCCAATTCGTGAGGGTGAGTCTTTAGACGATTACCGTATCCCACCTAAAGTTATGCAGGCGGATGAAGCGATGGATTATATTATCAGCGAAATTACGGCTATACTCCCTAACCTAGGTGAAGGAAGTACAAAATCCGCTTATGTAGCAAGCAAAAATGCAGCGAAAGTACTACTCATGAAAGTCCATTTAAACAGAGGTGTTTTTGCTAACCGCCAATCCCCTACTTTTGATGCGGCTGATATGAACAAAGTGGTCGAACTAGCCAAAGAAATTACTGGATCTGGTCTGTACGAAATATCGCCCGCTGGTAAATACTTCGATAATTTTGCACCTGATAATGACCAAAAATCCACTGAAAACATTTTCACCTTGTATAATCAAAATGGGGTACGTGGTGGCAATGTGGATCGTACCTGGAATACAATAGCGCATTATAACATGAATCCAGGTGGCTGGAATGGTTGGTGTACGTTATCTGATTATTACGACAAATTCTCCGATGAAGATGAAAGGCGAGGTATTTATTACAACTATCCTGCAGATACAACATCAAACAGAACAAAAAGCTTTAAACGCCAAAATGTAGGCTTCTTTGCAGGTCAGCAATATAATTGGTCAACCAATAAACCGCTAATGGCTAGAAATCCCGCCAATTCACCTTTACTATTCACCAGAGAAGTCACCATAAGAACCTCCGGTGCTACTTTAGAAACAGCTGGAATACGCCCAATGAAATATGCTTTTGATTATGAGAGTAATGGTCAACGTAATAATGACTGGGTGGTTTATCGTTATTCAGATGTATTACTGATGCAAGCTGAGGCGATATTAAGAGGTGCTACAGGAAGCCCTGCAGAAGCAACAGCATTAGTGAATAGTATACGCACCAAACGGGGTATACCTGCTTTAGGCACCATTACGCTGGAAAACTTGCTCGATGAACGCGCTAGAGAATTTTATTGGGAAGGTTGGAGAAGACAAGACTTAATTCGCTTTGGTGTATTTTTACAAGCATGGCAAGAAAAAGATGCTGATCCTGACCCTAAAACATTAGTGTATCCTATTCCAAGTCAACAAATTGCGGTAAATCCGAATTTAACACAACACGAGGGTTATTAAAAACAATAAATTTTCAAGATGTAGAAGTCTCCTTTAGAAAAAGGGGACTTCTTTCATTTAGGTATTAGTATTGTTTACTACACTAAACAATATATCATAAAAATTGTATAGTCTGCTAAACAAAAACAGCAAAAAAAAGCGTGCTATGAACCCTATCTTTCGACAAGTTCTTTTACCTCTTCACCATAGGCATCAGTCTGCAATTCCTTTATTTTAAACAGTTTAGCCCATCGCATAAAGGTTCCTATAAACACAATTCCCATGAGCAACATGGCAATTGCAGCTAAACTGGCTAATAAGTACTGTTGATTAGGTAAATAAATATCGAGAATTTGAACATAACCTGCCCAAAAAGTAATAATGGCCATAAATATGCCGGGAATAGCAGCACAAAATGCATAACGTTTTCTATTCATTCGAATTAACATCGTGGTACAGACAATTAAACCACAGGCTGCTAATAACTGGTTACTAATACCAAAAAGTGGCCAAATACTGCTTACGTTACCCGTATAAACTAAATATCCCCACATAAAAGTAAAGATCGCACTACAAAAAATAATGCCAGGCCACCATTTCTTATCCTTAAAAGCTGGAATAAAAGACCCTAACATTTCCTGTAAGAAAAAGCGTCCAACGCGGGTTCCAGCATCAATAGCGGTCAAAATAAAAACCGCTTCAAACATGATGGCGAAATTATACCAGTACGCCATAATATCACCCATAAAAGGAACCTTATCAAAGATGTGAGCCATCCCCACAGCTAAAGAAACAGCTCCGCCTGTTCGTCCATGCAAATCAACCCCTATCTTCTCTATAAAGTAGGGAAGATCAACCGCATGCAGTTCAGGGTACATCGCTAAAAATTGATCATAAGAGGCCACCGGTGTATTGATTGCAAAATAATCCCCCGGCATTAAGGTACAGGCTGCAATGAGTGCCATCAAGGCCACAAACCCTTCAACAAGCATCGCCCCATATCCCACAAAAAGAATTTCGCGTTCATTACCTATCATTTTAGGAGTAGTTCCTGTTGCAATAATGGCATGAAAACCAGAAATCGCCCCGCAGGCAATAACAATAAATATAAAGGGAAGTACCGGACCACCAATCACGGGTCCGCCCCCATGAATAAAATTAGTTAAAGCAGGCATTTGAATGGTTGGGGCAACAAAAATAATCCCTACTGTCAACATAATAATGGTACCAATTTTAAGATAAGTTGATAAATAATCTCGAGGCACAAGCAACAACCAAATCGGTAAAACCGAAGCTAAAAATCCATAAACCGCAATCGCTATCGAAATTGTTTCAATCCGCCAATTAAAAAGATTTCCTATCGATGGAATTTCCATTAGATGATGACCACCAATGATTGACACAACGAGCAACACTCCACCCAAAATACTGGCAAAAGTAACTGAGCCTTCTTTGTAACGCATAATTAGCCCCATGATAATCGCAATAGGCATGGTCAAAATAATAGTAAATAAGGACCAAGGTGCCTCATGCATAGCTGAAATACACGCTAAGGACAAACCAGCAAGCGTTAAAATCAAAATAAATAAAACCGCCAGACCGGTAATTGTACCAATTGATTTTGATATTTCTTTGGAAGCAATGGAAGCAAGGCTTTCTCCTTTATGCCGAATGGACGCAAATAGCACAACCATATCATGCACACCACCTCCTAAAACGCAGCCTATCAGAATCCATAATGCACCCGGTAGATAACCAAATTGCGCAGCTAAAACTGGACCTACTAAAGGGCCAGCAGCCGCAATTGCAGCGAAATGGTGCCCAAATAGTACTTTTCTATCCGTTTTCACATAATCCTGACCGTCTGCAAATTCCACCGCCGGTGTTATACGCTTGGCATTAAGTCTTAATACTTTATTAGCCAGAAAAATACCGTAAAAACGATAAGCTACCGCAAATAATAAAAGGGAGGTGAAAATTAATGTAAGTGCATTAATTCCATTTAAATCAATCATAATTTTATATTAGGTCGTCTCAAAACAGGTAATGCCTGGGGATGTCAAGCACATCCCCAAGTGCATAATTGCTTTATAAATTTATAAAAAATATGTCTTAAGCGTAACACCTCACTTCAAAAACACGTGCATTTTCGTCTTCATGTGCTTGCTTTGCGACCAAACGAACTTTATCAATATTAAGTCCGTCAAAACGATGGATTACTTTGCGTAAGATATTTTCTTCGATCTCTTGGCTCTTCACCAGATTACTACCTTGGTATAATTCCAACGTATAGACTTTTAGCATCTCAGGCTGTGGACCCCTTTTTTGGTTTTTCATTACCGAAGCCTCACCAGATAGGCGTAAATGCCTATTTAAGCCCGAGTCAAAAGTCACCTCCACGCTTGATACAGTTTGTGCTTTATCCCACACTAGATCAATGTACTGTGGACCTGCACTTAAGTTAGCGCGCCATTGATGACTATCACCATCTTGGACATCACGGTTAAAGCCATCGATTACCTTCTTGGCTTCGAACCCCTTTAATTCAGACGAAGCTGTCACGGTCGCTTGTCTAGCTAAATCCAATTTGTCTTCATTTTTAACTTGCAAAATTGCTTGATCTTGACGCAATAACAATTGCTGGAATTCTGCTAATTTGGTTTTATTCTCGACCAGTTTCTTAGGTGTTAGGTTTTCTTTTAAACAAAAGGCAACAGCTGTTCCAACGGCTTGCCCTAAGGTAGCGCAAGTAGCCATAACCCGCGTAGTTGACAAGGCCACATGGGTCACTGAAATATTCCTTCCGGCCATAACTAGGTTGTCGAAAGACTTACTATACAAACTACGCAAAGGAATGGAATAAGGCCCTTTTAAGGGGATAGATCGAAATGGACTTAGCGAGGTATCATCCATTCCTGCAGGAAGATGATCATCTAAAGGCCAACCGCCGTAAGCGACACGATCCTCAAAATTTTCCATTTTTAAAACATCATTTTGGGTTAACACATAATCCCCTGTAATCCTTCTACTCTCGCGTTTACCTGGAATTGCGCCAAACCAGGATAACGCCCAGTTAGCAGATTCAGGATGATTTCCAGAATTTTTAATATAATCCCACACCCCAAATACCACAGCCATTAAGTCATGGCGGATCTTTTGACCATCGTGAACGATATTTTCTAAGCCCCCTAATTCAATCCACCAGTAACCATATTCCCAAGAATTAATTCGGCGGAATTTAAAATCAGCAAATTTGTATTTTCTTGCCCAATCTGGTGCTTTATAAGGCATCGGCTTATCGTGCTTATTTGACAAAAACAACAAACTATTGCCCATGGTGATATCATCACGGGTTTCCAGTCCTAGAGGTTCATCATATTCTGATTTAGCTTCCCTTCCACGCATAAACTCAGCCCCTGCTAATGCCGCCAAAGTTCCATCACCCGTACAATCGGAGAAATATTTAGCTTTTATTTCATAAATTTCTTCTGTTTGCGAGCAATATGCGTGAATTTCAACGATCTTACGTCCACTTGTTTTTACATCATAAAGCATGGTATCGAACAGTAAGGTTATATTTGGATCAGACACCACTTTATCATACATCACAAAATCAAACATTTCCCAACATCTTTGTGGATTGGTATAGGCTTCGGTTAACATCACTTCTTCTAAAATACCCGTTTCCCGCCAAACCTGGCCTAAAGCCGTTGAACCACAAATATGCATACGAATTTCCGAACTCGCATTCCCTCCTAAGCGCGAACGATTTTGAATTAAAATAACCTTGGAGCCATTTCGGGAGGCGGCAAGGGCAGCACATAATCCAGCCATTCCACCGCCAGCTACTAGAAAGTCAGTCTCCATACGGCGTGTTTCAAAGACCGTATGTTTATCTTTACTGGCATCAGTGCCATACCCGCTTTGGGTCATTGTTTTTGCCATTACCGGGTCTACCAGTAAGGCGCCAGAGCCAAGACCAATGGCTTTTAAAAAATCTCTTCTATTGTTTTTCATCATTTAAAATTTTATTGATTAATTCTTTTTGTTCCGCAGACACTTTTTTTCCATCGCTAAAATCACGTAATAGCTTCTCACTTTGGGTATTTGGTGCGGAAATCAAACTTAACATTTCGGTTAATACATGTGGTTTCAGTTTATCGGCTTGTTGTAAAACCTGATTATACTTATCAGGGGATCCAAAAAAATCCTGTTGTAATACCTCCAATGCGTAGTGCGGAACATACTCATCACTTGCAAATAGTAGGGCAACAATTTGTTCCATATTGGTACTGGATTCTTGCGGTGTTAGGTGCTTAAGAAAATATTCCTGATAAGCGGCATTTCTGGAACCTGCAAAATAGGGCGCCCAACTATGCTGCTGATAATGTGCATTCAAATACGCATTTAATTGCTGTTTGATTGGTCCGTTAACAATATGCCACAAGGTATACACCGTATACAAAGCACCAGGCACGGTCACATTCGAAAATACGGGAGATGTTGGTCTGGTTACCGCATCGATTTCCAAGGAAAATTTATTGGCTTGTTTATCCAGTAAATCTTCAACCTGGTAATCCCGCAAAGGTGATAAACTATCTGTTAATATGGTTTGAAGTCGCTTATAATCATTTTGGTCAAAATACTGATGGTCGAATTTCGTAAATTGAATGTTCTTTTCCTTACTAAAATGATGAAAATTTCCCAACAAGTCCCAAAACAGATTCACCTGAATTGGCAAACAAATATCATCATGGCAGACATTGGTTTCCAGCTTAGTAGCATAATAAAGATTGCTATCAAGCGGGTTTTCCACCAACGAAACAGCAAATTCAAGCGTATCATTGACCGTGAAATTAAAAAGTGGTTCTGGTTGAACCTGCAGATCATGCCAAGACTGCGCCTGCACTTGCAAACTTCCTAGTATTAAAATACAAAATGTTACAATCAGTTTATTCATAGTTTAAAAGTGCCGATGCTTTACATGGTTTATCTGCTGTAAATCGAATCCATCTCGCCTCGGTCCCCTTAGGGAATTCATAGGTAAGGTTTTCACCTGCAGAAACTTTAATTTTTTTATAACTCACCCATTCACCATTACCTGAAGGATCCATCTCTATATGAAAAGTCACCGGCGTTTTGTGATCATGGGAAAGCGTCATTGTTTTTTTATCATAAAACCCAAACAAGTAGGGATCACTAGGAACAGCATCCTTAACCGATGTTGCCCACCAGGGTCCGCCATGACCTGTCGGTTTCCCAAGCTTCCATAAATCATCGATAGCACCCACCCATACGGCGGCGTTACCATCCTTTGATCGGATAATATGCTCCTGTTGACCTTGTTTTGCTATACCTGAGAGAACCAATAGCCCCCGATAAGAGGCAAAATCATGAATGGTTAACTGGTGACTGGCAATGGGTCTTACCTTGGCAAATCCATCCGCATTTTCTGCCGGTAATTCATAAAAAGTTCCATGTAAATTCAATAGATCTCGTTCAGTAACGACCTCGCGGGCCAATCTACTCAACCCATTTTTTGTCAGTGCGTCAAATTTTGAATCACCTTTTGGGAATCGCCAGCGGCGTCCTAGATCGTCAATAACAAGCACGGAATTTTCATCAATTTGAACCAAATCCTTTGGAATTTGAAAATGATCTGTTATGATTTGCAGGTTTTCCGTCTGGTCACTTTTTTTAAGTTCCATCTGTTCATCCAACTCATAATAACCCGTAGACTGAAACTTTTGTTGGTCGATATCTCCGGCTAACACCCCCATTTTTCGTTGATTATTACCCAGCGCATATAAATAACCTCCCAAATAAGCTTGCTCCTGCCCAGTGGCTACTTGTTCAAATAAAGAAGGATCTTCTTCTGCCAGCTGCTCGCCAGCAAAGGAAAAAAGGACAGAGTATTTTCCTTTTTTCGCCACACTGACACGAATCCATTCTGCATGAAGGTCCTGGCCGATGGCTTCGTGAAGTGATTCCTGCGCGTTTAATGTGATCTTTTTATAATCACTCCACTGATCATTACCTGTTTTATCTATCTCTAAAACTAATTCAACCGGGAAATCATTGTGGTTTTTTAGCCACATATTTCGCTTTTCCCATCCTGCTATTAAAAAAGGTTCTGAGGTCAGTTCAGCAGTCACTTCTTCGTTTATCCATAAAGCGCCTTCAGCGGTGGTGGAACCCAGCTGATCGAGCTGTTGATCCTTCAAGAACCACAAGTTGGAATGGGATTGCCCGGCCCCCTGCAAATCTCCTTTTATTTTCCTTGTGTTCAGAAATTCTTTCTGGGCGGAATCATCAGTACCAAATACTAATTGATCATTCCAGCGGGTAAAATCGCCAATAACTTTTAAGTAGGCAGATCGTGGACGAATATTTTTGGTATTTCCCACAGCCATGGAGCCTGGGAACCGCCAAAACATACCGTGCATCGTCATCAGGTAATCCGAGCTCCCGTCATCAATGCTACGGATCCGTGGCCATTCTGTATTCCAGCCGTGGGCTCCATCGTAACTGCGACTAGCTTTAGGTAAACGATAAAACTTCCATCCTATCGCTTGATCTCTGATGCCAAGAATTACCGATTTATGATCCCAACCGGTTGCCCAAATCGGATCACTGGTATCCTGATTACCATAAATACCGCCTGGACCGGTCACCTCCACAAACTGATTTCTACGAACCAGCTTCCACGCTTTCCCATCCCATTCGGATAAAGAACCCGCAGGAATATCATATTGTTTCAGGGCCAAATCACCCGCCTCACCGTTGTTCGAATAAACCAAAACTCCTTGTCCACTATACGCGCCTTTACCATGCACACCAGATAAATCAGCAAATTTTTGCTCAGCATTTTGTTTGTTTGGTGGTAATTTAGCTTGATATGATGCAGACTTCAGATTCACATCCGTATAGAGCTCAGTGACTTGTTTAGTAGTTAAGTCGTAGCTATAAAACCCTTCCTCCATAGTCGCATAATAAACCTTGTTTTTTGGATCGGTTAAATGCCTTGCCATCCCCGTTAACCTGCCAGGCATGCGCAAAGGATCAATCACCGAAATCTGACTATTCTGATCCACAATATATGGACCTATGAATAATTGTTTGGATTCCTTGTGAATCATTCGGTTGGCAGGTGTACCGCCAACTGAATGATCATAGACCTGCATATCCTGATGTTTATCAACAATATACAATTTATCTGAAGAACCAAGGGGAAGATGCGGACCATAGGTAACCACATATAGTTTCTCGTTCCAGCTGACCACAGCACCTGTTCCACATTCACCTTCATTATTGTACATAGCCAAGTTTGGGTAAATTCCACTGTAGCTTTTATGCTGTGCCAAGGCATTTAATTGCATCCATACAGCAGCAGCAGTCAATAACAAAATTCTAATTCTCTTTCTCATCTTAATAATTTGGATTTTGAGTTAAACCACTGGTTAATACCTCTGTTGAAGGAATGGGCCAGATATATTGTTTCTTAGGATCGAATTTACGCAAAGCAACAACTTTGATCAATCCCTGTGTAAAAAATGGTGTAAAATCCGCCGAACCATCCTGATCAATCGCAGGAGCTGTCGGCAAAAACCATTTCCCAGTATTAACCACTTTAGCCACTAAATCTGCGGGATCCAATAACCCATAATTCGGTTTATTCAAGACTTTTTCCGCTAATTTCCACCGGATAATATCCATATATCTAAGGCCTTCCAGTGCAAATTCCATTCGACGCTCAGTTCGTAATACCGTGCGAAGAGCAGCCTGACTACCCATGGTAACCTTTGGGTAATCAGCGGAGGCCAAATCCACTTCGTAAGCTCGGGCCCGAACCTGATTGATTGCATCTAGGGCGGATTGATCTATTTCACCCAGTTCAATTTTTGCTTCTGCATAAATTAACAACACATCAGCATAACGAATAATCACATTATCCGGTTCCGTTCTCCAGGAATTCAACAACCAGTCATTGTCCACTCCTTTGTTCCAAAGCAACCCATTAAACGAAGCGTATTGAGCGACGGCTCTATTATCATTATTAGCCACCTCAGCGCCCGTAGAGATTCTTTTTGTCTTTAGCGCCAACGGATGTGGGTTATAGATGTAATCTAGATGAGGTTCTCCAAAAGCAGCAATTGTTGCTTTACATCGCGGGTCACGAAACGAAAATGGATTTTTAGGATCATATAATTCGGATTCATCGATGGGTTTCCCCGCTTCATCGGTAAAGGCAAATAACAAATCCCAGGACGGTGCTTTTGCTCCCCAACCGCCATTATTACGAGGAACGTAATTTTGTCTATCTCCTAATGCCACGCCCAGCGTAATGGAACGAGGTAGCAGAAAAATGGATTCGGGAGACTGTTTGGTTCTGGATAGAAATAAGCTTGAAAACTTAGGATGTAACGTATACAAACCTAAATCAATACAGGCCTTAGCAGCCGTTTTTGCCATCTCAAAATCCCCCATATACAAGGCCGTTCTTGCTTTCATAGCCAGGGCTGCTCCTTTGGTCGCCCTTCTTAGTTCAGCGCTGCTGTAGGTCTCTTTTAAATTAGCGATGGCAAAATCAAAATCCTCATATATTTTAATTAATAATGCTTGGGGATCAAGTTGACCGATCTCATTAGCCTCTTCAATACTCAAGGTCTTATCGGTAAAGACCACATTTTGAAAATGACTCAATAAATACGAGTACATGCATGCACGGACAAAACGCGCTTCTGCCTTGTACAGGTTAATTTGATTCTCCGAGAGCACGTCGGTTGCCCGATCCATACCTTCCAATACCGTATTAGCACGAGAAATGGCCTTATAGGTGTTTTGCCAATTCGTCGCAATAAAAGAGGACTGCCCATTAATAGTCGCATTGGTCACATCGGTCAAACCATCCCGATAAATCCAATCATCCGTCCAGTCATCCAAATCTTTAAGCCATAATGCTTCCCTGTAAAGGTCATTTAAGGACATCACGAGTTCATCTGCATTGGAGTTCCAGGTCTCACTTGACCCTTGGGAGAGCGGATTTAAATCTAATTTCTGACAAGAGAAAAAAGATAGGGCGCATAGTATATATATAATTTTTAGTTTCATAATACAGGCTTTAAAATTTCACATTGATTCCAAACAAAAAGGAAGCGGTAATGGGATAGGTAAAAGAAGTCATCTCTGGGTCCCATCCCTTAGGGAATTTATTAACGGTTAATATATCATTAGCCGATAACGAAACCCCCATTCCTTTTACATGGTATTTGTTTAAAAATGCTGTTGGAAGTTGATAGGAAAGATTGACTGATTTTAAACGAAAATACCGGCCATTGATCATCCAAAAATCAGACATCGCGTAGTTATTACCAGCTGATGTATTGGAATACCTAGGATAATCAGCCGCTTGGTTTTGTTCAGCAGAATTATAATTACTCCAGGTGTTCCCATCCAAGATGGAGATAAAATTACCCCAATTTTGTTGATAGGGTCTGATCATATCAGTGGTTTGTCTTGTATTTTGTTTCCCCACGCCCTGAACAACGACATTTAAGTTTAAACCAGCATAACCCACATTAATTTGTCCACCATAAAGATACTGTGGTAAGGATCCGCCTAAAAATACCCGATCATATTCGGGCGAAATAATGCCATCGGGAACTCCCTCGGGACCGCTAACATCTTTATAACGGACATCCCCAGCTTTAACATTCGCATTTAATACCGCCGAGTTAGTGACTTCCTCCTGGCTTTGGTAAAGACCATCCGATAAATAGCCATACCATTCATTGAATTCACTACCTTGCATCTTCACCTGATCACCTAAGAATTCAGTTCCCCCAAGATCACCCATAACAGATTTAAAATTAGAGATATTGAACGATACACCATAATTAAATTTGTCTTTATTTTCCTTCCATCCGATCGCAAATTCCCATCCTTTGGTATTCATTTTTCCGGTATTCTGATTGGGATTATCAAATCCGATATAGATCGGGATCTGTAAGGCGAGCAACATATCACTCGTGATTTTATTATAGACATCAAAAGTTGCATTTAATCGATTATCTAAAGCGACAAAGTCTACACCAATATCATAGGATTCTGTTTTTTCCCAAGTAATATCCCGAATAGCATATTGCCATTGCGAAGCCGATTGAGCGGATACAGGTTCATTACCATTGTAAAATAAGGCCGTATTGGAAAATTCGATCAGCGATTGATATGGATAATTACCTATTCGCTCATTTCCTAAGGTTCCATATGAAGCCCGCAGTTTCAGGAAGTTTAACCAGGATATATCCTTCATAAAATTCTCCTCGGAGATAGACCATCCTGCTGAAATAGAAGGGAAAACACCCCAACGGTATTCTTTGGCAAAACGAGAGGAACCATCATAACGAATATTGGCTTGCAAGAAATATTTATTGTCGTAATTATACATCGCCCGACCAAAATAAGAGCGGTAGGCGTTCTCATAAGCTGATCCCCCATTATCCCTAAATTCTAGCGGGCCAATATCTAAATAAGGATACCCATCAAGTACATACTGATCTCTGGAGGCAGATAAACTTTCATTGTAGTAGTAAAAAAACTCATATCCGGCCAATAAATTGAGGTTATGCTTACCAAAACCCTTTAAATAATTAGCTAAAAATTGCGTCGTATATTGATAACTTTCTACTCGACCCTCATTTAATTTGGTCGCGTCGTGACCATTGATATACCCCACCGTTTGTTCTGGATTATTCATGGCCGTAAAGGGTACTTTTGTCTTAAATTCTTTGGTTCTATCAAAGTTGAAAATGGGTGCAATAACACCTGTTAAGGTTAACCCATCAATCGGTTTAAGGTCGAGTCCAATTTTCCCGCCGAGTTGCGTATATTGATATTTGTTATTACCACCGTAATTTAACATCCCATAAATATTATCCCCGTCCTTACCACTGGCTAAGCGTCCATCGTCCCAAGTTGCGGCATATATAGGCGCGGTAATACCCATTCTATACATGGGTTCACCCTCCGCAGAAAGACGATTTACATACGGTCTATTATCTGTTGTTCGCTTAAAGTTCAAATCAACAACGGCCGATAAAAAATCATTGACCATAATATTATTATTTGCCCTTGCGGTCAACCTTTCATAATTCCTATGCACGTATAAAGCATCTGTATTGTCATAACCCAGGGAAAAACGGGTTCTTAAATGCTTTCCCGCTCCAGCAACCGATAACTGGTGGCTTTGTCGGCTTGCCTTATCCTTTAAAATAAGACTTTGCCAATCAGTAATTGGATAAAGATTCGGGTTTTCTTGATTTAAAGTCGTGTAATTATCAACAATATCTTTCGCATAAATTGGGTATTCATTTTCGTTGTTGTTATTATCATTCCAGCGCAGTTCATTTACCAATTGCAAATACCGCTGGGCCCCCACGTATTCCGGTAATTCAGTTGGCGTCTCAAAACCAAAGTCGGTATTATAATCTAACGATATATTACCCTCTTCTCCTCTTTTTGTGGTGATTAAGATAACCCCTGCGGCAGCACGCGAGCCATAGATGGATGCTGAGGCTGCGTCTTTTAAGACCGTCACATTTTCGACATCATTTGGATTAACCTGATCAAGTCCGCTAACGGGTACGCCATCCAAAATCACCAGTGGATTTAAACCGCCGGAGGTAATCGTTGTAATCCCCCGAACCCGAACGGTAGTTGACGCACCAGGCGCACTATTTGAACGGGTGGCCATCACCCCAGGTACCGCACCTTGTAAGGCTTGTGATAATTGTGTTGTCTTTCTAACGGCAATATCCTTCCCATCAACCGAGGAAATAGCGCCCGTTAGATCCTTCTTCTGAACAGATCCGTAGCCAATCACCACCACTTCATCAAGCTCCGTGTTATCGGGTTTCAAGCGAATTAAAATGCTATTGGTTTGATTGGTTTTGGCCACAAAATTCATGATTGAATCGCGCAGAAAACCAACATGATGCACGTAGATGTTATAGACGCCATCAATGGTTAAGTTTTCCAATTGGAATATTCCTTCTTCATCCGAACCAAAGGAATTTTTCTGATTCGTCTTTATTTCCACAACCTCAATAGTGGCATTGCTGATGGCATTACCGCCATCGGCGGCAATCACCTTACCCGTAGCGCGTGTATTAGTCTGCGCAAAAGATTGATTAACAAGGGACAGTAGCCCATAGATTAATAAGGGATAAAATACTTTACTTCTCATCGTACTTAAGTTTAAATTATAAATGGTTAATCGGTAATAAAATATTAGCTACTTTATTAATATTATCTGCTCGTGAATACTAAATTCACAGCCGTTTATTTGGCAAAAATTAGTTAGAAAATTTTCTAAATTATCTGTTTGTAATACTTCCCCAGTAAAGTTTCCGTTCATCATTTGCGCTTGTCTCACATCGATGGTTACGCCAAATAATCTTTCGATAATACTGAACAAATCTGCATTAGGAACACCATTAAAAAGCACCACTTCGTTTGACCAGGAAATGGAACTTTTGGGGAAATTAACCCGCGCCATCTTGCGTTCACTTGCCCAGGTTTTGGAAGCATTGGTTGCTTTATCGGATAACTTCGTATAGGTAAAGTCTTCTTTATTAAGCATGATCGCTTCCCGACCGGTTAGCATAATTTGCTTATCCCGATTTATTTGCTGATCGGTAATCACCACCTTTCCTTCCAATAGGTTAATCAGTAAATTTTCTTGGTTATAATCCGCTATTGTAAATATGGTTCCTAAGGCCTTGGTTTGAACCCCTTGATAAACAACACGGAATGGACGTGCAGAATCTGCCAACACATAATAAGTAATCTCTCCCTGCTCTTGCGCTATTTTTCGGTCTAGCAAAAAATCAGCCGGATAGCTCAATTTAGCATTCGGCTGCAGCTTAACCCGGCTACTGTCGGGTAGCATATACCATTTGCTTGAGGATGAATTATTCGCTAGGGTGAAAGTTATTGGGGAAGCGTTATTCATGGAAAACTCCTCCATTCCAATTTTATAAAAGGATAAAGTACCAACAATTAAGATCAGGGCCGCTACTAAAATTTTTTTTAGATAAGTTGGAAAAATTTGCCTTTTCAAAACCAATTTTAAAAACGCTTCTTTTTCAAAATCCAACGTTGGAATGATTTCTTGTTCCGTAATATTTTCAAAAAGATCAATATCGTCCAAAGCCTGCAGATCACTCGTTAAGCGCTCAGCGATGGAATCACACTCTTTATAAGAGCATTTGTTGGATAAAAACTTTTCTAAAATATCCTGGTTCACAATTTATTTCTTTGGTCGTTATCAGTATATACGTGGCAAAATCAGAAACTACGTACTGAGTTGCGAAAAATAATTACAGATGTAACAGTATAAAAATAAAAGCGAGAATTTTTCGTAACTCTTTAACCGATTTATAAACATGTGTTTCAACCGTTCTGACAGAAATTTGGAGTTTATCTGCGATTTCTTTATGACTATAGCCTTCGATGTAAGCCATATTAAATACTTCTTTTCGTACGGGGGAAAGTTGGTTGATCGCTTGATGTAGGGCATCCTTTAAATCCACCGACAATTCATTCACAGGAATTTTAGCTTGCGAGAGACCTTGAATCATTTGCCTATCTTTTGATTCTTTTCTAAGCCAGTCAATAAAGATTAATTTTCCTTTGCGGAACAATTGCACCTCAACGGTTAGCGCCGGGGTATAGGAGTCGCGGTAACGCCAAAATTTAATGAAGGTTTGTTGGGTTAGGTCTTGGGCAATTTCATGTGATCCTGTGCGCTTAAAAAAGCCAGTATAAATGCGATCATAATATTTGTAAAACACTTCCCTAAAGTTTTCAGTATTTATTTTTGCGTACATAGCCAGTAAAAAATTTAACAGAGATCCTTGGAGAAATCTACAAAAGATATGGTTTATTGTACCAATTTACATTTTTCTATACTAGTAAACTATGGAAACAATGAGAAAATTTTCGAGGCTCAATTACCTGGTAATTAAAAAATAATCCATCATGATCTTGTTGCCTGTTTGTAACATTCTCATGATGGATTACCGACTATGCTTTCAAAAAAAAGCTTATGATGTTATTTGCGCTCCGCTCTGGGCATCAACAAACAAAATGGCATCTGGATGATTTCGCAAAATTGTAGCGGGAAAATCAGCACTGATTGATTCATTTAATGTTTGAAATATAGCCTTGGCCTTATTAGATCCAGGAACCATACAGAATAAATGCTGGCCAGCGAAAAGCGCTGGTATGGTTAGGGTAACCGCATGTGTGGGTACCTGCTCAATGGTAGCAAAGCATCCATCATTCACCTGCTGCTGTCGACTCTGAATATCCAGGTCTATTATTTTGACCAGTTCCTTATCCCCAAAATCAGCAACATGTGGATCATTAAAGGCAATGTGGGTATTCTCTCCAATTCCCATACAGACAATATCAATGGGATGATCCTTCAATAACGATTCATAGCGCTTACACTCACTTTGCATATCGGGCGCATCGCCGTGGATGTAATGAACCTGACTAATGGCTACCAAATCGAAAATATTTTTCCTTAAAAAATAACCAAAACTTTGATCATGATCCGTAGGTAAACCAATATATTCATCCATATGAAAAGCAACTATGCTGGTCCAGTCAATCCCATCGAATGCAGCTAAGTTTTCTAAAAACTCATTTTGCGATGGAGCAGAAGCAAAAATCATATGAATTACTTTTTGAGTCCTTTGTAGCTCGACTATTTTTTCACCAACCAGTCTGGCAGCATCTTGGCCAAGTGACTTACGGCTATCATATTTTTTTACACGTAATTTATCAACCTTTTTTTCTTCTACTATCATTTTCCTAAATAAATTTAAAGCTTGTACCTGCTAGACCTATCCCCGTAAAGGGTAGGTACCCGTTAATTTAAAATAATATACATTACAGTACGGGAAAATTTTAATTTCTGTAATATCCTTGATTTTCTTTATGAATAATATCGATCGGCATATAATAGGTTTCTTCACTGCTTTTTGCATCAAACATTAAATGCCGATAAAGGGCTTTGACTCCACGGTAAGCTTGTTCCTGTGGTTTCTCACAAATTAGAAAGTCGATAACCCCTTTATTTAGGAAGTCTATATTTCTACTTAGGAAATCATAACCAATAAGGATAATATCTTGTTTACCGATTGATTCCAGGTATTGAGCAACCATCGAAACCCTGGAATTGGTAAGGAATATTAATCGTATATCGGGATGATCTTTAAACACATTCCGTAAGTTCTTTTCCACCGAAGGATAATCCGTTTGTCGAATATTCTTTTGAAGAATAGTCCTGTTCTTTTTAGCAAAATAATTCAAAAAACCCTCCTGTTTACGAAGTATGTGGTGATCTGATTCAATGTCTTTGGCAATATTCATCAGCAAGATTTCATCCTCTTTTCCGATTAGATAATCCGTAAAATGCGCGGCAGAATAGCCACTAAAAAACAAATCAGGTCCAAAATAACACAACCTTTTCTGTTCAGGGATATCCGAATTGATGTAGATCAAAGGAATATGTCTTTTCTTACATTCTTGCGAAAAAGCGATTGCCTCGGGAATAAAAGCAGGCGCAATTAAAATACCATCCACTGATTTGCTGTTCAAGATGAGTTGGGTTTGTTCCACAAAGGAGTCCTTATTGTTCATGTCGTAAAACAGCTTGGTTACTTCGACATCATACAATTTAATTTCATCTTCAGCCTGAATAATTCCCTGCAAAGGAACTTCCCAGTAATCTGTTTCTTGAGAAACCGCTGGAATTAAGGTAATCAGATGCATGGTCTTAGCAGAAGCTAACCGACGAGCAAGAATATTGGGTTTATAATCCAATTCTTTAATGATTGCATTAATTTTTTGTTTGGTCTTTTCAGAAACACCTGTTCTTTTATGCAGAACACGATCGACTGTGGCGATGGAAACATTGGCTCTTCGGGCAATTTCCTTTACCCCAACTAATTTTTTATCATCTTTCTCCATAAATATTGCTAATCGGACCCTCCAAAAATAACGATTAAATTGAACATACAATAAAGCCTTTGAAAATCAACTCTTCTGAAAGACTATCTGACCTAAAACAATGGTCCATAAAACCTCAAAATTTCGATCAAAAACAACCACATCAGCATCTTTTCCTACATACAGGGAGCCTTTTGTCTGATCTATGCCCATCATTCTAGCCGGTGTTAGCGTTTGCATCCTGACAGCCTCCACTAAAGGAACCTCCGCCAATTCCACCATATTTTTAACTAACCTATTGGTGGTTGCCACACTCCCGGCAAAAGCGCTCCGATCAGGAAGCTTTGCCACCCCATCCTCAATGATTACCTGAAGTCCCGAGTCTATATTGCCCAACACACTCTTTCCCTCTGGCATCCCTGCACCCCGCATGGCATCGGTAATTAAAGCGATACGGTCAGGACCTTTAATTTTATAGATCAATTTTAATAAAGGAGGTGGCAAATGGATACCATCTGCGATAATCTCCACATCCATTTCATCGATTAGAAAAGCACTTTCAATTACCCCAGCATAGCGATAAGCATTTCGCCGGCACACCCCAGACATGCCCGAGTACAAATGTGTGGCTAGTGAATAACCACATTCTACAGCCTCGACGACCTCCTCATAAATAGCGTCGGTATGCGCCAAAGCCGCTAAAATATTATTTTCTATCAAGTATTTTCCGAATTCCAATGCTCCGGGAAGCTCTGGTGCAGCACTCCAGCGCGCAATGGACCCGCCATGCTGCTGAACAACTTCCTTATATTCCAGTGGATCAGGATCTCGGATGAACTTCGGGTCTTGGGCACCTGCTTGAGATGGAGCAAAATAAGGCCCTTCTAAATGCATTCCCAATAAATTTGCCCCCTGGTTATCGAGTTGCGATGCCTGCTTGTAATTCTCCAAGGTCTGAAATAAGCCTGATTTCTCACTAGTTAAGGTGGTCGGATTTAAACTGGTTGTTCCGTAGCGGGCATGGCTCCGGGCAACCTGCAAAAAGCTTTCGATATCGCCATCCATAAAATCAGCGCCACCACCACCATGCACATGAATATCTATAAAACCCGCCGACACGTAATTCCCTGCCGCATCAATCTCCAAGGTTCCGCTAGGAACTTCAACAGCCCCTTCACCGATCCAATCAATGCGGTTCCCCTTTAAGATGATAGTTGCCTGCTTGATGATCCGGTAAGCCGTAATCAACTGGGCATTGTATATTTTAATTAGTTTCTCCATGCTACCAATGTCAACCGTTTATACTTTCACTTCCCAACCCTTTTCATAATCCCTAGACCAGAACTCATTCATAGCGCGCTCGTCATTCAGAATTCTTCCATTACTTGGATCAATTTCCAAACTCCGTCCAGTACGTTGCGCTATATTACCGAGTTGAACCAGTAAAGTACTTTGATGACCACCCAAAATATCTGAATTTAATGGTTTTCCATCCTTAATCGCAGAAAAGAAATTTTGAATATGAATAGCGTCCAATGTTTGCGAAGGATTCGTCAAACTAGTGGCGTCTACTTTTACATCATTTTTAACTTCTTTAAGAAGCTTATTCTTTAGATCGTAGATCTTGTAAGCATTGCCCGAATCAATTTGTAATGATCCATTTTCCGCATAGAAAACGACCCCCACTGTTGCGCCTTCACTGGCTAAGCCATTACAACTTCTCCCTTCCCAAGTAATGGATGCTTTATCACCAAATTCAATACCGATACTTTGGGTATCAGGTGTTTGCCAATCATCTTTGTAGCGGTAACGGCCGCCGGTAGAGCTTACCCGGGTCGGGTAATCAACCTGTAATCCCCAACGTGCTAAATCCACGAAATGTGTTCCATTATTCAATGCCTCACCTGTTCCCCAATGCCAGAACCAATGCCAATTATAATGTAAAATATTGTCCTTATAGGCTTGTCTAGGTGCAGGTCCTTGCCATAAATCAAAGTCTAACCACGCAGGAACAGCTACTTCTTTGCCAATCCCAATGGAAGGACGATTATTAGCATACCAGGTCTTCGCATAATAAGGTCTGCCGATTACCCCATCATGAAGTTCCTTAATACCAGCGGCAATATTAGGCCATGACCGGCGCTGGTTACCCATCTGGATAACATTTTTATAACGCTCTGCGGCCCTTACCAACATTTCCCCTTCGTTAGGGTTATGACTACAAGGTTTTTCCAAATACACATGTTTCCCTGCTTGAGAAGCCAAAATAGCGGCCGGAGCATGCCAGTGATCTGGAGCAGCAACGACCAACACATCAACCTGCTTATCCTCTAAGGCACGCCTAAAATCACTTTCTTTTTTGGGCATGGATTTCTGGCGTTCCATCACCGCGACTAAACAATTATCAATGGCCCGGGAGTCTACATCACATAAGTGAGTTATCACCGAATTAGGTTGTAAAGCAAAATTACTAGCGAGTGCTTTTCCCCGTGCATTAACGCCCATCATAGCCACATTGATGCGCTCGTTTGCGCCCAAAATATTGCCATAGCTTTTCGCGCTAAAGCCGGGTAAAATGCCACCAAAGGACAAGGCTGAAGCTCCAATGACTGTCTTTTTTAAAAAATCACGTCTTGAGTTACTCATATCATATGTTTTCTATTGGTTTAAAAATTGACTTAAGGACACTTCTTTCCCCTGATTATTCTTACTGATATCGGCCGCTTCGATAAAGGCACAAATTTCTAAAGTTTCGTGCTTGTCTACAGGAGCAATGCCAGTATCAAAAAACTGTACAATTTGTGCCAAAAGCGGATCATAGCCTTTAAATTCCCCTAAAGTTATATTCCCTTTCTCCCCAAAAACAGTGCCTCCGTAACTGGATTTTCCTTTGCGAGTTCCCCGAAAAGTTCCAATCCGATTATCCTTCCATCTTCCCACAAGGACATCAGCATCAGCTGTATGAAAGCGCGTAACAGATTCGCACCCAGTCCCCATTAAAGAAAAAAGCATCTCTACACCATGTATTCCATACCAAAACATATCAGGGTGTGTAGGATCTAAGGTTGCTGGACTAAAGGTATTGGCGCCAAGAATGCCACCTACACTCCCGCCAATGGCTGACTGAATAGCCTCCATATACCGAAGTGAAGAAGAAGAAAAAACAGGAACATTGTTTTTCTCTGCCAAATCAAAAATAGCTTTGGCATCTTTATAAGAAGCTGCAATTGGTTTATCAATAAAGACAGGCTTTTTTGCATTCAAAACAGGAATAGCCTGTTCTAAATGTACCCGTCCGTCATTACTTTCTAATAATACGACGTCCACTTGCTTTAATAATTCATCGATCGAGGAAACGATTTTCACACCGAACTCTTTGACCTGCTCAATATATTTGGGAACACGTTCTACAGCAGATTTAATATCTTTACTTCCCTGAGGGTAAGCCGCCACCACTTTAAACCCTTTAAAATTATCACCTGCTTGATCCGAATTTAATGACTTAGCAAAAGCAACCGCATGTGAAGTATCCAATCCTATAATTCCAACCCGTTTACCCGCGGCTTGTTGCGGGTTACTTCCCCATGCCTGAGACATCAGGGGCATACTAATACCAGCCCCAACTCCAGTCAAAGCGGCAAAGCGTAGAAAATCTCTTCTATTAAAGTTTTTCATGATATGTATTTTGGTTAATTATATTATAGACCTTAAGGCTATCCTTTCCAACATTGCTTAAGGTCATAAAATGCTATTGATCGCTATTAAGAGATCCCAGTAAATTCTCTACTTTATCAGGTACAGGTTTTTTTACAAGAAAACCATACCCAATATACAGGATTAAGGAAACCGCTAAAGGTGCAGAAAGTTCCACCGCCAAACTCACCTGAATAGCTGTTACCTTAATCAGAATAAAGGTCGACAATCCGCCAATGATCGACAGCAATGCCGCGGTACTGCCACTTCGTTTGAAAATAGGTAATAAACCTAAGATCATCGGAATGGAAATAGGTCCCAGTAATGCTGCAAACCAGGTAATTATTAGTCCCACTACACCACCGAACTGATCGGCATTGAATGAAATTATAATGGTACAAATTATAAAACTAAAGGTGGTTATCCTAGCTAATACAAGCATTTTCTTTTTATCAAAAAGACGAATTTTCTTATTGATGATGGGCAAAATATCCCGGGTAATCACCGCGGAGATTGTATTCGAATCGGACCCTGTCATCGTTAAAGTCGTTGAAAACAAAGATGCCACCAACAATCCTAATAATCCCGGCGGAAGAAACTTCATCGCCATAATGGTATAGGATTGCTCTGGATTACTCAAATCAGGAAAAAAGATCGGAGCGGCAAACATCGGATAAAAAAGAATTAGTGGCCAAATCAAATACAATACGGAAGAAAGTATAGCTGCCTTTCTAGCTTCCTTGCCAGAGGAAGAAGAAATAAAGCGCGTGGCCAAATTCCAAGTACCCCCTGAATAACTAAAAAAGTTAATAACCAAAAATGCCATCGCAAAACCGGCTGTATAAGGGGAATTAAACAGCTGGGAATTTTTTTCCGGAAGTTGATCCCACATACTAAAAATACCTGCAGGGCCATCACCCAGCTCAATCAATATCATAACAAACATCACCAGACCAGAGGCTACTTGGATTACAAAGGAGGCAAAATCATTTAATACATCTGCCCAAAGACCTCCCATTGTCACATAAACCAAGGAGATCAAGCCTGCTAATAAAATACCATAGGAAACTGGAATACCCGTAAAGCCATTCAGTAAAATACCAATAGCCGCCCATTTTGCGCCCACATCAAAAAGTTTTATTAATACTCCACTCCAGGCCATCACCTGTTGAACAGGAATATTGTAACGTGTTGCCAAATATTCCGTTGGTGACTGAATACCTGTTTGTGACCGTAAGCGCGCCCATCTGGGGGCAATAAAAAAGATGGTACCTATCATGGCAACAGCAATGGTTAGTGCCCACCAAATATACATCGTAAAACCATGCGTATAAGCTATGGAAGCATAGGCTACAAAGACAGCTCCACTATAGCCCGAGACATGGTGAGAAATACCAGACAGCCACCAGGGTAATTTACCACCAGCAGTAAAGAAATCAGCTGAGGAGGATACTTTTTTAAAACTGTAAACACCGATCCCAATAAGAATCAAAAAAAAAGCTATGATGACAATATAGTCGATTAGTTGCATAAGAGATTTATAAATTGTGGCAGTGATTCCACAGATAATTTAGTTATAATATAATTTATCGACACCTTTGTGGGTACGTACCCGAAGATGATGATTATTTTTGATATCCACAAATTATTTTTAGAGAAAAATTTAATTACGCTTATATAATGTGGTAATAACTAGCACTAGTAGGCAGCATTAGACCCTTCGGAGAGCTATCTAAAGAAAAAAAAAGCCTAATTATAGCGGCGTACCTGTTGTCAATAAAATTAGCTGTCAACGTTACTGCCGACAGCTAATAATTATATCTATATCCAAAATAGCCGGTTAAAACTAGGGTATTTCAAAAGAGAAAAGACCTTATAAAGTCGATCTTTTTACTCGCCCCAGTAAATTTGTAACTAATATATGCGATAAAATCAACGCATACTACTGCCGAATCAATTCTTCTATTTGCTTAATAAATTTAGCTGATGCATAGTTCGCAATACCGGCATGGTGATACCTTATTTTTCCTGTTTTATCCAGCACGATGGTGGTCGGCAATGACCCAGCATAAATTGCCTGGGGAACATTCCCCGCGGATACATAAATAGGCATGGAAAACTTTTCTTTTTCCAGATAGGCTTTTCCAGTGGCCAGCTCATTATCTGCATTCATGCTTAGAAAAAATACAGCGGGGTTGTCCTTGAACGTGGTATAAAGTTTCTCAATAGCGGGAAATTCCGCACGGCAAGGAGGACACCAGGATGCCCAAAAATTAATAAAAACAACTTTACCCCTTAATGAAGCGGTATTCGTAATAATTCCTTTTTCATCAGCAAAATCAAAATCTGTCGAAGCAGCAGTAGCAGTAACCTTCTCTTTGTCATCTATACTTGCATTAAAAAGTCCCGTGGCGATTAATTGCCGAAGTACATACGATTTTGCATCAGGGCTGACAAACATGATAACGGCCACGATTACCAACAGGATCGTTATGCCATTCTTCTTTATATATTGCCATTTTTTGTTTGCTTGTGAGGCTATGGAGTCTTCTTTATTGTTCAACATCATTTTTCTTTTTGCAGCGGATAAGCTAGTAATTACTTTCGATTAATTGATTCAAGGCTTTTAGCATACCGGGACTAGCATAATCCCGACCTCCTTCTATTCGAGCTATTATTTCTCCTTTTTTGTCAAGGATAACCGTCGTTGGAATTGCTCCTTCCAAATACGTTGACGGAATAGGTCCGGCAGGAACATATACTGGTAAATCATAGTTCTTTTTTTTCATAAAGCCAGTGGATTTTTTAATGTTATTGTCCACATCAACAAGCAAAAATACAATATCATCCTGATCATTAAACGATTGCTTCAACTTGTTAATAGATGGCATTTCCGCAATACAAGGAGGGCACCATGTAGCCCAGAAATTAAGGAATACAACTTTACCTTTTAAATCACCTAAAGATACGGTTTTCCCTTGCGAATCTTTAAATTGAACCTCATCACCAGCACTTTGAGGTAATGCGGTGGGTTCGACTTGAATGGTTGATGCCGCTTGATCTTTATTTTTATTTTGAGTCGCGGTGCTGCAACCCGCAAAACCTATCACTGCTGTTGTTAACAATAGGAAGGCGAGTATGGTTGTTTTACTTACGAATACTTTCATATGTTATTGTTTTGAAATGGTTATATAGCGCTTGGAAATTCTGTTTTTCCTACTTTGATTTCCTCTGATGGTTTGATTATGATTTGGTCTTTCTCCGAAAGTTGACCAAAAACTTCGCTCAGGGTGTCTAAACGAACACCTTCTTCGACAGGAATCCGTTTAACTTCATTCTGATTAAAGCTTAATACATAGGTGCCCGAAGATGTAGTTAACACGCTTTTACGCCGTACCCAGGTAGAGGGACGCTTACGCTTTAATTTCAGTTTGACCTGTGCATAATCACCGCCCTGCAATTCACCTGCGGCGTTGTTCACATCAAATTCCAGCTTAAGGGACCGATCTTGTTGATCAAGCATGCCCGATGTTCGTGATAATTTAGCCTGATATGTTTTACCTGGCTGTGAGCTAATGGTAAACATGGCTGTCATATCGGACTGTATAGACGAGGCATGTTTTTCAGGCAGAGATAAGGTTAAACGAAGCTTATTGCTTTGGGCCATCATGAATAAGGGTGAATTATTTCCAATTCCGGCCAGAGCGCCAACAGACACATTTCTATCTATAATTACCCCCTCAAAAGGTGCAGTAATTCGTAAATATTGTTGCAACTGTGCCGCATGTGCCGTACCTGCCTTGGACACATCATGCGCAGCATTTGCACTTTCCATAGCGCTTTTAGCTCTTTCTAGTTCAATATCCGCAACAGCTCCCGTTGTTTTAGAAGCAAGAACCAACCGATCATAAGCCTGTTTAGCATACAAATAATTCGTATGTGCCTGCTTTTCCGCGGATTTGTCAGAAAGATATTCCTGTTGCATTTCAGGAGCTTCCAAAACCGCTAAAAGTTGTCCTTTACGGACCCTATCTCCACGCTCGACGTATAATTGTTTTACAAAGCCTGTCACTTTTGCATAGACCGCTACTTGCTCATAGGGTTTTAGTTCAGCGGGAACAGATAGCTCATATTCAGGGTTGATGAGCTGTACAGGAGCCGTCTGGTAACTTATGGGTTTAGCCGGTTGCTGTTCCATTTGCTCTTTTTGTTCTTTATTTTGTGAACATGCGGAAAGCATGCCTATCATAGTCATCGCCAAAGCATAAACTAGGATTGATTTTTTATTTATTGAAAAGTTGTGATACATCGTAATAATTAATTTAAAATATATTATATCGTTGATTTCTCGGATTGTGCTCCATAATACTTGCTTTCAAGATCATCAGGATCTAATGAGGGACTGACAATAGCCGTTTTTGACATCATGGAAGAAAAGAAATGGGGAACCAATAACAAAATGGTCAGGGTTGAGGCAATTAACCCACCGATAACCGCTCTGCCTAATGGGGCCACCTGTTCTGCGCCTTGACCGATGCCAATTGCCATGGGCAGCATCCCTGCAAGCATCGCTGCAGCAGTCATTAAGACAGGTCGTAATCTGGAAGAAGCCGCCAGTCTTGCTGCATTAGCTGGTTTCAATGCTAGTTTTTTGCGGTAGTATTCTGCTTGATTGACTAACAAAACGGCATTAGAAACCGATACCCCAAGAGACATAATAAGCCCCATATAGGATTGCAGATTGAGTGTGCTGCCCGTGAGAAAAAGAATAACCAAGCTTCCTGCAATCACGGCCGGCAGCACCGAAAGAATAACCAATGGGACTCTGAATGATTGATAATAAGCTGACAACATGAGGAATATAGCAATAATAGCCACACCCAAACCAGCCAAAAGACTACCCAGTGTCTCATCGAGTAATTGCAAAGTACCTTCGGTCCACACCAAGGTTCCACGAGGAGGATCGCCTGCATCGGTAATGGCTTGCTTCACCGCAGCAGAGGCTGTTCCCAAATCTTTACCATATACATTGGCAACAATAGTTACATAGCGATTTGGTCCTTTTCTATTGACCTGCGCCGCGCCAGTAACCCGACGAATAGACGCCACATCCTCCAACACCGGACGAAGACTTCCCGATTTCAAGGGAAGCGATCGCAATCTTTCCTCGGACATAATGCCCTGAGGTATTTGTACCTGGGTTTGAAATACCAAGCCTGATTTCGGGTCAACCCATAAATTTTTATCCGTAAAACGGGTCGAAGAGGTCGCTGTAACAAGACTGCGCGTAATATCCTGCATTGTTAGTCCGAACTGTCCAGCAAGGTCTCGGTTTACCTCGATTTCCATCTGGGGATAGTCCATAGGTTCTGCAATGCGAATATCTCTCAAATAAGGAACTTTTTTCAGCTTATCCTCTATTTTTGAGGCATGTGCATAAGCACCTTTTAGTTGATTCGCCCCCACTTTCACTTCTATTGGTGTCATCGCCCCTTGCCCCATTATCTTTTCGGTCAACTCCATGGGTTCAAAATTGAAAACCACCTGCGGATAGCGCTGGATAATTATTTGACGGATTTTCTCTTTAAAATCCTCCATTGACCCACTGTATACCTGCTGATTAACGGAGATTTGCAAGACCGCTTCATGCGAAGCATTACTAAATAGAAATATCGGATTGATTGGCGAGCTAGCCGGATGCATACCGACAAAAGCTGAAGTAATGTTTAAACCGTGCTCAGGCAGTTCCGTTTTAATATCTTGAAGAATACTTTTGACAATTTGCTCTGTTTTTTCAAGCCTGCTCCCTTGAGGAGCTTGTATGCGCATCTGAAAATCACCGTTGTTGGAAACAGGCATAACATCCGTACCCACCACGCGCAATAAGAAAACGACAGTAACCCCAGCAAGCACGACATAGGCGATAAAAAGCGGCAATGCTTTGACTTGCCATTTACGCATCCTGTAGGCATACTTTACACGAAATTTTTCAAAGAAGCCTCGCTTTTTTCGCTTAGCTGTGGGCCTATGATGCTTGTTCTTCATCATCCAATTGGCCAATATCGGTACAAAAGTCTGTGAGGCCAAAAAGGAGGCAATCATGGCAAAAGCAACCGCCATAGACAACGGCATAAACATATCTTTAGGAATCCCAGTCATAATTAGTGCCGGCGTCAAAACAGCAAGGATACATAACAATATCAGCAATTTAGGAATCGATATTTCGAGCAAAGCATCTAAAATTGCCCGCTGTTTGGGCTTCCCCATCTCCATATGTTGATGTATGTTTTCAATTGTGACGGTTGCTTCATCGACGAGAATACCGATAGAAAGTGCCAAACCGCTTAAGGTCATCATATTGATTGTTTGCCCAAACAAGTACAAGACACTAACCGAAGATAGAATAGCAATTGGAATCGTGCACACCACAATAATAGCTCCACGGGTATCACCTAAAAACAATAAGATAATCAATCCGGTAAAAACCGCACCTAATATTCCCTCGTGTATCAGATTGGAAAGGGATCGCTGGATGTAGCTGGATTGGTCAAACTCATAACTAACCTGTACATCTTCTGGCAGTTGATCTTTCAGCATCGGAATGGCCGCCTTTAGGTTCTCCACAGCGTCAAGGGTAGAGGCGTCTGCTTTTTTAATAATGGGCAAATAAACAGAGCGTTTCCCATTGATCAGTGCATACCCTACCGTTTGGTCTGCACCATCTTCTACACGGGCGACATCACCTACATACACGGTACGATTATCCGATTTTTTAATCGGCGTCTTCAATAACTCTTCTGGACCTTTGGCAATAGAGTTGATCGGTGCCATTAGATTTTGCTCACCTATGCGAATATTTCCAGCAGGAGACGGAAGACTGTTTTTGGTAATGGCCACCGTGATATCTTCCGGACTTAACCCGTTTGCCTGCATGGCCTGCGGATCAATATTGATGACAATGGATCGAATATTCCCACCAAAAGGAGCGGGTGAGGTAATCCCCGGGATTTGGACGAACATTGGTCTTATTTTGGTAATAGCCAATGTTTGCAGTTCATTAACCGATCGTTGATCACTCTCAAACACCAACTGCCCAACAGGAAGTGAACTCCCGTCAAACCGGACGACCATCGGGGGAACAGCTCCTGGAGGCAGGAATCCCATCGCTCTTGAGACTGATGTCGACACCTCCCCGGCCACTTGTGCCATATCCGTTCCAGGATAAAAAGTTAACTTCATTAGGGTCAAACCTTGTACGCTTTTAAAATCAATATTTTTGACCCCGCTCACAAACAACAGTACCTTCTGGAATTCATTGGCCATAAACCCATCCATATAAGCAGGTGATAATCCACCATAAGGCATAGCAATATACATCGCAGGAAGTTCCAGTTCAGGAAAAATATCCACATTAATTTTTTTGATCGTATTATAGGAAAAGAAAGCAATAGCCAGAACAACAACCATCACCGCAATCGGCTTTCTTAGGGCAAATCTTATTATATTCATAAATACATCAATTAAAGGTTGTTAAACAAAAAATCAAAATCGGCCGTAAGGGCGGCCTGATGGGCAAGTAAAACCCAGTAATCTCGGGAGGCCTCGATGTGTGCATTTTCTGCCTGTTCAAGTAAAAGACGGATTTGCAGGAGTTCGCTTAAGGTAATCAACCCACTTTTGTACCTAGCCAGGTACATCATATAAGCCGCTTGCGATTGCGCTATCGCATGACTGGTTTTCCCAAGCTGCTGATACTGTTTCAGAATTTTTGCCTGCCCGGCGGATAAATCTGCTTGCATAGCCTGTTGATACTGCGATTGAGTAAATTTGGTACTTTCTGCCTCTTTAAAAAGTTTTTCTCCCTTTAATCGACCCGTATGCAGGTTTGTCAAATTCCAGGTGATACCAATACCCGCTAAAAAATTATTGCTACCGTTGCTGAACCCGTCTTTCCAGGCCCCTGATACCGTTCCACTGGGACTGATGCCCGTACCACGAAAGGCGTAACCTCCTAACAATTTAACAGAAGGCAAGATAGCCCTTTTTTGTGCTTGGCCACTCCAGGTATAGTAATCCGCTTGTTTGTTTAAAACATCCAATATAGGGTGCAAAGAATCTAAGGTGTTAACCTTAACATGGTACTCATCTGGATTCGTAAAACGATTGGCTGATGCGGTATAATCGACACTGTCATGCCCATAAAGCTCCAAAAGCTGAATAAATGCCGCCGTTTTATATCCCGTCCACTTATCCATTTGTCCCTGCGCCTGGATATGAGAAGAAGAGGCTAGCAGACTATCCGCAGCAGGGCGTAAGCCAGAGGCCGACAAGCCCGAGGTGATTTTGCGAATATCGTTCAATCGCTGCCCATTCTTTGTAGCCCATTGCAATTTGGCATTATTGTATAATAGGATGATGTATCTTTCAGATAGGCTCTTTTTCAATTGAAGCAGATAAGCTTCCTTCTCACTCAGAGATTTATCATATAAAGCACCAGCTGCCTCATTTTCAAAGCGATGTTTTCCAAAGGAGAACAATTCCCACTCCATAGTGGCAGAACCAAACGTATTGGCTGCTGTCGAACTGCCCGCTAAAGGAGTTGATCCACTGACATTAAAAAAACCGGGCTGTGGAAAAAAACCTCCTGAACTTCCCTGGTAGCTACCATAGGTATTCTGTGCTTGAGCATTTACTTGGGGAAGCAGATTATCTTTAACAACCTGTTGGTTAAACTTAGCGGCATCTATCGACGATACTTTTGCGCTAACCCCGGGATAATTTTCTTCAACTGTAGGCCATAAGCTGCCTAAAGTGTGTTCTTTTTGTTGCGCGTATAATGGAAATACACCAACGACGGCTAGGCACCATAGTGCACTTGCCCTAATATGTCTTATCATATTATGCTATAACTTTATAGAGGTCGCAAAAGAGGACCTAAAAATGTGTTTACAATAAAAAAATAGAAAGTCACTTATTGAAGCCAAGCGAACAATAAGGAAAAGAGGTTAGTGAGAGAAGTGAAGAATGAGTTTCCGATACTCCAAAAACAAGGGGACAGCGCTTCTGATTTTCCTACTACCATCGTAAAGCGGGTGCCTGTTTTCTTTTTTTACGGCAATAAAGCCTGGTAGCAAAAGAAATGCAGCCATAAGAACAACAGCAGGTAATAAATCACTGGCCTTGAATGAACTCTTTTGAATGCTTGAAGTATCTACATCAATCAGCTGAGCACATTTCTGGAATGTACTGGCCGAAAAATTAAGATTGCCTTTAGGAACGCTTTGCTCTGTTTTAGCAGGAAAACCGACTAAGCTTTTAATACTCGTTTTCACCGCGCAAGAACTAAGCAATACCAAAAGCATGATAGCGCTCACCAGGAAGTGACGCTTACACTTCAATAAAATATTTGGTATAATCCTGTTCATCAAGTTACAAAGATAGATTTATTTGATCACGGGACAAATAATTGTCTTATTATATATTTTAATGTTCTCAAAATTAGTTGAAAGTAAGGTGAAATAATTTCGACAAATAAAGAGTGAATCACCGAATTTATAAATTCCCAATAAATTAGATTCATCAAGACTTAACGGTGTAAAAATGAAACAAGCAAATGCAGTCATGTCCCTTCAGATTTTTTTTGATCCTTTTTATGAAGACGTAGTCAATACCACCCGTTTCTATTGTGAATTCCTTTATAGGATTTGTAATTTAAAATTTAGTACATAATTATACTTACAGTATAGTTATTTGTTATTTTTTAAAGTATCAGTTGTGGTTACTTTATATTTTTTGTATTTTTGATACCATAAGTATGAAAAATAAGTCAAAAATAAATGTGCTTCTGCAATCCCAGCCTTATGGGACTATCTTCACCAGCGTATGGCTCATACATAACGGGTATAGTTATGCTCTGCAGCAACGTTATCGGGAAAATGGATGGCTGGAGTCGGTAGGTAGTGGAGCTGCCAAACGTACTGGCGATCAAGTGTCGATAGAAGGTGCAGTCTACACGTTGCAAAACCAGTTAGGACTTTCGGTACACATCGGGGGAAAGTCTGCAATCGCCCTTTTGGGAAGGTCGCACTATCTCCAGATGGGCGTCAACGAAATGACATTATTCGGAACCCAAGATGAGCAGCTTCCTAAGTGGTTCAGCGAGTTTAATTGGAGAATAAAAATCGATTACCGAGCCTCAGGTTTTTTGCCGCAGGAGATAGGGATGGAGGATTTTTCCAAAGGAAATTTCACAATAAAGGTATCGGGACTCGCGCGGGCGATACTAGAATGCTTATATGTTTCAGACGGCCACGATCTTGTTGAATGTTATGAATTGTTGGAAGGCATGAGCGGACTTAGGCCAAAACTTGTACAGTCGCTGCTGGAGAATTGCAGTTCAGTTAAGGTGAAGCGACTGTTCCTTTTTATGGCCGAAAAAGCTGGCCATGCATGGCTAAAGTATCTAAATTTGGAGGTAATCGACCTTGGCTCGGGAACTAGGAGCTTGGTAAAAAAAGGAGCCTATGTACAAAAATATGATATCACTGTACCAAAAGAGCTAATGCAAAATGGAGAAAATATATAAAAGTCAGGTCAAGTTGTTATTGGATGTGCTTCCGCTGGTAGCAAAAGAACAGTGTTTTGCACTACATGGAGGGACTGCGATCAACCTGTTCATCAGGAATATGCCTCGACTGTCGGTAGATATTGATCTTACCTATCTCCCTATAGAGGATTGGAATACTTCCCTTGGAAATATCAATGCGGCGTTGAAAAGGATTGGCGCAGCTATCGAAAAAAGTATGCCGGGAACCAAGACTACCTTAAGGGAAGAAGCCTCTAAACTCGATATCGCTACAGCATCGGCAAGCATCAAAGTAGAAGTGAGCAAAATTGGTCGGGGATCTTATGCTGCACCAGAGATTAGGGTGCTTTGTGAAAAGGCCCAGGAAGAGTACAATGCCTTTTGCGAGATTGCCGTGGTTCCCTTGGGTCAGTTATATGGTGGGAAGATCTGTGCTGCACTAGACCGTCAGCATCCTAGAGACCTTTTTGACGTTAAATACCTGTTGGCCAACGATGGATTGACCGAAGAGATCAAGACGGGATTTATATTCTGTCTGCTTGGGGCAAAAAGGCCAATATCGGAGTTGCTCGCTCCAAATTTTCTCGATCAAAAATCCGCACTGGAAAAGCAGTTTTTGGGGATGACGACAGAAGCATTTAGCTATGAGGACTATGAACTGGTGAAGGCAAAACTTGTGAAAGAAATAACCACCGTACTGGATGACAACGATCGGGACTTCCTTCTAGCGTTCAAGGATACATCTCCAATTTGGGAGCGGTATCCATTTGGTGAATTTCCATCGATAAAAAGAAAGGTTCAGCTATTATTGGACCTGAAGGAAAAAAAACCTGAAAAACATACGGCTCTTTTAAAAAAGCTCCGTGGTGTATTGGGCAGGTAAAACTTGCAATTTTATGAAAAGGATTAATATGATAACTTCACGTTAGACTCAAGAATATTATGCCCATAGATATTAGTATTAAGAATCTTGATGTCAGCATACTTGATATGCTAAGCGCAATTTCAAATTCTCAAGACGCTAGAAAAACAATTATAAAGAATTATCAATCTCTTACGTTTTCCAGCATTTCAAAAATGGAGCCTTTTACGTTTACCTGATAAAATGATATAAAGTAGAATCATTAGTTGTTATAATTACTATTTTTGCTATTACACAAAAAGTTGTAAACTTAATTAACCCCTCTGCACCAATTGCGCAACGTATTCGCTTGGAACTCTGGTCAAGATAAGATTAAATATGGTGGGTTTATTCTCGTGTTTTGGTAAAAAGAGGTTTGTCCAAAACTAGTTTTTTATATTAATATTTCAAAGTTATGACAGGTAAACTATCCATTAATATCATGAGTCTCTTATTGATTATTATAGCCATTGTAATGATTTATTTAGGATTATCAGCAGGTATGTTAGCACCTACTTTAACAGGTGTAGGGTTTTTGTTAATAAGTTGGGCTTTACAGGTTTTAAAAAGAATTAAATCCTAATTTAGTACTTTTATCATTATGGAAAATTTAATCCAACAACTACCAATAGACCCAACAAATTATATTACCAAAGCCATCGATCATCGGCGGCATCTACACCAGTATCCTGAACTCTCTTTTGAAGAGCATCAAACGACAGCTTATATAATCGAGCAGCTTAAAGAATTAGACATTGAATATAAAACTGTTGCTAAAACCGGTGTAATTGGTTTTATTAAAGGCAATGGAAAGACTAATAAAACAATTGCACTAAGAGCTGACATTGATGCCTTACCTATTCTGGAAGCGAATGAGGAAAGTTACAAATCAACAAACCCAGGAACCATGCATGCGTGTGGCCATGATTTCCATACGGCGAATTTATTAGGAGTCGCTGCGATCTTAAAAAAAATAGAGGCGCAATTGGATGGTCAGGTGATCTTGATTTTTCAAGCTGCTGAAGAAAAGATTCCGGGCGGTGCGATTGAAATCGTGCGATCTGGCGTGCTAGATGTTGAGCATCTAATTGGCGTCATTGGCCAACATGTTTCACCGGGAATAGACGTTGGAAAATTTGGATTTAGACCCGGTCACTTCATGGCCTCTGCCGATGAAATCTACATCAAAATCCTAGGCAAAGGTGGCCATGCTGCGCAACCCCATTTAAACCAAGATCCCGTCATTGTTGCCGCTCAGATCCTGGTCAGTCTGCAACAAATCTGTTCCAGGTATGCAGACCCACGTATCCCCACCGTCTTATCCTTTGGTAAGGTGATAGCCAATGGCTCCGCAAATGTTATACCCGACATCGTGCAAATGGATGGCACCTTAAGAACTTTCGATGATACATGGAGAGCAGAAGCAATCCAACGAATTCGAGATATCGTCAACACCATGGCTGAATCATTTGGTCTGCAGGCGGAAATTGAAATCAGACACGGATACCCAAGCTTGATCAATGATCCAACGCTGACCCAAGAACTCAAAAACAACGCCATAACACTTTTCGGATCAAACCAGGTTTTGGATGTTCCACTTTGGACAGCAGCTGAAGACTTTGCGTATTATGCGCAGAAATATCCCGCTGCCTTTTACTTAATAGGTACCAAAAACATAGAAAAAGGCATTTATTCAGAACTCCATACCCCTACTTTCCAAATCGATGAACAAATCTTAGGGTATGGTATAAAAATGATGGTCCAATCAGTTCTATCCTTATTTAAATCAGCCTAATTGCTGACCGAAAGGATTTTCCTGTATTGGACCACATCAAGGTATGGGTATGGAAGAGGAATTCCTCTTCACTCCTTTAGTAACCTTTATTCTGATACATCTTTTCTGGGTTCAATTTCACCTCATCAAAAGGAATTGGATAATAGCGATCTTTAATCGTTATATTCGATAATTTAGCATTCCCGTAGTCTGCCTGACTCTTTTTCTTAAAATAATCAACTAGACCTTGCGCATCATAGTTACGAATTAAATCAAACCAACGTTGATTTTCAAAAGCAAGTTCAACTCTTCTTTCATGCAAAATTGCTTCTTTTAATGTCGGATATTTTGCTTTGTAGTCCGAATCAGCCGACTGATAGGATCCTAAACCAGCACGATCACGAACCTCATTTAACAGGGCAATAGCCTCGCCATCTTTTCCAAGATTCATTTTAGCTTCAGCAAGTGATAACATCACATCAGCATAACGAATCAATATCCAATCGTTACCTCCCCAGCCCATTGTACCCGCGGCATCACTACGATCTCTGAACTTCGTAATATACCAATCGTTAACCTGTGGATCCTTAGCGAATTTTACGGAGAAATCTTTCCGTAAATCCTGATCTTCGTAATCCTTAATCAAATCAAGTTTTGCGACCTGACCTGAACCGGTTGATTTAAATTGAGAATTCACCAACTCTCCCTTAGCTTGGTAGTTTCTAGCAATGCTGGAACTATAGTTTTGATCTCCTTGCAAATACTGCACTTGAAAGATCAACTCTTTATTGGTGTTTTTCTTGCTCACATCAAAAACATCGGCGTATGGAATCTCATTAAGCTTACCAAAAGTACGCATGCCATACGAGGCACTCAGATGCTCTTCCGCCTTGCTAAAATTAGCTTGGCTATCCGCATCCGGTAGAGTTGATCCCATGGTCAAATATACTTTGCCCAATATCGCGTGAATGGCCGCTTTAGAAGTTCTTCCCACCGCGTATTCCTGTTGCGTATTGGGAAGATTGCTAGTTAAGGCCTCAGTAAGGTCCTTAATAATTTGGGCATAAACAACGTTTTCTTTTTCCCTGAAGGCCAATTCTTCTCCCTGCTGCTGCGTGGTTATCTCCACCACCGCTAAAGGAATATCACCAAACTTGCGCACCATATCGAAGTATAATAAGGCACGTACGAATTTTGCTTCTGCCTTATAACGCTCGCGTAGAGTTTCATCCGCAAAACTCACCTGATCTACATGCGATAATAACACGTTACATCGGGCAATGGCATCGTACATATTAGACCAATGCGTTTTGATATAGGTATTACTCGGAAGTAACGAAAAATCATTGAACTGAAAAGGCTCACCGGCATTTGATTGGTTATCATTTCTACCCGCATTATCAGCACGTTCCTCATTATACAGCGTACTTCCTTCACCAAGGGTACTTCCTGAACGTAACCCCTGATATAGACCGTTTACTGCCAATAATACATCATTTTCATTTTTAAAGTAATTTTCGATCGTAACGGCATTCGGATCTTCCTGATTCAGAAAATCTTTGGTGCAGGAGCTGAGTGCAAATAAGGCTATGGGTAATAAATATCTTTTTTTCATGAGTGTTTTTTTTAGAAAGTAACTTTTAAACCAAGGTTAAATGATCTAACAAGTGGGTAGAGACCATAATCAACACCGGGTGTTAAGTTTCCCCGTTGATTATAATCTGGCTCCGGGTTATAGCCTTTGTACTTGCTGAAGGTAAAAGGGTTGTCCACACTAGCATACACGCGCAGACCGGATAAACTCCATTTATTAACCACAGCGCTTGGTACACTATAGCCAAGGAGGATATTGGTCATACGTAAAAATGATCCATCTTGCAGATAAAAATCCGACAAACGTGTTGAATTACTTTGTGTTCCTCCACGAGAGGCTCTGTACACCGATCCATTCCCTGGATTTTCTGGTGAACGGTACCGTCCAGCTACGTCAGCATACTGGTTACCCGAACCTTCCATATTATATAAATAATAATCGTAACCATCCAGTACTTGATTGCCTTGTGATCCATTAAAGGAAGTGCGAATATCGAATCCTTTGTACTGCGCATCGAAAGCAAAACCATAGGTGAAGTCAGGGTGTGGATTGCCTATTATTCGTTTATCATCATCATTCACGACTCCATTGCCATCCACATCTTCAAAGTACAGATCACCAGGTTGCATAGGGGTTGAAGAAGCTGCCGAAGGCGCTACCGTGTTAAAATTGTTTTCATCCGCAATACCCATCACTTTAAAACCGTAGAACATCCCGATTGGACTACCTTCTTGGGTAATATGGGTTAAATAGGAGCGTTCAGCACCATTAGTCAAGATAGTGGAAGCACCACCCAAGTCAAGAACCTTATTGCGGTTTACGTTAATATTTCCACTTACGTTTAAACGAAAATCGTCCTTACGGATCAGCGCAGCATCCACCTGCAAATCAAAACCTCTATTTTCTACTTTTGAATTCGGCAGATTCGTTAAGATGATGGTTGCACCTGTTACGGCCGTAATTGGCTGGTTAAATAGTAAATTGGTGGACTGACTGAGATAAAAGTTAGACATCACGTTCACCCTATTGTTAAATAACCCAAAGTCTAGGCCCAAATTGGTCTGACTAGTCTTTTCCCAACCTAAATTTGGATCACGGAGATCATCTGGCCAGTAAGCGGTTGCCACTTTGTCCCCAATGACCACCCCGCCAGGCGTACTGTAGGTCGTAATTGCCGCGTAATCACCAATATTGTTATTACCACTCATACCCCAACTTGCTCGTAGTTTTAACGTCGATCCTTGACCTAACCAGGCATTATAAAAATCCTCGTTTGATAAGGTCCAACCTGCTGATAAAGAAGGGAAGGCACCCCATTTACTTTCTGGGCCAAACCGAGAGGATGCATCCCGTCGGTAGGAAGCCGATAAGAAATATTTACTGTCGTAAGAATAATTTACACGACCAAAATAAGACATCATGGTTGTTCTACGCTTAAAGGTATCACCAGGTAAAAGTGAAAAGTTGGAGGGATCAGCCCCTTTATCGGTGATTTCGCCAATGGCATCATTTTGAAATCCATTTGCGCGAACACCCACGTAATCCAGATCAGTTTGTTGTGCGGAGTACCCTAATAAGCCCATTACATGATGCTTTTCTGCAAAGGTTTTATTATAATTTAAGGTAGCCTCTACGAGTTTATCAAGTGAACTTTGTGTCAACGCCTCAGCATACGCTGCTGTTTTTGCATTATCGGTAAAAGGTGCATAATTGCCGTTACTGATACTTGTTGGCCTATAATAATCATGTTTCTCGTCGTAACTCGAAAGACCGCCGTTGATTTTGAAGTTCAAGCCTTCCATCAATTTAAAGTCGGCGAAGGCATTATAAAGACCTCTTTTACCCTTACGTGTATTTTTGATTTTACTCACGTATGCTAACGGATTTTCCGGATTCTGGATCCCATAATTGTTAGCACTTAACTCTGCCATCAGGAATTGTGCATAGGAGCCGTCTTCATTATAAGCAGGTAGCGTAGGCAAATAAATTAAAGCAGCCATTGATGGACTGCGATCATATCGCCCGGTAGTTACTTCTTTATTATCATTATAAGTAAAAGACACATTGGCTCCAAAGGTTAACCAATCAGTCACCTTGGAATCTATGTTAGAGCGGAAATTAAATACTTTTTGGCCTGTATTTAACATAATTCCTTGCTGATCCTGATAGGAACCGCTGACAAAATAACGGTTTTTCTCATTTCCTCCCGAGATGGAAAGATTATGTCGTTGAAAAGGAGCGTTACGATACAATTCATCTTGCCAATCGGTATCATATTGGGCTTGTTTGGCCGTTCCAGTTGCGAAATCATAATAATCTTCTGGAATGCTCACCGAACCGGCATTACCTACGTTTGCCACGCGCGTAGCGTTGTTGTGGAATCGCATAGCGTCGGACCAGGTTTGTCCTTTACCGAGCATTAAATCTCTGTACGAATTATTACGTCCGTCAATTATAAGATCTATAAATTCTTCGGAGTTTAACAGGTCTATTTTTTTAGAAAGTTGTCCAAATCCAGCCAATACTTCGTAATCGATCGTGTTTTTTCCTTGCTTACCCCGTTTAGTGGTAATTAGCACCACACCACCCGCGGCACGAGAACCATAGATCGCTGCGGAAGCAGCATCCTTGAGTACATCGATTGATTCAATATCGTTCGGATTAATATTGAGGTTATTTCCAGCTGGGTAACCATCGATCACATATAATGGATCCGAACCTGCGATGACCGAACCCATGCCGCGGACGCGGATTTTAGTTCCATCATAAGGGGCACCACTCGTTTGTGAAATCTGAACACCAGCAACTTTACCTACTAACGCTTGAGAAAGCTTAGGTGAGGTGATGTTGAGCTCATCGGCTTTGACACTGGCAATGGCACCTGTCAAATCCGATTTGCGGATTTTTTGATAACCAATCGAAATTTCAATCTCTTCAATGGCATTTGATTCCCCAATCATCGTAATCAAATTGGAAGAACTCTTGGCCGTTATGGTTTGCGTTTGAAAACCAACAAAGGTGGCTTGCAGCTGATCACCTTCATTTGCGCTGATTTTAAAATTGCCATAAGCATCTGTTTGGGCAGAAGATCTGCCAATCAGGTTGGTGATCGAGGCACCTGCAATTGGATTTCCATCAGCATCGACAACGCGTCCGCTGATTTCCGCTTGACTAACCTGCATGTTCATCGTGGAACCTATTTTTCCGTTTGCTTGACTCATAAGCGGAGAAACGGCTAAAGCACTAAGTAACCAAAAGAGTTTGGTAAGGTTGGGTCGCATATATTTTCTTTTTTTTAATTGAAAATCAATGGCGCAATGTTAGCAGTCTTATGTTAGGCGAATATTAAGCCTATGTTATGATACCAATTCGTTTGTTAAATGACACTTGCTTAACAATAGGTCTCCAAGCATGACTCCGCCAAGTTTTTACCCATAAAAAAAACCGCATCAAGCGGTTTTATATTTTACAAAAAACTCAAAATCAGTGATTAACTCTATATCCGATGCTCATTTGTGAGAAAAGATTGTACAAATTCATCATCATTTAAGGTTGGATAATCGGTATACACCCGATCAATTTCTTCTTTTTGACCAGCGGATAACACTTCATTTGGGTTTAAGCACCAAATGCCCTCCATTAAGCCTTGTCTTCTAAGTACCTCATGAATGCCTGGTATGCAGCCCTCAAATTCATGAGCAGGATCAAACAAAGCAGCATTCACATCGGTAATCCAAATACCTTTTTTTAATAAATCCGCTGCGCCAGAGGCAGTAGGATTCGATTTATAGGCCTTAATTTCTTCCAGCAATGCAACTGCTTTGTGCGTCCAAACCGCCCAATGTCCCAGTAGACCTCCTTTAAAATCCACCTGAATTTCCTTACCAGCAACCATAAAAGTATAGTTCGTCAGTAAATCAGGTACAATATTATCATCATTTCCGGTATACATAACAATTTCTTCCCTTCGACTCGAGGCCGCCACCGCGCGCATCACATCCAAGGTTTGATAACGATTAAACGAGGCACATTTAATGGCTTGTACATTTTCAATTTCTACAAATTCCTGCCAAAACTGGTATGAGAAAATTCGTCCACCCACGGAGGGTTGCAAATAAAAACCAAAAACAGGTATCTCGGCGGCCACTGCACGTACCCGATCTAAAATAGCCGCTTCAGTCCACCCTGTTAAACCACCCATACTCAGTAAACCCATATCATACCCAATTTCACTGGCAAACTTAGCTTCTTTTACAGCCTGCTCAGTGGGTCCACAGATACCTGCAATTTTAATAAAAGGCCGGTCCAAATTAGCGCGGTCAATTTCCTCCAAGGCAAGTTTAAGTACGGTTTCAAAAAGGTTTATCTGGGGGTCACGAATTTCAAACTGCGTAGAATGTACCCCAACGGCAACGCCACCAGCTCCGCTCTGCATATAATAACGCGTTAACAATCTTTGCTTATCTTCATTTAGCGTACGGTCTTCATGCAAAGCCAAAGGATGTGCAGGAATAACGGTTCCTTTTTTTAAAAAATCTTTTAATTCTGGTGTTAATGGTCTCATTAAAATTGTCCTCCTCTTTCTTGAAAATGTGTTGGTTTATCCAATTGTTCGCCCCCATGCAATAACCAGGTAGCGGTGACGTCAATAATTTCTCGAATACTCACTTTAGGATAACCAAATAAGCGATGCGATTCCGATGCATTATTAAGTAAGGCAGTTCCCTGCGCCTGGTTTTCAAAAACAGGGGTCTTTGAAAATATCCGACCGAACTCTTCGGCTACCCACCGTGTGGATAACGTTTCAGGACCCGTAATATTGAGGATCTTAGCGGGTGAATCGGCATGTAAAAGGGAACGAATAGCCATTTCATTGGCATCCTTTTGCCAGATCACATTTACGTTCTCTGTTCGCAAATCAATGGGTTTTTCCCCAAGCACTGATTTAGCAATTTCCATGATCACCCCATAGCGAAAATCAACCGCATAATTCAACCGATAGATTAAGACCGGGGTCTTATTTTTCTTGGAAAAATATTGAAATATTCGCTCCCTACCTAAGCAAGACTGGGCATATTCACCAATTGGCTCAGGCGTGGTTCTTTCATCTACCCCACCTGCACTCAGGGCCACAAAAGGTAGCACATTACCTGAAGAAAAAACAACGATATTTGCCGCCTTAAACTGCTGCGCTACCCGACCAGGCAGGTATGTATTCATCGCCCAGGTAAAATCCTCGTTTCCGGTGGTACCAAATTTATGCCCCGCCAAAAAAATAACATTGTCGACTTGCGGTAATGCTTGCAACTGCTCTTCGTCTAATAAATCACAGACAATTGGAATAACCCCACTGTCCTGCACTTCCGCCTTTGATTGGGGATTTGAAAACCGAGAAGCGCCGTAGACTTTCGCTTCCGTGCCCGCCAAGGCAATGGCATCCACCAATAATTTACCCATACTCACCCCCATTTTTCCGGCAATACCTAAGAGCAAAAAATCGCCTTTAATCTTTTGTACATCTTGCACTAAATCGGAAGATGGAACTGTTAACTCCGTCTCTATTTTTTTTAAATCAATCATCATCTTATAAAAACAATACTTTAAAATTTGTAACCGCTAAGAATACCACCAATAAAATCCCTAAAATTCCCACCACATTCTGGAACAGGTTATTTTTATGTTCACCCATAATTCCCGCTGAACTACCTACTAACACAATGGAAAGACCAATAAAGGGAACCAGGAAAATAGTAACGCTTTGCGCAATTACAATTAATTCCAAGGGTAATTTCCCAAAACTTATCGCGATAATTGCCCCAAAAAGCATGACCGCACCTATAAAGATCTTTACATATTTATGCTCCAAACTACTGGAAAATCCAAGGCCATCTCCTAGCATAGCTCCGCCCACAGCGGCGTTTCCAATCAAGGAAGAAAAGGATGCACCAAATAAGCCAATGAAGAAAAGGTAACTGGCAAAAGGACCAAACAGAGGCTCCAAGGCTTTTGCCATTTGACTGGCAGAAGTAACCTGTATTCCTTGGGGATGCAATACAGCGGCAGCACAAATCAACACCACAGCGCTCATCACTCCTAATAATAAAATTCCCACCGTACTACTCAATTGCGCGTGTTTACTTAGATCCTGATCCTTACCGGATTGATTCTTTCTTTTCTCTTGCACCAAATAGGCTTGATAAAAAGCCCCTACCAAGGAAAAACACGAAGCAATAAAGGCTACTATTAATCCGGCAGACCCACTGGGTATCACCGGAACTAAACCATCCATAATATCAGCAATCGAAGGTTGAATAACAATCGCGGTGGTAATAAAGCAAAATAGCATCATGAGTATCAACGCCAACATCACCCGCTCCAGCAAACGATAAAAGGATCTGAAAAACAACAATAATATACCCAGTAGGTTAAATAAAACAATCCAAATATTGGCACTTGTTCCGGTTGCCTCCCCAATAGCAATCCCCAAGCCCGTTGAATTTCCTGCCTGAAATGAAGTGGCTACTAAAAAGATCCCCAGACCGATCACAATCCCAGCCCAATTGCCCGTTTTCCTTTTGATCAGCGTTAATAGTGAAGCTTCATTATGTTGCCCAATACGAGCACTCATATTGGTAAAAATCAACATGAAAAAGATAGCGACGACAATAATCCAAATCAGGGAATAAGAGAACTCTGCTCCCATTTTTGAGGTGATTGTCATTTTACTGGGGCCAAAAACCAAAGCCGCAGTAATAATACCTGGCCCTAGAACAGACAACCAGTTAATTGTATTTTTTTTCTTCATCCCTATTTATTTAACGTTGCTTTTTTATTTCAGCTGCCGTGACTGTATCACGAACGCCAAAATTAACTTGTACATAATTTATGATTTGTGCCAATTCTTCATCTTTCAAAAAAGAAAAACTAGCCATCCGCTGACTGTATTGAACACCATCAGAGGCCTTTTTACCGTCAGTTCCCTTTAATAGAACCTGTAGAAAAGCTTGCTGATTCTCCAGAATCTTCGCGCTCTTTAAAGCCGGAAAATTTCCCGCTACACCCTTTCCATTTGCTTTATGGCAGGAAGCGCAATAGTTTTTATATAATAGCTCCCCATTAAATTCACTAGGCTTAGCCAATGGGTCCTCGCTAATAAAATTATTGGTCTGTTTTTGCGTTTTACTAATTCTTAAAATCCGATCATCACCCTGGAGGGGAAATCCAGGTTGCGGATTCCAATCCATGTTGCTCGTGGTGATGTAAACGTCACCGTTAGGCACGACCAGTACGTCACGTAAACGGCCATAGCGATTAGAGAAATAAACTTTCTGCGAAGCAATTGCTGTATTATTTTCGGATAACTTCAATACCCGTAAACTTTGTGTTTTCAGGGTAACCAACAACAGGGAATTCTGCCATTCTGGAATGGTCGCGTTGTTATAATAGGCCAGTCCAGCAGGCGCAATAACGGGCGTCCATGCTTTTATGGGTTCCGTCCTATGGGAACTGTCCGCTATTCGTAACTCCGCCGGGGTATCGTGTTTTCCTTCAATCAATGGCCAGCCATAATTTTGTAGGGGTCTAATTAGATTCACCTCATCTTCAATGGCATCTCCATGTTCGGCACTAAAGATTTTGCCGGTATCATCTTGGGTTAAACCCTGAATATTTCGAAATCCCCAGGCATACACATAACTACCAGCGATGGGATTATCTGCAGGAACAGATCCGTCCATTTTTAACCGCAATACCTTCCCACTCAAGGTGGTGGAATCTTGCGCTTGGGTGTTATCTGCCGCATCACCGGTTGCCCAATAAATGATATCATGTTCATCGATCAGCACCCGAGACCCGTTATGCCCCATGCCTCCTTTAACCGATAATAACGGTACAGGATTGATCAGCGTATCCTGCCTATACGTATAGCGCACCAAATTAGCGGTAATATTATCTCCTTTTTTCTCCGTATAGACTAACAAAACAAATGGATCATTCGCTTTTTTTTGAATAGCAATTCCTAAAAGGCCAGGTGTTGTCCGATGAAAAACATGATCCAATGATAATATGGTTTTAATTTGCCCAGAAGATAAATCCAGGAGCTTTACCTTCCCTTTAATTTCTGTAAACATGATCTTATTGTCTACATAAGCCATCCCCCAAGGAACCTCCAGGCTATCGGCGACGGTGGCAACCTGCAGGTAGCTATCTTCCAGTTTTACCACATCGTCTTCCTGAACCAGGTAGGGTTCTTTTTGTCCACAAGCGTAAAGTGAAAATAAGCTAATCAAGTAAAAAATGTAGTTGCGCATGACCTTAAATTAACCCTTGTTCTAATTGTTTCATGGCGTAATCAGCTGCTCTGGCACTCAGGGCCATAAAGGTGAGTGATGGATTTTGATTACCCACGCTACTCATACAGGCACCATCGGTGACAAAGACATTCTTACATAAATGCATTTGGTTAAAGGCATTAAGCATGGATGTTTTTGGATCGTTTCCCATCCTAACCCCACCTACATCATGCACTTCTAAACCTGGTTGACGTCCAAAAGCAATATGCTGATCTAAAAACTGAATATTTTCACAGCCTGCTTTCTCCAGCATATCTTTACCCTCGGCTTTAAAATCTTCCATCATCGCCACATCATTAGCCGTATAGGCAATGGAAGTAATAAGCTGTGGAATACCATATTTATCTTTTTTATCGGGACTCAGCCGCACGTGATTCTCATAAACAGGAATAACCTCCCCTTGCATCATCATGGATACTTTCCATTTTCCGGGTTCACATAAAGCATCCTTAAAGGCAGCACCTACTTGAGGTCCTGTAGGATTATCTCCCCGTCCGCGCGAGGCAGAAAAGGCAATCATGTAAGACCCTTTAAAAGTGTTTGCTTTATGATGAATATTTTTAAAGGCTGGCACAAATACTTGTGTTGGTCTACGTCCGAAATAGTAGGAATCCTCATAGCCGGGGAAATCCGCGCTATAACGACCTCTATAATTATGAAAACAGATATAACGGCCTAAAATACCATGATCATTACCCAGTCCGTTGGGAAATCTTTTGGATTTTGAATTCAGTAAAATCAAATTCGTATTGAGTGTCGCGGCATTCAAAAAGACGACCTTGGCCTGATAAGATTTCTTTTCCCCACTTGCCGTATCAATTACCCGAACTCCGCTCGCTTTACCCAGTTGCTCATCGTACTCAACAGCTTCCACCACCGAATCAGTTAATATAGTCAAGTTACCTGTTTTTTCCGCATAGGGTATGGTCGAAGAATTGGAACTAAAATACGCGCCAAAAGGACAACCACGCTCGCAAAGTGAACGTGCCATACATTTCCCCCGACCCTGTTTACGCTGGAAATCCGGCAATTCAGCCAGGTTTGCGCAGCGACCAATGATTGCTTTGCGGTCGGTGTAATGGGTATCAATTTTTGCTGCAATAGCCTTTTCGACTTGGTTCATTTCGAATGCGCCAACCACCTCACTATCGGGTAGGTTTTCAATACCATCTTTGTTACCGGCAATTCCAACAAAGTGCTCCACATGGCTGTACCAGGAAGATAAATCCTTATACCGGATGGGCCAATCTACCCCAAATTCATATTTTTTTGGTGCTGAGAATTCAAAATCACTCCAACGTTGTGTTTGACGAGCCCAAAGCAAGGATTTACCACCCAGTTGATACCCGCGAATCCAATCGAAAGGTTTTTCTTGAATATAAGGCTGGTCTTGATCTTTAATATAAAAATGTTTAGTGGCCTCGCCATAGGCGTAATGCTTAGATATAAGCGGATTCTGTGTTTTATCCTCAATTGTTTTCTGGTTTCTATGTTCAAAATCCCACGGATCATTATTAGCCGTCGGGTAATCTTTAATATGACGAACCATCCGACCTCTTTCTATCAGCAAGGTCTTGAAGCCCTTTTCCGTAAATTCTTTTGCCACCCATCCCCCACTGATACCAGAGCCAACTACGATAACGTCAAAATTATTTTGTAGGATCATATGTTTTGGTTATTTCCTAGTAAATATATTAAATATTTTACGGTTACGTTACCGTAAAATAAATTTGTTACATAGATTCAAAGAAAAATTGACGTAAAACCTATTCAAAATATGTTCACGTGGAGTACGATGTCACAAAAAGTACCATACACATCACACCAAGACACCTGGAATCGGCCATGCTATTCCCCATTTTTCACACATGTATTGACCGCATACCTCCCTGCTGGAATAGCGGAATTTCATTACTTGCTAAAAACGTGCTGAGCACTTCTCCGCTAAGATGATCGCCCGCGCTAAGAGCAATGAAAAGAGATCAGATTTAAACCACCTGATCTCTTTTGTGCTAAAAAATAAACACCGAACACCTAGCCAATAATGGCCTGAAACTAGTCCTGAGGTGCCCAATAAGTACAATACCCTTCATTATACACAGGCCCTTTAAATAGCATACATCCGCCACATTTTTGACCTTCTTTTGGGGCAATCCATAATTTGCAATTACTACATGTATTATCAGGGTTTACTGTTTGTTTAACATAACCTAATTGTTCCCTTTTTCGCAAATTCACTTCATCTACATTCGAATAATCGTCGCATTCACTGACTTCGGCCCCTGGAGATTGCTCTCCTGTGGCGTCCTTAGCTGCTTGATTTCCAGGATTAGAGCATCCAGACAGCACATAAGCACTGCCAAATATTAACGCTAATGAAGAAGTAACAGTGCCTTTAATAAATTCTCTTCTTTCGATCTTCTTATTGTTCATTGCTGATTATTTTTTAAGTAGTTCTGATATCTTTGTTTTTACACTATCATCTGCTGTTGTTTCCATGACGGAGTTCAGTGCAGCCTTAAAATTTTGGTTTTGCACGCCCTTGGTGCCACTCGCTTTGGCAACACCTTCAACGGCGCTCATCAACCATTTCGCCTCGCTTTTCTCTTTAGCGATGACAGCCAAATCGTTTATCAATTTATCCCCATCTTGATCTTTACGCGTTAGCGCAAAAGCCAAGTCTGTAATAAGCACACCTTTATCATCGCTGTATGCAGCAAAAAAGGAATTTCTCTGACGCAGAGCGGCTAGCAAGTCATAACTTGCTCCATTATTAGCACTCAAAACCGCCATTCTAAACCAAGGGTCACTCACATGACTTTCAGCAACTTTAGCCAGTTGCTCCGTCACAAAGGAATCAGTAAATTGACCCAAACTCAGTGTCGCTTGAAAGGCAACTCTTGGTGACTGATCATCTATAAGTTTGACCAAAAGCTGTTTATTTTCCGGGAAACGCTCCGATAGGATAGCGCCATGTTCGCGCACACCCTCATGCGAATCTACAACCGCCTTTTTCACTAACTCATTGCTTAAACCATCAAGGCCATCCAAGGTATAAAGCGCATGCAATCTGAAACGAGCATCGGCACTGTTGTTAAATAATGCTACCACACTTGGAATTACGTTTTTGTCTTGACTTTCAACGAGCTTACGCTGGGCTAGTAAGCGCCACCATTGACTCTCGTGGGATAGCAATGCAACGTAATCAGCATTTGTTTTTTGTTCTTTGGATGTTATCGAAGTATCCAGGTTCTTTTTCTCTTTAGGGACAATTCTATAGATTCTTCCCATATCCATCCCTTGCTTATAATCCATTTCAGCGGTTAAGTCCTCGGGTATTGACATCGGCGTTTCAATATGCTGACGATACATATCAACCATATATAGATTACCATCGGGACCTACAGAAAAATTGGTTGGTCGGAACCATGAGTCCTTGGAGGTGATAAACTCTGACTCTTTTTCTTCTGCGGCACGGGAAGCAATGTATTTTGGACTTGTTTTATGCGCCGTAAGTACATCCCGGTGCACTAGATTTCCGGCTACTTCTCCGGTAAAGACATTTCCGTAAAAACTAGCTGGAAATGCATCTCCTCCATAAACTGTTCCACCGGAAGCGCCGGTAAAATGTCCTTCAGCATGTTCTACTTGCCCTTTCCCTTGCTCATCGTATTGGGCTTGTCTTCTGCGACTGCGTTCCGCTCGCCAATAAGGAGCAGGAGTTACTTGATACATCCGTAATTCATGATCAGATATATTCTCTACCCCGCGAGTAGAAGGAAGAAAAGCATGCCTATGCATGTACCTTCCCGGCATAACGGCTTGCTGAATATGCAACGTATTTTGGGTCATAAATCGATGTCCCCAATCATTCAATGTTTGACCAAACTGAGCTGGCGCCGTCTCTTTCTCGAACAATTCTTTATCCAATCTAAAACGAAAGTCTGATCCTCCAATAGATAAAGGGGAGGCATCAGCTTGACGGGTTGAGGTAATTTCGCCAGCCTGACCATGATTGGAAGCGTAAATCCAATTGTCTATTGCAAAGGTGAGGTTCGTAATTTGGGCCTCTGAGTTATTGGTGAAAAACCCAGTATACAGCACTTCCTTATGATCTGCTGTACCATCACCATCGGTATCTTCAAGGTAAAGAATATCAGGTGCAGCAGTGACTAACAAACCCTTTTTCCATGGCATAACACTCGTCATCTCCGAGATACCTTCAATAAATACCACCGACTCATCAACCACGCCGTCTTTATCATTGTCTTTTAGATATACAATCCTTCCATTGCCCTTCCCCGGTGGATTCGGTTCCATATCAGAAAATGGATAGTCCGCCATTTCTACGACATATGCATTTCCTTTTTCATCAAAAGTCATCGCTACAGGGTCTTTTACAAAAGGTTCTGTAGCATAGATCTGCACTTCAAAATCAGGATGTATCTTCATCGCCTCAATAGATTCCTTTGCCGATAAAGGTCCAGGATATTTTGGCTGTTTACAGGACCAGAATCCCAAGACGATTGATGTCAACATGAAGGCACGACAGCCAACTACGCGATAGTTAATTATGATTCTCTTCATTGTATTGCAAAAATTTAGATTTAGTATTATTAATAGCTTAAGTATGATTAGTGTATTTTGTTCATCAAATCATTAATTTTTGATAGAATTTGGCTTTCTATTCCCGCTGCCCATTTACTCGGCAACCCGTATGCTCTTTGCGAAGTATCCCCCTCATAGCCTCCTTCTTCTAGTATTAATTCTGTCGGGATATAGCCCATGACATCATTCGTATAACCCATGACAAAAATATCATCGCCATACTTTTCCTTTAATTTAATGGCATATCCGATGGTTATTTCTCCGCCAAGGCTGATGAGCTTTTGCCCACCAAAATCCCATACTTGAATCGGATAATTTGGGTAACTACCAACAAGTTGTTTACCAGCGTTGTACTCCGCGATCAAGTTAGCGCTCCATTCATAAACATAACCCTGACCGGCCTCTTTTTGAATTTGCTTAAGTTCCGATAAGGAAGGAGCTGCGGTTAATCCAAGTTCAATTGTTGCAGATGCCGATTGAAAAGAAGCTGCCAGCGGCTTCATTTCTTCTTCAAGAACACGTTCAACAGCGGCCGCCAACGATTTCCCATATTGTTTCGCTAATGAGACAGTCCTTCTAGGTAAGGGATTCTGATCGCCTCCTGCACCTTGAAAGAAAAGTGCAGTAGTTCCGGGATAGATTTTTTCTAATTCGATTTGTGCAAATCCAGCATAATCTCCAGACCACTGATATCCGGATAAAACAGTAGGATGGCATGCATATCCAAAAACAATGGCCTTGAGCTTTCCCGCACTCGTTTCGACTTTAATGGTGGGGACGGCAAAATCATTTGGTCCCTTTAATTCGCTCAGCGTGTCAATGTTCTTTTCTTGATTAGCCCGCCGGTTTACTTGAATCCTTGAAACGCCATTTTTAGCATAGAGTTGCACAGGTTCAAGATCCGCAAAGGCGCGTACACTTAATTGAATTAACTCCTCCTTTAACCAATTGCCGTATTGAATGATCTCCTTCTTATTGGCCTCATTCAACGGATAGATACTGGTCAGCACCCCATCGAGGACAGGGCCTGAATGTGTATGCGAGCAATTAATAAGAATATTTGACAGTGGAATCGAGGTTTTTCGACTAATTTCCGCCCTCACTTCATGACTGAACTGGCTACCTATACCAACAACATCAAGTGTTAATAACACAGAAGAATTTCCTTTCGCATCTTGAAAAAAAAGACATTTAGCCCATAAGGGATGTATAGCTCCTTCAGCTACTTTCGTGCGACTCGCATACCCCGCTAACCACATCGGATTCTTAGGCGTAATATCTACACTGGCCAATCCAACCTTCCACCCGTTACTGCTAGGTACCTGCGTATTTGCGCTCGCGAAAAAAGCACTTATAACCATCAAGGATACTATTATTGTCGTTTTCATAATTATTCTGTTTTATACATGTATTAAAGCTACGTGAATTTCAGTTACAGATTTGATCTAGAATCTCCTTTATTTTTCCTTATGCATGTTCGCTCTAGCTTCTTGCAGCATTTTGTTTGCCACCTCCACAAGCTCCAGACCGGCAACTTCAGCACCCGATGTTCCTTCTTCTACTTCATATCCTCCATGAGGTTTCTCATCAGGCATACACACATAATGAACACCATTTCCGTTCGAATATCCTAAAACTAGCGTTTGAGGGAAAGGTGATTTTTTTCTTATTTCATCCGCTAAAGAAGTCAAAGGCTCCCCTGGTAGACCAACAATAGCTAACGGTCCTAACGTTATGACCTGCACTTCCGCATCAATCTCCGTCAAACCAGTTCGAGTCTTCCCTCGCTTGGAAGTTGGTAGACTAGTTTTCCGTTGAAATGTCTGCAAGGGCGATAGCGATAGCTTCGCACTATACGTATAGGCAGTTGCAGCCAGATCCGCGAGCCCCGTTGCCATTTCCGCTACCGCATCAGGTCCTCGTCGCCAAGGATTTATATCGCCCGCCGCACCCTGCAAGAAGATAGACTCGCCATCGATCTTCCCTTTCAACTGCTTGGCCGCAGCGCTAGGCCAATCGCCAGAAATATCATTTGAATAGGGATAAATGGCCACAGCATGTACTGCCAAATGAAATACACTTACAATATTTTTCCCTTTATGGTCACGAAAGGAGACTAATGACATAGCCCTGTCCATCGGCCCGAATGTAGCGCCTCCCATCAATAATTTTGGATTCCACTCTTCGTGTTTGTAATTATATCCTTTCGGGGTATTCGCATCTTCCACGCCCCATTTGGGAGCACGCGGACGCCTGTTATTCATATATTCAGAAGCGTCTATTCTGCCAATCCAAATGGAAGCAGGTTGCAGGGATTCAACAGCCTCTTTGGTCGCATCGAGCGTCTCATTGATCAATTTCTGCTTCCAATTAATATAATGTGGGTCATCATTTATATTCGAAATATACCGTGTTGTCCACCACGTTTCATTTTCAGAACCCCGGAAACCACGGTTATAAATGGGAGACCATGGTGCTGAATGGTTGTGACTTGCATTAACTAATATATTCTTCATCGGAATTCCCAATACTTCGGAAATCTTCTTACGGATTTCCTCCGTTGCAGATTCATTGGCATCTACAAGATCCCAAGAAATAATAACAGCGGTATTTTGGAGACTATCTCTGATCACAAGCGACCTTACATATAGCGAATCTTTAATAGCTGAATAGGGTTTACCAGTCACCCAATTCTTTACATTAGCATTTGGTGTGATATTCCGCTTACCTATTCCAACCTGAAGATTTGCTTGATTGGGGAGCATGGAAGCCCCTAATAAACCAAGCGGCATTGCAGATAACAGGCAAAGACAAAGAAGGCTTATTATGAAAATTGGTTTAATACGTATACTACTGAAATCCATATGAAATAAATTTTAATGAGATTTATTGCTATTAAATTATTGCCTCCATAGCTATGTAATGATTGACAAAAAATGAGTCAAACTTTACGCAAAGTCTTTACATGCCACTAAATATCCTTGTTGATCGCCCATGCTATCGCATTTTCTAACAGCGTAATAAAATTCTTGTTTTTAAAATCCGTAGGATAGCCTAATGAAGTATAGAAAATACGACTTTGACCATATTGCCGCTTCCAAGCAATTGGCTCCGTTCGATTATCACTCAATCCTTGAAGCAACACCTGCGCATCTTTAGCCAGTAAAGGATCGACCAAATACAGATTGCCATCACTGACCCATGGGCTTTGCTTTATGCCATGTAAGATTTCGTTTTTTGACTGTCCTTCCTTAATGAGCACTTCTGTTTTAGCAGTCGCCACACCATAGCCCCTGTTGAGACACCCTAAGACATCGGATACGAACTCCGGCCATTCCGCATAACCATCGGCCGGTTTCTCACTCCCAAGTAGTGTAAAAGCATGATTTGCAGTTCTTATCCCAACAAGACCAGCACCGCGCTTCAGGTAATTTTTCAATGCGGCCATTTGATCCGATGCTAAGGCCAATCGGCGCGCAAAAACAACGACTAAATCCGCCTCTTTTAAGATCTCAAAATTTGGAAAGCGATAGGACGTTCGGTTTGACTCTCCCTTTAGTACCGTCGTTTTATACTGTTTGCTGGCGGCCAAATAATTGGCAAATTCAGGGATGGTCAGATGTGCCTTATAGTTATCTGGATCTTCACTTATTAAAAACACGATATGTAGCGGCTCCTTTTTTCCATCTTTGCCAAATGATACCCCAGCGGTTCCAGTTCCTATCAAAATAATCAAGAACAAAAGTGTTATTGCCTTATTCAATGCCGGATGATCCTGTTGAAAATATATGCTGTACTTCATTTTTAATGTTGTTAACAAACGCTTTAAAACTATTCGTAACCTGGATTTTGTGGAAATTCCGCATCAATATTCAAATCAATCTCCGCTAATGGAATTGGCCATCGGAAGTTATGCGGTTTTATAAATGCCCCTGGACAAAGCGGATTATCATTATATTTCAAAACACGCTCAATTAATTTCCCTGTTCTCCTCAACGTGATAAGCCTCCATTCTTCTCCATATAACTCTCTAGCACGTTCATCTAAAAGGTAATCGATATCAAGTTTGTCTGCGGTTACAGGTTTCGCATTAGATCTTTGACGAACTTTGTTGACATCCGCCGCAGCGAGGTCTTTTTGTCCAGTTGCCAAATAAGCCTCTGCTCTTAATAATAAAGTTTCGGCAAAACGTAACGCATACCAATCCTTATGGGTGATACCACCTCCTGAACGGTTAGGTTGAAGAAAATAATTTAAAGGATCTGTAAATTTGGTATGAATAGGAAATAAGATCTTAAGCGTATCGGCTCTAGGATCGGTTCTTGCCGGATTGTAAAGACTGAAATCGATTTTCTTTTTATGATAGGCAGATTCAGGGTTATCATAATAAAAACTCCTTTTTAAGTTATGTTCTGCATTCCGCGTGTCATTGTTCCAGTTGTCTTTCCACAAATAGTAATACACTAAATTGGTTCCTCTAGCATTTGCTGTAGGCCTACCTAAGGTATCGCTGTAACCCGTATAGGTTCCATTATAGAATTCACCACGGATTCCCTTCTTACCATCGGGCGTTAAACCAATATCAAAATAACGGGGACCAAAGATGTACGCGCTCGCAATCTGCCCGCCGCCTTTAATAAAAGGTTCAACTTGGATGATCCACATCGATTCAGTATTCTCAGGAAGGTTATGATTTCCGTATCCAAATAGATCGAAATATGGATCACCAGCACCAAATACATCTTTACTTAATCGTCCTCCAAAGCGTTTTGTCATTAAGTTATAACCGAAATCATTAATAACTTTGCTGGAAGCTTCCACTGCTTTTTCCGGCTCTTTAAGTTCTAAATATGTTTCAGCTAAAAAGTGTAATGCAGGACCTTGAGTGATTCTCCCTGGCGCCGCTTCTTCTCTAGGTCTAGGTAAATTTTCAGCAGCAAACTTGAAGTCTTCGACCATTTGCTCATAAACTTTCTTAACAGGATCTCTAACAAAATCAGCTTTCACAGTACGAATAGGTTCGGTTAAGACCGGTATATCGCCATAAGTCGAAACTAAATTTCTATACATAAATGCTCTAAAAAACCGAGCTTCCGCGATGTATAAACTCTTGCCTTGCTCGCCTTGTTCAAATTCAGCTGGATCGGCCTGGCTAACCTTATCAATTAACACATTGGTCCATTGAATAACTTCGAAGCCAACATTCCAGGTATCGACAACATTCCTCCAAATAGGAGTCATATCTTCGTAAGAGTTTAAGTACAATCCGCCTGCTGCTGGCGTTTCACCATTATAGCCCAGATCAGAGCCAACGGTCGCCCAATTCATAACACCAAACTCGCCAAAAGAATAATACGCTGAACGCACCCGGTCGTGAATTGCGGTCACCCCTTGCAAAGCCCCTGCTTCCGTCAAATAGGCATTATCGGGCGAGAGAAAATCTAACGGTTTCTCATCGAGCAGACCTTTATCGCAAGAGAGGAACAGTAGAAAAAAGAATGACAACCCTATAAACAGTATTTTGCTTAGTATATTTTTTATCGTATTCATATCAGATAATTTTCAATATGTAAATCAACTTGTTAAAAAGAAACGTTTAACCCCAACACCACATTCCGCATCACGGGTACATCGCTAGCTCCACTCTCTGGATCCCAGCCTTGCCATTTGGTCCATACATAAGGATTTTTGCTCGAAACATAAATCTGCGCATTCTGCATATTCAGCTTCTTCAATAATTCATTTTTGAAACTATAACCTAGGGATATATCTTGAATGCGGACAAAGCTTCTGCTTTGATATATTCCACTTTGTCGCAATGGAATATTATAAATTCCGGTTGTATTGGTCGTGGGAGCCAATGGACTCCAATAGGGGTTAACCGCAGAATTATTATGACGATCTGGGAAGTAATAAAGCGGGTTAACATTTTCAACATTGTTTGCCAAGTACCGATTGCTTCCTCCCTGAATAGAATTAATAAAGACCGATAAGCTAAAATTCTTATACGAAAACGTGTTATTAATACTAAAGCGGTAACTAGGTGATGAATAACCAATAACTGTCCTATCGTTTGTCGGATCGATTACATTGTCTTTTTCACCTTGATCCACATATTTGAATTGCCCAGGGTACCAGCCTTCCAGCACTTCCCCATTGAAAAATTCCTCTTCCGTCCATACTCCACCTGCCATTTCGTAATCGTATAAAGCACCCAATGACTTGCCAACAAACCAAGAGTTACCAACATCACGATCATTTCCATCCCCATAAAGTCTTGTCAATTTATCTCTGTTCAAGGCAAAGGTTATGCTAGTCTCCCATCGAAATGCGCCTGTTAGATTTAGCGATTTGATGTCTAGCTCAATCCCTTTGTTGGTCGTTGCTCCTATATTTGTCCAAATATCAGTATAACCCGACATGCGTGGCAACTTCCGTTTCACTAAAATATCCGATGTTTTCGAAGAATAAAGATCCAATGCCCCAGTGATTCGATTTTTCATAAATCCGAAATCAATACCGGCATTAATGGAAGATGTTGTTTCCCATCCTAGTGCAATATTACCTAAGGTACTTGGATAGATACCAATTGCTGTATTTTGTCCATATACATAATCTCTAGTACCCATTCTTGATTGGCTAGAATAACGACCAATACCCTGATTTCCATTCTTTCCGTAAGAGGCTCTAATCTTCAGATAAACATCTTCAGGTTTAAAAAACGGTTCTTCAGACAGTACCCAAGCGAGTGATGCGGAAGGGAAATTTGCCCATTTATTCTGCTCGCCGAAGCCTGAAAACCCATCTCGTCGAATGGTAGCCGTAAATAGATATCGGGACATAAAACTATAATTCACCCTTGCCATATAGGATAAACTATTTTCCTTATAAGCACTTGAACTTACAGTGGCAACCTCGCCTAAACCCACATTATTATAGCCCAGTATCTCATTGCTAAATCCAGAAGCATTCAATGTTGATCCATAACCATTCCTTCCTTCTGTACTTAGCAAAAAGGTAGAGTTGATTTGATGTTTACCAAACGTATTGTTATAACTTAAGATATTATTGATTGCCCAATCTTTACCTTCCGATGGTGATTTCACAGCAGACCCTCGATTACTCACTCCTTGCGGGGTTTTACTTGAGTAAAAGGTGTTATTATTCCGATTGGAATAGATGTAAGAATAATTAAAATCAAAAGCTAATCCTTTTACCCATGGCGCATCAATCCGTAAGGCACCTACACCAAAAAACTCTTTACTAACGTCAGAATTATCGACATAAAGACCAATTAAAGGATAGGGTTGAAACAATTCACCACCCAGATAAATATCATAGTCATCCTGTCCTATATGATTGTTAACCAGTGGACTCGCTTTTCTAGCTGTCGCTAAACTAGCAGGAATCCCAGAGTTGTCAATATTGCTGAATGATGTATTTAGTGTGATCTTCAACCAATCATTAACTCTTGATTCTATATTGCTACGCAGCGTAATCCGCTTCATTCGATCGTTCAGCTGAACCCCTTCGACGTCTGAGTAAGAACCTGAAAGATAATAGTTAGTCATGTCTGATTTTCCCTGCAAACTAAGATTATAGTATTGCATAGGAGCTGTTTGCAAAACCTCATCTACCCAATCGATTGACTTTCCAGCCAGATAATTCTCCTTTTCTTCCAAAGTTCGCAGGTAATTAGCCACCACATTCCTATCGCTCACATCTGGTCTTACAGGTCTGCTTGAGGCATCCGCAGGTTTCGTCTTATACCAATTGTAGACTTTATTTTGCCAATCCCAATCGACCAATCGCACCGCGAACTCATCTCCGTCCATCACCCGCATTGGATTGTTCGTCATATCTTGAATCCCGGCATAGGTATTAAAAGCGATGACCGGCTTTTCAGTCTTACCCTTTTTTGTCGTAATTAACATAACGCCATTTGCAGCCCGCGATCCGTAGACTGCTGCAGCACTTGCATCCTTCAAAATATCAACCGTCTCAACGTCATTCATGTTGATACTGTTGATACTTCCATTGTAAATAACACCATCCAAAACAATTAATGGTTTATCGGATGCCGAGAGTGATGTCTGACCTCTGATTGATAATGACGGCTCACTGCTTGCCCCTCCTCTAGATTCTAAATTAACCCCCGAAGTAGCACCAATCAGCGATTGGAGCAAGTTTGTATTGGCCTGCAATGCTTTGTCGGCCATATTTATTCGAACGACCGACCCTGTCAAATCGGATTTCTTTGCCGTCCCGTAACCGATGACAACAATGCCTTCCAAATCAGCAGCAACTTCGTGCATTTGAATTTCAAGCGAAAGTTCGCTAGCCAAATTAACGCTCACACTCTCATACCCTAGCAAACTGGTTGTTAGACTTTCTCCTTGATTTGCCTGAATGACGAATTTCCCATCCTCATCTGTCTGTACTGCAGAATTCTTCACTTTAACTGATACGCCTGCTAATGGCCCCTTGGTCGTAGCATTGAGAATAACCCCCTTATATTCTCGCGTTTCTTGCCCATACAAATGCATGGACATCACTAAAAACCAAATGGTTAATAGAAATAGTTGTGTTTTTTTTAACATAATTAGATTATTCATTTAGGTGCTTGGAAATTCTATTAACTAATTATAAAAGTGCTAATGCTTATTTAACCGATACGATGATCAGACAGGACTATCGCTAATAAATCGCTCAACGATCTGGCATCCGAAGCCCCCTGATTATACATGACACGTTGATCGAAATAGTGAAAAACCGCTACGTTGTTTTCAGATCAATCAAAACATTAAATTCTTAAGAACGAGGATGAAATAAAACGTGTCAAAGCGTTTCTTTTACATCAAGACAATGGGTTTCAAAGATTTGTTTACTCTTCGACAGCTTGTAAAGGCTCTTCATTTCTTTCAGCACCGACATATCCTTTATTTTGATTAATCCTACCCATCGTATTAGAGTTAATAATCTTATCGTCAATCGGCCACTGAAAGTTGTAAGGTTCAATATGGTAGACATTTGATATGATTTTTGAACTATTGTAATAGATGTTATTCAGTTTTGAAATGCGATCATAAAACCAATTTTTTTCATGTAAATTCGCTAAAGAGTATCCATTTTTCCCAAGAGAAGCCATGATATAGGACACGCGATTTAGCTCGTTCTGTCTTGGCTCCTCGCCAAAAAGTTCTCTAGCACGTTCGTCAAAAATAAAGTCAATGTTCACTTCCGATGCGTCAATTAACGTTGCTTTCGCTCGCGCTCTTACTTTATTAATATCGGCTGCCGCTTCTGTCAAATTGCCCTTCCAAAACTGCGCTTCTGCACGCAGGAGATAAGTCTCCGCTAACCGATAGATATACCAATCACCATTGCTACCCATAGGCGGGCTTGTCTGCTGGGGATGGTTAGGAACATATGTTTTATAAAATGGAACTGGGTAAATTCTGATAAAGTGTTCAGCAGGATGTGGTAAATTCTGTGGGTCGAAAGGTTCTCCAAACTGGGATGAAGCGGTATTATTATAGATAAATTCATGGCGATCAAACCAATTAATATCGGCTCTACGTAGGTCAGTAGTAGTTTGCCAAGTCGCCTGCTGCTTATCTTTCCAGATATCATAGGCATGCCAGTCGTTCAGCAAACAATCCGGATTTCCTCTTCCCAAACTATCATAGAGTGGCCCCTTATCGATAAACCCTAATCCGCCATCTTTATCTCTTGCGTTTTCCGCCGTGTGCCACCAAGTCGGATGGTAAACGCGCGCGGTAAATAAACCCGCAGAACGTGCTTCCTCTGGCGCTTCATAACGATCAATAAAAGCTAAGATTGTCTCCTTATTTTCTGGAATGTTTTTATTTTGGGGACGATGTAAATCCCAGATGTAGTTTTTCTTAGGATCAGCAGCATCGGCACCAAACCTTGCATTCATCAATTGATAAGGACCATTTATCACCTTTGTGGATGCCTCTATTGCCTTGTCCCATTCCATATTGGCTAAGTATATTTTTGACAATAAATGATAGCCTGCACCTGTGGTAGGCACACCTGCAGCAGCGCTTTGCTTCATATACGTTATAGCCCATTCCATATCCTTTTGGATTTTATCGAGAATTGCCCAACGCGAATGGGTTTTATAATCTAATTTCGCGCCCTTTGCCTCCTCAGCCACAAATGGTAAGTCGCCATAATTTCCGATTAACCGATAATACCAATAAGATCGATGCCATAATGCTTCGGCCAAAATCTCATTTCTATCTTGCTCTTTTTCCCATTGAATATTATCGATCCTTGAAATGATTGTATTTGCATTCTTGACAATAACGAACATATCATTAATTTGAGAGACAAATTTCTGATGACCTTCAACTGTTGGCGTGAGTAATCGCCAATCGGTACTCCCTGGCAAATATGGCGCACCTGCTTCCGAAGCCATCCATTGATGTGCTAAAAAATTCTTCTGACCTGTTTGCTCCAAGCTCAGGTTTTTTCGTAATGTTATTAAAGCTGCATCATACCCTTGTTTGTTGACAAATACATTTTGCCCTGTGAAAAACGATTTGGGCTCTGGCTTCAAAAAATCGCTCGAACATCCCGCTAACAAAAGCTGAATAATCATCAAGGCAGAAAAAAGTTTCAAATATGCTAATTGATTATGTTTTTTCATGATTACCAAATGTTTAATTGTTATAGAATAAGATTTAGCCCTAATGTGTATGTTCTTGGCATTGGGTCAAATCCAGATTCTGGGTCTGCTCCTGGCCAGTTGTCAAAGGTTAATAGATTCCGCGCGGAGGCGAAAATGCGAAGACTCGAAAATTTCAATGCTTTGAGATATTCCGACCCTACGTTATAGCCCAGAGAAATATCTTGTACTCTGAGAAAAGAAGTTGATTTATAAGGCATAATTCCGCCACCGTAGGCTGTTCTGCGAAAACCCAATCGAGGCCAATCATTGCTTTGGTTATCAGGCGACCAATATGGAAAGTTTGCTGTACTTAACCGATCTAAAGCAGTAACATCGACTAAAGACGGGGAGAACGCTCTTTTATGTCCCAAATCAGCTCTTAAGAAAATGGATGCGTTGAAATTTTTAAGAAAATTCACTTCATTTCTAAAACCTATACTAAATCGAGGTTCTGTATAGCCGATGAATTTTTTATCTTGTAATGCTTCATATTTTCCATTGCCATCCAAATCTTCCACTTTATAATCGCCCGGGAATAATGTGTATTTCGCCGCTTCAGCAGCTTCGTCTTGTTGCCATACGCCTAATACGCTGTAATCCCAAATTGCATCTAACGATTTACCTGGAAACCATTTATTACCATATTCTGGAAGCTCCCCATAATATTCTTTTCCCTCCAGCACATAGTTACCTTGATCTCCGAACAAGGTTTTAATTTTGTTCCTGTTTAAAGAAAAGTTAATCGCTGAAGACCAATCTATTTTTTCCCGCTGAATATTCTTGGTAGACACCGTTAATTCTAATCCCTTATTATCTAATTGGCCGATATTGGTCATGACCTCAACAAACCCTGTAACGGTCGGCAAAGACCTGTTTACTAACAGGTTTGACGTCTTCATCTGATACAAATCAGCGGTAACATTTACGCGATAATCGAACATAGACAGATCCAATCCTAAGTTCAGCGCTTCTGTTTCTTCCCACATTAAAGAAGCATTAGGAAGTGTTGAAGTCAGAATACCTTGTTGAATCCCGGTTCCGTCATAATACATGTTGGATGCTATTTTATCTAGCGCCGAATAAACGCCAATATCCCGGTTACCATTCACCCCCCAGGATAGCCTCAACTTTAATTCATTGATCGATTTAACTTTAAAAAATTCTTCATTATGAATCTGCCAGGCCACAGCAGCTGCAGGAAACGATGCTTTGGGATTTTCTTGACCGAATGCGGAATAGCCATCACGACGAATAGACAAAGTCAGCAAGTATTTTTTCAAAAGGCTATAGTTAAGTCTTGCCATAAAAGCATCTCCCGTCCTTTTTTCGTCCTCAGCAGATATTCCAGGCTTATCTCCGAATTGAATTCCACCAAAACCTAAAATTGAGCTGGGAAGAAAGTTTTGATTTCTTGCACTAGATAACCAAGAATTCCGTTCTTCGGCGCTATATAATAAAGTCACATCAAAATTATGTATGCCTATTTCACGATTCCATTTCAGTAAATTATCAATCATCCATTCCGACAGCGTGAAATCGTCTCTTGTTGCATATCCGTTAGAATAGGTATGTCCACCTGTAGGGGTGTCCGGAGACCAATAATTGTAATTTCGATAGGATTGTATCAATGGTTGAAAAGCTACTCGGTATTGGATACCGAAAGGCAAGGCTACCTCGGCGAATAGGGAACCAAATAAATTATACTTGATAAATTCTTTTTCCTGACCATAATAGTCCAGTACGGGACTTGTCGGCCCACCTAAATAGCCATGTGGATACCAATTCAATTTACCTTGATCATCATAGAGTTTTGCAAAGGGACTCATGGTTTGTATCCTGCTCAGTGTGGCAACAACCGAACTCTCATCATGGCGAGAAATCTGAAGATTTGTCCCGACTTTCAACCAAGAGCTTAAATCGAAATCAAGATTTATGCGAGATCGAATCGTCTTATACTCATCTCCTAACAAAATTCCTTCATTATTAACATAACCTAATGAAAAGTATTGCTTTGATTTGGACGAACCTGCCGAAATTCCTATATTATAATCTTGGCGCAAACCATAACGAAACCCTTCATTTGTCCAGTTGACCGTCTCATTGTTCTTATAATTTTCAATTTCTATAGGAAAGAAACTTAAACGACGCAACCATTCCTTTTCATTGTCGGCGTCTGCATTATTGACCGTTGAACGCCATTGCTCGAGTGTAACCCCGGCTGGAAGATCATTTGGAGAAAACCAATGATAATCAGGCAATTGATTTGCATCTCTGCTGCGAAAAAAATCCCGCCGCATGTCAATATAATTGTCGGGACCTCGTGTATAATAACCTGGATTTATAAGCTCTGAAACACCTACCGATGAGGAAACGTCTATAGAAGGGTCTTCTGAACGTCCTCTAGTCGTTGTAATTAGGACAACTCCGGATGCTGCACGAGAACCATACACGGCTGCAGAGCTAGCGTCCTTTAAAATATCCATTGTTTCGATATCGTTGGGATTGATGTCTCCGATCGAACCATTAAAAATCACACCATCTAAAACGATCATTGGAGAACTTCCTGCTTTAATTGAATTTGGTCCCCGAATTTGCATTGAACCCCTGCCTGAAGCGCCCGTAGCTTGTTTTGAAGAGAATCCAGCTACCGTACCCGATAACATGTCTGTAAGTTGCGTCATCGGTTGGTTCTTAAAAGTTTCACTGTTAACACGTGTTACCGAACCGGTTAAATCGGATTTCTTTACTGTACCATATCCCACCACAACGACTTCATCAATATCCGAGAGTTCCTTTGTTAATGAAACTTCTAAAAAAGGTTTGGTTGCCTCCAATTCTAGTGTTTTATACCCCACAGAGGTAAATTTCAAATTTGAGGTGCCAGCTACTGTAATTGTAAATTCGCCTAATTCATCACTTTGCCATGTATTCCCCTCTGAAGTAATGGTCACATTGGCGATAGGCTCTAAGGTTTCACTATCTTTTACCACTCCTTTAACACTTAATTCTTGTGCGTTCAAAGGGATTAAAATAGGAAACAAAAAGGCAATGATGGCAGTAAAAATTTTTGTTTTCATCATCATAATTTAAGCTAAAAAAAAACCGTTCACGTACCCGGTTATTAGGCAGATTAGTTAAACAATAGTAATATTTATCTATTAAAAATCAAAACCTTACGTTTAATGTCACATTATTGTTACATTAAACTATCCCTATTACTTACGTCATAAAATGAGTTAGGAATTGTAAGCAAAGTAAGAAAAAAATAGCCTCATATGCCTTGATCCTCTATTTTACATCTATTTATATCGGTATAAATATGAATAATGTTGTAAAATTCCCTCACATATAAAAAAAATAAAACTTTCAACAAATAAAATGCACCTCAACGAAAAATACCGTACTAAAAATGATAAAAACATCCAAAATAACAAGAACGACTTTATATAGACTTCAGTTTGTAACATATTTTTAAGCGGAAAACAAAAAAAAGAGCCTGAATACAGGCTCTTTATAATCAACAACATCAAGATGCGAGAATAACCTAATGGAAAAATTCAAAAAAAAACTCAAATAAACCAAAATAAAAACATTTCCGTAGGGTACCCTACAGATTAGATTACTATTATTTCACCACAAAACCTATCGCATTTGATGCTCCTGAAAAAATTGAAACTCTATTTTTTTGTATCCAGGCTAATTCCGGATTTAGGATATCCACTACCGCTAGGGAATTGGTGTTTCCAGCCCCATTCTCCATCGCGGTGTAGCAGCCTAAGGCTTTCATAAAAGTCCCCAAGTCATCGTATGTAATCCCCACAGAATAATCTGCCAGCACTCCATCCACACTTACCAAATAGATTTTAGATTCATCCTGAGAAATACCAATGGCTCCTCTGGCAGCAAGCGGTGCGCTTCCCGTACCCTGATTCCCTTGATAAAGCAGGAAATTGCTACCACCAATGAGGTGTTTCACCTGCGTTAAATCAATAGGAGGCTTCGGGTATAACAACGTGTCGGGTGTGTTAAAGAATTCAATTTTGTCACTTCCTTTTTTCACCCCGAGGTAAGGTTTAGTTCTATCGTTACTGCTTTTAATCACACGACCAAATTTAACATAAGAACCACTAGGCACGTTGCTTGTTGCCACATCACCGCTCATCGCTGCAATAATATTCCCCGAGGCACCTTGTTGATTAAACTCAATCATCTCGGGTAATAACTGCGCGGAATACAAATAATCATTATAAGGACTTAAGGATTGCATCGTAGCTTTTGCCTTGGTCTGATCTATTTCAACAATATGCAGGCTAATGGGCACATCATCTTTGCTAATAAAACGCAGGTGGTAATATTCAAAGCCGGGCGCCACAGACTGCGTGGTATCCATCTGGAAGGTTTTGATATAGTTCGTCTTCCCCATGATGCGTTCCACCAAGGCCGTTTTCTGATTATCCTCGGGCAGGACATCTTGGTCCACCACTTCCTCTACCGGTTCATCAAAGCTAGGATAATCATCCCTTTCTTTACAACTATATAGGCTAAGCAAAGCAAGCATAGCCATAGACCCTTGCTTGCATATATTCTTTACAAATCTCTTTTTCATAACTAACGAACTAACATGAATGAAATATAAGGTTTCATAAAGGCGGATGTTTGACCCGCCCATCCCATCGCATAGGCATTGTATTGCCGCTGGTTCAGGGTTGATCCTGCATTGGCATAGTAGGCAAGCACCGTTTCATTACTCACCGCAGCCCCAGCTGGTCTGATTTTCCAGGTCCGGGTCACCGATCTATTTATTAAAAAGGTAGGCGAGACTTCACCATACTTAATGTTACTCATAACCAGCGAATCCTGATCTGGTCTTTGCCCTGCTGCTGAGGTTGAATAGAATCCATAATATAAATCTATCGCTTCCACGTTGGGCATCAGATGCACAAAACGATAAGAAGAGTAAGAAGAATCCGGCAAAGCAAAAGTTTCTTCCACAGGAATAATCTTGGTGTTGGCTGCGGTGTCGGTAACATGCAGGGTATAACGACTACCCGCTTTAACATCAATAGAGGTCGTATACAAAACCAAAGAATCTGTCCCATCATCTGTCGATTTTGGCACCGTTATTTTTACGTTTATATTCCCGGCATCCACCAATAGAAATTCCGAACTGGAAGGTCCTCTGGTATTATACCCTCCGCCTGGATAGGGCTCGCGTCCACGAATCCAAGGGGTTACTCTAACCTCATTAAATTTAACAACCATATAACGGTCATCTGAATAAGCCGAGGCCATATTAATTTTAACAATCGCTTTATTCTCATCCAGAAACTCTACGTCCCCAAAATCTTGGATCTTATCTTTGCTGCAGCTGCTTATGAAGGAAGCGCTAATCAAACAGAAAAACAGACCGATAAACCAATATTTTTTCATAATAATATCTCCTATTTATTAATAATTATCTAAAACAAACCACACTGGTTTGACGACATAATCAGCCTCCAATGCACCCCATTTCTCTAATTCCTCCATATTCCACATATATTCCGAATTATACCGCGGACGAACCCGGTAGGCATAATCATTATGAACCAGTTGCACGCCAGATAAAGGTTGAAATTGCCTGAAGATAGCCGGATCATACCGGTACTTGCGCAGATCAGACCAAATATCATAACCACCCCAGCCCCATAGCGCAATGTACTTTTGCCCCATAATGTCTGCTAGTGTCAACTCTTGTGGTGTTTGAGCCACTTCGGTGGAATCCAAATACGTGGTTATTTCCTCGGCCGTAATGGCAACCGGGTTATAAGTTATACTTTGATTCTCATCTTTGATAGCGGTGTATTTGTTCACGAAATCCATGTGTCCCCGTATACCATTCAGATAAGCCTCATGAGCAACCGGGCGATCACCCTTTTTCAAGGCCACCTCCGCCCGTATAAATTGCAATTGTGCATAAGTCATGATCGGGAAATCAGCGGTGTTTTTGAACATATAAAAGTTACCCACGCTAGGAACCGAAGCATTGCTAAGCGCTCTACCATCGGGTATGCCGCCTGTGTAAGTACTGTCCTGTGCACTTTGGAACTTCAACATTCTAGATAAACGCGGATCACTCGAAGATTTTGATTCGTCTTGATATTCTCCACGAACCCCACCAGTTAAGTAACGCAATATCGGTACACCTGCGCGGTTATAATAGGTACTATTTAACAAGGCTTGATCCGAGCCATACACATTGGAGTTATCCGTATTAGAGCCAATAAATTTCACCGTGGCATTATCATTTTCTGAAATAAATGACAGGCTGGTATATTTCAAGACAGAGTCCGCGTAATTGGTCACAAAATCCGGCTTATTAATATAACGGGAATAATTCAAAGCCTTGATCCCATAGATAAATTTACGCCAACGGTCCATATTACCATTATAGAGGTAATCATATTTCACTAGCAAAGCCGCATTATCAGCAAAGCTTTCCTGTCCTAAAAAATACAAGGCAGAGTCACACCATACCTGCACTTTTTTATACACATCAGGTTGGTCCTTATACTCGAATTGTAATCGATCCTCGAAAGCACCATCGAGTACCACTGGTCCATGATAATCGGTCAATAATTGGTAATCAAAAGCCTTGATGGCATAACCAATGGCCGTGAATTCATATTTTTTGTTCGCCCGAGACTCCTTGATAAGATTCTCCAAATTGACCCCATGGTTCCAATAAACCATCCGCCACATCACGCCACCCACATCACTGATTCCTCCGGGGTAACTATGCTGTTCCCAAATGTAGGAGGCCCGGTCGTCACTCGATCCAAGCATCGCTTGCGTAAATTTATTGATGACCCGTTGATCTTGACCATAGCCATTAGCGATCTGGTAAATGATCGGTGATAAATATAATTCAGCCGCCACCTCTTGTGGAAATGAAGGGCTAAAATTAATATCCAGGTATTTCTTACAGCTGACAAATAGGGTCGCGAAAGCGCCAATTGCCAAAGCCCATATTTTGTTCGTTTTCATAATGTAATCCATTAAAGTTTTAACCGTAAACCAAAGTTCATCCCGATGGGTCTAGCCATGTTTCCATAGTCGATACCATACCCACCGATTCCGCCTAATCCAGGCGTATTAGAATTTGATTCCGGATCTAAACCAGAATAATTAGTTAATAACACCAAATCAGTCAGGGTACAGAACACAGACATCTCTGTACGGGACCCTATTCTTTTTACCAGGTTTTTAGGTAAATTATAATTCAGGGTAATATCACGAAGTCGAATAGTCCAAATATCCTTCTCCACAAACTTCTCACCGGTAACTGAATTAAAGAAATAACCAGAAGTATAATAAGGGGTAACCGCAATTGTATTGGGTGTAGGATTTGCCGTATTTTGTAGCCCATCATTCAATACACCGGTTACAACCCGAGGCTCCTCACGGTTTAATAAATCAGCGTTCAACCCATAGACATACATCCGATACCCCAGTAAATTGTACACATCACCACCAAAACGCGTATCCCAAAGAAAGTTAACTGTAAAATCCTTGTACCTGAACTTATTAACAATACCTAAGGTGAAATCAGGGATCCGGTCGCCCACATAACCCCAGCTAGATTCAGCAGGAATAATAGGTAGACCTGATTGCGGGTTGATCAAAATATCACCGTTATCATTACGATCAAAACGAGTCGCAGATAACGATCCAATACTCTCACCAATAAAAACAGCGGAACGTACACCACCCGTTAACCAAGTATCAGAATCATACGTTTCTGGCAAATCTTTGGCTAAAGATTTTACAATACTTTTTTGTTTGGTGTAATTCAACGTAATGTCCCAACTAAAATTCTCCTTACGAATAGGGGCAATATTGGTTTGAATTTCTGTACCATTACTCTCGATCACCCCACCATTAATGGTTCTTAGCACAAAACCGGTGGCGTAACTCAGGCGTGGTTGAAAAATTTGGTCAATACTTCGACGGCTATAGTAGGTATAATCAAAAGTTACACGTCTTTTAAATAAAGATAGTTCTATACCCCCTTCTATATCTTCCGTTGTTTCAATCTTCAGGTTGGGGTTACCACCCGTATGATGGTACGCAAAGCCGCCACCAGAGGTCATCTGGGTTTCTAAGTTAGAACGTGTGGCATAGGAGCGAAAGGGTTCCTTTCCTGTCCTGGAAATCGAGAAACGGAGCTTACCATCATCCAACCATTTATGGTTCTCTTTGACATAATTAAAATCAGAGAAGTTAAAAGCAAGCGAGCCCGAAGGGTACGCATATATTGGATTATTTGGCATTAACCTAGACGATCCATCGACGCGGCCAGTCAGCGTTAAAAACAATAACGTTTTATACCCAAGTACGGCTTGTGCTGAAGCACCCACATTTCGCTTACGATCGATGTAGTTTTTAGCTTGGCGTTCCTCTGGATCCGTATTATTAATGTTATAAAAATTAGGATCATACATTTTACGCCCGTACTGGGAGTCCGTATTGTAATGATAATCGAAAATATTAGCACTTAAACTCGTTTGAAGACTAATCTTACGATCTAAGAAAGTATGCTTTGTACTTGCCCGGTAGGTACCAGTCAGGATACGAGCTGTTCGGCTGAAAAGATACATTTCCCCTAAATCCGGATCACTCGCGCCACCCGAACCATTATACGACTGGCCATGATAGATTTTGAAACCATTGGTAAAAGAATAATCCAAACCCAGAGTCGCTTGCATGCTTAACCAATTATTGGGTTTATAAGAAAACTGTGTATTTCCGATTAATCGATCGACGTCATCGTAGGCAGCGTTTTTATAGGAATCCCAAAAAGGGTTATCCAGCTCATTATAAATATTACTGGAGTGAAGCACCCTGTTACCTCCTTCATCAACCCAGTCCCTAACATCCCACAAAGGATTGAAACGCAATAAGGTCATCATATAACCAGCATCACCTTTATTTGCTTTATCGTTATGCGAATTCATATAACTGAAAGTCGTCGTGACATCCATCTTATCATTAATCTTTGCCGTTCCAGTCAAACGAGAAGTAAAGCGTTTATAACTCGTATTGGGAACAACTCCCTTATTATCAAAATACTCATTTGACCAGCGATAGGTCAACGCCTCGGCACCTCCTTCAAGAACTAAATTATGTTTATGGTTATACCCATTACGAAAGAAATTCTTGGTATTATCCTTATATATTACATCATCCGGATTGTATTTCGGACCCATGGCATAAGCAGAGGTTCCGTTATAAACCCCGTTGGTTCCTTGTCCATAAACATACTGGCGTTCGGGATACCGGTAAGGCTTTTCCAACCTACCCGAATATGCATAAGAAACAGAGGCTTTTCCAGCTTTACCCTTTTTTGTGGTAATTAAGATCGCACCACCTGCTCCCATACTACCAAACATCGCAGTCGCCTCGGCTCCTTTCATGATAACATAGTTCTCGATATCTTCCGGGTTGATGTCAATTCCCCTGTTGGAATAATCATTTTCACGATTAGTACCATCGTGGACCATATCGTGCTCATTTACGGTAGAGTTATCCACAGGCACGCCGTCAATGACGATGAGCGCATTGTTATCTCCGGAAATCGATACGAAACCCCGCAAGACAATTTGAGCAGAAGCTCCAGGTAAACCATTAGAGGAATTCACCGTTAATCCGGGAACCCGACCTTGTAAACCGTTGAAAAAAGCTTCACGCTGGGTTTCAGCCACTTCATCTCCAGAGACTTGCGGTGTGGAATACCCCAGTGATTTTCGTTCCCTTTCAATACCAAAAGCGGTTACAACTACCTCATCAATAGCGTCCTGCGCCTCCTTTAATGATACATTTAAGGGACTCTGGGAAACAACCCTTTCCACGGTTTGCATACCTATGGATCGGAAGATTAAGGTAGCTCCTTGGGCGACGTTAATAGAATAACTACCCGTGGAATTAGTGACCGTTTGATTCGACGATCCCTTCTCCTGGACTGTTACCCCGCTCATAACCTCTCCTGTAGGCCCCGTAACCCTCCCTGAAATACTTTGCTGTGCAAAGAGATTGGTGCTAATGAATATTAGCCCAAGGACGAATAGAAACACTCGTTCTTTCATAATTTAAGAATTAGATTAATAAACTGTTAATAATTAAGTACTCTCCTCTTTTAGAAGAATTTAGTTTGATTAGTTAAACAATAATAATAATAAACAATGATAATCTTGCACATTATTTTAAATTTTATTGATAATCATGCATAAAGATGCATTTATGATCGAATTATAATCACATTATAATATAAATCATAGAATTATAATCGCTTTTTACGTTATTTATATGTTATAAATAGGTTATCGGTTACGGAGTTTTTAAAAATGCAATTCTATGCCTTATTCGAAATCGAAGATTAATCGTGCTTTATAGTACACAAATGGTCATTCAAAATGAGTACGACAACGCACTAATTTGGGGAGAAAAAAAATGCATAGTACGACAGACTTTAAACAAGCGGGAAAGATCATTAAATCGATTCCCTAAATATATTTTTATATAATTGCTTGATATTCAGATTCTATTTATATTTGAATAAGGTCACCTTCCATACAGACTAGCCGTGCACTTATGAAGGAAGGAATCGTGTGTCCGATCTTAGTGTCAGTCCTTTGGACAAATCACTTACTCAAAATTTTCCTATGGTTAATCATTTTGTTATTGGATGTGGCGAAATAGGAACATTTACGGGGAACAGGAATTCGTACAATACTAGAGACCAAGATTCTATAGCTAACACCTGTAATTCAATGTAAATTTGATCATTATGAAAGTTCTTCTTAAATACCTTCTTTTATGGTTTTCGATCGTCTTATCCAACCAGATCGTCTTAGCGCAAAATATACACGAAGTAGATATCCAAAAAATCTCAATTAAGGATACAGTACTTATGAATGAGATAACCAAAATGGTTAGCGAACAAGAAAAAGCAAACAGAGAAAATGTTTCCCAATTGTGGTTCCAGGAAGGTTTCGGTTATATCAAACTGACGGTTGACTCTTATAGTAAAGGTGATACGTTACTTCGGTATCAAATAATGCCTGATCAATCCCCTATTGATCCTACAGAGAGTGATGTAGCTTTTCCAAATTACTATGCCCTTAATAATACCAGGCCAATTCTTGTTTATTATTCCCGTTCGATTATGGCAGCGTTAGGAATAGAATTTTCACCTAAAAGTAGAATGAAATTTTTAAAACAATTAGAAAAGGTGTTACCTAAAGCGGAAAAGCAAATCGGCAGGAATGAAAAAGGGGAGGTAGTGTTTCGAACAGATGACTTTAGACAACAACACGTAACATTCGGAATGAATAAAACGATCTACTTGCTACGTGATAGTTCATATGTTATTAGTAAAGAACTAAGATATTAAAATTTCGATAAAGGCCATTGTTAATTTCTGTGAACTTACCCTCTGTCTGCGAAAACTTAATCAACGTTAAATTTCTTTATTAGAAAAAGGTAGACCCGCCTTAACGTATTTTTTAATAGCAAAGTTCGATTTTGCTGTTAAATTTGTTCAAGTAATGATAAAGTTATTTATAAAGCTTTTTAAATAGGCGTATTCAGTGTTTATTTTAAGTTTAGATCTGCAATAAGGGACAAAGATCGTCCCCTATTGCAGATCTAAACTTAGGGACATTTTTTCTAAATTCATCATATTAAGTATTGAAAATTGAAATAAACCGCTGCGATAGATTGTCTAATGTTACCAAAACACCTTAAAAGATAACAATCTCCATTTGATTGACAATCCTTGATTTCACCTCGAAGTGGACACCCTTGTCTTAGGCTAACACTCCAACTGTAACGCCGTATTCGGGACTTCCACCCTAGAGTTATCGCCCATGCCGGTTGCACAAAAAAAGGAAGGCTCCAAATCATCTACAATGATGACATGAACCCTTCCTTCTCTAATTATGTTAGGTGATTTCCCCCAAATCACCTAGTGCATATACACTAACAACCAACATAAAGGTCGTAGGGTGTATTACGGATAATCTTAATTCACCAATTTGGTTGAAAATTCATTTTCAATTTCTTCCAACACCGACTCTTTACTCAGCTGAAAGTTCGTTTGTGTACGTGCTGTAGTCCAGCGACCTAAGGTCAAATTAAATTCACCACCCAATTGATAGAAATAACCTTGATCAGATGGTGTTGTATAAGTAAGTGATTTCATATTTCCTCCTGAACGATAGAAAGGCTGCTCAGCAAAAGATATTGGATCAATAATATCGTAGTAATCGGTATTGGCAATTCGGTAACCAAATCCACCGCCAAATAAACTACCACCTGTTGCCACAAACATCACATCCTCAGGTACACTATTAACATCAACTGTTGCTCCCTGAAAAACGGCAATACCGTACGCATTTCCACTATTCGCTAAAAGATTTGTAGTTGGCGCACCAAAATCAACACCAGGTTCTGTATTATAGGGGTATGCAGTAATCCAATTGGCATGCGCAATACTGGTGGAACCAGTACTATTAATTAATTTCCTTGATCCCCCTACATAAAAGAACGTACCCTTTGGTGCCTTTCCGGTGGTCAGGTTAAATTTGTACGTCCGTTTATCGCCAGTTGCCCAACCTTTTTGCGGATACCCCGTTGGTGTAGAGGCATTGGCGTTATTGGTCGTTACCAGTGAAAAGGGAGTTTTAGCGAAATCAATATCTTCGGTTGCCATCAGCTGGATATACTCATTGTTAGCATCCGTTCCTTTTGGATCAGCAATCCATCCCGTAATAATAATTTTTGGCGTTGTATAAACAGAGGTTAGTTCCACTACATCGTTTGCTGTACGTATCTTTTGAATGGGCACCAAACTATCGCCCTGTAGTTCATTAAATATGATACCGGAATAATTAGCCATGCGATATTTAGGGATACTTTTTAGCGATGATTTTTCATCAATTCTCAATTTCATCAAACCAAAACCATCATTGATATTTTCTTCGGCCCCCAAGTATTGACCAGCCCCAGGCATCTCGGTAAACCCACCTTTTACGATCGAAAGCAAAGTACTTTCATAATCACCAGGTCTGGCCACAATTTGATCGACTGTGACACTGTTCACCGGAATTTCAACACCAGCACCTGTGCGTTCTACCTGAGAAGGATTAACATTATCTAGTTGCAAGGCATCACCTACCCGATTCAGTCTAGCACCCACAATATCAATAACCACTGAGTCACCAGGGACATAATCATGGGCTTGCTCCCCTAAATTAATAGCCAGGCCACGCAACAGTTTTAAACGGCTGCGGTCTTGGATAATTAAAAGACCCTCAGGTAAGTTATTTGCAGAATGATCAGAAATTACAATCCCTGTAAGTTTACTAGAACCATCGAGCGCATCAACGGTCAGCTCCACCGGGCTGCCCTTATATAGGGTTCGTACATCGTATATAGCAATATATGGACTGATTTCTCCACCCGGATAATTAGTTTTTGTGCAGGAACCTAGGGAAAGCCCCACCAATATGGTCATACACAGTTTTATAACGTTTAACGTAGTTTTTTTCATGATATATTGATCTTTATGGTTTTTGCCACCAAACTTTCGTGTTAATGTCATCTGGTCCCTGAATCGCTATTGCGTTTTTATAACTTGTTGGATTAGCAGACTGAACATACACGGGGTAATACATCCGCGCTGGCATCTCGCCATTGTTCTTCAAACCGGCTCCTTTAGGCAGTGTGGGGTGTCCCGTTCTCCTATATTCGTACCATTGTTGCATATCGACCATAAACATGGCATGGTATTTTTGCAAGTGAATAGCTTCCATTTTATCTTCGAAACTAGCGCTGTTATTCCAAGCACGGTCTGATGCTGTCAGGTGAGCAACAATGTCTTCGTCGTAACTTGGGATCCAAAGTTTAATATTATTTAGCACACCACTATAAAACAACGATTCCACGTCACCCGATACCCAACCTTTGAGTACTGCTTCAGCTTTCATAAATTCAACCTCTGGAAAAGATAGCATAGAGCCTGTCAAAGGTTCAGTTTGTAAGCTATTAACGCCACTATTCTGATCGTAGGAATAGAAATAAGACATTTTGGAATAATCCTCTCCACCAGCGGAATATCCACTAGGAACACCGATATAATTTCCAGAAACCGGTGCTATACCCATTCGGTTTACGCTACCAGTACCATATACCGGAATATTAATCCGGGGATCATTGGTATCACGCAGGTAATCGATATAGAATTCGCTGAGCGCTGTCGCCCTGAAATCCTGCACGCGGGTTCCTTTAAAAGGAGATAATAAATAGCCCTCATCCGTCCAGCGTAAAATCGCTGAATCGTCATTGCTGGCAATGATCGGGTAATTGGACTTATTGGTTTCCAGAATTTCATTTATTTTACCAAGCACATAATCCTGCGTTTCTGCTTTAGCAGACGCGCGTATCAATAAGCGTAGGAACAGGGAATTCGAGAATTTTCGCCACCTAGAAACATCACCAGCGTAAATAGGATCATGGGTAGCTTCAATACTTTGATTTGCTTTAAACAGGTTATTAACAGAATCCAAGGTGGTGAATATACCCATGTAAATATCCTGTTGCTTGTCAAATTTCGGTTCTAATAGCAGAGAGTCTAAGCCTAAACCCGCCTGCGAGTAGGGCACATCCCCGTACATATCCGTTAAGATAGAGAACAACCAAGACTGGCCAAGCAGGGCAATCCCCTGATAACTGGTATTGAGCGTAACCTCCTTAGAGGCTTGCTTATACATCTCCTTAAAGTTGTTGATATTAATATAATGTGCATTCCAGAGATATTCCCCCCAGTTACGACGAAAATCATAACGGAAAACCTTTCCTTCTCCATCACCAATAGCCACAGTTACCTGCATTAACTCATTATTGAATGAACGGTTCCGCGACATATTTGCAGCCACCGCATCAATAAATACATTAGCCATAAATTGGTGTGGGTAAGCATTTTCTGAATCGTTGGGACTCGTATTTAATTCCACAAAGTTTTTTGTGCAAGATTGCATGGTGGAGGCCACCAGGAGCATCAATACCGTTAATTGTATTATACTTTTTTTCATGCCAATTTTTTTTTATAAACCTAAAATCAAATTAAAACCTATCGTTCGGGTGGACGGGAATTGGGCAATTTCAAATCCTTTAACAATGTCACCATTGTCTAGTGTTCCAAATTCCGGGTCAAATGCCGGCCATTTCGACCAGATAAACAGATTTCGACCGTACACCCCTATCGTCGCCTTGTTTAGTCCTAAGCGGGATACTACTTTCTGACTAAAAGTATAGTCTAAACGAGCTTCTCTAAACTTGATAAAGTCTGTAGGATAAGTACTACCTTCCGCATTATCATAGCCAAAATGAGAACGATAATATTCATCTATATCTTTAGCGATCACATCATTCTTACGGAAAGTACCATCACCATTGGCAATGACACCGTTTCCGATAATTCCACTGTAACGTCCTGGAAGAGTATTGGTCGTTTTACCTTGCTCAGCTAATTTATAATGGGTTAGGGAATGTCCTACTCCACCCCACTGCGTATCAAATAAAACATTCAGACGAAGACCCTTATAACTAAAACTATTCCCAAAGCTTAATTTACCTTTTGGATAGGTATTCCCTAAATAAACTACATTAGGAGTAATTTTTGCATTTCCGGTGGTCTCATCGTAAATAACTTGACCATCAGGAGCACGTTCATACCCCAGACCATACAGATCCCCCATACTTCCACCTTCTTTAGCCACAATTTGACCACTTCCGACCGAGCGAGACTGCATAATAAAAGTGGAGTCTGGAAGATCCACAATCTCATTGCGATTACTGGAATACGTTAACATAGAAGACCAGTTAAAACCACCCTTCTTTTCAATTTGTTTGGTGTTTAAACTAACCTCTAGCCCTTGGTTACTCACCTCGCCAAGGTTAGTTTTGAAAGTACGATAACCAGTTGAAGCATCAATCACCCGGGTTAAATGTTGATTATAAGTATTGGATTTATAAACAGCCACATCTAGCATCACTTTATTTTTAAAGAACCGTAAATCAGTACCAAACTCAATAGAACGTGTTCTTAGTGGTTCCAATTCAGGATTCTTAAGCATAGTAGATGCTTGCTGAGATCCAGGAATCAAGGAGTTGGCTTGCTGGTAAAGCTGCTGTAACATATAGGCTTCCTGTCCACCATTTCCAACCTCAGAATACGATGCTCTAAATTTGGCAAAATTGAATCCTGTCGGTAGATCAACAACTTCAGACAAAATAAAACTACCATTAATCGAAGGGTAGAATAAACCCAATGATTTATCGGGGTTAACCGGTGTTGCCATGGTACTATTCCAGTCGGAACGTCCAGTAACATCTAAGAATAAGAAATCTTTATAAGACCCTGTTAGTAATCCATATACAGAGTTTGTTGCATAATTGACAAACTTCTGACTGGTACCAATACCATAAAGGTTATTGGCTAAGCGGTAATCATCAGGATACGTTAATCCGTCCGCATTGAAGGCTTCTCTTTTGTACTCATTTTTCATGGTACTACCACCAACCGTTGCTGTTAATGAAAAATCTTCATTAATTTTTTTATCGTATTTCAACAAGAAATCCATAATGCTCTCTTGGGAGAACATGGCTTGGGTACGGAAACTACCTTGTGGTAATCTTGATCCAGCATCATAAGGACGTTCCTGCGCGCGATCCTCAACATAAAAATCTAATCCAGCACGAACCATTAAGCTCAATTCTTTATTGAACTGATAATTTGCCGAAGCATTACCAGTAAAGGCATTTCTATTATTTCTATTGATAAACTCGTAAGAAATAGCATAAGGGTTTTCCGGATACGTACTATATGGATAGGCAATTGCAAGATTTTCCTTTCCATTGACCCAGTAATTCTTCAACCAATTCACATCAGCATTAGGTTGCCAGAAAATATACCAGTACATCAGGGATTGATTACCATAACCAGCTCCCGGAAGGTTATCACTCCAACGGCGGTTATAATTTACCTTAGCATTAACTGTTAGTTTATCAGAAACTTTTGAACTAACCGAGAGTCCAAAAGCAGTCTTATCGTAACCCGTATTAGGTGTTATCCACGTATTACGGACATCGGTATATGAAAAACGAGCACTCGTTTTCTCTGTACCCCCACTGATGGACAAACTATTTGTATAGGTTTTACCCGTTTCAAAAAAACTATTGATATTATCATAAGGAACCCAAGGCGTACGCTCAGTTGTAGCAAGTTGGCTAATAGGGTCATATTGATAGAAATTTTGACCATCGAACCGAGGACCATAAGCTGAACTGGTTCCTTTGGTGCTTCCACCATCGGCCGAAGACCCAAAAGAATAATAATTCGCACCGTCTAAGCCTTGTCCATATTCATACTGTAAGTCCGGCGACCTATTTATCGATTCAAAAGCAAGATTGGAGTTAAAACTAATACCCAATCCTTTATTTTTACCAGCCCCCGACTTAGTCGTGATGATAACCGCTCCGTTTGCTCCACGTTGACCGTAAAGCGCAGCAGCACCAGCACCTTTTAGCACCGTGATATTTTCAATATCTTCTGGATTGATATCATCCATTCCTGAACCATAATCGGCCGGCATATTATCCGAACCCGTACCATAGACAGAACCTGAAGATTCTCCCACACGACGCCCGCTACCACCATTAATGATCACACCGTCGACTACGATAAGCGCGCCAGGTTCTGCGCCTGACAAACTCGCCTCACCACGTAATATTATTTTAGTTGATCCAACTGGACCTGCGTTTGAGCGCATTAAATTCAGTCCCGCTACTTTTCCCGAAAGAGCATCCATCCAGTTATTGGAAAGCGCTTCAGTTAATTCTTCCCCTTTCACCACAGTAGCGGCATATCCTAAAGCTTTCTCTTCCCGTTTAATTCCCAGAGCCGTCACCACGACCTCCTGAATCTCCGTATCTATTTGGGCGATTCGAACGCGTGTCTCAGGCTGGTTTATCGTCAGGGTTGTTTCGGTATAACCGACCATTCTTAAGGTGACTTTAGAACCTTTGACAAATTTTTTATCACTGTAGTTACCCTGCGCATTGGTTAGGCCAACAACCCGACCATCCAACAAGATGCTTACACCTTGCACGGGTTCTCCGGTTACCTGATCCAGCACGTGTATTCTAGGATTAATCGGTTGTTGAATGTAGGACACTTCGATCACTGGAGATCCGATCGCCGGTAAACCAGCCATAGCTGATTGGCACGTCCCCAAGAGCAACAGCAGTCCTATTTTCGATAAATTCAAATAAGTACTATTCATGAAATTAGATTACTATATCGTGGATTGATTGTTAATTCAGTTGGAAAATTTTTAAAACCTAAGTGGTTCATTATCTATACAATAGCGCGTCAAAGATTAGATAAGAGCATCTGATAGTTGAAACATGGACTACATTGTGTTTTTTAACAACGCCACTAAGATTAGCGTGTGTAACTAAAACGGTTAATTTTTTCATGGTTAAATTCTATGGTGCAAATGTATTCCACCTATGTAACCAATATGTTAATAAACTGTTCTCTTTCTATTAAATTAACATGGAAGCCGTAACCTTGATGTTACAGTATCTGGAAGGGTTATGAAAGGAGATAAGATAAGGGAAAAGAATTTTTGTGTTAAAAAATTAAACCGTTTTGACATGCCTTGATTGATGCATTCACGCAACTGTATTCGACGATTTATCATAAGGTCTAGATCCTGCAAATCCATATGATGTTGTTGGTTTAATTCGCTGTAGCACTGATCGTTATTAGTAATTACTGAAGACTTCTTATCACTCTCTTTACAGCATTTTGAATAAAATATAATTGCAAAAAGAATCATTCTTATGTAAATCTGCCATATCAACAAAATTTAGTTTAGTTTGTGGCGAACCGAATTTATATACAAGAAAAAAGATGATCGGAATCATCTTTTATACTTTTTTTATACGTATTTAATTGAAAGGCACTAGTTCTCTCTCCATAAAAAGACATAGATATTCTAAAACAACCTAATTAATATAAATTATTAGATTCCCAAAAACTTAAAGGGTTCTGCTGGTTTAAAACTTGAATTTGACAAGCCATTAATTCCTACATTCTGATCTAAAGACAGTTTCATCGATTTGGCCCCTGCTGTCAAATCGAATTTAGTAAGGTCCACCCAGAACGTCCCTGGGTTTAAAACATTCTCAAAATAATACACCTTATTTTTCTGATCTGATACCGATCTCCATCGGGTTGAAGAAATATTCGGCTCTGTTTCTGAACTGATTCCAAATGGTACGGAACAATTTCTAATTACGCTGAACACGCTTGCCACTGCAATTCTTGTATCTTCAGTTTGAGGGATGGCATTGATGTAGTATGATGCGCGCACAAAACGATCAGCTGCCCTATTCGTACCAGGAAGCATAACTGTTCCGGGAATTGTGGACCAATAACTATTTAATGCAAGTTGTTGTTCAAACACCGGAGAATTGGTCATAACGGTATAGGATGGATCATGATGAATTACCAGCTTACCGTCGATGTATTCAAAAATTGCATTATCACCAGATGCGTCAGAAATAGACAGATGGAGCGTAGTAAATTTATCTGTACCGGGTATATAATCACTTACCACCACAAACGGTTCGTCTTTTAGCTCGGTAACCGCTTCTTTTACAGTTGCAAAATTATCCAGTACATATTGTGCCCATGCTGAAATTGCAACTCCTTTTTTGCTTCCTGTGGCTTCAAACTTAGGATAACTGGATTCCACCAACCAGAGCACATTGGCTACTAATCCTTTTTCGTTTAATCCATCAGCAGTTGCAATATCCCATGCGGTGGAGACTACGCTACCGTATTTTGAAGTCCAATTTACAGACTGAGATCCGACTTCTCCGCTTCTGGCAATTCCCCGCGGAAAAACCCAAATGTTAGCGGAAATTTCATCTTTCCAATCCATACTTCTGGCAGTAATAATTGTTCCATTCGGTCCTTTATACACAACACGCGTACAAGCTATAGATTCTATTTGGATCCAAAGAAATGTCAAGACAACAAAAGAAAATAAATACTTCATAACTGGTGGTTTTTAATAGTGGCTCGTAAAACTACTGTAAGTTAATTAATTAACCTCGCAAAACAAAAAATAAAGACAAGGGATTATTTTCAGTTTAATAAAACTTCGTTAAAATCATTTAAGTTACAGATTGGTCAGTACTTCTGTAAGAAGTAGTTAATTTCCGTGAAGATTTAGGGATTATATGCGAGAAATTTAACCTAATTGTTGCAGATCCTGCATATTAGCAGATACACTTTTCGCAATTCCATTGACTACAACATCTCCTACACCGATACATTGGAATACAGTTTTAAGTCTGGATCAGGATACTTCAACCAAAGAAATAGCACCGAAATGACGATCCATTTATTTATTAAATGATAATATTACCCGTCATCATGTTTCATTGGCTTCTTTTAACCAGTCATTTTTGATAAGTCCTTTACTGTTTTTTTTCGCTTATAATAAAGCGCAATAAAACTTAGAATAAAACAAACAACACTGATAATCAATAAATTAACAATATAAGGATAGGTCATCGAGAACGTGCCATTCTCCACTATTAAAATGCGAAATGCTGGTAAAAAATGAGTCAAAGGAATAACCTGTGCGATCATCTGAATCCATCCGGGCATCTGGCTAATTGGCCAAGTAAAACCTGAGACCATAAAGCTCGGAGTAGCAACCACCATGAGTATTTCGGTTGCTTTTAATTGATTTGGAATTAGAATACTCACCAATATTCCCATAAAGCTAACGGCCACCACAAAAAATCCAGCAACAATAGTTAGCGCTCCTAAATTTTCATAAAAAGGAATGTTAAACCACCATGTAAATCCCCAGTACATCAACCAAATAATGAAGCTCATCAGAAAATAGGGAATGACTTTTACCAAAAGCATGACAAAAGTAGAGTTGGTCTGTTTCACTAATTCTTTAAAGGTTCCATTTTCAAATTCCGCCGCAAAACTTAAAGCCAAACCTAATAATAGCACCTGTTGCAAAACGGTCGCTAATACGCCTGGCCAAAGGAAATACATGTAGTTAGTACTGCGGTTATTTTTCTTAATAAAGGTTGTCCTGAAAGGCTCGTACTGACTCATCAGTTCACTCTCTGGCGTTCCCTGTTTTCGCAATGTTTCTAATTGAATACCAACTTTCATGGTTCCCAACACAAGTTGCAGAGCCCCTGAAGCGTAGTTAGCTGTCAAAATATTCGCTGTATTGACGATCGTGGTAATTTCAGGATAACGCTTCGTCAGCAAATCTTTTTCAAACCCGGCAGGAATCAAAACAACACAAGCTGCCTGCTTTTCAATCATGAGATTATTCAAGTTAAAGGCATCAAATTGGATCATAGCTATATCCAACACCTCATTATCTTGCATCATTTCAATAGCTTTCGCACTCATGGCACTCCGATCCTCATCTACTACGATGATGGGCAAATCAGTTACTTTACCTTTATGATAGATATAACCTATTAATATCCCATACAACAATGGTGCTCCAAAAAACAATATTCGTAGCACATTATTACCCCAGAATAGTTTAAATTCTCTTTTTAGCAGATCCAGAAATTTCCCCATACCTATTGTTTTAAAGTGACGGTTGATTTACTTAATAAACTATCCGCTTGATGAGCATCCTTAGGTTGAATAATTAACTCATATAAAGGGTCCTGCATATCATAATCTGGATAAGCAGAAGCGATATTGGCGTAGGCGCCTATCTGCTTAACGTGCTGGATAGTGGCATTAACTTCCATATCATTATAGGGAACCTTTACCGTTACGGCTTTTCCTTTTTCATAATTTTTGAGTTGAGATTCTGGAATAGTAAAGCGAAAATAGGTCGTCTGTTGCAAAGTCCCTTTAAATAAGGTATATCCAGGTAAGGCCAACTCACCCAATTTCAGCGTAATACTTTCTATTTGCATATCTTGTGGCGCCAGAATAAAGCGCTCGTTTTCGGCCACTTGTACCTCATCCAATGCTCCTAATGCTCTATTTTGTTGTCCCAGCGCCATGGTTTGCTGTTCTGAACGAACACCATTTTTCACATCCGCAATTTCCGCGTCCACTGCAATAAGTTGAGCCTGCGCTCCTTGGTATTTTGCAAAAACATCATCGTACTGTTGTTGTGGAATTAAAGAATCACTAAGCATACCTTCTAATCTTTTTAAAGATTTTTGCGCAAATTTATATTGCTCATTAAGTGCAGATCGCTTGGCATTTAATTGCTTTAACTGATTTTCAGTAGCCCCTCTTACACTCATGTCATATTGTGCTTGCGCAGACTTTACCGCCCCGGAAGCCTGTGCTTTTTTAGCAGCTAATTCGGGAATATCCAAAATCGCTAAGGTATCTCCTCGTTTGACAAGATCGCCTTGATGCACTAATATTTCGTTAATACGCCCGGCGATTTTACCCACGACTGCAATTTCTTCCCTTTCTACCTTACCTTGAATAAGTTTAGCGACATCCGATTGGTTATTACAACCAGCCAACAACAAGGCTGAAACGAATACAATAACTAATTTTCTCATTATTTTTCTACTATAAAGGTGGTTAAACTACCTGCCGCTTGATAGGTATCAATGGCAGCCTGACGTTGTTTGATAATGGTTTCTATTTTATTTAAGGCTTCCCGATATAGATCGTTCTCCGCGCTCAGTCTCTCGGTAATACCAATTAAGCCCGCACTGTACTGTTTTTGAGCAGTAATATTATTATTCTCCGCTATTTTTTGACGTTGAACAGCAATATCAATCTGTTGCAACATATTTTCATAAGTCATTTTATTACGGGTCAATTGAAGCGCTAATTTCTCCTTAGCATCAGTTAATTTATGATCTAGCTGAAGCGCGCTTAACTTCGCCTGTTCAATCTTATGCTTCCGCTCAAAACCACTAAACAACTCCCATTTCATGGCCAGACCGACCATCCAGCTTGGATTAAGGGTTAAGTGATTGGATCGTAACCTGGCGGTTTGATTAATAGATGCTACTGGAAAATTCAGCTCAGCATTAAAAAGAGAGCTGTAACGATAACCAGCAAAAGCCCCTAAGGTAGGAAGTAATGTTCCTTTCTCTTTTTTAATTGCGTATGCTGATGCCTCTTGAAAGAATTGAAGTGCTTTAATTTCCTTTTTATTTTCAATTGATAAATCCGCAAGTATAAGAATGGGGTCTACGGTGTGTTGCAATTGCACAATGGTTTCCACAGGAATACCAGTCGCTTGTTTGATTTTTAAGGTAAGCAGTTCTTTCTTATGGTGCACGTCAGATCGTTTAGACTGTAATTCTAAAGCTGCTAGTTTAATTTTATCCCGATCATATGGAATAGCCAGTCCCAAAGAAATTGCTTTCTCCACTCGTAGCTTTTCTTTTTGTAATCGTTTATCGGTTTCCTCTATTAATTGCTCTGCAATTTTAAGCATCTCAAGCTGATCAAAACTCAAAATGACATCCTTGACAACCGAATCATTTTTTAAGTCCATCATTTCCTTGGTTCCTTTATTCTTATAATCCAAGGCTTTTGCACCATTCGAAATCTGCGTACCACTAAACAAAACAGTTTTGGCCGTAACACCCCCATGGAATGCCTGCCCTTTGGCACCAAAGTCGGAATCCCCACTAAACAAAGGATAACCAGTAATCGGAAGGTTAACGGTAGGTAAATCTAAATTCCCCTGACTATTTAGATAGCCGTAAAGTGCAGTAGCTTCTACTTTGGGAATGTATTTACTTAGCACACTTTTTCTCTCCAACTCCATTTTTTGTAGTTCAATGGATTCATTTTTAAGGTCAACATCATGATTTAAAGCAGAGTCTATAGCGCTTTTAACCTGAGGAGATAAAAAAATTTGAGTGGAAGCAGTATGAAAGCTCAACATAAATCCCAGGAAACATAATTTTTTTAACATGGCAAATAATATGTTACTATTTTTGAATCGCAAAATATTTTACAAAAATACTGAATCTTATCCTGAGTTGCTCTATTTATACTATAATTAACAATGATTGTGAACAAAGGTTTCATTTTTGCACCTTTTCATGTGTGGAAACCGAATTGTGTTACTGTTGATTCGACGGAATCCTTCAGAGGAGATTAAACTTTCGCGGAATAGACCTTTTCGTTTAAGTATAATAAGGGGAATTAGCTTGCAATCTGCATTGTTGCAACCGTCTTTTGCTGATGAGTAGACTGGTTTAACTCTTCAACATCTAGGTTAATAGATTTAATGATATGTGGATACAAATTAGTTTTTGGCAGTGCACTCAGTAGTGTCCCAAATTGAGACTAAATGCTACTAAATCTACTATCATTACTACAATCTTTTCAATGTTTGAGTTCCGTTATAATCATGATATAGTACAAACCCGTTGGGTGAAATTAACTGATTTGAATTTAGATTCAAATAGGATATGAGTGGTTATTCCTGTTTTATTTCCAATATACAACGTTCCTTTTCTAAAAGTTTCAAATATTCCTCTTTTTCATATTCCGATTTGAGATGAGTACTCTCCTTGCGGTAATAATTATTCAGCTCCTTACGATGCATCGCCTCGATAAACCTACGGGCATCGGTTGCTGTTTGAAGAATAAGACCTGGTACTTTTGTAGCTTTTCCAGTCTCTTCGTTAACGGCTACCATCGTGAAATAACTGGAATTGGTATGCTTAACGAACTTCTTTATGATGTTTTCTGAAGTCACCTTTATACCGATAACCATGGAACTCGTGCCCACATAATTTACAGAGGCCGCTAAGCTAACGATTTCACCAACTTCGATGGAAACAAGGAAGTCGACCTTATCAATGGAGGCCGTGACACAGTATGACCCAGCATGCTTAGCCGCACAGGCATAGGCAACTTTATCCATAAGCGAAAGAACATGTCCACCATGAATCTTTCCACCGAAATTTGAATAAGCAGGTATCATTAATTCGGTCATCACCGTTTGTGAGGCTGATATTAATTTATATTCTTCCATAGCAATTGCATTATCTAGTCTTCATTTTTTATTAAGGTAATCGAAACAGTTATGCTTATTTCTTTTCCCACAACCATTCCTCCACTTTCCAATAGCGGGTTATAGGTTAGATTGAAGTCCTCGCGGTTAATGACGAAGTTACTGTCGAAAGTTGCTCCCTGCATTCCATTACTATTTTTTTTTCCAAGATATTTGATCGGAATTTCAATAGTTTGGGATATATCTTTGATTTTTAGTTTTCCAATCAACAAATAAGATCCTTCACTTATCCTTTTAAAACTAGCTGATTTAAATTTGATTTCCGGATAGCTCTTCACGTCAAAAAGAGCTTCCGATTTGAGGTGATCATCCCGATAATCATCATTCGTTGTGAGTCCGGAAGTGTATATTATACATTCAATGGAACTCCCATCAAAATTATCTTCATCAGTAACTACTTTTACCTCGAACACTTTAAATTGACCAGTCACCGAGGATATAAGCATATGTTTTGCGATGAATACAATACTAGAGTGCTCTTCATCCAATAGCCAAGCTGTTTTTTTCATTCTTGTCTCATTACCTAACAATTCAGATAACAAGCTAAACATTTTTAGTGTAAAGCGTTTAGATATCTTTGTTTGCTATAAGGATAATTACATTAATATGGTTTAGGTTAATTAATTATCACAAAAAAAACACACAAACCAGCTTAGCTTTTTAGTTAAGGATACTGTATACAGCCTGTTATTTTAAGAAATATTCAAAAAAGGAATAGGCTTGATTGTTCGATATTTTATCAGGGCTATGCTCAGGGCGATTGGTCATGGCCACTCGATTTTCGAATCCTAAAAATTTATTCAAACGAATGGTATGATTAAGTGCTACCCAACGATATTTAGGGTCCGAAGAACCTCCAGAGACTAAAAATGGTCGAGGGGCCATTAAAGCATGTAATTCATGGAGATCAATTTTCTTTTTCATCAACTCGGGATAAAGACCTTTTGCTCCTTCAATCATGCCCGTTTTGCGCCATGTATTTTCCCAAGGTGGATTATAATAGCCCAAATACCAGGGCTCCCAATAATTTACCCCTGCCCCCTTTGTTTCATCAAATACAATCCCAGGATCAGACCAAACAGCACAGGCGAATTTTTCAAATAACGCCGAACCAAACATGGCCCATTTCCCACCAAAAGAATGCCCCATTATCCCGATCCTACTTGAATCTACCGAAACTTCTTTAGAGAGAGCATGCCAGGCATTTCCAGCGGCATAAGCCAGGGCAGAAAGTGGCTGAACTGTGGCATTTTCCATACTCGGATAATAAAGCGAGTACACGCGATCTTTGGAGGCTTTTCTGGTGCCGATTGAAAGTGTTACGAAACCCCTTTTAGTTAATCCGCGCGCAAAATCCCGTTCGGCTTTACCTTCTCCAATAGCGGTTTCCGGTTCGTAAAAAACAGTAATGACAGCGGGTAATTTTTTTCCAGCAGCACCATCAGGAACTAATAAATAACCATCAGTTTGCGTCTCGGGCAACCAGTCAAAAGTTACCTTATACTGCATATAACCTTCTTTTTGAACAGAATCTACCAGGGTTAGTCGTTGATCGGTAATCATCTTAGGCCAAGGCCCCATCATCTGCTGCCATTTATCTAAAATATCAGCTCTACGGAGTTTCCAATCCGCTGGTGTTTTAACTTCTCTGCCATCTTCAAAACGCAAGACAGATCGATAATCTCCAAACTGATCCTGAAATTCTTTTTCTGGTGAGAAATAAGGTGAGATTTCGGACCATAATTTCTTTTTTTCTGGCGATTCTTTTTCTTGCGCCAAACCGATTTGAGCACAAAGACCAACAATCAACATGATAAATCCTGTTATTTTCATAATTTTCCTATTAAACTATCATTCAAAATTCGAAGCATACGACTAAGCATATCGCCCCTATTACCTTGTTTCTTTCAACGTATAAGCAATCACTTTCGAGGTCATGGTATCCACGCTATTTTTTGAAAAAATAGAATCTAACTGAACTTCGTATACAAACCCTTTACTCATCTCCCCTAAATTCAAAGTCAACACCTTATTTCCCGTTGAGAGATCCATTTCATGTATATCAACTTGGCTTACATCTACCATAGGAGAACCATATTTTTGATGATATAAATACCTATATTTCTTAATTTTAATGTGAGCAAGCAATTCTTGTGGATCTTTTCCCTGCAAAGGTTTTGTGAATTTCAAAGCAAAACCATCTCGAAGTAGACTCATCTGCTGAATATCAAACGCCGTATTTCCCGTAAAGCTCAAGCGCTGAATACCTCGATCTCCTAGCCAACCGTGGTCTGATTGACCAATCCATAGACTACCATCAGGAGCAAAAGCCAATCGATTATTTCCTTTACGAAGTCCATGTTGATCTAAAAAAGGTGTCACTGCCCCCTGCATCACGTCACCAACCTGCTCCATCATCACCCGAACAATGCGGGGTTTATTCATTTCCCCTACCAAGTACTGCCCTTGGAATGCCATCAATGCTTTGTGATTTTTAATTAAAACCGGTTGTGAAGGTGAATTGGCAATTACATCATGTGGAAATATAACGGCAGGTTTCTCTCGCATACTATCCAGCGTTGAAAGGGGTAGCTCAAATGGATTTCCCATATTCCATCCCTTTGTCCAAACCAGACTGGCCGGGTGTCCATAAAACTTATCTTTTTTTACATGGTATAAACTGCTTGAACCAACCCAGTCACCTTGGTTATCTGTCACGTATAGTTGGTCTGCCTCTCCCATGACCAACCCATTAGGGGAACGGAAACCACTCGCAAAAGGAGTAACTTTCCCCTTCGGACTTATTTTCATCACCCATCCGCGGTATGGCGTTGTCGAAAACATGGCGCGATCGGATGACTTCCCAAGTGGGTTAGTGTTTCCTCTTAATTCTTTAGAAACCCCACCACCCGAAGAAGAGGTATTGAGGGCAACATACAGGTTACCTTTCCCATCTTTCACCGGTCCATAAGTAAACTCATGATAATTACCAGTCATCCCGAACTCATCATAAACCGTTTCAAATAGATCCGCTTTATTATCGCCATCGGTATCTTTGACGCGGGTGAGTTCAGCAAGTTGCATGACCAAGATCTCATGCTCATTAATCGCCATCAAACCCAGCGGTTCGTGGAGTCCACTAGCAAATAAATGCCATGATTTAGCTACGGGATCATATACCATAACTTCTCCTCGCATAAAAGCAGCGACCACCCGTCCATCCGGCAACACATCAATCGCTGCCACCTCCCCAGTCAGGCCTTCGGGTAGGTCTATATCTTCCACCAAATAAGCAGGGCCGGAAGTAGGCTGATCAGCACAAGATGACAGAACCCAGAATAATAAGCTCCCAATAAAAATCAATGTGCTATTGAACCTAATCTTTCTCATTGTTTAATTTTTAAAAGCACCGAAAAGCCCTTTGCCTGATCGGGTGATAACTCCATGCGGTTGCCCGCCAAAGGTTTGCCTTGGTAATAATATGTTGTTTGATCCCCATCGGTAAAATTAAAATATAGGGGTTGCTTTAAATTCGTTACACGGAAAGCTCGAATAATCCCCGTTGCGTCACTTGATTCCTTCAACGTTTCATATACATGCACCTGACCGATTTGATAATGAAATTCTAAATAGCCACCATCGACTAGCTTATAACCTTTAAATTTCTTTTGCAATTTGGGATCTATACCCACAATTTCTATGGGTGATCCAGCCTGTTCGGTATAAAACACCTGTCCGAGAATTTCCGCTTTTGCATCCTTATGCCCTTTCCATATCGCTTGCTGATCGACGAATTTCCCTTGCCAAGCAAATCTAAATCCGCAGGTCCCGGCATCCCAACAGAAAGCTAAATCTCCAGGCAATCGCACAATAATAGCGGCCGGACTTGCTCCCTCGATATAGGTCCGATAATAATAAGGAGGTTTTAACGGATATGGATGATCGGCACCATTTGCGTTCTTGATAACACGACTAGCGGGCGGTATATGGGTATCTTTTTCTAGTGCTGGCATCTTCCCCGTGTCATTCACATACATGGCCCCAAACATTAAAAACCCATGCCCGGGAAGACTGCATACATAGGGATACACACCTGGTTTATTAGGCGCGCTAAAGGATAAACTTTTCACTTTACCCACACCAACGATGGGTATACTCCATAGGACATCTTTACTTTTAGGAATATAGTTCATAGCCATACCTTGTGCCCCCAAAGCAGCCGCTTGTTTCACAACAAGTTCCCTGCTGCCAGGGTTAACAATCAATAAATTATGATCCATATCATCGGTGTTCTCCAACATGATTTTCACCTGTTGATTGGGTTTTACATGAAACCGCGGGATACTATATTGCATACCCGGCAAGACGGATAGTTTTATTTCAACCGCCGCCTCTTGCGCAACTGCTATGGTCATCGTACAGACCATTACCATGCAACAAAATACACTGGAAAATAAATCGTGCAAATTCTTCATGTTATTTTATAAAGTCTCTTTTATAATTTAGTAGGTTGTTTTTACGGTCTCTCACGATTATCAATCAAAAGGATTTATAGCTACACCCGCATCATTTGCTTATAATGGTCCCCCACTTCAAAAATACCTCCAGCATGTTTATAAAAGTCATCATCTAGTGTAAACATCCCTTGATTTACTTGCGTCCAGGAGGCACCGGCAAACGGGTGTTTAAGCTCCATCTGCTGCCAATTTTTATAATTCATATCCCCATTAGTTTCCATCATGCCCATACCCAATCCCGGGAAAGGCTTCATACTAGCGGCAATAATTTTATTCCAATCAATTAAAATCGGATTAACCGTCAGGTCTGAACACAAGCAAGGAATTCCGCTCTTATGTGCGACAGCTGCTATTTTTAGGGTTTGACTGAGGGTTTTTGCAATGCCTTTCAATACAAAAGCTTTGTACCCTAAAGCGATCTTTCGTTGCGCATCCTGCTCATTATGAAGACTCTCATCACAAGCCACCACTACCCCGAGATCAGCAACATCTTCGGTATTGCTTTCTATAAAAGGTTCTTCATAAAGTAATATGTGATCAAAAGCTCCGATCTGCTTTGCATATTCCAAGTAGGGTCTTAACGATTCTTTATCTTCATATCGACCGTTGGCATCCATGGTGTACATGACTCTTCCACTGGGGGTATGCGGCGATTTAATAGCTGATAGCAGCTTATGGATTTGCCCCAGTCGCTGGATATCCTTATCCAACATCTGCTCAGGCGAACCTGGCGAGCCCGTTTTAATTTTAAAAATAAAATAGCCTTGCTCGGCTGCTTGCGCTATATCCTGCAAAGGCATATCGTAGGAAATTTGGAACATGATTGCAATTCGAGCGTTCTTAAAACTAAAAGCCTCCCGATAGATCGTCGGCATAAGTTCATCAAAGCGAGTGATGCCATTTTCTTGAGCATAAAGCATCCAAAGCGCATTATCTACATTCACCAGCGCATTATAGACAAAATTGATATTCAAGTCTTCACTGGCAGTTAATTTTTTAGCTTGCTGATACAGACTAGGCATTATCAGATCAAAAAGCTCGATCGGGTTCGTAAAACTTTTACCTGCAATTAAATCCAAGGCACGACCGCTCAGGGCATACATTAAAGCATTCCCCTGTGCTTCAGCATGTCGTGCAAAAACATCAGAATCCCCATAAAGTACACTTTGGGTAGATAGGCCAATCCCGAGGTTTCCCTTCTCACTACGGATCAATGAAACAACTTGCCAAAGCTCAGTCAGGTATCCCCCTTTAAAACCAAAAGGAAACCTTAATTCTTCTCGTTCAAAATTAGAATCGTGACCCACTATCTTAATTTCATTCATGTTATTATTCTTTATTTTTTCAGCAGCAAATACTTGATTTGACGCTAAATTAACAGCTGTTAAAAATACAGCAGAATTTTTTAAAAACCATCTCCTATCCATGCTATCGCTGTATCCCTTTCAAGCCCGCTAATAACCAAGCATAAGTCAATTGTCTTTGCTCCGGATAAATGCGATGTTCCCCGCTGGGAATTATAAAAACCTCTTTAGGCGATTGCACCTGGTTATAGGCTGAATAAAAAGATGTTGGCGGCGTGGTTTCATCATTAAATCCCCATGAAAAATATCCTGGTACTTTAATCAACTTTGCAAAATTGACAACATCATAATAACCCAGCGTCCGCATCGCTTCTTCTTTTTTTGCTTGGTATGCTGCTTTTGTAAAAACATGGGGCCATCCACCTGCCCGCTTATTTAAATACCCGGTATGATCACACATGGCAGGACACAAGGCAACAAACTGATCAATCCTCGGTTCCAGCGCGGTGGTTATAATAGATAGCGCCCCGCCTTGCGAGGAACCCCAAGCACCGAGATGCTCGCCATCAAATTCCGCCAGTGAATAGATCAAATCAACCGATCTTACACAACCTAAAATAACATTTTTATAATAAAAAGAGTCGCGATCAGCAATGCCCTGAAACATATAATCTTTTAATTCTCCTTCTTTTAGCAGGTCGTACGCTTTTTTTGGTAAATTGACTGGTCTTCCATGAATATACAGGTCCAAGGTAATAAACCCTTTAGCTGCATTTTGCTGATCACCACCCAGTGGCGCTACTCCAGCACCCGGAAAACGAATAATAGCGGGATATTTCTTCAAATTCAGTGCATCCGTCGGTGAAAATTTAGGAAGGGAAAGCACGCCATAGAACTTTTGGACACCCTGGTTATAAAAAGAATATTCCACTTGAAAAACTGCTACAGAATCTGAACTCTTATTTTGCAGGGGAGTCAACTGGGTATTCAGATCGGTCTTTTTTGATTCCTGAATAGCCTGACTCCAAAATTGCTGAAAATCATCCGGTACGGTAACCGTTGGTTGAATTGTGGTGGGCTCAAAAGCAGCGGTAACTGTCTTTTTATAAGTTGTATCTTTAAACACCAAAGTTACGGTTCCCCGAAGAAACCCCGGAACATCCAAACCATCGGCCACAAATTCCGCCTTACCATCTTTCAACTTTACCTTTGCTGTTTTGATCGGTGGCATTTTTTCTGGAGCAATCTGAAAATCAACCTCGCCTTCAATAGCAGCTCCATTGCTTCGCGCATCCACAACAAAGGTAACTTGCTCACCTAAGCGGTACGTCCAATCTGGTTTATTTAAACCAAAGGTGATTTCGGGGACTTGCTGAACCTCTATATGCTGTTTTACTTGTTGATCTAGGACGGACCTTTCGACCGACTTTTCCATTGAAAAGCCGGTTGTCCAGGTCACCACCATAAATAAACTAATGTTTATTACCTTTTTTAACTTAAAATTCCATTTTGTCTGCATATTCCACCTCCCTTGATTAGTGCATCATTTAACTTAATTAGATTTCCATCCTGGATTTTGGGTCAGTTTATCGTTCAACACAATTTCACTCTCTGGAATAGAATTTAAATAATCACGGTCTAATTTGAAACCCCAACCCGTCGGCATTGCTTTTTGCAATGGATCTAAAAATCCATCTTCGTCAACAGGAAACGGATTTTCTGCTATTTGATTGGCCAGGAAGCCCTTAGGACGTTTGCCTATAATCAGCTCGTCAGCCGCTGCCCAGCGTGCGATATCGTCCCATCGTAAACCCTCACCCACTAATTCCACTCGACGTTCCCTACGCACCTCATTAATGATGGCCGTTAATGCCGGAAAGTTCCAGTTTGGATCAATAGCGATATCTGCTAAAACTAAATTAGGCATACCAACACGTTCCCGCAAAGGCTTAATGCTGATATTGATATCTTCTTGAGTAATCTCCCCCAATTCCGCTTTGGCCTCCGCATAATTCAGTAATACCTCGGCATAGCGGTAAATCAGACCTGGGGATTCTTCATATTGTTGCACATGGTATTGCATGTTCGGGTTATAGCCTTTTTGGATGACGTATCCGGTTGGAGCATTATAATCTCCGGTTGTATTCAAACGGCTGTAAACACCCGTATATAAATCGACTTTACCATCCCTTTGTATTTTCCAAACATCCTCGGGCCTAGCAATGGTTTGATAAAACCTCGGATCGCGATTCTTAGCTTCCTCGCTCACATTTGAATAGCCCTGAAATAAGGAATTTCCGGTAATAGGATGTCCATCGGTACACAGGTAGGAGTCGGCTAATTCTTTGGTTATTGTTTTATTGGTGGGCGTCTCCATCCGAAAAAAGCGGTCATTTGTAAAAGCCCCACTTCCTTTGGTTAACTCGTTATCATATTTACGCCAAAACATCACTTCGGAATTGGACGTATAATCCAAAGCAGCGAATAAATCTTTATAATCTGATTCAGGTTTACCGGTCGAATAGATGGTATAAACACCTGATTCAATGACTTCTTTCGCTGCCTGAGCTGCCTTTTGTAAATATTTTTGCGGATTGGCTTGCTCCACGCCAAACGCGGTTCCGTTATGATATTTTTCCCAGGTCCCTTCGTACAGGGCAACCCTGCTTTGTATCAACAAAGCCATCCAGCGGTTTAGTCTAGCAGCACCAGAAGTTTTATCGGCCGATAAATACAAGGCCGCTGAGTCGAGCTGTCCAATGATAAAATCGGCTACCTGATTACGCGCATTCCGAGGATTAAATAATTCAGGGGAACTGGTTCCTAATTCGGTGGTTAATATCTGGATATCTCCATAACTTTTCATTAAATTATAATAGATCAGTCCGCGAAAGAAATAAGCCTCCCCTAAGTATTGTTGATATTCAGCTAACTCGTGCTTTTCGGCAACCACCATATAATTATCAAAGAAATAATTAATGCGGCGCACGTCACCAAATCCGATAGTTCCTGAGGTAGAAACGGTTCTTGTTCCTTGTAAACGTTGGTTAGGCGCTCCATTATTTTGATTATCACTATCAAAATCATCGCCGTGATTGGCGTATTTAGGGAAATTACCTGTGGTGTAGAAAGAATTCATATAGGTTTTTAACTCCTCAGGTGATTTAAAGAAATCCGGCGTAGTTACTTCATCAAGCGGCGTTCTATTCAGAAAGTCTTTATTACATGCACCCATAAGGAGCAAGAGCATTGATGAGGATACGATTATGAGATATTTTTTCATGTCTTTTTAGTATTAAAGGATGAATGCTATTAAAAAGTGATGTTTAAACCAAAGGATAACGTTCTAGAAATCGGATAAATCACACCCGGTGTAAGATAGCCTCCATAGCGTTCATCCGATGCGAAAATAGTCTCCGGATCAAATACCTTTGGTAATTTGGTAATCGTCAGCAAATTTTCTCCCGAGAAATATACACGGATGTTACTGATTTTAATCTTCTGCAGGATATCCTTCGGCAGATTATACCCCACTTGTACATTTTTTAATCGCAAATAAGAAGCATTTAGTAAATAACGATCTTGGCTTTGACGATTTTTGTTTGTTTCTGCTGAGAAATACGGTTTAGGTAAATACGCATCGGTGTTCGCTCCCAATACGTTTGTTTCATCGGCTGGTCTCCAGTAATCTAAGTTATAAGAGTCTTCGAATATGCCCGAATTCGCCCAAGCATTGGTGGTTCCCCAAAATACCGCTGAATTCGTATTTGGATTAAAATCACGTTTACCCACACCCTGCCAGAACATGGAAAAATCAAATTGCTTCCACTGAATTCCACCAGTAACCCCAATATTATACCGGGATAAATCATTTCCGATTACCTCGAGGTCACCATGATCATCCAAGGTACGCTGGCCATCGTTTATAATACCATCTCCGTTTAAGTCTTTATATTTCATATCACCTGGACCCCAGCTTGAGTAATACTTAGATTGATCGGCCATAGGCTCATCCTGCGTTTGTATTAATCCATCGCTTCTAAAACCCCATAGTTCACCTGCCCTTTTACCTTCATACCAGGTATCTATCGTCCCTTTATCGTTACGATACTCCAAGATCGTTGACCGATTATCCCCCAGACTAACCGTTGCATTGTACGAGAAGTTCTCATTTGGACTGTCTTTCCAGCCAAGAATTAATTCAAACCCCTTTGTACTTAATTTTGCGTTATTGGCTCTTGGCGTTGTTCCCCCTAATGGATAAGGCAGGGTAATAGCCGGACCGAGCATATCGGAGGTTACGCGGTCATACCAGTCAAAGGTTAGACTCAATTTATTTTGAAGAAAACGCGCATCAATTCCAGCGTTCAGCGTGGTGACTGTTTCCCAGGTTAAATCATCTGAAATTATTCCGGGTACATTCGCCGTTGGTGGGCGTTCCCCATCGATAATCCAGTTCGCATTATTTGCGATTGGAATAGTAGGTAAATATAAATAATTAGCCACATTCTGATTCCCTAAAGAACCATAAGACAACCTAAATTTCAGGTCATTGATATAGGGTTCCACCGGAGCCCAGAAATCTTCTTTTGAAATATTATAACCTGCAGAAGCCGAAGGGAAGAATCCCCAACGTTTCCCCTCTTCAAACCGAGATGATCCATTATAGCGCGCGCTGACCTCTAAAAGATATTTCTCGTTGAAATTATAATTTAAGCGACCAAAAACACCCTGAGTAGCGTAATGCGTGATAGCATCAGAAACTGTTCGATCACCAAGAGCTGTTGATAAGGAAATAACATCATCGGATATCAATCCTGTCCCTGAAGCGGAAATTCCGGTGGTGTAGCGATATTCCTGTTCATAACCAGCCAGCACTTTTAGAAAATGTCCATTAAACGTATTTTCATAGGACGTAGTTCCATTGATCATCGTATAGATATTCTGAGAAAAGGCGGTATTATAAACAGAAGCAGGCTTCCCAATATTACCAAATTCGCCCGTCCCTAACTCGACCATAACAGGTCTAGGATTGGAAGTTCCGCGTCTGCCTTGATTATTATAATTATAACTAAAATTAGTTTTCCACCCAGTGATTGGTTCTAATTCACCGCCCAAGGTGAGAAAGAAGTCATTAATATGCGCCTGATCTCTACCTGAATCCTGCATTAAGCGGACTAAGGGACTTTGAATGGTACCATTAATATTATGAAAAGGCATCATCGGAGCGAAAAATAAGATTTCGCGAAAAGTATGTTCTCGACCTACCGTGGTTTCTCCCATTGGGAAATCGGTTTTACCCGAAGCATACTTTACGCTGGAACGAAAAGTTAACCACGGAGTGACCGTGGAATTGACATTCCCCAAAAAGTTATAGCGTTTATAACTATCATTACCATACTTATACATCCCGTTTTGCTCGATGAATCCACCAGAGATATAGTACTGGTTTTTCTCATTTCCACCGTTAACGTTAATATTATGCTTTTGACTAAAAGAATTATCACGCAGCAATAGACGAGCCCAATTATTATTGGCATTTCCGTCACGTCGGCCCGCCCAAATATTATTAATGGGATTATCCGGATCATATTCATAGGGAAAAGATCCATCCATGTATCCTTTGATACGTTCTACCTGAGCATCACTATATAAAGGAGCAAGTCCGGCATTAGCCTGTGCCTGATTATATACGGTCGCCCAGCGGTAAGAATCAATGTGGCTTGGGTTGCGTATAGGTGTACTTGTGGATAAATTATCCGTATATTGAATACTGACTGTACCATCCTTTTTCCCCTGTTTGGTAGTGATCAATATAACCCCAAACGGAGCTCTTGAACCATAAACTGCAGAAGCCGACGCGTCTTTTAATACCGACACACTCTCGATGGATTCGGGATCTACGTTGGTGATGTTCATTTCCACCCCATCCACTAAGATCAGCGGTGCACCACCACCTGAAATCGAGGCCATTCCCCGCAAATTCCAGCTGCTCACTGAACCGGGTTCACCCCCACGCATATTCATACCTATATTTAAGTTTGGGGAGGCTCCCTTAATCAGATCAGCAACTGTATTGGAAGAACGGTTACTTAGCCGATCACCCGAGATAACATCGACCGAACCGGTTAAATTCCCTTTTTTCTGGGTGCCGTACCCCACCACGACCACTTCATCTAAATCTGAGAGTTGAGCCGATAACAAGATTTCCATAGCACCGGAGGTTGCAGCAACTTCTTTTGCTTGATAACCTAAAGAGCTGACGCGCATAAGCCCACCAACTTCCCCCGTGATTTCAAACTTGCCACTGGCATCGGTTTGAACAGTTTGATTCCCCAGTTGAATGGTTACACTGGAAATAAATTCTTTTGATTCTGCATCCTTGACTACACCGGTAATGGCCGATTGGCCATAGAGCGAAACAATCCAGAAATTGGCGATTAAAAGAGGAATAAGAATCCGCATTAGTTTAATCATAATTCAAGTTTTAAATAAATTAACAATCAATAAATTCAATTGTAACACTTTACGTTTACGTTACCGTTATTTAATAAAAGAATAATATTATCATTTCGGTTACGTACACGTTTTACAAGTATTAGTTGGTTATAATTCATTACTAATGTAGTATTTAAAATTAATGTTTCCATATTTATTTAAAATTTGCCACAAAAAAATTGCAAATTCAGCTTGAAAACACCAGTGTGAAGCGACCTACTATTTTAAACTTAACACGTTTCTAAAGAGGGATTATACGGCATGGAGGCTGTTTTGACTAGGATAAACAGCTAAACACGACCTAAACTGTTTATTTTATGCCTGCTTTAAAATCATTAAAAAAAGTAACAATATTAGGCACATTAAAATAAACTCCACATGCATGTGGAGTATCAAGGAGTAATTACTTAACAGGAAATTCACTTAGGAAAGCGAGCTTGTGGTATAGCACTGATTTAGTAAAAGCTTTTCAAACTAATTGAAAATGAATTAATAGATAAATAATGTAAAATATAAAAATAACATCAAGTGATTTTATGCAATTTTTAGGCACCCTGGCATACTGAAGGTCTCATCATGGCTAAAAATCCAAACGATGAAGTTCATATAAAAGGTATAGATACCTATGAGCTTATTTTGGATGGACATTTCATTCCCCATAAAGTAGATGTATTCACAATAAACCGAAAAATATAATGGTTTATTTTGAGTAGTAAAAAAGAAGCATGACTACCATTAGGCAGCGTAAAATAAACAGACTAATGACCCAACTGCCAACAGGTGTTGTCTATTGATCTAGGTGGTTACTTGCTAATGGCTACAGTTATGATCTCCAAAGAGCCAATCGAAAAAGCAATTGGCATTCCCTTAAACACAAAAATTGGAGAGTACCCGGGGAGGGTACCCTCACAATCACCTATTAAACCTATAACAAACATAAACCATACTGACCAAACCTTGATCAGTATTTTCTTAAATTCTTAAAAAGTATACCCTGGATTTTGTTCCAATGCTCTATTCCGCTCCCAAGCTTCCCGAGGAATTGGTAAGCGAATAGGTTGTGTTTTTAACCAAGGTTTGCTGTCGACCCCAAGTGAAGCGAAATCAGGTCTATTTTTTTTGATAAAATCAATGAAACGTCCTCTACGATTCAGATCCGAAAAGGCACCTGCTGATTCCCATAAAAACTCCATTCTTCGTTCATAGAATATAGCATCTAGGACAGCTGCTTTGGCAAGTCCAGTGGACTTTGCTTGCAAACCTGCCCGCATTCTAATCTTATTCACTTGCGACATGGCCTCATCACTTCTGCCCACTTCATTTAGCGCTTCCGCATAATTAAGCAGTACTTCAGCAAAACGTAATACAGGCGCATTCACACCGGACATGCCTATGGTTGCCTTTTGCCAGTATTTGGTCGTGATAAATCCCGTTTTGGACCATCCAGCCGGTACCGAAGTAGGCATGACAAATGCTGGCATATCCTGATGTGGTTCGCCTGGACCAATGATCACATCCCAATAACGTTTATCAATAATTTTCCCCGTCCCATCCTTTTCAAATGCATTTACCCAATGCGTCTGCGGAACAAAATTACTCCAAGCTCCGGATCCGGTAAATTCAGAAGGAGCCCCCCTAGGCGCTGTTCTGTAAACAATATTACTTCCTTCCCCATCATTTCCTGCTCGAAATTGTGTCGCAAACACCATTTCTTCATTATCCTCGTTGCTTTCTCTAAAAACATCTCTAAAACTACTCATCACCAAACCATACTGATCAGAAGCAATCATTTCCTCTGTCACTTTCACCACATCCGGCCATTTCTCTTGCCATAAATAAGCCTTGGCCAGGAATGCTTGCGCTGCACCTTTGGTTGCTCTACCTAAATCTTTCCCAGTCCAAACCTCTGGTAAATCAGCAATAGCTTGAGAAAGATCAGTTTCAACCTGTGTCCAAACTTCATCTATGCTCGCCCGCGGAATTTCCATTTCAGAATTCGCATCGAGTTCCTCGAGCACCAAGGGAACACCTCCAAAATAATTTGCTAAGCGGTAATAAAAAATACCTCTTAGAAATTTAGCTTGCGCGATAATTTGAGCTTTCTTTTCAGGATCTAAGTTTTCCATTTTCCCTACCCTAGAGATGGTGAAATTTGCGCGACTAACCCCGACATAGGTCTGCATGTAAAGATCCCTGATTTTTGTATTACTGGCAGGCAGAGCCAAAGAGTGAATTTCAATCCGAGCCGCTGATCCATCCATTTCATACAAATCACCACTCATGGCCCATTCAATATCCGCTGCATCAATGGAAACTCCAAAAGTTTCATTGGGTTGCAGTTGACCATATACACCCGTGAGTGCCTGCTGAGCATCCGATTCTGTTTGAAAAAAATTGAGGTCAGTCAATTCATCTTTGGGTGTTAATGTTAAAAAAGAATCTCCACAGCTAAAGATGAAGCTGAGTAATATCGTCCCTGTTATATAATAGAATATCGTTTTCATATTGTTCGAGTTTTAATCAACTATAAGGCTAAATTCAATCCGAAAGTTATCGTCCGAGGCATTGGGTAAACGCCGTCATCTATACCTGCGCGTAATGGATTGGTACTACCAACCTCCGGGTCAAAACCAGAATAGCCTGTGAAAGTGAAAAGGTTCTGCGCACTAACGTATAATCGCACGGTTTTGAACGCTTTGGTTTTTTCCAATAAAGAAGCAGGTAAGCTATACCCAAGTACCACATTTCTAAGGCGCAAATAATCACCATCTTCTATATAGAAGGAGGATGCATTGGCATAATTTCCATTGGCGTCAACATATTTCAATCCTGGAATTTCATTATTCCCGCTGCCTGGCGTCCAGCGATCCAATACATTAATCGATGAGTTTACAACCCCGGATCCACCGAAATATTTCATCGGATAGGTAGAAAATTTATTGGAGTGAAAAATTTGGTTGCCCGCAATTCCCTGAAGTAGGATATTCAAATCGAAACCTTTATAGTTAAAATCTGCATTTAAACCATAAGTAACATCAGGCCACGGCGTTCCGAGCTCCACTCGATCTAAATCTGATAAAACATTATCCCCGTTGATATCTTTAAATTTAAAGTCACCAGCCACCGCATTAGGTTGTAATGTTTTGTTTACCTCTTGATCGGTTTGATATATACCATCGACGATATAACCTCTATAATAACCGATAGGTCTGCCAACTTCGGTATAAGAAGAACTCATACTAGTATAGGCTAAAGTAGGTCCATTGATGGGCCGGCCAACCCCTAAGCTTTTGACCACATTACTCAGGGTAGCAAAATTACCGTTCAGCCCGAATGAAAACTCACCCAGCTTTTTTTGGTACCCTAAAGCAAATTCAAAACCTTTATTCTGCACCTGACCACCATTTACTGAAGGTGCTGTAGCAAATCCGGCCTCATAGGAAACTGGAAGATTCACCAGCATGTCTTTGGTATCTTTTATAAAATAATCAGCTGTTATGGTGACCGTATTTTCAAATAAGGAAGCATCGATACCGAAATTGGTTTGACGCGTGGTTTCCCATTTCAAATTCGGATTCCCAGGTCTGGAAAGGGAGGCGCCAAGCACTAAGTCCTGCGCTGGTCCAAACACATAATTATCACTTGCTGTTCCACTGCGAATGGTGTTGAGGTAACCAAAAGCCCCGATGGCATCGTTACCCAACTCACCCCAGCTGGCCCTAATTTTTAAGGCATCCAAAAAGGTCGCATCCTGCAGAAAGGATTCTTCTGATATATTCCAACCTGCCGAAACAGAAGGGAAATTACCCCATTTATTATTCGGACCAAAATTAGAAGAACCATCACGACGCACACTGGCCGAAAATAAATACCTGTCTTTATATGTATAATTAATCCGTGCTAAATACGAGGCTAAAGCATAATCTCCTTTGGTTCCATTAGCCTCACGCAAATCAGCCTTACTCCCGTTAATAACTTGGAGCTGCTCGTTGGCAAACTCTCGACCAATAGCGGTAATCCAGTCGGTCTGACTGCGCTGGGCGGTTTGACCCACAACTGCAGATAGTTGATGATCATTAATAACTTTTGTATACGATAAGGTATTCTCAATCAGCCAGGTCATATCCGCCGAAGCTGTTTCACTCAAATAAGCCTGCAGATTACGGTAGTGACCTCTTTCAACGGTAGGCTCCCAAGCAGAATTTCTGTTATTGGCATGATCAATACCCAGTGAAGTTTTAAAGGTTAATCCATCAATAATTTTGAAGGTTCCAAATACATTCCCCAAGATCCTGGAATTTCGAAGGTTATTGTCCATGGTTTTTGCTCTCAATACAGGATTATCCCCCTGCGTCGTGTAATAGGCAGAAGAGCCATCAATCACATCATCGGGTCCCAGTGTAGGGTAGAATTGCTGAGCTAGGTTAAATATACCATAGTTCATCACCTGATTTTGTTGGCCTTTACCTGTGGAATATGTATAGGCTAAGGAACCACCAAAAGATAACTTATCACTAGCGGTCAAATCTGCTGTAAAGCGACCTGTATACCGCGAATAATCAGTTTCTAGCATGGTTCCTTGTTGATCTAAATACCCTAAGGAAGCCGATGCTTTTAATTTATCGGTCCCACCTGAGGCGGTAAAGTCATAATTTTGAACGGGAGCGGTACGAAATACCTGGTCAATCCAATTTGTTCCTACGCCAAAAGAAGCCGGATCTGCCCATTCAGGATTAGGAGTCATTCCCGAGTTGGTATATAATTCATTGGCCAAGGTGGCAAATTGTTCTGCATTCAAAAACTGCGGCCGTTTCCACAAATCCTGCATACCATAGGAGGAATTTAAGGTAACCTTTGCCTGCCCAGCCTTACCACGCTTAGTAGTTACTAAAATAACACCATTGGCTGCTCGTGCTCCATAAATAGCAGCAGAAGCTGCATCTTTCAGCACCTCTATCGATTCAATATCGGCAGGGTTTATAACCGATAATCCGTCAATACGATCAGAGCTACGATTCATACTCAGCGCACCCGCACTGATAGGGAATCCATCGACCACATATAGGGGCTGGTTTCCACCGGTAGTCCCTACCCCACGAATCCGAACAGAGGCTGAGCTACCCGGCGCTCCAGAAGTTTGGGAGATATAAACACCAGGGACTTTCCCTTGAATAGCTGAAGTAAAACTAGGTGTTTGCACTTTGACCAGCTCCTCAGCCTTAACAGAAGAAATGGCTCCGGTCAGGTCTCTTTTGCGCTGAGTTCCATACCCGACAACCACGACCTCATCTAAATCAGCGAGTTGTTTTTCCAGTAGTACTTCCATTTCACCTTCACTAGCACTCACCTCCTTGATGAGATACCCCAGTAAGGAAAAACGAATGGTTGCGCCAGCTTCCGCTTGCAGCTCAAATTGTCCTAAATTGTTTGTTTGGCTACTTTTACCCTGCGCACTAACCGTCACACTTGGTAATGGCAGCTGGGTTTCTACATCTTTTACAACCCCGCTTATGGTGGATTGACCAAATAAAGGTCCAAACCAAAAAATAGTGATTAAAAGGGTAAATAATACGCGAATCGGTTTAAGCATAATTAAAGTATTATAAAATTTATATTGTTAGCACTTGGATACCTAATGGTATCCGTTGACGTTACCGGTAAAAAATAGTGCAAATGCAAAATTAAATCGGTTACGTACCCGTTTATATGATTCAGTTTATATTGGATTACTAATATAGGGTTAATTATTTAATAAAATAATAATCTAAAAAAAATATTAGAAATAATTTTTACTATCATAACATATTGACTATAAGACAAATAAACAACATTCCCTATGAAAGACAACACTACTCATAAGCAGATTTTCAAAAATAAATCTATATTTACGGGTGCGTAACCGCAAAATTTCGGGCTAGTTCAGCTTTACACCAAGAAAACTGGCTTGATAAACTGATTATAAAAACAACTTACTTTCAAGTAAATCTAAACAGAACACTCGATGGATATGAAAACTTATAGATTCGCAATCATAGGAACTGGTGCCATTGCCAATATACATGCCCAGGCAATCCAAGATATAGATAATGCTGTACTTATTGGCGCTTATAACAGAACACCTGAAAAAGCAGCCGTATTTGCACAAAAATGGAATTGTCAGTCATACCCTACCCTGGAAGATCTATTAGCGGAAGAACTTGATGTGATTTGCATATGCACAGCTTCCGGATTACACCTACCTGCTGCCCTACAGTGCATACAAGCAGCTAAACATGTCTTAATTGAAAAGCCATTAGAGATCACTGCTGAAAGATGTGAACAGATTGCACAAGCAGCCATAAATCAGGGGGTAAAAGTTGGGGTTATTTTTCCATCCCGTTTTAACGCATCAAGTCAGCAAATTAAACAAGCCTTACAGGCAAATCGTTTTGGAAAACCCGTTATGGGAAGTGCGTATGTTAAATGGAGCCGGGATGCTGCCTATTATGCGTCAGCTCCTTGGCGAGGGACCTGGGAGTTCGATGGTGGTGGTGCCTTAATGAATCAAGCCATCCATTCAGTAGATTTACTACAATGGTATATGGGACCTGTTAAATCGGTCCAGGCAATCACTGCAAATATACGGCATAAAGATATTGAGGTTGAAGATACAGTCGTTGCGATCATTCGCTTTGAAAGCGGCGCTTTAGGCACTATTGAATGTACCACCGCGACATTCCCTGGATCTTTTAAGCGAATAGAAATACACGGTACCCAAGGTACTGCGGTTTTAGAAGAAAATACCATTAAGTCTTGGCAATTTACCGATGAAACAGCCAAAGACAAGCAGATCCAAAATCAAACGAATAATCAATCGACTCAAGGTGGTTTTGCAGATCCCATGGATATTGCCTATTTGGGACATAAATATCAAATAGTAGATTTCCTTACTGCAATTGCTAATAACGCAACTCCACTAGTCGATGCTGCTGAAGGAAAAAAATCGGTAGAAATAATCGAGGCTATCTATAAAAGTGCAAAAACGGGAATGGAAGTTTATTTAAAACCTCTTTAACGAATATATATTTTAGATTTAGCAAATCTACAGTATTCCTAGTAAGAAATAAACAAAATACTAAAACTGAAGCCCCTCTGGAACGATTATATAGCATTGAGATTATGGTAGTGATAGTTGGCTGATTTTATGAATTAAAATCAAAAAGGTGAGAAATTAGTCCTGAATGCAGAAATTTAAAAAGGCAACCCCTCCGTGTCATCCTGAAACTCTTTTAAAGGATCTGGAAATATTCTACGGGCAATAAAAAACCCGATCACCTCACATAGAGGGAAATATTCTAAAATTTTACGTTTTGCTGCTTGAAAATGTGCTCCAGAAGTTAAAACATCGTCAAATAATATCACCTTATCTTTAACCCCACTAATTAGGGATTCATCCAAAACGTAGTTATTAAAAATTTCCATTACTTTAGGCCTTTTAAGAGTTTTATGAGATGCTATCATGTCTTCTTTAGAACTTATCAACTCTTTGATATCACAATTGTCAAACTTTGGTTTTAATCCTTCTAATATTTGTAGAATTCTAGGATCGTATAATGGATGATTCTTAGATTTAGAGGGTGGAATTGGTACTAACGTAAAATCCCCTATGTTATTAGTTGACAAAAATAGTTCAATTAATGCGTTCGAACATATTTGGATATCATTTAACTTATATTTATATTCAGGTAAGCCTTTTTTATCAACTGATTTTTTTAGATTATTAATTAGAGAATATATTGGATTACCTTCATTTTCTTTCCTATTACCACTTGGATATTCAGCAAAAAAATAACATTTGCAAGAGGCATCTAATAAAGAATGATCATTTCTGGTGAGCTCATCGATCTCCCTAAGTAACATCATTATTTAAATAATTTAAAACATCATTTATGTCTCTGACACGTTTGGCACCCCGCTTCTCATAATAGGTTGGCCAAGTAATATCTTTGTTCTCAAAACAACTATTTAATATAAACAATTTTCTTCCTTGATTTATGGCAGCCCTAGCTTGTATTAAAGTTCCAGAAGTATTACTTGCCTCTATTATAATTGTTGCTTCCGTGATTGCAGACATTGTTTTATTACGTTCAGGAAAAAACAATCTATTAAGTTTGTAATCTTGCTGTTCATATTTAAGGAAAGGCACCTGACTTATTAACAATTGTTTTTTTGCTATATAATCTTGTAATTTGGCATTCGCTTTGGGATAAACAGAATTTAAAGGTGTACCAATTACTGCGACAGTATTTCCTCCATTTTTTAATGCAGTAGTATGCGCAATTGTATCAATACCAGCCGCCAAACCCGAAACAATTGTAAAGCCTTTTTCAACAAGCATTCGGGTCATTCTTTCTGCCCTTATTACACCTTTTTCAGTTGGCTTCCTGGATCCAACAATAGCGATTGATCTACTATATAATAAATCTAGATTTCCTGCATAATACAATAATTCAACAGGATCTTTTGCGGATCTTAATTTATCTGGATAATTAATACTGCCATTAATTAGTAGATTAGGCCTATAGTTACTTTCATTTCTGAGTTTATTTACAATTTCGATAATTCGAAGACGATTATTTTCGTATTTATCTTTATTAATAAAATCAGTTGGTCTACTACCTGGGTTTCTTTGAAAAATCTCCGCCATAGATTTAAATGAAGCTTTACTACTTTCCCATAAAGTTTCATATGCCGCAATCTCTTCGATTGGGCTAATTATTGCACTTTTCGTTTTTAATAGCATTCAATATCATTTAAAAGGTCAAAAAAAAACCACCAGTTAAATTTACTAAAAGTTTAATCATATATCGACTATATTAAGTAAAAATATTAGTATCAACCTATTCGGATTTTACTGCTTTCAGGCTGTTCGAAAATTTATTTGTTATTTACAGGGCGTCACGACAAATTAAAAAAAACAGCGATTATTCTCCTACAGCTACACTAATTTATAATTCACGGATCGTCAGCTTTTCACTTTTTTATAATATACCCTTTTCTACAAATTCTTTAAAAACGCGCATGGCGATGGCAACAGAAGTTTTTAATAAAAGATCATATTCCAGTGGAATTCATTCATGCAATTATTGCTAAAACTGAATCCAAATAACTGGAAATAGAGCAAATTCTTCATAACTTAGATTTGAATATTTTAGTTACCATTGCGAGAGAAGGCAAGTTATATTATTAAGATGATAAAATTTTTGCAGGGAGATTTATTAGAAAGTAATGCAGACGCATTAGTTAATACTGTCAATACCGTTGGCGTAATGGGGAAAGGTATTGCCTTACAATTTAAGCATCGTTTTCCTAATAATTATAAGGTTTATAAAGAAGCCTGCAAGAAAGGAGTATTACAAATAGGGCAAATGTTGGTAGTAAAAGAAAATACTTTAAATGGAGATCGTTTTATTATTAATTTCCCAACGAAAACTCATTGGAGATCCCCCTCTCAAGTTGAATATATATCAAGAGGCCTCATAGCGTTAAAGGAGGTTTTAATGCAATATCAAATAAAAAGCATCGCACTTCCACCACTTGGTTGTGGAAATGGAGGCTTGAACTGGGATGTTGTTAAGCCCTTAATTATTGAAGCATTCACAGGAGTTGGTACGGATGTTTATGTATATGAACCTAATGCCCAAATTAAAAAAATTCTCCAAAAAGAAGAGAATAGACAAAAACCGTCGAAATTAACTCCAGCTAAGGCCATGCTTCTTTATCTTATGTTTCATTATGAATCTGTTGGAGATGTTAGCAGCTTGTTTTCAGCAAATAAATTAGCATACTTTCTTCAAGAAAGCGGCGAACAGTTAAAATTGCGTTTTACGCCTCATCATTATGGTCCATATTCTGTACAACTTAATCATGTACTATATAGTTTAAATGGGGTATATATTCAAGGTTTAGAACAGAATCAAGCGAAGGCTTTTGAACCACTTAAGCTTAATTATGAAAAGTATGATGAAATAGATAAGTATCTTAAAACACACTTAAGTTCTACTCAAATGAATCGAATTAAGTCAGTTTTAAATCTTATTGAAGGATTTGAATCCACATATGCATTGGAGTTATTAGCTTCAGTTGATTATGCATCGAAATTAACTGGAACTGATTGTACTGATGACCTACAATTTTATATTAAACAATGGAATTCGCGTAAAGCAAATCTTTTTAAACAAGAGCACATAATTATAGCTTCTCAACATTTAGATAATTATCGCTCACGCATTGTTTAACACTTATGGCTTGGTATCATTTTTAAATTCCTATAATTTAACCGTAATATTAAAATGATCTTTCAAGGCAGTTTTAGCAGCGTGAAATCCACACATTCCATGAACACCACCTCCGGGAGGTGTTGCCGAAGAAGCCATATAAATACTTTTATTGGAGGTTCGATACGGCGTTAAGCTCCAAACCGGCCGGGTATAAAGTTGCCATAAATCCATCACCCCACCGTTGATATCCCCACCTATATAGTTGGGGTTATACGATTCCAATTCCCTTGTATTCATGGTGGAGCGAGCGATGATCGTATCTTTAAAACCAGGGGCAAAACGTTCTATTTGATCTTCAATCGCTTGGGTACGATCTACTGTAGACCCATTGGGTACATGACAATAAGCCCAACCTGTGTGATTCCCTTCTGGCGCTCTACTTTTATCAAAGGCGCTTTGCTGGGTGAATAACACAAAAGGTTTGGAAACGATTTTACCAGCGTTAGTCAATTTTTCATTTGATGTTATCTCTTGGAGTGTATTCCCTAAGTGAACAGTAGCGGCCTGCTGACAACGTTTATCTTTAAAGGGGACAAGTTCCGATAGTGCCCAATCGACTTTAAAAACGCCCATTCCTTGCCTGTATCGTTGCAATTGCTTTTTATAACCTGCTTTTAAATCCAGCCCTTTAATTTTTAATAACTGGGCAGGTGTAAGATCTAATATCAAAATTTTATGCGCCGGTAACTCAGCCACATCCGTTAACCAAATTCCTGTTTGAATTTCGCCTCCCAATGATTCGTAATAGCCACCCAAAGCATTCGCAATAGACTGTGATCCTCCAACAGGAATTGGCCACCCAAATTTATGCCCCACCCCAGCGAGCACCATACCAATGGCAGAGCTGGTCAAATTTTCAAGCGGTTGAATACCATGGGCAGCCATTCCAGCCCAAAGCGCCTTGGCTTTTTCAGATTTAAAGCGTTTAGCTGTCTGCCTTGCAGACCTAATGGCATTTAAGCCAAATTTAGCCATTACTAGTGGGTTCTTAGGAAACCGCAGGGGTGCTAAGGTATCATGAGCCAACTGACTCCAATGATCCACCACCGGTTTGATTAAGTTCACATAGGAGGATCCATCAATGCCGAGCTCTTGCGCTGTTTTAAAAATATCGCGCTGTAGCAATCCTGGTTCACCATCGTCCAATGGATGGGCAGCCTCATAAGGTGCATAGGTAAATTCCAAACCAAATTCGCTCAAGGGAATAGTGGCAAAAAAAGGAGATGCAACTGCCATGGGGTGAATAGCAGAACAAACATCATGTTTAAAGCCAGGTAAGGTTAACTCCTTGGTGCGCATGCCTCCCCCAATGGTGTCAGCACCTTCTATTAAAAGTGTGCGTAAGCCTTGTCTTTGTAGTGTGATTGCTGAGGCAAACCCGTTTGGCCCAGAACCTATTATTATAGCGTCGTATTGTTCCAACTCTTATTATGGTTTATATACAAAATTACCTTTATTTCGATCATGAAATAAGGCATATTCTTTAGCCCTTCGAACCAGTTTAATTTTCACAGGTGAAGATTTAATTTCACCCTCTAAGATAATGGTTTCAGCGTTGGGTCGTTGATAATTCAATGAGAAATTTTCCTGAGCATACACTTTATTTTTACTGTAAAAATTCAATTTATGGGCTACGGAGTCTATCTCATAATAATAATGCCGCCTTCCTCCGCCCGTACCAGCTGATTCGTAAGTTCGATTTATATCTTCATATTGTTTCCCGCGTCCTGCCTCGCCATGTATCATAAAGGCATTATTTACCGAATAAGACAAAGTTGACCAGTCCTCCAAAGTTACCGCGCGCCATCGGCTGGAATCTGTCGGGTCATAAGCTATAGTATCGCCGTTCAAAATAAAATCTTCTACGTCATATAATCCCCTAGCATTAACCAACCCAGGGTTAGCGGGAACTTTATATGAATCATACTTGTAATTATGCCAATGTAAATAACCACTATATAGGAAGAAAAACAAAAGCAGGAAAGTTTTCACTCCATAACGTAGCACCTTCTCCCAGGGTTTTGCGAAAGGATAATAATATAAGTCATCCTGAGTATTTTCTTCTTTGACAAGCAGCTTATATATACGGGTAAAATATGGCCATAAAACATAGGCACCGCCAACAGTAAAAAAGAAAGCGGCTAAATGGATCCCACCATCATAGGCATGATTAGCGTAGGTAATGTTTCCGATCATGGCCACAGCAAGCGCTGCGCCAAGCGCCCTGGTTTGCCGGAAGAACAAAAAGATCATAATGGCCAGCTCTGCAAGTCCAGCAAAAACCTCATAGCCGTGGACAAAACTAAATTGAATCCAATATAATTTTTGCGCCGTAAAGTCTCCAAAGGGCGTATTTAATTGAGTAAGCGCCAAATCCGGCATTTGGGTCGGAAATATCTTTGAAAATGTCAGTCCTTGTAATTGGATAGCCAGCGCAAAACTGACCATTACCGAGGAGAAATATAATAAAACCCGGTAATTTTCTCGATTGCGATCGATTAAACCCCAAATCAAGGAACCGACAATACCTAGGCCTATCAAAATAAAGTGATTGATGTAACTCACCACATTAAAAGGAGCATTCTCTCCCTTGATGGTGTGGGAACCTTTTCTCGCTACACTACCCTTTTGTTTTTCCCGAAGATCATTAACCTGTTCGTAGGAAGAAACTACCTTGACAAAGGATAAACCATTGCCGGCAAAGCGTGGAATATCACGAATATGCATCTCTGCCCAATTTTGCGTAAACCATTGGGTATAAAAAGAACCCTTTAATGGAATAATCAGTAAAAAAAAGTAAATAAAAAATAGACGAAAGAAAAATTTCTCCCAATTGGTCCATATATATTGTTTAACTGTCTTCATATCTTACCTTTTTGCTAATAATGGATATTGCCGTTGTTTTTTTATTAATTTGATGTAGATGGAGTCACCTAAATTATCCGCGCCAACCAGCGTAACGGTGTCCTGAACGACGTTGTAGCTTAGCACCATAGTTTGTGAACAAATGAGTTGGTTAACTGGATCCCCTGCACTTTTTCCATATTGCTGCTTAAAATGGTGCGAATTCTGATCCATGCAGAAGAAATCGTTTTTATTGAATAGGAACAACTTTTTATTTTTTTGATCCGCCTGATAATGAAACCATTGACGACCGCCAGCAATTCCGGCAACCTCCCACTTTCGTTGGCGATCATCCTGGGTGTACCCACCTCCGTTGGATCGATCAATTGGCGAGGCCTTATTGACCTTAAAGGACAGTGTGCGCCAATCTTCAAATATGGCTTCTTGCCAACGTATGGAGTCTGTCGGATCATAAGGTAATTCCTCACCGTTCCAAACAAACCGCTCAACATGATAAAACCCGTTCAAAGCAGTAACACCTGGTGTTTTGGGAAGCCTGTAAGGTGTTTCCAGATAGTCCTTAATTTGTAAACCAAAAAAAATAAAAACGAAGATAAAAATGACTGCACTTTTTAAAACTATCCTGAAACGTTGAAAGTACCGGCCAAACGACAATTCATGTGGATTGATTTGGGTAGGTAGGTTCAAAACAAGTGCCTGATAAATAGCACCCAAATAAGGGTAAATCAGGATGAACGACCAGATGGCGTACGTGAAACTATGAATATGAACGCTTCCATCAAAGGCATGATTGGCTAGTGTCACATTCACCATAACAACAAAGGCAAGTGTTCCTCCTAAAATGGAGGTTCGTTTAAATAGCAACAGTAAACCTGGAATCAATTCAGCAAACCCTAAAAAAACCTCATAACCGGGCACAATACCCACCGATTGCCAATAATGCTTCTGCGCTTGTATGTCGCCAAACCACGTGTTTAAAATGGTTTGTGTAGGAAGTACCATCTGACTAGGTAACAACTTCCTAAACCCCCAGGCAATCATTCCAATTCCAACACGGTACCTGATCGCTACCTCTAGCCAGTAACGTAGTTTTGTATAGGAAATGTTTTTTTGTAGGTAGCCCCACAATAAGGCAATTAAGGCAGCTAGCAAAAAAGGGATTACTAAATTAACATACCCCAGAATCCCCCATTTGAAACTCTCTACATCCCAGTTCCCAATTAATTGCAGATGCCTATACGTTCCTATGATAAACAGATCACGGCAATTGATATCGGTCCAATTGATACCCCATAAATATTCATAAAATAAACCATCTAATGGAATAATATTGAGTACCATATAAACAAATAACAAACGCCAGAAAAACTGCTTTCTAACAGATTTTTCTGCAGTGTTTTCTAAAGCAATCATATCTTATAATATTACAGGTTTACGACGTCCTTTGATTAGCATATATTGCTTGTCGACTTTTTCAAGAAGGGCCTCTATTTTCCGACCATCCTCATCGGATCCCTGCAATGAAAGAGTCGAGTCACTGAGAAACTCAAAGTTTAAATCAAATTTTTCCTCCCGGTGATGACTATTTTTATTCACCAGGTATAAACGCTTTTTGACAGAATCTATCCCATAATGAAAATACCGTCTCCCACCTACACCTGCCGATTCATAAGTCCGTTCATAATCATAGCTATGGTAGTCACTGGCTGTCGAATTGTCCACCACAATAGCTCTGGGGCTGGCAATTGAGATGGTTGGCCAGCGTTCAAACACAACATTTTCCCATCGCAGGGTATCCAGCGGATTATATGGGATTATTCGACCATCGATTTTAAAGGTCTTGACATTATAGAATCCGTAAGCCCCCGTAAGCCCCTTGCCGGCTGGGTATTTAAAAGGTAGCGTAGCCCATGAAAAAGCAAAAGAAATTCCCAGGATAAATAAATAAACACCAGTGAGCGATTTTAAAATCAACCGGCGTTTATTCAAGGTCAAACTGTAGAGCGGAACTACTTTATTGGATAGCGTATATTCAAATTTATATAACAGACTAAATAATCGTTTAAAATCGAATACAAATAAGCTCGTCGCGATTAAAAGAATCACTAATGACAGGTATTCTTGTCCTGCTTGATACGCTAAATTAGCGGCAAAGACATTCCCGGAAAAACCAATGATCACCCCAGCTCCTAGGGTCGTGGTCTTGCGAAAGAATAATAAGACACCCGCAGTAAGCTCGATCAATCCTAGGAATGATTCGTACCAGGGCGTGATGCCGGTGGTATGATAATATATTTTCCACGGCAGAAAATCCCCATAATTGGTATGTAAATTACTCAAAGATGGAAAAGGCATTTGCAATGGAAAGAGCTTCAGCAAACCATAGGCAACTAGGATAAATCCTAACCGGTAACGCAGCACTACCCTAGCCCAGTGATACCAGTTGGAATAATGGAGATTCTTTCCTTTCCATAACGTAGCTATCCCGAAGCTAAGTCCTACCAAAATGAAAATATTCAGGTAAGGGTATCCCGAAATAAACGCTGGGGCGTAATTGGTGAGCTTAAATAAAGTAAAGAAGTTCAGCCCTTCCTGAAAAACGTACACCCAAAATTTATAGTCCAAGGGTATAACCACCAGAAAAGTAAAGACAATAAATGCCCGTACTAACCACTGATGGGAAGTTTTTTCTATTTGATCTTTTTGAATAACAATTGCTAAATTCATATAAAATAGTGTTAGTTATAGCCAGAATTTTGTTCTAATTGTTCATCCAAATCCAGTTGCGTGATGGGTATTGGAAAACGGTTTTGATGGGGTGCTACTTTAATGTTTGGATCCAACAATGGGATTTCGGTTAAATACCGACCGGTTCTGGTTAAATCAAACCAACGGTGCGCTTCGAAAGCAAACTCATAGCGTCGTTCCTGATCAATAGCATTTAGAATGGCATTTTTAGTCGAAGCGGAAAAATCAGCTAGATCCGCTCGTTTTCTAATGACATTCAAATCTTCCAGTGCCCCTTTGACTTGTCCCAATTCAGCCCTAGATTCGGCCCGGATTAAGTACATTTCGGCAATTCTAAACACGTAGGCCGGGTCAGTTGCCTGCAGGCGGTAGTATAAGTCGCCAAACCATAATCGGGTGTTATTTTGCGTTACGCTACCAATTAGTGCCTTACGGGCTCCCCCTTTTGTCGGGTCGTTTAATAGGTCAACAAAATTATCCGTCGGCGCATAACGATAGGTTCCTCCTGCTGTGGGATGCTGCATTTGGGACCTGATTTGGCTAGGGTTTTGATCACTATATTGCAATTCAAAAATAGATTCTCTACTACCGATGATATTATTTTTGAACCAACCTGAAAATGGATACAGCAATTCATAGCTTGCCGTCTTATCGATTAATTTACTCGCATAAAAGGCCGCCTGTTCCCAATCCTTTTGATATAAATGTAAGCGGGCGCGCAATGCCCATACCGTTTGGCGCGTAGCACGAATCCGGTTAACATCATCCGTTAAAAGTTCCTCGGCCCTCAGCAAATCAGCGAGTACCTGCCCATAGGTTTCCTGCAGTGTGGACCGTTTCAAAGTGGGCCTCGAGCTAAGATTATCCGTCGGTTCGAGATAAAGTTGCACGCCACCGAAAGTACGGGCTAAATCAAAATAAGCTAGCGCCCGAATAAAGGTCGCCTCGCCTATGATCTTCTTCCTTTTTTCATCGGTAAAATTTGGGTCGTCGACTAACGGTGTTTTTTGAATAACATGGTTTGCTCTGTTGATTGTATTATAGGCCGCATTCCAAAAGGAATTGATATTGGCATTGTCCGCCCTGAAATTCCAATTCACCAAATTGAGAATAACCCCAGTGGTTAAGCATTTGATATCGCCTGAAGGAAAGTACCCTAAGGTGACAAAATTTTCACCATAATAATTACCTGAGGCAATCGAGCGGTAGGTTCCCCTGAGCGCCGTCTCAGCGGAAGACTCATCATAGATCGTGTTCTCATCCGATACATCATTCACGGGCTCCACTTGAAGAAAGTTTTCGCAGCCCTGAATGAGGAACACAAATAGCAAAATATAAAGTATATTGAATTTTTTAATCATCGTTTTTTATTTATTAGAGTGACGCTTGAATACCAAACTGAAAGGTTCTCGGTTGCGGAGGGGTCCCATAATCGTAACCCTGAATATTTTCTGTTCCCAGATTCGCCTCTGGATCTGCTCCACTATAAGGGGTAATTAAAAATAGGTTGGAGGCCGATACGTAGACTCGAAGACTTTTTAATTTAACCCGTTCTGACCAAGACTTATTAAAAGTATAGCCCAGCGATATGTTACGTAAGCGCAAGTAAGAGGCGTCTTCTAAGTAGCGACTATTCTCTTGAATGGAATAGTTTGCCGTGCTTAACCGGGGAACATCCGTAATTTGCCCGGGAGTGGTCCAGCGGTCAAGTTGAGACTTTAACAGCACCCGATTAGCATCCAATGTCCCGCCCGTTTCCCCAAGCATCTTATTGTGATTCCAGGTTTTATTCCCTATTGAAAAAGAGAATAAGATTGAAGCATCAAGTGATTTATACCTTAGATTATTGGTGAAACCACCAAAAAGCTTAGGCCATGTATCCCCAACGATCGTTCGATCTGCTACGGTGATTTGACCGTCTTTATTGATATCCTCGAACTGTACATCACCGGTTTGCGGATCCACGCCAATTTGATTATACAACCAATAAGAATATAAAGGGAATCCTTGCTGAAGTCGTATTAAATCCCGACCTGCAAAAGGTATATCAGCTGGAATATCTTTTATTTGATTTTTATTTCGAGACATATTCAGATCCGCTTGCCAGGAAAAATTTTCCTTAGCGACTAAGTTTGAATTGATGGTTAACTCAAATCCTTTATTACTGATCCGGCCATAATTGGTCATATAACTTTGGTAGCCTGTAGAGCCGGGCGTACCCACCAATAACAAGGCGTCGCGCGTGTCCTTTTGGTAGTAATTTAGCTCAAAAGTTAAACGATCTTTCCAAAAGCCCACATCCAAACCCAGATTCAGTTGGGTCGTACTTTCCCATTTCAAATCATCATTCCGCAACTGCAAAGGAGCCGTTCCGGGTTTCTCTTCTCCCCCAGGGATATCCGCATACCCATCTCCCCCTTTCCATAATCCATATGTAGCGTACTCATCGATACCGGATTGATTACCCGTTTTGCCGTAATTCAAACGGAGCTTAAGATTACTTAAGGTCTGTTGATCCGCTAGAAAAGATTCCTTTGACAAGTTCCAGGCAATTCCTGCTGCCGGAAAATATCCCCACCTATTGGACGATCCAAATTTAGAGGATCCATCTGCCCGAAAGATAAATTCGGCATAATAGCGGTTCTGATAGTTATAGTTTAACCTGGTGAAAAAAGAAGCCAGTGTACTCTGCCGCTCAGATTGCCCGGCGGTCTGATTAGATGCCGAAGAAATTTGTGTATACGAATTGTTTGGGAAATTACTACCCGAGGCAAAGACGTTCGTCAGCTTGGTAGATTGCACTGTATTCCCCAATAGCCCGCCTACGCTATGATCACCAAATTTATCACTATAGGATATGGTTTGCTCGTTAACCAGGGACAAGGATTGGGTATTACTTTGACTGGCCAGTCCGCGGTTAACGCCTAATATGGTTGAAGAATCCCACCATTCCCCCTCATTATATTGATTAAAATCAACTCCCACGGTTGATCTAAACTTCAACTTAGCACTTAGGGCAACATCTAAAAATCCATTCCCAATATAATGGTAACTGTCTGACCATAGGTTTTGATTGTTTGTTAAGGTGTATATATTATCAAAGTTGACCCATTTTAGCGGTGTTCCTGACTCATCAAAAACAGGTAGGTAAGTAGGAATATTTAGCGAGGCTTGCAATAGGGTTCCATTGCCACCATTGGCAGGTCGAGCTTGATCCCGATGTGATTTTGAAAAAGAATTACTAAAACCGATGGACACCGCATCGCTTAATTTTTGATCGAGATTAATTTTAAAGCTATAGCGATCGAATCCCATGGGTTTCCAGATCGATTCCTGCTGGGTATACCCGCCACCTACGTAATAGCGCGTCCTATCAGAACCTCCTTGAATAGAGAGGTCATAATTTTGGAGTGATGCGGTCCGGAAAAGATACTGTAACCTATCATAAGTCGCTTGCTCAGCGGGAAGTCCTCTCCCACCTTCCGCTACAGGACGAAACGGTTCCACCCTACCCATATTCCGATTAAACTCATTAATCAGCAAGGCATGCTCTTCTCCCGTGGTGGTCTCCCAGATTCTGCTGCTTATCGCTTTTGCGAAACCATTGGAAATGTTTAGGTTAATTCTAGCACGCTCACCATACCCACCGCGCTTAGTGGTAACCAACACCACGCCATTAGCCCCGCGAGACCCATAAATTCCGATCGCTGTCGCATCTTTTAAAATTTCAATGCTCTGGATATCGTTCGGATTAATATCCGACAAGGGTGATGTCTTACGATCCTGTGCAATACTTTGCAAGGACTCGTTATTGACAAAGACCCCATCAATCACATATAAAGGATCATTCCCCGCGTTGATGGAAGTCGCTCCACGAACGCGAATGAATACATCTGATCCGGGTACGCCCGTATTGGTGTTGATCTGAACGCCAGAGGCTTTCCCCTGCAACTGTGCATCAAAACTTGCCTCCGGAATTCCTTTGGTTTGTTCAGCGTTAATTTTAGAAACTGAAGAGACCAAATCGCTTCTTCGCTGGGTTCCGTAGCCCACGACCACCACCTCATCGAGTTCATTTGAGGATGGTGTCAAGGCTATTTCTGCAGGAGAATCCTGAATAATCACGGTATTGGTTTCATAACCAACAAATGATACTATTAGGGTAAAAGGAAGCTTTTGTCCGGTCACAAATTCAAAATGACCGTCAGGATCCGTTTTTACACTATGGGTAACCGCTTGCAGTTGTACTGTTGCCCCCTCAATCGGTTGCTTGGTACTGGCATCAATAACTGTTCCGTGCAATGATGCATTAATGATGGGTTTAGGTTCAACCTGGGCAGAAAGATATAGATTGGTGCCAAAGAAGAAAAAAAGAATAAGAAGAGTGGAACAGAATACACCGTATTTTGTCATATTTTTAGAACGATTTAATGGTAAATACTTACAAGTGCCAACGCCAATTGATTACTTGATTAATGATCTAGGTTGAGGGATAAGAGAAGAATCTTCTTCCCTTGTCTTTTTGTTACATATAGAGGAGCAGGTTAGCCCTGCATTCGTAAAGTACGATAGTTACGCAATATGACACTTAACATAAGAGTTTGTCTGATTTTAACGTGCATGGAAAAATAGTTTTAAAGCATTATTTTGGTGCTATCCTGCAGCTTAATTCGCTCGAGAAATTCAAAAGAATAAATCTTTAGGAGATTCTTGTCTTTAAAAACAAAAATACGTTGAGCGGTGCTGTTAGTGAATGCTGTTAATAATTGAATTAGTCAGGTTCCAAGGAAGAACCAACATTTTTACGCCCGATAAAGTAACAATCGAAAGATAAATTCGGAATAGTCCGTCTATTTTCATAATTTTATATAGTTTAATTGTTAATAAATGCAAGTGCCAACGCCAATTGATAACTTGTTTTAATTATTAGACAAAAGGGGGAGTTTCGACTTCCCCTTTTTCATTTCAAGGCAGATAAGCTAGTTAATTCCTTTTTAGTAGTCCTTATCCGCTGCTAATTTATTTATGTAATGAGGTTGATTTAATCAAAATTACATCATCATTATACACCTATTTACCAGTTTTACCTGTTATCCCCAAAAGGATATAACGCCCCACAAAGAACTCAAGACAACCACAATTCCGACTAAGAAAAGTAATACTCTTTGATTAATTCGGGAGGCCATATAAGCGCCTATTGGTGCTGCTAAAACTCCGCCGATAACTAAGCCTAGTACAATTTCCAAGTGTTGAACACCTAGAAAGAAGATAAAAACAACGGTGGCAAAATATGTTACAAAAAACTCCGCCGTATTAACCGTGCCAATGGTATGTCTGGGACTTTTTCCTTGATTTAATAAATTCGAGGTAACAATTGGTCCCCATCCACCACCACCAATGGCATCCAATAAGCCACCAACGAAGGCTAGCAAAGGTGTTTTCTTTGATTCTTTGGGAACCGCTTTTTTATTTCGGATCGCTTTATAAAGTAAATAAGCCCCAAGAAAAAGTAAATAAAGTGATATAAAAGGTTTAACGGCCGCCCCATCAAAAAAGCTCGAGATCAAATAAGCACCTATCACCGCTCCAATGACACCGGTGATCACCACCTGGAAAAACAATTTTTTATCAATATTATCAAAACGAATATGGGCAAGTCCTGAAACGCCTGTTGTAAAAATCTCCGAGGTATGCACGCTGGCCGATGCAAATTTTGGTGGGATGCCAAACCAAAGTAGTAAACTAGTACAACTTACACCGTAGGCCATGCCCAGCGCCCCATCAATCAACTGAGCAATAAAACCAGCAACAATGAATAACAAAAATTCTTTACCAAAAGAAAAAGCGTTCCCTTGCAAACCAATTATAAATAGATAAATAAAATAGCTTGCAATTATTACTTTCAAGAAAACAATAACCCAACTCAAGTGCTTGAGTGAGATCTTTCCTATGATTTGATTTAATCCCAATAAGGATAATGCTTTCTCCATAAATTTGTTTTCAATGTTAGTATTGATCAATTTAGAATGTAAATGTAATAATATTTTGCGAAAGACTACTAAATCGATAGTCTTTATTTTTTATGCAAAATGTAACAATAACATCCTATAGGACACATTATTGAAATAAAAACTAGGTTTAAGTGGCATTTTAACAAATATTTTATTCACCACGCTATTTGTATTTTTTTTACTCCCATGACTTATTTTTTTACTTTCGTAGCAAAAAAAGCATCCATTTACACAAAAAAATGGATCACCGGGTATGCCCCAACTACAAAAAGTTCAACACGAAAATGGTTTAATGCCCTAATCAAAAAGAAGATATTAGGCTAAAATAGTAGTTGACTTCAACGGTATAAAACCGTGATCGTTCATTATTTTTTCTCAAAGAAGAAAATTCAAACGGAAAAGCCGAAATTTACACGCTATGATCACATCATAAACCAGCACTCATATTTTTGCAATAAATTTAGCGATACGCTTATGGATGAAATACGGACTTATTTTGAAACCTTTGCCACCATGACTGATCAGGATTGGGAGATATTCTCCAGTAAACTCGTCCAGCAGAATTTCTGCTAAAAAAGCGATGCTGCTACAAGCTGGCAAAACCGAAAACTATCTTTCCTTTATTTCAAAAGGCGCTGTCCGGTTTTATATACCACGTGCGGAGAGTGAATTTACCTTTACTTTTTCTTTTGCAAATGAATTTGTTAGCGCCTATGATTCCTTTCTCACCAGAAAACCTTCTAGCTATGCGGTGGAGGCTATGGTCGATACGACCGTTTGGCGTATCAGTTATCCCGATCTGCAGGAAGTATACAAAATAACCGCTATTGGAAATGAAATTGGAAGAAGAGCTAGTGAAGATTTATTTCTTTTAAAAACTAAACGGGAACTAGACCTATTGCTGAAAACCGCTGAAGAACGCTATTTTAACTTATTTACAGAACAACCTCAACTAATTCGGGAGATTCCATTGAAATATATTGCCTCCTATATTGGCGTCACTCCGCAAGCACTCAGCAGAATCAGAAGGCGTATTACTTAACTTAGGTTCATTTTTTCAGGCCCTGTTTTTACCGAGCTTTGAAAAAAAAATCCTATGAAAACTTTAATGGTATTAATCTCCGTCTTTATCATTTCGATTGTATACACAAAACTGTTTCGCAAAAAAACAGACTTTACCTTAAGCGGAAAAGTAGCGATGTCCGCCATGTTGATCTTTGCCGCTATTGGTCATTTCGCTTTCAGTGAAGGTATGGCCATGATGTTGCCCGACTTTATTCCTTTTAAAATCGAAATTGTCTACATCACAGGTATACTGGAAGTGGCGGCAGCCATTGGCTTATTAATGCCAAAAAACCGCGTATTAACCGCCTGGTTATTAATTGCTTTTTTTATACTCATTTTACCAGCAAACATTTATGCAGCTATACATGAGATTGACTTCCAAAACATGAATATTGAAGGAAAAGGATTATCCTATTTGTGGTTTAGGATTCCATTACAACTTTTCTTTATTGCGTGGACTTTTTTTTTTTGTATTAAGAGATTCAAACAAGGTGAAATCCAAATCAATAAAAAAAATAGCGATGAAATAATGGAATAAAGTCTAGTTAATTACGAGCGGCCATTTTTTAAACTAAAATTCATTACTTATTTGCAATGTACGTAATCGGACAAAAAACTGTTCAATAATGAACATGTTAGAAAGGTTTTAATTATAAAAAATTAAAAATCAATTCATTATAAATCTGGCCGCTTAATTGAATTTTCGTTCGCAATTAAAATGAAAGCCTGAAAAAAAGTAGAATCTACCAATAAATAGCTTATACATATTTATACTGCGGAAATGATCCAAAATAATTTTAAAATAGCTTGGCGTAACTTGACTAAGAACAAAGGTTATACCCTTATTAATACCGTTGGTCTTGCAATAGGTCTGGCTTGCAGTTTTATAATTTGTTTATACATTCTGGATGAGGTTTCTTTTGATAGCTATCATGTAAATAAAGAAAGGATATATAGAGTTATTCATACCTGGAAAGACCAATCCGGGAAAACGGGTCCAGACCAGGTTTGGGGAAACGCACCTGTGGGAACTGCCTTAAAGGCAGAGTTTCCGGAGATTGAAAAAATTGTTCAATTCTCGGGGCAATCCTCCGTCTCATTAAAATATGGCGAAAAATCTTTTCAAGAAGACAGGGTCTTTTTCATAGATTCCACGACGTTCGATGTATTTAGTTGGGAAATGATCGAAGGAGATCCTAAAACTGCACTAATCGCTCCTTATTCAGTTGTATTAACAGAGAGCACCGCTAAAAAATATTTTGGCGATGAAGATCCAATAGGTAAAGCTATTGAAGGAAGTGCCACAGGGGGTCGGGCAAATCCCGGTGTATATAAAGTAACTGGCATTATAAAAGATGTTCCCCCTAATTCACACTTTACGTTTGATGCCCTGATGTCAATGAGTTCTTTCAAACAATCATGGAGTGATCCCTTTGAACAATGGGGCTATGTAGATTTCTACACCTACTTTGTTTTAGCCAAAGATTATGATATCTCAAAACTAACAGCTAAAATCCCTGCATTCCTAGAACGCCATAAAGCGCAAACTAATAATCAATACTCCCTGCATTTTGAGGCATTAAAAGATATTTATTTACATTCCAAAGCTCAGCGGCAACCAGGCGTAACTGGAAATATCCAGAACCTTTATATTTTTGCCATCATTGGATTATTCATCCTCTGTATTGCCTGTGCCAATTTTATGAACCTGGCAACCTCAAGATCCATGGAACGAGCAAAAGAAGTAGGCGTTCGAAAGGTCGTTGGAGCAGATAAAAAAAGTCTGATCTTCCAATTCATGCAAGAATCATTAATCTTGGTTCTTTTGGCTTCAATAATGGCAATTGTACTCCTATTTTTATTGCTCCCTATAACGGAAAGTTTCGCTGGAAAGACCTTTACTTTAGCTTCAATTTTCAACTGGAGGACGATTGTCATCTTTTCCCTGATTATTTTAATGACGACAATAGTTGCCAGTAGTTATCCGGCATTTGTCTTATCAAATTTTAAACCTATTACCGTATTAAATGGAACTTTCAAGGCAGCCCCTTCTGGGGTTACCCTCCGCAGGATAATGGTCGTATTCCAATTCTTTCTTTCCATAGCGCTTATCGCCGGAACGTTAATTGTGTTTTCACAATTAAAGCACCTACAAAATAAAAACCTTGGTTTTAGCAAAGAAGAAATGTTAGTGGTGGACTTCAATTACGACAGCAACATTAATAGTAAAACTGAAACCATTAGGCAGATTCTACTAAATAACAAAGATGTCATCTCTGTTTCTGCCTCCCGAAGTGTTCCTGGAGCTTACTATCCAGATGCGGGAACAGACATTGAAGGCCAAGAAGGTAATTTTATACATTTAACGCAATCATTGTTTCAAGTTGATATTAACTTTATTTCCCACTTTGGTATAGAGTTAGTTGCCGGAAGAGGATTTTCTCCAGATTTCCCCGTGGATACAATAAGTTCATTGATTGTCAACGAAGCGGCCGCAAAAGCGTACGGATACGCTGACCCAGCAGAAATTATTGGTAAGCGATACAGGCAGTGGGGGCATGAAGGACAGGTTGTTGGCGTAGTAAAAGACTTTAACTATAGATCTTTACATCAACAAGTTGAACCTTTAACATTGATGGTAGACCCCTATAGTAGCAGGTACTTTACAATGAAAATAAAAACAGATCATATTAATAAAACAATTGAAGATCTTGAAAAAACATGGGGCGAGATCGCACCAAATAGACCATTCATTTATAGCTTTTTGGATGATAGTTTTAATCATCAATACGAGGCGGACTTCAGATTTCAAAGATTATTCACGGCGTTCTCGGGTCTCGCACTTTTTATTGCTTGCCTGGGTTTATTAGGCCTAGCAACATACACCGCTCAACAACGTACCAAAGAAATCGGAGTACGTAAAGTTTTAGGAGCCACAACCTTCAATATAGTTCATTTACTATCCTTAGATTTCATGAAACTCGTAATACTTGCTATAATAATAGCAACACCTGTTGCATGGTTCGCAATGGACAAATGGTTGGCAAATTTTGCATACCATATTAATATTCAATGGTGGATGTTCACCATCGCTGGATTATCAGCTTTATCAATAGCTATGCTGACCGTTGGATGGCAAGCAATTAAAACAGCTGGGGCTAATCCGGTAAATTCATTACGAGAGAATTAAACCGGAATTTTATACTATATATTTTTTATGATGGAAAAAAATAAAAAATGTATTTAACAATCGAATTCATTACTTCCATAATGACAATATCCTAACTGAATAACCATGTAGGAGCATTATCCGTTAATGCAGCTCGAACATTAAGAAGGAAACTATAAGCAAAATCAGGCGCAAAAAAATTGCTGGGGTCTAGTAGATGTTTGAATTATTTAGACAAAGTTTACTCAGCTTCAATAGCGTCTAAACAAATAGCGGGCTTAGTCAACAAAATCTAGAGAATGCATTCTCTCAGAAAATTTGAGTAAGTAACTAATTACTAATAATGGAATATTCGAAATTTCCATACTGATTAGTTCGCAATTGATCTCCATCAAATAAAATTTCGGTAAGTTTTATGCTGTTGCCCTCTTTATTCCATTTTCCCACAACTACATGATCTTTGTCGTCACCAAAAAGCTCATGATTATTGATGGTATACGAAATTTCATTATATTTCATCGGAGGAATAGTATTGGTTACTAAACTTAAGAATTTTTCTCCTTCGAGAGTGACAAATTCAGCATTAAATACTGTTTTTTGTTCTTTAGGCCATGATAAGAAGCTTTCTTTTATTTGAGGTAAACTTAAACTATCAAGAGGATTTTTACCATTTAATTCTACTTTTAAATTTAACACATACATCTGCGGTATATCGGTATCGACAATATTCTTCCCACAGCTATTAAATAAGAATAAGGTTAGCAATAATATGCTTGTAAGTTCTTTAATCATAGGAAAGGATTTTAGTTGCTTTACATGAATTGATTATTTTAATGGTACCGCGTCCCCATGAACCTTTCTACATATTTTGAATATCCGTCTGGCTATCTATACGACCAATGCCACCGAGACAATGCACCATCAGATCAGAAAAAGCACAAAAACTAAGCGGCATTTACTTCCGATCAGGCATTACTGAAGCTAAATTTATTTTAATGTTGTAGTACTGTTGTTTATAATCCTCTTCCGAATTGACTGGCTTAATTACATTATCAGAATAGACCAATTTTGAAATTTTCATGTTATTCCTTTCATTTATCCATTCGGAGCTCAATTTGATTTCATCCCCTTCATTGATGTTTTTATCAATGAACATAAAATTAATTAAATTTATACGCTCATCGATCCCACCAACAGATTCTATTCTTAAAAGTTTTTCTGTTTCTATTTCCACAAAGGATAACTTAGTGCTTACTAAATCTCCATCGACACCCTCTATGACAACAAAATTATTCAAATCCTCTATTTTTGAGCTACTGAGTAGGTTATTATTTTCGGTATCCGAGAATTTTAATTGAATTACATAATTTTTCGGTACAGGTGCTGGCGTTTCTTCATTGTCCTTACAGCCTACTAATAAAGTCATCAAAAATAATATACAATAAAAATATACTTTAAACATAATTATGGCTTTTTAATATATAAACTCTTTCTTGTGATATTGAAATTAGAACCGTTAGTTTGCGTTAGATCGCTGAACCAACCATTTGCCCAATCGCCCCAACCCTAAGTTATATAAAAAATATTGGATTGGTTGACCACTTCCTCCCTGGTAATATTTTATATTATTGGTTTGGCATTTGAAACTTCAGAACCAAGGACACCACCTTGAAAGTAAGTAATATTCTCCTCCATTTCAAAAGTGGTATTGCTATCTTTTGTTGATAAAGATCTAAAATTATTAAAACTTACAAAACATGCAAGATTTAATGATTCACTTATTTACAACATCTCCCCAGTTTTTAATCTTGCTGTATTTTTTCCAAAAATTTATAGTAAATATTTATGAACAACCATGAGTATCATACTCTTATTTCCGGGTTTCAGCAACAATCGAAGCGCGATACGAGCGGCTTACAGGTAAAGGGCTATGTTCAGCCAACTCATTCACATATAATCCACGTGTTTCTAGTTTTCCGGCAAATCGCATATTTACAATATAGCTCTGGTGAATACGAAGAAAATAAGATGCAGGGAGGTCATTAGCCATCTCGCGCATACTCTTACGAATCGTTATTTTAATATTTCCCCGAAGGTGGGCAATCGTGTAATTTCCATCTCCTTCAACACAAATTATATCCCTAAATTTTAAAGCTTGCATGCCGCCTCCTTTAAGATTAAAAAAAGCATATTCTCGTTCGGGGATGTTTAATATCGTAACCGTAATATTCAATAGCGTCAAAGATCTAGTAAAAGCATTGGCGATTGAAGCAAAATTAACCGGTTTAATAACATAATCGGCGGCATTTGCTCGGAATCCGTCTAAAGCAAATTTCTCATGATTGGTCACTAGTACTAAAACAGGCCTTTGAATGGGAGGAATTGCATGATAAATTTCAAGACCAGTTGCACCTGGCATTTCAATATCCATAAATAGGATATCAATTTTTGTAGTCTTTACAAAGCCCAGAACCTCAAACGGGTCGACGATAAGATGAATATCCCCGATTTCATCAATTTTTTCTAAGAATTTTATACATTCCTGTGCATCTTCACGGGAATCATCTACCACGCATATAGAATATTTTGCCATACTGCACTATTTTAGTGTAAACCTTACTTCAAATTTTTGATCATTAATTTCCTTATAATGCACACCGTAATTGGTATCCACAAAAATAGCGTCTAATAGCTTTAACCCCTGACCAGTTTTGACCGTGTTAATAGCGGATTTTGAGATCTGATTGGAAATGGCTAACTGGAGCCCCTCACCATAACTACTCCATTTGAGCTCAATCGGAAAATCACTATTAGAAGGACTATAAGTAATGGCGTTCTCCATCCAGGTTAGTAGGCTAATTGCTGGTATACTTCTATTCCAGTCTTTGTCGCTCAATAAATCTTCCCCATAAAGTTCAACTCTTCGGTGCGTACAGATGGAGATTAATATTTTAAGATTTTGCCATTCTTCTTCCAGCGCCACATAACTACGCGCCTGGTTAATGTTCATAATAATATACTCAAAAAAACTATAGACTTCTTTCGTATTATCAAGCTTGCTTCGGTTAACGATTGCAACCAAACTTTTTACAAAATGAGTGGAAATATGATGAGATGTAGAACGGTTATTAGCCTGTCTCTTCAGTGCCCTAACTTGAATATTAAGCACGATTTTATCCCAAAATAAATAATCGAGTACAGCCATCAAAATAAAAATAAAATGTGCTGTTGCCAACTTGACAATCAACCGATCACTATGCCCGTCTATTGGTTTTGAGAAAAGAATAATATCATATTTTGGCAAAAATTTATAGAAATAAAAATAAGCGCCATAAAATGATACTATCAAATAAATCAAAGCAAGGACGAGATACCCCATGAAATATTTTGGCTGTTTTTTAACTAAATCCGCTAGAAGCAACCAAATCCAAAGACATATAAAATAAGGTAGCAGTAGACCGAAAAATTCGTGTGTGCGCAATCGATCCCATACTGGAAAACTAAAGCTGAATAACATCAGAAATACGATTATAGACCAAAATAATAATCTAATAAAACCCCTTCTCCTTCCGCGAAGAAAATAGCTGAAGGGGAAAGTTCTCGAAATAAAACTGACCAGATTTTTAACAGAAATCATTAGTAATCAAATAGGTTCAGCGTTAAATTACAAAATAAATTATAGAACGCTACCTCAATTCAAAAAACTGTCGGTTCAATATATCCAAAAAATATTTTTTACCTCCATAAATACAGGGCATCACCCAAATGGGCTTTACAAGCTCTAACGCCTTTTTTGTGGATGTGGATTTATCATACCTGTGTAGTAAACACCAGTTCTCCCATGCCGTCCAATTCCCTGTAATCATACGATGAAAATCAGTAGATACAGTTTCCAAACATTTCGCATAGTTTCCTTTTACTGCTTTGCCGAAAATGATCTTTGGGATGCCTTTCCGTGGGAAAGACTCTACATCCATGTAGGCAGTTCTAATTTGAATATTAAAACGTTCAGCTAGTTTAAAGATATTTGTCCGCCAATACACAAAACCGTTAAATAATTGTGTTTTATGATATGCACCTTCACCCGACCCTTCATCAGCATCTATAAAGACAATGACACTTCTTTTTTCTTTCAACACAGCATTCAATATTGATCTTAAAGAACGTGGGTTTGATGCATCAATACAGCTGAGCGTATTACGATCTATCTCAGCGGTAAGAAGTTCCTTATCATACCAAGCACGCTCTCGCTGAATAACATCCGAGGACGCAATCAGTGCAACTTGATGACCAGCTGCTATAAGTAGCCTTGGCAGAAGTCTATAGGGTCCAAAGTGAAAAGAAATCAAAATTCCAGGCGTAGCTAATTCCGGATAATAAATTGATTGTTTTTTCAAGTTTATCAGTGAAGACTCATGCGATAAAGCCGCAAATTCCTCGCGTTGATGTCGCCATTGCATGTATCCTTGTTCAAGCTCCTCTGGCTTAAGTGAAAGTTTGTGCTGTAGCACATTTGCATACCAAAGTGCTTTTGAAACAACATTTTTTGTGGGTTCCATAAAATAGTAGTTTACTATACCTGTAAAATGGGACAGAAACTAGCTAGTTCCTGCCCCATTGTTAAAATTCCTCTATTAATAAAACTGATTTAAATCTCAGGTACAACTACCCAACACTTATCCTCTTCAGGAGGGTCAGGAAGAAACCCTGATTCACTTGTTAACTCCATTATATTACAACCAATGAAAGTAAGATTTTCTGAAATTTCCATTAAACTGTCCATTTCCTATAAGTCTATTTTAAACTGAACCAAACGGGTCAGTTCACTCCCGTGAAACCATATGATTTGCAATTAATTGTCAGCTGATAGACAAATATTAAAGGATAAAACAGCAATTCAAAAACGGAGGAAAATAAACCTTATAGGCATTTAATTGACAAATAAAGAGGAATAAAACTGCCATCAGTGTCAATTATCACCAAATAATGTCGAATTACCCTCGATATAGGTCAACTTCCCTTTGATTTGCAAAATCAGATTCTTTTAAAGAAACTTACTTTGCACTATTAACCAATGATTATGAAAAAGGATTTAACCACAATAGATAACTATGTGACCAATATTTGGCCCGAATGGAGAAACGAAATACCTAATCTGATGGACTCATTCGACGAATTAACGTTAGAGTATGGTGAAATCCTTCCTTACCAGCGGGGCGACATATTTTATTTGGTCTCTGGAACAATAGGTAAGTACTATAAGAAAGAGCCGATCCGCTACGTTGATACTGGCGAATTAATAATTATACCGTTAAAGCCAAACATTCTACTATTTAAAGCATTAACGGACAGCACAGTAATGCTATTACAACGTGATGCACTTTATAGAATCGTAAGACAATTTCCAGAAAGTATCGTTCTTTATGATCAATTGTTATCAAGCCAACAAGAATCAATAGAATTCCGAAACTATATCCTAAAACTTCCAAAAGGAGATCGATTAGAAGCTTTCAGAGTTCGTTATCCAGCAGTCTCTTCATTAATTAGTCGTAAAGAGCTCGCAGAATTTCTAAACATAAGTATTGAATCTTTGCGAAAAGCCTTCTAATAAACCACTAGTTTCCAAATTGCAATAATTCTACTAGTCACAAACCCCTATTTGTATCTCGTTATCCAAAAAACGGTATACAGAAAGCCAAAAATTACCACAAATCCCAACCTACCTTTGAAAAAGACTCTCGCATAATTGGTGTACGAATCACATCAATTACAGATAGAGACACTGCATCAAGCAATTATAATTCGCATGAAAACATGAAAATCATATAGAGCACAAACGTCGAAAAAATAGAAAAGTACTCATGCCAATTATTGTAATGCTCTATGTAACAGAGCATGTAAAGGAATTAAACAATTATACATTATGAAAAATCATGAACGAAAATTTGCTGTATTTCCCCAGTGGTGGGGAAACAAAAAAAAGGAAGTAAACTGAACAGAAGTTTGGTCCTTCATCAGCTTATATGATTCACTATTACAATCGCATATTATGAAACAATACATTAATCCCAAGAGCGCGCAACTAACTTCATTTGCAGATCGCTCTTCGACTACAAAACAACCTCATACAAATCAAAAGGGATTTTGGCTCGCTTTGGCTGTCCGTTTTGGTTATATATTTCTGTTTACCTATACAGGTTACAGCAAATTAATCACAATAGACACCTTCATAGCCGGCATACGTAAAGTTCCTTTCTTTGGCCAGTTTGCCGAACTTATCGGCTGGGGTATTCCAGTCTTGGAGCTTGCACTTGCATTAGGCATGGTAATCCAAAATGAAAAGATACGTCTTATTTCATTTCGGATTTCTGTTTTGATCATGGGAATTTTCACGCTTTATCTAGCGTGGATGATCAGTTTCGTTGAACATAAGCTCTGTCATTGTGGTGGTGTAATCGAATCTTTAGGATGGCCCCAGCATCTGCTATTTAACTTTGTTTGGTTGATATTGGGAATATGGTCCATTCGCAAAAACAATAGTCTTATTAAATAATTTAAAATTAAACACATGAATTTATTAAAAAAAATATCAGGATCATTTCTACTAGGATTAGCAGTGATCGGATTGGCATTAGGAACAAGTGCTTTTATAGAAACAAGCAGTGGGAATGACAAATTCGTCGGAGAAATCTATGTAAATACAGATAACAATGGAGAATTCGAGAAACTACCTTCTTCAGGAGATTATCTTGAAGCAAATTGCTTGGAGGACAATAATCATCCGTGTGCTTGGGAAAGAACTAGTACACCAGGAACAGTACCGAATGATTTTAATGCTGCCCAAGCAGATTCATTAGAACAACTTGGCTTAATTCAGCAAAAAGGTTCTTTAAATGGAATTTATGAACAATAGCTTGTAGATACAGAGGGCATTAGCCCTCTGTATCTTAATTCTTCAAAGCCTCTTCGATAATTCCGATTAATGCATTTCTATTTTTTTCAATTCCTGGAGTAGGGGGATTCATAGCAACAATTTTATTATTGCCATCAATAATTATTAAAGTTGGATAGGAATTAACATCATAATGCTTTAAAATAGACTCCTCCCTATTTTCTACACCTAGCCAAAGATTAGTACTTTCTTTGTCAGTATATCCCCCTTCTAATAATGAGTTTCGCCAAATATCTTCTTTTTTATCAATGCAAATATTAACAAAACTTACTTTAGCATTATTTTTAAAATGTTGTTTTACAAGCTTCATGTTATTATGTAAAATCCGGCAACCCCGACATCCGGTAAACCAAAAATCTAAAACCATTACTCTCCCTTTAAAATCATCATTAGTAATGAACTTGCCAGTTTCATCCATTAAATTAAAATGAAAAGCTTCACCACCTTTTGACCTACGTATTCTGAACTCTTTGATATAATCATTAAACTCGCGATTATTTATATTAGCAATTAATGAAGCGTAACTAATATCATCAACAAAATTCGCAGTACTTTTTCTTAGAAATGCTGCAAATGCAACTTGATCGTATAAATCACCTTCATATCTTTGTGAAATTAAATCCAACTGGATTTGAATATTCGGAAACATTCTGTTTCCAACGGTCGACAGAGCCATGAATACATCGGTATGAGCTTTTTGTGCTAGATAAATAGGGAATGCATATGAGTTTCCTAAGTAGCCATTTTGTATCAAAGAATCTTCTTTCAAATAATTTGCAAGATAATATGCTACAATATATGGTCTCATAGACTCCTGTCCTAAATCCACATAAAAACCAAGTTTGTTAATTTCTTTTTGGCGTAAATCACCTATAAAGTCATATAAAATCTGATTAGATAATTCTAAAGGTAAAGATTGATATTTACTTTGAATCATTTCCACGCCCCTTTTCTCCAACAAGTCATAATTTATCTTCAACTCTTGAAGATAATCTATCACATCCCGTTTTAAATCTTGCGATTCCTCAAAATTATATTTTCTTTTTATTATTAACTTCTCGTCTGAAGACCTTTTATTTAATAAAAATAAATCCATCTGGCTGTTAAGAACATCTTTGACAAGTCCGTCGACAATAATATTATTTGTTCCAATCTTCAAACTAGTTTCAGTATTTGCTTGCCATAATATTTGGTTATAGATAAAATTTCGAAGCTGATCACCTAAGATTACTTTTTTCGGTACAGAGATGATGAAATCGACATAAAAATAATCAGGAAGATCATCAGTCCACTCAATTTTAAAGTTTCCATCAATTACCTTAACCTCTTTAACTTTTGCCCTAGAGGTCATATTGTTGGCTTCCTGCATATTAGTAGCATATTGAACTTGAAAGGACACCACATGTAGAGCTGTATCGATTGATCCATGGATAACTGTTTGGGCTATCAAATTATTGATAAAAAAGATACAGAATATTAAGATCGATAGCGAATTCTTCAACATTATATTTTTCATACTCATAATTATTTCCTTTTATTTTGAATTAATCCACTTCGATTTATTTCGTCTTGTGGAATATTAAAGGTATATCTAGAAGAATTTGGTTCTAAAGTATATACATGATCACCTAATTTTCTTTCCAGTATAATCCCAGCCCCCTCCATATTTAATCGCTTAATATCGTCCCATCTTAAACATCTCCAAACAAGTTCCTTTCTACGCTCCTCTAATATATAGTCCAGAGCAGGTTCTTTTGCTAAAAAGTCAACTGGTTCAAAGTATTCTGGTTTGTAGCGGTTTACAAGTAAAAAATTAAGCTTAGTGGCTGCTTCTTGTAATTGTCCACGTCTTACCAAGCATTCAACTTTATTTAAGAGAACCTCATCAACGGCAAAACCATTGAAAGGAACCAATCCACCTCCATTATACCCGCGTTTCATAATATATTTATTCGGTTCATACTCAGAAAAATAAATTGCCAGGCGTAAGTCGCCAACCTTATACATTTTTATCAAGGTGGAATCGACAAACACGGTTCCTTTCCGATTATATTGAGCTCCATTATTATACATATTCGTGGTTCCGAACATGATTAATTCTTCGTTAGTGCGTGAAAATGGGGTGTTTTCGGTAATGGATATAGTATTATAATCTATTAATTGATTATATTTCTCAAGAAAATTATCTGCAAATTTTTCCGATAATTTATACTCTCTCCTATAATGATGTATGCGGGTTAGCAGCGCAAATACCGCCAATTTGGTAGCTCTATTACGCTGAGGAATAGGGCCATAGAATTGAAGGAAATCAAGTGATTGTTCTAGATCTGAAAAAATTAGATCATAACAATCTTTAACGGTGGCTCTTTCAAGTGTGTAATCTATTGACGGATTAATTCGTAACGGAACACCTAAATCCAAATGTTCAGTCTCTTCATTATATGGAACAGAATAATTTTTTAATAAATCAAAATAAGATTTAGCACGTAGGAATAGTGCTTGTCCATATATATTAGACAACTCCTTGTCCATATGGATATTAACTAAACTCTCTTCAATTTTAAAAATAATATTATTAGCATAAAAGATGCTTTCATATGGTTCATTCCAATCATTTATATTACCTTCTCCTCCGTAAATATCTACATCCCATATATATGAGTTCCTTTCCACAGCTGATCTTGAAGCTAACCAATCAGACTCTGAGTTAATATAATATTCATCACTTGCCAATTGCGGTAGCATAGATGTATTGCCAATTACATTGATATTATCCAGTAAACGTTGAAAATCTCCTTTGGTGCTAGGTGTTAATATTCCACTGTTGGGTATTTCTTCTAAGAAGGCCTTAGAACATGAGCTGAGTAGCAGGATTATTAATGAAAACTTTATTATCTTTTTCATAATGTTAAAAATTAAATTTTGTACCTAAAGACCATTCCACGGGTACTCGATAACCTGAGAGAAGATTCGGATCTACTCCCACTGAATTCTTCCTCCAAAGTAATCCGAGATTTGAAGCATATAAGTACACTTGAAGGTTTGTAGTAGAAAATCGTTTAAATGGATTTAATGAGTATGCCAACCTTACATCCTGCAACCGAATAGATCCACCATCAATTGCCAACAAAGTAGAATATTGATAAAATTCTTCCCGATTAAGATCTGCCGGATAGGTAAATTTCGGAACATTTGTATCCTTCTCATCACCGGGTTTCAGCCATCTGTCTTCATAGTCCGAAAATCTAAACCCACTATTGATCAGTCCATTTGAATTAAAGGAATTTGGTCTTTTTAAGTGATATCCAAATTTGTATAAAATTTGGAGTGAGAACTCAAAATCACGGTAGGAAATCGTATTTTTTACACTACCAAATCTAGTAGGTGTTCTTGACCCCATTAATAAAACACTTTCTCTATCCATTCCATTAACCACTGCGCTATAATCAACAGAAGTCTCCCCATTTACCAGCCCGACAGGGTCACCTTTATCATTTAGGCCAGAGGAGTAATATAGCAATAGAGAATTAATTGGATTACCCACAATTGGCACAATGCCATTTGAGGTAACCAAATCTGAATTTGTACCTGGTTTAATAAAATAATGAGTGATTTTATCATTTACAGCATTAAAAATTAAATCAGTCCTAACGTGAAATGGGTTGTTTTTAAACCAGTTATACCAGATTTGCATATCAAAACCCTTTGTCGAGGTGTTCGCCACATTCCCATAAAACTCTGCAATACCGGTTTGAGGTGCAACAGGACTTTTCCCTAATAAATCTTTTCCGTTTTTGACAAAATATTCTATCGATCCTCCAATACGATAGTCCATCATGCTAAAATCAATTCCAAAATTGATGTTCTGAACCCTTTCCCATCGTAAAGTGCTATTAGGAGGGTTGACAATAATATCCGAAGGTTCCCCATAAAAGTTTATTGTTTGGTCTAGTCTAGAGGTTAAAAAGGCTGTTGTGTTTTTATCCACGTTTCCATTATACCCATAAGTCATTCTAAACTTTATTTTGTCAAGCCTATTCCAAGGAATTAAATCTTGAAAATTATAAGATAAACCTACTGACCAAAGAGGTATACCTTTTTGATTCGCCGCTACTCCAAATATATTAGATGCATCTTTTCGAATACTACCTGTTAAGCTTAAATATTCAGCATAGGTATACGATAATAATCCATACATCGAGCGGTTATTATCCATATATCTAATTCGATTTCCACCTTTACTAATCCTAGAGTATGCGCCTGTATGATATATTGGAAAAAAGCTAAATATATCGACCTCCGCATAGCTCTCTAATTCTTTATTATAACCATAACGATCACCCATATCTTCAAATAGATTCTTGTCTTGTCTCCATTCCATACCCAAAATTCCATTAACCCTATGTCTGTCTCCTAACGATTCATCCCAGCCCAATTGAATCCGCCCGTAATGAGATTCCATCCGACTTATGTTTTTATTTAATATACTCCCTAAAGGGATTGGTCGAATTACAGTACCATTTTCCTGATCTATCTGGCTATATTGATTAATTAAATTCCGAGCATTAAAAGACTGTTGATCATATAATGTTGAGTTCTCCAGCCAATTATTACTATTTAAATAGTTTAATTGAATTTTGAAACTTCGGTACAATTGGCCTTCAAGACCTAATTGAAAACGGAGCTGCTGATCCACTCCTTTATACTGACTTAAATTTCCATTTATCTCATCAACGGGACGATATTTCCAATCTAATAACGGGCCTAATGATAAATCATCTGTATATGACCTTCGCAACGTGCTATTTGAGGAAGCCTCCAGAGAAACTCCATTTTCAGCTAATTTCTCATAGGGATAAATGGGGTAATAACCTGAAGAATTCCCATTATTGAAATTGTTTTTAACATACCAGATCTCTGCGTTCAATTTCAATCGATCTTTAAGAGTCACCCATTGATTACTGCTACGGATATTGAGCCGATTATTATCAACACCCACTTTATCACTTAATGAATTGTCATACCCAATCGATAGGATATTTCTTACAGAAGATGTAGCGGAAGATATGCTAACATGTTGCTGATGCTGCAAAAGGTTCCTATAAAAGTAATTCTCAAGATCTTTTCGCACATCGTGATTTCTATATAAATCTATTTGACGTTTCCCTTCCTCTGAAGTGATCTCTCCTAATCGGACCTTCTCCAACAGACTTACCACGGGTGATATATCTTTGTGCTCTACGTTGATATCTTTATTATAATATCCTTGATCAAACAGCCCGATTTCAGCATCAATGAAATCACTTGAAGTCATAAATTTTTCAGTAAACAGATCGGGTTTCTTTCTAATCAGAAAATTAGAAGAAAAATCAATGCCTAATCGCTCCTTTGCCTTTTTTGTGGTGATAACAATTACACCATTACCTGAACGAACACCCCAAATGGAAGCTGCTGTCGCATCCTTAAGAACTGTAACACTTTCAACATCATTGGGGTTAATGTTATCCAAATCTCCCTCATAAGGAAAGTTGTCAACAACAATAAGTGGACGGGTGCTAGAAAATAGCGTACTCCTCCCCCTGACACTGATCCCGTCTGGATTCCCCGTATTACGATCGATAAGTAAGCCGTTGGTTACGCCACTCAAGCGTGACAATAAATTCATTCCAGGATTTCGTTGCATGGTTTTAGCATCCACATATGCAAAACTACCGGTAGTCCTTTCCTTTGAAATCTGTTGATATCCAGTACTGACCACTTGAACCTCTTCTATTTGGTTAGAGATTGGATATAATAAAAGATCTAAATCCCGTGAAAAAGATAATATCGATAATATAGTATCTTGGAAACCCATGTGTTTAACCGTTACTTCATCACTAGAAAACGGTCCATTAAGTAAAAATTTTCCTTCTGTATTAGTTTTCGTTTTTAAAGCTCCAATTTTAATAGTAGCATTCTCTATCGGCTCCAAACTAGAATTCGACTTTATTGTTCCACTAATAAGCTGTTTTCCAGTCACCCCGCTTACGCGGAGCTCCTGGGCATCTAACTGATTATTAAACGAACTGAAACAAATCGTAAGAAAAAGCATGGTTAAAAACCTACCTCCATTATTAGTTTGATAATAATTCAGCATAAAAGATCGGAAACGAACTTTTGACAAAAAATATAAATTGGTTAAGTAAAGTGTTCGCATACATCATAATTTAGCGGAAGCATTATTGCATTATCCATCGCAATGACAAAACCTGCTTCTTAAGTAAGGAATATTCCGAAACATCTAAATCGCTTATAATTGGCTTAAAAATGGTTTTAACGATTTAATCTATAAGTGTTTTCGGAAACAATAAACAAAATCAACCCCCTCCTCAACTTAAGAAAGTTGAAATTTTGATAAGGATCACTTGTCAAATAAGAAAAATTAACCTAGATTTAAAATGGATAGTAGTAAATCTAAGTGCTAGTAATTAAGCTTATGACAGATAATCTGTTAAAAAGAAGGCTGGTTAAAGACAAAGGGAAGATATAACAAATAGTAAGTTAGTTTGTAAAACACAAACTACCCTAAATTAATGGGGCTTACTTATGTATATTTTATTGCCTGTTTTATTGTGTACTTTTTACTCAGGTGGGCAGAATACGTTCTTGAACAATATTGATTGGGTAAACCATAACAGACAATTTTGATTATCTGTATGGTAGCAGGGAGTACTTAACTTGTTCGTTATCATAATCATTGTATAAACGGTTATATAAACGATGTGCTCAAAAGCGTCAAGACATGTACTATCAGCGGTTTTATATAAAAATGCCAATAAGACGAACCTCTTTTAGCTTGGCCACTTTTCGGCCGCCAGACCGCTCACACCCTATGGACATGAGAACTCCCAAGTTTATCAAGAGGACGCCTTACTGGACTTACATATAGTAAATATATGAGAAATCCAGGTAATGGCGAACTCTAGGTTATACTCGCGAGCTTATTCTGGCGGAATGTGGGCGAGCAAACATCGTAGGAAATAGAATAATATTCTACTTCAACTTATTCGCTGTTAATATGATTCAAAGATAAAAATAAAAACTAACAAAACCAACATGTTGGTTTAAAATATTTCAAAAAATTAATATGAATAAAATAGTTGAGGTTATCGAAAGGGAAATATCACATCTTGATTATCTACTAATTCTTCATGTAAAATCGTTACGAGATGACAAGGAATGGACTCAACAAGAGCTTAGCAAAAGAATGGGAGCTGCAATAAGCTTTGTTGGCAACGTCGAAAATCTTAACGAAAGACATAAATACTCTATCAGGCATCTTGCAATACTATATAAAGTTTTTGGATTTAATTCCATGTCAAAATTGTTTAATTTTACGCCGCCTACACATGATAAAGTTATTTTAAAAATAAAATTGACTAAATCAATTGATGTTAATAATAAAAGTAGAATTATAAAAACAGAATTAAAGGAAGTTATACTTTCCGACAAATTTAAACTCTAATAAATGCAGGTTATTGCACTTCTAATATAATCAAACTCAGAAACGACAGGGTAAAAACATTTTCAAAAAAATCATCATATTCAAAATATCCAATTATTTATATAATCGAAGAATAATATTCTTAGAGTTAAAACTGACCTAAGATGATAATTCAAAAAAATTGGAGTTTGCATGAAAAACAACATTTGAACCTAATACTCACATATGTTTTTTCGAGTTTATACTCAAATACTGCCACCATGACCTAAGGAGAAAGTATTTAACTATTTTCTCCTTTTTTTACTTCAGTAAAAACCTATGAGACAGACTGTTGGTGTCGGGTAATTTATAATTCGAATTTTACATCCTAAATTCTTGAACTTTAGCGTTGAATCTTTGCAAGATTAGTTCTATTTTCTATTTAGAGTGCTTTTCGAGCATTCTAAATCCACTTAAGATTCTAATGTTTCCGCCTTCTTTGGCTTTTTGTGATTCTTTGACATTAGATAGAGAAAGTCTAATATCACGGCAACTTCGTCTTCGTCCACATGAACACCATTTTGTGTCAATATAATTCAGTTACCTGTTTGGTCGAAACCCTTTTGTCTATCAATTTCATCTTTATTACAATTATTCTAACATCTATTTCTTTGCTAGCAATATTATTGTTAATACGCTGTTCAGTCCCAAGTCACATTTCTTATTTAGAAGTCGACCTTGAGCAGTCGGATCAGATTAACAAGATGTTTTTGTCGATTATACCTAGGTCTGAGAATCCCTGAAAAATATTTGTAAATGATTTGGATCCTATTTGGTTACTCTTAATCAACTATAATAAAATATAAACAAGCTTATTGTGACAGTTTGTCAAAACATTGGGATGTGCTTAACATCGAGATTTATTATCTTTATTGGCAGAGCTGTACAAATAGGAACTGTTCTAAATATTCTAACCATTTATTTATAATTGACTATCTCAGATGACTTACATTGATAAAAAGGAATTTTTAAGGAGTTTCGCAATCCGCCCAGATGGCGTATTTAATATTTTTTTGGGTGCCGGTGCTTCGGTTCAGGCTAACATTCCCGCCGCAGGCACATTGATCTGGCAATTTAAGAGAAAACTCTATTGCGATGCGCTGAATTATAAAGTGGAAAAATTTAAGGATCTGGAATCTGAACGAAACCGTTCTGTGATTCAAAGCTACCTTGACTTAACTAACAGCAATCCTCCATTGTGGCATGAATCAGAATATTCAGTCTATTTTGAAAAATGTTATCCCAAATCGATTGACAGAAAAGCTTTCATCCAAAAGATAGTTCATGGCAAAAATCCGTCGATCGGCCATCGTTGCTTGGGAGTCTTGTTTGACCAAAAGAAGATTGGAAATGTTTGGACGACCAATTTCGATGAATTGGTGGAGAACGGTATAAAAATGGTCAATAATAGCGCCCATTTTGAACTTATTTCTCCTGATAACCAACACCAGATCTCTAATCCGAATACCTATCAAAGGGTCGTGAAACTTCATGGAGACTATCGTTACGATAAACTGCAAAACACTTTGCCTGAATTACAGAAACTGGAGACAGAGCTGCACCATTTTTTTGCCCAGCAACATGCAAATACGGGGATGATCGTTATCGGTTATGGTGGCAATGACCAGTCCGTAATGGAGGCGTTTCAGGAAGCAATAAAAGCCAGAAATCCTTTTCCCTACGGTTTATACTGGTGTGTCAGAAAAGGACAAACTCCTAATCCAGTTGTACAGAAACTCATAGAGAAAGTCAATTCACTACACCCGGAAAAGATCTCAGGCTTTATTGAAATCGATGGTTTCGACGAATTTCTTTTTGATCTTTATAATGCAACCGATAAGCATGATGACAGGATTGAAGATCTGGCCAAAATCCGGTTTGAAAACCGTAGGCCATTTACCTCTCCACAGATCAGTGGAAATTTTGCTCCTATAAAACTGAATGGGCTTAAAGCCAAACTCTATCCCAAGACCGTTTTATGTTATAAAACTGATCTGGCAGGATGGAAGGAACTAAGGGAGATTTTAAATGGGAAACCGATTGTTGGAGCATTGTCAACTGGCAACACTTTACTGTTTGGGGATACACTTGAGATTAAGAAAGCATTTGAGGGTCGAACTATCGACGAATTGAAAACGCTGGATATCGATGACCATGTAATCTATCGTCAAAATTCTTTTTTCATCGGTATGTTATATGACCTGATTGGTTACAATCTCCGGACTTCTTCTAATTTGACAGAAGACCCAAGAAAGAAACATAAATATTACACTACAGACCATCGAATTTCGGATGAAGAATTAAGAAAATATAAGGTTTTTACCTCCGTTCCTATTTATGAAGCAATGGAAATCCAGCTTGAATTTCATAATACAGAACTCTTTTTGACGGTGCTTCCTTCGGTATTTGTGCATGACGAACAAACGCTTGATAAAGTCAGAAAGCAGAGTATTGCTAACGCGATCTTTTCCAACAGAAGAAACGATGCAGTAAACGCAAAGGAACGTCTATGGATTGAGCTGCTTAAAAATGGCAGAGAAAATGCATGTTTTGAACTGGGTGACTTTAAGATCGAATTTGAAACCAATTATGCGAGTGCTGGATTTCCGGTCAGTAAAGGTTTTAAATTTCAGGGGGCTTTTCAGGTTTCGGAGCCTTTTATCAATTTTCATATCAGTGACACCGCCCAGCGAATGACACATCCCCTTAAAGGACTTAAGCAGTTTGGTCCCTTAGATCATTCTTACGAAAACGGCCAGGTTAACCCACAAACGATCAAATTAGCTGTTTTGTCGCCTGCTTCTGGGCTTATTCATCTGATGGAACACCTCAATGGGTTAAATCAGGAAATTCAGATTCAATCTGAAAAGGACTATTTAATCAACTATCTGCCTTTTTCCATGATCTACAGAAGATATTTGGAGTTGCCAAGCGGCAGTGAGAACAAACTTTTACAATTGATTAACGAGGAAGATGTTCAGGATCTGAAACTAAACCAGTTTTATGACTTTCTGAAACGTAAAGTGGATTATTTTTATACCATCAGAGGTGAATTTGATGTATTAGTTATTTATATTCCTACTACTTGGGCAAAGTTCCGAGAACTTAAAAACGATCATATTTATTTTGATTTGCATGATTCAATGAAGTTGTATTGTGCCAAGAAAAACATCAAAGTTCAATTTGTTGAAGATAAATCGCTGGCTTATTTTGATCAGGCAAAAGTACACTGGTGGCTTTCATTAGGTATCTACGCAAAAGCGAATGGAACACCGTGGCGGAATGAAACAGTGAACGATTCAACAGCATTCATTGGATTGGACTTCGCGATAAATCGGGTCAACAATACTGCCAAATTTGTTTTGGGCAGCAGCCATATATTTGATTCATCTGGTCAGGGCATGAGATTCCTTTTACAACCTATTGAAAATCCTGTTTTTCGTGGCAAAAATCCTTTTATGAGTAAAGATGATGCGCGAAAACTCATTCTGAAACTAAAAGAAGCATATTTCCGCATGGATGGAAATTCAAAATTAGAAAAACTGGTGATTCACAAAGTACTGCATTATACCAGTGAAGAAATGCAGGGGATTTCTGAAGCATTGGACGGCATCGAAAATGTTGAACTCTTGCAGATTCAGAAATATTCCAATTGGAGGGCAATCCGAGGATTGAAAGATTCCCGAACCAACAAAATTACCATTCATGGCTACCCAGTACAGAGAGGAACGGTCATCCAGCTTGATGACTATTCATTTTTGCTATGGACTCACGGTTCTGTATCTGATCAACATGTAGCTGGTACTTCAAGAAATTACTATCAAAATAGTCGCGGAATCCCTGCGCCGTTATTGGTTAGACGTTTTCGAGGTACTGATCCGATAGAAACTACAGTGAAAGAGATTTTAGCTTTGACAAAAATGAATTGGAATGGTGGGGAATTATATAAAACATTGCCTGTGACTCTTGATTTTTCAAAACGGCTAGCGCGTTATGCAAAGCAGGCAGAAACCCTTCAAGCTGTCCCATACGATTTTAGGTTTTTCATGTAAAAGAAAATATGCAGACCATATCAGAAATAAACTCGATGTTACGGCATTTGTTCAGGCTCCAAATCGGCAATACCGAAGTCTATGAACAGCCAATTATGCAAAATCTTGACCATGTTTATCAATTGATCATAGTTGACTATGATACCTATCGATCCAATGTGGCCACATTACTTGATGCACTGGATTGTGAGGGAGACGAAAGCCTTAGCTATACCATCAGGTTTTTCCTTGACATACTGAACTATACAACGGCTCAGGAACCTTTTAAGCCATTTGATGAATCTATAGTTAATGAAAATCTTCCCGAAGGGATTGAGGAAGTTTATTATGAAATCATCAGGAAAAATCTTCTAGAAAACAACCAACCAAGGCTTTCGGAATTTTTGACCCGTTTTTTGCCAACAGATACTCAAACACTGCGGGGATTGATGAATCTGACTATAGAAATAATGCACCATAACGCTGATGTGTTTAGCTGGAACAAAGATCAAATAGATAATGCGTTTATGGCTATTCTATTTGGCAGAGGCATTGCCAAAGAGCTTGGTCAATTGGAGTTTTACTATATGGGCATAGGTGTATTTCTGGAAAGACTAGTAACTTCGGGTCAGGCACAAATGGCCAGAAATATTTGTGAAGAATGTATTCTTACGGCTTATAATGATGGGATTCCAGAATATGGATTTTACTTGAGTTTCAAAGCTTATTCAGTGATGTCCAATGTACATGGTGGATTGCTTTACGGTAGTTTGTATATGACCTGTTTGCTTGGAAAGCAAAATATTAATATCAAGCTGATCAAACAATTACATATTACTACATTGAAGTTTTTTCGAAATATTGGGTTGCACAATTTAATGAAAGTTCTCTTTGATAAGTATGGGCAGGCTGGTTTCTGGACGGGATATGAACGCAGGACGAATCTTCATACCTACCTGAGTTCACAGCTAGGTCAAGTCGATCCGACATTACCGCACGAGCTACTAAAAGTACTTTCAGTCGAAAAGGCTGAAATTCTGAGTAGCCCCGACGAATGTATGCCATGGTTAGTCATGTTGCACAACGTTAAAAGACTGTATCCAAATGCTGATTTTACAGAGCAAGGGTTAGGTTTTTATTTTAAGGCAATGAGTAAAATCATTCCAAATGAATCTATTCAACCTATGGTGAATATCATTGAAGGAGATGCTAAGGCTCTAAAGGATATCTTAAAGACAGAAATACTAAAACTCCAAAACACCAATAATAAGGCTGATTTTGTGTTCGATAATGACATGGCGATTAAAATCGCTAACCGTTTGCTACCAACTGGAGACACTGAGGATTTTCTTATTTCGATGTTCTTGAAAGCAGATTACAGCCTCATATTTAAAAATAAAAAGAGTGATAATGTTATCAAAGTACAAGTTGAAGATATTAATCCCATGGATTTTTATAGTGTAATAAAAGACCCAAAAGAACAGGTAAAAAAAATAAGTTCATCAATTGATGCTGAACTTCTATGGTTAGGGCTTAGTGAAACGAATCTTTATTATTTGCATTATAATGGGGAGTATCATCAGGGGAAACTAGAAAGTTGGGAGTTTGAAAGATTCAAGCAATGGAGAGGTGATTTGCAAAAAATAATGCAGTTTGACACCACGACCAAATCGAAGTATGGGGAGGTTCGAAATGTATATCCGGAAGAATTTGAACAACAGGGTGAGACAATTCAAAATCAGCTTAACTTTATTAAATTGCCTATTGGAAATAGGACTGAACCGTTGTTTCTTATCAAGGATATCATGTTAAGTAAATTTCCCCATAATCTTATCTTAAATGGTGATGGCAAATTCGTTGCGCTGGAAAAACCTATTGCTAATATTATGTCTCTTGATTTGCAGGATAAGATAATGGATGAGCCAAATTTACCAGTTAATTTTTCAAAGAGTATATGGATACCGACCGCTGCACAAGATTTTGTGATTGAACAATTGTACGCTAAATTGGAAGACTATTTAGTCACAGAAAAATTTACAATTGATCAAAAAGCTATTATCGATGTACCTTTATCTTCTAATATTGACATCATCTGTAGCCACGGTGACAGGGAGATCAGTCGCTATCATTCTTTCTTTCAAAACCTTGACCAATCTCTGCATGTGAGTGAAGATATCGTTAACAAGGGTGACGTGTTGATCCTGTTTATATGTCATTCGGGATCGATGCAAGAAGATATTTTCCGAAACCAAATTGATTCTTTGATCAGACATTATTTCGAGCTAGGTTTTAAGGCTGTAATTGCGCCATTTTGGGCATTGCATTTATATATTCCGCCTATTTGGCTACCTGTTTTTTTACAACAGTTAAAAAATGGCGAAAATATTGCTACTGCAGTTTTTAACGCAAACAAAAAAGTCTATGATCAATATCCAACTCCAGCAGCTTGGGCTTGCATGCATCTGTATGGGAACGGAATGATTAAGGTAGATGATTGAGGGCAGTGGACAAATCTATTTATATATCATCGGAAGCTTTTGGACTGGAAGATGAACTTGAATCCATTGTTTTTCGTTCTTCATCATAAACTCAAATGGTTCTTCATTCCCCTCACTATCTACTAAATAGTAATAGGCAAGGCCTCGGCATTCGGCTTTTCGATAACTTTCCACAAAGGCCGTATTAAATAGTTATATTATTTTAGGGTGTAGGCCATAATCTAATCCAAAAGGTACGTACATTTTTTTACCGCTAAATATAGGAAATATTGGGAAGTGTGGCCAAGAGATTTATTAACAGATCAGTAAGTGTTGTAATACACACGATAGGATTCTCTATAATATTTTAATGATTATTGGTTAATTTTATAACATAATTTCCATGCTAGAATAAAAAATTAGGAATTTATTTTATTAATTATGATATTACATACATAATGGATTGTTAAAATGATACATTCAGTTTGAACATATAACCATCACTCATGCCAATTTTATACGTAGACAATTTTAGAGGTTTTCAAGCTAAATTTCTACCGCTCAAAAACATAAACTTCTTTGTAGGTGAAAATAGTACTGGTAAAACTTCTATTTTAAGATTATTGGGAGTAATTTCTTCTCCAAGTTTTTGGAGACATAATGTTTTCGGTGAAAATGAAACATACTTAGGTAATTTTTCAGAGATAATCTCCAACTCCTCAGAAAAGGAATATTTTGAAGTGGCTCTACTTGACCGGAAAAAAAGTGAGGCAAATAAATTCTGCGGCTACAAATTTAGATTTATTGAAGAAGTAAATTTCCCAGCAATTAAAGAGATACGCTACATAGATGAGAACTTAGAATTTCAAGCAACTATAGACGGAGATTTTTTAAAATACAGATTTGAAAGTAATAAAACCATTAAAATAATAAACGATAATGATACTAAGTTTTTCACCAACTGGATTAACAGTAACAGATTAATTGACAAGGTTTTAAAAAGAAAACCTATCAATAGTAAATCTCTTATGCAAATAATTTTTCAGCTGCAATCTCTTATTAATCTCGACCTGTATAATCCAACTATTAATGCTTTTTTCACTGAAAATTTAGATATTGGTTTGCCAAGTATTTTAAATAATATGGCATGGTTTGCCCCCACCGTGGCCGTTCCAACAAAAACATATACTCGAAATCCACTTGTTTTTGATGCAATGGGAAATCATATCCCATCTGTGTTACTAGAAATTATATTAAATGAAGATGTTCAAAAAATCTTGAAAAAATTTGGTCAAGATAGTGGATTATTTGAAGGTTTGAATGTCAAGGAACTAGGGGACGAAAAAAATGATGCTTTTGAATTACAATTTTCCATTGGTGATTCGAATAATCAAATGCTTAATATAATGAATGTAGGTTATGGAATATCACAAGTACTCCCATTAATAGTTGAAGCAATTGCAAGACCAGATAATTCTTGGATTGCTTGCCAGCAACCAGAAACACATCTTCATCCAAGGGCACAAGCTGCACTTGGGGAGTTCATTTTTAAGTCTAATAAAATAGACAAACAAAACTTCATTTTAGAAACACATAGTGACTACATTATTGATAGATTTCGTTTAAGACTAAACTCCTCATTAAAAGATAATTCTTCAAATAAAGAAAGTATAAGCCAGGTTGTTTTTTTTAGCAGAAATCATCTTAATGCCAACAATTTTGATATTATCCAAATTGAACATGATGGGTCTTATAGCGAAGAGCAGCCAGATAGTTTTAGAAATTTTTTCTTCAATGAACAGTTAAATCTTTTACGAATTTAGAATGTGTATAATTATCGATACCAATACTCTCGCTTCGGTCTTTGATCAAACCTCAGCAAATCATGCAAATTTCAAACCAGTTTTTGATTGGATTACTTCTGGTAAAGGGAAAGTCGTATTTGGTGGAACAAGGTATTTGAATGAAATCAAAAAATATGCTGGAATATTTAACGAGTTAAAAAAAAAGAAAAAAGCAATTAAGGTAAACGATAATGATGTTGACAGTATGGAAGTTGAGGTGTCGAGGAAGATTGTGCATGCTGATTTTGATGACCAACATTTAGTAGCTTTGCTGATTATCTCTCGGAGCAAATTAATTTGTTCTTTAGATGAACGTGCATATAAATATTTTAAGCACGAAAAATTCTTTAATAGAGCTAATAAAAGACCTAAAATTTTTAGAGGATCTCAAAAAAATAGGACATTACTTATAGACAGTAATATCGCGGATATTTGTAAACCATGCCAAAAAATTAACTAAGTATATTAATTAACTAAAGCAATTATGGGAAGTACAGGCTCAGGATCTTTCACCGATTATTCTAAAAGAAAGCCGAACAAACCAGAAGATGGTGGTGGTGGTGCAAGTGGAACAGATAAGTGTGGAACTGGTTTTTCTGCAAACTTAGAGGAAGTAAGTAGGTGTTTTTATTTTATTAGTAATGGCATCGTACCAATATCTGGAGAAGATGTTAAAGTGACTTTTAATGGTAGCAGGTTAGTTGTGGAAACTATATTAGGAGAAGAAATAGGATACTTACCTACTAAATATAATTATTTAAAACTATGCTTAGATGATGGATACAATTATAATGGAGTGATTACCAGCTCCAAAAATAAACCTACCCCAAGCGTATTTGTAGATATGATTCCAATATAATGTCTAAAGTACTTCTAATAGGAGATGTTGTTGTTGATGTAACATTGAAATCCCAATATCAAGAATTGAAACTAAGAATGGGAGGTATAGTGCATGCTGCTAGGGGATTATGGGCATTAAATATCCCGTACTCTATAGGATATTTTTCTCCAAGCTATCTGGATGATCAAATTTATTCTTATTTAAAACAACATGGCTGTGATGAAATAATAAAACTTGGTGATGTAGTGGGAGCGCCTTATGTTTTTTTAGTTCAAGACGCAAAAGAGACTGGAAATCAAGGATATGAATTCCTATTACGTGATGAAATTAAAATAGATTATATTAAAGAAGGAATTGAACAGATTGCGAATAGAAAATTTGACGATAATATTTTAATATCCGGTAATTACGATCAAATAGAAGTAATAAAAAATTTATCAGGTAATATTCATATTGATGTAGCTAATAATGTAACTGACTTTAATTTTTTTAAATCAATTGGAAAGGAAGTAAAAACATTATTTGTGTCAACCTCATCCCTAATTTTTCAAAATTTTTTTCAAAACAATTTTACTGAATTCTCATTTCTATTTAAGTCATACGCTAATAAATTAATATTAAAGGAGAATCGCGGGGGGAGTAGAGGAATTATTTTTGAGACTGGAGAATTATTTTCTGCATCAGCGCAAACTGCTCCTATTCAGCATTCAATTGGAGTAGGTGACGTCTTTGACACGTGTTTTGTTACTAGAGGTACTGGAATGTCTGATCAAGAAGCCTTAGTTTTATCTTCTTGGATTGCTTATGAATATGCATCAACAACATATCCTGACGATTTTAAAAAAGGTGTAGAGAGGGTACTTAAATCTAACATTCGAACGTTATCTAACATTTTAGGAGTTTCATTACCCTGGGAAAACAGGGCTAGTATAAATATTTATATTGCTGCACCTGATTTCGATCATGTGGATACAACCACTATTGACCTCGTAGAAAACAGTTTAACTTATCATAATTTTCGGCCCAGACGACCCATAAAGGAGAATGGCTTGATGGAGCTAAATGCATCTAAAGCTCGCAAACAAACACTATTCAACAAAGACATGTCTCTCCTCGAAGAGTGCTCAATTTTAATCGCGGTATTGATATTTAATGACCCAGGAACTCTTATAGAAATTGGTTTAGCGGCTGCAAAGGGAATACCGACATTAGTTTACGACCCTTACAACCAGGCGGAAAATTGTATGTTAACCGAATTACCCAATCTAGTATCTAATGACTTAGATAAAATTATTTCGGAAGTATTTATAGAAAGCGCTAAAATTAAAAAAAATGAACAGTAAAGATGGTATCTTATTAGCTTCTGGCGGATTAGACTCAACAACTATGGCCTTTTGGTTATTAGAAAAAGGAATAAATTTTGTTCCACTTTTTTTAAATTATGGACAGCATTGTGCGGAAACAGAATTTGAAACCTTAAAAAAAGTGTTACCAACATCTCATGTAAATACAATAGAATACATTGATATTCAATCTATTTATGCAAAATCAAAATCTCGATTTATAAATGCAGCCGACCTGTGGGAAGAAGAAATTGTAGCAGATGATTTATATATACCTTACAGAAATGTGCTGTTGTTAACGATTGGTGCTACATTTGCACAAACGATGGGTTTATCAAATGTATACTCAGCATTTATAAATAGCAATCATGCAAAAGAAATCGACTGTTCTAATGAATTTTTCGATAAAATGGAAGATATGCTAGCCGATTATGGTTCCGTTAAAATTAATATGCCTTTTAGATATTTTTCAAAATATGAGGTCGCTAAAATAGGTATTGAATTAGGTGCCCCTATAGGTTCAACATTCTCATGTCAAGCATCTCCGATCATTCCTTGTGGTGCTTGTCCTAATTGTGTTGATAGATTAGAAGCAATTAGAAAAATAGAATTAGAATAATAACCATGAAAATAGTATGTGAGGCAAGAAAATTAGCCAATTTCATTGCCGGGCTGGACTCGTTTGAAACCCTTCATATCAAAGAAGAATTTTGTTACCAACATATTGGTGCTCTTTTTGTCGATATAACTTTGCAAGCAGGATTGAATTACAATTCTGTAGTAAAACCAAGAGTGCAACGGGTATTGTTAAATTATCCAGAGGCAGACACTGCTCAAAGATTTCATCTTTTAATTGAAAATCATGGATTACAACAAGTAATTAAATGGAAAAGCGATATTAAAATCAACAGATTAAAAAGGTTAGTCTACTTTGCTCTTGATAACAAAATAAATACATGTGTTGATTTTAAGATATTTTTAATGGACAATAAAAATCGAGAGGAATTTTTAAAATTAAATGGTGTAGGCCCAAAAACTGTTGACTATACATTAAAGCTTTTGAACTTTGATACAGTTGCTGTAGATAGGCATATTTATTCTTTTGTGGAGATGGCAGCAATAAAAGCAGAAAGTTATGCTTTCACAAAAAAAGTTGTAGAATACGCAGCTGACTTTTTACAGATATCAAGATCTTCGATGGATTATAGCATTTGGAGATATATGTCAAATAATAAAAAATTAAATATTAAAAATAATTCTCAATTGAGATTAGAGATATAATCGAATTTAACCAGTCGGAAAATTCGGTGCTTAATAAGTTTAATGTTTTAATAAAAACTCCTAACCGGCCTCTTATTCTGTTTCACATAATACAGATTAATATAGTTAATCCCCTTCTTCGGCTGATTTTTGTTGTTTAATTATCTTTTAATCTTACTATCCCGAATAAAATTACTTGTCGCCATTAATATTTATTATTTAAACAAAAAATCACCTTATGATCATCTGATATAATTAGTGCATCGTATCCATCTTATATGAGGTCTGCAGGATCATCAGCCATATCTGATTTCCTGTACCGCTTGACTCAACAAAATGTACCTTATTTATTTATCTAAAATGGCACCCTTGTTTGTCCGCCAGCAGGGTGAGATTTCAGACTGGTAACTACTTCATTTATTATCCTATAATATATGAATCTCCATGATACCATCAACTTAATTATAATCCTTGATTAGCATACAACTTTCAGGGCTTTGCATACAGCCGCTAAATTATTCTTAGCGAAATTTGATATATTAAAATTAATAGTATGGAAATGAAGAAAATAAATTTGGGAAGCGAAGGTTTGGCTGTACCAATTGTAGGACTTGGCTGTATGGGTATGACGGGTTTTGAAGAAGGAAATATGTATGGAGTGGCAGATGAGCAAGAAGCAATTGCCACAATTCACAGATCGCTTGAGTTAGGTGGCAATTTTTTAGATACTGCCGATTTGTACGGTCCTTTCAAAAATGAGCAGTTGATTGCTAAAGCAATAGATGGTAATCGGAATAAATATATTATCGCCACAAAATTTGGCTGGGAAATAGATGATAACGACAAAGTTACCTGGGCCATTAATGGCAAAAAAGAATATGTGAAAAAAGCAGTGGAACGTTCTCTTAAAAATCTTAACACAGAGTATATTGATTTGTACTATATGCACCGACTTGACAAGAACACGCCGATCGAAGAAACCATGGAGGCGATGAGCGAGCTGGTGAAGGAAGGAAAAGTCGGTTATCTCGGCCTATCAGAAGTATCTTCAGAAACTGTAAAAAGAGCGCATGCCGTACACCCTATTACGGCGGTGCAAAGTGAATATTCTTTATTTGAACGTACAGCAGAAGAACGTGGTATACTGAACACATTGAATGAACTTGGAATTGGTTTTGTTGCCTACTCCCCATTAGGACGTGGTTTTTTATCCGGGCAGATCCAAACCCTAGATGACTTACCGGAAGATGATTTTCGCCGGGCAATCCCCCGTTTTCAGGAAGCTCATTTTTACAAGAATATTGAACTGGTTAGAGCAATTGAGGCAATGGCCAAAGAGAAAAATATAACCACATCACAGTTGGCACTTGCTTGGATTATAAATAAGGGCATCTTACCTATTCCGGGCACCAAACGAAGAAAATATGTAGAGCAAAACATAGCGGCCTCCGAAATTGAATTAAACGAAGCTGATCTGTTGAAACTCGAAAGCATCGTGCCCTTAGGTACAGATACCGGTAATCCATACGATGAGTTTAGTATGGGGCTTATTGATTAATGTGTTTGTACAGTTGTATATTAAGAGTGCAACCGTACATATACGCTAAAAATTAAAATGTTTAAATTAGTATTATGAATGCTATCAGATCAATCTCAGAATTTCACCGCTTACTCTCTTTGCCCGAGCCTCGCCATCCATTGGTGAGTGTGATTAACCTGGCGGAAAGTATTTTCCTGGAAGATGATGTATGGAAAGGTTTTGTAAATAGATTCTATTGCATTGCCCTGAAAAGGGAAGCTAAAGGTAAAATACGATACGGTCAGCAACATTATGATTACGATAACGGTATTCTAAGCTTTACTGGACCTAATCAAGTTCAATACCTGGATCTGAGTACTGTAGAATGCGGATCAGGGTATCTCCTTATTTTTCATCCTGACTTCTTGTTGGGCCATCCGCTAGCAAGCAACATCAATAGTTATAACTTCTTCTCTTACGCAGTACATGAGGCATTGCATCTTTCTGCTGAAGAAGAAGAAGATCTAATTTCAATATTGAACAAGATTGACAAGGAATGCCTGCATATTGATAAGTACACGCAGGAAATTATCCTATCGCAAATTGAGTTGTTGCTCAATTATTCCAATCGCTTTTACGAGCGTCAGTTTATCACGCGCAAAAACCACAATTATCAATTGCTTGCAAAATTTGAACGCCTTATTGACGAGTATTTTGACAATAGTGAGATAACGCAACCGGAACGATTAACGGTACACCGCATGGCCGAACTCATGAACTTGTCTCCCAACTATCTGAGTGATCTACTTCGCATGCATACAGGGCAAAATACACAGCAGCATATTCATCAGCGGTTGATTGAAAAGGCGAAGGAAAAACTATCGACTACAAATTTATCGGTAAGCGAAATTGCTTATAACTTAGGCTTTGAACACCCACAATCGTTCAGTACACTGTTTAAAAAGAAAACTAGTTTGTCACCGCTAGAATTCCGGCAAGCATTTAACTGATAATGAAGACACGCTTAAAAAACGTATAGTCATTATATGTCCATCAGTGACCAAAGATGTAAAAGAATGTCGCTTAGTTAGTATTACTTTACCATCAATGCTATATACTAAAACGGTCGCCTTGTAGTGCTATAAAAGATGGGCTATCTGTTTGATGGTTATCCGACAGATTATCAAAACGACAAATCGATAAGTTAAATCTACAAGTAAAATTCAATTCTTATATTGCTTGGATCATTAAGCCAAATCTTTTCTTTTTTGCTTGATTTATCAATATGAATACCACTGTTCTGGATATTATTAACAATCAAAACTTGTTCGACCTCTTTCAGCTCCTCCAAATTTTTAAGTCCAAATGCAATATGCTCAAGACCAATGTTTGAAGGGTTAAATTTCGTACCTATATGATTTCCTGGCTCTTTCTGCGTAAAAATCAACATCGTTTGCCCAACTTGATACATTACCGTATTTGTATTTGAATAAAGCGATTGACCAAATATTTTAGTGTAAAATCTTTCCGTTTCATTTAAATCCAGAATCGTAAAAACAATGTGATGAATAGTTATGCTATTTTTTAAATTAGGATGTATCATTATAATTTAATTTATGGGATTATTTGTTTCTGTGCTACATTGAACTTCTCACGCTCGCCAGCAAATCGTGCGGATACCCCAATGATATGGCACTTAATTTATCCAGTGCTGCAAGTTGTTGTTCGGTTAACTGTATCGTCGTTGCCTTTAAACTGTCTTCAAAATGCGAAAGTTTACGTGCTCCAATCAAAGGGAAATAATCTTTTGATAAGACCCAAGCAAAAGCAACCTGACCGGGTGTGGCATCTACTCCTTTTGAAATTAAAATCAGTTCATCAATTATGGTCTTTGTCTTTTCATCTTCTTTATAATTAGCATTTTCTCCTATGGTAATACGTCCTGATTCTCCATTTCTATATTTTCCAGTTAGCAAACCACCTGCCATTGGCGAATACATCATAATTCCCAATCCAAATTCCTGTGCCATAGGAATTAATTCACGGTCGGCTGTTCGTTGTAAAAGGTTATATTCGATTTGAAGAGCTGCTAATTTTGTCGAGCTTCCGATTGCTGCGGCTTTCCAAGCAGGGAAATTGGTTAAGCCTGTGTATAAAACTTTCCCTTCTTTTACTAAATCGTCTAAACCTCTTATAATTTCATCTAATGGGGTAACTCCATCATCAAAATGAGGCATATAAATATCGATATAATCCGTTTTCAATCGCTTCAGACTTGCTTCAACAGCTTGCTTCATAGATTTACGATGATTCCCATAATTACTAATTTCAGGGTTTATTTCACTACTTTTTGTATATTTTGAACAGACGATAAAATTGTTTCGCTGACCTTTTAAAAATTCGCCTACTATTTCTTCAGCTTCGCCAAATTGATACAAATCAGAAATATCAATAAAATTACCTCCCGATTCGTTATAAGCGGTAAGTATTTGTTTTGATTCTTCAGGACTTGCTCCATATCCTTTACGAGTTCCAAAATTTGCAGCTCCCAAAACAATTTCACTAGCGTACAAACCTGTCTGTGAGCCAAATAATTTATATTTCATAATAATATTTTACTTTTTCAAAGGTACAGTCATTGGGTATTTAAGTCAAGTACGGATAAATTTGTCCGTATCATTATCGCTATATTTGTCTAGAAAATGATTGGATATGTATGCAAGAAAAACACCTGTAACTGTAGAATGTGGGCTTCATCTATTTATGGAGGTTATGAACGGAAAGTGGAAAATTAGCTTGGTTTGGAGTATTTACAACGGAATTCTTCGACCGAGTGAACTACAAAGAAAAATACAAAATGCCTCTAGAAGAGTATTGGAAAATCAGTTAAATGAACTTGTAGAGCATGGCATTCTTACTAAAAAAATCTATGACGTCAAACCGCCTAAAGTCGAATATGGTTTAACTAAATTAGGCGAGTCATTAATACCTATTATAAAATCCACGGCAAAATGGGGTGAAGAAAATAGAGAAGAGTTAGAAAAAGCAATTGCGTAAACAATAGATTTTCTAATCAATATCTTGAATTCTGGCCGGCATTTAACTGAAAATGAAGATGTGCCTGTAAGACTCATGTAGTAACAGTAGGCCAATAAACCAGCCACTGAATCACATTATAACTTTAACTCTTCCAAAAAATGATTCTCGTTTCGTACACAGAGGATCACAAAAAAATGCAAGAATTAATTAGATGACCAGCATATAAACTTGGGACGTCGTGTTTAAACACTTGAATGAACTTCTGGAAAAACAGGACCACCCTACTCCCTAAGAAAACGGATCGCTTTTAAACCAGATCAATTGTAACTCTCCTTGTTAAGCCCCTTTTGGCACTCTTGTCAAGTTATATTTGGTAAATGCCAGATCGAACAGCATAAATCTTCCTTATCCTTTTTTTAATATTAATGCAATACAGTTGCAATTACAAAAGATTGTTTTTATAATTGCAACATTGTTTCATTTAGATGATTTTATATTTATGAAAAGAGAGATAGGAATAGCAGCTACCAGAAGAAATGGTATTGCAGCAAAATTAGATGCCGTTGGCTTTACTGCTTCAACCTTATGTGCTGTGCACTGCGCGCTCATGCCATTTGTGATTACCTTTTTACCGCTGATCGGTTTGGAGTTCCTGGCTGAGGGATGGGTTGAAATAAGTATTACAGCGTTTTCAATAATTGTGGGAATTAGTTCGTTGATCCCATCTTACCGAAAATACCATCAGAATAAAAAGCCACTCATTATTTTAATAATAGGCTTTGTATTAATTTTTGGTGCACATTTTTTAGGTTTTCATGAATTGGAACCTATCCTAGTACCCCTTGGAGGATTTTGTATTGCCGCCTCACACTATTTCAATTGGAAATTATCTAAACCCTATCACACGCATCATCATGAACTATCTGCAAAATAGAATAGTCTCACTTACAGTAAAATCCATGCAACGGGCAGAGATTTCCCATTCCCATCACTTTCTCACACAGTATGAACGCACACGTGCGGAAGTAGAAAGTTGCGATTTGCCGCCCATCAAGGGACTAAGTATAAAGATCGTCGAATAATCACATAAAATTAATATTCAACATTATCAACAATAATTATTATTTACTAAATCAATATCAAATGAAAAACAAAAGTACATTAGTAATGCTTGCAGGTTTAGCAGTAGTTTTACTATTCATTACCTCTTGTAGTAAAGAGGATAACTTGCCGATCAAAGAAGGGATTCAACGTTCTGAATTAATTTTGACAGAAGTAACCGGAGAAGGCGTATCTGCTCATGGTGACCATTTTCACGGACTAGACGGTGGTGTTGAAGGCGAATCGCAAACGATTAAATTTGATGAAAACGGAGTAGCTATCTCGGGTGGCCACCTTCATTTGGACCCGCATGCTATTTACAAAGTAGCATTGAAAGCCTGGGATCATACGGGAAAAGAAGTTCAGGATGATTTCATAGCGAACAAGTCCACGGCCGACAATTATAAGGCCTTTCTTGTAGGCGGTAACTTTACCCTGAACACGGCAACCGATGATGAAAGCGGCGCGATCTTTCAACCGCGGGAAAAGACATACGCAGATGGAACAGAGGTAAGCGGAGCGACTGAAACTACAGGGGTGTTGAGTTATTTAACAGTAGGTCACACGAATGAAGGGGCAACCAAAGAAGTGACGTATGTTATACGGAAATTAAATGCAGGAGAAAAGGCTAAAATTACGCGTAACGACTGGCAAACTGAAACCAAATTTGCTGGTGAGAACGTATTGACGCTGACCTTTGAGGTACATGCGGAAGAAGAACATAACCACTAATTATTTGATTTGCATGTGTATGAAAAGCGGTACGACAGAGGTCTGTATCGCTTTTTTGGGTAAATAAAAATAAATGGAGGAATGGCTTTATTTTCTATTGCAGCTATCACAAGTACCATAGATGATCAAATTCTTATTTGTAGCCATAAACCCCTTCGGTATGACAACTGTAGGAATCTGAACTTCATCCATACAATAGATATTCAAACATACCGTACAATTAAAATGAACATGTTCATCCTTATGCTTTTCACCGGTACATAAAGGTGAACATAGCGCATAATTTGAGGTTCCGTTTATATCCAGAATCTTATGAATAATTCCACTCTTCTCAAAAGTATTCAATATCCGGTAAAGGGTTACCCTGTCCACTTCTTTGCCAAGCATGTGTTCCAGCTCTGGTTGTGAAGTTGCGACTTCTCTTGAATTCAAAACAGTGAGAACACTTAAGCGCGGCCCCGTCTTTTTAAGATGGTGCTTATCAAGGAGATCATTAAATTTTTCAATTGCTTTCACACGACAAAGTTACTGTTAATGATTGATTAACAAAATTTGAAGTTTCTAGGAGAATGATTTTACGATAGCAAAAGGAAAAAGGTTGGGCTAGAAAATTTAATATATTTGCTTAATAAATTGTGAAATGAGAAAATTATGAGGAAGGCATAACAGGAGTTTTACGGAATGAAGAGTAAAAGTGCCCAATTCAAGATTAAGAATCATTTATCCATTTCCATCCTAGGCTTAAAATGTTAGACTTCATTTAGAAAAGATAAAGACAAACTAAAATGGAGAGAATTGAAATTTATTCAAGTAAGAAGAAATCATTGCTGTTACTGATTGGATCTGTTGTATTCGTTGTTTTAGGGCTTTGGATATTCTTAGAAGCAGATAACTTGATTGGTTGGAGAGCTCGAAATCCAACTTTTATTCGGGGAGTCGGAATTGCTTCCGTGCTGTTTTTCGGACTAGGTATTTTTATTAGCGTAAAAAGATTGATTAAATCGGAAATTGTTTTAGTCATCGACTCCGTAGGACTAAATGTGAATCCAAAGAAATCATTGACCGAATTCATTAAATGGAGCGATATCGATGGTTTTCAAGAAATCAAAATACACAGCACAAGAATTATAATTATCAGAGTAAAAGATCCTGCGTATTGGCTTGACAAGGAAACAAGTGGATTCAGAAGAAAGTTAATGCAGTTTAATACTAATAATTACAACTCCCCTTTCAATATTGCCACATCGGGTCTTGATATTAGCTCGGACAGCCTACTCGAAACGTTGAATAACTATTATGCTAAATATCATAACGAGGCATAACATCCCTTTTGTTTCAGGCGGTCGTGGAAACTTGAAATTTTGTGATTTTAACAAATTCGAGAAATAGGTATTTCTACTTTATCATTAAATAAAATAGCGTCTATGGTTAGTCTGTATCACCAAGCTACGTAATTACATGAAAATAAACGTGTTAAAATTATCTTCAATAAATCCGATTGGAACGGAAGTGTGCGATTGACTTATAAGTTGGCATACGATAACCTGATAATTTAACGCCAAAACTAGTAAACCAAAAAACAGCAGTAAACTATTGCTTACTACTGTTTACTAATTTTTACTAAAAACCTAGATTATCTCTTCAGGACTAGACTCTTTAACGATTAATTCATTGCAAACTAACATTTTAAAATTGGCCAAATCGATAAAATTAATTTCATCGGGTTGGATTTTGTGTTTATAATTTTCACTATTGAAAAAGTTATTAAAACTCTCGATGGATTCAAAATAAATATCAGTCACCGCATCATAATCGGGATCTTTTGAATGTTCCACTAGCTGTGGATGAGTAGCTTCTGTGGTCTGCGGGTGAGACACTACGTATTTTTTTACATATTGTTTTGCTTCCGGGATGGAGATGAACAATGGGGCGTGATGATTTCTGTGATAATCTATGAACGCTTTTTGAGTCATACCTGCTGATCTTTTAACTAAAAATGTGAACTTTAACATACTTATAATTTTAAATTTTATCAAAGTTACTTTGCGCTTAAACCAAAATCAATAACGCACAATTTTATGCGTATTAATAATTTAAGAATTAAACTCTATGTTTAAATAATATTTTTAGAAGACGATCATATGTATTATAACAAAACGCCTATAGAACTTGATTGCGGATTGCATTATTTTAAAGAAACATTAAATAGCAAATGGAAACTCATGCTTGTTTATTATATATCAGAAGGATATAAACGACCAAGTGAGTTACAACGCGCTATCCCAAATGCAGATAGGAGAGTATTGGCAAAACAATTAACGGAGCTAACCTTACACGGCTTTATCACTAAAGAAATATATAATTCCAAAATACAGAAGGTTGAATATAGCCTGACGAAATTAGGAATAAACCTTTTACCATTGATTTATGCTATTGAACGATGGGGGCAGAAACATCAATTAGACCTTGAAGACGGTCTAAAAAAAGATCCGAAATTAAAAAATATCGTTCTGAATTATAACAAAATAAAAACGCTATAATAAACCCCATGAAGATCATTGAGGCGGTTAAGCGATCTAAAAAAAGACGGATAGATGGACGATTGCGAAATAAATCTTGAGTAATAAATGACATGAATTATCTATAAATTCGTACAGCTACCATTATCAATCAAAAATATGAAGGTACATCACGTAACTAGGTTCGTTTTGCTTTTCATTCTATTTTTCAGTTGCATCGCAGTAAAAGCACAGACCAAGTATTTTATTGTGAGATCAAATGATAAATCATATGATGTAAAATCCTATACTTTAAAAACTAATGCTCTTTATCAGATTGATAAAGAAATTGAATTGTTTAATCTCTTGACTAAATCTCCTATAGTTAATGGTACACCTATGAAGATGTTTCAGAAGGATCTAATATTATTCAGTGTACTTCCTGACTTAAAAACAGATACAAATTGGGAAATGATTGATTTGGACTCCATCAAATCAGATACATTGCATTTTTCAAAGCTCAGTCAGTTATTAATGAAATCAACCCATCAATATTTTGATTATAGCTATCCGGAACAGACTAAATATTTCAATGCGTACAAATTGGTTGTGTATAAAGACGGAAATTATATGGTCGCTAAAAACACATTACTCCAATTTTTTGCAATTCGGAACCGACCCTCCGTGTTTAACTCCGTCTTTGGTACGATCAATATCGATCAAGATCAATTTACTGTTCTCGATATGTTAAATTATTACGACGCTAAAAAATTATCGGATTTTCCACTTGTAAGCTTTCTTGACCAATATGCAACGTTTGATCGAAGAAGAGAAAGAAAAGAGTTTTTATCAAAAAAAGCAATTTTGAAGGGCGATACCACTTATCAATTTTGGACATTTGTTGATTGGCCTGAACGTCATGCATATAACACAGAGCGGGGAATTGATCGATTTATCTATATACCAAATAAAGGAATAATTGCCGGCTCGTTTGACTTTTATTTTGCCTATCATGCCAAAGAAATTAATCTTAACTGGGTGAAATTTTTGGATAATATTTATAAAGAAAGGGTTTTGATTGCTGATGAATATCGAGAAGAATAGCGCATCCATTCTAAAAAAATGTAGTCTTAAATCAGTAAAAAAATAATGAAATGAAAAGAAAAGAAATAGTTGATTGGGCACTTAAAATAATAGGTATCCTCGTGTTTATATACAGTATTAATGCTATCAAAGAATTCATACTATTTAATTTGCTTGATATGAACAACCAAAATCAAGGTTTATTAAAACTGATTTTGTTCGTGTTTTTAGTTTTGCAATGGTCTATTGCTGCTTTACTAACTTTCAGAACACGGATACTGACTAATCTATTGTTTAAAAAGGAGGACGACACAACAGAAACAACTATTTCTGCCATAGACTCGGTTCAATTATTTAAAGTAGGATTTGTTTTAATAGGATTGTCAATTATAGTCTTTTCTTTACCAAATTTTATTGTAGATTTTTTCAAATATACTTCCTCAGTTCAAAAGGGGCTGGTAAATAATAAATTTGAGCTAACGAATATTTTCATTGTCGGACTAAGGCTAGTTTTCTCGTCAACCCTTATAATTAATTCACAAAGACTAGGTCATTACTTTTCGAAATCAGAAATTACGCATACCAGCTAAAAGAAATGAAGTACGTAGATAAAATATATGGGGAGTTTGAATTTTCAGGAGTAATTGAAGAAATTATAAAGACAAATGTCTTTCAGCGATTAAAGAAAATTCATCAAGGAGGTCCTATCTTTTTAGTAAACCCAAAAGTAAATCATACAAGATTTGAGCATTCCATTGGGGCAATGCTAATCATTAAAAAACTTGGCGGTAGTCTTGAAGAACAAATCGCTGGATTACTTCATGATATTTCGCATACCGCATTTTCTCACTTAATTGATTATGTGCTTGAAATAGATGGAGAAGATTACCATGAAAAAAGATATAGTGCGGTTTTAAAAGATAGTGAACTAAACGCTGTACTGGAGAAATATCACCTTGATAGCGCTGTATTTATTGATCTAGAAAAATTTAAACTTTTAGAATACCCCCTGCCTTATTTGTCAGCCGATCGGATAGATTACACACTTAGGGATCTGTTTCAAATTGGAGAGCTATCACGGAAAGAGATTACTTGGTTTATAAATGGTCTTGAGACATTTGATAATAGCATTGTCCTAAAATCCAAAGAGTATGGAGAATGGTTTCAAGCAAAATACAACTTCCTGGCAACTGAATATTTTGAAGGTGAGGAAAATGTAGCGATAAATCTAATAATGAAGAAGATAATTAAAGAATGTTTGGGAAAAGGGATAATTGAAGAAAAGGACTTTTTCCAGGACGACTTTTATCTTATAGGCAAAATAAACCAGGAATTCGATTTAATGCAATGGATTGAAAAAATCAGAAATAATGGATTGGAAAACAAAACGTTGAAGATTAAAAAGCGAATAGTAGATCCTGAAATTATTGTAAATAATCAAATCTTAAAATTATCAGAAGTGAATTAAGACCAGTATACCCGGGTTCTATTTGACAATTTTGACATCCTTTTCTTATTTGATTATGCTGACAACTGATGTTGTATATTTTTTAGTATTTAATATTCAAATTACTTTTGCCATATACAAAGCAAATGTGCTTAGCGGATATTCAGCGAATGCAACAAGGCTTATTATACCTTCTCCTTGTAGTTGTGGCCCTTTTTCATTAGATCCAGAAATTCAACCACTTTTACTGATCTCACAAAGGCGCTCTTTTTATCCGATAATGTCCATAATAATAAGGCAGCCCTCGTATTAGAAACCACTTTTTTAGAAAAAATTTTAAAATTATTCTGAATATCATTTTATTTTTCCTCTTTTTCGAAATCCGATCTGAATAAAAAAACAATCGCACATAATTCCTACAGCAATACTGGCAAAGAAACCTTTTCGAAGTTTTGGTGTTTTTATATTAACATTTAATCACAATGATGAACAGTATCTTTCGAATGCAACGAAGTCTAATTCCAATAATACACCTTTACCCGCACTCATATAGCGTCAAAAAAAATGCGCTGACTTTTATTCAGTAACATTTTCCTCAGGAGACCATGCGCGTGGGAAAGAGATTGGTTTTGCGAATGAATTCGTAATTTGAAAAGACAGATTATTTAAAGACATTATCTCCTTAATTTAAGAAGAAAAATATATTAGCAGGTAATCATTATGAAAACAACAATTCTCCTTGTGGCCAATGGCTTTGCTTTATTAGTCACTATAATAATTAACTACCTCTCCAATACCGGTATTTTTAATGGTAATACCATGGCAACTGTTTCAGATAAATACGCAAACTATTTTACCCCATCAGGATATGCCTTTTCTATATGGGGAGTCATTTATCTATTTCTTTTGGGTTTTGTATTATTTACCACTCGCAATTTTGTTAGGAAGAAAGACAACTTAATCCTTTTTAAAATAGGATGGTGGTTTGCGCTTTCCTGTCTGGCTAATTCTTTATGGGTTATCACGTGGTTAAATGATTACACAGGACTTTCTGTTCTAATCATGATGGTGCTGCTCATTACTTTATTGAAAATTATTATCAATACCAGGATGGAACTAGATCATCAACCTTTTAAAAAATATATTTTTGTATACTGGCCCTTTGCCATATATTTTGGATGGATTTCTGTCGCCTTGATTGCCAATATTGCTGCCTGGTTGACGAAAATTAATTGGAGTGGCTGGGGTGTGTCTGAAATCCCCTGGACTATTCTCATGATTTGTATCGCTGGGTTAGTGAATATTTTCATGATTGTCACACGAAATCTTCGAGAATACGGCTTAGTTGGTATCTGGGCATTGATTGCAATCGCTGTTGCCAACGTTGAGGTTGAAGGTGCTACCTCAGTCGTTTATGCATGTTATGCTGTATCCGCTATTATTTTTATTTCTATAGTGATCAATGCCATGAAAAATCATCAGACTTCGACAATTAAATAACAGTAAATAAACATGTTTTACTGAACACACCGAGCTGTCTTCATTTCCAAGAATATCGAGATAAAAACCTCGCTTCAGAAACTGAAATTGAAATTGACGTTCTTAATTTTATTCGAAGCTCACAGACCTTGTTGTCCAATCCTCTTTCCTAAAATCTTTAAACTTCGTTCTTGACCATCCAATTCTGCAATATGGGGTAAGGTCGCCCAGTCTTCAAAACCAAAATGTTCAAATAATTTCAAACTGGGCTCATTATGTGCAAAAATGAAGGCGAGTAGTGTTTTGATTCCGAATTTCGGCGCCAGACATTCGTATCCAGGTAGAGACTTATTTTCACAGTGGCATCATAAGCTTGAGGCCCATAAAAGGATTGAAAGCTCACCCAAACAGTAGTTTGGTCATCATCATCTTGTACAACCCACCAGGGTCTTTTCGAAGGACTGTGTTCGTGAAACCATTTTTGGCGACTTTCTACAATTACCTGCTCCGTATCTGCGGTGACCATTCGAGAGGTTATAGTCGTATTATATATTTCTACGATTCTTTCCAAATCGTTGTATATGGCATCTCTGAACGTCAGATCTTTCATTGTTATTTTTTGGACTTTCGTATTTGCTTTCCGACAAAGATATACAATACTTTTTTTTGTAAAACTTAGCCTATTCCGCCATCCTCACTTTGTATAATTTAATATTTGGGATATGTAATCGCGCGTCGGGTTGAGTGGAATAGATGTGCTGCGTCCACCAGCTTTCCTCAGCAACTGTATAGACGAGCTTATTCCGCTTTGCATCATAATTTACGGACTTGATATTATGTTTTCCTGATAAAGGACCAAAAACGTCAAACGTTTCCTTTTTGGTATTGAATTTAAAGACATTGTGGTGGGTAGATACGATAAAGTTAGCTGGATCGATCATATATAAGTCGTGGCCTCCGGCCTCGGGCAATACCCATTGTTTCACTAACTTAAGCTTTGGCGTCAAACTTTTCCAATCCCTTAATGCGTATGCTTTTAGTACGCTGTGGCCGAGTACATACAATAGATCTTTCTTTTCATTCCATACAACTCCGTGCCCGGAGTAAAGCGAGTCTTTGAAAAGCACTTTTTCTGGAGTATTGATATCGTATATTTCCAGACTATTGCCCCCTGGATGTGTAGAATTAGCGACAGCAATTCGATTTTGAGGTAAGATGTCAGCTGAATGTGCCATCGGTGTTCGCCCATAAAATGTGACGTTTTTTGAATCGATATCCAGCAAAATCGTGGCCCCGCCAGAGGATGTAAGCAATAATTTTTTATTCTGCATAACGGGTTTGCATTCGTCAAGGGGTACCAGCAATTTATGATATGCTGCAGGTAGGTCGGTAGCCTCCGCTACACTCCATTGCCATACGATAAATGGTTCCGCTTCTGTTGATTTTGCAGGATCGATGATAATAACTTTGTTTTCACCACAGGCTACGAGGTAATCTTTTTGAAGTATTTTGTTCCTTTGAGCAAATAGACCTATAGGAGTGATTAGCAATAGAAATATGATTATACGCATACCATAGGTGATTTAAAATATTATTTTTTTGAAGCAACATAACGGCCAACTTCTTTTCCGGAATCATCAAGCATACTGACCTGTATTTCCTTTTTCGTTGCATTGATTTTTGTTAACGTTCTTGATCCGTCCCGAGATCCTCCTCCGATGATAATGGGATAATTGTTGAGGTTCTTATCCGGGGCGTGAATTTTGTATTGATGTGTGTGGCCGCTTAGCACCAAGTCCACCTTTCCTTTATTCAGTAGAGGCTCAAATAATTCGGTACAATGTGTTGCCCCATGTGCATCGCCAGCGTAACGCGGAGGAATGTGCATCATTACGATGCGAAAAGGAGCATTTTTAAATTCTTTTTTCTGTATTTCGTCTTCTAGCCACGTAGCCTGTTCGAGCCGATAGTGGTCAAAATCGACAATGTCTGCATATACGGGATGCGTGTCTTCTTTATCTTCACCCGTGTCAAGAATAACAAAGCGGACTGGTCCTAGCGTAAACGCCACATATCCTACTTGGTCAAAATAATTTGAAAAATCCCGTGCAAATTTACCCCGGGTTTCATGATTGCCCCTGACGTATAAAAAAGGGGTTTTTTTTGCAAAATAGTCTGTACACGGTCGTAGAAAATGATCTATGATTTGTTTTTCATCGGTTTGGTAGTCAAATATATCTCCATTGAAAAAAACAAAGTCCCGCTTATTGCTCTTGTCCATGTCAAGCAAATGTACAATAGATTCGGGCCTATCGTGTATGTCATTTAACATGATAAACGACACATCCTCTTTCGAGGCGATGGGATTGATAAAGCTTTCTGTATTGCTATAAACGGTTTCTCCGTAAGTCACTTTGTATGGTTGAAAGTTTTGTATTTCTTTCGATGCTATTTTGTAATAATAGGTAACGTCTGACTTCAGGTTGTTGATCTTTACACAGTTTAAACGTCCTGCCGGTTTTAAACCCAGTTCACTTTTCCCAAACGCCTTTTTCGTAAGATTATCGGGCGATTCGCCATATTCCACCCAGCTTGAAGCATCCTGATTGGTAATCCACAATACAGCAATACTATCTCCGAAATTTGTTTGTAGATAAGGGCCGGTTATGATTTTGAAAGTTTGATCTTGGTCGTCCGACAATGCCCTAACAGCTTTCCTTGGATTTAGTAGTACCAATCCTCCTAGCGCAATGCTGCTTTTTACAAGAAAAGATCTTCTATTTTCCTTACTTAAGTTTTCTTTCATTTCGATCTAATGGTTTTTTTTCATAAAGATAATTATCCAATTAGATAGATTTCTGCATGTAAAGAGAATTTTATAAAATCAATAGTTTGGGCAATTTTCATCCGTACAATTATTCATTAGTATATATTTTTCGATGGCAATCATGAATGGACAATGATAAGCGGAAAATCTTTCAGGTTGTGAATGAACATAAAGTCAATGGTGTCTCCTTACACGGCAAAAGCAGTATTAAAAAGCTGTGAGAAAGCTGAGCATGAGTTTGTTTTGTAAAGCTTACAAAACAAACACAGAGAAATCATTTACGAACTACCTGGAGGCTGCAAAGATTTTGCAAGCTCAATCTGCGCTGCAGGACAGTGCTCATTTACATATCAAAGAACTTAGAGACCCCGAATAAATAAGAGTCTGCGCTACACAACAGAAAACAAAAAGAAAATTAATATATTTTTCATTAACTCAGATTCGATTGTTCTAGAGGTTAAAGTTCTTGAATACCATTTATAATATTCAAGAACATCTGTGTATATTTTCTTTTATTGCTGTTCACTCGCTCCTACAGCAAAATTCTGAGATGACTTTTAATTTAACAGCACCATATTCATTCATAAAATGTATTGCAACCTTTTAAGTTGTTTTATTTGTTTTTTTTATCCAACGATTCTGTAATTCTTGACGGAATGGTTTATCAAGCATCTTGAATACAAAATAAGCGAAGAAGATTAAAAAAATTGAACCAAGTGTGACGATTATAGCCATCTGGATTTTGCTGGGTTGATGCTGTTCAACATAGCTCATAAAGATCCATATAAAAGGATAATGGACCATGTACAATGGGTAAGAAAGATCACCCAGCCACTTACATAAATTTCTAACGATGGGAGGTTGTTGTATTTGTCCAGCACAAATTGCAATTAAAATTGGAAAATAAAAGATCACTAAAACAGGATCAATAACAGGAGTAATTACCTCAGAATATGGAATAAAGAAAACCAAGGATAAAGCTAGCATTAATATCCAAAAGGGAATTTTACGATGAATTAGCCAATTAGACCTGAAGAGTAGAATTCCCGCTGTGAAAGAAAAGGATAGTCTGATCCCACCTGCCCAAAAATTATCTCCTCCAAAACCCACTGCCAAATAGCCCGATTGAAAAGATTCATAACAGAGTAGACCTGCCGATATAACGACAATGATCCATAGCAAAGTTTTGGAAGCCTTCGCTAAAAAGAAGGCATAAACTATATTGGCGATATATTCCCAAAACAATGACCAAGTAGGTGGGTTTAAATGAAAGAGATTGAAATACCGTTGAGGGACAATTGGATAGGGAATAAGTAGGCAACCTGATAAAAATAATAACAGAACCTGAGAATTACTGAAGGAGGAAATTAAGTTACTGAATGGGTCAAATATAAAAGCGAACAAACCAATAACTGAACCAATGATAACCAAAGGTTGCAGGCGTATAAATCTACGTTTGAAAAATTCAAATTTCCCCAATCCAATCAGTTTTTCATCGTAAGCATAAGCAACGACAAAACCAGAAAGACAAAAAAAGAAGTCCACGGCTAAATAACTATGAGGAATAAAGCTGTCCCGATAGTCCGGAGCCACTATTTCCATAAAATGGAACAACACGACAGCAATAGCGGCGATTCCCCTTAATCCATCCAATAGTTCGAAATGTCTTTTTGAATCTGGTGCGATGGCTTTATTTAATTCACTCATTTATTCTTTGAAAATTTGTATCCAAATCGCTCCATTTCTCTTACTAATGTGGGGCAGTCCGTATAGATGCTAAATTGCCAAGATAACAGTATTATTTTATGAAAAAAAAACAAAAGAGTCTCAGTTTTTCACAGAAAGTCTCACTTTTTCAATTTCATCTCCCATCAGGGGATTCGGGGATCTGATCTTTGGTTAACCCAATCTGTGTATCTCTTCGGTAACACAATCAACACGCACGGTTTTGGGTTTTACGATGGAAACATTATTCAGAAACGGTCTCACGATTTGTTTAATACCTATCTACCACTTATATTGGCAACATGGGAACAATAGGACAAACTCTGCTAAAGTTAAGGGAGACTGCTGGTTTGAGCGGTAGCTCGATAGTCTAGGTCGCTTGCTTATCCATTGGGTCTTATTTTGACATTGAGCGCGATCACAGGGAAGCAAGTTTTATAGTTTCGGATCTGCCTATGAGATCAGTTTACAGGAGTTTGCTGATATTGTTCATCCCACAGAACTGGAACGCAGAGAGCTTGCCTCTTTACGAATAATAGAGAAACGTAAAGCAAAAATATTATAATTGAAACGGACCTCCAATTTTGAGGAACGGGTTCTCCAGATAGTAGTCAGTCTTTTCCTGTGATTCATGAAATAATTGATCCTTTTCCCAAGGGGATAGATCGGGTAGTTTTAGTTTTAACCGATAATTTTCCATCCATGATCTCACGCGGATGAAAATGGGCAAAGAATCAGCCTACTGGAGACCAGCAAAATCTGACTGCTATCAAGAATTGATACAGCAGAATAAACAAGTTTCAGTGCATGCCATTAAATACAAGTACATGTTGCAGATACTCACTGCACTTATTTGAAAAAGTTCAAAGCCTATTTTATTGCCGAGGTAATTACTGATTATTAATCTGTTAGGCGGCCATTGTTCTGCATTTCTGTGCACAATCTTTACAAGCTTCTGCGCATTCTCTGCAATGTTCGTGATCATGATTTGCACATTCGTTTGCACATTCTTCGCAAATAATAGCGCAAATTCTACAAAGCTCTTTTGCGTTATTCCCTCCAAGACTCATTACTTGTGCCGCAGAATAGCATATAGAGGCGCATTCCATATCCAGTTGGATACATTTTGTCATCATCGTAACATCTTCTTCTTGTAAGCAACCAGAAGCACAATGATTACAAATAGCAGCACATTTTAAACAGGCATTAATACATTCTTTATACGTGTGGTAATTGTTCATGACCTTCAATTTTTAAGGTTTTTATTTTATAACATCTGACGCGTATAAATGTTTGAAAGTATGACTTGTCTTTCCTTGAAAAGGAGTGGATTTCAATGTTATTTTTGTTCTAAGAAAACATACATTTCTCCCCTGAACGCTATTTTTTTCTATAGATTATTGCCACTAGTTTAGCGGAACAAATGATCAAACGAGCAGACAGAGCGGAAGCAAATCGTTTTTATAATTTCCCTAATGATGCTATTGAAGAAGTATTGTCCAGTGCCGTTCATCATAAGAGTTATGAAATAGGCTCTCCTATTGAGGTTCAGGTATGGCCAGACAAAATCCTAATCTTAAGTTTTCCCGGTCCTGTTCCACCTGTTAATGCACAAATTCTAAAGAGTAAGCGACTAATTGTTGCTCGTGAATATCGAAATAGAAGGATTGGTGATTTTTTAAAGGAACTTCATCTGACGGAAGGTCGTGGAACAGGTTTCCCTACGATTTATGATGCCATGGAGAACAACGATTCCCCCACTCCTATATTTGAAACAGATGATGCAACGTATGTACTGGTAAATCTTCCGGTCCATGAGCTTTTTGAAGCAAGTATCCAAGTAAGCGACCAAGCTGATTTGCTGATATTTAACTCATTAGATGATGTTATCTCTTTTAGTAACCAAGCTAGAAAAATAGTTAGTGAGCAAATTCACTCCAAGACAGTGGATCTATTAGAAGCAGCACAAGAATTGATAAAACGTGCTGAATTTTTTGAGAATGTAGGCTTAAGTAATAAATCTAAAAATAGAACTAGATACTTCGACCCCCTTCTTGGCTTTGAATGGATTAAAGCAGAATTTCCAGATAAAAAAACAAGCCCTAATCAATGTTACAAAATAACAGAGTCAGGGACAAGATTATTGAATTTATTAAAATAAACCTATTAATAATATAAAACGACCTGATGTTGCAGTTTTAAAGAATACAATGGCAGATAGTTGCAGTAAAAAGCAACAGTGCTGTTTTTTGAAGGGATACTCTTTAAAGACGAACTGTTTTACATGATAGCGAAATAAAGAAATGATCCGAAGAGCTTATTGAGCTTTCCTATTCCAAACGTGCAAATGAAGTGTTTAACCAACTTCAACTACGATAGACAGTGAAGATCTATATAAGTTTATGCCAGGCTGTTGTTGTTAATAGCTTCACAATAAGTGTCAACGATATAGAAACAGCCCTCAATCACAAATCAAGGGCTGTTTTCATAAAATATGTCCTATAAAAGCTGTCTTTGCGCGTTTAGAGCGGTAAGATTTCGTCTGTTGTTTAGCAAATTGTTTCGTTACTGCTCCCGGATACAACGGATTTGAAGACCTAATGGGTTATTGCGAACGTGCGCAGCAACTCCACCCCCTTGGATGAATAAGCCAATAAATACTGAATTATCAAAACTAAAAATAGGCTCAAAGAATTCCATTATGTGTACATCCAAGTTTCCACTGTTCATTACTGGCAGTGGAGAAGTCCAATATCTGGACCTAGTTAGTCCCAAAGGCTCGTAAGGAATTATATTAAACCGCAGTTTATTTCCAGGATAGGGGGAAGCCGTACCGCTGGCCTTAAAGTCATAGTACTTAACTCCACTTTGATTATCTGTTAATACTGCGAAACTACCGTTTCCACTAGGTGCTATAGTAGTTCTTGTTTCCTGAACGGTCGGCATTCGCCAGGAGCCTTCAGGGTAAACCTTCAGACAAGGATCCCCCTGGTTCATCAACATTTCTGCACTCCAGCCTGCACTTATTGCCGTAGATTGATAGCTATGGAGAAAACGATAAGGGTTATGTGCATCATTATGCAAGTAAAGATTCTGTCTTGCCCATTGTATTCCGTTCACTGTAAGTGCCGATTCCATCATATTAAAAAGGAAGTGATAACTTTTTCCTGGTTCGATTACTGAGATATCTTGCTCAAAGTTAAACGGAGTGGCCTGCAGGTTAGTATCAAAGCTCCGCACTGTTCCATCATCCAACAAAATACTTAAGCTATTGATTTGCACAGCTGCCGATAGATTTTGGTTTACATCCATAGCTGGTATATAGAAATAAGCTATTTTTCGATCTTGATAACCACTTTCAATATCAGAAAATGCTCTTGCTTGGAGCGTCGACAAAGTCTGATTTAAGCCCGTCTGACTGAGGTTCCCAGTTTTGATATCAATGGCACCATTTGTTATAGTCTCGGACGTATTGTTGCCAAATTTCACCGCAGCGGTCATGCCGGTCATATTGGCAAACATCCCCATGGTATTGATTTCAACAGCTATTCTGGCAAACTTGTGATTAAAGGTGATTGGAAGTTCGACCTGCGCGTTTTCTGTGGTAGGTACAGTAAATTCACCAGCAGTATAAAGTACATCCTTATTTTCAGGTAGGTTAATACTGCTGTTATTGGCACTGATATCAGGAATTTCTTCCGTATTGTTATAGGAAAGGGCGCACCAAATATAGCTTTTACCGCTTCTTACCTGCAACTGGCCTGCCGTTCCAAAATTCAGGGTTGATGAGCTCACAAAGGCGCTGTCATCTTTATTGAATAGGTAGAGTCGATAGGTAATTGAATTTGAGTTGGTTTCTGCCCGAAGACCTTTGCCGGTGGCCGTACTGGAACTAATCGCTCCTTTTAAGTCCCGGTGTACAGGTAACTCATTATCGGCACTTACCTGTACATCAAAGCCAGCATGTTGGATTGTCTTCAGCGGTTTAGCGCTTGTCTCGACAGTACTGCTCTTGGCTGTCGATGACGTTTTGGAGGAAATCTGTGCTTCATTGATACCAACCACGGTCACCATAAGTTGGGATCCGTCATCTATTATTGGCATTTCATCTTTGCCTTCTTTAGAGCATGCTGTTAATAAACAAATGCTCGATAGCAGATAAAGGAAATAGGATATCTTATTCATAATTGAGAAATTGTATGGATATGTTTATGATCTATAATTCTTGATTTTGTGTCCCACCATGCTCGGGATTCCAGTTATTTGTTATGGGTGATACTGGGGAGTTAACTCCTGATCCTGCAGCAATTCTATGCGCTAATTCAACTTCTTGTATCCATAAGGCAGGAACTTCATCAACAGCTTTTCTTTGGTTTTTCATCGTTGGTTAGGTTTCATAAATAATTGGAAAAGTAATAAATAATAACGGGGTTATCTATATATAATTTTTTTAATATCCCATCACAAGCTATTGCTGTAGTGCTATCTGCTCCGTACCCAGCTTGCGCGCTACATATTTGACTATTCGATGATTCGTTTACGGTGGGATTGTACTTAAAATAAGAGACTTTTTATGCTACAGCATTTACCTCTTTTTGCAAGGTGCGCACTTTTTCTTTAATAAGGACCCGGATAGTACTTTACTGAACTTTTCCTTTCCACTTAACAAATGGGTCTATAATAGCTGATATCGCTAAGGGAAGAACAGGTCTGATTTACAGTTTTTATCACAGGCATAAAATCCATATACAGCATTTAGAAGGAGATCATATTTCCCAAATCCCTGCTTTCAAAAGAATTAGAGGTTTGTGATCATGATAGAGAATGAATTAATTGATGCTTCTTAAGCTATGCTTAATATTATTATTGGTTAATTTACGTTGTTGGGTATATTATCAATTAGCTAACTTTACATTAGTGTTTCTTATATTTGTTATTATTTGCCCGTTAAGTCAAAAAAACCTTTTTTTGAAGGTAAAATGACTGCTAAAATAACTTACCCCCGAATGAAAATAATCTAAATATGGCACTTCCGATTAACATAGAAGAACTGGTACATGGGAATACCATTGAATGGGAACGACTTGAATTTAAGCAAAGTTGGAATCCTGAAGATGTTATTCATACCATGTGTGCTTTTGCAAATGACCTGAACAATTGGGGGGGCGGGTATATCATTATCGGTATTGCAGAGAAAAATGGTCAACCTGTTTTGCCTCCTGTAGGTTTGCTACAGAATCAGTTGGACAGTTTTCAAAAAAAGGTGTTGGAACTTAGCCATAAAATAAGCCCGAACTATTCACCAATAATTCACCCTTATCGGTTACAAGGTTCTAATATTTTGGTTTTATGGTGTCCTGCTGGGGATAATCGATTTTATACAGCACCTACATCTTTAAGCAAGGATGCTCAACGTCAACCCTACATTCGTTTAGGTGCTACTACAGTTATCGCAAAAGGAGAAAACTTGAGAAGGTTGCACGAGTTAACAGCAAGAATTCCTTTTGATGATCGAATGAATAGGCAGGCCATTATCCAAGACTTTGATTTAGGTTTGATTCAGGCTTATCTGCAAGAAGTGAAAAGTAGTTTGTATGCCGAAAGTCTTAGTATGTCATTGGCGGAAATCAGTAGAGCTATGTATATCGCTAAAGGCCCCGATGAAGATCTGCGTCCAGTTAATGTAGGATTACTTTTCTTTTCAAAGGAACCAGATCGATTTTTTTCTAGACCATGGATTGAAGTAGTTTGGCATGAAAGGACTTCTGGTAGAAAATTCAAGGAATTTTATTTCAAAGGGCCTCTGCATAAGCAACTAAGAGATGCTCTATCTTTTCTGAAAACAAATATCATAGCTGAACAAATAGTAAAACACCGAGATCGGGCGGAAGCAGATCGTTTTTATAATTTTCCATACGAAGCCGTGGAAGAAGCGTTGACTAATGCCGTTTATCACAAAAGTTATGAATCAGGCTCTCCGATAGAGGTGCAGATATGGTACGATAAAATAGAAATATTAAGTTTCCCTGGCCCCGTTCCACCAGTAAATGCGGTTACTCTAAAGAATCAAAGGAGGATTGTTGCAAGAGAAAATAGAAACAGACGAATTGGTGATTTTCTGAAAGAGCTTCATTTAACAGAAGGTCGGGGAACTGGTTTCCCGACTATTTATGATGCGATGGAGAACAATGGATCGCCTGCTCCAATATTTGAAACAGATGATGCAACGTATGTACTGGTAACTCTTCCTATCCATGAGCTTTTTGAAGCAAGTGTCCAAGTAAGCGACCAAGCTAACAGCCAAGTTAATTCTCTCTATATAAACACATTAGATGATGTCATTAAGTTTACTAACCAAGCTAACGACCAAGCTAACGACCAAGCTAACGACCAAGCTGTCCGAATTGTGTACGACGCAATTCATGATAAAGTTATACCAATGTTAAATACGTTGAATCATCCCAAAAAGCGCGCAGAGATATTTGCGGAACTTGGATTAAGGAATCATTCTGATACGCGGCAAAGGTATATCGACCCTATGCTACACTATGGGTGGATAGAAATGACTATACCGGAAAAACCCACACATCCTCATCAACAATATAAGATAACAGGGTCTGGTAGTAAATTACTGGATCTATTACAAGGAACAGCTAACAAAACGACGTGAACTTACATTTTTAAAGAATACAGTGGCAGATAGTTGCAGTAAAAAGCAACAGTGCTGTTTTTTGAAGGATACTCTTTAAAGATCAACTGTTTTACATAGGAACGACATAAAGAATTGATCTGAAGAGCTTGCTATTAGTTATAAACTGACATACCCACCAATCATTATGATTATTGAAATAAAAGAAACAAAAGATGTTAAACAAAACGACATTCTTGAAATTTATCAAGCGAATCAGTGGTCATCCGCCGAAAAGCCAGACGAATTGTTCAACGCTTTACTGAATTCGCATTCTTTTATTACAGCCTGGCATAATAAAAGACTTGTAGGACTTGGAAATGCGCTCACTGACGGACATTTAGTTGTCTATTATCCTCATCTTATTGTGCATCCCGATTATCATGGAAAAGGAATTGGAAAGCAGATTCTAAATAAATTCCAAGAGAAATACGGTAGTTTCCATCAACAAATTTTAGTTGCTGATGGGAAAGCAGTAGACTTTTACGAAAAGTGTGGATTCGAGCGTGCTGGAGAAACGCAATCGATGTGGATTTATCAAGGACAAGACCATTTATAGTTCTTATAAAATCTTCTGCATCTTGGATTTTTCCGTTCCCTTCGTGCAATTTTAATACAACGGACAGACCCAATTAGAAACTTCTTAAAGAGGTTATGGATGGAACTGAACTCCTATTAATCTTTTAGTAAATATTGCTTAAAATATTTAAATTATGGTAAGGAAATTTATAGTTAATTTATTAGTAAGCTTAATTGCTTTACCGCTGCTGAACTCACATATTTACTGGAAAAGAATTATTACGCACGATTATAGCATTTTGGATGCTCATTATGATTCATTATCAGAATTTTTATCAGTGATAAAGCATAACATGGGTGTACCATACATTAGTATAATCTATCTAATTTTAGCCATGGGCCCTTTTCAGTTTATCAAAGATTACTACTTTTATTCAAGAAAGAAAGGTTTAAAATTTATTTTCAAGGCATTGACTTTATCCCTGATAACGACGTTTCTTTGGTTTGTGGGACTCGCTCGTTATGTACGTACCGAAGAGATGACTTTAGACATGTTCATTTTCCCGGTCAGTGTTGGTATCATTTTATCATTCTTATTGCATGTTTTTTTAGATCGGTATATAGAAAAGGAGACCCATGTTTAAAAATAAATTCTAGGTTAAAGGATGCCAAAAATAAGTGCTGTTCTAACACGTTATTTGCTGGTAAATCAAATATAGAGCTGGTTCGCCCCTATCAAAGAAGAGCATAGGTACAAATTTCTGGAAGAAAGATTTTAAAGGTAAACTGCAGTGATAGATTTTTATTATACGATACTGGATGATCGGGCTAAGATTATTGTTTAAAGTTTTGTAAGCTTTTTCGAAAGCAACCAAGTTAATAACCAAGTTGGCGACTAAATTAAAATACTGAATTTCAACACAATATTTGGTATTATTACATTTAATGACCAAGCTAGAAAAATAATTATTGAGCAAATTCAGTCCAAAGTAATAGATTTTTTACAAATGTATTTTAACTGGATTTCTTATGCCCTTGGTGATTGATATGAATATTACCCTAATTTTGGGAACATTTTTTAGTAAAATTACCCTGCTTTTGGGTTTGTTTTTATCAAAAATTACCCTAATTTTGTGCATGTTTAAACGCAAAGTATTAGCTGAACTTAACAAGTGGTCTGAAAAGAGCAATAGAAAACCATTGGTTTTACGAGGAGCAAGACAGGTTGGCAAAACCACTGTAGTTAATCAGTTTGCTGAAAAGTTTGAGCAATATATTTACCTGAACCTTGAAATTGAATCTGATAGGAAACCTTTTGATACCTACACTACTATTGACACGCTTATACAATCGTTATTCTTGTTGCGTAATCTTAAGTATGCCAACAGAAAGAATACCTTAATTTTTATTGATGAGATTCAGGAAGTTCCAGGAGCATTTAACATACTTCGGTATTTTTATGAGGAGTTCCCAGAAATAAGGGTAATTGCCGCAGGGTCATTATTAGAAACTATTTTTAATAGAGGGATGAGCTTCCCTGTTGGCAGAGTTGAATTTTTGGTGATCAGACCAGTATCTTTTCATGAGTTCCTTGGCGCAACAGATGAGATTGCTGCCTTAGAACAATTGGAGCATTTACCGGTAAAGGAGTTTGCTCATGATCGGTTAATGGAGTTATTTCATACTTATGCCATAATTGGCGGCATGCCTGAGGTAGTTAGGGAATATGCCACAAATAAAGATTTAACTGCGCTTGGCCCTATTTACGAATTGCTGATTGCATCGTACATAGATGATGTCGAAAAATATGCGCGGAACGATTCATTGCTTCGCATTATTCAACATTGTATAAGGGTTAGCTTTACAGAAGCAGGTAAAAGAATAAAATTTCAAAACTTTGGTCGGTCTAATTATAACTCCAAGGAAGCCGGAGAAGCATTAAGGACATTGGAAAAAACTTTCTTATTGTCTTTAATCTATCCTACAGTAAGCACCACATTGCCATTAATGCCGGATTATAAAAAATCGCCAAGGTTACAAATCCTGGATACTGGGATGATGAATTACTTTTTAGGTGTACAAGGGGAGCTATTGGGCACAGATGATTTAAGCAGTATGTACCAAGGAACTATTATTGAACACCTTACTGGTCAGCAAATCCTTAGTGAAAGATTTAATATATTAAGTAGCTTGAACTTTTGGGTAAGAGAAAAAAATAGTTCTACCGCAGAAGTGGATTATGTTTATACTTATGAAGGTAAGTTAATTCCTATTGAGGTAAAATCGGGCAAGGAAGGTACGCTAAGGTCACTACATTTATTTATGGATGAGGCCAATCATCCCTTTGCTGTGCGTGTGTATGGTGGCACATTAATGGTAACCGATGTAACAACTGCTGCCGGTAAAAATTATAAGTTGTTAAACTTGCCTTATTATCTAATGTCTCAACTAGATGCTTATCTAGATCTCTTTACAAAAGATAAGGCTATTATTCCCTCATAAGATACTTATACCCTCGTAGGAGTTTTGGATGGATTATAATTGAATTTCCAGCTAACAAAAAGTCCTAATCAACGTTACAAAATAATAAGGTCAGGGACAAGGTTGCTGAGTTTGTTAAAGATAACCTATTAATAATTAATTTGTCCAGCAATGTGTACTATTACAATAAAGATATATTTTGTTGTTTATAGTTTTGCAAAAATTGATCAGTAGGGTCCAGCTCCGTAACTAAAAAGTTTATTTGGCTTGTTGGGCAAATGTTTAGCCATTTTGTACTGTTCAGTTTTTCAGATATGCTGATAACCGCAACTTTTTTTGCAGATCGTATTAAGGCCATTTTAACTTGCACCACCTCCCAATCCATATCGGTTAGTCCTTCTTCCGCTGAAAAAGCATTGGCTCCTAATATACAAAGATCAGCCTTTACCCCTGCTAATTGATTAACTACACTTGCTCCAATGTGAAGGTTTGCGTTTTTCATTAGTTTCCCACCTATGCTGATTACATCTAAATTATCGTGCTCGGAAAGGGTAATTGCAACTTGAGGGCTGATGGTGATTATGGTTACTTTCAAATTGTGCGGGATGATTTTTGCCAACTCAAGAATGGTTGTACCACCCTCGGTAAGGATAACCATATTGTTCTTGAATAGTGATAATGTTTTTTTGGCAATTAGTTTTTTTGCATCCAATGCATAAACTAAGTTTTCCGCATTAAAGGGCTTTACAAACGATTTACTAACGGCTCCCCCATGAACTCTGATAATTTTCCCTTGCCCAGCTAATTCCTGTAGATCCCTTCTAACGGTATCGTCTGAGACATTTAATTGTTCACTCAGGTCAACAGAAAGTACCTTGTTATGCAGGTCTATTTCCCGCAAAATAACTGCTTGCCTTTTATTCTTTTTCATTATAACTACAGATAAAAATATAAACCTGCCGGTAAAACCATTACGATAATACCGCACTTACGCAAATATATCAATTTTTTATAGGATATACCGCATGTTTAATGCGACTATATTGCGGTTATTGTGATTACAAGTTTTAAAAAAACGCATTGTAATAAAATGCATATCAAAGATATTACACACAGCTATTTTCACCAGAAAACAGCATTTAAAGCCATAAAAAGCAAATATTTATCGATAACCGTTAGTTAATTAGCCGAAAAACAAATAATTAAATGATTTATTTTTTGCGTTTTTAATTTGCATTAATAAAGAAATTAAACTACTATTGCTGATGTTATGCAGATTTGACCAAATCACATAACACCCTAATTATGAATATTAACCTTTCAATAACCAATACATATGAAGCGATTACATCATAAAACGCGAGGCCTCTTACTTAGAATCACGAATGCTGTGATTAGCATAGTAGCTACTTTGTTTTTGCTTTATCCACAATTTTCTTACGCGCAAAACAACGAAATAGTAGGTCGGGTTATCGATACAGAAAATAGGATAATTGCCGGAACATCCGTTACGGTTAAGGGAAGCACCCTTTCTGCTGTCGCTGATGAGCAAGGAAACTTTGCTATACCAGCAACTTCTTCTGACACGCTCATTTTTTCCTTTGTTGGTTATCAAACGCTCGAACTAGCCGTTGGACAGCAAACCGATCTCACGGTCGTATTGACCTCCCAAGACAACGTCTTAGACGAGGTGGCTGTCGTAGGGTTTGGAACGCAGCGGAAGGTGACTGTTACAGGGGCGATATCTTCTATATCTGTGCGGGAGATGCAGAAAGTTTCAACACCAGCGTTATCCAATGCCATCGCCGGCAAGTTGCCGGGTATCATAACAAGGCAAGCTAGTGGGGAACCTGGATATGACGCTGCTCAGGTGTTTATCCGTGGGCTTTCTACCTTCGGCAATAATACCCCCTTAATTCTGATTGACGGGGTGGAACGCGATATGAACCAAATCAATGCGCAGGAGATTGAGAGTTTCACGATCTTAAAAGATGCTTCTGCAACAGCGGTGTACGGGGTTAGAGGAGCCAATGGCGTAATATTAATCAATACAAAAAGGGGGACGCTAGGCAAACCGGCGATCAATTTCAGAACCGAATATGCCGCTTTAAGAGCTATGCGCTTGCCAAACTACATTAGCGGAGGTGAGTATGCCTCTTTAATGAATGAGGCACGCGTTTTCGCAGGCGAAGACCCACGTTGGAGCGAGCAAGAGTTGCAAAAGTATTATGATGGATCCGATCCTTATTTATACCCCAACTCGAACTGGACTGATGCCGTACTAAATAGAGACACCTGGCAAACCATCAATAACCTAAGTGTAACAGGTGGTAGCGAGGTGATAAAATACTATACAAATGTAGGCTATACGGTTCAGAATGGTATCTATAAACAAGATCCTGAAAACAAATTTAGCACCAATGCCAATGTAAAACGATACAATTTCAGAAGTAATATAGATCTAAACCTATCCAACTCGCTGACCATGCAATTAGGTATTGGCGGTATCATCCAAAATGGTAATTATCCAGGTACCGCAGCACCTAATATTTTCAATATGATGCGCGTAATTTCTCCCATTGCCTATCCCATCTTGAATCCAGATGGGACGCCCGGGGGAGCATCGACCTACGTCGGTGGCAATCCTTGGGGCTTAGTAACGCAATCAGGTTATACGACTCAGGATCGCAGTACTTTACAAGGAACCTTTGGTACACGTTGGGATCTATCGGAATTAGTAACACCAGGCCTTTCCGTTCGGGGTTTATTTTCTTATGACCGCTACGCCCAAACAGATAACACGAGAAGCAAAATCTTTGAGGTCAAACGCTACCTAGGAAAAGATCCGGATACGGGTGAAGATCGGTATAGCATTCCTTTTAGAGAGGAACAGCCACTGGGATATGGCATAGGCAGCAACAGTAACCGCGCCATTTATTTAGAAACTCAAATAAATTATGAACGCGCTATTAATGATCACCTACTCACGGGTATGCTCCTCTATAATCAACGCGATTATGTCGCTTTAACAGCGGGAAGTTCCATTTTAAACCTACCCTACAGAAGACAGGGATTAGCGGGAAGAGCGACCTATAGTTACAAAGATCGGTATTTGGCGGAGGTGAATTTTGGATACAATGGGTCAGAGAATTTCCCAAAGGGCAGTAGGTTTGGTTTTTTTCCTGCTTACTCGGCAGGTTGGGTAGTTTCAAATGAAAGCTTTTGGAATGTTCCATTTATCAATAACTTCAAAATCAGGGGTTCACATGGTAAAGTAGGTAATGATCAGATCGGGCAGCGCTTTCTGTTTTTAAACACCATCAACACCCAAGGTCAATCGTATTTCTTTGGCGCTGATCAACAATTATTTCATGGTGCAGAAGAGAATCAGATCGGGAATCCCAATGTTACCTGGGAGCGATCAACTAAAAACAATATCGGACTTGATTTGGGCTTTTTTGGTGATAAGCTGACATTACAGGTTGATCTTTTCAATGAAAATCGGACCGGCATATTGTTGCAGCGACAAACTGTACCATCGGTCGCTGGTTTCTTCCCTTGGTCAATCCCTTATGCCAATATAGGATCAATTAAAAACAAGGGTATTGACGGGTTAATTGAAGCTAGAAATACAACTGCCGGTGGCTTTTTATATTCCTTAAGAGGAAATTTCACTTATGCTAAAAACGAGGTGATCGAAAATGATGAGCCAGTACCGCGTTATTCTTATCTATCACGAAAAGGACTGCCTTTGGGACAATCGTTCGCATTTATCTCCGAGGGACTGTTTGAAAACCAGCAAGAGATTGATTCATGGCCACGTCAAACATTCTCTACCGTCCGTCCGGGCGATGTGAAATACAAAGATATCAATGGAGACGGTATGATTGACGCTTTTGATCAAATACCAGTCGGCTATCCGCGCTTGCCTCAAATATCATTTGGTTTTGGAGGAACCGTAGGGTATAAAAACCTGGATTTTAGCATTTATTTTACCGGAGCTGCCAAAACCAGTATTTTCATGACTGGCCTTTCCATGTGGCCATTTTATGATGGTTTAGGAGTAAACAACGTAATGCGGGAATACTATGATAATAGGTGGACTCCAGATAATAAAGATGCCCTTTATCCTGCCATTGACGTTGGTAATAACCCCAACAACTTTTTGAATTCAACGACTTGGATGAAGAATGGTAATTACCTAAGAATACGGAATGTTGAAATCGGCTATAGCTTCCCAGTCACACTAGCTAATCAGATAGGCCTAAGCTCGCTACGTCTATTTATAAACGGAATGAATCTATATACCTGGGATCATATCAAAGTAATGGATCCAGAATCCAATGATGGAACAGGTGGATATCCTTTGCAACGTTCATTCAACTTTGGTTTGCAGGTAGATTTTAAATAAGAAAAGAAACAGGATAATACATTAATTCAATAAAATATGAAAAAGTTAATTGGCGTACTACTACTACAATTCTTCTTAGTTACTTCTTGCCAGAAAGACTTTCTTGAGAAGGGACCGGAGGAAGACATTACTATTGAAGATGCTTTCCTGCAAAGGAGGTATGCAGAGGCCTTTCTAACAGATATTTATGCTGGCATTCCCAATGAGATATATTTTACGGATATGGCGGACATCAACCCTTTTATTATCGCTTCTGATGAATTGAACGTACCCTGGCCGGAGAAATTTGCCAAATTAATGAACCGCGGTTCGTGGAATTCATTTAATGTAGCAGGACAAATTTGGAAGAATATGTACGAGGGGATTCGAAAGGCAAATATATTTCTGAAGTATATCGAGAGCACACCGCTTGATGATACTTTCAAAGCGCAAGATAAACAACGTTGGATAGGTGAGGCTACTTTCTTAAGAGCTTTTTATCACTTCTTATTAATACGCATCTATGGACCGGTTCCAATATTGGATTATGACGTTAAACTTGACGAGGATTTCTTAAAAATAAAACGCAGTCCCTTAGATGAATGTATTGACTTTGTTGTCACAGAATGTGATGCCGCTATCGCTTTACTACCCATGAAAGTTGTGGATGACCGGCAACTAGGCAGACCCACTGCGGCCGCAGCACTAGCGCTAAAAGCGCGGATACTTTTATATAGCGCCAGTCCACTTTGGAATGGAAATGCTGACTACGCGAATTTTGTTGATCAGGATGGGGTGAATTTATTTCCCAAAAGTTACCAGGCCGAGCGATGGCGTGTAGCTGCTCAAGCCAATAAGGCGTGTATAGAATTAACCGAAGCGGCTGGTTACGGTCTTTTCCATGCAGCAAGTAATAAACCAGTGGACAATTATCAGCAACTCTTTATCGAAAGAAATAATAAGGAAGTTTTATTCGCACGGAATTCTGGAACGGATGGCTGGATGGAGAAATGTGCATTTCCTGGCAGTCTGGGTGGTTGGAATGGTTGGAATCCCACACAGGTTCATGTTGATGCATACGAAATGGCCAATGGAAAAAAGCCAATCCTTGGTTATCAGGCAAATGGTGCCCCAATAATCAATAGAGAATCGGGATATGTGGAAACCGGATATGCACTAACGGACGATCCTAACGGAAACTGGATGGAAGGCGTTAGCAATATGTACACAAACCGTGATCCCCGCTTTTATGCAACCATCAATTTTAATGGGTCACTATTTTTAAACCAGCGATTAGAATTTTGGCAAACAGGGGCAGACGGCCGCGGGAATGCAGGTAGGGACTACAACACTACAGGCTATTTAGTAAAAAAATTCTTAAATCCTACCGTTAGTATCACCCAAGGTAGGTTCGCCTTAAAAACCTGGATTTTCTTCCGATTAGGTGAGTTCTACCTTAATTATGCAGAAGCATTGAACGAGGTCGATGGCCCTGTAGCAGACGTCTATAAATATGTCAATGCAATCCGGGAGAGATCGGGCATGCCTGTGGTACCCTCAGGATTGGACCAAGATCAGATGCGCCAAGTAATCAGGCATGAAAGACGCATTGAACTTGCTTTTGAAACGCACCGTTATTTTGACTCACATCGCTGGAAGACAGCACATGTAACAGATAAAGGTGCTTTCTACGGGATGAACATCAGTGCTGGAACGCATTTAAAAGATGATGCTTTTTATAAACGTACGCTGGTTGAAACGCGCGTTTTCCAAAGTCCGACTCACTATTTATTCCCTATACCACAAAGTGAAATTGACAAGAACCCGAGCATTATACAAAACCCCGGATGGTAATAAAGATTCTAAAATTAAGTATTAACAAAAATATATAGTAAAGATGAATAAGGAAAACACGAAAATGGACAAAAGCAGGAGAGATTTTATAGGTAAGCTTGCCCTAGCGGGTACAGGTTTAGCCGTTGGATTACCAACTTTTACTTTTGCCGATTCTGGAAAACCAGCTATTTTAGGTGGAACAAAAGCCTATACTGCCGGGTTTCCCGGGTGGCCTATTTTTAATCAGCTAGAAGAAAAAGGTTTAGTAGATGTTTTAAACAGTGGTCAATGGGGCCGCCTGGGTGGTCAGGTTATGCCCAAGTTTGAAGCAGCATATGCCCAAACCCTTGGCGCGAAGCATTGTTTAGGCGTTTCCAGTGGAACAAGTGCCTTGTATACAATTCTCGGTGCCTTAGATATCGGCCCCGGTGATGAGGTTATCATGCCTGTCTATACATTCATTGCCACCTACAATGTAGCGGTATTAAATTATGCACTACCTGTATTTGTCGACACGGATATGGAGAGTTTTCAAATCGACGCAACAAAGGTAGAGTCTGCGATCACCAAGCAGACAAAGGTTTTAATGCCAGTTCATATCGGGGGCTCCCCTTTCGACATTGATCATTTTCTTCAACTTTCAAAAAAGCATGACATACCACTAGTCGAAGATGCCTGTCAGGCGCATTTGGCCGAGTGGAAAGGAAAGAAAGTGGGAACCTATGGCTTAGCCGGAGCATTTAGTTTTCAGTCATCTAAAAACTTGAATTGTGCCGAAGGTGGTGCGATTACCACGAATGATGCTGATTTTTTAAAGACCTGTTACGGCTTTCACAACCAGGGTCAGGGTGGCAGCACGACTTCCTATGGCACCGGATCTGGGACACGTGGCACCAATTTGCGATTGACGGAATTTCAAGGAAGTCTACTCCTATCCCAGATGACTCGTTTTGAGCAACAGGCTGAGCTAAGAAATAAAAATGCAGCTTATTTAAGTAAAATATTGAGAGAAATTGGCGGTGTGGAACCAGCAAAACTTTACCAAGGCACGACCAAAAGTGCTTATCACTTATACATGTTCAGGTATTTCAGCGAGCAATTTGGGGGGCTAAGTAGAGAAAAATTCATGGAGGCTCTTAACGCTGAGGGTGTACCATGTGCTATAGGCTATGGACAGATGAATAAAGATGAATATGTGACTAGTCTGGCTAAGAACCCACATTACCTTAAAGTGTATGGCGAGAAAAAAATGAAAGAATGGTTGGAAAGCAGTCACTGTCCACAGAATGATAAATTAACGAGCGAACAGTCTTTATGGTTCTCTCAAACCATGCTTTTAGGAAGCCAGGATGATATGGATCAGATCGGCAAAGCCATTCGGAAAATAAAAGAACACGCTTCGGCAATTGCCAAATTATAGAGATGATAAATCCCCAAATTATGAAAACATTTTCAAAGGTTTGTTTATACGGGCTTGTGATAACCTCGGTTCTCGCTTGCAGTAAAGAAGTAAAGGTAGATCTTGATTTCCCGACCGCGGATCAGTATAGCAAGGTATATATACCTCAGGCAAATCATAATCCAATTCTTAAACAAATAAGTTTAACAGATGAAGTATATAATTTCGGGATAAACGCTTTTTATGGAGGTCCAAATAAAGCAAAAAGCGAGATCTCCGTAACTTTTGAAATTAATGAAGATAAGGTAGAAGAGTTTAATAAGCGGTATGGAACGTCTTATCGGATAATGCCTGAAGGAAGCTATGCATTAGAAAAGAACAGTGTAAAAATTGAAAGCGGCGCATCTTCTTCAGCCATCCTACAGATAAACGTAAAGGGTAAAGGTTTTCTCGACCCCTTCACCTCTTATATTTTGCCGGTTACTATTCAATCAACTGATGCTCCCATCAGCGAGTCATTAAATACCGTCTATTTTGAAGTTGTTGGATCATACGCACCTGGGGAAGTCCCGCGTGAAAAAGTCCTTTCTCTTGGTAATTATTCCGGAGGATTACTTTTTAGCATCAATGATGATAAGTTAATGGGTAAAAATTCGCAAGGAGATTTATTGCTATATGAGGCAGATGCTGCAGGTAAGTATGGCGATGCTAAGAAAATCGGTGATGGTTTTACTGTGTTTCCCAACCTGTTCTACTTTAGTCCAAATCGCATTGTTGGCATCAACGTCGATGTGACGCAGTATACACTAAATGATAATGGAATCCCAGGGCCTACCCGTGTAATCGGTTGGGGATGGAATATTTTCAAAAATGTCATCCCGTACAAGGATTATCTAATTGGCATAAGACCCGAAGGACTAACGACCAGTTACCAGTATAATGAGCTAGGTGACTTAGACGGGTCCACGATTAAGGATATCGCTACTGACTGGAACCGCTACAAACAAGTTATAGCATACAATAATTCCCTGCTAGCTATTGAGCCAGATGGTTCATTATGGCAAATACCCATGTCTACAGCAGGCGTACCAGGGGAAAGACAACAGATCGGACAAGGATGGGATATGTACCAATATATCATTGTATCGGGCAACGATCTGTTAGCCCTGGATGCATCAGGAGATTTATGGCGATACAAATTTGATCCAAAAGGATTTTGGCCTTTAAAAGCAACTAATTAAAACTAATCAAGATAAAATATAAAATAAGAACACATGGAGCGTATCACAGAACAACAGTCATTACATAAAGATTTAGAGCATAAATCAATAGATGAACTAGTTTGCGCAATAAACGGTGAAGATAAAAAAGTTGCACTTGCCATCGAGAAGGTATTACCGCAGGTCAGTAAGTTGATTGCTGCCATAGTCACTAAAATAGAAACTGGTGGTCGCTTATTTTATATCGGCGCGGGAAGCGGTGGTCGTTTATCCGTTTTGGATGTCATCGAACTACCCACTACTTATGGTATCCCAAAAGGTGTGGTCAATGTCATACTTGCTGGAGGAACTGAGCATTTGGTCGAAGCATTGGAAGAGAAGGAAGATGACACCAACGCGGGATGGTCCGATCTACAAAGCCACAACATCAGTAATCAGGATATAGTGATCGGGATTTCAGCTAGTGGTACGACACCTTTTGTTTTAGAAGCACTAAAGAAATGTAGGCAGAATGGGATTACCACAGGTTGCATAGTCAGTAACCCTTCTTCACCGATAGCCAGTCAAAGTGATTTTCCAATCGAAGTAATTACGGGTCCTGAATTCATCACCGGTAGCACCCGAATGAAATGCGGCACGGCTCAAAAAATGCTTTTTGATATGATTAGCACCACCGCTATGATCCGTTTGGGACGTGTTGAAGATAACAATATGGTGCATGTAGCCTTGATCAATAATAAAATCACTGATCGTGCCGTGAAAATGTTAATGCAAACCGCACAGATCACGGATTATAATCAAGCAAAAGCCCTATTACTGGAATTCGGGAGTGTCAAAAAAGCAAAAGACTCACTAAAAGTAAAATAAAATGATGCAGGATTTTAAATTGTTTTCCAAATTATTAGTCGTGATGGCGCTGGTTATACCTCACCTATTAACAGCGCAAAATAGTTACCAAGTTGGCAGTGCCCAAAATAGTTTGGAACCTCCTTCAGCTATTTTTTCAGTCTCATTGGCGGGCTATGGCGCACCTAGAGACGGACGTTTCAGCTTAGCATGGACCGAAAAGGATCAACCAGAAGCTATTTTAGCTTTATTGAATCAAAAAGAAAAACTGTACGCTAAGCTTTTTAAAAATGCTAAGCAAACCCCAGGGGATAAGCTGCCAAAAAACAGCAATTCGTTTGCCATGCTCAAGCATGATCTGATCATAATTGATCAAAACGATGTTTTATGGAAAGCTAGGAAAGGAAAAAAATTATCCTGGCAAAAAATAGGTCTTGCACCCAATATCATTGATTTAGTGGTACACCATGACCAGCTCTATGGTTTAACAGGTGACAATGAAATCTTACGGTATCAGCCAAATGCTGATTGGTTAAGAATTGCTATCAAAAATGGTCTTACGTACAAGCAAGACATAAAACGTATTGCAGTGTTTAAGGAGCATTTATATGGAATCGATGCAACTAATACTGTCTTTATCGCGCAGCACAAAACGGATAATAACCTCACAGCACATGCATTAGCTGTTAAAAGCGGCCATGAGCACGTTGTTCTTGTATCCCTCGACTTATGTGGCTTTGATGACAGTTTTATTTCAGAAGTGAAGGATGTGATTGAAAAGAAATATCATATACCATCCTCTGCCATATTAGTCAATGCCTCACATACGCATTTTGCACCTGTATCTCAAAAGTGGACAACCTGGGGGCCACACTGCCAGCAACCAGATAGCACCTATTTATACGGCACTGTCAAACCTGCTATTATTGCCTCTATCGGTGCAGCAATTAAATCAGAAAAGGATGCTAATATTTATTTTGGAAGAGGGGTTACAGCGATCGGAGCAAATAGAAGTTTAAAAGACGGTCCCATCCCCTATGATAAAGATGTAGATGTACTGAAAGTAGTTTACAAAAATGAAGCGGCGAGTGATGTCCTGTTTATGCACGGATGTCATCCTGTGTTTTTAAATCAAAACGAGCAGGGAATCACCATTAGTGCCAATTATCCAGCCGTAACGCGCGATTTGCTGAGCAAAGATCCCCACATAAAAAACAGCATGTTTATTCAGGGATGCGCTGGTGATATTAACCCCGTAGATGCTGACCATCACGTAACTGGAAGCAAGCTGGCCTCCGCTGTCCAAAATGTACTGGCAGATGAGATGACAGCGGTGACCGGCGGAATTAATCATTATTTAGATACGATCAATTTTGCTGTAACACCCTGGCCAAAAGAAAAACTGGAAGCCTTTAAGCAACAAAATAGCGGGCATGATGGTGATGTAGGTGCAGAGAAAAATGTTCGATGGGCAGATTTGATGTTGCACTATGAAAAAACGGATGCAACACCCAAACAGATGCCTGTCTATGTACAAACCGTAAACATAGGAAACTGGAAACTGGTTGGTTTATCACGAGAGGTTGTTACAGAATATAGCATTGGTATTAAGAAGCTTTGGCCAGATCAGTTAGTGAGTGTTGCTGGCTACACGAATGATGTTTCCAGTTACTTACCTACCCGTAGACATATCCAAGCGGGCGTATATGAAGGAAATGACTCCTTTTTTTGGTACGGTCAGCCCAATATTTTTCCTGAGCATGTTTATGAAACAATTATAAATTCCATTAAAGCCAAAAACCGCTAAATGAATTCAATTTCAAGTGCAAAACAAGCTACTCCGCTTGTCAAATCTCCTGTAAACCCATTGATTATCATTGGTGCATTATTTTTTATTTTTGGTTTTGTCACCTGGTTAAGTTCGGTGCTCATACCTTATTTACAAATTGCATGTGAATTAAGTAATTTCCAATCCTACCTGGTTGCTTTTGCTTTCTATATTTCTTATTTCATCATGGCTTTGCCATCTGGATGGATGTTAAAAATCACTGGATTCAAAAAGGGCATGTCGGTTGGCTTGTTATTAGTGGCGCTGGGATCCTTACTGTTCATCCCGGCCGCTATTTATCGGGAATATCTTATTTTCTTGATCGGCTTATTTGTCCAAGGGGCCGGATTGGCTGTATTACAGACCGCATCTAATCCCTATGTTACTATTTTAGGCCCGTCCGAGAGTGCTGCCAAAAGGATGAGCATTATGGGAATTTGTAATGGCGTAGCAGGGATTATAGCTCCTGCCCTATTAGGTGCTATCATACTGAGTAATGCAGATGCAATAACGGACCAATTAAGCAGTCTCTCCGTTGCAGAAAAAACAATTGTCTTAGATGATCTTGCTCAAAAAGTAATAGTACCCTATATCGCCATAACAGCTATATTGATCATCCTTGCTATCGTTATCTACCGTTCAGGTTTACCTGAAATTGATGCAGATTATGATGAGGATGTAAAAAGTGATGATCTAGACAACAAAGCAGAAAAAAGTAGCATATTTCATTTCCCGCATCTCTGGTTAAGTGTTTTTACATTATTTGTTTATACCGGAGTTGAGGTCATCGCTGGGAATACCATTATCAGTTATGGAGCTTATCAAGATATTCCATTATCGACCGCCAGGTTCTTTACCTCTTTTACATTAGTTGGTATGCTAATTGGTTATTTAATTGGTATTATACTTATACCCAAATACTTAAACCAGCGCACCGCCTTAAAGATTTCCGCGGCGCTAGGAATCGTATTTGCATTGATGGCCATATTTACAACCGGGATGGTGTCTGTCACATTCATTGCTTTGCTTGGTTTTGCAAATTCGCTGATCTGGCCTTCGGTATGGCCGCTCGCTTTGAACGGCTTAGGCAAGTTCACTAAACTGGGATCCTCCCTTTTGGTTATGGCTATATCAGGTGCAGCACTAATTCCTTTATTATATGGCTATTTAGCCGATGTAATCAATGCCCAGCAAGCTTATTGGATTGTTGTCCCATGTTACGCCATTATTGGGTGGTTTGCTATGTATGGCTATAAAGTCGGGATAAAAAACAAAAAGACATTATGATAGTAGTAGCCGATAGTGGATCTTCTAAAACTGCCTGGTGTGCTATCAATCCCGATGGAGAACAAATCTTTTTCAATACCCAGGGATACAATCCGTTTTTTATGAAATCGGCCTATATGCTCGAATCTATCAAAGGGGAACTACCACCGAATTTAGATCGTTCAGCGGTTAGCTCAGTATTCTTTTATGGATCAGGTTGTCAAGGTGAAAAAGTAAGCGAAATGAAAACCGTACTGAAACAGGTGTTTTTGAAAGCGGAAAATATAACTATTGAAATTGATTTACTAGGAGCTGCCCGTGCGTTGTTAGGAAATAACGCAGGTTTTGCTGCTATTTTAGGAACTGGAACCAATACCTGTCTATATGATGGAGCTAAAATCACACAAAATATAGACTCTTTAGGTTTCTTATTAGGGGACGAGGGCAGCGGAGCAGCTATAGGAAAGCAAATCCTGAGTGACTATTTAAGAAAAAAAATGCCTTTAGCTGTACAGCAGATCTTTAAGCAGGAATATAAATTAAATGATCACGAACTACTTGAGCGGGTTTATGAAACGCAGCAACCTAATCGATATTGCGCTTCATATGCTAAATTTCTTGATGTAGAAGGTGTAAAAAAGCCCTATGGTGAGGAGCTTGTCAAAGAAGTTTTTGATCAGTTCTTTAAGAATTTGGTATGTGCTTATCCAGATTATAATAAGTATGAGTTTAATTGTATTGGTTCGATTGGATATACTTTCAACGATATTTTGGCCGATACCGCTCAGCATTACAAGATGAAAGTGGGAAAAATAATACCATCAATTATTACCAGTTTAGCAGCCTATCATTTTGAACAGCAAATCAAGTGAGCTAATTTATCGAACTAAAATTAAAAATATATTGAAATATATGGCGCCAGCCAAGCTGGGATGATGAATCTGACAATCTCGATTAATTAATGTTGATTAAAACCAACATTAACACGCAATTCTACCATTAATGAGGAGTATTCTCGACAAATTTGCCAAAAAAATGACCATTAAAAAAGCGGACGCTACCGTATCAGAAATACAACAAATTATAAATCAATGCCCTGAGTATGCAGACCAAGCTGAAGTGAGCGAAGATTTAAAAAAGGAAATTGCCAGCAATTTACTAACATTCTAATTGCTATCCCAAAAGCATGCAACAGACGAAAAATAGGCTCTAATTCTACCACTTCGTCAAAACACAATGATAATCAGTGGATTTACCTACTTTTCCACTGATATATATTATTTAATATAACATAAAAAACCCACCTTTAGGAATGAAATTTGTGGCAATTCCGCGAATAAAATTCAGCCAATTTTAAAAAACAATATTATGAGAATCCTAAAAAAAATCCTGCTCGTATTGGTCATATTAATAGCCATACTGCTAATTGTAGCGTTATTTGTCAAAAAAGAATACGCCGTAGAGCGAGAAATTAGTATAAACAATTCCAAAGAAGTCGTTTTTGCTTATATCAAGCAACTGAAAAACCAGGATCATTACAGCAAATGGGCAAGTATGGATCCAGGGATGAAAAAAGTATATATGGGAACGGATGGTACGCCTGGCTTTATTTATCGCTGGGAAAGTAATTCCGATAGTGTGGGTGTAGGTGAACAAGAGATAAAAAAGATCACCGAAGGTCAACGCATCGATTTTGACCTGCGTTTTGAAAAACCTATGGAATCCACCGAACATGCCTATATGACAACGGAATCTGTCGGTGCGAATCAAACGAAAGTTACCTGGGGCTTTGATGGTAAAATGAATTATCCCTTTAACCTGATGTTTTTATTCATGAATATGGAAGAAATGATTGGGGATGATTTGCAGACAGGACTAGACAAGTTGAAATTAATATTGGAAAGCCAGGCGCCAGTTTCCGATGGAAGCATTGCTTTTTTAAGTGGCTATTTTAATCAAACAACCAAAAATCTGACTGATGCCGTACAAGGTCTCTCACAGGATCAGTTAAAATTTGTACCCGCGCCAGGTACGTGGTCGATTGCCCAATGTGTGGAACATATTATAGCCACCGAGAAAATGCTTTTTGAGATGGCCAAAACCGAAATCGCTAAACCTGCTCAACCGGAACGACGCTCCGAGGTAAAAACAACGGATGAAGCTCTTATCGGGATGATCACCGATCGTTCCGATAAGTTCAATGCACCCAAAGAATTACAGCCCACGAGCAAATACGAAAGTGCTGATCAGGCCTTGATTGACTTCAACGCTACAAGGCAACCTGTACTAGACTACATTGGTAGTGCGGATCTTGAAAACTTGCGCAACCACATCATCGAACATCCTGCAGGCATATCCGATGGATATCAGAACCTTCTCTATGTCGCGGCGCATAGTGCCCGCCATACCAAACAGATAGAAGAGGTGAAAGCTCATCCTGATTTTCCAAAACAGTAATGCACATGAATCGTTCTTGAGTTAGCTCCAGATAAACAATGTAGAAGAATTCTACCGGTCTTAAAAATTAACAAAACTTCGATTTGAATACCCACTTATTTCATAAGTAAGTGGGGAATTTTTTGGGGATTGTAATAGTATTTGTAGCTAAAGGCTATCGACTGTTATACATTCCTTCGGAAGATTGCTGTCTGGCTGAATAGCAACTAAACGATATCACAAAGCACAGCGACAAAACTGCAAAGGCTTAATGTTGTAAATAGGTTTCTACTTTCTCGTCAAACGAATCACCGCTATATCGCCCATTATAAGGTTAAGTGTTTTGCCCGTGACACTGTATTGGGTAACAGTTTGCAATATTTTGAAAAAAGCAGCCTCCCCATCACCTTCACAGGCCATTTCGGTACTCATAAGTTTTCCAAACTTTATTTTGTTGCCCTCCATGGTAAAAGAGGTATTGTAAGTATTACAGCTGCCGCTTCCAGTGGCCTTGGTTGAAGGCAAATCGAAGTTAATAGTTGGTTTTTTGTTAGGAAACAGGCCATCGAAGGCTATCCTTGTGCCAGATAAGTAATCAACCTCCCAAGTCCCATTAAGAACGTGTGTTTTGGAAGTATCTACGTGCACAAAACGGGCCAGTGATGCCATTCGGGCTTTGTTGAGTGCTAAAGTATCCCCTTTCAGGGTATAATTATCGGCAGCAATCAAGGCTTTATTCAGGCCTTGCTCAATTTCCATATTTTCGCAGGCCATCATCGTGGACATCCCCTGCGAGAATTTGATGCGACCGTTATCTTCCAAGGTAAACGTTCCGCCAAGTCCATTACAACCACCCGAACCAGTATAACGATTATCGCTCTTATGAAGCTGAAGAAATGGTTCTTTACCGTTTATCTTATCAGCTACCGGTTTGCCGTTGAGCTCGACTAATCTCCATTTTCGATCTGTTATTGTGGTAGTAGTTTCCATAACGTTCTGACCTTCGTCTGTTGTTGAGGATTTCTTGGTGGTGCTGCAGGCAGCAAGGACAAATATGCCCAGAATAAGCAGCGAGTTTTGCAATGATTGCATATTTAGCTATATAATGTTAGACTTTAACGAAGATAATAATTAATACATTCAACTTGGCGTCTTTATTTATGAGAATGATTTTTATTTTTGTGAGGAGTCAATATCATGAGAAATGATATCGAGTGCACATCCTGTAATATAAAGAGAATTAACCAAGCATAATACTTAAGTGAACCTTATGAAAAATTGTTTTTTTTATAGCTACCTATTTCTTTCCATCTACTTTTGCGCTCCACTTATTGGGAATGCTCAGGTCAGTACAAACGAAGGTTTCTCTGGGGAAAGATTACAACGAATTGATGCCACCATTAAGCAATATATTGATAGCAACTGGATCAAAGGCGCCGCCGCATTAATCCACAAAGATGATAAAGAGGTCTATTATAAGGCCTTTGGAAATGATGGCGCTAATCCACAAACTTCATTAAAAAAGGACGCCATTTTTAGGATTGCCTCTCAAACAAAAGCCATCACAACAGTCGCGGTAATGATGCTTTATGAGGAAGGTAAGTTTTTGTTGGACGATCCCATCTCACAATACATTCCGGCATTTAAAAACCCACAGGTATTGGATACATTTAATGAAAAGGACAGTACCTACAGCACTAAACCGGCTAATCGGGAAATAAGCATACGAGATTTGATCACCCATACCTCGGGAATTGATTATGCCCAGATAGGCTCCCCCGCAATGAAAGCCATTTATGAAAAAGCGGGGATCGTTGCCGGATTTTCGCCAACGAAAAAAAACCTTGGCGACATGATTGATAAACTTGGCCATCTTCCCCTAGTCCATCAACCCGGAGAAAAATTCACCTATAGCTTAGGCATTGATGTCTTGGGACGTCTAGTGGAAGTTGTCTCTGGGCAAAATTTAGCGCAATTCTTCAAATCACGGATTTTTGACCCTTTAAAAATGGAGGACACCTATTTTGAATTGCCAAAGGATAAACAATCCCGCTTAGTTCATGTATATACCGAAGACAAGTCCAACAAGTCACTTAAACTATGGCAAGAAAATACTTTCCCAGGGGTAACAATTAACTACCCCACTAATGGCAATGGTCTGTACGCGGGTGGAGCTGGCCTGGTATCTACCCTTAAGGATTATGGTAAATTCCTTCAAATGATCTTGAATAAGGGCTCCTATAAAGGTCAGCAGCTCCTAGCAAGACATACGGTAGATATGATGTCGCAAAACCAGATTGGCGACCTATCTTTAGGAGAGGACAAATTTGGATTAGGTTTCCAGATAACAACCAAAGAAGGCAGTAGGAAACTAGGTCTTTCCCCAGGTAGTCTTGCTTGGGGAGGATTCTTTGGAACAGTCTATTGGGCAGATCCAAAAGAGCAGATTATCGGTTTGATATTTCTTCAGCAGTACCCACTATCCCATGGCGAACTAGGTGATAAGTTCAAAGCCTTAGTTTATCAAGCTCTTCTGTGAAATTTCAAAACATGAGATGACCTGTACCAATAAAGTAATGAACATTCTGTATATTAGATGCTATAAACAATTGTTAGCGACCAGCTTACGACATAGCAGAAAAAAAATGAAGGAGCAATAACCAGATGAAAATATTTTTAGAAACTGAAAGACTTATTTTAAGAGAAGTTCTTCCAACAGATATTGACGGATTTTTTAAACTAGATGGTGACCCGGAAGTTCTTCGTTATTTAGGTATTAAACCGGTTAATGATAAAACACAAGTTATTGACACCATTAATAAGATCAGACAACAATACCTCGACAATGGGATTGGACGCTGGGCGATGGTAGAAAAAGAAACAAACAACTTTATTGGGTGGACAGGACTAAAATTAGAAAAAATAAAAACCAATAACCATGTCAATTACTATGATTTGGGGTACCGGCTTCTTCGAAAATATTGGGGGAAAGGTTTTGCAACAGAAAGTGCCATTGCTTCACTTCAGTACGGATTTGAGAAACTCGGTATACAGGAAGTTTACGCCGCAGCAAATTGTGAAAATATCGGTTCAAATAACATATTAAAGAAAGTCGGGCTTAACTTCATAGAGACATTTGACCTTGAGGGAGTTAAACACAATTGGTATAGCATGGACGCAGCAGCTTACAAAAATCAAGGTCGAAACGCTACCAGCGGTGATGAGCGGTAAAAAATTCTAAGACATAGCACTAACCTACCACCTAGCAAAAAACATGAATACAACTCAACCTGAGATAAGACTTAGAGCAACAGAAATTGCAGACTTAGATTTTTTATTTCAGATTCAACTGGATAAAGAAGGTGGATACTTAGCTGCATTTATGCCAAAAGACCCCACCAATAAAGCAGCATATATAGCAAAACATATAGCATTATTAAAAGACCCAACCGTTAACAACCAGACAGTCATCATAGACAATGTTATTGTAGGAAGTATTGGGAAATTCATCATGGAAGGAGATGCGGAAATTACCTATTGGATTGACAGGAAATTTTGGGGACAGGGTATCGCAACAAAAGTATTAACCGAATTTCTCCTCATTGAAATGAGCAGACCTATTTTTGCACGCGTTGCCTTTGACAATTTTGGTTCTCAGAAAGTGTTAGCGAAATGTGGTTTTATCAAAATTGGAGAGGATAAGGGTTTTGCAAATGCTCGCCAAAAGGAAATAGAAGAATATATTTATAAATTGACCTGATACATAAGCAATCCTTCCTAGGTTTGCGGCAATTGACAATAGCAGAATCAAACATAAACAGGATAAAGGATGACAGTAAATTGATCACGCATGATCTTTTATGATCCTGCGAAACGTTAAATTTATACGCGGCAATACCTTTCTTGCAGTTTTAGGAACCTGATGTTCCCAATAACTATTCGTTGTCCCTGCCATTAGTAAGAAGGAACCGTGATGCAATGGAATTTCTACTTGTGGAATATCTGCACGGAATTTATGGCGTAATCGGAACATACGGGTTTCTCCAAAGGTGACTGAGGCAATAACTGGGTTCACCCCTGACCTGTTTGTTTTATCACTATGCCAGGAGACACCATCCTGTCCGTTGCGATATAGGTTCAACAGAACGGCATTGAATTTTAAATTAACTTCAGCCTCCACCCTTGCACGGATTTGTTTTAGATCATTTGTTAATTCAGGAACACTGGTTGAAGGCGTAATATCCGAGGGATCCTGAAACCAACAGATCATTCTCGGTGCCGTGACGACCTTGTCATACATCGGCATCTGATAAGCCCGCCAATCCGTATTATTAAGCAAAGTGTCATAATAATAGTCTGACTCCTGTTTGGTGAAAAAATTGTCAATCAGTAATATGTCCGCATCTGGGAGTTCAAATTTCCTCCTTCCACCGCTGCCTGTGGTGAAAAGATCTGTATCGTTAAAAAGTGTCATCAGATTTTAGATTTATTTTGTGCTACAACCTTCATATTGTTTAACTCATTTACTTTATGCCTAGGCATATTATATTCATGTGTCTGTGGATAAGGTTTCCGATGAGTCATACTAACATCTTCCTTAATCTGTTGATGTACATTAAATTGTTTATCCTTATCATGTGAATACCGTGGGTCGGGGATAAAAGGCATTTTGGCCATTTTAGTAATCGTAATTGTTGGAAAATGGTAATCCACTTCTACTATACCCAGTAGAAGATAACATCCGCCACCAAGAAATGGGTATTTCTCCAAGCAATCCGAAAAATGCGCCGTATCAAAATAGGTACCCTCGGCATCTACCCAGGTACCAAAATACATCACGCCACGTTTGGTGGGCACGTGTTTGCGCGAGATAAGATAAGCTAGCATTTTAACTTCTTTTTTATGATAAACTACCAGATCATTAGCCTTTACTGTTCCACGATATTTAGTCTGTAACAGATCAAACGGCGAACAGCTTACAGGAAAACCCAAAAGCTCTATTTCATCAAAAGCATCTTCATAGGGTGAACGTTCCAATACCGGCAGATGATATTCCTTTGCCGGTTCCTGCAATAAGGTTAGGTTCCGGTTCTCTGGTTTAAAATTGACAAGTAAAAGACGGGCCTGAACCAACAGCTCATTTTTTTCCTTCCCCGTAAAACGGAACGCTCCGATAAAGATCAGGATTTGCACACTCTCGACACCAATCGGAATACGGTTTATAAAATCTTCGAGCGATTTATATGCGCCATTCTCTTTGCGTTCTTGCGGAATTAGTTTACCGATTCTGGATTCCAGACTTTGAAGATGCATGAAGCCCAAGTATATAGCATTTCCGTACAACGTGGTTTCATACTCGCTCTTATTGACACATGAATTTAAAATATGCGCTCCCGACATTCTTGCCTCATGCACATATACTTCCGTTCGGTAAAAACCACCCATATTGTTAATCACCGCAACCATAAATTCTATGGGATAATACACTTTCAAGTAAAGGCTTTGGTAGCTCTCTACGGCATAGGAGGCAGAATGTGCCTTACAAAACGAATAACCTGCAAAGGATTCGATCTGTCGATACACTTCACGGCTCAAAGATTCGGAGTGCCCTTTTTCCGCGCAGCTAGCATAGAAATTTTCCTTTACCTTTTGTAGTGCCGAGAGTGAACGGCCTTTGCCACTCATGGCACGTCGCAAAATATCCCCGTCGGCAGCCGAGAGGCCTCCAAAGTGCATAGCAATTTTGATCACATCCTCCTGATAAACCATAATACCGTAAGTATCACCCAAATGCTTTTCAAATACTTCATGGAAATATTCAAATTTATCGGGATGGTTGTGCCGAAAAATATACTCCTTCATCATCCCGCTTTGTGCTACTCCTGGGCGGATAATGGATGAGGCTGCCACCAGTGTTTTATAATTATCGCACTTCAGGCGGCGTAGCAAACCACGCATAGCAGGAGACTCAATGTAGAAGCAACCAATGGTCTGCCCCCTGCTCAAAAAATCATTACACAGCTTCTCGTCTTTGGAGATCGAAGTATCCCGAATGTCCACATTGATTCCTTTGTTCTTTTTGATGAGTTTGACGGTATCATTAATATGCCCGATACCCCGCTGACTTAGGATATCAAACTTTTCAAAACCAATGTCTTCAGCAATGTGCATATCGAACTGTACAATCGGAAAACCTTTAGGTGGCATTTCCAATGCGGTATAGTTGGTAATAGGTTCTTCGGAGATAATAATTCCGCAAGAATGCATGCTGCGCTGGTTCGGGTATTTTTCCAGCAATTTACCATATTTGTGTACCAGTTTAACCACCGAATTATCATCGTGCTGATCCACAGGGTTGCTCGCCAATGCGTCCAGCTCTTCCTTAGGAAGTCCGAAAACTTTACCAACCTCCCGGAAAATGGAACGGTACTTAAATTCCACATTCGTGCCGCAAAATGCCACATGTTGTCTCCCATACCGGTCAAAAATATATTCTAGGATTGTATCTCTTTCCTGCCAGCTCCAGTCAATATCGAAATCGGGAGGTGTTTTCCGATTCAGATTCAAAAAACGCTCGAAATACAAATCCAGTTCAATAGGACAGATATCGGTAATGCCCAGGCAATAGGCAATGATGCTGTTGGCACCACTTCCCCGCCCGATGTGCATAAACCCCAGGGAATTACTATAACGGATAATATCCCAGGTGATCAGAAAGTAACCGCTGAATCCAAGTTCATCGATCACCTTTAATTCCTTTTCCGCTCTTTGGCGTGCTATAGCGTGGTTTTCCCCATAACGTTTTTTTAGACCAGCGCGGGCAAGCCCTGTTAGCAGCTTAATATCTCCTTCTTTACTACCCGTATAATGCTTCTTGTTCTTTGGCGTATTGAAGTCAAACTCAAAACTACAGCATTCCAATACCCCCACTGTATTGGAAATCAGCTGGGGATAATCTTTAAATGCGTCAAGCAGCTCGTGTTGGGGTTTCATTATTTCATCGGTACGACAAAAGTCGTCCGTGGTCAGTTTAGAAAGAATAACGTTCTTATCGATTGCCCGCAAAATCCGGTGTAGGTTATGTGCTGTCTTTCCGGAAACCGTTACGGGTTGCAAAATAACCAGCTTATCCAGTCTTTGTTTCCATTCAGCGCGGATCAGTATATTCAGCTGATCGGGACGAATGCCGATGTATTCGTTTTTTTGTAATTGCTGGGGCACATTGGAAGTAGGATAAATGGTAATTACCTGCTCAAAAGCAGGCGCCGTGGTGGGTAATGCTATTTCATCACAATTACGTGCGGTCAGCAAACGGCAAATTTCTGCAATGCCGCTGCGTTGTTTTGCTAGGGTAATGTATAATAAGCGGTTATCATCATCACGGAATTCCATACCAGCGATGGGTTTAATACCTTCCTTTTTACAGGTTTTTGCAAAATCATAAATACCCGTAATGGTATTAATATCGGTAAGTGCTAAAGAAGTAATATTACATGCCTTCGCCTGCAATACTAATTCATCTAATGAAATCGTACCATACCGCAGGCTGTGGAATGAGTGGCAATTTAAATACATACTTATTGATCCCCCTTCGCTGTAAAATTAAATCCACATGCCCGCCCGACCTTGTTATAGCCAAAACGGTTTTTAATCTTATCCATAGCCTGATATAGGGCTACCATTTCCTGCGTGTCTTCAAAGAGGTTAATCTGTAAGCTACCCCGTACCAGCCCCGTAAACCGAACACCTATCAGACGGATACGCATGCGCCGGTTGTAGAGCTTATCAAACAATTCCAATACTTTTATTATAAGTGTATGATCCGCTGAAGTATAAGAAACACGACTCTGCCTGGTTTCCGTGTCGAAGTTGGCATAACGGATTTTAACAACCACGGTAGAGGTAAGCCACTGTTCCGAACGCAACTGGAAAGCCAGTTTTTCCACCATACCATTTATGAGTCCACGAAGTTTTACGAGATCAATGGTATCCTGATTGAAGGTGTGCTCGGTAGAAATAGACTTACGCTCCATGTATGGTTCCACAGGAGTATAATCAATCCCGTTCGCTTTCTTCCATAGGTCAATCCCGTTTTTTCCAATCATCTGCTGCAATACTTCCATTGGCATATCTGCCAGGGTATGAATTTGCCGGATACCGATACGTGAGAGCAATTGAAAAGAAGCATCACCCACTCCCGGAATTTTTTTAATGGATAACGGATTTAAAAACGGACGGACCATATCCTGGCTTATTTCTTTTTTCCCGACGGGCTTGGCCTCACCCGTACCAATTTTTGCTACCGTTTTATTGACCGATAAAGCAAATGAAACCGGTAATCCCGTGTGTTTAGTTACCGACTGCATCAACTCTTCCGTCCATCGGTAAGCGCCGAAGAACTTGTCCATACCAGTGATGTCCAGGTAATGTTCGTCAATACTTGCTTTCTCAACAATGGGTGCTTTCTCTTCGATGATGTCAGTAACAGTATGAGATAATTTAGAGTACATTTCCATGTCACCTTTGATTACCTTAGCTTCCGGACATAATCTTAGCGCCAATTTGATTGGCATTGCCGAACGCACGCCGAAATACCGCGCTTCATAAGAACACGACGCCACCACACCACGTTCACCTCCACCGATAATTACGGGGATTCCCTGAAGTTTGTCGTTATTCAACCGCTCACATGACACAAAAAAAGTGTCCATATCCATATGTACTATTGCACGTTCCATCACTTAATTATATACTAACAAAATTAGCATTCTTTGATCAAAAAGAATTATATTTGCTGCTACAAATTATAGCAATGTTAGTTTTATCAGAAAATATGCGGTTTTTAAGAAGCCAGTTGGGGTTCTCCCAACAGCGGGTGGCTGATGGGCTCTCGCTCACCAGAGGACGGTATGCTAAATATGAAGATGGAGCAACCGAACCACCTTTAGAAATTTTGATTAAAATTTCACAATATTATAAGGTGAGTATAGATCTGCTGCTCTCGGTGGACCTACAACGGAACCGCTAAAGAAATGGTAACTGTCCGTCTACCAGTACAGACTTTTTCTAGGGGAAGGGTGCTAATGGCTTTATAGTATAGTATAAAGCCAGGATGATGCGCTTTGAAAAATTATTTCAAATAAAATTAGCTAGTTTTATATAGCCGAACGGTAGAAGCGTTCAAGTTATTGCACCAACTATTATGAGACCTGATTACACTGTTACAAGATGTTATGGATGGAAAAGAACATTTCCGAGAGCACTAGATAAGGAATGTCTATACTATAATAACGACCACCATGAGAAAATTGATTTTTAATATATTAGCTCATTTTTTCACAAATACACTTGTGATAGCACTTCCAAATATGTGGAATAATGTATTGGAGAACAATTATCATGTTTATGATACTTATTATGATACATTATGGGAATATTTTCTTAGTCAACTGAATCACTTAGGGTATCCTTACACGGTTTTATTTTATACAGTGGTTATATTAATTCCATTTCAGCTTATAAAGGATTTTTTTTATAAAATTAAGAAGGCTAAATTAAGTTTACTTTATAAATGTCTAATCCTTACCGTAATGAGTGTGCTGTTTTATACAATACTTGCTTCCTTATATACGAATGAATTTCCAGTATCATTTTTTATCACAGCAATACCTATTGGGATAATTAATGCACTTTTTCTTTATTTTTTTATTGATAGATATACTGAAAAAAATAATAACATGCCGAAGTAATTTTAATTATCATGTGCTATTGAATAACCAGCTGTAAATATTTGAACTAACAATTTTATTACACATAAGCACCTTTTGTGGTAGTACCTTGCTGTATTCCCTGTCACTTGTCAGCCAGTAGCTGTCGTGTTTTTTTAGTCCAGAATATACATTTTTTTATTTTTCAAACTTATACCAATTTTGTTTCCCAGCCAATTGATACTTGTTTTCCCTTCGTAAATCAAACCTTCAACAAAGGAAACTTTTGGATTCTCCAATGTGACATATTGATTTGAAATAGAATTTATAGAACCTTTGTAAAATTTTGTAGAAATCTTATCATCAAATTCACTTTTCTTTTCACTCGTTTCTAATTTAAATGTATCTATTTCTAATGTCGAGATTAATTTATCACTTAACCAAAAAGAGTCTTTTCCTGCACCCGAATCAAGCAAAACTTGTATCTTATATTTATTGTTTAGCATTATATAAGTTGAAATGTCAGTAGCTTTATCCCCATGTGTGACCAATTGAATATCAAAAGATTTTGCATTGTTTCCTTTTGAAAAATCCGTCAGTATAATTTCTTTCTGATCAAAATCAATAATGAAATCGGTTTCACCAAACATTTGAAGAGAGATTAATCCATCAATACCCTCTAAATCCATATCAAAAGTAGAATAAGGAACATTTGAAAACTTTTTCCCGGCAAAATCAACTTCATTATTTTCAAATAAAGGAGCGTCAATTCTTTCACCGGTTGCTCGGTATGCAGTCAGAAAATTATAGGTTGATTTTTGCTTTAAGTCCTTTGCAAAATTGTCAAAGAATAAATTTATTCCTCCGCCGGTATCAAAAATAAAATTTCCTTCTTTTCCATCAATTTTTGCTTTTACAATTATATGGCCAGAAGGAAGGATCTGAATTGGAATCTTTTGTGCGAATACTTGTGTCGAAACAAAAGCTAACACGATAAATAAAATGCTTTTCATACGGTTTGTTTATGGTAGTACAGTTAACGGTTTTGCATTTGAGTTCGTGAGGGAATTTGACATACTTCAGCTCGGTACAAATGCTAAATAAAGTTACAAAAGTTCCTTGCTAATTCTGCTACCGATTAGCATTCTAAAAGTTGAGACCTGTTTGCTGCCATTGCCACTGCTTTAACTTGTAAGTTATTCTATTTCGCTTTTTCCAAATCTTCATTATTAAAAGTATAGCTATTAATTGTGTTGCCAGATTCATCTTTTGTCAGGGTATGGTACTTATGATTAAAATAATTCTTTTCGTCTGTTTGGTGTTTTTTAATAAGCCCACCCGATACATATATATGGCTGGCATTCGTATCAATTTTCACTTTATTATCTAATGTTAGTTTTAAGAATATTGGGGCAAATTCCGGATCTCCCTCATTCAATACATTTTCACAATTATTCGTACACACAAATGTTGAGTCTAATATGAAAGTTTGTTTTGGTTCCAAATTTGCAATGGGCTTGTAAACTAAGTTTTTTGTGTAGTCTACGTCATTACTGGAGATTTTTTTTGTTACTCTTCCAATTTCTACAGTGACTGGAATATCCAAAGAGTTGGTCAACGTATTAATTGAATAATAGCCAACTTCCTCGTTGTCCTCTTTTGTACACCCTATTGCTGTAATAGTCAATGTCAAAAACAACAAACTACTTTTAATAAAATTAAGATTCATAAGATTGGTTTTCATTTTATAATTTGATTTAATCTAGTCGGGATAATGCTCGCTAACCATCCGCGGTCTTATCACAAATTCAACAACGTGTGCGAGGTTAATGGGACTTTTTGTGACCAAATTCCTTTAATTTTAAATCGATTTCCAGAGGTTTTATTTTTGATGGTAAAGGTAAATTCCGCAGATCTTTCTAGGTATTCCATTTCTCCACTAACGACCACTACTGAATTTGGTCTCAAAGTCAATTCTTCCTTTGATCCATTTGGTTTCATGAAATCTTCAAAAGCAATACCTTTTTGATAAGGAACTTGATCTGCCCAGACGATATACCCGTCTCGCATCAATTCATCCATAAAAATTAAAGAATCTTCCTTACCTATCCAATCGAAGGCACCATAATCATCGCTAGAAAATTCGGAGCTATATTTCACACCCTTAAAGACTACACTTGTCTCCATTTTTTTCTCTAGATCAGAATTATTCACCAGTGTAACTGTGCTACAGCCTTCGGAACTTGTGTAAATTTTGCGACTGCCTTCAATTTCTACAATTTCTTTTTCGATCAACTCATACCCCTCTCCTCTAGATTGGACAAAACGCATTTCCTGCCGCTCATCATTCTCCGATTGAATGCCAATTACAAAATTCCTTGGCTCATCCGTGAAATTCTCAAGCAGGGTGATATTTAATTTATTATTATTAGTTTTTTCTAACTCAAGCCATTTCTCCGCCAATTGAACCGTTCCTATATCATCTAATTGAATAGGGATACCATTGGCATCCTTCAATGGCTCCCCGCTCATTCCATCCTTCACATAGGCAATTGACCATGTCTTTGATTTGATGGTTACCGTATCGCTAAATCCAGTTTTAACCACTAATTTTTTTAGTTGTGGATCAATTAAGTCGATCTCGGCCTGCTCATTATTCTCTTTGGTACAGGAGTTTAGTAAGAGTAAGACACAAACTAAGAAAGTAGGGATCAGGGGTAATTGCAACTTAGATTTTCTCATCAGTTTTTATATATTGGTTAGCGGTAAACAATTGATTTTTACGTACAAGTATTAAACAAGTCGATACAGCCAAATGGCATGTTGCCATTCGCTTATATTCACATAATTTAACATTCATTACTATTTTTTTATAGTAATTTGGACCTATTACTTCCCAAAATAGTGAAATATAATGAACAATACGACTACGTCGGTATTTTTTCTAGTCATTTTTGTCTTTGCTATGCCCCGTTCTTCACTTGCCCAAGAACTCAGTAGCATCAAAGGAACAATACTATCGGCTGATAGCGCGCTGCACCTTAGGGGAATAAACATCTTAAATTTGAATTTGAAAAATAAAACCACTTCTGATGTAAATGGTAATTATTTTATGGATTACAACAATACAGATACGATCGAGTTTAGTCATGACAATTGGGAAACAAAAAGAATAGTCGGGAAAAATTTGAGCGATTCTATTTTTCTGTTAAAAAAAAGCATTCAAATTGATGAAGTTTTTGTCATGGGTGATCACGTAAGTTCTCGAACAGCGATACTAGAAAAACTGGAACTGGAAAAAAATAAAAACAATGCTATTTATTATAAAGGTAGACCGCCCCTTTCACTCTTAAATCCATTTGGCGGTAAACCAATAACCTTTTTTTATGAACTTTTGAGTAAAAGTGGGAGAAAAGCACGAAAAATGTCTGCAGAAATCTCCGATGAATTAGCGCATGAGAAAATCAGTGCCATGTTTAACCCTGATCTTATTACATCGATCGTTCCTCTTAAAGGCGATGATTTGAATGATTTCATTCAAAAATATAAACCTACAGTTGACCAGGTTGAAAATTGGACGGCTTATGATGCGCACGTCTACATTAAGAAATGTTTTAGTTCTTATACTGGCGTGGAAAAGAAAGGACAGAAATAGGCTACCAAAAAAATGCCCTTCGTTTCTTCTATTATTTAATGACACTAACCTAATAAGATTGCACTAGCTAACTAATAGTATGGAGCAATTAATTCGTGTTGCCATTTTCTCATTAGACCTATAGCGATTGAGCGATTTATCAAGGTCAATTGTTAAAAAAATTCCTATGGTATATTATTTGATTTTTAACTCAACGATTTTATTCCAGAGTTGTTCTGTGCATAACAGTCGGAATTATTTAAAAATTTTACAATATTGATTATGAACACTAGCAATTCAGAAAACCCGGAAACTAAATATCCTAAACCGCCCTTTAAAAGTCAATCACAATCTCCCCCAGGGATTACCAAATTAATGGACCCTCAACCCGACCATGGTGAATACACCTATCAGGGCCATGACCTTTTGAAAGACAAAACCGTGGTCATAACTGGTGGCGATTCTGGAATAGGAAAGGCTACAGCTATAGCCATGGCAAGGGAAGGAGCAAATATTGTAATCGCCTATAAGGACGAGATCGAAGACCAAGATGCGCATGACACAGCGGAATGGATAAAAAAGGCTGGTCGTGAGGTGGTTTTGTTGCGAGCAGATTTGAGGGAAGAGTCTAATTGCGAGAAGCTTGTGGAACAAGCGATCAACAAGTTTGGTCAAATAGACGTATTGATAAACAATGCTGCCTATCAGATGACCTATAAAGAAATTGAAGATATAACGGCCGAAGAATGGAATAAAACCTTTGAAGTTAATTTAAGTGCCATGTTTTACCTAGTAAAACATGCTAAACAACATATACCAGCAGGTGGTAGCATCATTAATACCACCTCGGTCAATGCATATGAACCAAACCCGACCCTTTTACCGTATGCTGCCAGTAAAGCGGCCATCCAAAATTTCACATCAAACTTAGCGCAACAGCTGTTACAGCAAGGAACCGGCATCCGGGTTAACGCCGTGGCACCTGGACCCGTTTGGACGCCCCTGATTCCCAGCACGATTCCTAAGCATGAGAAATTTGGCGAAAACACGCCTGTGGGAAGACCTGCTCAACCGGCAGAAATGGCGCCAATTTATGTCTTCTTAGCGACCGATGCAGCATCGTATGTTTCGGGAGCAACGATCCCCGCAACTGGCGGTCGAATCACGATTTAAAATATTCAAATTGAAGGAAAATAAAGAATACCAACATATAACTAAGGAGTTCAAAGCGGGATAAAATCAACTGTTGAAAACAATCGAGGTGATTTTTTGTATATACTAATCTTCAGGAATTTCTTTTGGAGATCTGGGCCAAGTTGCAAAACTAATAGCGAAGTTTACTACACCCACGATGACTAGGAAAGTCTTGGCTGTATCAGATAGGCCCAACACCCAGGGCGAAACTATCAAAGCCAATGCCAATACGATGTCACTTCGTAGATGAACAGGAAAGGGTAATAACTTGATAAGCCCACCCTCATAACGAGTAAGCAAGGATAAGAGCGCAATGCCCGCGCCTGCGATTAAACTTAACAATTTTGCTCCAGGATCATCTTGGAAATCAAATATCCAAGGACCGCCTAATAAAGCTGCGCTGATTGCATAGTCGAACAGTGCATGCGCACTTGTGCTGATTAACTTTTCCATTGCCTTTATTTTTTAATTGTCTAATGAGACAACGTGCGGATCAGTTCTCTTTATTTACAATAAAAACGACTCTCTTGTTGCCTCTTTATTCTTTAGTAACATATCCCAATTCCCAACTTCGGAGGTTTTCTGTGCTCGGACCTGTCAGAAGCGTCCCTGTTTGGTCATACCTGGCGCCATGGCAAGGGCAATCCCAACTCTCTTCGGCTGCATTCCATTTAACAATGCATCCGGCATGTCGGCAGACGGGGTCAACTGCAAAAATTTTCCCCGAAGCATCTTTAACCAAACCGACTCGCTCGCCCTGATAATCCACAACTCTACCTTCCCCTGGACTCAGGGCGGTAAGCTCGCTCAATTGCTGCAGGGCAAGACGGTCCATGACAAAATGTTTTCCTATATCCATATTTTCTTTAAATGCTGTCCATAATCCGGCAATAGGCCCGATTCGAGACGGCGTGTAAAGATCGGTAAAAATGGAATTTCCCTGGGTGATGAGCTCGCTGAGAATGCTGGCCGAAAGGGTGCCAAAAATCATCCCATTTCCCCCGTAGCCTGTTGCCATAAAAATTTTCGACGAATGTGATACAGGCCCAATAAAGGGAAGAGCATCCGGGCTCTCATAATATTGAGAGGACCATTGAAAAAGCTTTTTGCCGCCTGGAAAAAGATCCAGCACATAAGCTTCCAATTCTAAAAAATTGTAAGGTTCATTGTGGTGATGCCCTGTTTTGTGGTCCTGTCCCCCCACTAAAATACATTTCATATCTTGGTATTCGGCCGTACGCCAATAGTGGAAAGGATCATCCATATCATATACCAAACTATGCCCCATGGCAGGGTTGTAACCCAGATCCCATAATTGGGCATAACTACGGTAAGGAATCAACTTCAGATGGACGAGTTGTTTGCCTGGAGGAGTATGCGTAGCGTAGATCATGTATTTAGCACGCATGTTTTGGGCCGATCAAGTTTCTACTTCTATCATATCCTCGCCCTCACTTGCTCCGAGCACCCGGACGTTCAGGGAGATCTCACCACCTAAATCCAGATAGGCAGATAACAATCCAGCTATATACTTAAGCGGATGAAAACGTGCTTGTTGGTTAAATTCGATAGCATACTTGCTAAATACAGGTAACGGAATCTCCGATTCGCCCATACAAGGAATCCCATACGTTTCTAATGCTGCTTGAATTTTGATCAGCTCATCTGCCTGTTTATCATCCTTAGCATACATATAGCCCGTGCATGAATGATAATCACAATCAATTGCATATTCTTTAATATTCGCCTGAATGTTATTCATTGCCTGATGAACGGATTGAATGACTCGTTGCGTTTTTTCTTTGCCATGGAGTTTTTCGATCTCTGTGTAAGGGGTATCCAGGACGGTATTAAGATGAGCGGTAGTGCCACCGGTGGTTCCAAAACCGATTCCCGAGCTATCCAAAAGCAAACATTTCATTCCTTGTTTCTGCAAGGCAAGAGCGCTGCTAACGCCAGTAATCCCCGCACCCACGATCAGCACATCATATGTATCACTTGTCATCTTAGAGATTGCTTTTGCTGGCAGATCAATGTCTTGCCAAGCGCTCTCGTTTTTTCCGTCTCTTTTCATATATCCTTACATGTCGAATGTGAAAAATTTCCTGAAATCAACACGACCACTACCTATTTCTGTGCTTCACTCAGTTTCAGGTAATGGCCGTGCCTAAATAATAAATATAGCGCTGAGTTATCTTGAAACTAACTATTAGCTTCTTTCATGGCGATTTCCGTTAATAGCGCGTCTGTATCTTTTTCTTCCGCTAGCGTCATACCTAAAATTTCCTTCGCTTCTGTATGTTCCATGAGACTTGCGTAAGTTACAAGACATCCATAAGTGGCAATTTCGTAATGTTCTACCTTTTGGGCTGCAGCAATCAGGGCTGCATCTAGCACCTTGGGACTATCCTGAAAATCTTCAATAATTTCCTCAGCCTCCGCCAAGAGCCCTTCCATAGCTTTACACTTTTTACCTCTAGCGGTAAGACCAAGGTTTTCAAAAACTGATTTTAACCGGTCGATATGACCCTCTGTCTGTTCGTAATGCGTTTGAAAAGCGTTCTGAAGTGTTTCTCCCTTAGCAGCGTCTTTTAATTTTTTCAGTCCTTTGAGTAGTTGGCGCTCCGCACCTAATATATCCTTAAGTTCATCCACGAAGAGCTCATGTAAATGTCCGTTAGGCATGTCGCCGTTTCCTGTTTTGTGTGCCATAATACTTGTTGTTTTGCTTTTCTAAATAATCTTTATTAAATCCTACTATTATCAACAGAACACCTCAAAAAGCAAACAGTTCAATTTTTATTAAAAAAGTTTATTGCTAACAGCGGATTTATTCCACCTGAATGTATCCCTGCCAGTACGGGCACCAAATCGTGCCAGGTTATTCTTTTATAGTCTAGGATAGAACCAACTTCACTTACCCGTTTCTGTGTGAGGACTATCGACGGGTTTGGATTCTGGTGATCCCTTTTGACGAAGAAAGATGGTCAGAATAACGATCGATGCTACTGACAAGAACTCACTCTGCCAGTTCTGAAAAGTCTCAAACCAAAAAGTCGGCTCAGCGATATATTCATTGATGCTCATCAGGGGCTTACCCTGAAGTATATTTTCTTCCATTTTCGCGCGATAGCTACCGTACAGGTGTAATGCCCAGGAGATGAAGAAAAGCAACAGAAAGGCAATCGAGAGCGAATGTTTATATATTGCGAGTCTCCAACCTCCCCTTTTCACCGCTAAGGGAGCGTCCGGGGCATACTTGGGTTCCCTATCTACCGCTTCTTTCCCATCGAGTTTCTTGGATTCCGCCGAGCCAATTTGTCTGAGAAAAATAGTCAGTATAACATATAGGGCCATCTGCAGGAACTCACTCTGGAAATTCTCAAAGGTCGCAGCAATAAAATGACCGCTATGCAGATAATCCCCTATCGAAAGTGAACGCCCCTGCTCTTGATATTCGGAAAGATCTTCCTTCCAACCAAAATAAATTTGAGCCAGCAACGATAAAATAAATAATGAAATGAAAACTATTGAAAGTCCATTACGATACCAAAAGTTCTTTTTCATGAGGTTATTTTGTTTAAAAAAAATTGAATACCCTGCCAGGCAAGTATATAAAGGATGCCTTTTTAAAAAGAATGAACACCCAGAAAACAAAATGGTTGAAAAATAAAACTGCGTGAGCCAGACAAGTGAAAAATAAGCTGCGCACAGGCACTGCACAAAAACAGTTAATTTACATATTATTAAGGGTTTAACAAATACTATTTATTGCTGTTGACGGGATATCAAGCAAATGAAATGATTTTAAAACCGTCACTCCATAATTAAATCGATTACCTCTTCGGGGTCGGCCTTATTGTTAATCCAAATACTTTCTATCGTGGTTGCTCCGTCAATGGTTATTCCGCTTTTTTGTAATCTTTCACTGGCTTCCAAATAATCTACCTCCAATGCTTTGAAAGCATCATTGATAGGTGCTTTTATTATTTTATTGACAATGATAATGTCCACTGGAGGATACATTCTTTCGGAAATAATAAGTATAATCGATATAGCCAATACACCTAATAAAGCAGGCATAAAAACAGCTCTTTTAAAATGAATTTTTAATGGTTTCCAATTGATTACAATGTGGAAAATGGCACATACAATAAAAAACATCCCTAAAATTTCATGTACCACTTCTGTATAACCGTCAAACAAATGGAAAAACATCAGCATGCCCGATATCCCCACGACAAGAAAGACCAAGGAAATAAAGGGGGTAATATAGTTTCTGTTCACTTTCATAATACCGCGTTTTATTTATTTAAATTTTGAAACCTATTTTCAATCTCCGTTAACCATTTTACCCTTCTTTGCTGACTGACTGACTTGACCATATTATAGCTAATCCACTTCAGATTTTTGTAACCCATCGTTTTGAAAACACTTTTTATCATTGCTCTCCTGATTAAATTACCAATGAGTAGGGAATACAGTATTTTGGGTTTATTCATCGTCGTGATGATCGTTACGCCCTTTAGGTTTTTTAGTAGAGGCACTAATCCAAAACCTCTTGGATGGTGGTCATAAACGACTCCCGGGGTGAGAACCCTATCGATAAACCCTTTGGTCATCGCTGGCATCAAATCCCACCAAATCGGGAAAATAAAAATCAGGTGATCTGCCTTTTCCAAGCGTTCGTTATAATTAATTACCTGTGGGTCTACAGGCTTGTGTTCCACAAAGGCTTTCAAATCTGCCTTTGACATTACTGGATTAAATCCATCATTATCAAGGTGCATCAGATCAACTTCGTGATCTGCACCTTTAAGCCCTTTGGTTACCGCATTTAGAATTGCGTTTCCAAAGCTTCCCTCATAGGGATGATTAAATACGATGACTACTTTCATTTTCTACTTTGCTTAATTTTATACTACAAAGTTGAATAGTAGTAAATGCCGGAACGATAACAATTGTAAAGAAATGACTGCTTTATCGTCTGTTTCGTATCCTGCTTAATGAGACCGAAGTAATCCCTAAATAGGACGCGATATAATGCTGGGGAATGCGCTGAATAATATGAGGGTGTTCTTCAATGAGCTCTTTGTAGCGTTGCTCGGGGTTATTTTTAAGATAGGAATAAAACGTTTTTTGAGCTTTCAAAAGTCTTTTGAATAAATGCTCCTGCATTTCCGCTTTGATTTGAGGAAAATTTTCTAAGGCATTTTGAAAGTCTTGTTGTGAAATTGTTTGTAAGATGCAAGGTTCTATACTTTCAATACTATACAAACTCGGCTGATTTGCCCTGAAGCTTTCAATAGAAGAAACAGTGCCACCCTCAAAGAAAAACTGGGTAGTAATTTCTTTACCGTCATTATTAACCCACGTGCGCAGACAACCTTTTTCAATAAAGAACATTGTCCGTGAAATTTGTCCTTCCTGTAAAAGAATTGTTTTTGCAGGGACTTCCTGCCGTTTAAAAAGATGTTTGAAAGTGTCCCATACATTTGTCATTGTTATAAAATTACAAAAAAGTCAGTGAAATTGGATTGGCCTGAATAGCATTACTGATTTTAAATTACCGCCCTTAACTTACTCTTTTGCTAAATGAACGCTAGTACGCTGTTTTTGTCAGAATTGTTTAGGTTTCTTCTTTTCTCCTGTCAGTTCGGCGATTTCCGCTATACGTTTATCTCGGGTTTCGGGTCGTTTTGCAAGAACAATCCACTGTAACATCATCTTTTTTACAGACTTGCTTAAACTTAAGAAATAGTCTTTTGAGCCCTTGTATTTTCTAAATGCTTTTTCTAAGTCTTCGGGAATTATCAGTTCTTCAACTTCATCTAAAATTGTCCACGAACCGTTTTGTTTGGCAATTTCTATAACGTCCAAACCTGCTTGGGTCATCAACCCCCTGTCAATGAGCTGCTGAATTTTTTCTTTATTAATCTTTGACCAGGTACCTTGCGCTTTTCGTTTGCTAAAAAACTGATGTGATGTTTCTTTATCAATTTTGATTTTCTTGCTATCTATCCAGCCGAAGCAAAGAGCCACATCTACAGCTTCACTCCAGGTGATAGATGCATTTTCTGATGATTTGGAATAAAATACAAGCCATACAGATTGTTGTGAATGATGATTTTCTTCTAACCATTTTCTCCAATCTGCTTGGCTTATAGGATAAAAAATTTCTGTTTTGTCCATCGTTACTATAGCAGCGTAGCTTACAATTCTATATCGAAGGTACAAATAGTCCTGTGAAACTACATAACCTGACGACTTGTTCATCAGCTCCCTTTAACACCAAAGGTTTATGGTTAAGCAAATTAGGTAGTAGCCTTGGGAGTACCTGGTGTAAAGAAGTTAATTAGATTGCCATCTGGGTCGCGAAATAGTAGCGAACGATTACCCCAAGGCATTGTTGTTGGCTTTTGAACGATGTCATTGATAAAATCTTTAATCCTTTCGTATTCATCATCCACATTCTCTACAAGAAATTCTATGATTAAACTTTTGTTAGCGGCTGGCTGAGCGACTTCTGCTCCAAAAAAGGCTAATGTTCGCGTGCTACCAATTGCCAAGGTGAAAGCCCCTGTTGCTATTTCCGCGAAATCTTCTGTTGACCACTTGGCTGTTACACGCGTTACTTTTTCAAAAAATTGAACTAAGCGCTTAATGTCAGCGGTAATAATTCTTAATGATACTAAATTCATTTTTTCCATTTTCATTTTGTTTTACTTGTTAAACTTGCTACAAAAGTAAATGAGGTAATGACAGTCTTATGTCAGTGGGTTGAAAGAAATTATAGTTAATTATAAAAATATACTTACTAGGTTCATTCGTATGTTTACTTAAAATTAATAGAAAACAAAGCAAACCCCTTTTTTAAATTTTGATGTATGGTTACTGAAAAATTTTAAAAAAAATCCAACGTTTTATGATCACCGGTGTTCACTAATAAAAAGAGAATATTATGGAACGTGCTGAAAAAAAAATAGAACTGGTGAATAACGCCATCGAGATTAACAACGATAGAATAGCAGGTTATGAAAAAGCTTGCGAAATAATTCAAGATACAGATATGCCCGAGTTAGTGACACTGTTTAGGCAGTATCAAGCACAGTCAGAGCAGTTTATTGCAGAACTACGCCCATTTGTAACCGCGTATGGCGTTAACCCGACAGAGGGAACCATGTTAAGCGGAAAATTTTTTAGGCTATGGATGGATATAAAATCTATGGTCGCCCCTTCCAGTGCAAAAGCAGTATTGCAAAGCTGTGAGAAGGGAGAAGATGAGTTCCGCAATGCTTACAAAGAACTAAATGAGGAAGCCTTTGAGAAGTATCCAGACATCGTCCAGATTTTACAAGCGCAAACTGCCCTTCAGGATGGTGCTCACGTACACATCAAAGAACTTAGAGACGCTCAATAACGTAGAAGTGGTGATTCGAAAAAAGAAATTAGTATAATTTTTTCTATATATTTTACCATAAGCTCGTCCAAATCCTCGGCTACCTAGTAGCTGGGGATTTGGTCTTTAAGGACTACTCCAATACAATTTTTGCTATTTGCAACAGTAGAAAAAACCGAACAACATTACACTGTCAGAGGTAATGGACAACTTAAATATAACTTCTATAATGAAATGATTATAGTCTATCTTCTGCGACGATACCGCTAATCAATAGTGAACTTATTGCCTATTGTTTTGCCAACTGAATTAATTTTCTCTTGAGCTCTTCGGTATGTGACCAACGAAGGTTATCCTCCAAAATCTGACCTGTCTGATCAGCAATAACATAATGGGGAATCCCAACGATGTTAAACCTCTTCGCTATGACCGCATACTCTTTAGGAGTAAGCCGATAATGCTCCCCTGCTATGGTAGGGGTCATTACCTGATAGGCCGATTCAGGTGATGTATCATTGGTGATATATAGAAAGACGACTTCATCCTTAAGTTCAGCTTTTATATCCGCAATTTCTTTAATAGCTTGTAAACAAGGCGCACACCAAGTTGCCCAAAAATCAATAAACAGAACCTTTCCTTTATATCGACCAATAATTTCTTCAAAGGCCCGATCTTCAGCCCCCTCTGATATTGTATTAATAGCATACCCTTCTTGTGACTTACTGCCATCAATCGTTTCCTTAATTTTATTATTTAGACGTACTATCTGCGCATGCAGGTAAGGGTTTTTGTATATCGACTCAATACGCTTTAGGGAATCATCAGAAAGTGGAATCTTTTGCCTATCAAGTGTATGCGCTATATCCTGCAATTCCATAAGCTGAAGCTCCAAAGTAACATCCGTATCCAACAAACCCGTTAAAACTACTGGTCTTACTTTTTCAAACGATCCAGAAACTGTTGCCTTTTTATCCATGTCGTTTTGCAGGCTGATAATCATAGCGCGTGTTTCACTATCCGTAGTATCTGACTGTTTCAACTGATTAATTAAAGCTGTATTGTCAACCTTTTCGACCTGATCAGTGATGAGCTCCAGGAATTTTAACCTATTAACAAAAATGAAATAGTCATGAATTTCCATCGCTGCCTTATCGTTATAATTTAAATCCTTTAAAAAGGAGTAATAAGCTGGTCCAAGTTTCACGGGGAGGGACAAAGGTTCTCTATTGTCAAATGGCAGGTTCTCATGCATGCGGAAAGCAGTCTCTCTATTGCTATTTATTGCTATCAAATTGCCAGCAATTGAGTAGGTGATCGTCCCCTTAGCTAAGGCATAGGCTTTTTTGTTCATGCCGGCGGTCTCACGTATGCTGTCGAGTTTACTGATTTTTTGCTTCTCTATTTTTGAAAAGTAAGTCTTATAGTCATCCGCCGATAAGTTATATATTTCCTTGAAAATTAGGTCCCAATCATAGTTCAATAAAGACCGTACCTTATTCACATCGTTATTTATCTGCGCAAAATCTCCTTTAAATATGCTGGTAACATGCTTCGGATCCGATACATCAAATTCTTGCACAATATGCTTATCCTGTCCAAAATATACCGCGCTGTTAAAGAAAGGAAAGCTAATCCAGCATTCCTGATTTCTGTTTAGGAAAAAGTTGGTCGAAAAATTTCCTTCCTCATCAATAGGAACAATATGAATTTCGGACAGGTTTGTCACGACATTATTCACAATAACTTTTCCTGAATTAAAATTCCAACTTGGATTAAATCCATTTATTTTACCAGAATAGGTCACGTTATTTGATTGCCCGTTTACTGTAAAACAAGAGACTAGCAGCAAGAAAATAACTAATATATTTTTCATTTGTAGGATTAATAAAAGGTTATAATAAAATTAGTAAAATATATTAGATTCGTCCTCTTATTATATTCGCAATTGAAAAAAAATATAGGATCTTCGAGGAGTAATTGTTTTCAGTTTGGAACTGATCAACCATATTCTGCCTCTTTTTAAATGGTCCCCAAAATCAATAATACAACCGGAGGTGACTTATAAAATATTTATAAATAGCAAAGAATTTAATAGTAACTTTAGACTAAAGATCATTCAGCGAATGATTTAGACAATATAACCGCGGTACAACCTTTTATGAAGCAGCACAACCTTTTTTGTCTGTAAAAACAATCTAATTAGGAGTTCTACTTTTGATTAGGTCATATACACATTACTTATTCGCTAAAATCATTTTATACTTAAATCAACAGGATATGGAAGACAGATCACCTACTAAGGTAAAATTTAAACCATTTAAGGTTATCTTTCTTTTTGCCATTGGATATTTTGCGATCAATTCTTTTATATTATTGAATGATTTTACAAATTACACCATTTCCAAGACCCAATCATTAGATAGTGTAAAATTAGATAAAGTGCTTTTTAATGTCGTTGCAGATGACAAGGATAATATGAATACTTTGCGCTATGAAAAACTTAAAAACGGGGAATCAATTGTACAATATAATCTAGGTGAAAAAAGAAAATTAATTTATAAACTACCCATAACAGGTAGCTCTATTAAAACCATTACAGGTAGCTCCGCTGCTTTAACTGGTTTTTATAAAGAACGTCAGCTTTCCCAGGGTATAGATCTAATCTACCGGTACAAAGAAATGCCAGCACTAAAAAACTCGCACAATAGTTTATTGATTGTTTCGGATGTAAATGCTACTAAAGACGCTACTTTAATCACTTTTCAAGACGCTAAATTTATTGATTTTAAATTCGATAATAGAATGACGCTAGGTGTTCGATCGAAGAATACCAAATCAACCATTCATTGTAAAATACATAAATTAGAAAGCAGTTTTATAATTGAATTTGAAGCTTAGCCATAGGAATGGTTACTATTAATTATATTAAAATGAATATAAAATATCTGATGATAATAACGATTATATTGAGTGTTCTTGTCTCTTGTAATCAGAAGAGTTCTAAAAATGAATTTTCCTCTACTAGTCTTAAGAAAATTAATGAACAGATTAATTCCATTAAAGAAGGCGATACATTAGATCTTAATCTTACTGATATAAACTTCGATAAAGTAATTCTATTAAGTCATGAGATTAATAAGAATCAGTTAAGAAAAGAAATATCCTCAAAAGAATCTGATAACCAAATTTTCACCTTAAAGCATGGAAATTGGGGGATTGCTTGGTTAAAGGATTCTTTAGTAATTCATCATATAGACTTTTCTCCAGAAAAATTAATGTTTGATAATGTTGTGGGTGGAGATGGCTATGCGATCATTACAAAAAATGAGTTAAAGAAGATGTTGATTATTCAAAATCCAGAAAAATTCGTTAACTCAGATTCGATGGTTTTGGACGTTAAAGTTCTTGACGAAGATTTATAATAATCAACAACATTTGCATATATTTTCTTTTATTGTGGTTCACTCTGCCCTACACCAAGATTCTCTTGTAAGAAGTTTATGATGCTATCATAGTGTATTTGCTCCCAAGTTACGCCGAGATCATTATTATGATAATCGGTGTTATTCATACCACCTGTTAAGCGCTTCTCCGTCAAATTGGCTTGTAGATTTATACGTGTACCCTTTGCATGATCTCTGAATAGCAGTGTATACTCCAGCGTTGTTCCTTTATTAACAGAAAAAATGCCTTTCTTGGTGAGAATTTCCTTACAATGAATTATTCCTGCCTCCTTATCTGTGGATTGAATAAAGTAGTCACTGGTGATCAGCAGATTAATGACATCATCAAAAGCCTGCTTTTGATCGATCGAAGTTAGATCAACAAAATATGCTTTTTTCGTTTGACCGCAAACCATTGAGCTACCAATTAAAAGGATAAATAGGACGTTTATAAGCTTTATCATATAGGATGCTTTAAATAGACGAAGGACTATATTGGTGTGCTAAAGATAGAAAAATCCGCTAGACAAAAACAACATATCATGCTTTCATTAGCTAGATCCACACTAAAGTTACTACTAGCGATATGATCATAATATCAGAAAGTCTAAATAATAAATCATTATCTGCATTTTAATCAGCTCGCAGAGGTGCTACATTTGGTTAGGTACCAGTCGACGAAAAAAAAGTTATAAAACAGGTTTCTTTTTGTCGACAGAACGGTTTACGAAGTCAACAGGAGCGGTTTTCTATTTCACGGGTGAGATTGATAAGCGTTTATATACTTTGGAACAAAATCCCAATTATTAATTTAGTAATTTGTGGAAGGAACAGTGTCTCTACCTAGACACGCATGCTGATAACCAAATAGTATCCGGTTTTCAACCGAGAACTGTATAAACTGATAGATAGAAATTTTAAGAAAAGCAAAAATGGCGCATACAAAACAATCCATACCCGTTTATATAGGTATACTACTTTGCCTTATTTCTAATGCATTATTAGCACAGGTTTCAAAGGCGCCATTAATGCCCTCCGCTGAGGATATTAACAAGCCTTTTGGCGCACATGATGAGACTTTATTTTTTAAACCTGCCAAAGTTAATCGTCCCGAAACATGGTTTCACTATATTGGGGGGAATGTCTCTATTCCTGGAATTACAAAAGATTTAGAAGCCATAGCGGCTGCAGGCTATTCAGGCATTCATCTTTTTCATGGGCAGTTCGGTGGTCCCTGGCCAGGTGTAGATCCACAGATAACAAGCCTTAGTGCACATTGGGATGAATCCGTGCGCCATACAGCAAAGGAGTGTGAGCGTTTAGGCCTGCGCTTTCTTATGAACAACACCCCTGGATGGGCAACAGCTGGAGGTCCATGGATTGAACCTAAGAATGCGATGCGTCACCTAACGATGAGCCGAACCGATGTTGTAGGTGGAAAAATAAACCAACAATTGCCACGCCCACAGGATAGCGATGGACTTGATCGTAACTATGAAGAGGTGGCCGTGCTCGCTTTCCCTACGCCGCTTGATGATACCGGGAAACCTTTGGTACCCGAGTCAATAAAAAGTAATGTAACTCAAGAATGGGGATCCTACTTTTTGGATCAAGCCAAAAAGCCTATGCAATTAGCACCCACCACCGCCGAAAAGCCCTATTGGGTTGAAGTTACCTTCGCCAATCCTGTAGCGCTTCGTTCGGTGGAAATACCCAGCATCAATAGCTTCAATCATGGACAATGTTACGACCCCGGAGTTTCCATTACGATACAAGCGATTCTACCTGGTGGGGAAATAAAAGACATCCTGAAAACAGATTTACCACAAGCTAATTGGCAGGATGACCGACCAATTACGCTGGCTTGTTCGGAGCTCGAGGGCGTTAATAAATACCGCATTTCTATTGTCAATAAATACGACATGAATCTTTCATCACTTCGTCTTTTCTCCGCTGCCCGAAAAAATAGCTGGGAATCAGAGGCAGGTTGGACCTTGCGCAGTATAGAACGATCTGGTCAATTCCCTGATCAATCCAATGCAGCCTTTGTTTCTTCAGATCAAGTACTTGATATTTCCGATAAAATGAATGAAGATGGTCAGTTAAACTGGACAGCTCCGAAAGGAAAGTGGACCATCCTTCGAATTGGCCATGTCAACACGTTGGCAAAAAATGGACCCGCACCAGCTGAAGGTACGGGGTGGGAAGCAAATAAATTTGCTATCTCAGGAGCTAATGCACACTTTGCGGGCTATATAGGAAGACTTGCTGATGGGCCACTTGCCGGCGGCTTGCTGGATGGTGTGCTGATAGATAGTTGGGAATGTCATACGCAAACTTGGACCCCAGGTATGGAAGATGAATTTCATCGCATTGCCAATTACCCACTTCGCACCTGGCTTCCCGCTATGTTCGGATATGTGATGGAAGACCATAAGACAACTGCTTCGTTTTTAACTGATTGGCGCAGAACGATTAACGATTTGGTAACGCATAATTTCTATGGACGAATGGCCGAGTTAGCGCATGAAAAGGATTTGTTTATTACCTACGAAACAGCGTCTGGTGATGTATTCCCAGCAGATATTATGGAATATTTTAAATTCGCGGATGTACCTATGTGCGAATTTTGGTTACCGATGTCTGATGGATATGTAGGCTCACTTAATTTTAAACCTATTAAACCGACAGCGTCCGCCGCGAGAATGTATGGCAAGCCACGCGTCGCTGCCGAGTCTTTTACAGATATGAACTTAACATGGGATGAACACCTGGTCGATTTAAAAGAAGCTGCCAATATTAATAGTACCGAGGGTGTCTCCCATTTTGTATTCCATACCTACACCCATAACCCTCAAGAACCTTTCTTACCGCCTGGATCCTCATTTGGCGCCAGAATTGGTACACCTTTTCTGCGTGGGCAAACTTGGTGGGGATATGTTCCTGAATTTCAAGATTATTTAGCACGTTGTAGCTACATGCTAGAGCGTGGGAAACCTGTATCAGATGTATTATGGTATCTCGGCGATGAGATCAATCATAAGCCAGATCAGCATGCTCCATTTCCAAATGGTTATAAATATGACTATTGCAATCCTGATGTCCTGTTAAATCGTTTACATGTAGAAAATGGACTTTTGGTTACACCAGAAGGAATCCAGTATCGCCTACTGTGGTTACCAGAGGTGCCAAATATGTTACCCGAAACCTTGGAAAAAATACAATCACTTATACGTGCAGGGGCAACAGTAGTAGGGAACCCTCCAGTAGGACTCGCTACCCTTGGTGGTGGTCAGGCAAATCAAAAACGTTTCGACGTTTTGGTGGAGCAGCTCTGGGGAAAGCCTGCCGGTAAACAACAAACGAAAAAGATTGGCAAAGGATCTATTCTTTCAGGTATGTCACTACAGGATGCCTTGAATGCCTTACATATAACTCCTGATGTCGTTGGTAAGGATGCTTTATGGTCACACAGGCAGATCGAGGGTGCCGACTGGTATTTCGTAAGTGCCCCTAGAGGCCATGGATTTAAAGGCTCACTTGATTTTCGGAATACAGGTGATGTGGAACTTTGGGATCCAGTAACAGGTCTGTCAAGCCCTGTTGAAAGTAGCCGTAATGGTGAGCGTACCACCGTGAAGGTTGAATTAGCACGTGCTGGTTCCACTTTTATTGTCTTTCGGAAAAAGGACAAAACAAAAGATCAAAAGGAGGTTGCTTTTGAAGCGAAAGAATTGACCTCATCACAACCGATTGAAACGGATTGGACAGTTGCTTTTCCAACAGGTTGGGGAGCTCCGGATCAATTAAAATTAACAGCGTTAAAACCGTGGAAAGATCTTGATATACCTTTGGAAGGGAAAGCTTTTTCTGGAACAGCCACGTACACTACCTCGTTTAACATCGAAAATCTTGATCCGGATGCCGATTATATGCTAGATCTGGGGGATGTTGATATGGCTGCAGCTGTATCTGTTAATGGCAACAAACCATACAAGGTATGGGCGATCCCTTATCGCATCGATATTAGCGATATGATCAAACCAGGTAAAAACACGCTTTCGATTGAAGTAACCAGTACCTGGTTTAACAGACTTGTTTATGATGCTGGAATACCGGAATCTCAACGAAAAACATGGACGGTAGCAGGTCCTAATAAAGACGCACCACTGCGAAAAACAGGATTGCTGGGACCAGTAACCTTACAACTGTATAAATCGAAATAACGAGGTTTGAAAAGAGATGGCTGGACTGCACACTAATCAGTACGTAGTGTTAATTTCTTGCCGCTCTTTTTTAGTTACTTTTAAGGGTAATGGATATTTTAATTGTATCCACCAGCCACAAATTAGCAAGATTCAAAATAATAGATCTTAATAAGCTAACTTTATCTCCAGCTGGTCAAGCTTAAAATGTCTACCTATTGAAGGTATATATTTGCAATAACTTGAAAGGATAATTTCCCGAATAAATAATTTGTTTATAAAAAAAACAACCCACATATAGTAAACATATACGATAACTAAATATTTATATTATATGTTTATAATCAATACTATGAGATATCTTTATAAATCAAAAAATGTCACCTTTTTAAAAACAAAGGTGACATTTATATAATAAAATTGTCACTTTTATACTGAAAATAGTGACATTTAATATTTTTGATTATATTTGATAAACGGCTCATTATTATTATTATTATTATGGTTACAACACATTCATCGATTGAAAATAATATTAAGCGATATAAACGTGGAGAAGTAATTATGCCTTCGGATTTCCGTGGTAAAGGCACTCAGGACGCTATAAAAAAGACCTTATCCCGACTCTCAACGAAGGGAACCATTAAAAGATTAGGTCATGGATTATATGTTTTACCCAAGATCGACCCTCTATTTGGTATGATATTGCCTTCAACAGAAGAAGTTGCTATTGCATTAGCAAAAAAAGAAAAAGTAAAGATCAAGCCCGCCGGTATATTTGCTTTGCATAAGTTGGGTCTTACGCTACAGGTACCCACCAAGCTGGTTTATCTAACTGACGGGAATAGTCGGGTCATTACAGTAGGAAAGAATATCATTAGATTTAAATCCACAACTCCTAAGAAGATGGCAATTAAAGGTGAACTTAGTGGTTTAATTATATTAGCGCTGGAGGAACTCGGTACTGATCAAATTGATGAGTTAACTAAAATAAAGCTGCGTAACCTATTAGAAAAAGAAAATCCTATGTATTTAAAACAGGATTTGAAACTAGCTTCAGTTGCTGTGCATGATTTTCTACTAAAATTAATTCTAAAAAAATGATAGGATGGCTTAAATTAACGGATGATCAGCGTCGCATAAGTTTGGCGCAGGCAGAGGCTAGAAGTGGAATCATTCCTAAAGCTTTGGAAAAAGACTGGTGGGTAACACTTACATTAAAAGCTCTTTTTCAAACTTCTTTTAGGGAAATGCTAATTTTTAAAGGAGGCACCTCGTTAAGTAAATGTTGGAAGCTAATTAATAGATTCAGTGAAGATATTGATATAGCGTTGTCCCCTCAAATGTTTGGTATAGAGTACCATGATAGTCCAGGATCTGCTTACTTAAATAAACTAAAAAGGTTGGGATGCAATTTTACAAGCAATGAATTGAAAGATGAACTAATGGGACAGTTTGTAAAACTGGGTGTTCCAAAAGGTGCTATAACCATCAAACCGGGTAAAACTGTTCAAGATAGGCCTGATAAAGATCCACAGGAATTATTCATAAAATACACTTCATTATATGATCCAAATTCCTACCTGGCCGATGAGGTCAAAATTGAAATCAGTGTACGTTCCAAACTTGAGCCTTACACGACAATGACTGTGCAATCATTATTATACGAGCACTTCCCAAATCAAGCTTATATTGAAAATCCCTTTACCGTCTTGGCAGTCGAACCGCACAAAACTTTCTTGGAGAAAGCTTTCTTATTACATGAACAATTTCATAGAGGTAAATTAACCATCATAAAAACCGAGCGGATGTCTCGGCATTATCATGATTTAGCTAAAATGATGGATACAGAGGTTGGACAAAAAGCACTAGAAAGCAAAGATCTTTATGCCGCTATTATACATCATCGAAGATTTTATAATAAAATGAGAGGCATTGATTATGACCTACTACATCCTCCGCACATTAATTTCTATCCTCCAGAAAGTATGTTGAAGGATTACCAGGCCGATTATAAAGAAATGTTAGAGAACATGATTTACGGAGATGCACCTGATGAGAAACAGGTGTTTATTTTGATCAAAACACTTAATCAACGTTTCAGAAATACAATATATTAACATGCTTATTTAAACAAGTCGGTAGAGACTTACTTAAACAAGAAACATTTAAAACCATCTTATTTTTTTTAACAATACAAGGGAGGTGGCAGTGACGAATACTAAGTTTAATAACATCAAGTTATATTGTGCCATTATAAGTTGAATTACCCCCCGATATTAAACGCAACAAGTGAATTGATTATTTTATAAATACTTCTAATTCAAACAAATGATTTGGAATCATTTATTTGAAATTAACATGATAACATCGGACTAAGTGTCCCCATCCGAAGAGAATTAAGAAAGTTATCCTTTTTTTTGACTACAAAAATGTATTAGCATACTTAACAAAGCCCTTAGAATAACGTACTAATGATTAAAATTAAACTGATACCAATCAACCCCCAATAAACGTATTTAAAAAATGTACCATCTTTTAATTGGTGATTAAGATATCTCCCTAAAAAAATAGCTGGGATAGTGGAAATCAATGAATAGAAAAAATAAGTGTTTACTTCTGTTGTGATAAGCCCCTTGGTATAATAACCAACTACACTTAATAGGCTAACAGGTAAAAAGTATGCCTGTAGAGTTGCTCTAAAATGCTTGGCGCTCCACTGTCTTAAATTCCCATATACGACCAGAGGCGGACCATTTAATCCATACGCTCCTCCAAAGATCCCCGATAAAAAGCCACAGATAAAAAGCCAAAATTTACTATCCTCCTTCAGTACTTTATTGCTGTTGGAATACAACGAATACAATGAATACAATATAATCAATATACCAAGCCCTGTTTTTACCCAAACTTCATTTCCATACATCAAAATGATAATGCCAATAGGTACACCCAGTGCGGCATACAAAATCAGCCACTTGGCACTGCTGAAATGGATATTTTTATGGTCTTGTACAACAATGACAAGTGCAATAACCACGGAAAGCATGACGGACAACGGAACGGCGATATCTACCGGAAGAAAAAAAAGAAAAAGCGGAACCGCAATTAATGATTCACCAAACCCTAATGTGGAGCGTACTAAAGAGGCTAAGAAACTAATGATAATGATATAGAGAATTGTCAAATTGGAATAGATTATAATTCATTTTCGCGAACTCAAATTTACGAAAAATACTAGGGAAATCGTAATAACCACCACCAAAAAAAAACTACAAAACGGTCGATTAGCGGCGCAAATTGAAGCACTGCAAATTATTTAAATGAAAGAACTGCTGCGGCTCTTTATTTGATACGCTACAAGGCTCATCAGATCACGTAAAGCCTCATGATTACTTAAGAGATCTAATGAGCAGAAAGAAACATTTCCAAATCAATTACTCTTCATCCCTAAATTTCGCTTTTTTTCCGGTAATGCAATTGCGTTAGTCCGGTATCAAATGATTTTACTTTTATGAATTCAAGCAATTGTTCCGGATAACCATCCTTAAAAAGCTTTGTTCCGTTGCCTAGTAATACAGGTATTACCGAAATAATAAAGTCATCTATTAATTCATGCTTTAGCAGTTCATTGATGACCTCTGCCCCACCATCGCAATATATATTCTTTCCCTCTTCCGATTTCAGACGATTAACCAGCTCCTGCAAATTGCCCGTATAAAAACTTGTTCTACCAACGGCAGGTTTTTGAGTTCTGGTTATGACATAAATATCTCGCTTACCGTTATCATAATGAGAGGGGCCTATTTCTTGGAGCACATAATCATAGGTTTTCCTACCAATAATTAAGGTATCAATAGTTGCTGAAAATTCAGCATAACCATAGTCTTCGCCTTCTTTTTCTACTTGATTCAAGAAACTTAAATCGTCATTAGGTTTTGCAATGTAACCATCTAAGCTCATTGCGATGAAAAGTGATAATTTTCGCATATTCCTTACTATTAATGTACGAACAAAAATACCACATGATCAGCGATTATACTTTGGAAAAATACGACAAAATTAAAATTGAGAAGGAAGCAATCCCGTGTTACGTTTAAAATCATTCGTTAAATGTGCATGGTCATAATAACCACAAGCAAAAGCAATGGTAGACAAACTCACGTCTTGGGTGGATTCTTTTATTTTAGACATCGCATTTTGAAATCGAATAATTCGTGCATACTCCTTTGGCGACATCCCCAGATGTGCGTTAAATCTTCGCTCTAATTGCCGAACTGTAGTAAAGTTTTTATTCGCAATTTCACTGATGAGCACCTGGCCTTTCGCTTGATGGATATCCTGAATAACTGATGTTATACTTCCGTTAGTTTTTTGAAATCTGCTGGTAAAAAAATGATTTAAATAATTGAGCTGATTTCCATTAAATTTATCTAAATCAAAAGAAAGCGACTTTTCCAACTGAATGGATTGATCGACCATGTCCTTTTGTGGTGCATAATCATAGAAATTGGGAACAACACCAGGTTTCAAGCATACCCCAAACAGGTGTGTGTTTTCATCAATAAAGCTATCCTTGAAAGTAGTCATTCCACCCACGAGATATGTTTTCCCAAAGTCCATTTTAACCTTTCCGTTATCAGTAAGACAGGTGTCACCCAAATTGATAACTAAACCAGCGCAACCATCAGGAAAGTTCCTTTCCCACTGATTGTCTATGCTTTCACCAGTTAATTCCCAATATGTGTGAATATAAGGGGCTAAGCTTGCATGTGGTGTGATTTCTTGATACTGCATTGCTGATGGTTATTAGTCCGGTAATGAAGTAAATATTTAACAAACAAATCTATAGCTTATATAAATATATTAACATATATCTTTGAGCGGATAATTAGCCAAAAGCAGCAATTGCCCTTGCACGGATTTCTGAAACATTCAGTCCAGCGTCCTCCAGTTTTTGCTCAGCTTGTTGTTCTATTAGATCTTTGAGCATAGTGATATTCCGATCAAACTGAGCGTGTTTACCAATCACAAAGGATAAATCGTGTTCAATTTCTTCCCATGTCGATATATCGGCGTGATTATGTTGTAACTGAACTTCTAACTTATCAATCGCATTGGCCACTTTCGCTTCAAAAGTCTCCTTCTCTTCAAATTCATAGAACAAATCGTAAATCTCCTGCCCGTTGGTTGTCTCAAGCATTTCCCTAATCCTAAGTATTGCTTTTTCTTCGTTTTGTTGCTTAAGTTTCTTTATTTCAGGATTTCGAATCTGATCCAGAACAGACACATCACCAGCTTCTGCTTCGACAAGATCATGGATAATGATCATTTTCAATAAGCGAGCAAGATCTACTTTTTCATCCAAAACAGGCTCAAGAAGAACTGCCATCAATGACATACGCCAAGTATGCTCAGCCACACTTTCTTGCCGACCATTTGACAACCAGCTATGTCTTAATTCGAATTTTAGTTTTTCGGCTAGTTTCAGTACACTCAAGATCGAAGCTAACTGTTCCAATTTAATATGATCACTCATAACATTATTATTAATTCAATTCTATAGGTTTATACTGCTTATCGACTAAACATCATTTTAATAACCACAATGCAATTTAATGATTTTCACGAAATAATTCAGGTTGCGAGGATACACAAAAAACTTCATATGTATTTTTAAATGGTGTTCCAGGAGGCAAAAGGCCTAAAATAATTTTATAATATTTTAAAAATAAAATACTGATAATAATGTTGTCAAGTTACTTTTACGGTTGTTTATATGACAATCAGGGATACAAAAAAACAACGTAAAGACCATTTGCGCTTATTTTAGTGAAATGGAAGACTTTAGACTGGACCGGAGAAAGCAGCATTTCCGATATTATAATAAGCACCACAGCGGCCAAGTTATACTGATATTGAAGATTTCGCAGTAGTTAGGGAATATTGGTTATTTTTACCCAGCGGTTTTACAAACGACATTTCACATCCTGGAGAATTTTAATACATAAAACCAAAAAGCCAAACAGGAATGATATTTCCATAACCGATTTCAATACCGTCTTTCGCAACGTATGCATCTTCCACCTCGCTTATCTGCTTTTTGGTTTTGTTTTTTCCTCCAATTTCAAACGTATAGGTTTTATCAATCACAAAATCCGCTATTTCGGAACGGTTTATTTCGTGTAAGCCTTTAAATTGGTTTAAGAAAAACGTTTCACGAACGTTGCCAATGTTAGTGTTTTCTTTTGCCAAAGCATACATGAGGTTGCTGTTATTCAAATATAGTTTTTCAGGTTTAGTTAGCACACCAATGCCCGAAGTATCTTTATATAACTCATTGACCAGTCCAGCACGCTCTAGGATTTTTATACTTTGTATTAGCAAGTTGCGGGAAACGCCTACTTTTTCGCTCAGTTTCGTGATATTTGGCGTAAATGGAGCACTGGAAGCAACTGTGATGAGTAATTTTTTAAGTTTAACCAACGTATCATATTGCAAATCTTCCACCGCATTAATATCTACCTCAATAATGAGGTTAATTGTGTTTTGCAATTTCTGAATGTAAAGATCTTCATTTTCTTGGTAATATGGATAAGCTCCTATTTTTAGGTATTTTTCAAATAACAATAAAGGTTTTATATCGCCTAAAAGATCCATTGCTATTGTATTGTGATCTGCTAAGATTTTAGCAAATGAATATACTGGAAATCCTTTTTTAATTTCCAACGAGATAAACTCCCTGAATGATAATTCTTTCAAATAATAACTAACGGCTCTTCGGCTCAAATCTGATTCGGATTTATAGATCTCAAGGATGGAAGAAGAGGTAAAAATAACAGACAGATCGGGAAAGTTGTCATAAATCAATTTTATCTCTCTTGACCAATTAGAATATTTATGAACCTCATCAAGCAATAAATGCGTTCCTCCAAACTGAGCAAATCGTTTCGCTAGATCATAGAGCTTGTTATCAAAGAAATAAACATGGTCTAAACTCACATACAGTGTTGAGGGCAATGGTAAATATAATTTTGCTATTTGTAAAAGTAATGTGGTTTTCCCTGCACCTCTGGCACCTTTTATAGCAATCAGACGATTGTTTAAATCTATTTGATTAATGAGGTAGCGCTGGAAATCTAAAGATATACGTGCTATTTTTGACTGAAATTCTAATAATAAACTTTCCATAATTGCTTTGTGTACTTAACAAAAGTAACAAATATTGTTAAGCTCATAAAGCAATTTAATCATTTTTTTGCTTTTTACAGAAAGCACTTTACAGTACAGTCTGGGAGTTTCATCAATAAAGGAGATAGAACCTACTAATTCATCAATCAAAAGCTACTATCTTTCAGCCCATCACCATAGACCTTTAAAGCTCTTTCTCTGGCAAACTTGTGTTCTACCATTGGTTTTGGGTAATCAGGAGTTTCCAATTCAGGAACCCAGTATTTTATATATTCCAATTTTTTGTCAAATTTTGCCGTTTGAATAGCGGGATTAAACACCCTGAAATAAGGAGCAGCATCACAACCGCAGCCCGCTGCCCATTGCCAATTCCCGTTATTCGCTGATAAATCGTAATCATTTAGCATCTGAGCAAAATAAGCCTCACCCCAACGCCAATCAATTAATAAATGTTTGCATAAAAAACTTGCCACAATCATCCGCACCCGATTATGCATAAACCCGGTATTATTTAATTGACGCATTCCTGCGTCCACAATTGGATAACCTGTTTTTCCGGCACACCACTGCTGAAATTGCTGCTCATCATTGCGCCATTTAATACGATCATATTGCCTCTTGAAGGATTGGTTAACCACATGGGGAAAATGATACAAGATTTGCATAAAAAACTCACGCCAAATCAATTCGTTCAGCCAGGTAAGATTATGCTGTAAAGCAAAATCCACGCAGGCGCGGATACTGATGGTCCCAAAACGAAGCGCTATCCCCAGTTCCGTTGTCCGGTTCATGGCGGGGTAATCCCGGAATTTATCATATTCATCGATGATAGAGGCATTTAATGTTGGGGGTTCAAAAGTTATGTCTGTTTTTTCAAAACCGATTTCAGCTAAAGAAAGGACTTCGTTGAACTCCTGCTGCAAAAAATTAGGGTCATCAGGAACAGGTGACGTCCTCAGCGGAGTCGTTAATAAGCTTTTCCATTGGTTAGCATAGGGCGTATAAACGGTATATGGCTTACCATCCTTTTTCAAAACATCGGTTTTATCGAAGATGACTTGATCTTTGTAGGCCTTTAATGGAATTTGTTGCGTTTTAAAAAATTGAAAAATCTCCCTATCTCGCTCAATAGCCCGGGGTTCATAATCTCGGTTGCAGAAAACGGATTGAATGCTATATTTCTCACAAAGCATTTCAAGTACATCCATTGGATTACCATAAAAGCAATTCAACGTGCCATGAAATGCTTTTAGTTGCGTATTTATGTATGCAAGTGCCTGGTGAATATAGTCAACTCTTCTATCCTTCTTTGCCATCAACTGATCCAAAATATCAGGATCAAAAATAAATACAGGTAAAACCGGAAATCCAGAAGACAATGCATGGCTCAAACCAACATTATCTTCCAAACGCAGATCTCTTCGAAACCAAAAAATAGCAACTTTACTTTTCATTTAAAAAAGGATTATCACTTCTGTCGTGTTTAACCCAAATTAGCTTAGAGGTATCATAACCTATTTCTTTGGCTATGTTCAAAAAGTTCGTTTTAACTTCTTGAGGAATGCTTTTTGTTCTTGACAAAATCCATAAATAATCCAGGTTTTTGCCAGCCACTAAGGCATATTGGTAATTATCATCCAATGCCACTACATTATAGCCTGAATAAAAGGGCCCGAAAAAACTAACTTTTAATTCAGCGATATCCTGATCTCCTCTGAATTTTGCCAAACCGTCGGCTTTCTTCCAAACTTCTTTCTTATAGTTGTATCCGCTGTTCAATACGATAACATTGCCTTGTTCATTCAGACTATATTGCGCGGAAACATTATCCAAATCCTTTTCAAAGCGAAAATCAAAACGGGCAATTTCATACCAAGTACCCAAATATTTATTGACATCGAAGTTCTCGACAGCTTTTGCTTTTTTAGGAATGGAGGCACACCCATTTAAGAGCGCCACTAATCCTACGGAAAATACCACTATTAAAATTTTATTTTTTGCTTTCATCTTGTTTGCGTTTAAATAGTTTAAAAAAATAAAGAACTAAAAGGAACTGCGTATAGCCATAGACGGCATCTTCGATCGGAATTGTTAGTATTCGTATTCCCAAAAAGTCTCCTGTATTATAGTTAACAATCGGTGCATTTATTCCCGTGCCGGTCAGCACACCATTTACAGGAAAGAAACCTAACAATAATACAGTAAACACCAATGATGCCTTACCAATCCAATCGGCACGGGCAATGAAATGCAAATAGATCAGGGTTAATATCGCCGCTATAGCGGTGACTAATGTGTAGATTTTATCACCATGCAACAAAGCGGTAACTGAACAGGCAATGATGCTAAAAAAAACAATCAGGTTATTAAAACCTAAAAGCCAATCCAACTTAAAAAATTTTTCAAAACAGAAATAAGTAAATACGCAGGAAAACGGAATGCAAATAAAAAACAGCCATTCTTCAATGGGTAACCCCGCTATCACTATTCCGAGCGTATAATCTGTATTGAACCACCAAACACCGTGACTTGTAAACCAGACATCCCAGGCAATGAAAGGAATTGCCACCAGGATGGCGGCCTTTATAAAAGCATTAAAATAATGGTTAAACTGAATTCTTCGGTCAAACGATGCGATGAAGCAAATAATGACTGTAAAAAATAAAATCAAAGAATACGTATAGATCATCATTTTTTAGCGGAATTAAAATACATATTGAAATACTTAAAAGGCACGTATAGGAAGCCAAAACATTCACCATCTTGCTTGGTGATATGCTTATGATGTTGTTTATGTGCTCTTCGGAGTGCCAAAAAATATGGATTTTTTGTTTGAGACAAAAATTTAATACGTTGGTGGATAAAGACATCGTGTACAAAAAAATAAGCCATGCCATAGAGCATAATACCCAAACCGATAAAAAACAAATGATTGTAGTTTTCCAACGAGCCAAAATACATCAAGGCAATGGTTGGTAGTGCAAAAATCACAAAAAAATAATCGTTTTTTTCCAGCGCTCCTTCATTACTGTGATCGTGATGATCTTTATGTAAACGCCAAAGAAATCCGTGCATAATATACTTATGAATAACCCAAGTTGCCCCTTCCATTAATATAAAAACACCCAATGCTATTAAAAAGTTCATACGGCTTCTGGTTTACTAAATAGTTCTTCTAAAACAGCGTATCGGAAATCAAAAATATTAGCCAATTTCTGTTTCACAAAAAGCTGGTGAGCTAAATTCCCCAAAACCCCAAATGGCAACTCATAATCCACGGTGTCTTTCATTAGTACACCTTCTTTATTAGGGATGAATTCGTGCAAGTGATTCCAATATTTATAAGGACCCTGTTCCTGAAAATCCGTAAAATGGCTATTCATTTCGACCTTGGTGATCCGTGTTCGCCACTTCAAGGGAATCTTCAATAAGGGTGAAACGGTATAATTAATAATCATCCCCTCAAACAGCTGGTCAGTTTTATAATCTGACAGTACTGTAAAGTTCATATCACTGGGGGTAATTCTAGAAAGGTTCTTCGCACTAGAAAAGAAATGCCAGGCTGTTTGGATATCACAATGCAACTGTTGTTCTCTATATAATTGATAGCGCATAACTAGTTTTTTAAAAGTTTTTCTATATTATTTTGCAAAATATCCGATTCAATTTGATGATCATTTTCCTTAATAAATGCTATATCCTCTTTTATGTTTGATTTATATCCCAGAAAAGAAGGAGCGTTTTTTTGAACGGAGAGCCGGATAAACCTTAGCTCCACATTTCTCGGCTCATTTGCGATTGCTTGTTCAATGTTTTTCCTACCTTCTTTAAAGGTATGGAGTTTACTTATTGGGCTAAAAATATGACTTGCCCAAATAGTCTGTATAGCACCTAAATAAGCCTGATAGATACCTGATTTACTCCGTATTTTTTGTAAATCACTAATCATTTTATGGCACAGATCTTTATCCGATACGACCTGCGTGTAATTGGCCCTCAGTTCGTCTAAACTAGTTTCATTAAAACTGGTGAGAAAGAAAATACCTGATAGAAGTAAGCCCAGAAGTTTCATCATAAAAAAGCAGTTTTATATCGCAGATAACTTTTGAAAGCCACATATGCCTTTTCAGAATTAGGTATCCTAACTCTATTGTTCATAATCTCTTTGGAAGATTTTCTTTTTATTTTTTGAAACAAAGACACATAATACTTATAGGCTAAATATACCCCGAATGTTGAAGAACTTGGAAGTTTCTTTATTCCAATTAATGCCTCTTTGAATTCTTCGCCAATCTCCTTTTCAATTTGACATTTTACTTTATTATCAAATACACCCAGATCGATATTCGGAAAATATGTTCTACCTAAAATATGATAATCATCTTTCAGATCCCTTAAAAAATTAATTTTCTGAAACGCGGAACCGAGCTTCATTGCATAGGGCTTTAATTCGTCAAATTTCGCACGATCACCATCGATAAAAACATGTAGACACATTAAGCCGACTACTTCTGCTGATCCAAAAATGTATTCTTTGTACAGATCAGCATTATAATCTACTTTTTGCAGATCCATCTCCATGCTGTGTAAAAAATGCGAAATCAACTTCCTGTCAATCTTGAACTGGTTCACCGTCTCCTGGAAAGATTGCAGAATAGGGTTAAGCGAAATCCCTTCCTGTAGGGCAATCTCGGTTTCTACTTTTAATCGATTCAATAATTTCTCTTTATCGTATCCATGAAAACTATCTACTATTTCATCAGCCAATCTTACATATCCATATATGGCATAAATGGCCGAGCGGATGGAAGGTTTAAGCGCTAAAATCCCCCAAGAGAAACTCGTACTATACTTTTCGGTTGTTATTCTACTTACTGAGTACGAAAGTTCGTCAAATAGCTGTTTCATAAAGCATCGTTTTTAAGATTGATTATTTCATTTGCTACAATTTTCCCCGATATAATGGACGGCGGAACACCAGGTCCAGGAATAGTCAACTGCCCTGTATAGAATAGATTTTTCACTTTTTTGTTCCTTATCTTAGGTTTTAGAACAGCGGTTTGCCCAAGCGTATTTGCCAGGCCATATGCATTGCCACCATAGGCATTGTAATCCGAAACAAAATCGCTAACACAATAGCTTCTCTTGTATACGATCTTACCTTCTAAATCATGCATACCGGTATGTTTCTCAATCCTAGAAAGCATTTTCAACAGATATTTTTCACGCATAGGCGTTTCATCATTTAAACCTATAGCCAAGGGCATCAGCAGAAACATGTTTTCTTTGCCTTTGGGAGCAACAGAATCATCGGTTTTCGAGGGACAACAAACGTAAAACAGCGGTTTCTCAGGCCATTTTTTCTCCTCGTAAATTGTATCGATATGTCCATCTAAATCATTTTCAAAAAAAAGCGTATGATGTTTAAGGTTAGGCACGGTCCGATCGATGCCCAAATAATAAATTAAACATGAAGGCGCAAATGTTCTGTTTTGCCAGTATTGTTCCGAATAGTTTCTAAGATCTTCCGGTAAAAGCGATTCGGTGTGATGGTAATCTGAAGAAGCAATGACCGCATCAAATGTTTGTATTTCGCCATTGATAGTCAGTGAGGTTACACATTCATTATGCGTATTTATGCTTTCAACAGTTTTATTAAAATGGAAAGTGGCACCTTGCCTCGTAGCTACTTCTTTCATGGCGAGCACCACACGATAAAAGCCGCCTACGGGATAGTGCGTTCCCAATGCATAACCTCCGTAATTCATCAAACTATATAATGCGGGAATGTGTTTGGGAGAAGCACCTAAAAAAATGACGGGGAACTCCATTAAAGTTCTTAACTTTTCACTCTTAAAGTACCTTGCAACGTAGGATCGGAAGTTGGTCAGCAAATCCAACTTCATGGCACTTTTAGCAATTTTAAAGGAAATGAATTCCCCCCAATTATAGCAAGGTTTATGCACAAAATCCCGCATGCCAACTTCGTATTTGAATTTTGCCGATTCCATAAATTTATCCAATTGAATCCCCGCACCTTTTTCGGTTTGTTCAAACCAAATTTTTAATTCCTCTATATTTTCAGGAACACTAATTTTTTCATCGGAATAAACAATTTCAAATTGTGGATTTAAGGAAATTAATTGATAGAAATCAGCAGTTTTGTAACCGAAATCAGCGAAAAAATTTTCCATAATATCAGGCATCCAATACCAACTTGGGCCCATATCAAAAGAATAGCCTTGCCCAGTAAATTGTCTAGCTCTTCCTCCTGGCTGGTCATGCTTTTCAAATACATGCACTTCATAGCCGGCCTTTGCCAGGTAAGCAGAGGCAGAGAGCCCGGAAAAACCGGAACCAATAACGGCTATTTTCTTTTTCATTTTCTTTTGTCTTTTAGTGCTTCAGTCAATAGACATTCGGGGTCAATATTTTTATCATAAATCGGTAGATGAAAATCATTAAGCTTATTAAGTAGCCTTATTAATTCCATTTTTTCCTTACGCGTTAAATCTCCCGTTACAATTTCAGTGGCTTCCCTAATCTTATCCATTTGACTTTCCAAGATATCAACACCTTTATTACTGATCTTTAAAACCTTACTTCTTTTATCCTTCTTAGAATCCGTTTGATCGACCCAAGCTTGGGCAATCAACCGGTTAATAATTTGCATACCAGCAGATTTTTCGTGCACGTTCTTTTTGATCAAATCCATTTTAGTCATTTCCCCAAATGCTTTTAAGTTAATGAGGTAGATAAAATCTTCCTGAGTGGAAAAATCCGATCCGAATATGGCCGCCTTTGAATAACTTTTAGCATATCGGTTCATATGAACTATTAATGTATTGATAACACTTTCGGCGCTGCGTCCATTTTCCTTTCCTTCCCAGTTTGGCTCCACATTTTCTGTCTCATCCCTAAAATTGGTTGCTATCCATCTTTTAAACCCCTCAATATTATGGCCATACGTACTTTCTACTGAATTTTCCGTCTCAAATTCTTCCAGTAAATTGACAACATCTTTTAAAATATCGTACTTCATGAATCTATTTTAGTTCACAAATATACTAATATTTATTATTTATAGTATAAAAAAGTACTTTATGGATGACTATTTGGTATAAAAAAATTTAATCATATTACTGTTTTTAAAAAAAATTTTCTAATTAATATAAAAATCTTCAATACTTTTACGGCAGATACTTTTGGCGTAAAACAATAATAAAGCCGTATAAACCTTATGCTGATACACTGTCACTTTATGTGATTTAACAATGGTGTATGCATTCACAAGTATTTTATCTATAGCAACAGAATACCCATTTATGTGAATTAAGAAAGCAGCATTGCGCTATCTGATAAAGCAAATTTAATCTAATTGATCAGAAAAGAAAAGATTAAATAATAAGTTATCTCCTTGTAAAAAAATAACATTATACCTAAACAAAACCTCGCCTTAAAAAAAATCGGGCAATTAACAACAGCAATTCTGGTACTGGGCACCCTCGCTACAAGCTGTCAACCTTCTGAACAAGACAATACTACCTCCGATAAAACATTTCGGATAATCCACAACAATGATGGTACAGATGCTTTGGCCAACATGTGGTTTAATCGCAAACCAAACCTATCCCGAGCCGATATCAATCAGTATGTTGATATGGTTGCCGATAGTAAGGTGGTGACCACCTTCATGATGAACACCGGAAGTGATTTTGTGTATTACGACTCGAAATATGAACGGACCTTTGGCGATGATTTGAATGGCACGCTGAGTTGTGATAAAAGTGATGCAGAACGGAATGCATTTAAACAGTATTATAGTAATTTCTTAAGCTTACAAAAAGAAGGTACTGATATTATTGACGCATCCTTAAGCCGAGCAAAAGAAAGAGGTATGGAAGCCTTCATTACCTTTCGGGTAAATGATCTACATTTTGCAGATACCAGCACAAAATGCCGCGTTTCTTATCCCGATTTTTGGTTTAATAACCCACAATTCTACACCGGGGATCACAGTCAGGGATTAAACAGTGGCCGAGCCTTAGATTTTTCTCATGAAGAAGTTCGGAATCATAAACTGGATCTCGTTCGTGAACAACTGGAAAAATATGAACAAATAGACGGTTACGATCTAGATTTCATGCGTTTTATTGTCTTATTTAAAACAGGAAAAGGTGCAGAAAAAGCACCCCTAGTCACCGATTTTGTTTCGCAGGTACGTCATCTTGTTGACTCCGTTTCTGCTGCTCGTGGAAAGAAGATTTTGTTATCAGCCAGGGTGCCAATCACCGTAGAAGGAGCGCTTGAAAAAGGCTTGGATGTGAAAGAGTGGCATAAACAAGGTCTCTTGGATTTTATAAGCATTGGCGCACATTGGCGTGGAGAAACCGCCACCCCAATCGCTAAATTCAAGGAAGATTTTTTCCAGGGTAGCGAAAAGAAAATTCCTGTTTATGGATCCATCGATGATGGTGGCTATCAGCCCCGCGAATTTTTCTCAGATGGTATGTATAAAGGGATGGCTTCTCATATTCTAGGTCAGGGCGGTGATGGATTGTACCTTTTTAATTTTTATTTCTCCGATTATGGCAAGGTCGATTACGCCACATCTGTAAATCAAAGTGGGCTAGTTAACAGAACCCGGTCACAACGCTTATTGACAGCGTTGGGTGATCCAAAATTACTAGCCAAGGGTAACAAAATTTTCTGTGCATCAGATGGGGTTACCAACTCCTATGGGGTATTACAAGTCGCTGACTTACCGATGGCCTGCGGAAATGGTAAAAACAGCAAAATTTCCATCTTTGTCGGCGATAACTTGGAAACAAATATACCAAAAGAACAAATTTTGTTTTTACGGACCGATCGAAAGTCGCGCATGAGTGTGCTGATCAATCAACAGGAACTCAGCCCACTTTCCGCGGAAGTTCCTGCACAATATGACCGAATACACGGTCTGCAAGAAGGGGAAGAAATGCTTGCTTATGCAATACCAGCAAAACTCTTAAAAAATGGAAGCAATGAAATATCTGTCATTGCAAAAGGAGGTGTTTTTGTTATAAAACGAGCAGAAATTGCACTCAATTACGGCGATGTTAAGGAACATGGCTATTTTTAATACCAGTATATAACCTATTTCTTAATCCATGTTTGACTGCTATAATCCATACCAGTCAAACATGGATTATTTATTACTAGTGCACAGCAAATTGGCAATTTGAGTAGCCGTTCTTGTTAAGTTCGCTTTGGTATGGGAAATGGCTTCTTCTAATGCTACAGGTTTATTCCCAATAGCAAGCAACATGGAAAAATAACGCTGTAAATCTGGCGAAATTGATAAAGGAATCCCTCCGGCCAAACCAATAACTGGAATGTTTCGATCAAGCGCTAACTGAGCCACTACCACGGGAGCTTTCCCTTCTAAGGATTGCTCATCAATGCTTCCCTCACCCGTAATTAGTAAATCAGCTTTTTCTAAGAAACCTCCAAAACCAGTGAGTTCACAAAAATAAGCGGCACCTTTTTCCATTTTTGCCTCCAGATAGGTGTGAAATGCTGCTCCCAATCCACCCGCTGCACCCCCACCAATCACCTGGGCCATGGATTTATTAAGCGCCTTTTCAGTTAAGGTATCAAATTGAGTTAGAAACTTCTCTAAGGCTATCACATCTTGTTCACTAGCCCCCTTTTGAGGTCCAAATACTGTTGCAGCCCCCTGACTCCCTAACAGTTTATTTTCGACGTCACATAAAACAGTAAATTGTAAATTCATCGTTAATTCCCTTAAAGCAGTTATATCCAAACGGACTACCTCGTGAAAATTGCATGCATTTGCCTGCAGCAGCTTTTCGGAACGATCATAGCAGGCCAAACCCAACTCCTGTAGCATACCAAGGCCACCATCAACGGTCGCAGAACCCCCTAGACAAATAATAAAATGCTTGACTCCTGCTGTTATGCCATGCATAATTAACTCTCCAAGACCTTTTGTGATGGATTCCCTGGGACTTCTTAACGGGCCCTTGATGGATTTAAAACCGGAGGTTTCGGCTACTTCAATAATTGCCGTATTACCTTGATCAATAATACCAAAGAAAGCCTTAACGGTAGCACCATAAGCGCCCGAAACTTCTAGACTATCCATGGTCCCGTTCATGTGTTTACAAATCAAGTGAGAGGTATAATCGCCCCCTCAGCAATTGGAAATTTTTGAATAGCTGCTTTTAAATTACTTTGCAAAAAACCTGATTCAATGGCATCCGCCACTTCTTCCGCCGTTAAACTATTTTTAAAACTATTCGGGGAAATTAGAATATTAAGCATGGTTGATTATTTATGCTCAAAATACAGTTAAATCTGATGAATATCAAGCAAAATGTTGTCAAAAATCTAATCAAATTCCCCTCGGCAAACCGTGATTAAAATTGGGTAAAATTGACATTTAGAAGCGCAAAACCTTTTTTAGACTCTATAAAAAATTCCCGAGGTTAATCTTAATTTTCAACTTTGCCCCAAATTGGTCAGACACCCTATTTAAATGCTGAAGCCTGCAAATTACGATAGCTGGATGAGTAGTATATTTCTTTGCTATCCTTCGAACAGTTTCTTCTGTTATTTCAACGGGAACTTCATCAAAAAAAGTATCAGGTAACAACCAGTTATGTGCGAATTCAATTGCCTCATTTTCTTTTTCGCTATTATATTTGACAGTCTCTAGATCTTCAATAAAAACATCTTTTTTGCCGTGAAGTAAAATATGACCAGCTTGATGATAAAAAGCGAACCAAAAATGATCATTGGTTTGGTAGCTATCCGAAATTTGAATTAAGGGATTTCGCCCTATCCACCTAGTCACCCCACTAATCGGCGCCTCTGGCAGGTTACTTGAAAAGATTACCGCTACTCCAACCTTTTCACAAATTGTTTGCAGCATCACTGCAAAATCATCTGGCTGGACTTCAACTAAAATTTTTATTTGAGATAAGGATGCTTTAAATCCATCCTTATTATAGGTAGATAAATTTAATTCTCGTAATTTTAATTCACCAATTCTTAACCATGCCGCCATACTGCTCAACTGGGTAGAATGGTTTAAACTTTTCTGAAAATTAGTTTGTGTATAATTATCTACATACAGACTTTGCCATTGAATCGGCGAAGCGACTCCATAAAATTGTAAACATTCTTCTACTGTGTCAGTCCCGATCTTCCTTCCATTTAAATATCCTAATTTTTTAAGCTCCTTTAATGGTTGTTCTTGTACCCATTCGATATAATTCGCTAAAAATTCCGTTTGTTCAATCCTAGCAAGTTTTTCCCGATACTGCATTTCCCTGTTTAACCAAAATTGCATATCTATCCCCAAAACCTTTTCCAATTGCATAGCCGTATTCACGGTAATGGGTGCTTTGCCAGAAATCAGATCATTCACTTTAGCAGGTGTCTTGCCCATTCTTTCTGCTAACTCCACCTGGCTCATGCTCAAAAACTCTAGCGTTTCTATGATGGTATCTCCTGGTTTTGTTAATAATTCTCTATGTATCTTTATATTACCACTCATGTTCAGTCTTTTATATGATTAATGATAGTCTGTCGTATTAATAATTCTAATTTCTGTAACTTTTATAGTTTCGATTTCGCCGTTCTCTTTCTTTGGAATAAAATCATGATTAATTTCAAATATTATCCTGTGATTTAATGAAATATCCACCGCCCATTCACCCGCTCTTCTTCCGGAAAGCGCATGACAGTTCGCAGCAGGAATTTGCATGAGCACTTTAAGATTTGGCGAGGCCCTGATCTCATCTCATCTATTCTGTACTTTTTTTGCCATCAACCCAAAGGCCTTTTTTATTTCAGCAGGTGAACTTAGTTTCTTTCGAATTTTATTTGAATATTCTATGTTCATTGTCCAATATTTAAATTACCTAATTTAGGTAATAAAATTTTATCAAAGATACGAAACAATTCATAACAGTCAACTAACTAGTCATTTATTAGACACACTCTTTTGTCATACGATCATATTTTGAGTTAAACAAATATTTCAATTAGGCAAATTATACATAGGAGACCTTTATGTTTATTAATTTCTTTTTGTTTCTAGGTGTACGAATAATTTGAAATACACAAATGCAGCGTATAATATTCGTACTTCATAAGGATAGATTTTTAATTTTCACGCGTAGCCAGATAAGCTTATTGTACGGTGGTATCAAAAAACACTGATATTTTAATTAAGTTTCCAGTTGATCAACCAGTAAACTGATGGGAAGATAGCGTAGACACGACTAAAAGATTTCACATTATCAGAAGCCGTATATATTCTGTGTCAGAAAGAATTGAGCGAAATAATAATCAGTACATAAAGCCGAATAACCATAAAGGGATTTTTGCACCCCACCCGGTTTCAATATCATCGGCAGCGATTAGATACATTGACTCCTCTCGAACTTGTTTTGCGGATTTATTTTTTCCTCCCACCTCGATAGTGATATCCTCGACTAGAAAATCCCCGTTTTTTGGTTCGAACACATCAAATCCAGCATTCAACAACTGCCCCAAAAGAAATGTTTCTCTTAAATTACCTTGATCGGGTGCCTGGTGGATGGCATAAGAAAGGTTGGTATTTTCTAAGAAGATTTTGTCAGGTTTTTGAAGCCTTGAAACACCTTTTCCTGCCACGGTCAAGACATTTAATAATTTAGCATCCCTTAACTGATAGATATACTCCACTATACTGTCTCGCGATATAACTAACTTGTTTGAGAGTGCGGAAATATTCGGTTTAAAAGGAGCAGATTCAGCAATTACTCCCAATAACCGCTTTACCTTGACAGGTGTTCCTGCGTTATAGGATGCTATATAAGCAAGATCAGTGTCGACAACAGCATTAATAATCTGTTCCAATTTGGGTAAGTATTCATTTTCACCCTCTGTAAAAATAGGTAAATATCCAGTTTCTAAATATTTTCGAAACAGCGGTAATGGTCGGATTAATGAGACTATTTCTTGCGTAATTTCCCGATGACGATCCCGGATTTCTGTCAAAGAAATAGCAGGAAAAGTCGCTACTCCTGTAAATTTCAAATATTCCCGAAATGATAAACCTGGCAGTGAATAACTGATTACTCGCCTACTCAAGTCTGCCTGACTGCGGTAAATATCTAAGGCAGATGATGCCGAAAAAATCACCTTTAATTGTGGTATTCCATCATATATATTTTTCAATTCCCTTGACCAATTTGGGTATTTATGTACTTCGTCGATTAAAAGCACCTGCCCTCCTTGCTGATACCATTCCATTGCGGTATCTAAAAGACTGTGGGTATAGAACCAAGTATGGTCCGCTGTGATATATAAGCCCTTAGCAGATTGCTCTCCTAAATCATACTTTAAATGCTGCAATAATAACGTAGTTTTTCCAGCCCCTCGAGGACCTTTTATAGCTATCATTCGTTGATTCCAGTTAATCTGATCGTGTAGATATCTTCGGAAATCGTTACCGATACTTTGTAGTAAAATTTCTTGAAAATCTAATATTGCTTGCATTTTGTCGTTTGTATACTACAAATATATAACAATTTTGCAGTTTTGAAACTGCAAAATTATATATAAATTGCAGTTTCAAAACTACATTTTATATATAATAGTTGTGCTGCGGCTATTCTTTTCATCGCCAAAACCGCTTCTATGCATTCCGAAGAGGCTATTTTTATACGACTCATTATAAGAATAGGCCCATTTGTTTAAAAGTATCGACCAATTCTTTCGCGATTATCGCATTTCCTTTATCCGATGGATGCAAACCGTCGTAAGTCAGGTTTATTGCCTCAGGTGGATAAGGATATTCATCCCCCACCGGATCAAAGGGAATATCAATCGATTGGGGATAGGTATAATTTCTGTATTTACCGGTTTTAGGGTCTTTCAGCCGTTTAAAATTGACCAACTTTTCTACTTGCAACTTTGGATGATGATAGAGATCCACAATAGCGAAACCCTCATATTTACTGATTTCAATCACTGCCTTGGCAAATTCTTCCAGTGCCTGTCCATCCTTTTTTTGATAGGATCCATGTGCATTATTTTTGTGATCAGCTATATAAACAAAGTCGTTACGCTGTAAAGGAGTTAATAGCACGATCTTCGCCTGCGGATTTAATTGCCGGATCTTATCGATAATAATTCGGTAAGAGCCATATAGCGATATATTCCCAGATCCGTTTTTGTAATCATCAAATTTCCCAACAGGCAGGCCAGCCCACCAATCATTAGTACCCAAAAAAACTGAATAAAGTTCCGCTTTAATGAGATTCAGTGAATCAATGTTATCCGCAATTTGACCAGCTGTCCAACCGTTGTGCCCCTGGTTAATATAGCGTATATTGGGAATTTGGTCTATTACTCGGGTTAAATACCCTTTTTGAACCCTGTTTCCTGTTTCATCAGGGTGGTCGTTCAGGTACGTGATGGAATCACCAATGGCTACCCAAGTTAGCTCCTTTTTGCTAAAGGAGCTCAGGACAAAAACAATTACAAATACGAACAGACAGCTTGTTTTCATAGTTTTCCGCTTAAAATAGCTATCAGTTCTTCAACTGATTAATAGCCAACATAAATGTAATGAAAACTACCCTTTCTAAACAGAGAATTTCAGTTGTTTTTAGATTATTATGCTAAATAGTTGACAGCATCTAATTAAGCTGATTTGGATACGGCACCTGTTTTCCATTTGATTTATAGCTAGGCAGTTGCGCATCCCATGTTTTTAATTTTTCTGATAAGATATCACTCAATTCTTTTACTTTCTTTTTATTCTTTCTAGCGATGTCATTAGTTTCTCCGATATCTTCCGCTAAGTTGTAAAGTTCTAACTTGGCTTGTTTCATATTATAAACAAGTTTAAAATCTCCCTGCCGAATAGCGGAAAAGAAATTGATGCCCGGTCCATCTGGAGTAGTCCATTTATTTGGAATATGCCATACCAAACTCCTAGCGTTCCAGGTGTTATCACTTTTTCCTTCAAGCAGACCGGCCAGACTTCTGCCATCAATATGCTGTTGCACTGTTGTGTAATCTGCAATATGGGCAAGCTCTAAAACGGTTGGAAAAAGATCTTCAACAATTACTGGGGATGCATTGACACGTGCCTGATCATTGTTTACATTCTTAATCAATAAAGGAACACGGATTCCGCCCTCATAGATCGATCCCTTTCCTGCCCTCAGTGGTAAGTTTTGGGTGTGTTCAGGTCCGGAACGCATAGGTTGTAGGCTTAAACCGCCATTATCACTCAGAAAAATAATAACTGTATTATCATACACACCTTCCTTTTTCAGAAACTGTACAATATCGCCTATGCTTTTATCAAAACCCTCCACAAGCGAAGCATAGGCAGCCTCAACCGAATCTAATCCATTATCCAAGTAGCGTTGAACAAAGCGAGGGTCAGCTTCGATAGGTACATGCACCGCGTAATTAGAAAAGTTTAGAAAGAAAGGTTCCTCTCTTTTAATAGGTTCTGCTATCGCTTTAATGGCTTCCAGGGTTAGTGCCTCTGTTAAGAACGTGTTTCCGCCATGATATTCCATTAAATCGGGGACGGCCTGGTAACTGGCCTTGCCCGGTATATTCCCATAGTTTTTCTGCGCATAATAACTTTGGGGATGTCCGGCAGCATGTCCGGCGATGTTAACCATAAACCCTAAATTTAGTGGACTAGCGGCTGGCGTGCCGGCAGAACCCCAATGTGCTTTGCCAATATGTACCGTATAATACCCGTTGTCCTTGAGAATTTGTGGAAAAGGTGTTGCGTAGACTGTTTTTGGTGAATTTGGTTCGGGACTCATACCGTTTATATTCCAATCTGGAGGGACTAATAAGTCATCGGGACTATCAGTAGGTTTGTTCGCCGTTGGATGCGTCCAATTTGTTACCTGATGATGGGCCGCATTTAAACCAGTTAACATACTTACCCTTGAGGGCGTACACACAGGTGTTGCGTAAGCATTGGTAAACTTGGTCGCCTGCAACGCTAAAGCTTCCAAATTAGGTGTATGAAATTTCTTATTGTTTGCCGTGGTCTCGCTATATAAAGGCACCGAAATATCTTGCCATCCTAAATCATCTACTAAAAACACGATGATATTCGGATGCTTTTGTTGCTGTCCAAAGATAGGAGATGCCATCAAAAGGCATCCCAGAAAAAAGTTTATTTTAAAAATCATCATTATCATTACTTGTTTCATATACATTGAAGACATTGAGTTGAGGCTTTCCTACGGCCTGGTCTACTACTATCCTAATAGCATTACAGCTTACGCTGGTTTCTAAAACGATCAAGTGTTTATGCCCAATAGCCGTTCCTGAATAAATATCCTTCCATTCTCCTGCAACTTGCACTTGAATGCGAAACGCCCTTATTTTTTGACCTTGGACTAAATCTTCTCCCAGCATAATCCGATCGATTACTTGCTTATGTTTGAAAGAGAGTTGACTTGCGGTTTTTGCTGCCGGAATTATCGGAAATTGATAAAGCTTTTTCACCTGCACACCAAATTCCTGGAGCCTATTGCGGTCTGCCTGGGGAACCAACCCGCTCGTGTCAGGGGTCACCCCTAATACCAGCGTTGCATTCCGACCCACGGACCTATGGTACATCTCAACTAGCTTGCTCACACTAAAGATACTATGTTCGTCATTAGGTTCCCAAAACCATTCATGACGCCCATTATCCCCTCGCAACGGGGCATCCGCCATGGCTGGCATATAATATTCACCATCAGGATCACCACTTTTTAATAGCTTATAGTCGTCTTTCCAAATTGCATTGGGAGCGCTTTCACCCGAGCCTGTAAAGTGGTAGGGGAAAGTCGACCAACAAGGATAATCAACCGTACCAGATTCTGAACCACCCCACCGGGCCTCGGCAAGCTGATCATTGTGGTAAAACAAGCAATCAGGTTGATACTTTTTCACAATGGGGAGTACGTTTGGCGCACCCTTATCCGGATGGCTTGCCCCGCCATCAAACCAAATTTTGAATAACGGACCGTACCACGTGCATATTTCTTTAACCATTTCTTCGACCATCTGATTATAAAACTTCTGTCTACGTGCTTGAATTTCACCTTCTCCCTCGACCACAAAGTCTTGAACGCCTAAGTAAGAATTCCAACGAATGCCTAGGTATACCCCGGGTTTGAGACCATGCTTACGACATGCTTTTATAAAATCACCGACCAAGTCTTGTTTCCCATTGCTCCATCCTAAGGCTTTTGTATTATAGGGATTTGCTTTTGAAGGATATAACACAAATCCAGATTCGTGACTCGCCGTAATCATGGCAAAGGTAGCACCTGCTTGCTTTGCTGAAATTACCCACTGTTCAACATCCAATTGACTAGGATTGAAGACATGAATATCTTGTATTGGCGTTATTCTATTATTCCCTTGACTATAGGCTTTCCCGTCAAACACATGCAGGTCGTAATGAAAGATAACACCCAATTCAGCCTGTTGCCAGGCTAACTGGGCATTACTGGGTTTAGGCAATGTTTGTGCCTGCAAGATGACAGGAAGGAATACCCATATAGCGAGCAAAAACATCAAAATTAGTTGACTAATAACCTTCATTTTGTGCTAGCTTAGGATTCGCGTCAATTTGCTGTTGTGGAATTGGATAAAGCACTTGATGATCTTTTGCCGCATATCCTCTCGTCTGAGCCAAACTGATAAATTTGCCATGACGAATTAAATCCTCCCGTCGTAATCCTTCAGAATAAAATTCGCGTCCTCTTTCAGCCAGTAGAAATGCACGAAGCTCTTCTTTACTTGGGTAGCTTCCCAAGGTAAGTAAAGAAACATTTGCCCGTTGGCGAACGGCATTGATTAATGCTATTGCTTCCTCAGTAGGTCCCGATAACTCATTCAATGCCTCTGCCCTGCTTAACAAAATGTCAGCATAGCGGATATAGACAATATCGTTACCCATCGCCTCGCCCACCGCATTCTGATCTGGCCAGTATTTAAAACTGCGCACATCATCTAATGCCTTTCCATTCTGGTCTTCTAAAAGCTCTACTGTTTTACCTGCATTATCTTTGTAGGTGCGGATAAGCAATTCTCTGCGTTTATCTGCCGCATCAAAGGTTTTATAAAAAGCCGAATAGGTACGGAATTGGGCACCAAAATTCACCTGATTTGATACGATGGGGTAATTTGGTGGAAAAGCATGGGCCATATAATTGTTGTGATAGCCCTCCTGAGGCAAACAAGGTGCTCTAAAAATAAACTCTCGATTGTTTTCTCCCACGATATCAAATAATTTGGTGAAATCACCATACAATTCATATTGCTTACTGTCCATTACTTGCTTAGTTACCTCGGCTACTTTTTCCCAATTTTTCTCCTTAAGGTAAAGCTTCATCAAATAACCCAGAGCTGCACCTTTTGTTGCACGGCCTATAGGGTTCTCCTCTAATGGCAGATATTGCGCAGCATATTCCAAGTCAGCAATAAGATAATTTACAAATTCCTCGTGGGAAGCCCTTGGGGTATTTTTACCAATCTCTTCAATTTCTTCTGGCGTTGCACCCGCTGGAATATCAATCAAGGGTGTGGGACCAAACAAGTTATATAAGAAATAATACGAAGAGCCACGGATAAACCTGGCCTCGGCTTGGATCCGATCTGTTTTGTCTTGATCCAGATTGTCTAATTGGGCAGCGAGTATCAAAACAGAATTGGCGCTAGCAATCGCCTGATACATTTTACTCCAAAAAGAGTTGAGAAAACTATTATTTACTGCCCAGTTAAACTGAATGAATGGTGCGGCGTCTTTCTCTAGTCCCCCGCCGGTTTCAAAGGAAATGTCGGTATTGAACTCATTCATCATATAGGTATAATTCCGATGATCGTACGCTATAATCCGTGACCTGGCATAAGCTCCTGTTAAGAGGGCATCAATCCCACTTTCATCACCAAGAAATCCGTCAGGATCATATTCAGTGTAGACTTCCTCCTCTAAAAATGATTTACAACCTGTTGTAAGAAAAGGAAGGCATAGCAATAAGATATATTTTAGTTTAAATGTTGACATGATCATACAGATTAAAGGGTAAGATTAATTCCTAAACGAAACGTGCGTGCTAATGGATAGGTGTTATAGCTCACCTTTGAAGTTGAACTCGTTCCCGTAACACTGGCATCCGGATCATATCCTTTATATTTTGTCCAGGTTGCCAAATTCTCCAAGGCTAAGAAAATATTCAAGCGATTTATTTTGCTGCCGTTATTGAATACTTCGTAATTTAAGTTGACATTCTTTAAGCGTAGAAAGGAAGCATCTTGAATTGTCATCGAATTAATGATATAATCACCACCATAAGCAGTCGGATTTACGCCACTTGGGTATTTATTGCTTGGATTTTCAGGTGTCCAGCGATTCAATAGATATTCGGACAATCGATTCCTATATTCATTGGTTGGATAGAGGGTCTCGGTAATATTTGCATCCAACATGCTGATTCCGCCTACGTATTGCAACAAAAAGTCAAGTGAAAACTTTTGATACCTGAAGTTATTGCTCAGGTTAATTGTTGCTGTAGGAAATGGTTTCCCTAAAACCGTACGATCGTCCATGTCAATTTTACCGTCTTGATTCTGATCGACAAAACGTATATGGCCAGGTTTCGCATCCGGTTGGGCCGAATTAGCTATTTCGTCTGCATGCTGGTAAATACCGTCGGTCTGAAATCCATAGAATGACAACATGGGTTGCCCTGTTTCAACCAGTTGATAATTCGAAATAAAGCTAGCTATACTTCCAGTGATGAGTTGCGGGATAAAATCAGGCAGTTCTTTGACTTCATTTTTGAGCAGCGACAAGTTGAAGTTACTTTCCCAAGTGAAATTATCCTTAGTTACATTCTTACTGCGTAATTGAAAATCAATACCGCTGTTTTCTACATTCCCAAAATTAACCATATAGCTACTAAAACCAACAATAGAAGGAATGGGTTTGCTGAATAACTGGTCTTTTGTGTTTCGTTTAAAAGCATCAACGGATCCACTTAATATCCCTTGAAGGAAGGTAAAATCCAAGCCGATGTTGATTTCTTCAGTGTTCTCCCAGCGCAGATTTTTATTTGGCAATCGAGCAGGAACTACGCCTTGGTAAATATTATTTCCAAATACCGCATTTCCTGAGGCAATCAGCGTATTAATGGTTTGGTAATTGGAAATCCCCTGATTACCCAACTGTCCATAACCTATTCGAAGTTTTAAACTATTACCACGATCACGCCAATCGCTAAGGAAATTTTCATCCGTAATCTTCCAGGCAACAGCCCCCGAAGGAAAAACGGCATATTTATGCTCATCAGAAAAACGTGAAGTTCCGTCTGCGCGCACGGAGGCCGTTACTAAATATTTTCCTTTATAATTATAATTCACCCGTCCTAAAAGTCCATTCAAACGATTTCTGGATTTGCTCGAGCTTACATTATCACTTTCATCCCCGTCACCACTCTGCAAAAGATGGTAGGAAGTCACATCTGACAAAAACTTCATGGAGCTTGCCCCCACACCTTCAGCACCAAATTCTTCAAAGGTTGTACCGGCCATAATATTGAAACTATGGTCACCTATATCTTTCTGGTAGTTTACTAAAAACTCCGCTAACCATTGATATCCAGAATTGGCATTTTTTGAACCAATACCTCCATTCGATAAACCGTTAATTGTCGAGCGGTCGGTGTAGCTTGAGTTCATGTTGTTGGCCGCACTTCCTCCTATTCGAAGGGTTCCCGTTAATCCTTTAAAGGGTGTAATCTCGGCCGATGCTGAGCCATAGAAGGTGTTGGAAATATTCCGGTTATCGATGCCATTGACCAGTGCTAATGGGTTATCTAATGCTATAAAATTGTTTAAATAATAGCGCCCATTCGCATCCTTTTCAGCAGATAATGTCGGGTCAAATTGAATGGCTGAATTTAATGGCCCAGCGCTTTCGTTGACACCATTTGAAGTATAAATAGCTTGTTGATTTGCCCGCGTGTAATTCCCATTAATATTGAACTTGATATAGTCCTTGGGTCTAAATTCTATGTTATTTCTAAAGTTTATTTTCTTAAAACCGGAATTCTTTACCAATCCATCTTGATCAAAATAATTTAATGCCGTGTAAAAAGAACTCTTTTCGCCTCCACCTGAAAAACTCAGTTGATGATTTTGGACCATGGCCTGTTTTTGGAGCACCTCATCTTGCCAGTTCGTACCCGTACCAATTTCAGCAATTTGGGCATCACTGAAGATAACATCGCGACCGGCGTCCTTTCTAATTCCGTTGAGCACTTCCATGTACTGACGACCATCCAATACATCTATTTTCTTTGCTATGCGTTGTATACCAGCATAGGTATCATACCTGGTCGTGACCGCGCCTGATTTTCCTTTCTTGGTTGTAATTAAAACAACACCATTGGCAGCGCGTGTTCCATAAATGGCAGCAGCAGAAGCATCTTTCAAAATATCAACAGATTCAATATCCTCAGGACTTAAGCTGGACGGATCAATTCCTGGCATGCCATCCACGACGATCAAGGCATCATTACTACTGTTGATGGACCCAGCACCACGAATTTGAATTTTAGTCCCTGCTCCCGGAGCGGAGTTAGTCTGACTTATGGTAACACCCGGTGCCTTCCCGCTCAACAATTGCAGCGCATTGGTATTGGCTCCCTGGGTAAAGTCCTTCGCTTGCACCCCCACAATGGAACCCGTTAAATCGGATTTCAGCTGCGTACCATAACCTACAACAACGATTTCATCAATTTCTTTGATGGAGGGATCTAAAACAATGGTAACTGCGTTGTAATTGGTATAGGTGACTCGCTTCTCCAAATAGCCTAGGTAGTTCACCACAATAGATCCATTAGCCGGTGCATTTTCAAAGGAAAAACCTCCTGTACTATTGGTGCTTACCGTTTGACCTGAAGGCATCAGTTTTACCGTTGCCCCTACTGCAGGTGAATTATCTTGCATAATAACACTTCCGGTAAGGTTTTGTTGAGCGTTTGTCGCTAATTTGTTCAGTGCTGGGTCATTTGCTTTTTTTGGAAAAATCAACACATTATGACTTCCAATCTCATAACTCAAGCCTTGCGTCCTTAGCAATTCATCTAAAGCGACCGTCCATTGCTTGTCCTGTACAGACAAATCCACGCGTTTATTTTCATCCACTTGCGCGGCATTGTAGAGGAAGTCTCTTCCACTTTGTTTTCTTATTTTTGCCAATACTTGTTTAAAACGCTCCCCTTTCACATTAAAAGAAACCTTCTGTCCATAAGTAGATGCACTGACATGTATGCTGCCCACACATAGCAATAGAATAATCAGTTTCATATGCAGAATAATTTTAAGCCCATTCCTTCGCATAGGATGCGGCATTAATTGATAAGTTTTATACATTTGAATTGGATATAAAATGGTTAGTAAATAATTAGTAGTTATTGGTCATGTATTATCCCGGGGAGGTGTAGCAGCACCTCCTTATTTTTTATTTTTTCATCATTTAGGGTCATTTATCTACCACATGTATTCCTCCTTCCTCAATCCTAAATGTGATATTTGAGACCTTTTCTAAGCTCTGTAATAGATCGATCAGTTGATTTGTTTTCTTATACGTACCCGAAAAACGTTCCTCACTGGTCGCCTCAATCTGAATGTATTTCACATCATACCAATCCTTAATTTGATTCATAATTTCCCGGGTACTGGCATTGTCAAATTTGAAATACCCATCCCTCCAGGATAACAAATCCAAGGTATCAACATCCATTTTGAGAATGGATTCCTGATTCCCTACCACCTGCTCTCCAGCAGCTAATACCAAAGAATCTCGGTTATTAGAAACCTTAACTTTCCCCTCGATCAAGGTTACCTTTGTTTCCTGATTGTCGTCGCTATTGATGGTAAAATGTGTTCCCAATACTTCTGTATCAAGTTCTCCAGCGGCTACATGAAAGGGTTTAAATTGGAGCTTAGTCACCTCAAAATAAGCTTCCCCTTGAAGCTCGACTTCTCTTTTTAAACCAGAAAAATGATTGGGTAACGTGATAGCAGAATTACTGTTCAACCAGACTTTAGAGTGGTCAGATAATACAACCGCCTGAACCTGTCCTGGACTACTTTTGATTGTTAATCTGGCAAAATTTGCTGGCGTTGTCTTGTCTTGTTGAGCAGCAATATATATCGTTCCTGCCGTATCAATGGAAACACCATACTGAGCCAGTTGCTGATCAGTTAGCACCAGCTGGTTCTTTTGAAATTCATCCGCGAGGAAAATAGATGCCTGTCCTTTCCTTAGATAAATAGGTTTCACTGCTGCGGTTTCTAGTAACTCACCATCAGGGTTATTATATACATAGATACCCAACAAAGCACTGAAAAACAACGCAATAGCCGCAGCAATACTGATAATCAGGTTCCAGTTTGGTTTTGGATCCGCTAATTGTTGATGGATGTTGTTCCAAATAGCCCTATTTTTATCCGCAGGAAAAGGAATATCGGTTTTATGTTTTTCATAAATAGCAGCAAATAGCTCCTGCGTCTGCTGATCAGGATTATTGGTCATCAATTCGGTGAGTTCGCGCTCCTGCTGTTGTGAAAGCTTTGCTAATAAAAGGCGTTTAACCAGATATTCTAATCTAACTTTGTCCATAATTTGAGGTTCGTACTATAATAACAATATTCAGTGGGGAGAAGGACTAATAGAATGCAAAAAAAATTACCTTTTAATCTTTTATTGACTAATAAAACAGATAAAAATAGATTATTGCATAGATAGAAGATTTTGTTCTTGATTGATGGAGCTCCGCCCTAACCAATTTTAAGGCTGTAACAAGGTGATTTTTTACGGTGTTTGTAGAGATTTGAAGCTTTGCAGCAATTTCCTTATGTGAGAGTCCCTCGATTCTGCTTAATCTAAAAACCGTTTGTTGTTTCATTGGTAGCTTACCGATAATGGTATCTAAAGCTTCCTTAAGTTCCTTTTCTGCTAAGGGTTCTTCTTCATAATAGTAAGACCCGAGCTCATTCTCCCCTAATTCTATAAAGCGCGAACGGTGGAGATGAATAGTTTTAAGTCTGTTAAAGCTATAATTTCGACAGATCACAAATAAAAAAGCTTTGATATTGGAATCTTCTTGCAGCGAATTCCTGTTATTCCATAGCTGAATAAAACTATCTTGAACAATTTCGTCAGCATGCTCTTCTACTTTTAGAATATGCATAGCTAACTGATAAAGCGATGGGGCATATTCATCATAAATCCACCGCAAAGCAAGCTGATTTCCCTCAGCGAGATGCTTTACGATAGTATGTAAATTGAATATGGCCATAAAATGATAGTAAGACGAAAGTAGGCGTAATTTATTTTATTTGCAATATACTGAATAGTATTGCTGTATTGTATGGAGTAACATGGTACAAAATACCCATCACAGATAAAAGCCACCAAAAAGCAAATATTAATCTTATGATGATTTCACCTAGCACAACAGATTCAGCAAAAGACCAAAGGTGGTCCAGGTTTGTTATAACGGCAAACGACATGCGCTAAAAACAAAGAAAATTAGTTAAGACATCTCAAACGCTTAACCTAATCAAACTCTACTTTCTTAACATACAACCAGGTCGCAGCGTTCTCTATAGGTGTAATAGAAAACAGCACCTTCCTTTCCATAGCACCCAGTTTCATTTTCATAAAGTAGTTTAACCAACTTAGTAATTGCTTTTTATGTGTTTTTATTCTGTTTTAATCGGAAATAATCCTACTAATGATATATTTTGTTACATATAAATATGTCATTATATTTGCTTTAAATCGGAATTTTTCCGATTTTAGTAAAATAATTTGACAGTCATGGACTTTAGATATGTAGCCAAACAGTTTAATAATGCCCCGTTTACCAGACAGGTCATCCTTGATATCCTCAAGGATTATAAAAGACCTAATGATAAAATCAGTGAGCTTATAAAGAATGGCGACCTGATTCTATTAAAAAGAGGGCTTTATATTCCCGGGAAAAACACAGATCTAATAGTTCCGGAGCCCTTTCTAATAGCAAATTATTTATGGGGACCGAGTTATGTATCACTGGAAACCGCCCTCTCCTACTGGGGCTTAATTCCTGAACGGGTTTTCGAAATTCAATCGGTTACCATGAAGCTTTCAAAAAAAATCAAAACTCCTGCAGGTAGATTTACTTACCGGTTTATGCCTTTGCCTTATTATAGCTTTGGAATAAAAAGTGTTAAATTGGTATCGGGACAGGTTGCCCTTGTTGCAACACCTGAAAAAGCATTATTTGATAAAATAATCAGCACGTCAGGGCTTACTTTGCGGAGTTTCACCCAAACACGTGACTTTTTGATGGAAGACCTGCGAATAGATCCGGAAGGGCTGGAAAAACTGAACCTTAAGAAATTGCGTTCATGGCTTGCTGATGCACCCAAAAAAGACAGTTTATCGATGCTTATAAAAACCCTTAACAAATTATGATTAAAGGATGGATTGCGGAATATGACCCTAAAAACACAGAAGACTTACTCTCAGCGTTAAGGGAAATCATGCAGGACGTTGCGCTTGCAGGTTTGTCACGAACCAACTTTTTTGAAAAGGCAGCATTTTACGGTGGGACGGCTTTACGGATCTTTTACGGACTCGACCGGTTCTCTGAGGATCTTGATTTTTCGTTACTGGAAGCAGATCCAGATTTTTCCCTTGAACCTTATTTCGAAGCAATTTTGACAGAGTTTGAATCCATCGGAATGAAAGTCAGCATCCGGGAGAAAGAGAAAAAAGAAAAAACAAATATCGATTCAGCCTTCCTTAAATCCAAAACGGAGTGGAAGGAGCTGGTACTGGAAGATATTGTAAAGCAGGCCGGTATTAAATCTACCAATAGAGCCATAAAGATCAAGATTGAAGTGGATCGCCAGCCACCGTTAGGATTTACGACAGAAATGAAACTTCTGACCCGACCGTTTTCCTTTTATGTAAAATGCTTTGATAGACCGAGTCTCTTCGCCGGAAAAATGCATGCACTCCTGTTCCGTAAGTGGAAGAACAGAGTCAAGGGAAGGGATTGGTATGATCTAGAATGGTATATTAAAAAAGGTATTCCTCTTGATATGCACCATTTTATATTTCGGGCAAAAGATACAGGTGACTGGAACAAAAAGGAAATGACCAACGATGACGTACTAAGGCTGCTTCGGGAGAAATTTAAAACGGTTTCATTTGACCGTGTAAAAGAAGATGTTGTTCCATTCATAAAAAACGATGCGGTACTTGAGATTTGGGGGGAGCAGTATTTCAATGATTTAGTGGAAAAACTAAAATTCCAGTAAATTTTCAAGGGAGATCTATTTATTAACCTTGATTATTTCACCATACGACTTTGAATTTTTTAACGGGGAGTTGTGACTTTTTTAACAACAACTGATCCGACTATATTACTGTATGTTTTCTTTAGTATCGTTCCACAGATTATTTCGATATGGAGGAAAAGTTTTGACGGCTTGTGCGGCCTACCGAAGATTGTTGGTGAGTTGACGTAATGCGTTGGACTAGGGCGAACAACAGGCATGATTGAATGGCACGACTCATGAGAAAAAGGCTACCTAACCTTCATTTTGGTTAAGCAGCCATTTCTATGAACTAAAAAAGATGATCTAGTTTATTGGAACCAACCGAACCAATGTGGCCTTTCTGGACTTTACAGGTAGGGTAAGTAACCGATCTGCTGCATTAATTTTACTAATTTCTTGTGCTGTAAAGAAATCTTCCACCTTATAATTACCAGCAGGTAAGCGCATTTTTTTTAGGTCATATTGAGCAACGAATTCTTTGTCTTTCGCAAAATTAAAAGCTGATAGCAGGTATTGATCTCCTGGCAGGTAAAAAGTTAGTTGTTGATCCATAGAATCTCCTGTAGCCAGTTTAATCGGGATGAAGGCTTTTGGGTGACTAAAAAATTCAGCTACCCGGGGGCTATTCAAATATTGGTTGGCTAGTTTGGCAGATAAAGAATCCCGATAATCAGAACCATCCCCTAAAATACTTCCCATGGTCATCAAGCTAATAATTCTAGCTTCCACCTCATCGATCGATAGTTCCTGATGATCCTGGAATTTCCGCATCACTAAGTTATCCATATTTGTAAATGGCCATAAAGTGCCTTGAATCCACCCCATATGAGAGGCTGTTATCATCGATGCCGCTGTACTGCCATAGTGGGCAAATCCTTCTTGATCATCGCGCAAATGCGAATGAACATCCGTAGAAACAAATCGGGTATGTGCGTATTGATGTGGAAACATTGGAGAGATTGCCATACTGATAAAAACATCATCTCCCATGATAGAGTCCAGCAGGTGTTTAAAGGTTTTAAGACCATAGTTATAGGCTTGCATTCCAGTTCTTATCTTAGGGTCATACCATTTTTTGGCTTCAAATGATCCTGCCGTCAGGAAATCAATCTTGATAAATTTTGCACCTATAGTTTTTGCTTTGGTAAGTTGGTTGATCATATAATCCTTGGTTGCGGGATGTGTTGGATCCAGCGGAAATGCCCCCCAGTCTCCAGTTTTGAACGGTATAGGGTTATCATCTTGATCACGTAAAATCACTTCTCTTAAGGGCACCTCAGTTCCTGGTAAAATAGCTGTTTCAATATTACTTTTCCAAGTCCATAATGAAAATGGACAACTATAAAAGCCAAGCTCCTGTCCCGCCTGCCGAGCGTAATCCCCTATTTCTGTTAGGACCTCGGTGCTATAAATCTGTTGATCATAAGAATCGATACTTAAAATTGGCTGCCCATACTGATTCAATTGATCTTGTAATTTGAGAAAATCTATAATTTTATAAACGTCTTTGGGCATCATCACGCGGTAATGTCCCAGAACATCTTCTACGGAAAAACTATTCCAGTACATCGGTGTTTTCCCTTGCCAAGACAGACTTCCAGCTAGCTTTGCCTGCATCTTTCCAAAATTACTGTTGGCACTTCTAAAATCATCTGAGGCTTCCAAATAAATCAGTGGAGAACGTAATACCGCAGAAAGCATGGTCCCATGAGGCATCACGTCATGCGTCCCGTCCTTTCCTCCATAGTCTAAAGGAAGTGAAGGATCATCCGTTCTGGCCGCACCACCGTACGTGGTGAAGGAAAGCAATTCACCCCGTTTCAACGAAAAATTATAGCTAAACCCGGTTTTCCAAAAATCATGTTCCAAACTCCCCATCGTTAGACCTTTATGGGAAACTGCGTCATAAATCATGGTTAATTCATGGCTGGTTCCGCTATTTATTTGTCCCTCGGCTGTTGGCCAAGGCAGTGGAAGTAATTTGCCCCAGTTATCATTATCAAACGGCAAATCCACTAGAATCGGCTCTTCCCATGGGAAATTAGCTTTTCCTTTGTAGGCAGGTTCTATACTAATCGGGCTGATATTCCTGGATTCCAGCACCATGCCATCTGCAGCACTTATCTCCACGGAAACAAGGAGCGCCTCGCTGGATTCATAGAAGGTGAAAATTTGTTGCATCTGAAGATCAGCAGACCCCTCAGCCAGGGTGTGCGTAAACAGCAGTCGCTTGCCCTTTCCTAGTGAATCATTAATATCTTGCTTTTGTACTTGATGCTTTGAAAAGTCAGTACTTGTTTTCTTACCAGCTGACAACAATTCCACATAGGCCACTGTATTGTTAAGTGTAGTGCCATTATTAAATCGGTAATCTACTGTGCCGGTTGTAAGATTTAAAAGTAACGTCCCGTTTGGGAGCTCCCAGCTTTGGATCTCTTGCCGAAGATTCCCGGATGCTTTTGTCCCAGTAAAAAAAGAATATGGTAAGATCAAAAGCAATAGGAACGAAGTGCTTAATAATTTCGGTAGTTTTGTATTTATCAAATGGTTTATCATCGTATTTATTTTTTTATTTATTGCTAAATAAGGTTAATTCAATCAGGTGCATATAAGGCGTTTTGCCCCAAGTTTCAAGCACCCTTACCCGCAGATATCTGAACGGTTCCCCAGCTTGATCCAAGGAAAATTCATGCCCTGATTGTCCCACTCGTATATCTTCCTCACTGTTTTCTCCCAAAGGTAAGCCAGAGGGTTTTTCCATCGTAAAAGTGCCTAATTTATTCCATGATTCCCAGTTGCCGTCTTCGCTTAGTTTATTGCTACCATAAATCTCAAAAGTCTTAGGATTTCCGTAATTATAAGCCGCAGAAATTCTTTGCCACAATTTTATTTTTGCCACACTTTGCGGTTTACCCATATCTATACTAAATGACGCTGGGATATCAAGATCGGTCGTATGAAAACCAGGCTCGTCCAATCGGTTATCCCAGAGGTATGGCAATAACCAACCCCAAGCAGATACGCCATCTCCTGGAAGAAATAATGGCTGAAAATTTGATGAATTAATGGGCCGAAGAACGGTTGGAAATTGGGCATCTTGCAGGGTATATAACGTATCTACAGCCCACTGCTCTGGTAAATACCCACTACGGTACTGGATGCTTGTTCCATACTGGTAATTGGGTAAGATAAGTTCATTCTCCTCAGCTGCTAAATATAGGGTTTGCCTAGACCCGGTATTCATCATATAGCTAACGCGAGTTGTCACATTCATGCTATCGGCGTGGCTAAATTTAATTCGAACTTCTTGATCAGGAGTTAACTCAAAAGGGCTCGTCGGATCTGGAAGTCTATTTAATAAAACAGCCTGATAACTAGGCCCATATACGCGTACATTATGTACCTGTTGACCAATCGATTGATTGCCTTTGCTATCCACAGCAGTTAATGTAAAACTGTATACATATTCTGGCAAATCAGGAATAATAACCGCCATACTATCGATCGGGTTATGAGCATCTGCTTGGACTGAGATCGATTGACTCCCGTTATTCCACTGGATAAAGTAGTGGCTAATATTGGGGTCAGGACTAGGATTCCACACCAGCTTGGTACGGAGATTCCCTGCCCGGTAATGAACATTTCGAGCCAATCCAGGATAGATAATTTCTTTATCCCCGCGGTAATCCTTATAATCCTCAGCATATCTTTTGCATCCCCATTGTAGCACTAAAACAAGTAGCATGAGGATGATTACTATTTTTTTCATAGGTCTATTATTTTAAGATTATTCCACACTTCCATACAAGGATATTTCCATAGCATTGGCGTAATTCAGCCCACCCCAAGTCTGATTGACCATGAACCGGATGTATTTAATGGTTGGAGCAGCGCTAGGCATTCTGAAATTTATTCCCTGAGCAGCAAAGGCATTATCACTTGAATTAGCCTGGCTTCCGGGCAATCCTGAAGGGGGTACAGGATAATTAAAATTACCCATATTAATCCAGTCACCGACCACATCTCCTGGTTGAGAGTTTCTGGGTAAAACAGCGTCACTCGGCTGATCCTGATTGGATCCCCAAATGGTGATGGATTTCGGGTTCTGGTCCGACAACATATTGGCAAGTCTATTCCAAAGGACAAAACGACTTATTTTAGCCGAAGGTCCAATGCCAAAGGTCGCCGCAGCAGCAGATGCTCCAGTGGTATGCCACCCAGGATCATTTAAACTACCGTCAAAGAAGTATTTGAGATCCCAGCCATAACCAATTGGGGCATCAGAGGTCAAATTATACACAAAAAATTTGCTTTGATCTAGCAGGTCGGATTATCTATTTCTGAAGCGATTCCCAATATCCCAATTATGAGTTTGGTTTCTTAACTTATAATTTATATATATATAAATAACTAACACTAAAGGGGATACTAAAGACCTTTCTGGTGAAATCGTACAACATCTATTCGTTATCTACGGATGTATTATTTATTTTTCCTATGGTAAAATTGTATCTCTACCTTGTTAAATCATTAATCATCGAGATTTTTATTATAAATACATTTTCCATCTTTAAAAGTATACTTGACCTCCGCAAAATTTTTAATGTCAAGAATTGGGTCTCTTTCAAGGATAACCAAATCAGCTTTCATACCAACTTCAATTTTTCCAGTTTCTGATTCGTGACCAAATATTTTTGCAGGGTTTGTCGTCAATGTTGCCAGGATTTGATTAAAATCCATTCCTGCCTTTGCCATAAGTATATATTCATAAGTAGTATTATATTCAGTCATGTAACCCACATCGGTTCCAAAAAGGACCCCCCCCCCTTCTGACGCAAAATCCTTTAATTGATTGATTGATGTTTTAATTAATGGATCTTCCAAATTATTTATTCCATCTTGCTCAAGCTCCCACTTAAAAAGATTTAAAGTTGGAATTAAGCAAACATTATTAGAAATCATTTTTTCTACTAATGCAGGTTCCCAATTCTTTTTATCATCAGGAGAAGTATGAGCTAGAATATTTACACCATTATCTACCGCCATTTCCACACCTAACGTTGAAGACGGGTGGGCAAATAAGGGCACATGATTAGATTTACAAATCTCACCGGCTAATCGTATTAAATCACCAGGCATGTATTCAATAGCATTTCCAGTTGGCGAACCTGACCAAATTTTTATTCCGTTAGCACCATTAGCTAACTGTTCTTTTATGTGTTCGCTAACTCCGGTTATACTTTTCAATTCTGGCAGGACCGCCGGTTGTATATAGTAGGGACTTTTAGAAGTAAAAGGAATGCCAACTGACAAAATAGTTGGTCCATCTAGTTCACCTAAATTAATTCTCTCGCGCAAGTTATTAAGGTTTTCAAAATCTAATTCTGCTAAATCAAAGGCATAAGCGAACCCGTAGCCCGTTAACATCTTTTTTAAATAACCTTCTAACTTTTCTTTTGAAATTTTATCAGAATTTTGCCAATAAGTCTCGGTGAAATGCACATGGCTATTCCAGAATGCAGCTGTGGCCACTTTTCCCTTTCCATCTATAATTTTGTAGTCTTGCGGTACTTTTACTTTTGTAAAATCACCTACGCATGTTATCTTACCCTGCTCAATAATAATTGTTCCGTTGGAAATAGGATCTACATCGGGGGCAGGATATATTTTTACATTAATTATTGCCAAATTATTACTTTGCGCATGCACTTTTAGCATGAAAAAAAAAGTAAAAACTAATAAAATAATATTTTTCTTTAACATAATTTCTAGATTTTTTAGGGAATTCCTTGTGCTAATTTAACGTGATCGATCCTTTCTAATCAAAAGAATTGTTATTTTAAAAAACCAACCCCTTTTGGGACGAAAATAAATCATCTAATTGAGAATAGATTGTAAAAAATTTACCTTTAGATTATGTGAATAATTAAGAATTTATTTATGCCTGTGTGAAACATCAGCTCGCTACGTACAAAAATAGTGTTTTCCAAATGAACCATGATTAATCAATTAAAGCATGATAATTGACGCAAAATAATTGTAGTGTAATGCTTTAATAAGTGAAAAATAAACTTGTACTAAGTATTTTTATTGATAAGGTCAATTTTTTACAATCAGTTTAGAACTAAGCATCCTAAATTTGTCAAAGAAAAACTTATGACAACAATAAAGCCTTTCAAAATTGATGTACAGCAACATGTTCTTGACGATCTTTTCAAACGATTAAGACAAACTCGTTGGACAGATGAACCAGTCAATTCAGATTGGAATTTCGGCATGAATCCAACTTATTTAAAAGAGCTTGTGAATTATTGGTTAAATGAATATGATTGGAGAAAAAATGAATCATTATTAAATGAACTGCCGCAATATACGGTGGAAATAGATGGCGTGTCCATTCATTTTATTTATGTGAAGGGTAAAGGAAAAGATCCAAAACCGTTATTATTGACTCACGGGTGGCCTGACAGTTTTTATAGATTTTACAAGGTAATTCCAAAACTTGTAGACCCACTGCTTTATGGTGGAAATGACCAAGAATCTTTTGATGTTATTGTTCCCTCTATACCTGGATTTGGATTTTCTGAGAAAGTGAGTCAAAACAGTGATAAAACGGCAAAATTGTTCGCCAAATTAATGGTTGATGTCCTTGGTTATACCAGTTATTTTGCTGCTGGAGGAGATATAGGATCTACAATTACAAAATCTATTGCAAACCAATACCCTAATCAAGTAGCTGCTATACACCTTACCGACGTGGGATATCCTAATGGAAAAGAAGATTGGTCAAAAATGTCTGCTCCTGAGCGGGATTTTGGACAATTTATTCAGCAGTGGTTTTTTAGAGAAGGAGCTTTCAACCTAATTCAGTCAACGAAGCCACAAACTTTGGGTTACGGTCTTAACGATTCACCTGTAGGACTTGCAGCGTGGATTGTAGAGAAATTCCATGGCTGGTCCGGTCAACCGGCGAATCTTGACAATCATTTTTCGAAGGAAGAGTTAATAACTAATGTGATGATCTATTGGGTATCTCAAACCATTAATTCAACAATACGCACCTATTTTGAAGAAGGTAAGGCACGTTGGCAAGGTGTGCTTGAATCCGATGCGCGAGTAGAAGTGCCAACAGGAGTATCCATGTTTTTGGGCGAAGCCCCATTTCCCAAAGAATGGGCAGCGAGGAAGGTGAATGTAAAAAGCTTCAATATTATCAAAAAAGGAAGTCATTTCGCAGCGCTGGATGTGCCAGAATTGTATGTGTCCGAACTTAAAGCGTTTTTCCTTAATAAATTATAAATTTTCGTTTTTTTTGCGATTTAGAATAAAATATTAGACTTCATTGGTATACTTAAAACCATGTTTTAAAGACGTATTTTCTTAAGTTTGTTCAAGAGATTACAAGTAAAGTATAATTATAAGAATCGTAGCTATTTTTCCCTGATTATATATTGGTCAAAAAAAAGTAATTTATAGAAATAGCATAAAAAAACTTAAAACATGATTGATAAATTTTTAAAATATTATGTGATAGATGTATTTACTGATAAAAAATATTCAGGGAATCCATTGGCAGTAGTTGTTATAAAAGAGGATTTAGCATTAACTGATTACAAAAATATTGCTAGAGAGTTTGGTTACTCTGAAACCTCTTTTATTCAGATTTCAGAAAAAAAAAACACAGTTTTTGTAAGATCTTTCACTCCAACTGGATTTGAAATTAATGGTGCAGGACACAATCTTCTAGGAGCGGTACATGCTGTACTTTTTTGTGTTGATAATTTTAAAATGAATTTAAAAAATATCCCCAAAATAGTTATGCGAGACAAGACCATACCGCTATTAGTAGAATCGACCAATCTTAGTTTACTACAACAAACTGCAGAGATTAGAAATGAAATACCTTCAAAACTAATTTCCGAGTCCATTAATATTGCTGAGGAGGAAGTATTTTTGAAAAATTTAAGACCAACTGTGGTAAAAACGGAGGTGGCACACCTAATGGTTCCAATATCGAACGTAAATGTTTTAAATAATGCTAGCCCGAAAAAAGAACTATTAAAGGCTTTAGCAGATCAATTTGGTTTTCAAGGGGTGTATTGTTTTAGCTTTGACAGAAATATTGAGGAAATTTCAGTGAGAACAAGGTTTTTTAACCCGGGTATAGGAATAGCTGAGGATCCAGCAACTGGTAGCGCTGCAGGACCTTTAGCTGGATTTCTTTTTCACGGTGGATTTCTTAAGAAAAATAAGGTGTATAAATTTTTACAAGGTGAGACCATGGGCCGTCGTTCTATTATCAATTGTAAAATTGTTACCGATGGGATATTTATTGGAGGAACTTCGGTAAAAATAATGGAAGGAATTATTAGCATCTAAAATATAGTGTATCGTTTATTAACAATAGGCCAAAGTGAGAATGCTTATTATATTATACATACGAAATAATGCCCCCCCTTTCATTCAAATTAGCAAAATCTGAGGATCCCTTTATTTTATCAGTATAATTTAAGACGGTATTAATATAAAAACACGCACTCGATGGAACTAAGACAGGAATTAATCAAATTTATTGAGCATGAAATAAACAATAGCGCAAGCCAGCTTATTATAGCATTCTATAATCAAAATTTAGCGGGCGCTGCCCTGATATTTTATCATAGTATTTGTTCGATTAGAAAATTACCGATAGCGGAGGTAACTATTGATTTTAATTTGTCAGATCGAACTGTAATCCAAAATCCAAAATTGGTCGAAGGATGAATAGAAAACCTTGACCCAAACACAATTTTCGGGAGCTTGTCACCCGAGTTAGATAAGGAAATTACTCGTAATATAGCCCATCTAAAAGAAAAACAATTAAAAAACAGTATGCTTTCCATGAATGTTTTTTTACTGGAAAGAGGTTTTTTATTGGACGCAATAGAATTTAATAACTAAATTATCATCTTAGAATTTACTTTGAAATCACAACTAAAATAAAAAATATATGAATTTACGTCACATTGTAATAATTATTTTAATTTCTTTAACGTTTGGTTTTACGACAGTACAGGGCGCTAAACAGATAAATGAGGCACTTAAAGCGCATCCGTCATTAGCTAACAATATCGCCGACACGATATATAAAACAAAGAATTTAATAATTGTTAGAATTTCACCTCATGTGTATCAACATATTTCCTTTTTAGAAACAGCAAGTTTTGGGAGGGTGCCTTCTAATGGAGCCGTTATGGTTAATTCGAAACAGGCTATAATTTTTGACACTGCAGCTGATAAAGAAAGTTCAGCGGAGTTAATAAAGTTTGTGACAAAATCTCTAAAAGCGAAAATTTTAGCAGTAATACCTACGCACTTTCATGAGGACTGCGTAGCAGGAATTGAAGTTTTTAATAAATATTCCATTCCAGTTTACGCGTCCAATCGCACTATACAAATCTTAAAAGATAATGGAAATGCATATGCAAGCCAATTTAAAGGAATTAACGAACAATTAGTTTTGAAAGTAGGGAGTGATAAAGTTATGATCGATTACATTGGAGAGGGCCATACCAAAGATAACATTACCGGATATTTTCCATCGGAAGGTGTTATGTTTGGTGGCTGTCTGATTAAAGAATTAGGGGCTTCAAAAGGAAATTTAGAAGATGCCAATGTACAAGAATGGCCACTTACTGTGCGTAAATTAAAACAAAAGTATCCAAATACGGTTAGCGTAATTCCAGGCCACGGATCTTCGGGTGGTGCCGAATTATTAGATTACACTGTAAAATTATTTCAATAGTGCGAAGAAGTATATAGACATTAATCAGCGTTTAGGTAGCGGGTAAAACATATTTATAAAGCATCCATATATTGGAAAGCAACGGGTAATTGACAGGTTGGCTCCATGTCAAGCTAAAATATTAAAAAAATCATGAATGATTAGTAGATTTAAGTAGACCAATTTTTTGTTGAAATAAATGAATAAATTAAAAACTCACAGTGATACAGATGTAATAATTCAAAAATACATTCCAATATATCCATTGTGTAGTTATATTGAGCAAATCTTTTATATGTCGGGATACATGTCTCTCGATTTTATGAAGGAATTGCCTGATGGTAAAATAAATATAATAATTGAACAGGTAGAAAATACTGTAAATACAGTGTATGGTGATTCCAGCCTAAGTAAATCATATAAATTAAAAAAAGCATGGGTAACTGGTGTTCAGAGTAATCCAATTCTCTATGAGCATAAATTAAATTCTAGCGTCATTAGCATCCATTTTACTGCAGGCGGCTTTTATGCATTGACCGGAATACCCGTTACAGAATTACTTCACATTGGTCTAGATGCAGAAACAATTCTAGGAAGCTCATTCAAAGATTTTTATCAAAAAATCATTAATACCAATGATATTTTAGAAAAATTCCTAGTAACCGAAAACTATTTTTTACAATTTTATCGCAACAATAATTTTGATAAATCTTTAGTGAAATTTTTCGATACTAACATTGAAAAGCCATTAGACTGGATTGTTCAGAAATCGGGATATTCTCATAAGCACTTTATAAATCTTACAAAAACAAACACTGGTTTTTCTCCAAAATTTTTACAGCGGATAACCAGGTTTCAGAATGTTTTAAAGTATATTAATGCAAATAAAAACGAGATAAATTGGGCATCTATTGTTTACAGATACGGGTTTTACGATCAAGCACATTTTATAAAAGAATTTTTATTTTTTTCAGATATTACACCTTCACAATATCGGAAAGCCCAACTACTTCCCATACAAGAAGATAATTCAACACTGTCGGTTATTTTACAATATCCAAGATTATAAAAATTATTTTTTCTGATCCAATACAATTGCCTGGCAATGTTTATTCTTTGATACATGGGTTTCTCAACACCCTCACTAATTCAAAAGGTGTTAATTGGGGTAATTTTCGTTCAGTTAAGAAAGATTTAAATAAAAATAATAAAGTTAAAAATGGACACATATTTCACGGACGGTTTGTAGTGGCATAACAACTACCCATATTTCTGCACCAGATGCTACAAGTCAAGATCGTTTTAATCCGATCAAGTTCACGGTATAGATCCTACATTTTTTTTGTAGACCGTAGCTGGACTTCAGAAGTACACAACAAAATTAAGCAAATTTCATCGTATCGCTGGACTGTTTTCGCATACGCTATATATCCAAGTATTTGCCATGGTATTGTTGGCTTTAAGTTACTAAGAAAGAAGGGAGTTTAAACGAGAAAACAACTTGTTCTAAAATTTACGTGGCTCGGTGGATAATTTTGTGGTATTATTTTGTGCACACCTACATAAAAGCTATCAATTACCGCCACAACCTTTGTAACCTTACCGCATATTGTATCCGCAGAACTGTAAAAAAATTATTCAGGAATCAAGTCTGTAGTTAGTAGGGCGGATACTTTACTATGTCTCTTTCTACAGAAAAAACGATCTATAATAAAAGTAAAGCATCTCTAAGTTTCGTAACTTAGCTATTCAAAGAGAATAAAAAATTGAATATGAGTACATTCAGCATATACGACTACGTTTCGAGCAGCCATGCACCAAGAAACAAAATATTTCTTCCTCAACACCTTATTTCGTTGTTGGAGCAAGGCGAAAAAGTAGTGTACTATGCCAATAGCAAAACAATTATTACAGACAACGAATTTGCAATACTTTCTTGCGGACATTGTTTAATGACCGAAAAACTTCCTGCAAATAACAATTATCGTAGCACTATGTTATTCTTTGATAGCACAGCACTCACTAATTTTTTTATAAAATATGCCGCTATCATTAATAGTATTTCATCAAAACCGGACAAGGTAAGTCAGCCATTTGTGGTGCTTGCAAAAGATGATTTTATCAGAAATTATATTACCTCTCTTAAACTCATTCAATCAAAACCCACATCATTTTCTGATAAAATAATTGTAGTAAAATTTGAAGAACTAATGCTTCATCTTCTTGACAAATACCCAAATGAAATTCTCTCATTTCAAAAAATAAATCAAGAGGAATATTCAGACTTTGAAATACGGAAAGCCGTAGAGCTAAACTTAACTAACAATCTAACATTAGATGAATTAGCATTTCTGTGTCATACAAGTATTTCTACCTTCAAAAGAAAATTTGTTAAAATTTACAACGAAACACCAAGTCAATATTTCTTGCAACAAAAAATGAAAATAGCGAAATCGTTGTTATTGCAGAATGAAAACCCAAGCGAAGTATTCTACAAAATCGGTTACGAAAACCATTCCAGTTTCTCAAAATCATTTAAGCAAGTTTATGGCCTAAGTCCTAAACAATTTCAGAAACAAGATTTGACTGTTTCCCAACAGCATTTGAACGATTAGCCTTAACTCTACTACTCACTTACGTTCTACTTTTGTATTGTATTAAAACATATAGTAAAATGGTAGAAACAACAAAAACATTTACATTAAAAAGTAAAGACATTGGCGGACAGTTCACGCAAACTCAATTTGCCAGTGAAAACTTTGGTGGTGCGGGTGAAAATAGTTCACCAGAACTACATTGGGAAAATGCACCAAAATCAACAAAAGCTTTTGCCGTAACCATACACGATTTAGACGCACCCACTGGCGGTAGCGGGCTTTGGCACTGGGTAGTATATAACATTCCATCAACTGTGACATCACTGCCGAAAGATGCAGGGAGCTTATCTGAGGATAATTTACCTAGTGGCTCAATTGGAGGCTTAAATGATATTGGTATGAAAGGTTATGTCGGACCTTGCCCACCTGCGGGTGAGCTTCATCGTTACGTTATTACGGTACATGCGCTGAATGACATCATATCAGTCAGCGAAAATGCAAGTGGGGCATTAGTGAGCTATATGCTTAATATGGATACGATTGCAAAAGCTTCATTACTTGTGTATGGGAAAAATCCAAATTAAGCACAAGTTGCATTTTGGAAACTCAGTTATCCGTAGGTTGAATGACTGCCTACGGATAATTTTTAAATCTAACAGTAAAAAAATGGAAAATATATTTTCAGGAAAAACGATTCTAATTACAGGCTCTACGGACGGATTGGGTAAGGCATTAGCAATACAATTAGCATCAAAAGGTGCAGAAATATTGTTGCACGGCAGAAATAGCACCAAAGGTGAAATGGTTGCCAAAGACATCAGAGCCAAATACAAGGATGCCCGACTAAGCTATTACAATGCGGATTTTACAAAATTAGATGAAGTCAATGCGCTTAGTACCAAATTATTGAAAGAGAACAAATGCATTGATATGCTAATCAATAATGCAGGCGTGGGGACATATGACAATATAAGAACTGACATTGGTTTAGAAATAACAATGACTGTTAACTATATAGCACAAGTATTGTTAACAGAAAAATTGCTTTCACTAATTCCAAACAATACAGGAAAAATTGTAAATATAGCATCTGCCTCACAGGCGAACATAGATTTTTTAGATTTTGCAATGAAAAAATCTTTTGAGGGCTATTCTGCATACTCAAAAAGCAAAACAGCTTTGATTATGTATACCATGGACTTAGCTGAAAGATTGAAAAGTCACGGTATAGTTGTAAATGCTTTGCATCCAGCCTCGTTGATGAATACAAATATGGCCGGTAATTCTTTGGCAATTAATTCAGTAGACACAGGAGTCTTAGCAGTCGAATCATTACTTTACTACAATAGCTCTGGTGATTATTTTAATGGAACTAAGCTATCCAAAGGAATAAATCAAATCTACGACATGCCAAGCAGGGAAACTCTTAATAAAATTACCTTAGACATCTTAGCAAAATATTTATAATGTCGTAATTACTTGTTTTTATTTAAAAGAGTTATCCTAACATTAAGTCCTTAAGACAATTGAATAATTTTTTCTATCAAGAAATATTACAAAAATTAGATAGAGCACTCAACGATTTGGAGACTGCGGCGGATTGTTCCTTACAGCGGATAATAATGCAGATGCTCGGATTAAAACTTACCGTGTCTACTCACAAAATTTGGAGCAGGATGATGACTAATAATACTGCAAACTGATAATTCGTCCTTCTATTGGTATACCTCAAAAGACTAATGGAGAGACGAGCAGTTTGTCCCGAACGTATCTTAACCTGTCAGTTGTGGGCATCCAGTTTCTATATTGAGAATCTTTCCAGATATTTTCTACACATCGGCTACACCTTCGGCATTAATGGCTATACTTTTAACGGACCGATTTTCCGAACTTTGTAAAAAACAAATCTCATAGCTTATGGAAAATATAAGAGTAAAGTAGTCGCGATTACAGAAGCCTGAACTGGAATTGGGGCTGCAATAGCCAAATTAATAGCAGTAAATGGTGCTAAAGTGGTGTTGGGGAGCCTGCAAGGTATACCTGCCAGAGGGACTTACCAAACTATTTGTAACAATGGTGGAGAAGCTGTTTTTATAAGAACTGATGTAAACAATTATATGCGCCTAGCAATGCTTGCAGCGTTGGCTGCGAAATAATTCGGCAAATTAGATGTGATGGTAAATAATGCAGGCCTTAACCAGCTTTCTCCATTAGAGGAGCATGATATTTCAGGCGGGGAACAAATGATAGATGAAAATCTTAAAGGAACGCTGTATAGCACAGCGGTTGCTTATCCCTCTTTAAAGAGTAGAATTCGGGCACTTTATAAATACTATATCAACTGCAGACATCAATATTATGCCATCCATGGGTGTATATGCTGATACTAAAAACGCAGTACGAACTATTTAGTGAAAATTTACGGCAGGAATCCCGGGGCCGCTGCCGCGTTAAGGGTATACCGGGTTTTGTTGCAACATCTTCCGTTGAAAATATCAAGAATGAAGACATGAGAGAGATCATTTTGAAGCAAGCGGATAAAATTGCCATAACTTCTAAAGCTATTGCAGATGATTATTTAAGCAGAACACCAATGTTTCGTCTTAAATTCAGAAGCTCTTTTAACTGATGAAATGAGAATAGCTCACTGATCAGATCTCTTGCCGGGCGCGCCTGCAGTTTGGACTGACGCACCAGTTTAAGTTCTGCAATTGCTTCCTTGATATCATCAATCAACATAGCATTATCTTCAATAATTGGCCTCGCCTTCACAAAAGCGGCTTTATTTTCCTTACTATCTAATATTTCTTTCAAGGGTTCCATTTTAGAGGTTATTACACAATAATAACTTTATCTCTTCAAACGTAAAAATTAACCTACTTCATATGCGGGATAACCAATTTTCTTGCAAATTAGATACAAAAAGAGGTCGAAAAATGATGTGTTTTCATTCCATTTTATATTTTATTCGTGCATTATTCTTTAATTCTGGGATACTTGTTTTGGTCTGGTAAAAGACGGGAAAATTTTAAAAACCTTTCTCGAATTACACCCAACTCGGGAAATTTCTCGCAAGTATTTATAATGTTTGCGATTTAACGGGAGAACACACGCTGAAAAGCTAGGTGTAATGACATCCTTACGTCAGGGGTATGAAAAATAAACGATCGTTCCCACTCCTTACGTATTTAGCTGTTCATCAAAATATTTTTCTAATGTCGTAGGAAGTTTTATTGTGTCAGTTGGTCGTTCCGGAACAGTTTTATTATCAATAACGGCTTGTGTCATATCCGAAAGATTTGCCGCTGTATTTTCAGTAAAACTATGTGACATGAGCATTTCTTTCCATTTGTCTTGTGGTATGGATTGAACACTTACCTTTTTATTGAGTAATTTAGAAAACGTATTTGCTACATCAAGCGAACTGTATTTTTGTTGACCTGTTAATTCATAAATCTTTTCCGATGATGTATCGGCCATTACCTTGGCAATGAATTTAGCTAAGTCAACTGGTGATTGCATTTCAATTTTTAGATCTTCGGGAAAAAAGGTTGGTAATACGCTATATTGATCAACAGTATCCAAATATCCTAACCAATTACTGAAATAATAGGATGGTCTGATAAATACTTTTTCTATGTGCAAACTGTCTAAACCTTGCTCCAAAATCCTTGACATCAAAATATTCCCTGTATTGCCGTCAATATGTGAGCCGACACAAGATAATGCTACAACCTTTTTAATTCCTGTGGCCTGGATAGCTTTTCTGTAATTTTCAACTATTCGTTTAGTATCCCCAATTATGTCGTTTGATGTTGGGTTCTCGGGAGTCAAAACAAAAACAGCTGTTCCGTCTTTAAACGCTTCCGTAAGTTGCTCCAAATTGAATAAGTCTGCTGTTTGGGTTTCAATGGTTTTGTCAGAAAGTTTATCGGGATTTCTCACGACTGCCCTTACAGGAAAGCCGTTGTTTCTTAGTTCACTGATAAGATTTGAGCCTACTTGTCCTGTTGCACCTAAAATTATGTTCATTCCTTTATTTTTTATTAATGATATCGCAAAACTACAATGCGCCTGCGACAACGGTATGTCAGAGGTAGGCTAAGAAATCAATAATACCTTTCAAAATATTCCTGTAAAGTCATTCCGTGCGGTTCAAATTTGCCGGTAAGAACTTCCAACTTCTTAATCCTGTCCAATCGGAAAAAGCGAAATTCTTTTCGCAAACAGCAGTAAGCAACCAACAACCAATTTTCTTTGCAAAGTAATGCAAATGGTTCAATCACCCGAGTTGTTGCTTTGTTTTGCTCGTTGGTGTATTCAATTTTTGTAAGGCGGAAATTAGTCAAGGCAAATTGCAAGTCGGATAAACTATTGCTGTTCCTTTCTCGGTTTATATTTTGGTCAAATCGGGTTCTTTCTGCAAGCAAATTGGCTTTATCTTTTATGCTATATTTCAGAACCGCTTTTATTTTTTCAATGGCTTCCGTGTAGTATTTGATAAACGAAGCGTCTTTGTTTTTGAGCACTAACTGTTCTGCAGTAATCAGGGCATTGGCTTGGGCTTCGGTAAACATTACAGGTGGAACTCTGTAACCTTCCATTAACGTATAGCCTTTACCTTCTTCAGTAATGATTGGAACACCAGCCTGTTCCAAAGCTCTAATGTCTCTGTAAATTGTCCGGATACTAATCGAAAATTTGTCTGCAAGTTCGGTTGCTGTCAGAAGCCGTTTGGTTTGCAGTTGTATCAGGATGGATGTCAGTCGTGATAGTCTTTTGGTATCGTTCTCATTCATTCGTAAATTGATATAAAAATCAATTGCAAAATACAAATTCTATATCCTCAATCCTATTTTGAATGCCAAATACCGCCTCTCAAAGCCAAATCCTGCCTTATTTTTAAAGGTATAATTTTAGGCTTCAAGTAAAATTCTAAACAAAATCATAGTATGGATACACAGCAAAAAGACCTATCGTATTTCAGTTTACGACTACAGGAACTATTGAATACCAGTCCTCCTGAAAGAGCTTGTAACACTAAATTCATCAATCAGCGTTCGTCTTGAACCGTTAACGCCTATGAAGGCGCATTTATTTCAAGAAACTCCAGAGACCAATGTAACAAAATAGCCAATTAGATACTTTTTTGAAGGCTTGCATTTCTCCAAATTCAATACCGTACGAATTGCTGATCGTTAGGGAAAATACTTTTAATGGTATATGGAGAAGTCGTCCTCACATTAAATGAGGAGCTGGAGCACATAGTTCACTTTACACTACCGACATTGTTTTCCTATTTTAAATAATTTGTTTTTGCTTCGCCATTCTAATTTCTTAAAAAAGTAAAATCTATACTTTCATCCATTAAAATGTTTTTCTTCTATGTAATGAGTCAATTTTTCTAATGATTGTTCTGTTCCCATTTCATTGTCTCTTACACTAACACCAACTGGAATATTTTTAAATATGATTGTCACTTGAGTTATATTATTCTCGATTTCATCAAAATACACTTCCATTATCATTTCGCCCTTAAACTTGCTTTGGTCTGATTGAAATTTAATAGTTTGAATAATCTTCTCGTATGGTTTAAGTTCGATAAACTTTGCTAAAAAACGATCTTCGTTGCCCGAGGTTTTGCCTGCTATTTTGTTGTCGGTATAAAAAAGCGACATATCATAACCGCCGCCAACTTTTAAATCAAAATCGTGGATTTTTCCTGTCATTTCATTAGGCGCAAGCCAAAATTCTAATGCTTTCCTCTCTGTGAATGCATTATAAACATTCTCTATTGTTGCCTTGATTATTTTAGCGTTTTTTGAAATCCTGTCCATAGCGGTTAAACTTTATTTAAAATTGCTTGTTGTTTATCTTTTTTTGGCTGTAAAGATTATAATATAATGTGTAGTTTTTTAATAAGTGCCAATAGTCGTGTATTAACATGATTGGATTTACGAAGTAATATATATTTAGAGGTGAGATTACCCTATACCTTCAAAGACTGACTGGATATTGCTGCATTTTAACTTTCGAATGTCTACATAAGAAAGCCATGTAAAGCAGCGGAAGATAAAGAGGTTTTTTCTAAAAAAAGACACGATGCTTCTCAAATGAACTTACTCCCTACATATCTTCCAACGAGAGTCCTTTCAATTCCAACTGATAAGGCATAATATCTTTCTGTAATGCTTCTACTTTTATGGCTAATTTTCCTAAATCTATCTTCTTAGGGTTGCGTTTGACTTCTGCTATAATTGCTGTTTTATCTATATTATTTAATGCTACGATATCTATTTCATTTTCACCTTTGCTATCCCAGTACGTTCCTATTTCCGTTATACGTTCTTCCAGAAAGATCTTTTCTCTAAAATATTTCTCTAATAATAATCCGCTGAATTGTGCGTATCCCAATTCAATAATTTCTCTTAATAGGTCTAATCGTCCAACTTCGATGAGCGATTGGTTGGAATAAATAAATCTAAACCAAAATTGAAGGTAATTATCCTTAAGACTCCACCTCGTTTTTCGACTATTAGGTTTTGAAAAAATAGGTTTGTTTCTAACAATTAAAGAATACTCTTTATCAAGATTGGTAAGATAAGCCCCTGTATTCTTTTCAATAATGGAATCTATTTCGCTTTGTGCGGTCTTTCCTGATGCTATTAATTGAAGTATAGAAAAATATGTTCCATATTCTTTTCCAAACTCGGTAACTAAGAGATCTCTCCCTTCGCTCAGAAATACAGAATCCATTTGAGTAACCATGTCTAACATAAGATCTTTAGTGAATGCATTTGCATCCATTAATATCTCAATATATTTTGCTACACCGCCCGTGATTATATATAAACATAATAGATCCTCCGGTTTGTAATGAGGATTAAAATCATGTAATATTTCTTTGATTACATCGACTTTAAATGGCTGTAAGTACAACTTGGAAGTTAGCCGTCCAAATAGAGGTTCTTTGTTATTCTCAAAAATTTTCATCATCAGGGAATAGACTGAACCACAAACGATAAAATTAATTTTTGATCGTTTACTATATTGATCCCAAAGATGTTGAATGTCACTAAATATAGCTGGGTTGACATTGTCAAATTCCTGAAATTCATCGATTACAAGTGTAAAATGCTCTTTAGTTGCAAAAATCAGCAATTGTTCAAATAAATCCTTAAATCTACTTATTGTCCCAAATATTTTCAGACCAATCATCCTTTCTATATCTTTTTGAAATTCTGCGCATAGAAGAGTCTCGTTCTTGCGAGATATAAATAGATATAGATACTTCTGTCCTTTTAACGATTCGGTTATTAACATTGTTTTACCAATACGCCGTCGCCCTATTATAGCTTGAAAACATGCAGTCTTTAACGACTGAAGATGATTTTTTCGCAACATCGTAAGTTCTGAGGTTCTGTTATAAAACTTCATAATGTAAGGATTACTATTGTAACAGCCATTATCGTAATGACCATTACAATAATAATCATTTTTATTTTATTAAAAAAGCTTTTTCAATACGATCGTCAATCACAGTAATCAGGATACGGTGCAAGTGTTTCATCCCAAAAATACTTTTGAAAAAAATTTCAGAGCTAAATTTTAGTCAACTACAAATTTGACTTTTTTATAAAAGACCTATTAATATCTACAGCAGAAGTTTAATAAATCTTATTTAGATTGATGAAGAGATTGGGGCTAAAATTAACCATGAAGCACTTGTTTTAGAAACTGTGATGGATCAATTACTGGTAGACTAGGAATAGCTGATTTTTTATTTTTTTTATCCTTTGAGATAAAATAGTCCAGCTGGTTATGAATTGCGGTATAGTATTGCAAGGCATCTTCAATATCATCAATGTTTGAGTTTAAGGCCAGTAATCTCAGTTCATGACTAATATCTATTACACGAACAGTATCAAGCAAATTTAATAATAACTGCTTTGCTTTTTTAGCCCCGTATGCTTTTGAGAGCCAATATCCAACAATATGTACAATACCTGGAGTAATAAAAGCAATTACTTTACCCTCAATTACTAAGCTCATAATGTCCCGTGCATCTTCATAACGCTCTCGTTTAAGGAGAAAATCTAATAATACATTGGCATCTAAAAAAACTTTAAAACCCATGCTTATTTGCTTGATCTTCGTAAAAACCTTCCTTCAAATCGAAATTAACATCAATTTTTGGAGGATGTAACTTTTCCACCATATCAATAATGTTTTGCTCCCTGTTAGGTTTTGAGATGCTTAAAAAATATTGCTCAACAAGTTCTGAAATACTGATCTTTTTTTCATCAGAATAAGATTTTATGCGCGCTAGTAGCGTTTTGTCAATGGTTAAATTCAATCTTGCTTTCATAATTCAAATATGCGCATATTATTGATATTATGCGCATAATAACTTTATAAGGTATTGCTCAAAATTTCAAAACGAAATCGTTTAATATTTTTTTAAATATAAACAGCTAAACATTTAAAATTGAAAATTAAGCCCTCACCCTACGGCTAGTCTGTCAACGCCTAAGACTATAATTATCATTACCTTCGTAACATCCCTCTAATGTAACACCCATTATTGTAACGGTCATTACATTATGAGGTGATCATTTACTTTAACATCTTTTTTCCACTCCGATCGCCAATCATAATGATCTGGATTCGGAGCACCTATAGATTTACTGCGCCGTTCGCACATGGGAAGATATGATGAACGAGAAGTGTGCGACTTTCGTCCTCCTGCATAATTTGAGAGTTTCTGCTTATTGATTTCAGCTATTTCTTTAAATTTTCACCTGCGGCAGGTCCAGCAGGTCCCTCCATATCACCCAATTCAAGTTCTAAGGCTTTGTTGCTTAGTTGCACTTCAAGGAAAGAGAGAATTAAGGACATTGCAAAAAATAGCAGACTTATCGCGAAGGAGATTTCGGCAACAATTACATTTTCTGCATAGATGCCATACATACATAAAATACACGCTAAAAAGCTCAGAATACCTAGACTTTGCATATGCCTAACTAATTTCAGGCGGTAACGAAGATTAGCAATTTGACCCTTTAAAACTGCTCTTCTGTTGTGTTCTAAATATTTGGCATGAAGAGCTCGGACCAAGGAAGCAAGCGCCAGAAATCGATTAGTATAGGCAAGCATAATTAAGCTGATAGCTGGAAAAAGTAAAGCGGCGGTGTTGTAGGTAATCATGAGCAATAATATATGACGTCAGTGTAAATTAACAAAACTATTTGGTAAGATTCGAGGGCTGGCTCAATTATATATTTTGCCTTTATGATTTTCGACTCTTTATTAAGTATTCTTGAATTAATTACTCTAAATAGCATCATCTAAGTGTAGACCGTTTTAGCGGATGAAACCCAGGGGATGGTCAATCTGACCAGTTTTGATAGAGAGGTTATGGTTAATAGGAAATTAACTATTGGACATGGAATAGATTTCCTAGTGCAAAATTACCCCTGCCCAATAGTTTAACTCAGCAATTTTAATTGGCTAGTGCAGCGGTATCTTCAGACAACTTTGCTTTTAATGTTTCGTAATGTTCTTGGACTAGTTTATGTGCCTCGTTTTTGCATAAGAGACATCTATCTGCTATCAGGCTTAGTTCACACCAGTCTTCCTCAACGTTGGTTTTGACCCTTAAATCTGTTAAAATACCCGTCAGCAACTTCCATCGTTTTTGCTCTTCAGCTGTATTGTTTGGGAATATTTCAAGAGGAAATTCCCATAGCCCAGCAGCGATAGGAAAAATACTCCTAAGCGCAAATTTTTGGGGTTTATAATCATAAAAGTATTCAAGCAAACCTATAAAGATCTGCTCTAATGCCAGGTTATACATCAAGGTCTTCGTACACATATTCTCAACCCTTCCGATCATATTAGCGCTTTCAAGAAAACCTTCCGTCCGCTCAAATCTTTCTTCCCAATTCCGCCATATTTTTTCAAGTTTAATTTTGTTGCTGACATGTTCACTTTTCGCTATGGTTGGCCATTTTATTCCACGCCCATCTTTAAAGAGCGGTATTGCTTTTTGTAAGGCATGCTGAAAGAACCATTTCTTTTTCTTTAAATCTAACTCAATTTCCCGTTTACTATGCCCTAACAAGTGCACAAAATAATGAGGTGTACCGTTCAGACTGTTTTGCAGTAGTGAAACCTCTTCTCTGATATCCGTTTCGCTTACTAGTAATAGTATATAATTTACGAATCTTTTGCTCGCGCCAATAAGCTCCATATTATCCTGTCTGTACTGCTGTTCACGAAAAGAAATCAAGTAGATTTCTTTCATGTCCGAAAAAGAAAGGATTTTTTTGAGAATGTCTTTTAGATAAGGATATTCCGGAAATTCCTCCAACTGCATATCGAGCTGCTGCATATCGAAACTTTCTGTCTCACGATTATAAACATAGTTAGATTCAAAGCAGGCCAAACATTCCTTAAAAAGCTTTTCCGTAACGGTTAATAGCGCGTTCATTTTGATCTCCAAGGTATTGATATCTTCTTCCGATATTTCAAAATCATCCTCATACCGGACGGCACAATAGGTCTCGTTCAATAGAGAAAGCAAACGATCATCATTATCATTGATTTCAGAGAATACCCTATTTAACATTCCCGTCATCTTTCCTAAATACCGATGATGACTTCTGATGTTATGGCTCGCCTTTTCTTTTCCCAAGGTCAGGATTTCCATGCATCTATATCGAAGTTCAAACACTTGGTGTAACATAAAAGCAGCCATAGGAAGGTTCCCTTTTTTACGATAGAAATCGAACCCCTCCTTAAACTCGGTGTTCTTAAAGTTTTCTCTATCAAAGAAACGCTGTAGATCAATTACACTCTTTTTAGCTGTAAATTCCTCAGGATAAAGCTGAAATGAACACGATGGATTCTTAAATAGCGTTTTACTAGGATGACATGCGTTGAACAAGAAAATATTTCCCTGTATCAATTTTTCCTTTATCGACGCGGAGACAAATGTTACGTGATGAAAGCTTTTATATTTCCGCAGATCCACCGTGATTTCTCGATCAATTTCACCTATCGAGCGTGTTTCTTTATTTGACAAGAGAATAGAAATTTCATATAGACTACCTTCTTTCTCTGACGAAAGATTCTTCTGAAGAAAAAGGTAATCAACCTTATACTTCGAAGTCAGTGTCAAAATAATATCTCTTAAATTATTTTGATCGTTTTTATTAGTTAGTTCTATCATAATCGTATCAGTTAAAATCAGGTTGGTATTCTAATATACTGGCAATTTCAATTAGCCTTACAACAAATTCACGGATCTCCGTTATTTCATCCAGCATTTCTGGAGCACTATGATTACTTAAAACCGCTTGTTTCCAGCGCTCTAAAATTGAACGCCACTTACTTAACGGTTTTTTGCTAAACTCCTTTAACACGTATTTCAACGGACGTTTCATCTGCTTTCTGGAAAGATTGTGGATTGTCTCTTGTCTCTCCTTGGGGATATGCCACTGCATCTTTGCTAATTCGGTTATTCCAGGTGTATACCTTATATATTCATGAAAAGATTCTATAATAAATAGAAATTCATGAAAATAATAAAGAACATTTGCAGGATTCCGATGAGTTCGCCAGTAATTACTTTCACTTATTATGGCTCGTGCTTGATCGGATATGCTAATCAGCTCTTTTGTACTCTCCTGTCCTAAAATGTCGTAAATAGTATCTGAATACCCGAACCTAGTTGAATCCATATCTATCCCAAATTCCATGTATTGCTCTAAAATCGTAATGTCGTGATCGGACAGGTACCTTTCTGTATCACTTGAAGACAAGACAAACAGCGACCTAATTATTTTATTGATCTCCTGATAGGTGTCATAGATAAACTCATGAAGCGATGAATAGTAATTAACGCAATCGGGATCCAGACCTTCAAATAGCACGTCGTATAGATCGAGTTTTATATAGTAAGGCCCATTTTGCGAATTGACTTTTGTGAGCAATTTGTAAGCTTCCTGCCGGGTTTCAATTAAACTCCCCGAAAACGCCTCATCAGCCTGGTTAATAGAATTTAAGCCGCTAGCGGCATGTTTGACCTTTTCGACATAATTGGGTCTAATTTGCATGATCAAATAGCTAGCCTCTATCAGTCTTATAATTTGTTTAAAACATTCGTACAAGTACAAAGGGCTTTCAAATTTCATCCAATATGATGGTCTCATCGCCGATGAAAATATTGTCCAACCCACTTCCTGCACACCGTCATCCGAAGCCTTGCCATCGAAAATTCCGAGAATCAAAAAAGGATTTAATATTTCTTCTTTAGTTAAATAGGAAATCCTGTCGTCACCGTATTTGATATGGTTCATTGCTGGTATGTTTTAGGATTACTAATTTTTTTCAGGGCGCAATCTTCATCTACCTGTATTATTCTCATCCTAGGGCTTCCACGATAATCCACTTTACTACGACCGAAAAGTCCTAACTCTAGCTCTTCTTCGAACCATATAGACGCCTTAGCCTCGTTATGGACATGTACAGTTCCTTCGGAGGCCTCCAATTCCGATCCATCATAAATACTTCTCTGATGCGCCAAGACTCGCGAGAACATTGTTTTGCCAGACAGTTTTGCATATGCATTTTTCATCACGGTACAGTCTATTAAAAAAGCGTCTACGATTATATCCAGATTTCCCTCTCTTACGATTATGCCCATTTGTTGCAGGGTGAGTGTCTCTGAAGATTGCACAAAGCATTTATCAAGCATCTGCAATCCTCTTAAGGTTTTATAAGTAATCGTTATTTGCGGATAATAATCGTGTAGCAGCAAGTAACCGTAATATTCAGGCTTGGTATAGACGACTAATTGGTCGTTGAGGACAGATAAATTTATCCAATTCGCTTTTTCTCCGCTTTCCTCGATGGAGAAAGAGGGTTGGTCGCCATGTGATAGTTTGATCCTACAGCGAGTTTGTATAATTAAGTTGTTGAAGTCCTTCATGTTCTTTCATTTAGTGTTCTTCCAGTATAGAAATGTCTCCCTTATGTCTATTCTTTTCAAACCAACGTTTAAACCAATACTGCGTATACATATGATTACTTTTCCAAAAAAGTTTATTGTCCTCATAATCCATACCGTCTGTGGTTTCATATATTTTTCGTTCAGCCTTTAGCTCATCAAACATCTGCTTGATCTGCTTTTTAGCATACAGAGGCTGGCCATATTTGCAGGCCATAAAGAACTTCTTTGCTGTTTTCCGTTGTTTATTTGAAGCTGAGTTATGATGGGAGTAGCTTAACATCCAAATGAAATCGCTTAACAGTTTTTCGACCTTGACATCCAGTATGGCACACAACAATCTGAGATTTGATGGAATATGCAATTTGACCTTCCTAACTTTAGTGGAATACATATCATCGATTTCCTCGTATTTATCGTACATGTCCACCGTGATAATCTTGTCCTTTTTTTGCTTCTTCATGGCTAATGTAATTTGGTTTATACAAAAAAACACAGTATCATCCACGTACCGAACCAAAATAGCTTGTATCAAACCATCCTTCTTTGTATCCTACCACGATACCCTTGTTTTGTACCATGTGCAGAAATTTCGTAACTTAAACGCTGAATATTTTTTAACTTTGGATTTATGAGTACAACCAACACGACAAACCATATTGGAAGAAAAATCAGCCGGATCCGCGAACTACGGGGCATGAAGCAGGAAGCATTAGCTATTGAATTAGGCGTAAGTCAACAGACTGTATCCAATATCGAGAAAAGTGCTGCGATCGAAGCAGATTTGTTGACTCAAGTTGCCGAAATTTTAGGCGTCACTCCGGAAGCTATTGAGAATTTTAGCGAAGAGGCTGTTTTTAATATTATAAATAACACTTTTCAAGATAGCAGTTCCAACAATAACAATTACTTGTGTACAATTAATCCTCTTGATAAAATTATTGAATTGTACGAACGCCTTTTGGAAGCCGAAAAGTCTAAGGTAGAGTATTTAGAGAAGCTGTTGAAAGATAAATAATCCATTTATTAAAGGGTCAAAAGAATAAAGATTACCGAACTGAAGATGGTACACAGATCAGTCCCGACAGTATAATAGCTTGGGTCATGATTGATTACCATTATTTCCCCGTAAGATTTCATAATAATTCATTTTTTATTGTTAATTGTGTCTTCACAAATGAGTATCACAGAAAAAACATATAACATTTCTAACTGCGCGGTGTTTAGCAAAACTACTGGCGCATATGGCGGATTGTCAAATATGGCGTCAGGGTATTCACTATTTGTTAACGAAATAAACATCGCCAACACAGAGATACTTTATCAGTGTTGTAGATTTCCACTTTTCCCAAAATTGCAGGAAGATATTATCTCCATTGAGAATCCGATGGAAGCAAAGTATCGTGCTCGTAAATACGAAAAATACGCGAGACAAGACTGGGACAGAGTTAAAGTTGATATTATGAAGTGGTGTCTGAAAGTGAAACTTATCCAAAATAGCGATAACTTTTCGGCTCTTCTAAAGTCTACCTTGGGAAAACAGATTGTAGAATATTCAACTAAAGATCCATTTTGGGGAGCTTTACCTGTAGAAAAGGGCAAACTTCATGGTAAAAATGTTTTAGGCCGTTTGTTGGTTGAAATCCGAGAAACTATTGTGCTAACAGAACAAAAAACTAATAGCGTCGTTCCTTTAACGATACCGGCATTTTTACTTTTCAATAATCCTATTGAGAACATCCATACTTCCGACTATATCATCGAAGATCTGGATGACGTGTATGTCTATTAGATTATAGATATAAATTTCATAATTTCTAATCAAGTCTTCATCTTCTCGGATCAAAATAAATCTTTATCTTTATTTATTTGTTACGGTTTTTATGACTTTATCTTTCATTTAGCATCCCGTGCAGTTCGATTCCGATAGGATCACGTAGGCTGACAAGAAACTCAACGAGTTCCAGGTAGTTCTTAAAAAGTATGTAATCTTTATTAATTTTAGGTACACTAAAAACACGCTTAATTCCGCGAATGCGTATTTGTAGGCCCGCGGACTGTACCTGCTGCCATTAGTTACTTTGAAGGGACTAAACCTTCGATTAAAACTCTTTCTTCAATTTCATTAATGGTTTGATCTATTGTCATATGCGATGTGTCTAACCATAATCCAATTTTTGGAGTCTCATTTAGAAAGTCCTTGTGTAATCTTCCGGCCGTAAATCCAACATAGCCCTTCTTGTGTCTGCTGTTCTCCCGTTGTTTAATTGTATCTATAGTCGGATTCAAAACAATTATATAGGTCGGATACGGACGTAAAAGTTCTGAAAAGTATGTCAGCCTTTCTCCAAGGAAATTATCCTGCACGACAACTGTAAATCCGTTATTATAATATTCAATAGCCACCTTAGCCGTTAAATCGTGCCTCATATCAAGCTGCTGCAGGGCTTCTGTTGTAGGGTTTTCGCTCATGTCTTCTCGTCCATTTATGATCATTCTTCTAAAAAGATCTCCGCGAACATGTACACTTTTCGGTAGTCGCAGTGCTAAAGCTTCAGCGACTGAAGATTTGCCAGAGGCCATCACACCAGATATTACATATATTGCTTTTTTCATCGTATTGCTTCAAAATGATGTTCGCTGTAGTGCATAATTTATTATTTTACTTGGCGATAGTTCCTTAAATCTTTACTGGATTTTGTTTGGATTATAGCTTGCTGCTTACAATTAGTTATAGCAAGCATTAAAACGTAACTACCTACACTCAAAATTCTAAAATAAAAATGATTTAGCATAATTGGCCCCAAGTTGATAAACCCTGCTTAAAAAGTAGATGACAAATATCTCCGCAATTAATAGCGTTTTAACTCATCCAAGCTGCAGACCATACCTCAGAGCAGCATGAAAAGGAACGATCCATTTTTGCATAAAACCTTTCTGCGAGAGAGCTGTTCTACTAGAAAAACAACTATGATAACTGAAATTACATCATTGCCCAATAATTTGATTGGTTTTGAGGCAACAGGAAAAGTCACAGCCGAAGATTTTGCTGGTACGGTCCTACCAAGCGTAGCGTCTTTTATTAAAGAACACGATAAAATAAATTATTTACTTGTTTTAAAAACCAGCCCGTCGGATTTTACAATGGGTGCTTGGTTACAGGATGCTTGGCTTGGGCTACGTGATCTGCGCAAGTGGAATCGAGCTGCTATTGTAACGGATCATGAAACCGTAGAAAAAATAACGCCGATATTTTCAAAAATAATGATTGGCGAATTTAAAACGTATAGCTTTATTGAATATGATGAAGCAGTACTGTGGGCAAGTGAGCAGGTTTAATCCGATATATTTAGACGTACCCAAAACTCCACTTGCATTACAAGCGCTACAGCAAACATAATTAAGACTTGGAATGTTATTATTAAACATCAATCAACTTAATATATAATAATTTATGCATCAAAATCCGGAGATTATTATTCATGCCGCGAGGCTCGGCAACCTCGAAGTCATTCAGGAATTAATCCGTCAGAAAGCAGATATCAATGCGCGCGACGGTAAAGGCTACACGCCATTGATCATCGCCTGTTATAACAATCAATTTCAAGCTGCTCAATTATTATTAGAAGCCGGTGCTGATGTGGATGCGCAAGACCAAGGCGGGAATACTGCATTAATGGGTGTCTCTTTTAAAGGCAATAAAGAGATCGCTGAATTATTAATCAAGTATGGTGCTGATTTAAACCTGCAACATGGGAACGGCGGGACTGCCCTGATGTTCGCTGCCATGTTTGGTCGAAATGAAGTTTTACAGCTTCTGTTGGATAAAGGAGCTAGTAAAACGGTGCTGGATTCAAGAGGCTTGTCGGTCATGGATTTAGCTGCTCAACAGGGAAATGAAGCGGCCTTAACTATACTTCAAAATTAATACTAAGGGATTATTTTGAGCTATTCGCAGCTATTAAAAAATAGTTTCACAAAAAAAATCCGGCCGAAGCCGGATGCTCATTGTTAAATATTATTTCTCTTAAGCAGGGATTTCTCTTGCTTTCTCACGTTCCCAAAAACGGTGTTGCGAAATAGCTTTGATAAATTGCTTAGCTAACTTAGTTGAGTCTTTGTTTATCACTATACCCTCTTTAAGTATAGTGTCATCTGAGAACTCCTGAGGTAGTTTTGTAGAAAAATAAGTCGCTTCCAATACTTGTATGGCTTGTTCATCAGCAGCTATTGCTTTGCAATGCTTAAATGCTTCGTTTAAAAAGTGAATAGCATCTGGCTCTGCTTCCAAACTGGTCACGCTATTTACGCCACCAGGAACATATACAGCGTCATACAGTACCGATGCCGCGGTTAAAAAGCTCTCATCAACGGGTATTTCAACCTTATTAGCAGCAATTACAGCTCCTAATTTAGGAGCGATAATATGAACAATTCCACCTGCGGTAAGAATTGCAGATTTGACAGTGTCTACCGATTTAGCATCTACTCCATCTGCTACTAGAAATGCAATTTTGCGGCTTTTTATACTATCCTTTATCGTATCTTTCATGCTCAGGGCAGCAGACTTCTTAACTTTGCCTTCCACATGTATAGGCTGAAAGTCTGCAGGCTTACCATCGGCAGGAATGCTCCTATTTACAGGCTGCTCAGGTTTCGCAGGAACTTTAAGACCCAGGGCGTCAGCTACAGCATTGGCCAATCCCTTGTCTATTTGGGACAAAATACCAACCATACGCTGACGAACAGCGACGGATTTAACTTTACCCAGTTCAAAGCTAAAAGCATCAATCAAATGGTTTTTTTCAGGCTCAGACTGGCTATTAAAAAATAATCGCGCCTGACTGAAGTGATCGAAGAAACTTTTACTCCTCGCTCGTACTTTTTTAGCGTCAATTTTTTCTTGATAAGATGTAAAACCGCCATCGGCAGCTTTCACTTGAGCCGGATCATTATTACCTAAGGAGTTCGGACCATAACTGGTTTTTCCTCTATTAATGGTTTGGCGCATAAACCCATCACGCTGGTTATTGTGAACAGGAACAATCGGCCTATTAATCGGGATCTCGTGGAAATTGGGTCCGCCCAAGCGGATTAACTGTGTATCGGTATAAGAGAACAATCGGCCCTGCAATAAGGGGTCATTGGTAAAATCAATGCCTGGTACAATATGTCCGATGTGAAAAGCAACCTGTTCGGTTTCGGCAAAGAAATTATCCGGATTACGGTTCAATGTCATCTTTCCAATGCGCTGTACGGGAACTAATTCTTCAGGAATTAATTTTGTTGGATCAAGTAAATCAAAGTCAAATTTAAACTCGTCTACTTCCGGCACAATTTGTACACCTAACTCCCATTCCGCAAATGCACCGCTTTCAATAGCCTCCCACAGATCTCGTCTATGAAAATCAGGATCCTTTCCAGATATATTTTGCGCCTCATCCCATGCAACAGAGTGGACACCTAACAGTGGTTTCCAGTGGAATTTTACAAAACTAGCACCCCCCTTCTCATTGATGAAACGGAAGGTATGTACCCCAAAACCCTCCATCATCCGTAAACTACGCGGAATAGCTCGATCACTCATCAGCCACATAACCGTATGCGCAGATTCTGGCATCACAGAAATAAAATCCCAAAACGTGTCATGAGCAGAAGCTGCCTGGGGCATTTCATTATCGGGTTCAGGTTTTACCGCATGCACTAGATCAGGAAATTTCATCGCATCCTGAATAAAAAATACAGGCATGTTATTACCCACCAAATCAAAATTTCCTTGCTGGGTATAGAACTTCACCGCGAATCCTCGCACATCCCGGGCTAAATCGGTAGAACCTTTCGATCCGGCAACAGTAGAGAAACGCACAAATACTGGAGTTTCAATTGCTGTATCATTCAGAAATGCCGCTTTGGTCACCTTCCCTAACGATTTATAGAGTTTAAATACACCATGGGCACCAGAACCTCTTGCATGAACAATACGCTCAGGAATTCGTTCGTGGTCAAAATGTGTAATCTTCTCACGAAGAATAAAATCTTCGAGTAAAGTAGCTCCTCGGTCTCCGGCTCTTAGCGAGTTCTGATCGTCATTAATCTTTACACCATGATCGGTAGTCATCAACTGGTCAGTGGCATCGACAGTATGTTGTTCGAGCAATTTAGTTTTTTCATTAGCAGGTTGCTGACTTTTAGCCTTATCCTGCGCATCTTTTTTTTTCATATCAGTTCATTTACAATTTTATGATTCTTTCTCTGCAGTTTAGTTCACCTCATCTTTGGCTCTGTAAATAAAAGCATCTGCAGCTTGTCTGTCTCACTCGTTCATTTTGGGAAACGTCATGACACAATGATTTTCGGGCTAGTAAGGATCTATAATCCCTTCCAGGAAAAGTTCATTTAATGCTGGTTCTGACTCAGCAGAGGCCTTAGTTCTACATTTTGATGTGGTGCCAGTTTTGTTTTCATCAGCCTATATTATTGTATTCAAAGAAATGTCAGTTTATATAACTACAACTACGGTAAGGAAGAAATTGTTTCTTTAATTTTCAAAATAAAATTCAGGTCAAACCATTTAGGTTTTAAAACAACTTTCAACTAGTCACACAGTTATACATCCAAGGATTATAACCCCGGGCAACTCCACTGACTGGAATATTATGGACGATGATATCTTCCAGATCTCCTTTCATCTTCTTCCACTAAGCCCATCAAATGATCAGTATAAGTAAGGACAGGCGACTAATCATGTTTAATCGTCTATTAAATCCTGACGATCATTATTATTAATGAGATCAAACGAACTTGCTAGTTAGGTGTTATACATAAAGGAAGGTCCTGATGACAATAGATTCACCAGAAATTCACTAAAATGAAAGTAAATAAAACGTACTTTACCCCAGAAGATATAGAGACCGAATCAAATAAAAGGATTCTTGAAATTAATGAGGATTTTAGCCAGAAAATTCATGCTACCGATTACCCCTGTGTGGGCGCAAAATCTGCCATGAACACGAATCAATATCGATTGGGCATCTATGAAAAAATGGGAAGTCCAGAAAGCACGGTAGCTTTAGCGAATGATTTGAAGAGATATATAAAGGAAACAACAGATGCAAATAGTCAGTACATGACGATGATTGCTGTTTTTACAGATAAGGTAAACTCAGAGCTAGATTTTGAAAAAAGACTTTGGATACAATTGCAGGAACTTCATGATAGTGAAAAGGCGAATCAAGCATGGGATGCTAGCGTAAGCAGCAAACCTGAAGAGAATGAATTTAGTTTCAGTTTTAATGGCGCCGCCTTCTTTGTGGTGGGCATTCACCCACATGCTAGCAGAAAAGCGAGAAGATTTGGGTATGCCGCGATGGCCTTCAATCTACATCGTCAATTTGAACAGCTCCGTGAACAGGACCTGTATGATAAAATGAAACAAACTATACGTGATAGAGAAGTAAGTTATGATGGTGCGATTAATCCGATGCTGAGCGACCATGGAGATGGGTTGGAAGCTCCTCAGTATAGTGGGCGGAAGGTAGACAAAAATTGGAAATGTCCTTTTCACAGTTAATCTTATCCTATTTTGGGTTAAAATCGGTAGTTAACTACCACATTTGAGAACGGTTGTAATTCTTTATGTCCTTGTTGAATGCAGATCAATGGCCTTACCTATAATATTGGCATTCATTTGACTAACGCCATATTCTTTGGATAGCTTACTCCACAAACCTACCGCTTCTCTTGTTTGATCTATACTATTTTTTATCAGCTCTTTAGAAAGACCTAGTTCTGAGCCAAGCTTTTCCAGGTGTTTTGTTGTAGGGTTTTTACCGACTCCCATAACCATGGTGCTTTGTTCTCCTCCTGCACCGCTTGAAAATGTTAAGTCATATGCAGGCGAGAGCTTCCATTCTCCTATTTCATTCATCAAGAAACTAAAGTTTTTTGCGTGATCATCTTGATTATGAGCCATCACGTTGAAAACTGCTAAACGATATATCTTTTCAACCTCACGGATATCCTTGGTCAATGCCCCCGTTAAATTGAGTAAATCTTCATAATCTAATGAGGGCAAACGAAAATCACTGTGGGTTAATCCGGCAACTGTATGCATGTGTAAACGTTTACTCCTATCTCTATCAAAACGTTTGACTGCAAAATACCCATTACCTTTTTTAGACGAAAACAAATGTACCTCTGGCATCAAAATACCGGCTTCTTTTGCCATCAGCGCATAAACATATTCAATCGCTCCAGCATCATTTCCATCTTGTGAATTAGGAAATTTAACAAGCCAATGTTCAAAATCATCACCTAATCGTTTTGCACCATGTGAAATCTTTTCTCGTGTTTTATCTATACCAATAAGTGCTTTTGGACGAGCACCTGCTGATGAGCCATTTAAAGCCAAAAGTTCTGCAATAACTTCCTCTGAATTTCCCTCTAATACCTGTTCTGTTTGTGTCGCTAAATGATCCAGATTGATTAACTCATTATTATCGGACGGACTATTGTCAGGTTCGTACACCAAAGCTCCCATACCATGTAATCCGACATAAGCTAAACGATCTAAAGGAGAAATATCAGAAAGTAATATCCCCTGTGTCCGCATCATACGATCAAATAACAATCGCCCCCAACCATCAGGCAGACTATCACTAAAAACCCCTGACAATCCTTCAAAAGGTCGTTGAAGTAGTTCTATCACGCCAGGTCTCAAAGGTAAACGGAAAGGTGATATCTCAAGCCCGCTATCGATAAACTCGCTATCATATTCAAAATAGATAGTCGTACTACGTCTGGCCAAACGTCCTACAGGTTGAATTCCATTGCCAAAATCCAACCCGACTTTAATTTCTGTTACAAGCTGTTTCATTTTTTACGACCTCTTTTTCGGGTTAAACTTTCCTCGTCTTTCAAAACATCATCTATCGAGCTAAAATCTGGTTTCTTAGGTTTCAAAACCGCTAATAATTCTTCCAGTCCTCCTAAAACCCAAAGCAGTTTTATAAAGGACTCTAGTGAAATGACCCCTTTTTGCTCAAACTTTCTAAGAGTAGATAAAGGCACGCCTGAGCGTTCTGCCAATCCTTCTTGAGTGAGTTCCATAAGCAATCTTCTTTCGCGGGTATAATCAGCGAATTTTGATCGTGCTTTTGTTGTAGATATAAATAACATTATAGTGATAGTTAATGCTTAAGAAAAAGATTAATTAATATTATTGTATTACAAATATAATAATTTAAAAGCAGGGAAGCGTTATTCATAGAATATAGTAATCTTAAATGAGAATTTACAGTGGCGATATTTTTAAAACATATAAGACACAGTAAGTTATATATGTTTAGAAATTTAACCTCACAGGAGACATAATCATGATATTTTGGTTTTGCGGTCTCCTGCGGAACATAATCAGTCCGATACTGAACCAACATTCTTAGTCAAAAATGCACAAAGGGAAACCCTATATTCGTTTAGCTGTTACTACGGTTATGCATTCAATATAAATATGTTATATTATTTTTCACTGCTGGCCGGTTAAAATTTAAATTTTCACTCTAATTGTTTTGATATGCCGTCAAAGCGGGTTTCTCTAATTCCTTGCACAAGAACCTCCCATATGTTTTAAACAGGGATAATAGGGATGACCCTTCTCCTGGTAGTATTGTCGCTTACTTCTACCACTTTGCTACCAATCTACTATCATCGACAACATTTTAACTCGTATTTCATCGTTATTTATAAAGCAAACCGAATCGATTAGATTGAGGTGTACAATATGTACTTCATCGTACGCATATCGATGAGACCTGCTAAGATCAGGATTAAAAACTTATTCTAACGTCCTTTGATTTTAACTTCAAATAGTTTGGTCCATAACTTTCCAGTGACTAGCAGTGTCTCTGTATCTGGACGGTAAGCGATTCCATTAAATTCATTGTCAAAGGAGGCACGTTTCCCATCATACATTCCTACGAAATTGATCTTACCTTCTACAATTCCAGATTCAGGGTCGATGATTACAATTTCATCTCGATCGCCATGATATAGGTTAGCATAGACTTTCCCATCGATGTATTCCAGTTCATTTAATTGCTCGACAGGACCGTTGTCATCAAAAACCCGAATAGATCCCGTTTCCTTAAAGGTTACTGGGTCCAGAAAAAACAATTGAGAACTACCATCAGATTGTATTAAACGTTTGCCATCGTAAGTTAAACCCCACCCTTCCTTTTTATTTTCATAAGTAAAGGTCTTAAGTAGTTTAAAACTGTTTTTATCAAAAACTAATCCTTCATTGGTTGTATAGGTCAGCATGACGATCTTATCGTTCATGACAGTCATTCCTTCTCCAAAATATTTTTCGTCCAGGTCATACTTCTGAAGTACTTCTCCTGTTTCAAGGTTTACTTTTCGTAGCGTAGATTCTCCGTTTCTTCCCGTTGATTCGTAAAGGGTTCCGTTATCATAATATAGGCCTTGGGTAAAGGCTTTTTCATCATGAGGATATGATTTAACCACCTCAAAAGCATAAGGCTTTGGTGCAGGTGGTACCACTAGCAAGTCGCTGTAAGCTATATTTTCTTTTCCTTCGGCATAAACTTTTGCACTTAAACGTTTACTTCCATACCCAAAGCTACCCGAATCAAAAACAAGCGAAGTAGTATCTGTTTTACTTTCCAAGAAATCTCCATCTACTGAATAAACGACAGAATCAATGATAGGGTTAGGAAAATTAAGTTTCAGTTCCACCTGATCACCTTTTAAAACGCGGCTCCCTGTTGTAGGATTTATAAATTCAAATTTACCTTTTTGAGACTTACACCCCGCGATAAATAACATCGGTAGTAAAACCGCAATTAATCCAGCTATCTTAAATTTAGTTCTCATATTTTTAGAAAAAGACGTCTTGTTAATTAAAATTATTTTGAGTCATCCTCGCTACAGCCAATGTTGCTTAAAAGCATACTCAAATCCATTATTTATGTTCTAATTTAAGGCATTTATTTTATAATCACCTCCAAGAGCAACAGAAATTTCATGGTATTTCGAATGGGCATGATCGTTATCGAAAAAAAATCCAAATTTACTTGACGATCGTATTGCCTAATAATACGCCCAGTAATTTCTCTGCTTCTTTTAGCTTTTGGTATTTAGAGATTAGCACTTGCATGTCCGCATCATCCTGAGTTACTTTTAGCTCATCTCTGATTTTGTTCATTTGCATTTCAACCTTATTCTTTTTTATACGGTAAATCAGTTGATTAACCAATTCCTTTAATTGCTCCTCTTCCTGCGGAACATGAATTTTCCGTTTGTCGTCATTCCAATTTGGACTTAGTTCATATTTGGAAGCAATGCTATCCACCGCTAAATTCGACACTTCAGGATCCTGGTGTGAGAAAAAGAATTTTGCTTCTGGAACTTCGAAATCTATGGCTTGTTTCTTAAATTCGTTAATGATGGTGATGCATGGTTTATTGATGAAATCAACATCATCCAAGCTACCCAGCAGATATGGAGCTACGGGAATATCACCGTCTCCTTCCCAGCTCACTAGCTCTTTCCCATAGTTTAATAGTACACGAATAAGTTCACGTTCCATCAATACTTCCGAGCTCATGACCGGAGCAGAAGCACTTGTTGGGGGCAGCGAGATACCTTCAGCTTGCATGGCGGCCAACATTTCAGCAGGAATATAATCATCCATTTGTTGATCGGATGAACCTTGGGAAATTTGCGCTGCCGCTGCAGCATCTTTTTTGTCCCGTGCCTTTGCCTTACCCAATCTAATTTTATTGAGTTCGCTCAGAAGTACTCTTTCCTCAATATCCAGAAGACCGCTACATTGCCGGATATAGACAGAGACCTTAATTTCATCAGGAATTAAAGCAATACTATTAACAACTTCCCGAATAACTTCTGCTCTTTTGATCGGATCATCCTTAGCATCTCGAAGAAGGATATTTGTCTTGTAAAACACAAAGTCTTCTTGATGCTTGGCGATATAATCCGTAAAGGCGGAAGCCCCAAAACGCTGAATGTAGGAGTCCGGATCATTGCCGTCAGGGAATAACAAAACCTTTACGTTTAGTCCTTCCTCCAGCAGCATATCAGTCCCTCTAAGGGAGGCCTTGATCCCAGCCTCGTCCCCATCATAAAGAATGACTACTTGTTTTGTATAACGGGAAATTAGTTTTATTTGTCCAGTGGTAAGCGATGTTCCCGAAGAAGAAACAACATTCTCCACTCCTGCCTGATGACAGGAAAGCACATCGGCGTACCCTTCCACTAAATAACAAAGGTCCTTATCAGAAATAGCTTTCTTTGCTAAATGAAGACCATAGAGTACATTGGATTTATGATATATCTCACTCTCTGGAGAGTTGACATACTTCGGCACATTTTTATCTGTCTTTAAGGTCCGCCCGCCAAAACCAATAACACGTCCTGTAAGGTTATGAATTGGAAAAATCACGCGCCCTCTAAAGCGATCATAAAGGGATTTATCATCACGTTGGACTGCTAATCCAATCTCGACTAAATACTCTTTGGAGAATCCTTCCGCTTGCGCAGCATCTATCAAATTCGTCCAGGCATCAGGTGAGTAACCTAAATCAAACTTTTTGATCGTTTCATCCCGGTATCCCCTTTCACGAAAATAGCTTAGTCCGATGGATTTACCCAGATCGGATTCCCATAAATAGGTTTTGAAACTTTTACTAGCCCATTGATTTAGTACATAAAGACTTTCTCGTTTATCCTGGGCAGCCAATTGAGCAGGGGAACGTTCAACTTCCTCAATAGGAATATTATACTTACCTGCTAAGTAGCGAATAGCTTCGGGGTAGGCATATTTCTCATGTTCCATGACGAACTTCAGCGAATCGCCACCAGCACCACAGCCAAAGCATTTGTAAATACCTTTCGCTACCGAAACATGAAAAGAAGGAGTTTTCTCATTATGGAAAGGACAATTCCCGATTAATGAAGTACCTCTTTTTTTGAGGTCCACAAAATCACCAACAACATCCTCAATTCGGGCTGTATCTATTACTTTTTCTATGGTTTCCTTTTTAATCAAACTCTTACCTTTATGCTTAACACAAAGATAAGATACGCTGGTCAAAAGAAAGTATAATCCTTAGATTTTAATAGGAACCTGCTGCAAATCCTTGTCTAACTGTGAAAAAATAGAGTTTTTAGAAATATATTCAGGAACTATCTCTTTGATTAGTTCCACTAAGACCATTGGGTTATGGTCAGCACCTTGTGACACAACCTGCGCACAAATATGTTCAATTTTTGCTTTTTTAACTTCCAATTCATCGGTATTCACCCGAGCAATCATAATTTTCTCATGGTGCGTTTTTTCCGTGTTTTCATTATCCGCTAATAATTCTTCATAGATTTTCTCACCAGGACGAAGCCCAGTAACCTCAATACTAATATCCTCGGGGTAATTAAAACCTTTTAGCCTTATCATTCGAATAGCCAAATCCATTATTTTAACTGGTCTTCCCATATCAAAGACAAAAACTTCACCACCATTGCCCATCACACCAGCTTCCTGAACCAGCTGACAAGCTTCTGGAATGGTCATAAAATACCGGGTGATGTCTTGATGAGTTACCGTGAGCGGACCACCCTTCTTTAATTGTTTTTCAAACAAAGGAATTACTGAGCCATTCGAGCCGAGCACGTTGCCAAAACGCGTTACAATATAATTAGTCTTACTTTGCTTATTTAAACCGGAAACATATATTTCTGATACACGTTTTGTAGCTCCCATCACGTTGGTTGGATTAACCGCTTTATCCGTAGATACCATTACGAATTTCTGAGCCCCATACTTATCGGCCATATCCGCAATATTTTTTGATCCCCAAATATTGGTTAATATAGCCTCGTAGGGGTTCTGTTCCATTAATGGCACATGCTTATAAGCAGCCGCATGAAAAATAATCTGCGGGCGATATTGATTAAAGACAGAGTCCATAAATTGTCGGTCACGAACATTCCCGACTATATAAATAGCTTCATTTTTCGAATTACATTTTAGCTCTTGTTGCACATCATAAAGAGCCGATTCAGCTTGATCAATCACGATCAATCGATCAAAATCCGTAAAACTTATTTGGCGCACTAACTCTGAACCAATGGAACCGGCACCACCAGTAACCATAATTACTTTTCCTTTGAGCATCTCGTGCACAACAGGATTCTCTAATTTGATGGACTCCCTTCCTAAAAGATCGTCGATTTTTAAAGTACGTAGTTGTCTACTAGCCACCTTGCCATTTAACAATTTAGCCGAAGTCGGCATAATCTTTAACTTAACTGGTAATGGTTCTATTTGAGCAGAGATTCTCGATACACGCTCTTTATTATTATCATCTAATGCAATGATGATACTATCTACTTTTCGTTGAGTAACAAACGATTCAGTCAATACGGCCATATCGTAAATTTTGTAACCATTTATCTGTTTCCCGATTCGATTTGGATTATCATCGGCAAAAGCTACTATTTTCACTTTTCTGCGCGTTTCACTTCTAAGCAAATTTAGCGTAATCATTCCCATATTGCCAGCGCCAAAAATGATGACTCTTTCCACCTCGCGACCACCAAAGAAAAAGTTTTCATAAATGGTTCTATAAAACACCCTGGCGGCTACTAAACATACCACCGTAAAAAAGGCATGCGTAAAAAGAACAGCATAAGACAACCTTAAATAATGGCTAAAGAAAGAGGGATTATCAAAGACAATTCTTGTTACCAAAGAAATAATCATCAAACCTGCCCAGGCAGCCAAAACCGCTTTAAAGATTCCCCAAGCATCACGAAAACCTGTTTGACGAACGATACCTAAATATATTTTGAAGTAAGAAAAAGAAAAGAAATAAACGATGGAAACTATAAGAGCCATCTTCAACATTAATTCAATGGCAAATTTCCCATTAAAACTACTAATCACAAAGTTAGATAAGAAGTAACAGAACAGAACGATGAGCATATCAAGTAAGAAAACAACCCACCGTGGGCTATCTTTCCGAAAATATCTTTTCAGTCCAGTTATATCCATTATTTATTTTTAAACGTATTTTGCAATTTCTCTCTACTCTTAAAAGCCAATTCGAGGTTGATTTACTTTATGGCAATATCAAAGTTAATGCCATGATGTTAAGTATTGATTATAATTAACAAAAGAGTAATAACTATTCAGATTACAAAAATAAGCTATCTAAAACAGAAATTCAACAATCTTGTTACATTTCATAGTAATTAGTGCCTACGATTCTAGGTGGAAAGGTAAATAGAAAGATTTTTATGCGAGATATTAGTAAAATAAGAGCGTTTTTTTGTTAAACAATTAGCATTACCAAAAGTGGCTAAAAAAGAATAATTTGGAAGATATAACGCTATCTGTAACGAATTAATAATGGTTCTTACTGCACTTTTTTCATTTGATACCTTGTAAATCAATATTGCAAAATCGAGTGGGACGTTAAACATTATGTGATTATCTATCCTCTCACCACCTTACGTACTGTTCAGCAAAACCTGTTTGGTAGAATGTAGTAACGGGAATTGTGAAGAGGTACATTTTGGCAAGGTGGTTGCACAGATTTGATTTAGAAAGACGGTCCCGATCATTGGGAGGATCCGTGGTTTTAATAAATATTTTGCTATACGTATGTTAGCGGTTCGTTATTTATTCAATATTGTTTGTTAGGTAACTATTTTCAAGCTCTATCAAGTTAAGGCCAATAAATTCTTGAAAGTGTTTTGATTTTATATGGTCATTGAATGATTTTTCATTTTCAAAACATTCCCAAAGAATTAGTTTTGTCGGGTCATTTTTCAATTGTTTTATGTCAAATAAAATATTACCACTTTCCAAAAGTGTTTGCTTTCTCAAATTTTTGATCTTTTCAATAGCAAAGTCAATATTTGTTACGTCTTTAACTTTTAAAATTCCTGTTGAGTAAAACTTTTGCTCATTTTTTTTATTTCTTGATTCTATTAAATCCCACAGATTTCCATATAAATCCTCAAAAACGGCTACTGTTCCATAGTCTTCAAAACGTGGTTCGCTAATAATCTTAATATTGTTGTCTTTAAGGTTTTGATAGTCTTTTTTGAAATTGTCAGTATTCAAAAAAAGAAAAACTCGTCCACCTGTTTGGTTTCCAATTCTGCTTTTTTGTTCTTCATTTACCCCTTTGGCTAATAATAAAGAACATCCGTTTGCACCTTTTGGTCCAACCAAAACCCAACGCTTTGTATCTGTAAGAATTGTATCTTCTATTAACGTAAAATGTAGTTTTTGAGTATAGAATTCAATAGCTTTTTCATAGTCGTCTACAACTATTGCTACATGAGTCAGATTTTGGTTCATTGTTTCTGTTTAAACACCTTTTATGTTGTTGGTATTTGTTCCACTTACTTGGTTTTTCCTTTCAGTGAGGCATAAATAGCCATTGCGTGACCGTGTCCCAACTCAAATTCTTCTTTTAACCAATTAGTGATTTGAGTTGCTTTTACTGTAAGTTCTCCGTTTAACAGGAAACCTTTTTCTCCTGCCAATTTTTTAAAGTCGTCAGGTGATTTACCTGTTTTCTTCTGAATGTTGTCGATGTAAGCTTGAAATGACATAATGTTTAATTTTTGTTAGCATTTAATTTTTGATAATAAATATATGAAAGGGCTAAAATCCCTAATATGATCAAGGGAAAAAATGTTTGACCATTTATTCCGTCAACTGCTCCGTGACTAATTGTTGCAAAAATAAGGTTAAAAGAAAATCCAGCATAAGCCCATTCTTTTACTCGTTTTGAAATTTGTGGAATAATTAAGGCTAATACTCCTACAATTTTAAAAAAAACTAATACATTTCCAAAATATTCAGGATAACCCAAATGCCTAATTCCTTCTTTTGCCAATTCCGTCTGCGAGGTCAATGCAGGCATTACTCCTTCAAATAAAACGATGATTGCTGTCGCTATCCAATAGATTATTTTGTCCTTTTTCATTTTTATGTTCGTTTTGTTTCGTTTTTGGTTTTTATTGGGTATTCTGTTTCCTGTTTTATTTAACTGGTTCTCTCAATATAGTTTTTAATTTTTCAGGAGAAGTTTTATTGAAGTCGGATAAATAAATTTCATGGTGCAATCCATTTTTTTGTAAGTTGTTTGTCGTCATAAACTCCTGTATTTGTTTAAGGGTTTCTGGCTCTTTAGCAAATAATCCAATGTGGAGCATCTGAACTACTTTTCCTTCTTTCATTTCGTAAAATTCTATTTCTGTTGCTAATTGAATTTGCTTTTTTGAAATCACAGTTTGTATAGCAGATTCTACTTGCTCCTTTGTTACAAAGTCGGGCATTCTTATCATCATTCTGTAACTCCAATCACTACGAGGAACTTTTAAAGGCGATTCGTCAATTGAAAGATTGTTATATTTGTCTTTGTCAAAATCCCAAAGCCCTTGAAGTTTTGCAACTACAAAATCTTTGTCTAATGCCTTACAAAAAAATTTTAATGCATAAGCGACTGAATATAATGCCTGTATTTTGTGTGAATAGATTTTTTCAGACGGATCACCTTTTCCTGAGATGGATAAAAATTGTGCTTTCTCAATATTTAGTAATTCCGGTTTGTTTTTAGCATTGTAATACGCTTTGTGTAGTTTTGCCAAGTCTAATTTTGTCATTTTATTTATTTTTAAATTGCAAAGTAAAACGTAAACATTGACAACTCTATGTCAGTCACTTTTAAATTGTTTCATAAAATAGTTGCTTGGTTTCCTGCAATTTGCTTATCATTTTCATAAAATTATTTAGCTTAACATTTATGTTGCAAATATCCTTTTTTCAAGAAATTAATGGTAGGTCAAAAAATGCTTTATTCGGGTAAATTTCTGTTATTGCTCGCTTTTCGGTATGCAGCAGGACTATATCCTGTTGCTTTTTTAAAGATTTTGCTGAAGTTGGAAGTATCTGAAAAGTTTAGGCGAAAAGCTACTTCAGCTATTGTCAGGTTTGTGTATAGAATCAGAGATTTTGCTTCTTGGATTATTCGGTCATTAATAAAGGAAAGGGCATTTTTACCTGTTACAGATTTAACAGTTCTCGACAAATAATTTTCACTCTTATTGAGTAAAGTTGCATATTCGTTTACTGTTCTTTTTTCGATGTAGTTTACATTGATCAATTGGATGAATTGGGAAATCAAATTTTCATTTACACTTTTTGAGAGTAATAGTGCTTTCTGTATTGGGGTAAAATCCATCAGCTCATACAGTAATACCAAAAGCTTGTGGAGGACAATTTTGTTAGAGATTTCTTTTTTTTCATAGGACCTAAACAACCGCTCAAAGTAAGATGACAGGTCATCATACTGGACTTTGTCAATTTGGAACAAATTGGTATTTAAGATATTGAAAAAGGGAAATTCAATCTGAATGTTAGGTTTGAAGAAATCAAAACAGTCCTCTTTGAAGTAAATCAAATACCCGACAGTTTTTGGGTCTCTGTAAAAACTGTAAATCAAATGGGGGGCTTGAAAAACAATGAACGAATCTTTGATGACTACTTCTTTATTGTTGAATCCCACTTTTGTGTCTTTTTTGGTCGTCAAAAGCGCTAAAAAATAGAAACCTCTCCGAAAAGGGGGCATAGAAATCTTTTTATTTACCTCCTCTAACCGCATACAGTAAAACAACGGGTTGGTTGTCCGATGTTTTACACGGGTTGCTAATAAAAAATCGTTGATTTCTTCATAAAACGGTATAGGTGGTTGGTTACCTCTTTGCATGTGTTTTTTATGTGTATACGTTCTTTCACAATGACCGCCCGGACAATGTAGCGAAATCCGCTAATGCTCCTTTCGCCAAATCCTACAATAGACGCAAGGCTTACTTTGATTAGTCCTATTCCTCTATTAAGGATACAGCAAATTTATGAAATATCTAAAATTCACCATCTATATAGCGCCGTTCTTTTACATCTTTTCTTTGGTCGGTGTGTGTAAAGTAAAGAAATCAGTATCAAATACAACACAAGGGATAACGAATATCCCGCAAAAAACTAGCAACTTGATTGGTAAAATGTGAGTAGAGGGAATTGTGAAGTAGTACATTTTGACAAAAATGTTACATCCATTTGAAACCTCAAAAACGCGTTTCCGATCATAGCAAGGACACGCATTTTTGCACTCCGATTTCGGCTTATACGCGACTTTTATCGGATAGGTGCGGAAATCTTTCTGATTATGAAAAACCCTTTATATACGGGCATTCCCCTGCCCAAAAAAGTTCCACATCAAAGAACAATCTTTTCGAGTTAATGAGGAATTGATAAACAAACCTAGTTGTTCCAAGCTATCCCAAGGGAGCAACTTCGCGTCTTGTCTTCTTGCTAGAATTGCTTCAGCAATTCGCCATATTCATCGGTACCTAACAATAGGCTTGCCATCGTTTGGTAATTCTCTGAATTGGGTTACTTTATCTATTCGATAGTACATAGTAGCACTTGTCTTGTATCTTGGCTGTTGCCAAAATCCAACCAATATTTTGGTAATGTCTGCGGTAGCTTGCTTCTTTACTGATTTTAACAACGCCAAACCTCGCCTGTACATTATCCACACAAGTAATGATCATGACTGCCCTTTCTTTTTTGGGCGATCTGCTAAAATTGTCATTTTCAAATTTTACAGTTTCGGCTTTCCAATTTGTACCTACCCAGCGGTTGCAACGAGTGATTAATAGAGCGGATTTGTACAATGCCGTTTCACTTTCTACAAATCTTCGTCTGCCTAAATTGGCTTGCGTGATAAAATCATCATTTCAAAGGTGGACTTGGAATCTTGCGTGGCCTAATGATATCAAACTCTCCTTTATTTCCATTAAAGCCGCCAAGATTTTTGAGCCTATACCAACTGTTCCGATAAGGTTGACCGAAATCGGATTGGTCGGATTGATCAAGTAATTGTCCGTAAAATGGATTGTTGTTTTTGCTATTCATCAGAATAGATTTTTAAGGGTTTTATTTTTCTTTTTTAATGCTGCTTTCGGAAAAAGCGTATCAGCATTGATAAGGCCTTTCAAAAGATTTACAATGTTTGTTTACTCAAGTTTTCCCATCAGACAACGAATTCTAAATAAAACCTACTCCTTTATAAAACATTGTATAGCGACGGATTTGATCGTTTTGCTCAACTTTGCTTTTTAATAATTTCCCCAAAAAAACAATTGGCCCTAATTGATATAAGTTGTATGCAATAATGCACTCCTAATAATTATATATAAAACCAAACAATTGAAAGTATTTAGGCATAGACAAGGGAACTTAACTAAATCACTCGATCCTCAGTCGCTCCAATGTCCAGGAACTCAAGATCTACCTTCACTTCTATTTTATACAATACTAGTACTATCTTTCAGATTTTACCCAAACACTTTGCATATATTCCATATAAATGGTAATTTATGATACCTAATAACTTAATTATGAAAGCAATCGAATACCGGTTACCCAAAGAGTTTGATAAATCATTTATCGTCTTTAATGAAAAAGGAACCGAATTCCCATGCCCATGGCACTATCACCCTGAATTTGAATTCGTTTTAGTGAACAAAAGTACCGGGAAGCGGATGGTCGGTGATCATATTGGTCATTTTGTTGCTGGAGACTTAGTATTAATGGGCCCCAACCTGCCACATGTCTGGGTTAATGACAATCACTATAAACTCAATAAAGATGACGATGCTGCAGATGCTACGGTTATTCATTTCACTTCCGATTTTATCGGTCAGGAAATCTTTAATATCCCCGAATTCTCTTCCTTGATTGAGATACTGACACTTTCCTCGAGAGGCATACATATTAAGGGGAAAGAAGGAGCTAAAATCGCGACGATTATGAATTCGATGATCTTTGAGACCGGTCTTAAAAGACTATCCTCCATCTTTGAAATCTTTGACATCATTTGCACAATGAAAGATTATAATCTGCTGGCAAGTCCAAATTTCATTGCCAATAAAAGCATCATTAATAGTAGACATAGCCGAATTAATGACTATATCTTGCGCAATTTTCATAAACCAATTTCCCTAAAAGAAGTTGCTCAGGAAGCAAACATGGCAACGACGACATTCTGTAATTTTTTCAAAGAACAGTATAGAATGACCTTTGTTGAATATGTCACGCAGATCCGGATAGGTCATTTCTGCAAATTAATTTCTGATAAGGATAAATCCATCTTGGAGGCGGCATATATCTGCGGATTTAACAGCATTGCCAATTTTAATAGGCAATTCAAAAAATTAAAAGGGATGTCCCCTTCAGAATTTAAGCGCGTAGTGGAGGTGAACTAACGCCTTTAGGCATTTAGTCCACCATCCATCAGAATATTTTGACCGTTGATGTATTCGCCGGCATTGGACGCCAATAGCACAATCAACCCTTTGATGTCATCAGCATTGGCCATCCTACCCAAAGGAACCTTTTCACAATAGTTTTGTACGAAACGTTCGGGTTGATGATTGAACAATCCCCCGGGAGAAATACAATTAAATCGGATATTCTTTCCCGCAAACTTCTTACACATGAAACGGTTGAGATTGATCAATCCGGCATTATGGAAAAAATAATCAGGAGGTAAATCGCCCATAGAGGTGCCTTTATAATTCGAATAATCAGGTCCCTTGCTTCCCATCATGGAGGCAATATTAATGACTGACCCACCTCCAGTTTCAGCCATCCAATCCGACAAGCCCTTTAAAAGATGAAACATACCTGTCGCATTGATTTCCATGGATTGCCGAAACTGTTCTATATCTCCAGCATAACCTTGCATTGGTCTGGCAACAGCATTATTTACAAAAATGTCAACCTTTTGATACTGTTGCTTTGCCTTTCTCAAAAAAGAATCTATGCTTTCAGGGTGTTGCTGATCCAGCGGCATTACGTTCAACCTTTCCTGATTTCCAAATTGGGTTTGCAATTCCAATTTGGCCCTTTCCTGGTCCCGAGTAGTCACCAGTATTGTCGCCCCTGCTTCAAGCAATCCTGCAACGATACATTTGCCATACTGACCCGCTCCACCTGTTACAATAGCTACGCGGCCAGTTAAATCAAATAATTGATTGATATGCATAATCTATAAGTCAATTTTAATATTACCATTCTTTTTACTTTCCAAAGCACCTGCAATAATGCGAATCACATTTTTGGTTTTATCAAAATCCAATGTAGGTTTACCTTGGTTTAATCCTTTTACAAATTCCAGGATATTCTCCTTAAACATAGCATAGGAATTCTTAATGTCAATATGTGCCCAATCTTTAGTGCCAAATACATTCATTTGAAAAGTTCCTGAAATATCCGCTATTAAATGTATGCTGGCAAAACAAGTAGGGCTGATCTGCAATTGAACGATATCAAAATCTTCCTTTCCAAGGTACTGAACAGACATCGGTTTCGGATCGTTTAATAGGCTCATACATGCCTCTACCATATGTACCCCATATTTCTTCCAATCTTTCTTGCCAACCACAGTTAGCAGTTGAATATCACCCAATTTCTTTAAACTGGATTTTACGGCCAGCACCTCGCCTGCATACCGCATGGAGGAACAAGACATCAAAAATCCACCCTTTTCTACGTATTGCTCATAGACCTGAAGGTCTTCCAGGTTTATACTTAATGGTTTATCGATAAATATAGGAATTTGAGCATCCAGTAAAGGTTTTGCCATACTCAAGTGATTTTCCGGATCATCTCTGCCTAGAATGACAGCATCTACCTGCCCAATGAAATCTTCAATACGGTTGACAACTGTTTGTATCCCACCAGAACGGGCAATACTTTTTGCAGCAACTACATCATCGCAATAGATATGAGTCACCGTTGCCCCAGAAATGCCAAGGGTATCTTGATTAGCCTCGAGGTAATCCGATACCGCAGGGAAGCCCGCCTGATCTAACTCTTTTCGGCTAAACATACCATTTATAATGGCTGTCCAAGAATAAGGATGGGCATTGCCCTGACTCATTCCTATCATTCCTATTTTAATCATAACCATCCATTTTTATCCCATTGAGCTAAGTTTAAGAAACTTTGATCTGGGTAGCTGAGCGATTTTGCCAATTTTACTTGATCTTCATTTAAGTTTCTTCCTTTGAAGATTTCCAAAGCCTGATCGACAAATGCTAGTTTGTCGAAACCCACCAAAACAGATGCTATTTCGGGTATAGAAGCTGCAAATTTCATGGCCAAGGCTGGCAAGCTATCGATCTCGGAATTGAACAATTGTCTGTACCGTTGCATATGATCTTGAACTGCTTTTAGCTCAGGATGCAATTGAAAGGATTTATCGGTTAGTAAACCGCGCATCAATACAGATCGAACGACCAAACCGACACCTTGTTCATTAGCTTGCTTAAAATGCACCCCTTGTTTTTGATCCATGAGATTAAAAGGCAGCTGTATCACTTTCCAAACTCCTTTATCTAAGGCCAGCTTGGTTTCCTTATCTTCATATACTGAAACACCAGGATAACGGATTAATCCTTCTTTTTGAAGGTTGCCAAAAACTTCGTAGAGTTCATCGATTTCTAGGATATCCATATCAGCATAATGCAACATAAATACATCAATATAATCTGTTTTCAATGCTTTCAGGGATTCTTGAAGGGAAAGCCTGACGATGTCTTGTAAGGCCTCTCTTTTGGGTAAAGAACCATCTGCATTTCTTAAATGTCGACATTTTGAGGTTAGGATAACATCTTTACGCATACCGTAGAAGGCCTCGCCCATAATGCTTTCAGATTCCCCATATAATCGCGCAGTGTCAAAGAAGTTAATACCTTTGTCAAGGGCATGATGTAAGAGTTCGATAGCTTCCTGTTTCTGTAACATGTGTTTAGCTTGGGACATTTTTAAACCATAAGGCATGCCTATTTCCACTCCCCCAAAAGCCACTTCAGAAACCTTTAAATCTGTATTTCCAAGGTAATTATATTGCATTAATTTTTTTCTAAATAAGAGGTGTTCTGTTTTTGATCTTCGTCCTTATTAAACACTTGAATAATCGATTGGCAATAGTTCTTGATGCCAACGACATCTGCGCCCACACTGACAAAATGGTAGCCTAAATCATGTAGTTCCTGCAGGTTGTCAACGGTTCCAACGGTAGCAGCAAACTTTCCATATTTATTAGCAACCTCGGCAATACGTTTTCTAGTCTCTGCAATTAAAGGATTAGTGAAATCGCCAGGTGTACCGATACCTTGACTAAAATCCCCTGGTCCAAAGAATAACATATCGTACCCTTCTAGTTGGGCTATTTCTTCCAATTCATTCAATGGTTCTGGGTCTTCGATTTGTAGGACCACAAAACGCTGTGCATTTGCTTGCTGAATATAAGTACTGAAATCTTCCATCGTATAACCGCCATCTGCATTTCCTCCGTCAATTGGCCTTCTTCCAAGCGGATGGAAACGGCACATATGTACGACGTCTTTGGCATCTTGTAGACTCATGATGTGAGGCACTAAAATTCCTGTAGCATCCAGCTCTAAAGCCCGGATATAATCACTGTAACTCCCTCTTGCCACCCGCACCATCAAATCCACATCTTGTGATTTTGACGCCCAAACATGTGCCGAAATAATAGACCAGTCTTGACCAATATGTTCCTGGTCAACCCATACGCAATCGAACCCACATTTGGCAACCAATTCAGTTACTTGGGCATCTTTTAAATTAACTTTGAAACAACTTGCTTTCTCGCCATTGCGAAGTTTCTCAAGGACTTTACTTCTTCTCATATTGTTATACTTTATTGCTAGATCTTGGTACTAAACTAAACAGGGCAATGGCACAGACCACCATACTGAGCGCAGCAACTTGGAAAATAGTACTTAAATTGATTTGTGCATCTCTTAAAGCACCTGCTGCATAAATTCCTATTCCGCCGATGATACAGGAACAGAAGTTTAGGATGCCATATCCTGTGGCCAAAAACCTCTTATCTATCATACTCTCCAAAATAGGCATCATGTTCGCATCTATAAACGGTCGCGTGAATGCATAGAGTATAAAACCGATTACCGTTATCCATATCAAATCGGTATAACTAGCAAGAATAACCCCTGGTACAGCAATCAGAAACCCAATTGCGGGTAGAAGAATACGGGCATTCTTATTTCTTTTCGCCCATAAATCTGCCATTGCCCCTCCCAAGATAACACCAAGTAGCATGGCGGTAAATAAATATACAGTGGAATACACTCCTGCTTCAGTCTGCGTTAGATTAAATTTCTCTTTGTAATAAGTAGGTAACCAACCATTAACCATCCAAGATACCGCTCCGGATAGGCCCCAAATAAATAAAACCATATTAAATGCTCGGTTGCTAAATAGGGATTTAAAAGCTTCCCTTAAATTGACAGTCGGTTTACTAGGAATTTCAGTTGTAGCCTCTGTGACATCCGATGTTTTATCTTTTAATAAAACCATCAAAATAAAGGCATAAAGAACCCCAATGATTCCAAAAATATGAAAGGCATACTGCCAGGAGTGGGTTTCGGCAATCCATCCGCCGATAAAACCTAAGCTCTGGCCAATGTACACCCCCCCAATATGGAAACCTGTTGCGGTTGATTTGGTATTCCCGGGATGGTAATCGACAATTAAAGCCAATGCTGCTGGGATATAACACGCCTCACTAATCCCCATGAGTGCTCTTGCCAATAATAACTCTTCAAAATTGGAGGCTTGGGAAGTCAACCAAGTGACTAAAGACCAAATAAACAAACTTCCAATAATGACCTTGCTTCTATTGAACTTGTCGGCCAAATAACCAGCAAAAGGACTTGCAATTCCGTATATCCATAGAAATACAGATGTCAATAAACCAAATTGTGCTTCGGTCATTGGAATTTCATCCATGATGCTGGATCGCATCGTGGTGATCATCATTCTATCCAAGTAATTTAAGCAGCCTACTATACTAAGCATAGCAACTAATAACCATGGATAAAAGGATTTTTTATTAATCATCATCTACATATATTTAGGTTCATGGAAAATGCGTATTTAAGATACTCAAATTTATAAGTAGCACCTAAATTTTATGAATGAAAATTACCCTAATCCTTATATTATCTTTCAATTAAGGTGGATTTTACGCTAGGTCAATTTTTATTTTTCACCAATCGATGGAATTGCAACCATGCATAATTGGCAGTAGCATGGTTATCAGGATTATAGGTTGAAGCAGTAGTGTCAGAAAGTATGCTGGCTAATTGTTCAATTTCTACCCTATTCTCAGGCATATCTTTAGCTGACAAAGCTAAGATGACAGTTGGAGGATAATTGGGTACTTGCTTTAATGCTAGCAATTTCTGCTTATACATGCCATATTCCTGTTTTTTCAAATCGAAATTAATCAGTATAGTCGCCAATAACTGCAGTTGAACCGGTTTGGACAGCGCATCAAGATCAATTTGTAAGATTTTCTGCTGCACATTTTTGGAGATTTCTAAATAACGTAAAACATAAGATACAATCGTTTTATTTAGATCTGATTGTTTTGCATCATTTAATAAAGCTATTAGTCGGTTGATGATCTCTGCCTTATCGATTTTTGGATCGTGGTATAAATTCCACAACCCATAGATTTCGAATGAAGTAATTTCTTGAGCTTGAAGTATCTGAGTTGCAAACTGCGGCTGTTCAATACTTATAGGTTGTTTTAATTTAGCCAGGGTTTCTAAGGCATGTAAAGAATCTGGACCTGCCTGGAAAGCGGTTGTGATTTTCTTAAGGTAAATCTCTTTCTCTGCTGTTGATTTCGATGCTTGATTTAATACCCGCCAAATTCCTATTCGATATTGAGCAACCGTATCGCATAGTTTCTCTTGGTCTAGAAAAGCTTCTTTTACTGAATCAATTTCTAGATCCGACCAGATTAAAAATTCAGCGGCATGTACCTTAACCCATTTTTCTTGTGTGTTCAGTATATTTTTTAATTCTTCAACTTTTTGTTTTTCCATTGAATTACTTTTTTGATCCGTTAGGTTATGACAAGAAACCATCGCCATTAAAATCAGTATTAATAGATAATATTTCATAGGAGTGATTGCTTATCCGTAAAAATCTGGTATTCTACTGATGCACCCTTGAAAACTCCCTGTTTACCTTTTTTATTTGGTGTTGCCTGAGACATCACAAGGATTAATGATCTAGTGAATACGCTAGCGCTAAAAAGTTTATTCATGATCTTATTTTATTTCTTTAGGTATCCATTTTCTTTTAAAACCTGTACCCATTGCCGATATCCAGCAAGGGTAAGGTGTACGCCATCCCAAGTAAATTCTTTTTTCAATAACCCTTCGTAATTTGTAAAATGAGCATACAAGTCAAGGTACTGTACATGCTGATCGTCGGCTAAGCTTTTCAATTTCTCATTAATGACCAGTAATCTATCCTGCGCATTATAATGGTCATTCAGGGCATTAAATGATTTATTGGTCGGTAAAATACTTTGAATGATTAGCGTTGTTTTGGGACTCATTTCCTTGGCCCTTTTAGTAATCCGCTTAATATTATCCAGCAGGGTATTTTCAGGAATACCTTGCGCCAAATCATTAATACCTATCATCAAGAAAACCATTCTGGGTTTTCCTGATAAGATATCATCCAATCTTTCCAAGACCCCAAACGAATTGTCTCCTGGAATTCCTCGATTTTTTAGCTGTTTATGATGAGGTACTAACTCTGCCCAATCCGCCCAGAAGGTAATGCTATTACCTAAGAAAACGAGATCTTTATTCGATTTCTTGAAAGCGTGATGTAAGGCCACCTGTGCCCTATAGATAGCTGGTCTTTTTACCGAATCAATTTCCTGAACTTGACTGACAAGTGTGCATGGAAATAAAAGGGACAACAAAAAAGCACTGCTCAACTTCATTGTTAGGATGCTGGTTAATAAATAATATTCTAAACAATCAAAGATTGTCTAGAATATTGATATTGGTTGATTGAATTTATTTCGTTAACTCCAGAACACTACCAGCAATATGTCGCAAACCATTATTGATGTTATAGTAATAGGTAACCAAAATTTGGTTCTTATTTAACATAACTGCCCAGGGGTATCCAATATCCGCACCGCCTCCATCTTCGCGTATTACGATTTCTTCTGCCGTTTCAAAGTCAGTACATTCTGCATTCAGAATTCTCGCTCGTATACCAAAGGGTTGATGTCTGTATCCATACACAACAAATACACGATTATCAGGAAGGCGCATCGCTTGTAGCGGGTGTCCTTTGAAACCCATACTTTGCCACTTGAAAGTCTTTCCACCATCCGTTGACCGTGCTATACACGCTTGATCTTCGTATCCGGCAGTTCGTAAAAAGGCTACTAAATCTCCTTTAGGCGTTTCATAGATGGAAGTTTCATTGAAGGAAATCTTAGCGTCTTCAGCCACAACCGACATGTAGTTCCAAGATTTTCCTTTATCATCTGAATACATCAGGTAATTAGAAGTCTTTTTGGTTTGTGCATTATCGGTAGCTGCCACCACCCAAAAGATTCTTCCCGTTTTAGATTCGTACATGGCTCCACGATTATAGACAGGAACCTTATTTCCATACATATCGTAGTTCACTTCTTGTTGGATGGAGGGTGGGTAAACCGGATCGCTCCAGGTTTTCCCATTATCGGTAGATCTAACGATATATCCGCCTAAAAAAGTACCAGGGCCTGATTGAAAATGCTGTGTTTTTAACTTTTTCAAACCATCTTCCCTCAAGAAAGACCAGCCGTAACTAGCACATAAAATAGTACCATCTTTCAAAGTCAATAAACAAGGATCCTGGGAACCACCAAAAGGGTGTGCATAAATTAAAGTTGGATTTTTGCTCCAATTCATTCCATCCTTAGACTCCAATTTCACCAAATAACTATTTGGATCGACATGATTAGTACTACGCTCTCCAAAAGCACGGCGCTCAGGGGCCCTTCGAAATGAAAGCATGAAATTGTTGTTCTTCGTTTTGACTATCGATGGGAAGGTGGAATAAAACAGACTATCCTGATAAATAATCATGTCCTTCACTTTCTTTACAGTATTAGATTGCCCAAAACCCAACTGCGAGGAAAGAAGCATCGTTAAGGCTAAGCCAATTATTTTATTTGTTTTCATATGATTTTAAATATTTCTTAATAACCGTCGGTTTGTTTCACCAAAGGTTCTAAACTTAATACTTGCTCTGAGATTGGAAAATATTCCAAGTGCTTCTGATCTGCCTTTCCTGCTAACGTAGGTACTAATTCGAAAGCTTTATTAAAACGTATCAAATCCCACCAACGTTTACCCTCAAACATCAATTCCAATAAACGTTCTTGCAAGATCGCTTGATCGTTTTGAACTTTTGAGCCACTTACAAATTTATTGGCATCATATGCCGCTCCATAAGCTCTTTGACGAATAAGGTTCATTTCTGCTGAAGGATCTTGTCCCAATCCGTTTTTAGCTTCTGCTTTCATCAATAGCACATCTGCATAGCGATAAATTACAAAATCACTGGAGAAATAACGCACCCCTGAAATTAGTATTCCTCTACCTTTTACTATTAAAGTAGGATAGAATCCTGGTGCGGGCATTTCCAATACCGAAGCCGCTTTTCTTAAATCTCCTTCTTTAAATTGATTCTTAGCTAAATCCGTGACTGTCCATACCATCCCCCCTGCCGTTTGTCCTATCACTTCATTTGTATTAGGATCTACTTCGCTTGGTAAACGAGAAGAATACATATTAATGAAATAATTATTACTTGACTCCAACTCTTTGTAACCAATAGCCATAATCACTTCCTTGTTATTTTTATTCCCATATTTAAACAGGTCTCCATAGTTCGGCAACAATGCAACATCAGCTTTAGCAACTTCATCACATGCAGTAAGAGCTGTTTGGAAATCAGCATTTCCACCATTGAGCCTTTTTGCCGTCCATAAATAAACATCTGCTTTCAATGCTTGTGTTCCGGCTTTGGACCAATAATTTCTAGTTTTAATGAAACTGTAATCAGCAAATAATGTATTTGCCTTTTCCAAATCTTCTTTTATTAATTTGAAGACCTCGTCCTGGGAGGATCTTACTTTTTGTATGACGTCCTGACTTGCACCTTCTACCGGTTCGGTGCGGATTGGTACTTCTCCCCAAGTTTTTGCCAAGATAAAATAAAGGAATGCGCGCGATGCGTATGTTTGAGCCAAAAGATTGTTTTTATCCGACTCCTTTGCAAAGGAAATGTTGGGAACATACTTTAAAATCAAATTGGCATCATTGATGGCCGAATAAATGGATTGCCAAGATGGACCAGCGGAGACACTGCTTAACGTATTCAGGTAATAACGGTCATAATCCAGTGTTCCGCTCACTTTTCCCCATTCCATGACTTCACTTCTCGCCTCCCCCCAAATGAATAGGCTTATATTGGCTAAATCACGTTGCTTGACATATAAACTGGTTAAACCTCCTTTTGCATCATCCTCTGTTTTCCAGAAGGATGCGTTGGTGATCACACTCGTGGGGTCTAATTCTAAAGCTGTATTACATGCTGTTTGAAAAGAAAGAACAGCTACTAATAGCGCTAATTTTATGATTGATTTTTTCATAACCTTGATTGTTTTAAATGTGCTAATTAAAATGCAGCTTTTAGTCCAACAGAGAAATTACGAGGGATTGGATAACGACCCTGATCGATACCACCATCCTCTGGATTCATACCTGTATATTTCGTGAAGTAATAAAGATTGCTTCCAGTCACATTCACGCGTACATTTTTTAATTTAATGCGGTCAGTCAGTGTAGCAGGAACTTGGTAAGCCAAGGTCACCTCTCGTAGGGCAAAGAAATCACCTTTCTCATAGAATTTAGAGTTGGTTGAAGTCAAATGATACGCGCTACCTCTCCAGTAACTGAAATTAGCTGTACCTGGTATGTACTGAGGGCGTTCAGCGATATCTCCATCTTGTTTCCACCCCATATCAATCATTTCCTGAGGAATATTTAAGTTAGGAGCCCAATGACCACTTAAGAAGATTTTTGCGTAGTTATAGATCGTATGACCTTTTGTGTAATCCATACGGGCATAAAGGGAGAATCCTTTATAATTTAAGGAAGTAGAGAATCCACCTGTTACCGTTGGATAAGGATTTCCCATATAGGCCAAATCTCGTGTATCTAAGGTATCATTGCGATCCAAATCTGCATAATTTACATCTCCTCCAAATTTGGTTTTATCCGCAAAAGGCATTGTTAGATCGTTAGGAGCATTTTCAGCCTCAGCATCTGTGCTATAAATGCCCTCTTGCAACCAACCGTAATAATCACCAATACGTCCACCTTCTTGTAATCCACCTCCCCAAGCATATCCCCCAGCAGCGTTATCCCAAACATACACTCCGCCTACGCGGTTATTCAAAACACCATTATCTGGTAATTTTAAGATTTTGGTTTTTGTCGTTGTGATATTGAATCCAACATTCCAACTTAATTCTGATGTTCTTGGTAGAATATCGGCATTTAATTCTACTTCAATACCTTTATTTTCTAGACTACCTAAGTTAGTTGATATACTTGAAAAACCCGTCGATGGAGGCAATGTGAGATTGGTAATCAGATCGTCGGTTTTTCTATTATAGTAATCGAATAGGATATTGAAACGATTATCCATAAAACCTAAATCAACTCCAAAATCCAACGTTTTAGATTGTTCCCATTTCAAATCAGGATTAGCCAAAACAGTGTTCGTTACTGCTGATTCCCCCAAATATCGGTTACCAACGGAATAAGATCCTTGCGCATGGAAATCAGATAAGCCAGAGATGTTTCCATTTACACCATAACTCGTTCTTAATTTTAAAGTAGATAAGTAGTGTTGTACATTTTCGAAGAACTCTTCCTTATGCACATTCCATCCGACAGACACTCCCGGGAAGAAACCCCAACGATAGTTCGTACCTAAGTTCGAAGCCCCATCATATCTTGCCGTTAAGGAAAGCAGGTACTTTTGAGCGTAATTGTAATTTAAGCGGGAAAAATATCCAACCATAGCAAACAAACTTTCGTTTCCACCTACAGAGACAGGTGTCGGAGAGGCATTTAAAGTTGGAATTAAATCCGTTGCTGCCCCTTGACCCGAAGCACTAAGAGCAAAAACATACCTTCTGAAATAGGAGAAACCTAGCATGGCATCGAAAGCGTGATTCCCATAGGTTTTGGTATAATTAGCGATTAGATCCGCTTGGGTCTGCATGGTTTTGTTGTACCCAGCAGATGCAGGTCTAGTCGTATTGACATTACCAACCCCATTCAGATAGGCATGGATAAAACCATAATTATCTCCAGCAACCTTATACAGCGACACTTGTGGGGAAATAGTTAATCCCTCAATTGGTTTCCAATCACCTGAAAGCGCTAGGGTTAAATTCTCATTTGAGTTTTTATTATCTCTTTTATTTAGAAAATAAACAGGATTACCTGTATTTCTTGCTTGACCTGGAGCTAATGTTCCATCTTCAAAGGTATATTTAGCTGTAGGAGCTAAGCCAGCTGCCCTAAAGAACAGCTCCGTATCACTGTATACCCCATTGTTGGATGAATAGCTGTACATCATCTTTCCGTTCACAGTCAATTTATCATTCACTTTCAAGTCTGAATTTAAATTTGCAGTAATACGATCATAGAAGGTCGTTATCGCTATACCATTACTTTTCATGTAACCAATACTAGCATTTACAGTAGCACGGTCCGTACCTCCAGAAACCCCTAAGTGATGATCATGAGAAATACTATTTTGGAAAAGAATATCTTGCCAGTTAGTTTCTTGAAAGATGATGGTTTTACTTGGGTCGATTGGATCTAGCATAGATTGCCAACCCTCATTTAATTTATGTTTATTCTCATCGGTTAGATATTGTGTCGTAAAACCCGTATTGTTGCTTAAGTCATTCCCAGTACCAAAACCAATAGGTTGAGTTAACTGGTTAATGGAACCAGGGACTTTCCGTTCTGCAACCTGAGCCCCGACACGAGCATAATGAATATAATCTTTTGCAGATGCCATATCATATAACTGACCTACCCTGGAGGATGTCAAATTATAAGAATATTCAACTTTAGTTCGATTAGAATCGCCCGATTTGGTTGTGATAATCACTACTCCATTTGATCCTCTAGCACCATAGATTGAAGTGGATGCCGCATCTTTTAATATTTGCATAGAAGCAATATCATCTGCGTTAATATCGTTCATGTTGGATCGAATAACCCCATCGATAATATATAGTGGACTGGCACCATTAGGATTGTTAATAGAGGTTCCTCCACGAATAATTACTCGAGGGGCCGCTCCTGGTTGCCCGGAGGTACTTTGAACCCGCACACCTGATACAGTTCCTTGAAGTGCAGAAGCAGGATTGGCAAAAGAAACATTTTCCAATACTTTCTCATCAAGTTTGGAAATCGCTGTTGTTAAGGTCTCTCTGGATTGTGTACCATAACCAACAACCAATACTTCATCGATATTGGTGTCATCATTTTCAAAAGAGATTGATGCAAGTGCGGGACTGGTAGCTGGTAACTCGATGGTTCTCTTTCCAATCGAACTGATGACCAGCATACTTTGATTGGAGCTCACCTCGAGCGAAAAGGTTCCATCTTGAGCAGTTGATGTCCCATTTTGAGTTCCCTTTTCGGTAACCGTTACACCAGATACAGGATTCTTATCTTGGTCAACCACCTTACCTTTCACGGTCGTCTGCGCATAGGCCAGAAAATTAAAACAAATAAAAAACAACAGCAACGCTACCCGATTCAGGTAGTAGCTGCAACCCAAGGAATCCTTTTTATAGGAGCTTGCTTTACTTAAATTCAATTGTATATTTTTAATCATAATTGTTAGGGAATTGATTGTTAAGTATAATTACATTATCAAAATTAGACCTAAACCGCTACCGTATCTACTACTTTTGTGTAAATTACAGATACAATATTTCAGAAGGATTAAGGGATCAATATCTACTGGCGATGGCCCATGTATTTTTGATTTGCCGATTGTCAACTACCTGATAAAAAGGATACCAAGCGACTGTAGGACAGATGTGATAGGGAATCACATATACTGCTGTGCCTACGTTAATTTCCTCCCATTGTTCAGCAGGTATTTCCAATATTAAGTGTTCCTCACTTTGGAATTTGGGCATCCAATTGGAATGCTCAGGAAGATGAAAACGTTGCTGTAAAGGATTTTCGGATGCGATTGCTTTATAACCTAAATCTAAACACACATGGTTTACAGTAGGTTTAGAAATTATCCTAGTAAATAATATAGCACTGAATTCAAAAGATTGCTCAGGCAGCGTTTCATGATAGCCCCAATCCCAGAGCATAAAGGTTCCTGGACTACATTCTACAAAAGGATAATGCATATAAATTGGAAAAGTATTTGAACCTCCAAAGACACAACTTAATTTACTGTTTGCTTTCTCTTCTATTCGTTTGAGAACTTTCAAAAATTCCTGGAAATAGCTTTCTACTACTTTTGCTCGTTCGCCTAAATCAACTTCACGAATATGTCCATCATATCCATGAAAACCCATAATATTTAGATTTTTAAAGCTTACTATTTCATCATAAAAATTTTCTAATTCTTGAATAGTAACTCCCGTTCTATTCATTCCAAGATTTACATCAATAAATACAGGAATTTGTATTTCCAATATCGTGGCAAGCTTATTCATCGAGTGAGCAGCGTAGACCTGATCTACTATGCCTTGTAATTTGACGTTTGGGTTTTGTTTAATTAAATGAAGAAATTGTTCCATCTGATTGGAAACTAAGGGATAGGCAATCAAAATATCAGTTGCACCTAATTCCAATAATAAGGAAGCCTCTTTCAAGGTCGCACATTTAAATTTAGTGATCCCGGCATCCAGTTGCTGCTGAATCAACTCTTTGCATTTGATGGTTTTAATATGTGGTCTGAAACGGTTTAAATCAATTTGGCCTTTTATTTTATCCAAGTTGGATTTTACCTTCTCCGGATAAATTAATAAACTTGGACTTGCAAGTTGGGATGTATCTTTAATATGATAAGTATCTATAAAATTATTGCTCATTATTCTTCATTTTTTTAATCATGTCAACTAAGCAGTTCAATACTTTATCTTCAGCATTTTCTTCCAAGAAACTACTACGGCATCTCCAAGTTTCATAACCCCCATTTTTGAATTCCAAGGCTGGTGGAACGTATCCAACATAATCATTTGCTAGGCAAATACTAAAATAAGACTCGCATTCTTGCTTTAAAATCTTCCCAGACTGACTAAAGAACTCTCCCCCTAATGCGCCAATAATACTATGACCAATTCGGAAACATTGAACAGGAAATAAAATCTGATCTGGAATGGATTCCAGTAACACTTGTTCTCTGGCATAGACTTTTTCATATAAGTCTTTATCCGTATAAGCTATAGCCTCATAATCTGTTGCCGCTAGCATCTTATACGATTCAGCTAAAATCGCCGGAGAGACAGTTCTTTTATTTAGTGGCAAATCCTGATATAACACATCCAACCTAGCATCCGACTCCCAAACCAATTCATCAAGTGAAGTATATACAGCCTCTGCGATATCCTCTCCAATCAGTTTGCTCTTTTCATGATAACCTTTTGGATAACGATCACCACCTATAAAATCCCAAATATTAATTTCTCCACTTGTGCCATTGCTCATCATATTTATCATACTGGCCGATCCAATCAAATCGGCTAATTTATTTGAAAAATAACCAAAGTAATCCGCTGTAATGGTTCCGCGTTCACAATCCCCTACATAATGTAAACCATAATTGGCTAAAATACCTATCCACTGATCATCTTCACCCTTAATTCCCAGAAAGCATACCTCAGGATCTGGAATACTGGTCTGCTCAATGATCGCTGATTCATGCCCAAATGGATTGGTCTTTACAGCATCGGTCGTTTTTAAAACAGGATTCCATGGCTGATAGGAATCTTGCATTTTGTATCTTCTACAGGTTAAGTGTTCGGGTTTAAGCACTTTTCCGAAGGCAATTTTAACTTTTTGTTCTTGAAGAACAGATTTTTTCGCTAATTCCAAAAGCTTTTCAGCCAAATTGTTTCTATAAGCCAAATCAACATGTCCCATCAAAAGATCAGCGATGCTTCCTGTTGAATGGGCATGCGTACTAGAAATCAATTGATTTCCTACCGGAATACCCGTTTCTTGGTAAATACGAGCTTTCAAGGGATCTAAGAAATCTCTTTTCATGACACAGATATCAACAACAATTATCAATATCCTGGTTTGATTATCCTTCAAAAAGAGTGCTTTTGCAAATAATGGGTCTGCAATTTTAGTAGCATATCTTGAGGTAAATTCACCATTGATCAGCGTTCCTAAAGAAGGAGTAATATCGATTTGAGCTGCATTTCCATATAACATAATTATTTCCAGTTATTCTTTAAGAATCGAATCCAGTTACCGTGAAAGATATCATCGATTTGTTGATCTTTATACCCTCTCTTTTGGAGCATGAATTCGTATTTCTGTAAGTCTGCGATCGAGTTCATATCCCAGGGAGATTGTTCTGTCCCGAAGATACCATCTAAATCACTCCCAATACCAATATGATGACTATTTCCAGCTATCTGGCAGATATGATCCCAATGATCAATTAGCATTTCCAACTTAATGTCCAATTGCCAAGGATCAGAAACCGTATCAATAAAGCGTACATCCATGGCCCAGCAGTCCAACATACCTCCTATCACCGCACCTCTTTCTACCAATCTTTTGATCTGTTCATCCGTCAATTGCCTTTGATTTGGAACGATTTTACGCACATTATGATGACTTGCCCAGATTGGTCCATCATAAAAATCCATCACCTCATCAAACCCCTCATCGGTTAAATGAGTAACATCCAGAATCATGTTGAGTTTACTCATTTCTCGCATCAGTTCATAGGCCTGCGGATCTAATTTCCCAGTTTTCCTTGTTCCTGGAGCATAACGTCCAGGACCAAAATGAGATAATCCCAATGCCCTTAAACCATATTCATAAGCCTCATGTAGATAATCCACATGCACTAAAGAATCAGCTCCCTCTAGACTCAAAATGTAACCGATAGGTAAACCCTCCTTGTTTTTCGAAGCATTCCATTCAGTCAGGTGGTTCTCAAGTGCTGTCAAGTTTTGAATCATTCGCATTTCGCCCAACTTCTCCATCTCCTTATACCATAAGCGTTGCGCTTGCGTCATTGCCCAAGCTTGTTGTGGCGAATTCCATCCTGGCAAACTATTACCAGGTGGTGTCACGCGCGAAAGCTGAGTGGCAACAACTACCCCAATATTCCCTGCACGAAGCTCAGGCAGACAAACCGTACCATTCCCTCGATCAGGTTTATCCTGCATGAACAATTCGCGCTGACGTATTTCATCCAGACTTTTGCTGAGGTCTCGGTTCCATTCAATCGCATTCATCGCTAAATCCAGATGTGCATCGAATATTAGTCGCTTATTCATTGCTTAATCTCCTTTCATAATGTTGAATATTCTTCTGTATCAAAGCATTGATGTCCGAGGAGAAATCGGAGAAAACTTCCTCCCATTTTTCAAAGTCCCCTTTCTCATACGGATATAACCCTTCATCAGCTCTCATTCCCTTTTTTCCTTCCTCCACCTTATCCACAAACCATGAAGGTAGTTCTGCACATTTAGCTAGTTCAGGATTCAAGTCCTCCATCACCAATGCATAAGCCATTGTACCCATCAAATCCATATAAAGGTAATTTCCGGTAAAAGGCATATAATAGCCTGCGTCGTTTCTACAGGCTCGATCTATACTTTCTATACTGGCGTAACCATTATCCACTAAGTAAAACGCTTCCCTAGTCATTGCAGCCAACATATAAGCTCGAGCACTGATACCATTTTTAACCACGTATGGATCTTTTTCTAAAACCTGTACTCCAAATTCCTTTAAATACTGAATTTGATCTTCCGTATTATCTTTTGTGGATATAATTTCCATGAACAGGGATTTCTGTTTGGGAAAATTTAGGTTTAACCCCAGAAGCGTTAATTGAGTTTCTTGTTGAAGAACTTCAAGATTTAAAGAATCAACATTGATGCTCATCACGCCTCCCTTTTTTAAAAAAGGTTTTAGGGATTGGAGCAAATCGACTTTTTCTTCTTGATCATCTTTAGTAAAGACAAAAATGAAATCTGCTTGTTGATTTGATAAGGAATTAACATTTGAATCGATCTTGGTAACCGATAATGATCTGTCTTTCAAAAAGTCATATAAAGCTTGGGAAATTCGAGAATATCCGGCTACAATAATCTGTAAGTTAGCAATATTATTCATTCGTTTAGGCAAGGTTAAATTACAAATTTTTGAGTACTTTATCAGTTGCAGCCAAGGCTTTTTTTATATCTTGCTCAGTCGTAGCTGCACTGATATACCATAAACCCCTACCAATCACCCGTATACCCTCATCGTGCAACTGACTGATAAACTGATTTAATTTTACTTTATCATTATGTACTAAATCTCGGTATTCATGCTGCACTTGCAAATCGGTAAATGAGGTGTTGATCATCGGGCCAGGACCTTGCACTAATAAATTCTGTTGATGCTTTTTTGCCAGTTCCTGCAAGCCCGACTTCAGTTGATTTCCCAAACTAAATAAACGGCTATAAACATCAGCATCCGCCTGTAACTCTTCGATCGTGGCAAGTGAAGCTGCTATTGTCGGATTACTCGAATTCATCGTTCCTGCATGAATTACACGACCCGAAGCAATTTCTTCCATCCATTCCTTTTTTCCAACAATGGCACTGATCGGATATCCGGACCCCATTGCTTTAGCATATATGGATAAATCGGGTTCGATATTAAAATAACCTTGCGCACCAGATAAACTCATTCGGAAACCTGTAATTACCTCGTCAAATATAAATGCGATTTGGTACGTACTACACAATTCCCTCATTTTCTCCAAATACCCCTCCTTAGGCAGTATACAGCCATTATTACACATAATCGGCTCAGTAATTACAGCAGCCAAATCATCCTTATATTTTTCAATAGTCTTTTCAAGTATGGCTGCGTCATTCCATGGGATAAGGATAAATTCTGAGGAGCTTGAATTTGCCAATCCTTGGCTCCAAGCTGAAATATTCGGATTTTCACGACTCCCAAAACCATCTGGTGAAACTGAAATACCATACGCGACATTATCCAGCCAACCATGATAATGGCCTTCAAAACGTAAAAATAAATTCTTCTTGGTCTTAGAACGTGCAACCCGTAGCGCGGTTTGCACGGCTTCCGAACCATCCAAGCAAAAACGCATGAGTTCTGCAGTAGGAATAATCTCTTGAAGCTTTTCTGCTAATTCAATTTCTTTAAGGTGCTGCCCAGCGAATAACTGACCTTCTCTAGAATATGAATCAACGGCATCTAACACCCTTTTATTCGAATGGCCCAAAATTAAAGGCCCTTGACTTAGGGTGAAATCGATGTATTCATTTCCATCCACATCTCGAATCATACTTCCCTGTGCATAATTATAAAATAAAGCATGCGGATGATTGTATTTTCTAAATTCGGAAGAAACTCCCGATGCTAAAACTTTACTTGCCCTATCCAATAATTCTTTGGACTTGGCATATCTATTGTTTTTCATTTGAGTCTGCTAAGTTTAATTCTTTCAATCTAGTTCTGTATCGATCTGCTAAGCGATAGATTTCCTCATTAAAAACCGCGAAATTATGTTCTATTTGTTTGGAAGATAGTTCTGTGTGGGGATAAAGACCAATTAAATTGTGAACACCTCTTCCCTTCTCTTCTAATATCTTTTTCATTTGATCAGGCACTTCTTGGCTATTGCTTAGCTTAGGAAAAATGGTTCTAAAGGATTGTAAATAATGATCTAAACCTACATAATCCATTCGTTTAAAAATCCCCATAATAGTTATCCATGAACCAATATCATATTGAAAACACTTATCCAATCCAGCCATATCCACCGATCCTTGGTTAATCAGCTCGAAACCTTGCCGATAGATTGCATACATGAGCCTATTTGTGATAAATCCACGAATATCTTTATACAATAAGGTGGGTTCCTTTCCCCAGTGTTTGGCTTCTTCCTGCATCATTTCGGCCAAAGAAACATCGGTTTTTTCACCACAGGTAATTTCCAAGAATCGCGTCGCAAAGGCTGGCTCTGCCCAATGTATTCCCATAAATCGCCCGGGATGTTTTAAATATTCTTGCAGGATATTAATGGGAAGCGCTGAGGTATTGCTAGAAATTACACAACTTGGCGAAACGACAGATTCTATTTTTTGGTAAACTGTTTTTTTAATTGCTTCCAGTTCGATGATGCATTCTATAACCAATTGGCAAGAACTTAAATCCTCATAGTCTTTGGATATGGTGAGGTTTTTTAGATAAACCTGTTTATCTTCCTTCAGTAAATGCATTTCATCAGCCAATTGCAACTGCTCGAGTATGCGCTGGGTACCTTCTCCCAATTCCTCTGGTAACGGCGTTACCGCAATAACCCGGCAGCCCGATTTCAATAAGGCCACAATAATGCTAGTACCCATTAATCCAAGACCAACGACCCCGACGATGTGTAACTTTTCCGACATGGATATTACTTTAATTTTGCAATACAGTCAATCTCTACCTTAATACCTTCAGCCAACACAGATTGAACGGTTGTCCTGGCGGGCCTTACCCCATTAAAATAGCTACCATAAACTTGATTGAAAACATCAAAATCGTTGATATCTGCAAGATGGACCGTGCATTTAGCAATATCTTCCATACCCGCACCTGCCTGTTCTAAAATAGCCTTAATATTATCCATCGTCCGAATGGTTTCCTCTTCGATAGACCCTAAAACAAATTTTGAAGATTTAAAATCTACGGCTGCTTGCCCACTAACAAAGACGAAATCGCCAACATGCACCGCATCTGAGTAAGCACCAGTAACAAAATTACGATCACGATCGGGATGTATTATTTTTCTCTTTTCCATAATTTCAGTAATTGATATTTCAAAATTACTGCTCCTACATTCCAATCTCCAATGCATTTATTTGAAAAGCTAGTACTATTTTTCAGTCTGAAAAAAAACAGCTTACACGAAGTATAGTATAAGTCCATCCTTTGTCAAAAAACATCCAGTTTGTCAACGTTTATTTGTCAATCTTTTCCTCACTTTATTCTTAAAGGAACAAGTCGAGCTGAAGCCTTGTATTCAAAAGAATATTTAAAATATAAAATTGGTCCCTTACCCTAAATCGGCTATAATTGAAAATGCCTTCAAAAAGCACTAAACTTTTTGAAGGCATTAAAGATATAATTGTTAATTAAGAGTTACTTTTTACTTTTCCCGAAGACTCCTCTAACTTGTTTCTTAAGTTTAGCCCTTAAAGATACGGAGATCGCATTCATATAGCCAAGAACGAAGCCTAAATAATTAAGGCCTGCTGTCTCATATTTAAAACAACAACGATGAGCTTATAACAAGATTGCATCAAGAAAGTTTAATTGACATTAAAATCCAAAATATTTAGACGCAGCTTGTCTATTTATCTTATGTAGTAAATTCCCGAAAAACAAACAAGTAAAAATCACCAAAATCGTTAAGAGTAGTTGGGAAATAATATTCGCATATATCACTTTATCAAAAACTAAATATAAACCATAAGTAAGAGAAGACAATACAAACATATGAGAGAAGAATACTCCAAAAGAATACTCTCCAACTTTCGTCAATAGACCAATATTTAAAAACCTTTCTCTATTTTGAAATAAAAACAATATAATTGAAATCGAATAAAGAAATGATGAAACTTTCACCGCAGAAGTAGCATTATTCGGGTCGTTAAAATTATATATTAAATAGTACGATGCTATAATTGATAAACACAAGAATAATATTGTAAAAAATGCTAATTTGGAATTAGATATATGCAATTTATTCTTACTGATATAAATCCCTAAAATTGGAAAAATAAGCCAAGTGGTAAAAGCACCTCCATATACAACTAAAGGTAAATCAATTCCCTTGACATACCTAATATACTGAATTATAACACAAGAAAAGATACTAATAATTAGAGAAATTGTTAATCCATATTTAATATTTGAAATTTTTATTAAAATAGGTGCAAGAAAATAATATTGGCATATTAAGAATATAAAATAAAATGGTCCGGAAGATCTAAATGTTAATAATTTTAAAATTATAGTTTTTGTGTCAAAATGATCGGTATAAATTTTTATTGAATATAATAATCCCCAAATAATGTATGGTAATAGTACCCTTGGTAATTGTTTCTTTATATAAACAGCATAACTATTAAAGTTTGTGAATTCTTTTTTTGCGAGGAAATACCCGGATAAGAATAAAAATAATGGGACTGCAAAGTTTGCAATTTGCCGAAGAACAACTGTAAGATTAAAATTCAAAGAGTATGTAGGTGATTGATATCCAAGTGAGGATACATGAATATATACTACTAAAATAATTGCCAAACCACGGAGGGACACAAATGAATAATCAATTTGTTTCATTTATTTAGATTTTTGAAAATTATATAAATTATGCTTTTCTTCAAAATAGTTGCATAATATTGAAGATTATGTTAAGACAAACAATCTTAAAACTCTCCTTATTGGGCAATTAAAAGATGTAGAATTCCTATAAAAGATAATTCAATATAGCAATCATTAAAAATTCTTAATGTTAAAATAAATTTCTTTAAGCTCTACAGTTTTATTTATTCTTTTTACCTACAATATCCTTAAACTTTTTCTTAAGTCTACCCCTTAAAGATACGGAACTCGCATCCACATAACCATAACCATAGCCATAACCATAACCATAGCCATAACCACGAGCGAAGTCAACATCATTTATCACCACAGCCATATTCTTTAATTTACCATCTTCATATAGCTCTTTTGGAACATTCAATAACCGTTTATCAAGATAATTAGCACGCGTAACATAAATTGTTAAATCAGCATTATCCGCGATTAACAAAGTATCAGTTACTAATGATACAGGAGCCGTATCAACAATGACAAAATCATAATTTTCTTTAGCGTATTCAATTACTTCATGAAAATGACCATTCATTAATAACTCAGCTGGATTCGGAGCAATATAACCTGAATAAATAATATCAAAATCATAAGGTGCTGGTTTGTGAATAATAATATTATCCACCGGCATATCAGGATTGATCAAATATTGCGTAATACCTATATTGGTATGTTGTAGATGTGATAAACCTAAATAATCTAAAACTTTCGGAGAACGAATATCAGCTCCTATTAATACCACACGTTTACCTGACATTGCTAAAATCCGAGAAAGATTTGTAGCAACAAAAGATTTCCCTTCCCCTGAGGTTGTGGAAGTAACATAAATCACAGAAGACTCTGCTTTCTTAGCTCCTAACATGAAGGATATATTGGTTCGAAGTATCCTGAATGCTTCGGCCAACGAGGAACGATCATTATCTTTTACAATTGGATCCTCAGAGCTTGGAATTTCACCCAATATTGGTGCATTAAATTTATCTTCTATATCCTTGCGTGAATGAATTTTATTGTCCATTAAAAATTTCAAATAGAGAATTCCAAAAGGAATAACAAACCCTGCCATCAACGAAGCTAATAAAATAATAGACCTTCTAGGAGCTACTGGAATACTAGAACCATAAGCCTCATCAATTACTTTCAAGATTGCGGGTGTAGCTGAGGCCTGTATTTCTGTCTCTTCTCTTTTTTGCAATAAGAATAGATAAAGTGATTCAACAATCTGTTGTTCCCTAGCGATATCTTTAAAACCCCGTTCTTGGTTAGGCAATTGATTCAGTCTATTTTCAAATTTGTCTTTCTGAGATTGAAGCGAATTTACGTTACTTTGCAAGACTTGTCTATAATTGGCCAAAGAAGTACGTAATGAGGAACCAAGCTCATTAATGTTTTTTGTCAAATTAATTACTATGGGATTATCTGCCGTAGCAGACTTCAATAAATCACCTCGCTCTAATATAAGATCGTTGTAATTTTTTATAGAGTTCTGAACAGACTGATCTTGTAAACCAATATTTGAAGGTAACAATTCTCCCTCATTACCCGTCATCGCACCTGCCATCAACTCGGCTAAACGCAACTGAGTTTGAAAATCAATTAGTTTTCGCTCATTCTCTGATGCATTTTGCATATATAAATGCGCTTCGGAGGTCATGTCTACTAAGTTGTTTCTATCTTTGAAATCAGCAACCTTAGCATCTGCAGATGCAAGATCTTTAGAAATTAACTCTAATCTTGAGTCGATAAATTTAGAAGTTGATTTAGATACTTGAACCTTATCTTCCATGACGTCTTGATTGTAGCGCTCTATTAAAGAGTTCAAAATCAATACAGCCTTACTTTTGTTAGAATGATCCATAGAAAAATTCACAACAAAAGATTGTTTTTCTGGATTAGGTGCAATTTGAATAGCCGCTAAAAATCCATCAACAGTCCTCTCTATTGGATTGTAACTAATTACTATTTCATTGGATATTTCTTTATTTCCTTGAGGTAGCAACATAATCAATCCGATAGGTGACTGAATTTTGTTTCCAAGATTATAGGAGCGAGTACCAAAGGTATCATCCTGTAGTTCAAAATTCTTATTTACCTTTGTTAGAGTAAAAGAATAAGAAACAGAGTCAAGGACTTTAAGGTTGGGTTCTAATAAAACTAGTTTCACTGGAGATTCCTGCTCTAACATCTCAGAAGACTTAACATTACCCTTATTAAAGTAAGTAATATTCAATCGATTACTTTCAATAACATTCCTCACAATTCTACGAGATTTTATAACCTCTATTTGATCTGAAACAAAAGCGGATGAATTCCCACTCAAACCGGGTATTGAAGTCATTTCTGAAAAAGCGGCTAACTCTCCAACTTGATTTTCATCCTGTAATAATATTTTAGCAGAAACATTATAAATTCGTTCAGCGTATCGTAAATATACAAAAGCCAAAAGAACACACAAAAACATAGCAGCCAAAAACCACTTCCAGTAATACATGTATTGTTCAAACAGTTGTTTAAGGTTAATTTCCTGTTCTTCTGTTCTTTCTTTGGAATTATTACTCATAAAATTAACGGGTTATTACTGAAATCATCGTGATAAGAATACTAGCTATTGAGATAAATAAAGAGTTATTTTGCGTATACTTCGAAGATTGAACTTTAGCTCCATTGGGCTCTACATAAATTACATCATTCTGAGCCAAGTAATAGGCCGGAGAGTTAAGAGCATCCCTAGTGGTTAAGTCCACTCTATATTCATGTTTTTTTCCATTTTGTTCTCGAATTACTAACACGTTTTCTCTGACGCCGTTAATAGTCAAATCCCCGGCCTCTCCTAGAGCTTCTAATAGCGTAATACGGTCATTGCTCACAGTAAATGTACCCGGAGAGCGAACTTCTCCCAAAACCGTAACACGAAAATTTCTAATTTCCATACTAATTCCTGGATCAATAATATATTTTCCAATTTCATTCCGAAGAAAGTCCATTGCCTCAGTCCTAGTCCGGCCCGCCAATTTAATTTTTCCTAATCTAGGAAAATCAATATCCCCATTTATATCAATTGCGTACGTTGGAATAAACGGATTCGTGGACTGCATAGTCCCTGTTTGGTATGGGGAAATCTGATTGAAAGGCTGGGTAGCCCTAATATCATCTGCCGTCACAGAAATAGCCAAAATATCACCAGGTTGTAGTTTTGGTGCATTTAATTCAAAGCTTGTATTTAAGTCAACCGAATCCTGTTGAAAATAAACCAGATCCACACGGCTAGCACACGAATTAAATAAAAGGACCGATAGCAACATAAAACTACTCAGCGCACCTAGAAATTGTTTTGTCATAAACTCTTTATTTGATTGGGACGAACAAAAATCCGGCCACGGTAATTTAAAATTCTATAAAATTAATGTTTTTTTATAACTATATAAATTGATTTTACTGATCTAATGAAAATATTTGCTTGTCTCGATTTACAAAATAATGCTCAGCCCATGTGTAATCATCATATTTTGCATGAGATATAGGATAATCAGCAAAAACTAAAAGTTCACTTTCTTCCTCTATGGCTTGAAAAGCCGTTCCATAACCCGGTGGTAAATGTAAGAGCTCCATTGAATCGGATTTTAAAATACGTCTTTCCACTATGGATTTTGAATCAACATTCTCCCAATCGCTGATCTGAACTATATCAACGAAGAAAGATCCTTTCAAAGCATAAAACCATCTTTGCTCAATTCGGTGGGCACGCCAACCGCGGACCAATTCTACATTCACGTTGGTAATGATATAAAAACGCTTTATCTCCGTCATATCAAAATCGTTAACAAATCGAATTTGACCACGATGATCCTTCTCCACCCCACCTTGAATAATATTCATCATAATTATCTTTATTGTAATATTATGTTCACTAATTGGAGGTAAAAAAATTCCATCTCCTGTAACACATCATTGAAGATTTGAGTCTCAGCATATCGCGATCCGGTTTATCAATCATAGTAATTACACAACGAACCTCTTTATAATGTAGGTTTTTCCTATAAGATAAAACACACTCATGCTACCAAGTAAACAAAATGCGAATAATGTCTGAGAATTGATGTCCTTCTCTACAAATTTAATTGTCAATAAACCAATAAGAAACTGAATAATTCCATATAGAAAAGAAATCAAAAGTTTGTTGATTCCCGCCTCATTCCCTAAAAACTGATATAAATGAGAACGATGAGCTTCAAATATATTCTGTTTTAAATATAAGCGTCTTATTATAGTCCAAACAGCATCTATTCCATACACACTCAGGAATAATATATATATTAAATTACCTGTTTTTATGATAAGAGAGCCTAAAGCGAATAACAGAATAAATGCTATAGATATAGCCCCTACGTCACCAGCAAAGCATTTGGCTTTAGTTCTAAAATTAAAAAAAGAGAATACAATTAAAGCAAGAATAGTATAGTATAGTAAATCCATTTCAATAAAGAAATCTTGTTTATTTACTAGTATTAGAAGACTCCCGACAGCTAAACTATAACATACTGTAATACCATTAATTCCATCCATAAAATTATAGGCATTGATCACACCGACAACTATTATAAACATCGTCAATAAATAGAACCAAGGCATGTTGAAAAGCTCTAATTGAAAAGCCATCAATAGAACTGCTACAAAATGAAACAATAAACGAATTTTATTAGACAATGTAAATACATCATCTAAAAATGAAATAACTGACATTATAGTCAATCCCAAGAAAAACCATGGATATTGAAAGCCCGATATAAAAAAATAGAATAATGCGCCTATGTAAAAGACAACCCCACCTCCTCTCAAAGTGATTATGCCGTGGGATGAGCGTTGATTGGGTTTGTCAATAATATTAAATTTATCGGCTAAACGAAAGTAAAGCAATTCAATCCCAAAAAGACATATGAATATGATAAGATAAGTCATTTTTGCTTAAAATTAAATAAAACTGTCACCTTTAAACGATGTAAGTGTCTTTATTAATCCCTCCTCAGTTGAGTTTGGAAGTTTGCTCAATCCTAATGCATCTTTAATTTTACGATTTGAAACAACGTAAGATTCTGTTAGTTTTTGCAATCTTTCTGAATTAATTGGCAAAGGAAGAAAATCACCTATTTTAACAGCTACACGAATTATCCCAACAGGTATATGAAGTAATTTTTCTTTTTTGTTTGAATATTCGGCAATTAACTTAACTAACTCATTTGTTGACATCGTCTTATCATCACAAAAATTATAAACCCCTGAAGTCAAGTCGCTTGTCAGCATTTTTCCAATCAAAAAAGAAAGATTATCGATACCAAGAAACGAACGCTGATTATGGAAAGCTGCCAATGGCCAAGGTATACCTTTTTTCACTACATTATACAATAAGTTCAAGTTACCCTTATTCCCAGGTCCGTGAATCATACAAGGCCTTATAATAAATAATCGTTTATTTTCAGGAAGCGCTTGATTCATTAAATAGGTCTCTGCTTCGAATTTAGATTTACCATAAGGTGTAATCGGGTTACCAATTACTTTTTCATCCAAAACTCCGTTCACCGAATCCGCAACCGCTTTTACAGATGAAAAATAAAAAAAGTCTTTTATATTAGAATTAAGGAAGAGATTAAACAACTTTATTGTTAGATCGCGATTCACACTAAAATATTCAAAAGGTTCCGATGTATTAGATGTATCATGGGCTTTACCTGCTAAATGAATAATAGCATCGGCATCAGCATCAAACGAATTTTCCCAATCACTATTCCGCATAAACAGCGGTTTTACTTGGATCGATCTTTCCTTAAAATAATTACTTAAATTCTTACCTACGAAACCTGAAGAGCCTGTCAATTGAATATTCATAATTTTAAAACTTAGTGAAGGTAATCATTTTATCGATAGTGCTTTCATTTGCTTTTCATGGACATGAATTTTATCATTATTATGGCTGCCTTTGGTTTCAAAATTATTAATTGAAATATTTTTGACTTCAAAATCTCCATTATCAACAACCATTCCGTAATCTACATTCTGAGAGTTTGCACCTACAACTGATTTACAATTAATAAATTCTGAATTACCTATAACCTGTCTGTTATCAGCATATCCAGAAAGATAGAAACTTGCTTTATATAAATAACCCTTCATTTTCTTATTAGATGTATTACTATTTTCGGCAATACAATTCTGATAGACTTTTTTTATGCTATTAGCCAAACAACTACTCTCCGTAAATCCTGTATTTTTCGAGTTACGTGCAACACAATTCACAAATTTAATATTCCCTTGAACTCCCCGAAATTGTCGAGATGAAAACCCTTCAAGATTTCCCGTAGATGTGCAATTTTCAAATACAACATCAACAGGTTCGCTGTTTTGATTTAATCGATTTAGAATAACTACGAAACCTCTTTTTGTATTATTATTTGCTTGACAATCCTTGATTCGAATGTTTTTTAATATAGCCTTTGAATTTCCTGGTTCAATATCAAGTCCAGCTGCAGGATCTGTACCTTTAGAATTATTAAAAGCAGAATTGACCACAGTAATATTTACACCACTCGTTATACTTAATCCTTGTCTTCTATTATTGTCGGATGTACAATTTTCAATAGTGATATCTTGTGGATAACTGTTCTTTGACCGTAGAGCCCCGATATAAATTCCGTCTCCACCACTATTCAACGCCTTTACATTTTTAATACTTACATTCTTAGACCCGTTAATCATGAATAAATGATTAAATTCTTTTTTGAAATTTTCTTTATTCATTTTAAAGACTGCCCCCTGTCCATCAAAAATAATATTTTGAACGTCTTCGAATCTGAATAAAACTTCAAAATTAGAATAATCCTGATTCAAGGAATTCTTGGCGAGAAAAACCACACCAGGTTCACATTTAATTTGAATATTGCTTGGAATAAGCAATTGTCCTGAAAGATAATGATCACCAATTTGTTTCGGAATGATCAGAGACTTTCCTTTAGATCGATTTAATGCTTCTTGAATTTTTTTTGTCTCATCAGACCCGTCCCCTTTGACTCCAAAATCCGAAAGACTTAAACTATTTGGATTACCTGAATTTGATTTTGCTTTACTGGATAACGTTTGATTATTTTCACTGTCATCTTGCATACGATTAATTTGCATTGAATCAGGTAAAACGTTAACGCTATCTGTCCCATTTTCCGTAACTTCTTGATTTTCAAAATTTATCACGGAAGTATCTTTTTCTCTTTCATTTTCCTTTTTCTCATTGTTGACGCACGACGTCAAAAAGAAAAGCATTAAATTTACTATCAACATGTTACTCATAACTTTATCTATTTTGCTTAAATTCATAGAATGACCAATTAAATTTTGAAACTATTAAATACTTGAATTGAGTTGAGTATATAACTGTAATTGTTTTTCCCATATTATTGTATTGGAAAAATATTCTGAAACTCGCCTTCTTCCATTATTCCCATATGATCGGGCCAAATTACGATCACTATATAGTCGCATGATAGCTTTACCTAATTCCAATGCATCTTTTGGTTTGACTAATAACCCCGTAAACTCGTCTTCAGTTGTATCCTTAAGACCAGGGATATCGGCTACTATCGTCGGGAGTCCCATATTTGACGCTTCAATCACCACATTACCGAACCCTTCTCTATGCGAATACAACACTAGTGCATCTCCTAATTCATATACCGGTCTAACATCAATTTGTTTTCCTATATAATGTATTTTAGGATGTTCCTCTATTAATTTATAATATTCATCTGGAATTGGATCTTGCATTTCAATAGGACCTGCAATTATTAAACGTAAATTAGCGTTGGCGGATAAACAATACTTAAATGCTTCTAACAATTCAATGATTCCTTTATCTTTCGTCACTCTTCCTACAAATACCAATTTAAAAGAATCAATTGCAATGCCATACTTTTTAATAATTTCATCAGACTTAATCTTTATGTCATCTGAGGTCTTATAATGGTTAATATCGATACCATTACTACTACCCTTACTAAGAACTAAACATTTTTTACGAGAGACTATGTGATTCTGAATAGCATGCTCCTTCAAACTTGGGCTGATAGCTATAACTTTATTAGCTAAGGCACAAGTAATTTTTTCTGTTAACTTTACCACATATTTTTTCAATCCCGTTAAGGTATCAGATCGCAAGCCTCTCAGTGTAAAAACTAGAGGGATTTTCCAAAAGAATATATGCGCTAAACTAAATAGAAATCCAGTTTTGGGATTTCCAGCGTTAATAAGATCTGGTTTCTCTCTCCTCACTAAAATAATAATTCTTATTAGATCTCTAAGATCATTAATAGGAGAAATTTCTCTAGAAAAGGGTATTCTCACAACCTTTACTGGTTCGGCAATTTCTAAATTATCAATCTCGGGTCCTTCCCCAGAAACAACCACGACTTGATGGTTTTGACCAACGAGATAACCTCCTTGCCCTTTAATAAAATTAGCACAAAAAGAGTCAGATATCGCTATGAGAATTTTCATTACTTTTATTTTTTTGAACGCGCTTTTATTAAAAATAAATGATCATTAGTATTGCCCTTTTGAAGATGCGAAAACCAAAATGGCCATCTCTTTTCATGTGACATATTTCTGCCTAAAACCACTAAAAGGAGATGAGGCTGCTAAAAAATAACAACAATTTGAACAGCATTCCATCTGTATAATTAAATTATTTTACTAATAAAATTGATTCGCCGTTTCTGCAACGTTTCTTCTAAATATTGTCCGGCTGTGGTTAAATTGTCCTCAGCAATTTTCAAAAAACTCTCTGGGGACAACTCTATCAGTCTTTGAATCTGCGTCGCTAATACTCGCCATTTTCCTGGTGCGTGGATAAATTCGGGAGTTAATAGTTCATTAGTTCCTCCAACATCAGAACCTAAACATACCCTGCCTCTGCTCATGCTTTCTAGTATAACTCGAGGTAATCCTTCTGTTTTTGAGGGATGAATATAGATATGAATATGATCCAAAAAAGGATAAACACCATCAGAGCCGGCATTTAAGGATCCCAGAATTTTAACTTGATCATCCAAATTGTACCTAGTTATTAGTTCACGGACCCAATCTGGATTTCCTGTCCCTACAAGCCTTAATTCAAGGTTTGTATAACCTTGTGTTTTTAAAAAATGTAAAGCTTTAATAGATTCTAAATGTCCCTTATATTTAACATGAAAAGAACCAATTAAACCTAATATGATTTTATCACTTTTGGCTTCATAAAATCCTGATACATCTTTTTTTTCAACAAGACTTTCGAGGCGTACATTGGAGATCGATTCAGTTCTATTTAAGCAAGGATAGCGATTTTGCAAATTATTCTGAGTAACATATATAACGTCTTTCGCATTCTTGACTATACCTTTTAGCCTTACTAGCTCAACAGGGGCAATAATCTTTCCTAAAATATTACCGTGATACCAGTATGCATAAAAAGGATCACCTACAATTTCAAGTACATATTTTTTGTTTTGCTTTTTACAAATATTAAATGCCCAAGCACCTAGTTTGCTTGGCAATCGAATAATAGCGAAGTCTGTATCGGATATGATCTTCTCCATTCTCTCTTTGCAAACTCTCTCATACATAAGGGTATCCTGAATCTTACCACTATCGATCATCAATTCAAATGTTACGTTTTCACAGGATGCAGAGACTAAATTATTTGGCAAAGCATCTTTTTGTCTTCCAACAACGGTCAAATGATCAAATAATGCTAAATATCGCTTCCATAACTTTTTATTGAAAGCACCACCAGAGCCATCGTAATACAAACGATCTTCTGGATTATAAACGAAATTATGATCATGCACAAAAACTGCCTTCATATCCTATTTATCAATAATTTTAAAAAAATCTAAAAATCGTGAATTTGAATCAAACGCTGATTGACTCCAACTCGACGTAAAATCACTATTATATTTTTGTGGATTCATCACATGGTTACTTAAAATATTGACCATACCATCCACATCAACTGGATCTACCAAATATTCTTGTAGTTCTTCTGGAACTATATCTCGAATCGGGGTGATATTTGATGCAACAAAAGGTAACCCTTTGATCCATGCTTCTATTAATGAATTAGGTTGACCTTCGGTGAGCGAAGGAAAAATAAAAACATCAAATGTATTTAAAACCTGTGGTATATCAGGTCTGTTTTCGCTCAAAATCATATTATGCTCAATACCTAGTTCTATAATCTTCGATTCTAAGTTCTCTTTAACACCTTTCCCACATAAGAAAAACTTTAAATTCTTAAATTTCTCTACCATTTTTTTTGCAACCTCTAATATTACAGCATGGTTCTTGGATGGGTTATATCTACCAGTATGACCGATTACAATATCACTTTCTGAAATATGGAATTCCCTCCTTAAATTTTGTTTATCTTTCAAAAAAGATTCAATATCAATGCCATTATAAACTAAATTAAATCGCGGATCATCTGAGCAATTAAAAAAGAACTTAAAAGCATAATCTGAATTCGCTAAAATATGGGTAGCGGATTTTTTTATCAAGTTGTTATATAACTTATTAATCATAAGACGAAGCCGTGTTTCTACAAACCTGTTAGAAGAGGATCTATAAAATACAATCCTCTTCTTTATGCCAACCCACTTGGACAATTCTAAAATTGGAGCTGCAAAATTGCCAGTAAAGTCACACACAATATAACTTTTCTTTTTCTGCAACCAAAAGAAAAGGTCTATGTAATGATTAATATGAAAATTGCCTACCTTTTTCTTTAAAACAGTCACGTTTGGCAATGCAGTATATTCATTTTCTAAAACTCCGCCCCTACCAGACCTACAAACTACTATAGCCTCATTAAATTTTGAACTATATACTTTCAAAAATCTTAAAAGGTAATTTTCTAACCCTCCACTATCCAAATTTGTAACAAAAAAAATAATCTTTTTATCCATCGAAGATTTATACTAATTAAACATCATGTTATCATATGGTAAAATTTCCCCAGACCCCATAATTCTATAAAACCTAAACAAACTATATATGATTAAAATAAAATACACGAAGAAGCTAATTTTTTTCGGAAGTTTTACATATTCCATCACGTTCGCAAAAAACACAGTCAATGCAATGCCAGCGTAGATAATAAATCTATTTGCAACTGGAACTCGTATAATAAGATTTGTAATAATGATAAAGAAAAAGAAGAAATAAAACCACTTATCTCTATTTTTTGAAAACGAATTGAACACCACAAAAGCTATGTTTAATATTAAAACATTAATAAAAGAAGACAAAAGGGAATTTTCCTTTTCTGCGATATCTGAATAGTTATCTAGATAAATCCGAGCGAATGAAACAAAAACCCCGCCTAAGATTAAACCAAGTATGATGGTTACAACCTGTATAAAAAGAAAATTAAACTTTAATTTATGAAATGCCTTATATACCATCAAGAGCAATGGAACCATAATGGCTGTATAATGAAAAAGAACTCCAATTGTCAAAAATATTAGGCTTTTCCGATTTATTTTCTTCTCGTTAAAATAAACGATCCCTAGGAAGCACCAAGACATCGCAAGACATTGCCTGACAATATTAAAACTGTAGAAGTAATAATAAAATGTTAAAAAAACAAAAATCGAGAAAAAAGGGAATTTACTAACTTTATGGATACCTAAATAAAAAGGCAGAAGAGTCAACGCGGATGCTAATACCTTAAGTGAATCAAAATCACCTCTAGCATAAAATACAATTTTGTTTAGCAAATACCATAATGGTTCATGCATCATCTCCCCACCAGAGGAATAATATTGAAAGCCAAGATAATAATTTACAGTGTCGGTGCCTACTTCTATAGAACGATAACCACAAATTATTAAAAGGCATATGAAACTAATAACAAGTAAGATTTTACTCTTGCTTTTGAAAAGTAATAAGTGTGCATATACCAAGATATTAAATAGTACCATTCTGAATTTTTAATTTAAAAATTAGCTTATGACGCTTTTCTTAATAAATTTCGTAAAGTAAACTGATATTGGCTTAATGGTATTTTTCCAATAGGCCGGAGAGTCATCCATCTTTATATTTATTTGATTCTTTTCAAGAAAAATTGATAATGATGCCAAATATGCTAATTTCTCTTCGTAAAAATAACTTCCTTTGATAGGAAAATTACGACATGCAACCAAAAGTGCATTTACATTCGTTTTATTTAAAATTTTACTTTCCAATAAAGATGATTTTTTAATCAAATTTTCTAGTTCCGGGTAAAGCTCCTTTCTTAATAATTCGCCATAGTTATGATGGCTTTTCGAATAATGATCCGGTGCTACATCGTTTTTCATATAAGGTTTCCCCGTTCTAGCCCAAGGAATATCACTTAATTCCTTCCCATATTTCTCAAGAATCACTTTATAGAGAAAATCACCCCTAAGGTCTGGATGAATTGACCAGATATAACCATAAACACTTGGAGCACTGAACATTTGATATAGAGGAATAGTTTTGTCTATCAGTGACATACAAGCATTGAGCATACGCCGCATATAATGGAGTTGTTGATCTTGTTCATACAACATATATTCTTTTTCTTGCGGGAATAATCTATGGTACTTTTCGATATCATTTTTACTATCATTATAGGATAATTCATAATAATCATCCCGCAAAATTCCAGTGGATTTTTTTAACTTACTTAGCAAACTACTTAAGTTTTGAACTTTAACTCCTGAAAATTCAGCTCTGCCAACGCTGTCCCCAAAACTACCACCTATCACGCAATCCAAACCTTCAATTTTTGAAACCTTTTCCATTGCATGAAGATGAATTGGACTAAATTCACACCCCATCTCGGCTGTCAAATGAATATTATTATACATTTGTTCAGCATCTACAATAAGGTGCGTCCACTCCCAATTATAAATGGAACAAATTTTTTGTGCGTAAACAACGTCTCGACTATTAGCCTGGCCCCAAGTTATTCCTATAACGGATATATTTTTTAAATCGCCTTCTTTTATAAGATTAGAAAGTACACATGCTACTATCCGGCTGTCCATACCCCCAGTAAGTAGTAATCCTATAGATTTTTTATCTCCAATATACGATAGTAATTCACTTTTTAATAACTGAAAAAATGTTTCTTCTATCTCATCGACGTCAAAAAAGTTTTCTTTATGGTAGGGTACATCAAAATATTCCCATGCTTTAAGATCTTGCGATGACCTTGCCATCCAAGGTGTTTTATTGATACCCTTAATCAACGTTCTATCCCCAAAAGGGAAACCAGCAGTCAATACTTGAACCAAGGCGGTAAAATCAAAATCTTTCTTTATATCTAGAGTAAGGACATCTTCAAGTCGGTTCTGAATATGAAAATATTCGTCCGATTTTAAATAATATGGGTTATGAAAGCCTAAATGATTGTAGTGATTGAACATTGTCGTTAATTATCTATAGCACTATTAATTACATCCTTAGTGTATTGTCCGAAAAAACCCTTCCCTGCATATTGCGCGAAGCGAATAGTCTGTCCAAACATATTTACTTCGATACATCTCCATCGGTTTTCACTGTCAAGGCACATATCCAAACTAACAAGGTTACTCATAAAAACTTGATTTGCAATCGAAATGGCTAAATCGTTGAGTTCACTAAAATAGGGCATGACAATATCGTTAAATTGGAGATCCGAATCTGGATGTTTATAAAATTTCTGTGCATGTTTATCTACCGCATAATCATTTAACTTTCCATCATCGTTAATATTGCATACAATCCCTCCTGAGGTTTCATTATCAAGACTACCATTAACCCCAAAACGAATAGAATTATTAATGACATCAAAAGTACCATTTTTCGTTCTATATAAGCACGTTCTTACAGTGTTAATACTTGAACTATTAATTTCGTTCAAAAGTATGTTTTGATTAATCAGTTCTTGGCAAGTAAAAAAATCAAACTTTTCAATAGCAGACAATAATTCGCTAGAACTCTTTAATTTAATGACATCTTTCCCCCCAAAAGTATCTCTACTGGACTTTAAAATCAGAGGATACGAAACGTCCATATTACTTATAAAGGTTTTTGGATCATCAATAAATTTAAAATCATGATCGTAATAAATCCCGTTCATTTTATGAATGTATGAGTATGGGAAAATTTTATCGTCAAACCATTTCTCATAAATATTTTTAACCTCATAAAAACTAGCTTCTTTAAACGGGTTTAATTTTTTTTCTATTAAAACGGCAAAAATATTCTCTGGTACGATGTTGAAGTCAACTTTCCCGGAAAGATTATAGGACAATAAGAAAGTATCAATTTCTACCTTCTTTCCGAAAACGCTCCATTGATCAATATATTGCTGAATCGTATTCTTTTCTAATGGGTTATTAAAAAGAGAAATAGGCAAATTTTTATATCTTTTCTTAAAAGCAACTGTCCGTTTATAAAAAATATAATCCTCACGTATATTATTGCAGATTTTCTTTATAAGTCTCCTCATGATTGTACTTTAATAGTATATAACTTCCAAAATCTATATAATGTTTTAAACCCATTTTTAAATTCCTTTCGAGAAAAAAAAGTTTTTGCTGCTCTCAGCAAAATTGTCAAATAGTACTGTTTTTCACTAGATCTAACAAACTCAGTGGTTCTTTTGTGTAAATCATTAAAAAGAGTTTCAACATATTTTAACTTCGTCTTTGTTATCTTATTTTCAGAATCTTGGACATAGATACCAGTCACAACACTAGATTTTACAAATCTGTATTTTCGACCAATTCGGGCCCATAAATCAAGATCCTCTCCTCTAGATATTTCCTCCCTAAACATCCCGACATCGTTAAATACTTCGCGTTTAACAACAGCAATCGATGTCCAAAAGAAATGATTTTTTTGAGCTTCAACAAAATAATCTTCTATTACCGTTATTTCATTTGAATTAGTTTCACCTACACTCAGGTCGCTACGGACAAAGGATGAACAAAACACTTTGTCTTTAGTGTAGATAGCTATCATTTTGCTTATAGTTTCTAGATGATTATACTCCCATAGATCATCTCCATCTAAGAAAGCAATCCAATTATATTTTGCACTTTCGATACCTCGATTTCTTGAACTAGAAACCCCACCATTTGGCTTTTCTATAATCCTGATTCTCGGATCAATTATTTTCTTTACAACATTCAAACTATCATCGGTAGATCCGTCGTCAATTATAATAACTTCAAAATCTTTAAATGATTGATTCATAACTGACATTACAGTATTTCTAACACTGAGTTGTTTATTAAAAAGGGGTATGACTACTGAAAACATATTAATCCTGTAAATTCGAAATTAAAAAATCCATTGAGATTTTGCGACTTTTTTGCAAAACTGAATTTACTGCATTCCAGTCAATCTCTTTTAAACCATTTATATCTTCTATAGAGAAGCTGGAAATATCAAGTAAAAGGCGATCCTCTAATCCAAACATTTTAAGTAATGAAAAAAACCTGGCATTTCCTCTCTTCGAGTTTGCCACAACGACAAACGGTTTATTAAAAAGAATTGAGAAAACAGTGCCATGAAAGGAATCTGTGACGATAAAACTAGCGTTGCAAAACCCATTTATCCATGCAGTTACTCTAGGATAAACACAATCTTCTATAGATTCTTTTATATTTTCACGAGTGGGCTTTTTCGGTTGCGTTAATGATTTCATCGATAGAGTCAATTTAGATGCAATTTCAGAGATTAGACTGCTTTTATCGGCAGTTTTATCTAAAACGTAATGCACTAAAGTATTTTTCTCATAAATCTCTTCATCTTCCGCTCTAATCAACGTCAAATAATCATTTCTCGTTAACAACATCGTGGGGTCAAGTACATGAGTGGCGTCAACGCCAAAATAATCTCGGCATAACCGAATACCAGAGTCCTCTCTTACTGAAATGGCCTTAAACTTAAAGATGTTCTCCTTACAGGTTACCGTTTGGCTTGGACTAAATGTCCAATCTTCTCCTCCAAAAGACGCGGCGTAAGCTAAGCCGACGATCTGGTCCTGGTCTAGGAAATCTAAAAAATAATTTGAAATTTTAGGTGAATAGCTTGGTTTCCAAACTTGATCACTTCCAACTACAATAAAATCATATTTATTCCGCATTTTTACCAATCCAGATGTATTAAAAATCGGGGAAGTGATATTCTTAATATGTTTTGCTGCAAAAAAATTCGTATTTCTAGAAATGATTTCTTTTTCGTTTTTCGATAATTGATATGACACCTTTCTTCCTCGAAGCTTTGACAAAATACGGCCTAACGAATATTTAAGGCTGTGATATGGTTTTCTCCTATTCAATATCTCTACATTAAAGCTAAGAGATTCCAAGGTTTTCTTCAAAGCGTAAGCCTGAAGTAGTCCTCCGTAATTGTCATGGAGAGGCTGTGTTAAAATTCCTATTTTTTTCATCATTAATAAGCTAAAATTAAAATTAAAAAGCTTGGGACATATTACTTGTACCAAAAGACTTAGAATAATTATTCAATGCATACGTATCGCCAAAAATTTTCGATATTTTCCCGCCTTCATCCATATAGCCCATTAGTTTATCCAGCATTTCTTTTTTTTCAATTATGATATTGATAACAATAAACGAACATAGTCGTGGTAGATGCGTCAAACCTTTCAAACGCCCTTGATATTGAGACGAAAGTCCACTGCTATTTTTTAATTTATAAATGGCCATACTGACTCCTCCAATCTCGGATATATTGGTTTCTGACATCCTTATTTAAGGAGACTAAACTTAAATAATAAGAGCCAGTACCTCGTTCTCCATTTGAAGAACCAATTTGCACCCTTGTGTCTAAATAAACGTCATATTCTATTTTTTCAAGTATAAAATTAGGTCGTCCCGAATTATCTATGTATAGATCAAAAATTTCTTTCATATTCTCCATCGATTTAGGCGTATTATTTTTTGTCCAAATACGTTTTTTCATCGTTCTACTTTCTTTTTAAAATTAATGACAAATCCTTTATCAACTCCTTATTAAAAACAAATACTATAGGAGCATATAAACACAAAAAAATAAAAGTAGTGGTAACTATTGATAGGAAACTTCCAAATGAAGCTATATTAAAATAATCCCCTAGTAAATAAGTAACTATGAATGCCAAAATAGCACCCAAAATAATCTTTAACGTTTCTAATATTTGACTCAATAATGAATGGTTAATTAGCCTACCGCTAAAATACCCATTAATATAAGCAAACGAGACATTCGTGATACATAACCCCCAAACTATCGCATATATTCCAAAAGGTATGCAAAGAAACAATGTTATAAAACCTATTACCTTTTTGATAACTTCTACCCTTAAAAATAGATCACTCCTTCCTTTAACCTTTAAAATCGTTAAATTATATCGAGAAAACGGAAGAAAAATAGATGCAACACATAGTATTTGAAAATAAGGTACAGAAGGCAACCATTTCGCTCCAAAGACCAGTAAAATTAATGGTTTTGCCACCAAGATTAGAATCAACATTAAAGCAGCAGACACTGATAAAACCAGTCTCACTGAGCTTCTATAAGCGCGTTTAAGCTTCTCATCGTCATTCCCAATACTTGCAAACAAAGGAAATGTTACTTTATTTAAGACACTTGATAATTGATTTATAGGGAATAATCTTAAACTATCAGCTTGAGAAAAATATCCTACACTTGTAATCGAGAATTTCTTTCCGATTATTACTTTGTAAAGATTTAAATAAATAGTATCAAGTAATCCTGAAAGGGTTAACTTATATCCAAAATTGAAGTGATATTTGAAAGTATCTTTTTCAAAAACTAATTTCGGTTTCCAAGAATAGAAAATTAACAAAAATAATGAAAATGTTAATGCTTGAACTATATTCAATCCCACTAAACTCCAAACTCCATAGTCCAAAAAGGCCATAATAATTCCTGCACATGCCCCACATATAACTGAAGGTAGTTGATATTTGAACTGATCCTTAAACTTGAGTTCTTTAGTGAATCTTGCTATTTGCACAACACTAAAAGAAGATATTACGTAAACGAGAGCATATACCCTTAGAATAGATGTTAAAATCTTTTGATCGTAAAATTGCGCAATAAAAGGAGCTGTAAAAAAGATTATTAAATATAACAATAAAGAAACAAAAAAATTTGTAATGAACACCGTTCCATAATCTTTTTCACTGTTCTCTTTATTGCGTATTAAGGACGAGGTCATCCCACTATCGCTTAAAGTTTGTCCGACGGCTATAAAAATATTAATCATAGCAATCAACCCAAAATCTGATGGAAGCAACAATCTGGCAAGAATCATTTGAACACCAAAATTGATAGACTGCACGCTAAATTGTTGAAGGAACGTCCAAACTATACCGCTTTTTACGGATTTTATAAAACCCATTTACATTAAAAATTTAAACTGTTCATATAATTTGAGGGTAAAAAGGCTGAAAGCTCTTACAATCTCGCATCCGCCTTATCAAAAATAACTCCCTTCACATCATATAAAATAGAAACCGGTTTTTTCAAATTTTCAAAATCCAGCTCCAAAAATTCATTATGAGCCACCCCTAAAACTACAGCATCAAATTTAGATGTAGGTATTTTGGTAACACTGGTAATTCCATATTCATGTTTTACTTCGCTTGGATTAGCCCATGGATCAAAACTCGTAACTTTAATGCCATAATCTTCAAGAGCTGCAATAACGTCTACGATCTTCGTATTACGGACATCAGGACAATTTTCTTTAAATGTTATTCCCAACATTAATATTTCTGACCCACTCACGTTGATACCTTTTCTAATCATGCACTTCACTACCTGCGATGCAACATATTCGCCCATTGAATCATTTAATCTACGACCGGCTAAAATAATTTCTGGATGGTAACCGTGCTCTTGCGCTTTTTGAGCTAAATAATAAGGGTCAACGCCAATACAATGTCCACCAACTAATCCTGGTTTAAATGGAAGAAAATTCCATTTGGTGCCAGCGGCTTCCAACACAGCATGTGTATCAATATCAAGTAAATTAAAGATTTTTGCTAACTCATTTACAAAGGCAATATTAATGTCCCTTTGCGAATTCTCAATTACTTTTGCAGCTTCCGCAACCTTAATTGCTGGTGCTAAGTGCGTACCTGCTGTAATTACAGATTTATAGATATTGTCAACCTCTATTCCAATTTCAGGTGTGGATCCAGATGTTACTTTTAAAATTTTCTCAACTGTGTGTTGTTTATCACCTGGGTTAATTCGCTCTGGAGAATATCCGGCAAAAAAATCGACATTGAATTTTAGACCTGATACTTTTTCCAATACTGGAATACACTCTTCTTCGGTTACCCCTGGATATACTGTGGATTCATAAACAACAATATCGCCCTTTTTTAAGACTTTACCTACTGTTTCTGAGGCTTTATACAAAGGGGTTAAATCAGGTCTGTTATTCTTGTCTACAGGAGTAGGAACTGTAACAACGTAAAAATTTGCTTTTTCAATATCAGCTAATTGATTAGAACAGAATAATCCATTTGTTCCTTCCTTCTCGAAAGGGTTTTCAGGTACCTGAACACCCTGTAGAACATCGTCTTCGAGTTCTAAAGTTAAATCTTTACCAGCACGTAGTTCATCTATACGTTTTTGATTTATATCAAAACCTATTACTGGATATTTTGTAGCAAACAAACGAGCTAAAGGTAGTCCAACATAACCTAATCCAATTACTGCTATATTTTTCATTTAATTTTTACGTTTTTAATTATAATATATCTTTTCTATTCTTTCTATTTTAAATTAACCCAATACCATTTAATAGCTTCTTTCAGGCCATCTTTAATGACATGAGAGGGTTCGTAACCTAATAAATTGCGGGCTTTGTCTACAGAGGCTAGTGAGTGGGGAATATCTCCTTGACGATTAGCCCCGTGAACAACCTCAACATTTGCGATTTCAGAATCAAATTCGGTTAAGAGTTCTTTTAAATAACCTACCAATTCATTCAATGTCGTTCTGTCGCCTACGGCCGTATTGTAAACTGTATTAACGGCTTCGGAATTATCTGTCATCATGGCACGCTCATTCATCTGAATTACATTATCTATGTAGGTGAAATCACGCGAATAATCGCCTGTACCATTTATGACAGGACTTTCATGATTCATAAATTTCTTTACAAACAAAGGAATAACGGCTGCATAAGCTCCGTTCGGATCCTGGCGGCGACCAAAAACATTAAAGTATCTTAAACCAATAGTCTCCATACCATAGGTTTTAGAAAAAATTTCCGCATACAACTCATTTACATATTTTGTAATGGCATAAGGAGATAATGGTTTACCAATAACATCTTCTACTTTTGGTAAGTTTTCTGAATCACCATAGGTAGATGATGATGCCGCGTAAATAAAACGTTTTACTCCAGCGTCACGCGCAGCAACCAACATATTTAAAAAGCCAGATACATTTACTTCATTGGTTGTCTGAGGATCCTTTATAGATCTAGGAACAGAACCCAACGCGGCCTGGTGTAAAACATAATCTATTCCCTTTACTGCCTTTTCACAGTCTGCCACATTTCTGATATCACCTTCAATCAATTCAAAATTAGCATTCTCAGAGTGTTGAATTAAATTATGTCTATGCCCGGTCGCAAAGTTATCAAGTACCACGACCTGATGACCTTCTCCTAAAAAATACTCCGTAAGGTTTGAGCCAATAAATCCAGCTCCTCCAGTGATTAATATTTTACTCATTTATTTACTGTTAATTTCAATATAATATTTACTTCTTACCGTTTTTTTCGTTCTCCTTGTCAGCTACAATCTTTCGCAAACCAGAGCTCGAAAACCTGTGATCTCTACCGTTAAAATAAAGTTCAATTCCCTTATCTTCACAATATTTTCTCCCTGTAAAATCTTTGTTCTTATATTCATCACCTACAATCCGAACATCTAATTTAAAAGATTTCAATATATCCTCTAAGTCTTGTTCGGTTGAATAGGGCACTATTTCGTCAACAGAGACACAGCCTCGCAATTGAATATATCGTTCCACAACAGTCTGCGTAGGTTTATTTTTTTCTGGACGGTCTAAAGTTGGATCCATCTGCAAACCACAGATTAAGTAATCACATTGACGTTTTGCTTCTGCCAGCATCATTATATGCCCTGCGTGTAATAAATCAAAAGTACTAAATGTGATTCCTACCCGAGGTCCAGGATTGTAATCAGATTTCATTCTTTCAACTACTTTTTTCTCAATTTCTTTCATGATGAAAACACTTAAAAAATAACCTATTCTCCAATTGCATAATAAATAAACCCTAGGCTCTCCAATTGTTTTCTATTGAGAAGTTTACGCCCATCAAAAACAAAAGCAGGTTTCTTCATACTGTCTTTTATCCGGCTCCAGTCCAAATCCTTGAATTCATCCCATTCCGTTAAAATGGCGATTCCGTGCGCATCTTTACAGGCTTGGTAAGGATCGGAAGCGACACTCAATAATTCCTTATTGTCTTGAACTGTCCTGTTTGCTAACATGTCAAGATCTTTATACATTTGAGCCTCTTGAACTTTAGGATCATAAACCGCTATCTGTGCCAATTCTTCTAATAAATTATCAGCAACATAAATAGCTGCAGATTCTCTTGTATCATTTGTATTCTTTTTAAATGCCCAACCTAGAAACGCAATTTTCTTTCCATTCACAGTATTATACATGGCGTGGATAATCCGTGTAGCAAAACGCGCTTTCTGATGATCGTTTATTAAAATAACTTGCTCCCAGTAATCAGCTACTTCCTTCAAGTTATAAGAACGGGCGATATAAACGAGATTCAACAAATCCTTTTGAAAGCATGAGCCTCCAAAGCCAACAGATGCTTTTAGAAATTTTGATCCTATTCTAGAATCCTGTCCAATAGCATGAGCAACCTCTTCAACATTAGCGCCTGTTACTTCACATAATTCTGAAATTGAGTTAATTGAGGATACACGTTGCGCTAGAAATGCATTAGCAACTAATTTTGATAGTTCTGAAGACCAAAGGTTCGTAGAAATGATTTTTTCTTCTGGAACCCAAGCTTTATATATTTTTTTTAGCGTATTAATAGCCGATTCGTCCTCTCCTCCAATTAGGATTCGGTCAGGATTATGTAGATCGGGAATAGCTGTACCTTCTGCTAAAAATTCAGGGTTGGATAACACATGAAACTGAATACCTTTTCCAGTATGATCTAGAATGTTCTTTATTGTGGCCGCTGTGCGGACTGGTATGGTTGATTTTTCAACAATTATTTTTGATGAATCCGCTACATCAGCGATTTGGCGGGCACATAGTTCTATAAATTTAAGGTCAGCAGCTTGACCTTTACCTTTGCCATAAGTTTTGGTTGGAGTATTTACCGAGATAAAAATCATATCTGCCTCGAAAATTGCTTTTTCCACTTCGGTCGAGAAAAACAGGTTCCTACCTCTTGCTTCATTAACCACTACTGCTAATCCTGGCTCATAAATTGGCAGATCATTCAAATCATTTGAATTCCATGCAGCAATTCGATCCTCGTTTAAATCAACAACGGTCACCTGGATATGTGGATTTTTCTGGGCAATAACGGACATGGTTGGCCCTCCAACATATCCTGCTCCTATACATGCTATTTTTTTTATCTCCATTTGAATTTAACCGAGTTGTTATGACATCTCAATGTATAGAATTTTCTTCTTTTTTATATAAGATTATTTGTTGAGTAGTCCCTTCCGGCTTATCTAAATACAAAATAATCTTTTTATTCAACAATTTTTCAGTTTTGCCGCTTAGCTGCAATAAATATGCCGAATCGATCTTATTTCCCGTTACTAAAATTTCAATAGTACCAGAGTCCATCCCTTTTGCATAATCCCCGAGCAAAGCTACTTCTTCAATATCTCCAGCGCGATCTAACACTTGATCAATAGCCTGATCAATTCCTAAAAATGTCCTTACTAAATTTTGAAGAGAGGAAAAAAGAGGGTGCTTGATATTAGCTTTATAGTAGATTTTATTATGTTCTTGGGATTTACTGAGATAACCGGCTTCTGACAACTGATTCAGCTCTTTTCGAATGGCATTGGTTGATTCATTAAATTCCTCTGCAATACCGCGTAAATAGCCTTTGTTTGCCGAAGAAACAAAGAACTTAATTAGCAGTTTTAATCTTGTTTTGGATGTAATGATTGAATCCAGCATCAGTTAATTAATGAGCAACAAAAGTACTCAACATCTGTATTATCACCAAATCCAATGTTAAACAAAATGAACAATTAACAATTTATTAATGAAAAGGATTATCAATGTACAAGTTGTAGCGCTCTGAGAGTCGATTTTTTATGCTAGCTATCTTTTTGTTTTTGTAACAAAGTATTAAGTTAACTATACCGCGAATGCTTTTTCTTTTTTCAAATTAACTTTAGTTTCATAATTCTCCAATCCTTCCATACCATAGGCGCTACTGAATATAAAACTTGACCGTTTTCCATCCAAGAATTTAAAATACCCTTTTACAATAATGGAATCTTTCTTCTGAGATGCTTTTGCTAGGTCATTCTTCCATATCGAAAAACCGACTGACCGCATCGCACTTTCCTTCACGTTGCCTGGAACAATAAAAAAGTTTAATTTTCCAAAATGACTGAAATACATATTACTGCTCGTACTTCTTATGTCTGTAAATACAATTTCTTTAAGGTTTTCTGTATAACCCGGTACTTGAAAAATTACGCATCCGTATGCTTTATTAAAATCAGCATTATTCGGATCAACTAGCACACGTACGGTTACTTCAGCATATTTTGAAAAGGTTTTGCGATCTTTTCGTTGAAGCCACAAATAAAAACTTACCAGTACGAAGGTGGCAATTGCCAATAACAAATAAGACATTTCTTGAGATTTAAGTTCTTTTTAGTTTTAAATACCAAATGTATGTTACGACGATATTTTAACCTAATTTTTAGGGGTGGACAAAGAGAGGACAAAGCAATAAAATAGGGCTAATAGGCTTAAAATAGTTGTTTTTGGCACCTCCCTTACTTTCATGACACCTAAAATAAGTCTCTTCGGTCTTTGGGAAAATAATCCATTATGCAATTGTGGTAGCTACAAAATACTGTCTGTCAAGTTATACTCTTTATGCTATGGTCTGTAAAGCGCCTATTTTTTTCTTCATCCTTTGTTTTGCTTTTTTGACTGCTTCAACAGATACACCCAATAAGTTACTCATGCTTCTGTTACTAAGCTCAAGTTTGCTTAAGGCGATGATGCGAAGGTCATTTTCAGATAATGTAGGATACCTTGTTTTTTGATCCGAAAGATATCCAGGGTAAACCTTGTCAAACACATATTTAAACTTTATCCAACGCTCATCCGTCATGATATGACTCTCGAGCAAAGTATTCAGATTGTTACTGATATATTCTTCTTGATCAGCAGATATCATGGGTTGATTATTCAATTCAGTCCGAAGTAACCCAATGGTGACATCATTGTTTTTTATGGTGTCCGTAAATTCTTTTAGAGAATCCTTAAGCACTAATACTTCCTGATCAACCAATTGTTTTTCATAGGTCATGGCTAACTGCTTGTTTTCCAGCATGGCTGTATGAATCAATATTTTTCCACGTGATCTATTGATTAACAACAAAATGATAACAAAAACTAAGACTAAGAAAACACCAGCATATTGATACGTCTGTTTGATTTGCTTTCTTTTCATCTCGTCTTGTTCTAATGTTTGCGAATACTTATCTGCTTCCCACTGCCAATATATTTTTTGTAGATTATCATAATTCGTTTGTTTTGCTAAACTATCTCGGTATTGGGTATACAAATGAAGATGCTCTAATTCGATATCTCTATTTCCGAGCCCGTTAGCAATAGCTGCCCGAGCCTTAAACGCATCCGTATAATAAGGAAGAAAATAAGGCTTATTTTCCATCAAGGCCTGACTTTTAAATAAAGCTGCTCTTGCCAGTTTCCACTGTTTTCTAATGATATAAATCTTGGCAAGTTCCAAATTAGCACGCATTGCATCCTTGAATTCGCCATATTTGGTTGCTAACGCAATATTTTCCTTTAATAAGGAGATCGCTTTTTCCTGATTTCCTTTCTTCCATTCTAATTCTGACAGGTTACCAGCAATAATCCCTATCCACACAGAATCTTTAGCCTGGATAGCAATCTGTAAAGCTTGATTATAATAGAAATTGGCGTCATCGTAAAGAGAATCCTTTTTTAAATAAACCCCAATGGCATTTACCATGTCAATTTTCTTTCGGCTTAAAGGTTCTGCCATTGGAAGTGCTGTCTTTAAAAAATTAACGGCCCGCCTCTGATCACCTATGTAACTGTAGAAACTTGCTATATAACCATAATGAAGAGTTGCTTTGGGAACTTGTCGAGGGTCAACCGATTTTTGAATCTCACCTACCTGGAGAAAAAAAGGAAAGGCCTGTTTTACCTCTCTATATACGAAATGATAATAGCCTCTGCGAATAGCGCTCAAGAGCAGGAGTTCATTTTCAGTTCTGTCTTTTAGCAACTCATCGGCTTTATTAAAATAAAAGTCGGACCTAGGATTTGTACGATCAAAGGCAATGGAAAAGCCATCAGCCATGAGCATATAATATGCCCATTTCAATGGGATACTTCGTTTATTCTCCGCTAATATTCTTAAAGAATCCAGATTTTTAATTAACAAAGTGGTGTCTTTGTGATAGTGTACTCTCGAATTAAGTGCAGTTTCTATAAGCGTCGTTTTATCTTGAATACGAGCTATTTCTTCAATCGTTTTAGGCTGAGCAAAACTATTATTTAAACAAACAAAGATAAGGCAGAGGAAACTGGTTATGAGGTTTGGCAAGGTGTTCATTTCTATAAGACTGAAATATATGATTGGAGGTGAATATTTTTAAGAAAAATTGATTATTTAATTAATATGTGGAGCTATAAAGATATAAGTTATAAACTCCTTTAAGACCCTGAATATTCGTCGCGAGCATTTCCTCGCTAGTTCACTTATCTCATAAAATCACAAAGTAGAGCAAAAACAGCTATTAATTAGTAGGAATCAAAAATACATTATTCAAATAAACCAAGCAAGGGATATAAGTGGGAAATAATTGAGCTTAATATTTATAATTTCCTCTTATTCTAAAGATTTTATATATTGCACACGCAGTTATAAAAACCTATTGTTACCCCAAAATGTCCAGTTTTAATCTATACAGCTTAGATGAATTATCCAACTTAGTAAAGCAATCCGATGAGTCTGCCTTTAATGAGCTGTATGAGAGAACTTGGGCAAAATTATTTGTAACCGCCAAGCAAAAACTAAAAGATGAATCCCATGCCAAGGAAATTGTTCAGGACATCTACATCGATTTGTGGAACAAAAGAGAAGAAAGGGAAATTCGAAACACTGAAGCCTACCTAGCGCAAATGCTTAAGTTTAAGGTAATCGACCATTATCGCAAAAAGAAAATTCCTGTTGAGGAATTGGACAAAATACAAGATATCCTTCAAGAATCCGTTGGGGCGGATGGCCTATACTTAGAACATGAATTAGAAAATATCCTTCATACCTGGATGGACCTACTTCCAGCAAAGCGCAAGAAAATTTTTGAACTTTATTATCTGGATAGTAAATCGACCAAAGAGATTGGTAATCAATTAAAACTATCTACAAAAACGGTGCAGAACCAACTTCTTATTAGTAAGCATTCCCTGAAAGCAATGCTTCATAAAATCTTTTTCCTTTTTTTTATATTTTTTTTGGGACATATGTCCAGTAGGTACGACTATATAGGTAACCAAGCAGGTAAGCCAAATTATGTCAACAAGAAAAAGAAGGATTCAAAAACTCTTATCAATACTTTTCAGTCGCTACGTAAATAACCAATCGACCGAGAAGGAGAAGGATTTAGTCAATAAGATCTATGACTCCTTAGGAGAAAAGGAAGAAATTGACCAAAGCAAGCTTGATCAAATCAGTAAAGAGCTCAAAGCATCAATCGACCAAAGGCTTTTCCAACCAACGAAGAACTCCATAGTTTTCAACTGGAAATATGCTGCGGCTGCCTGTTTATTGATTTTCTTAGGGATTTCAATCTACTTTTTTCAATTACGCAACAGTGTTTCAAACGGATCTCCACAGATAAGTGCTTCTGAAGTTAAAACTGAAGCTGCTCCGACCTTATCTATTAATGAGCAACAACGATATGTCATCAATGAGCGAATTCCCAGCGGGAGTACCTTCAAAATAATAGACCAAGACCATGTTTTAGATCTCTCTAAATTACCTGTAGAATCAGGTGTTCGCAAAATAAGTATTGAAAACCCCAGTAAAACTCCTATATCGCTATTGTTAATGGACGGATCTCAGGTATGGCTTAATTATAAATCAAGATTGGATTTTGATTTTGATGAAAAAGCGAGTACGCGATTAGCTCATGTAGAAGGAGAAGTGTTTTTACATGTTAAGAAATTCAAAAATAACAATCAAAATGTGCCCTTTATTGTTAGAACGGACTTGCAAACCATTGAAGTACTAGGTACGCAATTCAATATTAACACCTCGATACCTGAGGAGGAGAATGTAGAACTTCTGGAAGGAAGTATACGTCTTACACATAATAAATCCTCGAAAAAAGTTTTGCTGAAACCTGGCCAAAAAGCATTCCTCAATAACCAACAATCCCAAATCTTGGTATTAAAGTCAACCAGTGATGAGAAAGCAAAAGCCTGGCGTCGTGGTCTATTCTACTTTGAAAATGAATCCATGGGAATGGTTGGGAAGGAACTATCTAACTGGTATGAAAAACCTGTTATTATCGATCCAGAACTAAAGGATCTTGCCATTACAGGGATGATCGACAGATATGACGATATCCATAAAGTATTAGAATTAATGGAATTAACGAACAATATAAAATTTAAGCATATGAACGACAAAATCTATATAAGCCGTAAAGACTAACTAACCAACTTTAATCTATAAACTTTAACAAACTAAATTATTTATAAAATTATGGTACTCAACCCTTTTGTAAAAAAACCTAATGTCTATTTCCTCAGACAAGGGTTATTTTATTTGATAGGATTACTATGTTGCTTCCAAATGGCATTGGGAGAAACAATAGCTCCTCAAAAACCAATTAGTGTAAACTTTGATAACACACCATTAAAAGAAGTATTTAAAGAACTAAATACGGAAGTCGGATTGCAATTTATCTATACAAACAAAGACCTGGACGAAAGCAAAAGGATAACCTTAAAACTTGAAAATGCTTCGGTTCGAACGGTTTTAAATCGAATTTTCACGAGCGTACATGTTCCTTATGAAGTAAAGGATAATACGATCATTATCAAGAAAGAAACAAGATCCAATCAGCAACAACGCGTTGTAAACGGCCAGGTATTAAACGAACGGAACACCGCCATTGCTAATGCTACTATTCAGACTAGCAACTCTAGTAAGGTGACGTCAACAAACCAGACGGGGCACTTCGAGCTTGAGGTACAACCGCAGGATAGTTACATCACGGTGTCTTCTATAGGATATGTTTCCCGCCAAATCGAGATTAAATCTGCTAATGATTATCGCATCGTCTTGAAAGATAGTACGGATGCTTTGGATGAGGTGGTTGTTGTCGGTTTTGGAACCCAGCGGAAGGCCTCCGTTGTTGGAGCGATATCGACGATTGAACCAGAACGTCTTCAAAATGGAACTTCCAGATCGATGAGTAATAACCTAGCGGGACAATTGGCGGGTGTTATCGCTGTTCAACGTTCAGGGGAACCAGGTTATGACAATTCGAATTTCTGGATTCGTGGAATAAGTACTTTTGGAGGAAACAGAAATCCCTTGATCTTAGTCGACGGGGTTGAACGTTCGCTGGATAATATGGATCCGGAAGAAATAGAATCCTTTTCAATATTAAAGGATGCAGCGGCGAGTGCAGTATATGGTGTTCGCGGAGCAAATGGGGTTATTCTGATTAACACAAAAAGAGGTAAAGTCGGAAAACCAAGTGTGACAGCGAGATTTGAGCAAGGATCAACCTCCCCTATTCAATTACCTGAATTTATTGGAGCAGCAGATTACCTAGAGGTCATGAACAGTATTCGAGAGGAGCGCGGTGAAACCCCTTTGTATTCGCAGGATAGAATTGATAACATTCGAACTGGTGCAGATCCTGACCTATATCCTGATGTTAACTGGTTAGATGCCGTGTTGAAGGATCAAGCGTCCAACACGCGAGCTAATTTAAGTGTAAATGGGGGATCAGAAATCTTACGTTATTCCTTAGTTACTTCTCTTTTTCGTGAAGGCGGAATTATTGAAAGAGATGAGAACCAGGCTTGGGATTCTTCTTCAAAATTAAATCGGTATAACGTCCGTTCAAATGTTGATATCAATGTTAGTCCGACGACCTTATTCAGGTTGAATATCGGTGGATATCTACAAGATAGAAACCGCTCTCCCCAAAGCGTAGATGAATTATTCCAACAAGCTTTTACTATTCCACCCTATGTCCATCCAACTATTTACTCCTCAGGCGAAATTCCTAGAACACCTGAACGAACCAATCCATGGGCACTGGCCACTCAAAGAGGTTATGAGCGATTAAGCGCAAGTAAGATAGAGTCGCTATTCTCCGTAGAGCAAGACCTAAAGTTCTTTCTGCCAGGTTTGAAAGCAAGAGGTTTGTTTTCTTTTGACCGTTATTCGGCCAACTCAGTTGTAAGGAGCAAAGATCCAGATTATTACAACCCAGCTATTGGACGTGATGAAGATGGAAATCTAAAATTAGTTATTGACAAATATGGTCAGGACTTCCTCGGATACGCCAACGGATCTGAATGGGGAGATAAAAGCATCTACTTAGAAGGTGCGATTAATTACAGTCAATTCTTCGGCAACCACAATGTGGAAGGAATGCTACTGTACAATCAACGGAATTATGATAAGGGAGACCTACTTCCTTATAGAAATCAAGGTATTGCCGCAAGGTTTTCCTATAATTACAGCAATAGATATATTGCAGAATTCAATTTTGGATACAATGGTTCCGAAAACTTTGCCCCAGGCAAACGTTACGGATTTTTCCCATCTTTTGCCCTAGGTTGGTACATTTCGGAAGAGAATTTCATGCAAGATTATAAAGACACCTTCACTAAGCTAAAACTGAGGGGGTCATATGGATTGGTAGGAAATGATCAATTAGATGGAAGAAGGTTTGCCTATATCACGACCATAAATGAAACAAATGGGTATAAATGGGGGTTAAATAATGATTTTAGTCGTTCGGGAAGATTTGAAGGCGATCAAGGGAATCTCAACCTCACTTGGGAGACAGTAGAAAAGACCAACTTGGGATTTGAACTTGGATTATGGAACGCATTGGATTTTCAATTCGATCTATTCCATGAAAACAGGAAGAATATCTTTATGCAACGTAGATCCATTCCGGGATCAAGTGGTTTCACAAACGCGCCTTGGGCAAATTATGGTGCCGTTAATAACAAAGGCGTTGATATGTCTCTTGAATTTAACAGGCAACTTTCTGACAATTTTTACCTGTCGGTGCGTGGAACGTTCACCTATGCTAAAAATAAGATTATCGAGCAGGACGAACCATCCGTAATTATTGGAACTTCGAGGTCATCTACAGGAAAATCTGTTGGGCAGCAGTTTGGTCTGCTTTCCGATGGATTATTTACTGACGAGGATTTTCAAGACATAGGTGGTGGGGTATTAAAGGATGATCTCCCAAGACATTCTTTTGGACCGGTACGGCCTGGAGATATTAAATATCAAGACATTAACAACGACGGGGTCATAGACGCTTTAGACGCAACGGCAATCGGTGGCACCGAAGATCCACAAATCGTATTTGGTTTTGGAACCAATATGCGATATAAATCCTTAGACTTTGGATTTTTCTTTCAAGGTTTAAGCAATAGCTACCGTATTATTGGAGGTTCGAATTTCATCCCAGGTAGTGCCAACGGTTCAATGGGAAATATGTTTAGCAATGTTAGCGATCGATGGACCGTGGAAAATCCGAACCAAAATGTATTTTACCCAAGACTATCTGATTATCAAAGTGCTAATAACAACATGGCTTCTGATTGGTGGTTAAAGGATATGAGCTTCATTCGCTTAAGAAATGTGGAGGTCGGCTACACGCTTCCATCTTCATGGATCAATCCGGTTGCCTTGAAAAATGTGCGCATATTCGTGAGAGGAAACAATCTACTTACGCTTTCGGATTTTAAACTTTGGGATCCTGAATTAGGGGTCAATAACGGTATGAGGTACCCTATTATGAAATCTATCTCTGCAGGTCTGGAATTGAATTTCAAATAAACATGATAACGATGAAAACATTATATAACAAACTTTTTTTAGTTTCTTTAATTGGAACCCTTGGATTGAGTTCCTGTTCTAAATTTCTGGATAAAATGCCTGATGACCAGCTGACCTTGGAAATGGTATTTCAGGATAAGACCAGAACCGAGGATTGGTTAGCAGGCATTTATAGTAACATTCCAGATCCCTATTGGTCTTACGCCCGAGAAACAGGCTGGGATGCATTAAGTGATGATATGGCACCTTCCACTGGATGGGAGCAATTCGGTTGGTCTATTGTGAGTAAACAAACGGGCAATTGGAACCCTAGCTCTGGCTGGGAGGCAAACTATTGGACGGAACTCCCCAAAAGGATTCGTTCTGCTTATATTTTTCTGGAAAACGTGAAACCTAACGCAGCGCAGTTAGTAACAGAGGAAGAGGTGGGGCTGATGAAAGCTGAGGCAAGATTTATGATTGCTTATTATTATTCTCTGTTATTGGAGACTTATGGAGCTATTCCTTTCAACTTAGGTTTAACGGATCCAAATTCCACACCAGAAGAACTTATGCTTGGACAGGCCCCATTTGATGTCGTAGCAGACTGGATTGATAAGGAATTAATGGAAGTTTCGGCTTTGTTGCCTGATAAATACAGTCAAGCTCAAAAATACGGCCGAGCAACCTCTATTATGTGTTTAGCTGTACGTGCCAGGTTTCTTCTATTTACTGCAAGTCCTTTAGTTAACGGAAATCCTGTGTATGCTAACTTTGTAAACGATAAAGGAGAAAAGATTTATAATGACACCTATGACGCCAATAAATGGCAAAAAGCAGTAGATGCTTCAAAATTACTTATTGAACGAGCAGAAAGTGCGGGTCATAAACTGTATTATGAATATAACGCTGATGGAAGTATTGATCCTTTTATGTCTTATGCCAACATGATGTTCAGAAGACCTCAGGATGGCAATAATGAGATTCTTTTTGCTAGGACAGACTGCAATATCTGGGAGTATGACAAACATGCTCAACCACGTGGTACTGGTGGCAATGGGGGCTTAGGAATTACGCAATCGCTTGTAGACGCTTTTATGATGGAAAATGGGCTACCAATTGACGACCCTAAATCGGGTTATGTAGAAAAGGGATTCTCTAGTGAGGATGAAGTTCGAAATACAAAATGGGCAGAATCAAAAGCCGCTGGAAATGTTACCCTTGCAGGAACCTATAATATGTACACGCATAGAGAACCTAGATTCTATATATCTGTGCTGTATAATGGAGCTTGGTTTAGAAGAGAAAACAGAACAACCGAATTTTATTCGGGGAGCTGGGATGGAGGTCCTACCCATGACGCGCCACAAAATGGGTATTTAGTACGCAAAAAAGTTCATCCTGATCATGATTCAAGAAACGGAACAAACCCTTACCGTCCGGGAATTCTCTACCGCCTGGGTGAAGCTTATTTAAATTACGCAGAGGCTTTAAATGAGGTGAACCCCAACGATCCAAACATATTGAAATATCTTAATACGATTAGAGAACGTGCAGGTGTTCCTCAATATGGAACAGGCAGCGGTGCGCTACTTGCACCTGCCTCACAACAGGCAATGAGGGAAGCTATCCGACGTGAAAGACGGGTAGAGCTTAATAACGAGGGTGTCCGACACAGGGACATACGGAGATGGAAGATTGGAGAAGAAGTCTTAAATGGAAACTTTTACGGAATGAATTTCTCCGGCACAGATAAAGATGACAATGAGTCAAACCCTAATGCCTTCTTTAAAAGATCCGTCTACCAAAAAAGAGTATTTACGGCTAAAAATTATTGGTTTCCGGTGCCGCAATCTGAAATTGATAAAAACCCAAATTTAAGACAAAATCCATTTTGGGATTAGATTATGAATTTTCTTAAAAATGGACGAATATTCAGCGGTCTTTGAAAAAAATCTCTTGAAAATAAACCTAGTGACAAACAGCTTAAAAACAAGGATTTACCGCTATATAATCGCTTAACTACGAAGGAATAAAGAGACTGCTATGCCCCTTGGATGTTGAATATTTAGGGGGCATTTTTATAAAAAAATAACGTTAACAATTTAAACTTATTGTAGTAGATCGGGAGTCTTATAAGCTCATCTTTTTAGCAAAAAAGAGATTAAGATAGATGAGGCAAATATATAATAGCGGCACAACTTTCTCCCGCAAATTCAAGAGCGCCAATAAAGAAGAATTGTAGATACCACATAAGAACCAAATTCCAACGCCAGCTAATTCATGGTCATCAGAATTAAACAGGACTGATGTCGAAATGTTGGATTTCTATACTGGCTTTTCTTTCCTAAACAGTTTGCAATTGTCCTTGGTAAGGCTTTAATTTGAAATCCTTGGCTCTTTCGGCAGCGAAATGCAGATTATACTTTGTCTGCATATTTGCCCAAATTTCAGCGGTACCTCCAAACACCTGAGAAATACGGTATGCCATATCAGGCGTAATGTCAGATTTTTCATGGATGATATTGTTTAGCATCTGTCTGGAAATACCCAATAACTTTGCCGCTTCTCCGACTCTAAGATCGTAGGCGTCGATAATCTCTTCCCGTAACAATTCGCCGGGATGAATAATGCGCATCTTTCGTTTCATTTCGTGTCCTCTCTTAATGATAATCCAAATAATCAATATCGTATGCATGTTGTCCGTCAAACTGAAAGATGATGCGGTAGTTTTTATTCACCTTAATACTCCAATAATCTTTCATATCGCCTGATAACTTGTGGATGTTCCAGTTCGGGAACGCTCCAAAATCATCAGGCACTTCCGTTGCACTGTCGATAATTTCAAGCATGCGCTCAATACGGGTAACCAATTCAGCAGGAAGCTTACTAGTCTTGCCTTCCTCCCACAGTAATCGTAACCCTTTATGCTTAAAACTTTTTATCATGCCGATATTGTAAAATGTAAATTTACACTTGTCAATTTGAAAAAACAAATTTTATTCCACAATATTACATTTCTCTATCACCGGTATCGCGATTTTAATATTTGTTATCTTGCTGTTTATAATGCAATACGGGTGCCCGAAAGGGGGGGCTCTCAATAATAAAAAAAACGTAAACCCAACATACATTGAACTTACGGTAAGTGATTTACCCAATAACAGGAATCAAATCAGAAAGCCTGCTCTAAACAACAATCAGGATTAATTAAGGAAGGATGGATTTTTGAAAGTGTGCTCTCGAGTCAAAAAGATCCTAGTCAGGCTGAAAATTATGATGTGAGCTGAACAGATTTAAGAGTTCATGATTATTTAATCAATTTATGGAGATATTCGTAATACACCCCTTTAAGTCCCTGAATATTCCTGTTGAGCGTTTCCTTTGTGATATAACCTTTTAAAAGAGAAATTTCTTCTAAGCAGGCTACTTTTAAAGAGGTTCTTTTTTCAATGGTTTTTATAAATTCCGTCGCTTCTGATAGCGATTCATGCGTTCCCGTATCCAGCCAGGCATAACCACGTCCCAAAAATTGCAATTGCAACCTATCGAGATTCAAATAAGTTTGATTAATTGTGGTGATTTCAAGCTCACCTCGTTCAGATGGTTGTACATTTTTAGCATACTCAATCACTGAATTTGGATAGAAATATAAACCAACGATCGCATAATTAGATTTAGGTTCTTTAGGCTTCTCTTCAATATTCAACACTTTGCCTTCCTCATCAAAAGCAGCCACTCCATATCGTTCTGGGTCATCAACGTAGTAACCGAAAACCACAGCTTGTTTCTCTTGCTCAACCTTTTCTTTGGCCTCACGCAACTGTTCTTGAAGTCCCGCTCCATAGAATATATTATCACCAAGAATTAAACAAACATTATCCGAGCCTATAAAATCAGCACCAATTATAAAGGCTTGTGCTAATCCTTCGGGTTTAGGTTGCTCAGCATATGAAATAGCCAAACCTAAGGAGGAGCCATCACCAAAAAGTCTTTGGAAATTCGGGAGGTCCGCAGGTGTAGAGATAATTAATATTTCCCGAATACCGGCCAGCATCAAAATAGAAAGGGGATAATAGATCATCGGTTTATCGTACACAGGTAACAATTGTTTAGATACGACCTGCGTTAAAGGATGTAAACGCGTTCCTGAGCCACCGGCCAATATTATTCCCTTCATTAGTTATTTGATTTGATAAACCTATTCATATTTTGATTACTTAATCTTCCAATGTATCTCCTGCCTCAAAGACTAGTAAGGAAAGAATTCAAACAATTTTGTCAGCACAAGTTACTAAAAATTACCTGAACCCTTAATATACAATTAGTGTTATATTGATTCTACTTTCCTAATATGCTTCCAATAATTTTCATCTGGTATATGCCAAATAACTGTTAATTTTCGGGGTCCGCACCCGAACATAAATAATGAAATTAAGCATTAACTAACGTGTTACAGGAAAAAACATTTGCTACTTACAGAGCGAATTAATTTAATGGCATATTCAGGATTTCTGCTATTCCGCTAGATACCGATCATGCACTTAATCCTTTGTTAAAAAGGATAAGATCTGTATAAGTTTAATAGTTTAAACGCATTAACATTTTCTTAAGGCTGTCCTGCCAGTTGGGAATCTCAACGGAGAACGTTTTTTTAATCTTGTTATTATTAAGTAACGAATAGGCGGGCCTTTGTGCTAAGGTCGGGTATTCTTTGCTTGGGATAGGAATAATCTCACAATCCAATTTACTAAAATCCCGCACAACGACTGCGAAATCATACCAACTTACTTCTCCCTTATTGGAGTAATGATAAATTCCCGGCTCCCAATAGCCTAAAGTAACAATATGTTTGATAACCTCCGCTAAATCCCCTGCATAAGTAGGTGATCCAATTTGGTCATTGACAACCCGAACCTCCTTCCCATTTCGCATTAAATTAATCATTGTTTTCACAAAATTCTTTCCAAAAACAGAATACACCCAAGCTGTGCGTATGATAATTGCTTGTGGAAAAGCCGCTAATACTGCCACTTCGCCTTTTAGCTTAGACTCTCCGTACTTATTAACAGGATTAGTTGGATAGTCTTCTTTCAACGGTGTGTTCGCATCTCCTTTAAAAACGTAATCTGAAGAAATGTAAAGCATTTTGCAGTGGTTTGCCTGACAATATTTGGCAATCTCCAAACTAGCGAGATGATTAACTTTATCGGCAATCTCAGGATGGTCTTCTGCCAAATCAACCGCAGTATAAGCGGCCGTGTGCACAATGAAATCGGGTGAATACTGCGCTAATACCTCTTGGATTTGGTCCGTCTTCTCCAAATCCATTTCACTTCTACCAATAAAACTATATTTTACGTGTTCGGAATCAAAGCATATCGCTCTCAATTCAGAGCCAAGTTGACCATTAGTGCCAGTTATCAGGACTTTAATTTGACTCATATTTAATTTTAACGTAGGTTAATCTAGTGTTTACAAATTGTTAATCGCCACCTTAAAGCTAGGCAATTCTTTATCTTTTTCAGCAATTAAAAATTTTTCATCGGTTAGTGTCCAATCAATGTTTAAACATGGGTCATTATATATCACGCCCCACTCCGCTTCTTTATGATAAAAATTATCACATTTATAGAAAAACTCAGCGCTTTCTGATAAAACGACAAAGCCATGTAAAAATCCACGTGGAACAAACATCTGCTTTTTATTTTCTGCTGATAAAATTTCGGCGACATACTGTCCAAACGTGGGTGAATCTACTCGCGCATCAACAGCCACATCCAATACCTCACCCTGCAATACGCGCACTAACTTTGCCTGAGCGTATTCCCCCTTTTGAGCATGTAATCCTCTTAGTACTCCTTTTGTTGAAAAGGATTGATTATCCTGCACAAAATGAACATTTAACCCTGTTTGCTCTGCGAAACTCGTCTGATTATATCCTTCAAAAAAATATCCTCGAGCATCCTGTATGACGTTAGGCTCTACAATAAAACAATCTTTAAGTTTAGTTTCTGTTACTCTCATTAACCCTCTTGCACTTTTTACAATAAATTTATTAGGAATTATAATGTTTTTGATAGTACTCTTGATAATCACCCGATGATACCCTGTTTAACCAAGATCGATTAGCTAAATACCAATCTATCGTGTGCGATAAACCCTGCTCAAAAGTAACCGTTGGCTCCCAACCAAGTTTCTGCTTAATTTTATTTGCATCTATAGCGTATCTTAAATCATGACCCGGTCTATCTTTCACAAAAGTGATTAATTTTTCGGAAGTTCCGGCAACTTTTCCCAGCTTTTCATCCATCTGCCTGCAAAGCACTTTCACCAAGTCAATGTTTTTCCATTCATTAAATCCACCGATATTGTAAGACTCACCAGTGGTTCCATGATGAAAAACCGTATCTATGGCTTTAGCATGATCAACCACGTAAAGCCAATCCCTGGTGTACGCACCATCGCCATAGATCGGAAGTGGCTTTTCATTTAAGATATTCAGAATACATAATGGAATAAGTTTCTCCGGAAAATGATTGGGACCATAATTATTGGAACAATTAGTAATCACGATAGGTAAACCATAGGTATCATGGTACGACCGCACGAAGTGATCCGAGGATGCTTTTGAGGCAGAATAAGGAGAGTGTGGGTCATATTTACTTTGTTCAGTAAATAAACCAGTTGCTCCTAAGGCGCCAAAAACTTCATCAGTTGAAATGTGATGAAAACGTTTCCCCTCATAGTTCCCAGCCCATAAGTGTTTGGCAGCTTGCAATAAATTGACAGTCCCGTTGACGTTAGTGGACACAAAAGCTAAAGGATCTGAAATAGAACGGTCCACATGCGATTCGGCAGCTAGATGAATGACTCCATCCGGATTATAATAGGAAAAAGCATAATCAACCGCCTGCTTATCTCGAATATCAACCTTAGTAAATGAATAGTTTGGTTTATCTTGTATGTCAATTAGATTTTCAAGGTTACCGGCATATGTTAGTTCGTCAAGATTAACGATATGATATGCTGGGTATTGATTTACAAATGCTCTAACCACATGTGATCCGATAAAGCCAGCACCGCCTGTTATAAGAATAGTTCTATCCATGATGCTAAGATAAACTTTTGGATGTATACTTTATAAAAGTAACTATTTCCCTTAAAAATAACTGTGTTGTACATTCGGTTGGTGATAGAATGTTATTTTATAATTTAAAAAATTCTACCAATTGATCTTGCAGCTATTTGCTTATTATTTAAGGGTCTAATTAAAAGATGTATTGCAATATCGGCAATTAAGATTTATATTTGAATAAGATAAACCGAATAACCAATACTTTATCGATATGTTTAATTTCATAAAATAGGTTTAATGTTCTCTTAATAAGAGAAAACCTACTTTTATCGAATTAATCCCATTAACCATTTATTTTGAAAACAAGTAGGGTACAGCAGGAAATTAATATACGACTAAGAAACTCAGAACATCAGGCTTTTGTCGAGATCTATGATGCCAATGCTAAACTGTTATACCACTTTATTAAAAAATACATTCAAAATCAGGCCGTCATTGATGATATCATTCATGATAGCTTTTTGCTTCTGTGGAAGTCCAGAGAAAGAATCAAAGTAACACATCCAGTTTCGCATTATTTATTCCGTATAGCCCGCAATCAAGTATTTAAGGAATTAAAAAAACAAATAAAGTTGGCAGAAGTATTCCAAGCTAGTATTCCACATGGTGTAGAAGTTTGTGCAGGATATACAGTAGAGGAAACATTGATTGATAAAGAATACGACTCCATTTATGAGCTTGCGATCAATAGACTACCACCTCAGCGAAAGCGCATATTTAAAATGTCGCGTGAACAAGGATTGAGTTACAAAGAAATCGCCGGCGATTTAGAGATATCATCCCAAACCGTAAAGGAACATATGTCTTTGGCTATGAAATCCATTAAAGATTACATAGCCAAAGAACATCATATCTTATTTAAAACTTTGTTATTGTATGCTTCCTTTTATAGCTCCATTTGGACTGGTTTATAAGCCTTAAATATAAAAAAATTGTCGATTAACTTAGATTGCTTTAAGGATTGATCTTAAAAGTGGCTACCACTGGATAATGATCTGATTCTTTATCAGCCCAATTGAACACAGAATAAAGCTTGGTTGAAAACGCTTCTAATGGATAATAGATCAAATAATCAATGGTCCGGTTCGGGGTTGGCGTGGGAAAGGTGAATTGGCTACAGTTTCCATTTAGACAGCCTGAGGCGAAAGTAGACCACAAAATATTCATCGTATTGGAATTTGGCAGTGCATTAAAGTCAGAACCTACGATTACGGGTTTCTGAAATGTTTTAACTAAAGTCGTAAAATCATCAGCTTGTTTAATACGATTCCGTTCATCCCCCAAGTGATCAAAATGGGTACTTATGAAATAAAATTCCTTATCATTCTTTTCCACTAGGATGCGGGCAACCGATCTTCTTTCCCCACCAAGGGTGGGATCAACCTCCAAATTAAATCCTTTTTTTTCTTTCACCGGTAATTTAGAGAGCACCGCATCGCCATATTCACCTCCATGTACATTTATTGCCTTCGCAAAAAAATAATCCATCCCTGTTAAGGCAGCAAGTTCTTTCGCCACATCACCATTTTGCTTATTGCGATCGGTGAATTTATCGACTTCTTGAAGAGCAACTAAATCCGGGTCTGCTTTTTTAATCACTTCAGCGATTTCTTTCAAATCCGGTATACCGCCTGCTCTAGCACCATAAATATTGTAGGTCATCACCTTGACCAGTGTTTCCTTCTCTTCCTCAGGTGGATCCACTGTAGGATTCGAACTTCCTTTACTGCAAAACATAAAAATAAAAATAATTGGAATTCCGATATAAAACTGTGCTCTTTTGGATAATCTGATCATAGTGTTGTGGGTTTATTAAAAAAATAAAAAAGGTCCACCCATATCTCAGAATGGACCATAACTAAACAAAATTAAAAAGCAACTAACTCTGCTACAGCGGTGGTATCCCCGTTACCCGCGCTACTAAGCACTGTCACTTTAAAATATCGACAAGTGGCGCTCTGTTCAAAATACATTGTTGCCGAAGTATCATCTGAGGAGGCGGCAATGCTGTAGGTTCCCGCGTCCACCCAGGTCTGTCCATCCGTACTGGTTTGTATCAAAACATTTTTAGGAAAGAGATATGCATTGTTAGCACCCAATCGACCAAACAAGGTAATCCCGTGCAAAGTGTGTGACTCCTTCATATCAATGGCGACAAAATGAGGATGACCAGGTCGCCACCCATCGACCCTGCGGTAAGTGGATAACCAACAAGTATTCACATCAGAGTCAATACAGTATGGCGCTCTACCGCCGATTCCATCATAATCATCATCAGAATAGTCATGAATCAGCCAATCCGCATTGGATATGGGTTCAAAGGGATTAGTTTCATAAAAACCGTTAACAATAAAATAAGTGGTCTGCAGGTTTTGGGCAATTGGGATAGCCGGTTCAACCTGATCTATTTTTACGGGTATAATATATTGTTTTGTTCCCTGAAGTAATACCGGATTTACTTCTAAATTTGTTGTATTACTTCCCGAGTTACCGGGCTGAATTTGGACGGAAGCATCTGCTATTTTATAACTCCCCTGTGGAGGAAGACTATACTGTGTATTATTCAGCTGGTTATACTCCTCTACCAGACTCGGATCTATAGTAAAGTCAACTTTAATGGGTTGACTCAGGATATCAAAACCGCCATAACCGGCACCAAATGGAATTTTCGTCCATTCATCCTGAATAATTAGGCTCTTGCTGACAGCACCGTCAGAGGCCAGCTGCATAAACACATTGGTATATTGCTCGGCATCCTCAATCGGATAAGTTGGCTCCTTACAGCCGTGAAAGAAGAAAGTACTTCCAAGGGTTAGCAGAAATGTCATCTGTGGCCTTATACGACGGATCGCTAACAAAGCCATTTTTATAAATGTTGTTTTCATGGATATTTTCTTTTTTCTTACCAGCCTGTATTTTGTACCAGATTAGGATTACGTTGAACTTCTGTTTGTGGAATTGGAAAGAGATAAAAGCTTTTTCTAAAGACGCGATTCTCAAATCGGGTTCTTGTAAAAAAGGTCAGATCAGTATTAGAAGTACCACCCTCTACATTCATCCCATAGAAAGCGCCCGCATCGGTTTGCTCTGCTATCTTCCATCGTCTGGTATCAAAATACCGTAGTTGTTCCATTACTAACTCAATTCTACGTTCTGTGCGGATTTGCGCGCGCATCTCATTTTGATTTAGTCCATTTGAAAGTGCCGGAATCCCGCCACGCTCACGAATCTGATTCAGGTATTTTAAAATGTCTGGATGGTCTGGACTGGCCTCGTTCAATGATTCCACATAATTTAAAAGGATTTCTGCATACCGCATCATAACAAAGGGTCTAGCAACATTATTTTGAGTCGGATGGTATGTGGGTGAAATATTCTTTCTAAAAAGATAGCCAGTTTCCGAATAATCATGGGAACCGCCTTTACCCGACTCACCGCTATAATACAGTTGGATGTCTCTCACCCCTAAACTAGAAGTCGTATTGATCCAATCACTTCCACTATAGGTAATTGAAGCATAAAAACGAGGTTCACGATTGACATACATGTTAAACGTATTTTTCTTCCTAGTGGCTCCAGGAGCAGAAAATTCACTGAAACCGGTCTCGGAATAACCACTGCCGGAATTAATCCGCGGACTACCATCATTATTATATCCAGAAATAGGGTTTGCACCATTGCTCATCCGATATGTATCGACCAATTGTTGGGTGGGGCCCATAGAAGCATATCCACTAGCGAGCCTTGGCGTGCTAGAACGTTGATAATTTCCTAAAGAATTGTTATTTCTGGCCATAATCCATTCCACGTTCCAAGAATCAAGAAAAACATCCCTATAGGATAGAAATGGATCAAGCTTACCGTCTGTATTTTTTTTATACAAGCCTAATTTCCCAGATGATTCTGCATAATCAATAACAGCTTTAGCAGCTTGCGCAGCCTTGGTCCATTTCTCAACGCTAAATGTACTATTCATCAAGGCTTTTCCGTCCTTGTTTACTAGTGAAGCAAAATCTTTATTTCCATTAAATAAAGGGCTTGCAGCATACAATAATACTTTACTTTTCACCGCCCGGCACAGCACCTTACTCGCCCTGCCCATGTCATTTTCCAGTACATTGTCGCCATTATAATAATGTTCCACCCGTAGGTCCGCTTCCGCTAAATCCAGTTCACTAACAATGTAATTCACACATTCATCATAGGAACTACGTGCTAACTGTAGCGATGGGTCATCCAATGGTAAATCTGGGGCAATCTCAGTATCACCGATAATAATAAATGGACCATATTGCTTAAGCAATTCAGCGTAGAAAAATGCACGAAGAAAACGAGCTTCCGCCTTTCTTTGTTTGATCAGCGCTTCCCCTTCTCTTTCTTGCAGAATCTCTTCATTCCCTTCGATGTGATTCATAAAGGTGCTGGCTGTACGGATACCTTTATAGTAATGATCCCAGAAGTTCCAGTAATTCGAAGAGGCGTTCCAGTTCCCCAAATTCACCTGAAAAGGTGTATTTCTTTGGGATACATCATTATCATCCGAAATTACATCCCAAGGTGTATTGTTGGTTCTGTGCGCTTCGTCTCGAATAAAATTATAGGTACCGGCTAACCATTCTTCGGATAATTTTCTGCGGTTAAACACCTCCTCCAAGGTTAACCTATCATCGGGAACCTGATCTAAAAATTCTTTTTGACAGGAACTGCTCATCAGCAGTATGGCTGCTGAAAAAATCAGCTTATAAGTAGATTTTATATTGATTTTCATTGTTGATCGGATTAAAAGTTAACATTTACACCCATAGAATAGGTCTTGATATTGGGATATCGGGTACCCCTGCCATCGCCTAATTCTACGTCCCAGAATTTAAATGGACTCCAGGTAAATAAATTATATCCAGCAAAGAAAATGCTCGCACTAGTCAGCTTAACATGGTCAGTTAAAGTTTTAGGCAATTGGTAATTGACCTGCAGATCTTTTAAGCGAATATATTTACCATTTTTTAACCACCAGGAACTTGCCTTGAAATTACTGTTGGGACTTCCATCAGCAAGTCGTGGATAGAAAGCATCTTGTCTAGGGTTATCAATGGTCCAGCGATCTTCGATATTACTCAGCAAGTTACCTCTGCTCATCGAGACCGAGAATGGCATCACCCCTTCCCCATTCATATACACATCAACGTTCCCTACGCCTTGAAATAAGGAAGAAACAGAGAAGTTCTTATAGGTAAAGGATAGACCGAAACCGAAAACAAATTCAGGTATAGTTCCATAACCGATTGGCATTTGATCAAAATCATCAATCTTTCCATCCCCGTTGACATCCTGAAATTTAATATCACCAGGCTTGACCTGCCCAGAATGTAAAGGACCATTATTGATCTCCTCTTCACTTTCAAATAAACCTAAAGCAACTAAGCCCCAGCGCTGGCTCAGTCGTTTTCCTTTCCGATCTAACCATGGATACAGTTGATCTGGCTGATCATTTTCAATGACTTTGTTTCGATTGTAGGTGAAATTTCCTAACACTTGGAAAGAAAAATCCCCTAGCTGCTTTCCATAAGTTAAGGAACCGTCAACCCCTTGGTTATCAATAATCCCTAAATTACCATAAGGAGAGGATTGCAAGCCAACGTAGCTTGGGACATTTCCTCTTCGAATAAAAATTCCTTCTCGACGTTCTTTGAAATAATCAATCTGAATATTGAATTCATTATTTTTAGTCTGCAAATCTAGACCTACGTTACTTTTGGTGGAGGTTTCCCAAGTCACATTTACCCCGTACTCCCCAATATTTAATCCATCAAAACTATTTCCGCGATCTTTACCAAAACTGTATCCATCTGTATCATCTATTGTCGATATATAGGCAAAACGCGTCTCAGTGCTACCGGTAATTAATTTACTACTTCCTACCTTACCGTGAGAAAAACGTAATTTTGCGAGTGGAAACGTTTCCTTTAAACCGCTAAAAAATGATTCTTCGGAGAACACCCAAGCCAAACCAGCCGAAGGAAAGAAACCAAATCGGTTTTGCGGAGCAAAGTTTTCCGAACCGTTATAACCAAAATTCGCTTCCAAAAAGTATTTGTCAGCATAGCTGTAAGTAGCTCTACCGGAAACCCCGATATAACGATAGGGTAGTGAATTAATAAGATTAGATGCTTGCGAATTCAGCATGTCACTTTTATTGAACAAAAACATACCCGTTGTCGTATGCTTGCCAAAACTCCGATTGTAATTTAAAGCACCTTCCACATAAATAGTTCGCTCCCCTTCACTACTGCGGTTGAAAGATAAAAACTGATCTCCTTCATAAGTCTGCTCATATTGCATTTCACCATTTTCATCACGTCCTGTGGCCAAATAAGCATTTGGTCTTTTAGTTCTACGCATACTAGTGTAATTATAGACATCAAAAGAAAACATGGCCGTGGCGGAGAGTCCTTTGGTTATAAAAGGTAACTCCTGCGTAGCGCGCAAATTTGAAAACAACTGATTTCGCCATTGATTAGCATAGCCCGTTTGGGTTAAGGCAGCGTAAGGGTTAATCAATCCACCTGAACGCTGATCAGGTATCGTCCCATTTTCATAAACGGTTGGATGAATTACGGGAGTAACAATCCAGGCATTGGCAAAGATATCTCCCTGACCAACTCCGGGATAATTTGCATTGGCCAAATAACCTTGAACTCCCAAATCAATTTTGGTGGTATTGGTTGGCTTTAAACTCAAATTAGACGTTAGGTTATACCGCTTATAGCCCACTTGGTTATTATAGTTGACCATGTCGTCTTGTTTATATAGTCCCACTTCATCTAAGTAACTAACGCCCATGTAATACGTCGCCCGATCTGAACCTCCATTAACATTGACGTTACCGCGGCGCTGGTGTCCAACTTTATTAAATAAAGCGTCCATCCAATCCACATTTGGATATAAGTATGGATCCTCCCCACTTGCTGTTTTGTCAATTCTTTCCTGAGAATAAATTGGCGCAGCTCCTCGATTAGTTAAGGCTTCATTAGACATTTGCATATAAGTGATCCCGTCAGCAAATTTTGGTAATGTGGTAAATTGTGTCAACCCCTCGTAGTAGCGGAAACTGAATTTTGGTTTCCCTGCAGTACCACTTTTTGTTTTTATAATTACCACCCCATTTGCACCGCGTACTCCATAAACAGCGGTGGCAGAGGCATCTTTCAGCACGGTAAAACTTTCAATATCTTCCGGGTCCACATTGGCCATTTTTCTAGGTGTACCATCTACTAAAACCAAAGGCTCACTTAAGCCCTGGCTAAAAGTCGATATACCACGTATCCAAATCTGAGCATCATCAAAACCGGGTTCCCCTGTCCTTTGCACAGAAACCACTCCTGATATTCGGCCTGCGAGTGCATTACTTAGGTTTGCAACAGGTACTTGTAAGCTCTCGGCCGACACCGACGATTGTGCTCCTACAAGACTTATTTTCTTTTGTGTTCCAAACCCAACAACAACCACTTCGTCGATCCCGGCCTCGGTTTCCTCTAAATCAATCTGCAAGTTTTTTTGTTGCCCTACAGGAATTTCAACAGTTCTATAACCTACTATATTAACTACAATAATCGCATTTGCTGGGACAGCGAGAATAAATTTACCATTCAGGTCCGTGGTGGTCCCTATACTGGTCTGGTCCTTCAGCGTAATACTTACACCTGCCAGTGGCTCCCCTCTTGAATTTCGAACAGTACCTGTAATTTCATTTTGCTGCTGAGCGCTTGGTATCTTCGAACGCCCCGGTTTTTTGACGATACGAACATAATCATGTTTGAGTTCATAACTCAAATCAAAGCGGGATAAAATATCCAATAAAATTTTCCTGGCCGGTTTATTTGCAGAATAATCTATTTTTTCGGATAAATAACTCGCGTCATTATTGTAGGCAAGGGGTATTAAATAAGTACTTTGGAGTTGTTCAAAGACCTTTTGCAAGCTAAGGTTCTCGAAATTTACTTGAATTGTTTTATCTAATTCTTTTTGACCATAACTCGCCGTACTGGCGAGCACAATACAACAGGTCAATAAAAAACTCCAAATCATAAAGGATCTACGCATGATCTCACGAAATTGATAGTTGTAAAAAATAAGTCTTATTTTTTGCATCTTTGCAATAATTAATAAAGGTTAATACTTTGTTGATTGATGCTGTTAATCAGTTAGTTTCTCAGGCCGATTGATTAGCGCATAATTGATTTATTCAGGGGTGCCTAGCACCTCTGAATTCATTAGCGGTTGATTACATTATTTCCCATTCATGGTCATTTTTCTTTATTAGGGTTCCACCGGATAGTTCTGCCAATGTTTGTAAGACTTGCTGCATATTTTTTTTCCGAAAGCTGATTGAAATTTTTGTATTCGCCAATTTCTTGGAAACCGCAACCGAATCACCAAAATAACGATAGGCTTTTCTCAAAACTTGTTCAAGAGGCTCGTTCATATAAATCAACTCGTTATTATGCCAATTCTGATGTTTAGATGTTTGCACCTGCCAGCCCTCGGCAGTGAGGTTGGCCTTTTCTCCCTTTCGAAGGGTCAGCTTATGGTTTTTCGAGTTTGATAGATATTGTGCTATTGAATCTAGGTTTTCCTGTGCGAGAGGATGGATTTTATACGCTGAGCTTTGTTGGATTTCCACAACACCGGTATTGACCTCAACGGAGCGCTCGATATCAGAATCTATATTAAAAGACGTTCCAAGTACTTTGGTCGTGAAATCCGCTGTTAGAATTACAAAAGGTTTCTCCTTATCTTTTGTCACATCAAAAAAGGCTTCGCCGCTAAGCTTAACCAGACGAATGTTCTTTAATTGATTCTTAGGATAACTAAAGGAAGAATTACCGTTCAGGATGATTGCAGTGTTATCAGACAGCATGAATTTTTTCCTTTCCCCATGCTCGGTGCGAATCGTTTCCCAAGAAATGGTCTTCTGCGGTACCTCGGGACTAAACAAGAAAACAAAACCAACCAAGACGATTGCGGCAACGGCAGCAATCCAGACTAATTTTCGAACGCCGAAGGGGTTCCATAAATTTTTCGGGGGGTCATCCGTTTTGTATTGATTAGGGAATACTTTCTTCTCCCCACTGATGGCCATCATGACTTTATCTTGCAGTTCTTTTTGTCTGTCCCACCGATCAAGGTCATCAATATGGTCAGCAAGATCCTTGTATTCTTCCTGCATCCCATTGAGTAAGTCCGCTAACGCAGTAGAGGAATCTACAAGTTCCTTCAACCGGACTATTTCACTGGCTGTAATGGAATTATTTTTTAATTTCTCAATTAATAAACTGATTTCTGTAGGCTCCATACTCTATCATATCCAAAATACTCTTTTTGGTAGGTATCGCAAAGTAAAATAATTTACAACACACTGTATAACAGTTTAATAAATTATACAACAATCCTTTCCTATTTTAGGTAATGGGCTACCAGAGCCAGATTATCACTTTAATCGAGATTAATATTGACATTATATCTTGATGGTCTTAATGTTTTAACCTATTTCATCAAGCAATTGCAAAAAGTCAACAAGCCCTATTGCCTCAGTTTGATTAGACATCGGGTAACGTTCCCTCCCAGAATAAATTACAAATTTACTTGTTGCCCCAATATCATCACATGCTGAGTAAAATCCAGCGCTAAGTTTTGGTGCTGAAGACCTCTTCACTTCTATCGCCCATACTTGTTGATCTGGCCCCTCTAGCACTAGATCAACTTCAGTTTGTGCTGAAGTTCTGTAGTAACTGTATTGCCATTTTGCTGATAACTGAACGATTATATTCTCGATAACGAAACCCTCCCAGCTTGCCCCTAGAACCGGGTGTCCTAGCAAACTCTCAAAACTCGAGATATTTAAAAGTTTATGTAGGATCCCAGGATCACGCAAATATATTTTAGGTGATTTTATTAACCGTTTTTTCGTATTACCAGACCACGGTTGGATTTGTCTAACCATATAAAAGTCAGTTAGGACATCTAAGTATGATTTTACAGTTGGTTGACTGACCTCTAGACTTCTACTAAGTTCCGATAGGACGACCTGCCCACCATGGTAATGCGCCAACATTGCCCAAAACTTTTTCATCCTTGTCGCTGGAATATTGGGACCCATTAGTGGGATATCTCGCTCAACATACGTCGAAATAAAATCGTTGCGCCATTCCCAACTCTCATTATCAGTTTTCGCCAGATAACTGTCTGGAAAACCTCCCCTAAACCATAACTTTTCAGTGTTAAATCCTAGTGGATCCATTTTGAAAATTTCCGAAATACGAAAAGGAGTTAATTCCAGATATCTTATTCTTCCGGCAAGTGTTTCTGAAGATTGTTGCAGTAGATCCCGGGAGGCCGATCCCAATAATAAAAATTGGCCGGCACGTTCCCCATTTCTTTTTCTAATATCAATTAACCCTCTCAACACGCGAAATAAATCAGGCTTCCGTTGCACCTCATCAATAATCAAAAGCTGGTTTTCAAATCTTCGCAAATAACTTTCAGGATCATCCAATTTATTCAGGTCTGTATCCAGTTCAAGATCAAGATATGCAGATTCTTTGTTTAATACTTCTTCTGCTATTTGAAGTGCCAATGTCGTTTTACCTACCTGTCTAGGACCTAATAAGGCCACAACAGGGACATTTTCAAGTGCATTAACAAGTCTATTTCTTAATTCTCGCTCGATCATAATCTATATAGTTGAAATTCACAGCAATTTTATACTGAATAAAAATACATAAAAATCTAACCATTTGAAAGTTAAACTTTCAAATTACACGAAAAACAGTCAAAAACCATGTAATTTCAAAGTTGAACTTTGAAATTACATGGTTTTGTGAAATAATTATGTTAATGTTGATTGACTATTTACAAATTATATCATCTCGATAATCCATGACTCTGACCACGTCTACGACCACGCTACGAATTATTCATTTTAGCCCTCTGCTCGGTTGTGCATCGACAAAATCCATGGAATTAAATAAACCTTACCAATATAACATACTCTTTCGGAGATCTTTTTAAGGTTTTTATCTTTGAATCATTCCTTGTTATTCGTTTTTCGATAACCAAATTGAAGGATCATCTGAATAAGTTACCATACCAGTGGCATGAATGGTTGCGCTATCAATCGGATTTATTAGCTTTAATTCGAGCTTATAAGCTTTTTTTGGTAACTGATACAGATGATACAGTTCATAACGACGGGCCTTAGCGATGGCCGGTAAATTCACTGTATCGTGAAGCTGACCATTTAAATAGACCGCTAGCTTAGCGACATAATCATCGGGACCTTGTACATTCCCTTGGATAACCACACCCGTTCCTTCAAAGGAATATTCAACTAGTTCAGTCGATTGGGTTCCACCAAGCCTTTCATCTAGTTTTGTTGAAGCAATAGGGTAATGATCTTCAAACGATTTTTCATAACGAACGCTTGTTACGGGTTGCAACTTAATTTGCACATCATGATCATCCACCATTCCACCCTCCTCTTCAATCCGTTGTAAAGCATGTTTATAACCTAGGTCATAAATGGAATGCAAGGAGAACTCGGTATAAGCAAAATTCCTATCGGCCACCGATTTTAATGGTGCTTTCCATTTCTCAGGAATACCCTCGTAGCCATTTAAAGTACCTAAAATACCCGCAACAGTCGATGGATTACAGTCAGAGTCCTGACCACATCGGGTTGCAATGTCAATACTTTGAAAGAAATCACCTTGTCCATATAACAGACCAATGACCACATACGCACTGTTAATTTTGGCGTCAATGTTATACGGTGCAAACACGCCATCAGGCGAACCGATTTCATTACTCCACTTTTTCTGACACGCTGCCCACGTTTTTTTCCAATCATCCGGATATTGCTTATGCCACCCTATAATATCCTGTATGCATTTATAAAAGTCACTTTGCTCAGGGATAGCCTGAATTGCCTGGTTAACCACCTGCTGGATATCATCGGAAACAAAAGCTAGTGAATACATATTAGATACAAAGACGCCTCCGTACCAACCATCACCGTAATTCATGATGTGTCCTATTTTATCCGCTAGATCCGAAGTCGATCCAGGCATACCTGGGTGCATTAGTCCGATGAAATCCGATTCAATTTGAAAATCAATGTCATCAGCATGCGGATTATGCAACCAATGCCCACTTTCTGGCGCTTTCTTTCCTTGTAAAATATTATATCGGGCAACTTGATTGGCGGCCCATAAATCATATCCTTTATTTGCAAATGCGTGTGCAAAAGAGTCAACCGGCGCCTTGACACCGTACTGCTCAATAGCAGAAACAAAGGTCATATCCATATATAAATCGTCATATAGACCTGGAAAATTATCAAAATACCAGGCCACTGCATCTGGTTTCCATGCTATAGTGGTACTATCGGGAATCATTCTTCCTAAATATTTAAATTCCGTTGGCCCTCCGTAGGTGCATCCTATTAACTGCCCAGCCCAACCACCTTTAATTTTATTCATCAACTCCGCTTTAGACAAGGTGAACTTTGTCACTTCTTTTTCACTAGCACAACTGAACATCAGCGCGCTAAGTATTATAAAATAAATTTGTTTTTTCATTATCATAATTTAATTTTTAGAATCAGTCGGTATACCCCTTTCGGTAATACCACGGCTCCCACTACAAAGACGAGTATAACGATGAGCTCACGATTACCTATGCATATTTTGCTATTCCTGGCTATTATTTACCAGCATAAATTATCAATAACAACCCCACAATAAAACACAAGAACATGAATAATAATCCTTGATTAACACGTGCAGATGCACCTTTGAACTCTTTCCAAACAAATACACCCCAAAGAGCGGCGATTAAAGTAGCTCCTTGCCCCAAGCCATAGGAAATAGCGGCGCCCGCTTTTCCTGCGGCAATCAAATTCAGCGCATTGCCTGTACCCCAAATCATACCACCCAAAAGTCCGGTCATATGATTAGCAATTGACCCTGAAAAATAAGCCTTGTAACTAGTTGGTTTACCGACAAAAGGTTTTTTAATCAGCCAGGAATTAAAAAAAAGATTAGAGAAAACGACCCCTAAAGCAAAGATAAAAAAGGCGGTATAGGGGGTCATTTTACCCACCTGTGGGGATACAAAATTCTCTAAATCCATCGAGGCCGCAATAAACCTGTAGAAAAAAGCCATTAATATACCCGCAGCTATGGCTAAGTATAGGCCTTTTCTGGCGGAATTTTGTTCTTTGTTTTCATTGAGGGATCGGTATGCAATTGCATTTAATACGATCGCTATGACTACCAAAAAAACACCGAGAAAAAGAAAAAACGGGTTTCCCGAGGCCGATCCTAAATAATTAATAATCACCCCAAGCACTAGCGCAATACCAACGCCAACAGGAAACGCTACGGACATCCCGGCAATAGCAATGGATGCCGATAACAATATATTCCCTGCATTAAATATGATGCCACCGATAAAAGCTAAGGTTAAATTACTAAGCTCAACCTGAGCGAGATCGGCTAAAAAAGAGCGTCCTTGTGACCCTATGCTGCCTAAGGTCAGCGCAGATAATAGGGACACTAACAGCATACCTAAAACATAGTCCCAATAAAAAAGTTCAAATCGCCACGTTTTCGAGGCCATCTTTTGTGTATTTCCCCATGACCCCCAACAAAGCATGGTAATAACGCAGAATAAGATAGCAATTGAATATTCTTCAACAATAAACATAATCAGTTGTTTAAAAGGTTATTAAATAATTATTTCGTATAATTTTTACTAAATAATGCTAATTCATTTCGGGTAGGAGCTGAAGATTGCGCCCCATTTATGGTAACTGAATAGGCGGCTGCCAGACTCGCCTGATCAACGGCATCAATTAATGGTACCCCCTGGCTAAGTGAGCTCACCAGCGCCCCATTAAAAACATCCCCAGCGGCCGTTGTATCCACCGGACTAACCGGGTAGGCTGTTACAAAATGCGTCGCGCCATGATCGTAGACAAATGCACCCAGATGCCCCATGGTGATAATGACCACCGGAGGTCCCATCGCTGAGATCACTTGACTAGCGAGTAAGGCAGACTGTTCATCTTGAACCTCAATACCAGTAAGCGCAAAAGCTTCTTCTTGATTTGGTGTAATGATATCCACCGATTGAAGAAGTTCCTCAGGAAGTTTCTGAGAAATGGGGGCCGGATTCAAAATAACGGTCACCTGCTTATCTTTGGCATAACGTGTCGCTTTTAAAATAGCGGCTAATGGAATTTCTAACTGCATTAATAAGTACGAATCTGTACTTATTGCTTGCTGAAAAATAGCGGGATTATCCAAAGACAGTGTCGTGTTCGATCCACCAGCAACCACAATACAGTTCTCACCACTTTGATCAACCGTAATTAGCGCTATGCCAGAACTCAACTCCTTATCAAATTCCATGAAGGATATGTTTATAGACTCCTGCTGCAAGAGTTTCAAGGCTTGATTGCCAAAAATATCATTCCCTATTCTGGATATAAAGGTCACATCACCCCCCATTCTGACTGCAGCAACAGCCTGATTAGCGCCTTTACCTCCAGGATTCATCAAAAACTTATTTCCAATAACCGTTTCACCAGGTTTAGGAAAATGGTCGGAATAAACGACCATATCTGTATTTGTACTCCCTATAACTATTATTTTTTTATTTTCTATCATTAGTAATGTATGTTATGCTAAAAACGACAACGATTGTGCTTTTCAAATAAATAAAAAGACCCTTCCCGCAGAAAGGCATTTTAAGCAATGCTTCAAACGCTGAATTTTCTGTTATTAGCGTTTAAGAACAGATGAACGATGTATAATATGTGATTCTAATAAAATAGAATGATTATCTTGAATCTTGGTATCAACAGGTGCTTCAATTAAGCCCAGCAGTAATTTTGCCGCTAAATTTGAAATCTGACGAACAGGCTGTGATACAGATGTTATGGGCACCTCTAAGTAATCCAAGTATTCAGAATTATCAATGGAGACCACCGACATTTGGTCGGGAACTTGCAATTTCTCTTCCTTTAAGGCTTTTAAAACCCCCAATAGAATGGTGTCACTTAAAGCCAGAATCGCGGTAGGTCTTTCTTGTTTTTGTAATAGAATTTTTGTCTCAATATATCCTTCCTCGGAGGTAAAACTACTCCCACCTATGTAGGAATATTCAAGATTTTGATCCTTAATAAAATTCTTATAACCATCAATTCGTAGCATGTTTGACATCACATTAAGGTCTCCTTGTATACAAGCGATTTCTCTATGACCATTCTCATATAGTAAGCCCATCAATTGTTGCACCGAACCATAATGATCCGTAGCCACGTGATTAAAAGCAACGTCCTTAAAATATCGATCAATAAAAATACTGGGTAAGCGGCTTGAGGTTAGATCCACAAAATTTTTTTTCTCGCCGGTTGGAATCACCAAAAGGCCCATTAGGTTTTGTGAAAGCATCGTTCTTAACAATTTTTTCTCTTCATCCTTGTCATTATTACAATCACTCATCAAGACCACGTACCCACGCGTATATAAGAGTTGATTAACGGTGCTGGCTACTAAGGAGAAAAAAGGGTTACTCAGCGAAGGCAATAACAATCCTATCGTTCTGCTCTTATTCAGTCGAAGTGTTTTTGCTGCCATGTTGGGAATATATCCTACGCGATTGGCCTCCTCAAGAACAAGTTTAGCAGTTTTTGCTGCAATACGGTATTTCTCCGCTGACCCGTTAAGTACACGAGAAACGGTGGTCAACGATAAATTAGTATTGTTAGCTATAGTCTTAATTGTTACTATCTTTTCCATATATATTCTTTTTCCTCTACAAGCATCATCGCGATCAACGCTACCTAGTAAAGCCTATCTTCCTAAAAGTAATAAATTGATACGGAAATATGCTGAAGTACTTGCTATTTGCTTTTCCCGTCCTTCAGCTAATTTTCCCATCTGATAATTCTTCCTAACTTTTATTTCACCAGCTCAGTGAGCATTATTCACCTTTGTTTACTACTGCTTATTGCCCGATTGATACAACTGTTAATATCCGTTATTTTGTACGAGTTCCTTATTGAGATTAAGTTCCCGAAAAGGAATCGGCCATAAATAATGTTTTTGTGCATCAAACTCCTTCACAAATCCTGCAAGGTTGACAGTGAGCAAAGTTTCCGGATTTTTAGGATTGATATAAGTCATCCCCTTAACAGTTCCTTTTATGACTTGGGGACCTATTTCCCATCGGCGAACATCATAGAGTCGTTGCCCTTCAACAGCTAATTCAACCAAACGCTCCCGGCGAATAATCTTCCGAAGATCAGCTTGATTTTGCGCTATCACATCAGGCATATCCACATCGTTTCTACCTCTGAGCTGATTTATGGCGTCCAAAACCGTTTGATCAATTTCATTCAATTCTACGCTAGCCTCTGCGTAGGTTAATAAAACTTCCGCATATCGTAAATATATCAAGTTCAATCCGCTGTTCCATGGGTTTGAAAAATCTGATTTACTCACGTACTTCTTAAAATACCAACCCGTAGGCGAAACATTTTCAGCCGAGCTGGAAATATCATCAGCTGTACCGCTTCCTGGCAGACTATTCAATACCTTCCCATTGGGCAGTACATCACCATTGGTAAAAACCGTATGCTGTAGACGGGGATCTCGGTCTTGATAAGGATTCCGCGGATCGAAATGACTAAGAGGATCATCAATTGGTAATCCAGTTGATTTGACTAAATAAGCATCGACCAATTGTTTAGTAGGAACAACTTGACATTGTAAAGCAAAAAGGCTGTTTGGCGTAAAAAACGCAAAAATAGAATGCGCATCTAGATCCTTTACATATTGTCGTGCAAAGATAACTTCCTTTGAGTTCTTACCCGCATAATCAAAAAGACTAGCATAAGAATTATCAATTTGATAATGCTCAAGTTCCATCACCGCCAGCGCGGCTGCTTTTGCTTCTTTATAACGCGCGGCATATAACATAGCGCGAGCCTGTATACCAAGCGCTGCTCCTTTTGTAATACGTCCTAGGTCCTGTTGCACTACGGGTAAATCCGTCGCTGCTGCAGTAAGTTCCTGGGAAATGAAGTTCCAGATTTCTTCCGTGGAGGTTCTGCTAATCGATTTTGCCTGCTCGGCCGTAATGGTCGTTACCACTAAAGGAACATCGCCAAATTCCATGACCAGGTTGACGTACGAATAGGCACGAAGGGTTTTAACTTCTGCAATTAATCTGCTCTTTACTACCCCATCTATTTCTGGAACCAATTCCACATTTTCTAAAAAATCGTTAGCTGCTCGAATGATGGTGTAATGATAACTCCACTGATCAGCAATAACATTATTGCTGGCATTAAACGTGTTTTTTTCCAGTTCGGATTCTGAGCGCCACTGTAATACAAAATGACCAATGTCCGAAAAAGCGTCCATGGATGCATATCTCCATTGATTGCCCAGTAATGCATATACGCCATTGGAAGCATATATGGCATCTTGCTCAGTTTTCCAAAAGAGTTCACCCGCTAAGCGATCCTTAGGAAGTGGGTCCAGCAATCCCTTTTTACACGAGAACTGCGATAAGCTCAGTAGGATTAAAAATAAAATTTTATACGTCTTCATCTGACTTTATTTAAAAGTTAATATTTATTCCAAGCGTTGATACAGAGGTTTGAGGAAAACTTGATTCCTGCGATCTCCCTTCCATTTCCGGATCAATATTATATTTATTCAACGCCGAAAAGGTGAGCAAGTTAGTCGCTGAAAAATAGACACTTAGACTTCTGGTTTTGATCTGCTCACACCAACTTTGAGGTAAGGTATAAGCCAGTCTTACGTTCTTCAATCGCAAGTAACGACCGTTGACCATCCAAAAATCTGATAATTGTGCATTTTTCATGGTAAATTTGGTAGGTCGTGGATAAGCTGCTCCCGGATTATCAGGTGTCCAATAATCGGAATAGATTTCATGGGTAAACCCGCCCCAAATTCCATGTTCCATTATAGCACCAGTCATAATTTTATCCGAACCGGCTACTCCTTGCCAAAACATATCTAAGCGCAGATTTTTCCAGCTGAAACCCATATTAGAAGAGAAAGTCCAATCCGGCATTTCACTACCAAAAACAACAAAATCATCTGGGGTTAATTGCCCATCGTTATTCTGGTCTACATATTTGATATCGCCAACACCCACAGAACCATCCCATTTAGCATAGCTATCTACTTCTTGTTGGGTTTGAAAAAATCCATCCGTTTGAAATCCATAATACGAATTGATTGGTAACCCTTCCGATGTAATTGTCCTATAATCACTATTTCCAAAAGCAGAAATATGTGGTCCTGTGCCCGCTAAATCGATCACTTTATTTTTATTATAGTTCACATTAAAGCCAAGATCTATTTTGAAATCACCAAAACTCTTGTTTCCTTGAATCTGAAATTCCATCCCTTGGTTTTCCACCACACCCGCATTTTGATTAGTAGGTGCAAGGCCCACAATACTAGGAATAGGTACCAGAAGTAAAATATCCTTGGTCCGCTTTTTATAATAATCAAAGGAGAAGCTAAGTTGATTGTCAAATAAATAGCCATCCACACCAATATTGGACTGGGTGGTCGTTTCCCAGGAAATATCCTGATTAGCCAGTACCGTTTGCCGGAAACCTGGAACCACCGTCCCATTGTAAGAATAGCTGGTTTGATTATAGGTTTGCATAAAACTATACAAGCCCACTTGCTGACTACCTACCTGTCCCCACGAACCTCTGATTTTAAACTCATTGACAACGTCTTTCAACCCGCTCCAAAATTCTTCATTTGACAAGCGCCAACCTACGGAGAAAGAAGGAAAAAATCCAAAACGATTCCCATCGGCAAAGCGTGATGAACCATCGTATCGCGCATTCGCCTCGAGCAGGTATCTATCATCATACTCATAGTTCCAACGGCTAAAAATTGACCTTAGTCCCCATTGAGAATTACCACCGGTGGCCGACTGGGTCGGATCATCGGCTCCCATGGAAATAGATTGAAGTTCATTATTATAAAAATCCTGTCGATAACCTTCGCCCCAGTTATCTAAGCGCATGATCTCCGAATAGCCTAATAAGCCATTAATCTTGTGTAAACCAAAGGATTTCTTAACCCCTAAATGAAAGTCAATACCATCCTCTCTGGACCAGTTTCTGTAATCCCGCATTTTATTAACCGCAGCAAACATTCGCCTTGACGGGTGTAGCTTATCGGTAAAATCAAACTTATTTTCAAAGGAGTTAAACAGTTCTTGTCCATACTGGGTTGAATACTGCGCTAGAAAATTAAAAACATCATTGAGCTGATAGTCGGCTTTAAATATACCCGATAGATACATCTTCTTCGAATTTGAAAATCCACGTTCCTTGGCATTCACTAGTGGGCTATTCCCATCTGCTGAAAGGCCATAGGACCCATCACTATAGTACGGGACTCCCCACTGACTATTTTGAAACATCCGATTGTAAGTATCCCACTCACTCACGGGATACTCCCTTTCGTTTAATCGCAGATTAATATTGGAACTAAGCGTTAGTTTTTCAAATACTTTGTAATCATTTTTAGTGCGCAGTTCTGTCACGTTAAATCCATAATTAGGCAGTACACCGTCCTCTCTCAAGTGACGAATAGACAGTCTATTACTTATCTTTTCACTGCTCCCGCCAGCAAGCGTTAACGTATGGCTTTGTTGAAAGGCGGGTTTCAGCATAACCTCTTGCCAAACATTAGGTTCAGGATATTGATCAGGATCTTTTTCATGATTGCTTGGCCATTGGGAAATATATTCATCTGTAAATACAGGTTCACCCGTAGTATTTATATTGGCTTGATTTTGATGGATCATATAGGTAATGGCATCCATATGTTTAGGAGTGTTATTCGCTCTTGAAAAGCCCGCGTAGCCATCATAGCTCAACGTTAAATCACCTCCCTGCGCACCTTTAGTCGTCACCAAAATAACACCCGCAGAGGCCCTAGAACCGTAAATAGCCGTGGACGCTGCATCCTTTAGAACCGAAACCGATTCAATATCGCTCGGATTGATCAAAGACATATCCCCTGGAACACCATCCACCAACACTAATGGATTATTATCATTTAACGACGTGATACCGCGGATTCTTGCCGTAAATCCCTGGGCTCCTGGCGCTCCCCCTCTATCAATAATCGTTAAACCTGATAATTTCCCCTGCAACGCCTGAGTTAGGTTCGGTGAATTTCTGGTCGCTATATCTTCGCCACTTATACTACTTACGGCATTGGTTATACTGACTTTTTTCTGAACGCCATAACCAATGGCCACCACTTCTTCTATAGCCGTAGAACTGGATTCCATCACCATATTGACAATCCCATTGCCCCCTACAACGGCCTCCTTTGTGGTCATACCCATGAAAGAAAAAATCAATACATCTCCAGAGGAAGCATCTATGGCATATTTTCCTTGGCTATCACTCAGTACACGCGTATTGGTATTTTTTAAGCTAATGGTAATACCCGCTAAAGGTTGACCAGCACTATCGGTAATCTCACCAGAGACAAGATTCTGTTTGAATGCAATCACAGAGTTAGTCACCAATCCGTTAGCACTAGCTTTAGACTCACTTGAAATGGCAGAATTACAGAAGACTAGTTGACATATTATTAGTCCTGCTGCAGTCCTCATAGGCACACCCTTTTTCCAAAAATTGGAACAAAGCTTGCCTGTCTCGAAAATTTTCGAGTTAGATTGATGAAATTGAAACATCATATTTTTAAGATTTATTGGTTATTTATCAATCAAATAATCAGGATATATTAATCAAATCAGTGCACATGGCTATGATGGTTGAATCCATCGTTTGGTACATCCGAATAGACAATGATATCATTAGCATGTATCCGATAATCTTTCGCTGGATTCGTGACAATTACCTTTACCTGATGCTTTCCTTTTGGTAAATCATATTTCCAAAAGATATCATGCCTTCTCTGATGATCATCCGTTGACATATCAAAAGTTTCCACCTGTTGATCATCGATGAGCACTTTTAATTTGAATAGATGATGCTCCGGCTGTTTTGAATTTTTACGAAAAGCACCGCCTCGTAATACAAGTCCCGTTCCTTCAAATTCAAAGGTGTATTCCGAATCAATATCACGTCCAACTAGCTTTTTTTCGACAGGAAATATGCCTTCAAAACTTTTCTCAAACCGGACGGTCTTAGGCGCTTGCAAAGCGATCTTTATTTCTTGATCACTAACCTGGCCACCGTTTCTTTTAATCATTTCCAAAGCGTGTTTATAGCCAACTTCATATACATTGTTCAGGGACATATCTGTATATTTAAAGTTGATGTTTTCCGATCCCTTAAGACCATTTTTCCAGTAATCAGGTATATTCTCGTAACCAAGCATAGTTCCTAAAATCCCTCCTGCACTAGAAGGATTACAATCCGAGTCGAATCCTGCACGCGTGGATATTTCCATTGTCTTGGTGAAATCGCCATCGCCATATAACAGTCCTAGCACAATATAAGCGGCATTAATCTTGGCATCAATATTCATCGGAGCAAACACGCCTTCGGGACATCCCACTTCTTCGGTCCACTTCTTTTGTAATTCAAACCAAGTCATTTTCCAATCATCCGGATACTGTTTATGCCAATTAATAACGTCTTGAATACATTTATAAAATTCGCTCTGTTTAGGAATCGTTACCAATGCATCCTTAACGACCTGATGGATATCTTGGGAAGCAAAAGCCAAGGAATACATAGCACCTACATATACACCACCATACCATCCATCGCCATAATTCATGATATGTCCCACTTTATCGCTGATATCAGAGGCGGAATTTGGCATACCTGGATTCATTAACCCAGCAAAATCGGCTTCAATTTGGTAATCAATATCATCTGCATGTGGATTATGATGCCAATGTCCTGATTTAGGCGCATCGATGCCATTAATTATATTATATCTCGCCGCCTGATTAGCATGCCAAAGCGGGTATTCGGCATATGCAAACGCGTTGGCAAAAGAATCAACTGGCGCATCCACCCCCAATCGCTCGATCACATCCACAAAGGTTAGATCCATATAAATATCATCGAACAAATAAGGATGATCTTCCATGGTTTCTTTCACATAGCCTTCATGCCAATCAATTGTTTGATAATCTTGAATGTAGGTTCCATTATAACGAAATTCCGTCGGTCCCCCAAAGGTTACTCCGATGACCTGTCCAGCCCAACCCCCTTTAATTTTATCCTGTAATTGCTCATGTGTAAAGCTAATCTGAGAATCATCAGGCACCAACGCCGTGAGTCCAGTCAGCAAAGTGGTGCTAATCATTAGAATCGGCACACATGTTTTTAGAAATCTTTTGTTCATACTGCTAAGTTTATGGTTATTGATTAATGAATGCAGCACGTAGGCCGCTTTATCATTTATTGTATTAAGGTTATTCTAAGTAAAGAGCATCTCCAATAGTTATAATAAAAACCGGAAATATCCATACACTACTATTATTCCGATTTATTGTCTTTAGCGTTCTTGTAGCTTCGTCTATTACTCATAAATAGATTGCGCATATAATTTCTTTTAATCAACTGGATTAAATAGTCCTGTTAATAAAATACAAAGCACTCTCCTTTTTAAAAGCAATCTTTTTTTAGAATCAAAAAATGTGAATCTAAGATTTATATTTGGCTAATGGTGTTCAAGTTTATTTTGCACCAACGTTGTCGCAATTTATATAGTTTTGTCTAAAAAACAAAATAAAAATGACAATTATTTGATTTAAACGCTATTTGTTTTGCAAAAACGATTGTGCAAATATGTTAAAAACATGCTATGAATAGTCGAAATTAAAACTAACAGCAAAAAAAGGAATGAAATATTCAGGCGATACGGGATGGACTTATCCCATGTAAGCGGATAACTATAAAATGAAAAAGAATGTTTTTCAGCAACCTCATTACATAGCAGCAGATTCTTTTGGTAGTCCTGCTATCTATGAGGTTGCCAGCTACATCAGCAATAGCTTATAGAATTTAATTCAGTAGAACGGGTACACCTGCGTGATTTGGTGAAAAGGCCTCTAAAAAATCAACCTCATATCCTTCCTTTTGCAAGGTTTGCATGATAAGATTTTTGTTATTATTATGAGACTCTATCCGCAAAATATAATCCTCATCATCTAGGTCGATGGTTGCCTCAATGATCTCTTTTGACATACGTAATAACTTCGCAATTAATACCGAACGTTCGAATACAGTTCGTATGGAAGTTTTAAAGATTAATACATAATTTTCCATTGACATCTCAATTTAAATACAGCTACAAACAAAGCTTACGCGTTAACTAAGTGTACAAATATGTCAATGTAAACGAAAAATTACATCAAAAAAACTGGTGAAACGGACAAAATTGGAGCTGAACCGACCGCTAAAATAGGCCATGATATTGGGATGACTAATTTTGAAGCCATTCCATAAATACGGGTTGCTTTTCACGGCTAACCGTTATCTTTCTACTGTACTCGACATGCAATTTCAGAACAAGTTTCCGGGTAAAGCTTGTGCTGGCAAAATCCACAACTGAACGATTAATAATATGTTGCCTGTTAACCCTGAAAAAGTCATCATGTAATGTGATCTCCATTTCTTCTAATGATTTATTAATCAGATAATCTTTACCAGAAAAAGTTTTCACAAATACATTGTCATATTCAATATAACATAGGGCAATATCCTTTATTTTTAAAGGAATAATCCGATCACCACTGCTGACAATTAAGGATTTAGGCTCCTGTCTAACTGGCGCAGTTTTTTTCTCCATCTCACCTAGTAAATCCATCACCCCCATATTGAAGGATCGCTTCATTAAATTATATTTTTGCAGCGCATTTTTTATGTGTTGATCAGAGAAGGGTTTCAAAATATAATCTATACCAAAGTTTTTAAAAGCATCGAGCATATATTGATCATATGCTGTACAAAACACAATTGGTACCCGCGGTGGCACTTTCATAAAAACATCAAAAGAATCCCCATCTCCTAGCTGAATATCGCTAAAAATCAAATCAATGTACACTGCCGATGACAAAAAAGCAAGCGCTTCTTTTACACTGGCCAAACGTCCACAGATCTCGATGCTAGGATCCAAACGCATCAGGGTTTGTGCTAAATCTTCCGCTGTTAAATCTTCGTCTTCGATGATAATTACTCGCATGAACCTAATATTTTTAAATGTACTTGAAAACAATTATCTACTTGATGAATCAATACACTATCCTTCAGATAATAACTAAATCTTTCCTGAAGATTATTTAACCCATAGTTGTTCGTTTCATCACTGGCCGATTTACGCGGACAATAGTTGTTTTTAACAATAATCCAACCTTCTTTTTCGTGAATATGAATGATTAAGGGATTTTCAACCGAATATAAGTTATGCTTAATGGCATTATCAACTAAAGGTTGTAAAGAAAAGACAGGTAAATTCCCGGTCATGGCCTCATCCGATATAAAAACCTCGTATTGAATAGCTTCTTTAAAACGCACCCGTTGCATTTCTAAGTAATTCTCACAAAGTTTCAATTCCTGTTGTACGCTAGCCAGCCCATCCTCTGAACGACTGAAGCTTTCGCGCAAATAATCGGATAATTGCAAAAGATAGGATTCGGCGGCCTCACTATCTTTTTTAATGAGCGCCTTTAAACTCGATAGGGCATTAAAAATAAAATGGGGTTGAACCTGTTGACGAAGCATCTGGTTTTCAGCTCGTTCTTTTAATTTATCAAGATTCGATCGATCCAGTTCAAGTACATTCTTAACATGATCACTCAGCACAAAATATAACCACAATAGAACGATCACATTTAGTACTGCTGCCCGAAAGCCACCCAGTAAAATAAAATTCAAGGGTGAACTGGTAATAATATTCGATTCTTCAGGAGAGAGAAGCCCTAGCTTATGCGTAAGAAGCAACATGATGACACAAATACCAAAGGTAATCAGGTAGGCTAAAATCTTTACCCAAAAGGGCGATTTTATGGGATCAGTAACGTCCAGGTAAATATGAAGAAAAAGGTTTCCCACAATGACCATAAACAAACCAAAAAAAACAATGACCACACTAAGCCAAAATCCACCTTGATTACTTTGCAAAGAATCCATGATCAGAACCGATACCAGACAAAGGGAAAAACCAGCGCTCATTTTTACCCAATATTTTATGGGGTAATTATGCTCATTTTTAAAAAACTTCATTTTTTAAAATTTGATATAAGTAGCAAATATAGAGGAATCTACAGAAAACAGAAATGATCAGGCTTTTCTTTAGCGACAAATGACAAACAAAGCTTGTCTCGTTTAACAACAGCTGACACCTATTAATCTTTATCGTAACTTAATTTTGAAGGGTAATTGTTATAAGGCATCTCCAAGCCATGTTTTTTTGATTTGACCAGCATTCAAGATAAGGGACAGTTAATTTATGCTGATCGCACAAGGAGTCAGCGGAAACCAGACCTTGAAATTCATAGCTATAAATGAACAACTTATTTACGCAGTATTTTCTCCATGGGTCTGCCTTTGGCTAACTCATCGATCAATTTGTCTAAGTAACGAACTTTTCGCATGAGATCGTCCTCTATATCTTCAATTCGATAACCACAAATAACGCCCTTAATCATCGATACATTAGGATTTAACCGAGGGGCCTGATTAAAAAAAGTTTCAAAGTTTACTTTATTATCCAGCAGCTCTTGCAGTCTTGTTTGGTCATAACCTGTTAGCCAGAAAATGATCTCATCAACTTCTTGTTTAGTTCTTCCTTTTTTTTCTGCCTTGGCAACATAATGTGGGTAGACCCCGGCAAAAACCATCTCATATACTCGGGTATTATCCATTGTCATAGATTTTAGTATTCGGATTCAATTTAGCAAAATTGTAGCTGATATCACATTTTTCTAATTTGTTTTAAACGCGTTTAAATTTACGCCTTAAATTATTCCCTGTTAGGCACCTGATACGGTCCTGACAATTAAGCATTCTCACCCAAACCTCCATTAACGTAGGAAAAAACGTGATTTTTGCATTCTCCAAAACAATTGTATACTTTTGTTTTACCATGAATATTTAAAGTAGTACTTTAAAATAACATGCATATTTAAAGTAGTACTTTAAAATAACATGCATTTATAACCATAAGACAAAGAAAAAATGTATAAGAGAAAACAAATATTTCAAGATTCGGGGCATGAAAGTTTGTTCCTATGGGGAGCTAGACAAACAGGTAAAACAAGTTTGTTAAAAGAGATTTTTCCCACAGCTTTATGGTTTGATTTACTAATGGCAGATGTATACCAACGCCTAATCAATAATCCCGCCTTACTACGTGAAACCGTTTTAGGTAATCCAGAGGTTAAGACGATTATTATTGACGAAATTCAGCGTATTCCCGAACTGTTAAATGAAATACATTGGCTCATGACTAATACGGATAGGCAATTTATCATGAGCGGGTCAAGCGCAAGAAAAATCCTACGATCTGGAGCAAACTTGCTTGGTGGACGCGCCTTGCGATATGAACTGTATCCGCTAATTAGTAGAGAAATACCTGACTTTGATTTAATAAGAGCATTAAACCACGGACTTTTACCTCGACATTACTTAGCCGACAATCCAAAAAGGATGATCTCTGCTTATGTGGGTAATTACTTGAGAGATGAAATTGTAACTGAGGCTAAAATCAGAAATGTTCAAGTTTTTTCCAGATTTCTGGAGGCTGCCGCTTTTAGCAATGGCGAAATAGTGAATTACACGAATATTGCGACAGATTGCGGCGTCTCCTCACCTACAATCAAAGAATATTTTCAGATTTTAGAAGACACACTCATTGGCCGATTTGTGCCGGTTTATCAAAAAAAACCCAAACGTAGAATTGTTTCTGCCCCAAAGTTTTACTTCTTTGATGTGGGGATCGTAAATCAGCTTTTAAAACGAAAGAAAATTGAAAAGGGAAGTGAAGTTTTTGGGAATGCCTTTGAACAATTTATTTATCAAGAAATTTATGCCCACAGCAGTTACTCGGGCTTAGACTATCCCGTGAGCTATTGGAGAACCACATCCCAAATCGAAATTGATTTTGTGTTAGGAGATAATGAGGTTGCGATTGAAGTCAAATCTTCTGACAATATCAACGAACGCCATTTAAAAGGGTTGAAAAGTTTCAACGAAGAATATAAAGTAAAGCATTCAATTCTGGTTTGTAATGAACCCTTAGCGCGCAAGCATCAAGATATTTGGATTTTACCATGGAAGGTATTTCTTGACAAGCTTTGGGCAGGGGATTTAATTGCGTAAAGTTTCCTATTAAAGAAAACAAACCCACTGTAGTATAATAATATGGAAAATGTTTAACAAACCTAGTAAACACCCAACAGGTATTGCCTAGCGTAAACTGAACGCTAGATCAATAATACTTAACAATGAAAAACGAGTAAATTTTTTATCAGAATCAGTCGGTAATAAAGGGCACAATTACTTAAGCTATTCTAGCCTCACTCACCTTTTTAAACAAATCGGCATTTTTTATATCGCATTTACTAAGGATATCTTGAATATCATATTTTTGCACAACGCTCTTTAATGCTTCTAGGTGGCGAGTATGATGCATATCCGTTCCCACTAAATCATACATTCCTGCACGAGCCAGTGTTAATGCTGAGGTTTTGACGGCCTCTCCATAATATTTGCTGATCGAAAGCAAATTCATCTGCAAATAGCAACCAGCTTGTTTGATTTCTTCAAAAATTTTGAAATTATTATGGTAGTAATTATAACGTTCTGGATGGGCCAGAATGGGCTGAAAGCCGTGTTGTTGAATTTCTTTAATGATGCTAAATAATGCCTTTGACTCAGAAAGATACGACATCTCTATGAGCATATATTTTCCCCCAATCAAGCAAAGATTACTGGATTGTATCCAGGAATCCAATTGATCATCGATCATATATTCAGCACTATATTCCAGTTGGAAGTCAATTCGGCTTTCACTGAGTTCGTCTTGTAATTTTTTGTAGGCTTTTCCTATACTTTCAGGGGTGTTGTTATGTACGCCGTTCATCACGTGTGGTGTACAAACACATTTATTAATTCCCAGTTCCTTCAGGCCATGTATTAGAACTTTAGACGCTTCTAAATCCTTACAGCCATCATCGATACCAGGAAGAATATGATTATGCATATCCCATCCAACCCAAGCGAGCTTCCCGTGATGTGCATCTGATTTTTCTTGATTCCCCCCAAACAGTTTATTCCAAAACCCCATAGTATATTAAATAAGTTTATATTAATTTGGTGTATCTTTTAAGTTAATTTAATTTTAAAAGTGGCCAAACTTACAATTTTATTTTTAATCTCGTTGCCAAATATTTGTTACCAACACGTAAATCGGCTCGCAAACGCTACAGCAACGCTAAACTAGTGGGGAATTAATCTTTTCCAAATGTTCATATATTAACTTTACATCCTGGGCAAAGTTACGATCCAACACCAAAACTGCATCATCGGTATTGATTAGCATACAGTTGGTTAACCCCACAAAGACCGTGTGCTTAGAAGTACCTACAACAATATTGCCATTTTCATCAATTGGATGTCCCTTCTCTTTAAAATATTGAAATAAAGAATCAAAAGCACCCATATCTGACCAACTGAAACACGCTGGAACGACTTTAATGAGCTCAGTACGCTCCAATACAGCGTAATCGATACTTTTTGAAGGAATTAGTTTTGAATACTCTTCCTGTAGCACAAAATCCGTTGCGTACTCAAAAGCTGTTTCTGCCGCTGAATACAATTTAGGCTCAAAACGCATCAATTCTTCTAGATAAACACCTGCTTTGAAACAGAAAATTCCCGAATTCCATAAGAAATTACCATTTTTTAAAAATTCCCTAGCTGTTTCTGCGTTGGGTTTCTCCCGGAAAGACAAAACTGTATTTCCTTCATGCTCAATATAGCCATAGCCTGTTTCTGCTCTTGTAGGTCGTATGCCAAAGGTCGCTATATATCCCTGTTGAGCAAATATAATTCCTTGATTAATGGCTTCATTATATTCCCTGTCTCCCTCGATCAGATGGTCTGATGGGGTAACGATCAATATATCATCCCGATCAGCTGAAAAAGCAGCAAATGCAATAGCAGCTGCTGTATTTCTAGGAACTGATTCCGCAATGATATCGTGATTCAGACCACTCAGTACATCTAAAGCTAAGGCCTTATTTTGTGAAGAACCAACAAAGGTAACTTTGGAGCTCAGAGCCTTATTTCTTTCGACCGTTAAATCAAATAACGTTTTCCCCGAAAAAATTGGGAGGTACTGTTTGGGTTTCGATTTTCTGGAAAGGGGCCATAATCGGGATCCTATTCCACCCGATAAAACGACGTTAATTATTTTGCTCATCTTTTTCCAATTTCATCATTAACGCAGCTTGGTCTTGCAACAGATAAAGCTCAGCTGCAGCTTTGGCATCAGAGAGCGCATCATGGGGTTTTAATTCAATGCCCATCAATTGACAACAAAGACTAAGTTTAGTGCGTTCAAAACCAAGCGCTCGATATATTTTACTAGTGCATTGCCACAGATCGCCTAGTTGCAGATCAATGTAATTTAAACCATAGAAATTCATGCTTTCCTTTAAAACTGAACGGTCTAACTGCTCATCATGGGCCACCATGACCTGACCTTTTAGTAAATCCTTTATCTGAGGATACAAGTCCAGAAAAGTTGGTGCAGTAGCTGTATGTTTTGGTTTTATCCCATGTACTCTGGTAGTTTGCCACATATATTTGTTGTTTGGTGGTTGCACCAAACTATAAAATTCATTAACAATCTCGCCATCAACGACATTAATAATACCGACAGAGCAGACGCTACTGTATTTGGATGTTGCTAACTCGAAATCTATTGCTGTAAATGTTTTTAGCATCTTGAGACAAAAGTAAAAAATTAAACTTAATACTCGTATTTTCCCTTCCACATCTCACGAAGGGAGTGTCTTAATTTATCTTCAGCAGGATTTTTTCCTGGCTCATACAGCTTCACGCCACTGAGCTCGTTAGGCATATATTCCTGTTCAACAAAATTACCCTGAAAGGAATGCGCATACTTATAGTCCGTTCCATAGTCCAGCTCCTTCATTAGTTTGGTGGGTGCATTCCTTAGATGAATAGGAACAGATAAACTGCCGGATTGTTTGACAATGGACTGTGCTTTATTGATTCCTTCATATGCAGCATTGCTTTTTACAGAACTCGCTAGGTAAGTGACCGCTTGAGCCAAAATAATTCGAGATTCTGGCCAGCCAATAACACTCACCGCCTGAAAGCAGTTGGTCGCCAATAATAAGGCATTGGGATTAGCGTTGCCGATATCCTCGCTGGCCAATATCAACAACCTGCGCGCAATAAATTTGGCTTCCTCTCCGCCTTCGATCATCCGCGCCAACCAATAGAGGGCGGCGTTTGGATCACTTCCGCGAATGGATTTAATAAAGGCCGAAATAACATCATAATGTTGCTCTCCGGTCTTATCATAACGGATTTGATTTTGTTGGACATGCTGTGCAACAAAGGCATTGGTAATAGGTACGTTCTGAGCGATAGCTGCCCCGGTAACGAGCTCCAATATATTTAATAATTTTCGAGCATCGCCTCCTGAAAGTTGCAGCAGGGCTTCGTATTGCTCTATTTTAATATCTTCTGTTTTTAGAAATTCATCATTCTTTAGCGCCGAATCGACAATTTCAATAAGCTCTGATTTAGATAATTCTTGCAGTACATAGACCTGCGAGCGAGATAATAAAGCAGAAATTACTTCAAAAGAAGGGTTTTCCGTTGTTGCGCCAATCAATGTCACGGTTCCTCTTTCAACAGCCCCTAGCAAAGAGTCTTGTTGGGATTTCGAAAATCGGTGGATCTCATCAATGAATAAGATGGGACGCTCTTGGTTAAAAAGGTTCATCTTCTCAGCCTTCTCAATAACCTCACGGACATCCTTTACGCCTGATTGAATAGCGCTCAGACTATAAAATGGTCGTTGTAATTCATTTGCAATGAGTAATGCAAGGGTGGTCTTTCCCACTCCTGGAGGACCCCAAAATATAATGGAAGGTATTGTATTTTGCGCTATTGCGCCCGATAAGACAGCCCCATCGCCAATAATATGCTTCTGACCAACATAATCTGCAATATTTTTAGGCCGCATGCGTTCTGCTAAAGGTATCCTTGTTGCCATATAAACAAATATAAGATTTACTCGGCAGATGAGGGAAATATTAAGGTCATTCATAGCATCAATTATTTCGCTGGGAGTACCAAGGTTTTTAATGGATTATCTATATCTAAAATCAAATTCATACTTTTGAAAAAATGATGACAGCGAATGGGAATTAAAATTCATGCATTGCTGAGCTTAGGCTTGGTTTTTACATTTTTAGGAGGGCATGCCCAGAGCGATGAGGCACCATTAGATCCATCGGGTTTTGTGACAAAGTATGATACAAGCTTTGCAGGCATTGGCCCGAAAGTTTACACACTCCCACCCCCTAGAACACAACAAGAAGTGCTTGTTGATTCCTACAAAGAGAAGAAAGGTTTTTATGATTCCATTTCTCGTGGTTTGGATTTTCAGATCTTACAAAATGATTTTAAGTTTACCCAGAATGCGGGGTATATTAAAAACAACTTTAAACCACTCCCTGCTACTGAACAAGAATGGGATGGATTGATAGGTAAGTTAGAAAAGAATAATAATGCGGTGCTGGCGGCTGGACTGGCCAATGAATATGCTTGGCAACTGCTGCAGGCCAATCAAACAGATAAATCTATTGCCCTATTGACACGTGGATTAAATGCCTTAAACCAATCAGGTAATTTTAGTGAGAAGGCTGTTCTTGAGTATAATTTGGCAAACGCTTATTTATTTTCCGGAAATTTTGCCCAGGCTGCAGGCTTGCAGGAGAGTTTCCTTGCCACAGCCACCAAAAGCAAAACGTTATTGGACCAAGCCAATACCTTAGTAAAAATTGGAATGGTCAACGCTTATGTAAAAAACTATGCTGCAGCTGAAAATATGATTATCAGAAGAGCAATTCCCCTATTCAATAAAACCAAAAATTATCCAGGAAAAGTGAATGCTTGGGTAAAGCTTGCCAAAATATACCAGATGCAAAACAAGCATGTTCAAGCGCAATGGTTTTTAATTCAAGCCAGGGATTTAGCGCATGAAAAAAAAATCGCGGCAAATTTACCTGACATCGAATACATGCTAGCCTATTCTAAATATATTCAACAAAATTACCCGGTGGCACAAAAGGAATTTGAGCAGGCAAAGACCATGGCCGATAAGCAGGACAACAAACTCCTTCGACTCGCCATTGCGGATAAACTAGGTGATATCTATCTACTAATGGAGAACTTTGAGGGCGCCCAAGACGAACTCACGAAATATTGGCTATTAAGGGAAGAGCTTTTTTAAGGGATTGTCGTATAGGATCCGTAGCAGATCCATTCTTTTACTTCTTGAAAACGTTAAGTAATCTTAAAAAACAAATTAAACAGCAATTGAAATGAATATTTTACGTTTTCTGGACGTACAATGATTTTATTTTGATTAATTTTAACTTTCAGTAAGCCCGTTCTGAAGGATTTCCGAGGTAAGCCTACTGCAGTAAAATGATCACATGAATAAAAAAAACAACTACACATATATGTTTAAAAATCTTATTTTTTGTCTTTCTATTATATCCATCGTTGCCTGTGGAGCTAAACCTCGTATCAATTTAGAGGAACAGGGAATTCCCTTAAAGCCAACTACGCAACATGAAATCATAGCCAAAGAAGTAGCAAACCTACTGGAAAACTACAGTTACAAAAAAGTGCCTTTGGATGATTCCATCTCGGCAATTGTTTATAAGAATTTGTTAGAGGGCTTAGATCAAGGAAAAAACTATCTATTAAAGTCAGATATTGAAGATTTCCAACAATTTGAGAACACCATTAGCCAAGACTTTAAAGAAGGAGATCTTTCAAGTGCTTTTTATATTTTCAATAAATATAATGAGCGTTATCTGCAATGCTTAAACTTTGCTTTAGAAGAAATCGACACGAAGCATGATTTCAGTAAAGATGAATCGTATGTTGTTTATCGTGAGAAACTAGATTGGTTTACCACAGAGGCTGAATTAAGAGATCAATGGAGAAAACGTGTAAAGTATGATTTGTTGAACTTAAATTTAGCGACATCTGATTCTGTAGAGACAGATTATGAGAAAAATAAAGAAACATTGCGTAGCCGCTATAAAAATTTGATTTCCCAAATTGAAAAAACGAATTCAAATGATGCCTTTCAACTGATCATGTCTTCACTGACCGATGCTGTCGATCCACATACCACCTATTATAATCCTTCTTTTGCACAGGCTTTTAACGAAAGCATGAGTAATACTTTAGAAGGTATAGGCGCTCAACTGATGATGGAGAATGAGATGGTGACCATCAAAATGATTATTGCTGGTGGTCCAGCATTTAAAGACAAAGCCCTTCAAATCAATGACCGCATCGTTGGTGTGGCTCAAGGAGATGGAGAATTTGAAGATGTTATCGGTTGGCGATTAGATGCCGCTGTCGCGAAGATCAAAGGTAAAAAAGGAACTGTGGTTCGCCTGAAGATCCTTCCAGCCGGTGCTGATCCATCGAGCAGCCCTAAGATTGTAAAATTAACCCGCGAAAAGATTGTATTGGAAGAAGAATCGGCTAAACGCGAAATCAAAACGATCAAAGGAGAAGACGGTAAATCATATAAAATTGGTATTATCAATTTACCTAAGTTTTACATCGATTTTGAAGCAGTTAGACGAGGCGATCCAGATTATAAAAGTACAACCAGAGATGTACGCTTATTGCTCGACAGCTTAAAAACTGATGGCGTAGACGCTGTATTGATGGATCTTCGTAATAATGGCGGCGGTTCATTGCAAGAAGCCATTGAACTAACAGGGTTGTTTATCGACAAAGGACCTGTTGTTCAGGTGCGTGATTCAAGAGATCGTGTACAAGTGGACAGTGATAAAGATCCTGGTGCTATATGGGAAGGTCCTTTTGGTGTCATTACTAATCGGTTCTCTGCATCTGCCTCAGAGATTTTTGCAGGTGCCATTCAAGACTATGGTCGTGGCATTATATTAGGCTCCACTACTTATGGTAAAGGAACTGTTCAAAATGCGGTAGAAATGGCCCGTTTCATTAGTCCTACCAATCGCTTATTAATTAAAGCTTCTGGTGAGACAGATGCCGACACGCCTAATGGCGCACCTGAGTTTGGTCAGATAAACATCACCATGGGTAAATTCTACCGAGTAAACGGTAGCTCAACCCAACATAGAGGTGTTACCCCAGATTTATCATTCCCTACCCAATACACGGCAGAAAAATTTGGAGAAAGTTCTGAACCTTCCGCGTTGCCATGGGATCAAATTAAACCAAGTGCATTTAGTAAAATAGCTGATTTATCAGCCATCAAAACGCAACTTAGTGATATTCACACGACCCGCATGGAGAAATCACCTGCATATTCATTTTTACTAGAAGATATAAAAGAATATACGGATAATGATTCCATTCCTCAGGTTAGCTTGAACACAGAAAAATTGAAGTCGGAACGAGAAAAAATTCGGATCAAACAACGTGACCGAATCAATAAACAACTAGCGTTCTTAGGTCAGCCGCTTTGGAAGGAAGGCCAGCCGCAACCTAAATTAGAGTATGATTTTGTGCTAGAAGAAAGTGCAAACGTTTTAACAGATTACATCAGGTTAGAATCCCAGAAACAAAAAGTAGTGCTTAATAAATAAGCCTATCAAAATATAAAAATTAAAGGGTATCTGAAAAAACAGATACCCTTTTTTGATGGTAGATTTTTCAAGAAATGATCCGGACATTTTACCGATGCATATTCTTTCGCTATGCTCTGCTTAATAAGCCACACGTTAATAATACAATAGATGGAAAAAGCGGTACATTAAGCACCGTGCAGGAACAGCATTTCGCTTTAGGTCAGAGGCTATTAAGCTTGGTTTTCTTTCTTTTCAGTAATGGCCTGATGGAATAACATTAAGCGACCATAAGCAGGACATTTCGTTATATCTTTGGTCCATCGCTGGCAATCCGCAAATTGTTTAGTAAGAAATTCCTGGGCATTGCAAACCACCATATGGGGTGCGATTCTGATATTATCTTCAAATTCCCGGTTCAATAAGGCCGCTTCAAGCTCCGCTAGTGTCATGGTCACAAATGTAGGATTTTAAGTTAGTCAAAAGTAAAAAAACACCCTCAGTGCAAGTAATGCGCTGAGGGTGAATATAAAAATTTATTCCATTAAATAAGTTAAACCTACTTCCTGGGACTTATTCGTAACCTGGATTCTGTGCTAAGTTATTATTCCCGGCGATTGCCTCATAAGGCACAGGGAATCTGTTTAAATGATCTGAATTACTGGCCGCATGATCCCACCATTTCTCTGTGGTAAATGCTTTCCAACGCACTAAATCAGTTCTTCTTCTGCCTTCCCCGATAAACTCAATGCTCCACTCATCTAACAACCTGTATTTATCCAAATTAGTTGCAGTCACTGGATTTGTATCCGTCCCAGTTGGGAAGTTCCTTTTACGGACCTGATTGATCAAGGTTGCTGCCCCAGCTTTATCACCGGTGCGGAAATCACATTCAGCTAAGATGTAATAAATTTCAGCAAGCCTGATTACCGGCAGATCGGCTCCCCAACGAAGGGTGTTGTTATCTAAACTTGGGATTGGGACTTTTACCAGACGAACACCCGTATTTTCTTCTCCTTCGGACATTTTGGAAGGTAATTGTGCAACACTGCTGTATTTTTTACCTGCACCAACTTCACTGAATCTTCCAACTTGGTCAACAAAGCTTAAAGGCAGATCTTTGTATTCTTCCCCCCCTTTGATGGGTGTTCCTTCAGGTGTTAGGTGTGGTCCGACGATAAACATACCTTCGTACTCATCACTACCATTATATTTATAAGGTTTTTTACGGATATCACCATTATTGAATTTTTCATAAGGAGATCCTAATTTGAAATCCGCAGCGTATAATTCTCCCTCAGGATTTCTTGAAGGTGTTAAATGTGCACCATTATTCCCCCCCATGTCCTGATCGAAAAAGTCACGGGTATTGTAATGATAGAAATCAGCATAAAACCAGTTGTATTCTAGTTTTTTGAATTCCGAAGGCATAGACCAAATAATCTCTGGTGATTTATCGTTGGTAAATCCATGTGCCCCGTTCCATTTGGTATCTAAGCTATAATCGCCATATTTCTTATCGATGATGTCTTGGGCAATCACTTTGCTTTCAGCATACATCGGTTTTTTTATATAAGATTCCGCATTAAAATATAATTGGGCTAGCATCGCGGCGGCCGCTCCCTTGGTAATGGCCCCATCTTCCTGCTCACCAGTAGTTTTCGCTGGAAGATTTTCAATAGCCGCCGTTAAGAGTTTCTCGATATGATTAAAGGTTTCCACATCTGTATTTCTAGGAAGTGATTCTCCCTCTAAGGATTCAAAAACGGGCATTCCGCCAAAAAAATCTAAACCACGCAGGTAGAAAAAAGCGATTAGCGCATCTAATTGAGCCAAGTGAGCTGCTTGGTCTTCAGCTGTCAACGCGAATTTCGTATAATCTAGCTTAGCCAAATCACTCTTGGCGTCTAACGCCAAGGCAACCCCCATTAAGGTTCCTCTCCAACTGCCCCAAATCCAACCATCATCTGGTGTCCAGCGGTGGTAATGATACCTTTCGTTTTCCCCACCATTATACCAGTGACGACCTTTAGTAGTAATGGCAAAATTGTCTGCCGTATATTCCTGTAATCTCCAGCGGTCTTCTCCCAAATACCATTTAGCATGGGTAAAAGGTCTGAACAAAGCTGCTTGAATATCTTTTTCGCTTTTAAAAAATGTTTCCGGAGTTACTGAGCTATAAAACTCCTGATCTAATTTGGTACAGCTATTTGCACTTAGCAAACCTATACCGGCCAATAAAAAAACTATATATTTTTTCATGATTTTCTCTGATTAAAAATTAAGTTGGAAACCAGCCATAATGGTTCTGGTTTTAGGATAAGCGTTTCTTTCTTCGAATCCTGGTTCTAATCCATTAATGTTGACCTCTGGATCTAGCCCCGTATAATTGGTGAAAACAAAAAGATCACGGCCTGTTGCATAAACTCTTAAATTTTTGAACGGCTTAATGATACTTTTGTTAAAGGTATACCCTATACTGATTGCATCCACTTTCAAAAAGGTTCCATCTTCCAACCAATAATCAGAAAGTTCCTTTTCCCCCTTAACATCTTTGTGTTTATCGTATGCTTCTTCCAACACGTTTTGGCCTTTTACATTAGGCAGACTATAATACATATTGATCATATTGAAAACATCATGGCCAATCCAGCTACGCATATAAATGCTCGCATCCCAGTTTTTATACGTAAACTGATTATTCCAAGATAATTGCATCGTCGGGATTGCATTTCCTACAAAAGCTTTATCACCAATTGTTTTTGCGCGATCTCGCACATCAAATGCATTTCCTTCCTCATCATACAGCTTCCAAAAACCATCGTCAGTAAACCCTGCAAATTTCCAAAGGAAATAACTTCCTATTTCTTGGTTCGGGTATAAACGAATCGCTGATCCAGGAGATCCTGGTGCAGGGAATCCTTTTCTATCCGAAAAAGTCTGATTGCCCCATAGGGAATTCAATTTGGTCTTGTTATGTGAAGCTACAATGGACGTGGAATACGTAAAGTTTTCTTTTTGAACAGCGTGATAGTTCAATTCGAATTCAAAACCAGTATTTTGCATACTGCCCACATTCATGGTCGTTTTATCATGAATTGCAGGTGGCTGAGACACACTAATATCATAAATTAGATCATCAATTACCCGCTTATACACATCGAACCTTCCGCTAAGTTTGTGATTCCACACGGTAAAGTCTAACCCTAAATTATACTCTTTTTTCACTTCCCATTTGATTCCAGGGTTCTGATTGTGCTTTACACCGTAGGTTCTAAACCACTCTCCATTTTGCATAAACCAGGTATCAGCGCTGTACATCCTTGTCGAAACCTCTGCTCCAAAGCCTTCATTTCCAGTCTCCCCATAACCTCCTCTTAATTTCAAGTCATTGATGAAATCAACATCTTTTAAGAACGATTCTTCCGATGCTCTCCAGGCAAAAGACAAGCCCGGAAATAAGCCCCAACGATTTTTCGGGTCAAATTTGGACGATCCTTCGTATCTTGCTGTTGCCGTTAGAATATACCGGTCCATAAAAGAATAATTTACCCGACCAAAGAAAGCGGCTAACTTAACCCATGGATCTTTAAAAGAGCCCATACCCGCTCTGCCGTCTGTTAAATACGAGCCCGTATTTAAGTCATGCTCTCTGATCCCATCTACCGGGAAATCAGAATTATTTGCATCGAATCCTCTTTTGTTAAAATCTTGGTAACTGTAACCACCCACGGCATTAACGGAATGATTATCCCAACGCTTATTGTAATTCACAGTCCATTCAAATATTCGGTCCAATACTTGGTTATAATCTTGGCGAGCAAATCCATCGACATTATTCTCTCGAGATATACGATGTTGAGCTGAGCGAAAGTAACTACCATGCTCCGAATTGTTTTTTACTCCAATGGTTGCCGAAGTATTCAAGTAGGGCGTAATATTTAGTTTTAAAGTCGAATTCGCTAGCAAATAACGATATTGTCTTTCATCAGATCTCAACATGATCTCGGCAACAGGATTCCAGTAATCATATCCCCCAGTTAAAACATTGTATCCGGTAATATCATTTGCATCATACGGCGTTTCAGTTGGGTTTAAAACCATCGCCATGTTGAAAATGTCATTATTATTAAATATATTATTAGCAGTACCATCAGCATTCACCTGGTTGTAACTCACGTTGGCAGATAATTCTGCAAAACCATCAAAAAATTTGAAATTACTGTTGATACGACCTCCGATTTCCCCACGCTCGGACCCTATTGACATCCCTTTGGCGTCACGTTTAGTGAAAGTTGCATACACATTCGCATCCTCGGATCCACCACTCACATTCACAACCTGACGATGACTAAATGGATTATCGTTGGTTATTTCATCATACCAATCTGTTCTATGCCCAAGATCTTCTCCGATTCCTAATTCAACATATTTTTCGGCAGATAATACTTCAGGTCTTTTTCGAATACTCTCAACAAAATACTCCGAGGTAAAGGTCACTGCAGGTTTACCAATTTGAGGCCTTTTTGTGGTGATTAAAATAACACCTCCCGAGGCTCTAGTACCATAAATAGCTGCGGCAGAAGCATCACGTAAAATACTCATCGACTCTATATCTTCCTTGGCCACTGAATTAATATCTCCTCCCGGGACTCCGTCAATTACAACTAAAGGTCCTTGAGATGCATTCACTGAATTCACTCCACGTAACTGCAGGCTCACTCCAGCGTTTGGATCAGACCCGTTGGACGAACTCACATTCAATCCTGGAACCTTTCCTTGAATGGCTAGAAGTGGAGACACAGCGCCAGCAACTAAATCTTTTTGACGTAACGTAGAAACAGCACTGGTTAAATCTTTTTTCTCAACAGTACCATAACCAACCACGACGACTTCTTCTAATCCTTGGGTGTCTTCCGATAAAACAACATCCAGGACCTCACCACTTAAAGGAACTTCCTTATTTTGGTAACCAATCATATTGAAGGTGATAATGGAACCTGATGGCACATCGGAAAGCGTAAACTTTCCATCTGTATCGGTAGAGGTACTAATCGTTGTGCCTTTTAGCAATACAGTTACCCCGCTTAATGGTGCTCCTTTAGCATTCTTCACTGTTCCCGTGACACCTTGTTGCGAAACAACAGTGTCATAGGATACGGCAAAAGACTGCGTTAAAGGCAACGCACCCAGGGCCCCGCTGAACAAAAGAATTTTGGTCAGCGTCCGAAACGAACGAGTATTATTTTTCATCATTTTATAGGTTTTACAATGATAACATAGGTGTTAATGAGGCCGAATTTAGTGTAAAAATATTAATTAACCAAAATTGTCCATAAATAATTGACTATCAATTGAGTTATATTAATATAAGTTTAATTAAGATCCTTTTTTGGGTAAGGTTGTATCATTATTCGGATAGCAATCTTTTCGAAAGTCTTCACTATTTAGCAGCTAAAAAAATACTAATACAGCAGGTCAACCCTGCTAAACTAGTAGCAATAGGTAAGCTAAAAATTATTCAAATTCATTATTAGCTGCGCTGAAAAAAGCACATCGTATTTTCATCCGAACACGTCTGATTAGTATTATTAATAATTGGTTTTTTATTTGATGGAGTTCTTTAAAAATATTGCGTAAAGGAGATCATGTTTAATTGTTTTTTTTAAATCCCACATACGAGGCAAAACAAAGGTTTTTATGCAAGACATCTACTTGCGCAAATCCTACTTTTTCGAGTAACCCTAACTGATACATTAAAGGGCGTGGTGTGTCTTCCTTTTCTATATAGGAAAAAACATGATCTCGGTAGGCTTGATTCTTTAACCCGGTTAAATATTCCCCATATAGATCTGCATAAATATAATGCTGTAAAGCAGTATCACTCTGCTGGATCAGATCGAATATCCATACACTTCCATTTTCCTTCAACAATCTATGTAATTTTTTGAATGCAGCTTCCCAATCAGCATCTTCCCGCAAATGATGCAGTACGGCGGTCGCGATAATCACATCATATTTTTCCGTTTCAAGGTCAACGGTCCTGAAATCACCTTGACAAATCCGCGGCTGGCCCGTGATGATTGCGTCTACCCTTTCAGATGCCCTTTCAAGCATGGGCCTGCTAAGATCAACTAGTGTTACATCAATATCTGGTTTCTTCTGGGCCAATTTCACACAGTAATTTCCAGCTCCACAACCAATATCCAATACGGCAATTTTACCAGGATATCGCCTAGTAATCGCGTTGGTGATCAGTTCCATATTAAACTGCGCATCTAGTGTCGTTTGTTGACCTGTTTCTAAATTTGAAAAGCGCTCAACATCCTGATCAAAGCGTTCTTCTATTTCTTTTAGTGTTGATTTCATGAAAGTAATTTTTTGCGATTAACAAACTTAATGCTATTATTAATACCTTAAAAATACTATATTTATCATTTAACAATACCTTTTAAGTATGGAACTCCGGCATTTACGTTATTTCATTATGCTAGCAGATGAACTCCATTTTGGAAAAGCGGCCAAACGGTTGTTCATTTCCCAGCCGCCTCTTAGTAGGCAAATCAAAGAATTAGAAGGCGAATTAGGTGCTACTTTGTTTTTACGTACTAATAAAAGAGTAACACTTACCCCAGCAGGCGAATACTTTTTAAAAGAGGCCCAAGCAATTTTATTAAAATTAGATTCGGTAAAACATCATACCAATCAAATTCACCACTGCTTAGCAGGAGAAATCAAAATTGGCTATATCAGTTCCGTAGATAAAACAAAGCTGGGTTCATTAATTCAGCGCATTCAAAAGAAGCACCCTTATGTGCAAACAAAGCTCTTTGAACTTCCAACTGAGAAACAAATCAGTGCACTGGAGAATAGAAAATTGGATATCGGAATCATTCGCGCTCCAAATCCTTCGTATCGATTACAAACAGAAAAATTATACGATGATGGATTCTGTTTGGCTCTACCTAAAAAGGTAGAACTACCAAAGGATCTTTCCGCTCTATCTGATTTCCCTTTTATCTTTTATTACGCTAATTACGCACCTGTCTATCATAATCAAATGTTAGCTTTTTGTGCTCAGCTTGGTTTCCTACCCTCTTTTCGACATGAGTGTAATAACATAGCCTCTATTCTTGAGCTGGTACATTTAAATGCAGGAATCAGTATTGTTCCTCGATCGGTTCAAAGTCAATACAAACATTTAGACATCAATTTTTTTAATGTAGAGAATCTAACCATTAAAACGGAAATATTATTAGTATCTCCTCGGGAACAAGAGCATCCGATAATACCTTACATCAGTAAATATATTGTCGATATCTTTAAGAAATAATACAAAAAAATAGCTGGTGACGAGAAAATCCTGAGGCGGGGAGCCTCAGGATTTAATTACTAACCAATTATTAACCTAAATTATGATACTCTTTAAACGACCACTTCCTCCGAAATAGTACAACAGAAGGTATATATTAACATTAATTAACGAATTTTCATTTATTTTGAAAGAGCAAGAGACCTAGCATAAGCGCTAAATAATCTTAAAATCAACCATTTAGGCAGGCATATGCTAAACAGGGTATTTATTATCTTTTTCAGCCCCCAATTACCTGCCAAGCTTCTTTACGTACAATTTTTCCACTTTTTCCCTGGCCCATGGTGTTTTTCTCAAGAAGGTCAGTGATGATTTCAGGCTTGGGTTTTCTGTAAAACAACGAATATTGACTTGTTCTCCCAATCCTTCCCAACCGCCATAGTAATCCAGTAATTCTTCGATAATAGCGTCCAGACGTTTACCATGTAGGGGATTGTTTTTTTGCTGCTCCATGGACGTAAAGCTACAAAATATGTCGCATTCGCTCGATCACGATTTCAGCAATTCCCTTACGAGTACTTGATGGAAGTAATAGTATTATAGCCGCGCTCCACTGATCAAGCATGATTACCAGAACTTATATATCGCATACCTCTTACTAGCAAGAAATATTAGCTTTCAAATTTCAATAAGAAAAATAAAACAATCTCATAAAGAAGATGTTACTATCATATTAGGGAATAAAATTAAACGCCATGAAAACAACAAATTCAAAACCTGTCAGTCAAGGTAAAAATAACATCCCTGTTCAGAATAAGGATGACTTAGATAGTAGAGAGTCGGAAGAGCAACACGTGAAAGAAGATCATATTACGCACAACAAAAAAGACAAGAAGAATCTCAATCGAACAAGTAAAAATCAATAATTAGGATAGAAAGGGGCTGTATCATTTATCTGTACTAGCCCCAATTTCCTTAATATCCTACTCCAGACCTTCTAGGTTGGCGAATAGCTGGCCATTTATTTTCTCTCCCATCAGGGCCGGCTGGCAATACCCTTTGCTCCCGATTAACAAGCGCCGGTTCCTCGGATGCTTTATAGGTTAATATTGCCGTTAATATCACATTATATTGTAGATCATCAAATACAAGTTTATCGTAGGTATCCAAATTGGTATGCCAGGTACTTGTGCCATATCCCCAAGACAGCGAACTTAACATAAAACCTGGAACCCCTGCCGCGACAAAAGAGGCATGATCAGATCCACCTGAACCTGGAGAACCAGGAAAACTGGTTTCAATCCCTCGGGTGATTTCTCTTGGTACCGCCGAGAGCCAGCGTCCTAAGAAATCATATGCATGCACGAAACCGGAACCATTAATATTGGCCACCCGACCTGTTCCATTATCTAAATTAAAAACAGCTTGTGTCTTTTCAATAATTTCGGGATTATCTAGTACAAATGATCTGGAACCATTCAATCCCTGCTCTTCAGAGCCCCATAAACCAATAATGATGCTTCTTTTGGGATTTGGTAATACTTTTTTCAGGACTCTGGCCACTTCCATCATTGCGATCGTGCCAGTTCCATTGTCGGTTGCCCCTGATCCACCTTCCCATGAGTCCAGGTGAGCCGATAAAATAATATATTCATCTGGAAACTCCGATCCTTTAATTTCAGCAATAGTATTGAAAGAGGGGACATTTCCTAAATGTTTTGAAGAAGTCTCCACTTTTATTTTCGGTGCATATCCTTTTTCGGCTAAACGATATAACATGCCATAATCCTCTAAGGCTATATCCACCGAGGGCGCTTTGTGAGATCGAGCGCCAAATATTTTATTAGCGCCAAATTCTTTGGACCAGTAACTACTCAAAATGCCAACTGCCCCAGCCTCTTCCAAAACCGAAGGAATTGAGTTTGGCTCTAATCCAGTCGCTTGAATCCGTCTATACCAAGCTAGACTTAACGAGTCTCTTTCGCGTTGCATTTTTTCGAATGACTCTTCTCGTGCATATTCTTTCCAGTCCGCATCAGGGCGTCCTGTTGGTTGATACATGGACACCAACACATATTTACCTTTCACCTGGGGTAACCATTGCCTAAAACTTACCGAATCTTTAATTTCTGGTAGGGTAATTACTTCGGCTTCTATGGCTTTTCCGTTGGTGGTTGGACTCCAAGCTAATTGCGTTCCTGCTAACGTTTTTTGACGAGGGTACGTCATATCGATATGTGAAATACCACGTTCCCACCCATGCCATTCGCCAAATTGTTGGTTTTTAGCCGAAATACCCCAGCGTTCAAATGTTTTTAAAGCCCATTCATTGGCCTTGGTCATTTGCGGAGTACCCACCAGCCGTGGACCCACAACATCCAACAATTCAAAAGCGAGTTGTTCCAATTCGGAATGCTCTTTAGCTTCCTTAATAATCTCCAAAACGACAGGTTCTAACTTTTGCTCGACAGGTCTAAAAGATTGCGCTTGGGTATTGCTCCCAGTTATCGTTCCTAGCAGGCAAAGGAGACCAAGCTTGCGAAAATTCAAATTAAAAAGCAGTTGTTGTTTCATAAATTGTGTATTAGGTAATAATAGAAAGTTTAAAGATCGCTTTATTTTTGGAATTAGCCATACAACAGCTTATTTTAACCCGGATGCCTAAAAAAAGATAAACCGCAACAATATGATTTGTTACGGTTTACCTTACTATTAAGACAACTTAAATGGTTGTTGGCTTATCACTAAGCTTACGATCGCCAAGCTTTATATTGATTAATTAATCCATTGGTAGAAGAATCATGGCTTTGAACCGGTTGGTCACTTTCTAATTCTGGAAGAATCTGACCGGCTAACTGTTTACCCAATTCAACTCCCCACTGGTCGAAACTAAAGATATTCCAGATAATACCCTGTACAAAAATCTTATGTTCATAAAGCGCAATCAAACTTCCAAAAGTTTTCGGGGTAATTTGCTTGATCAAAATAGAATTGGTCGGTCGGTTTCCCTCAAATACTTTAAAATTCTTCAATTGCTCTATTTCCTGCGCTGATTTTCCAGCTTTTTGTAATTCTTCAACAACCTGTTCTTCGGTTTTTCCATTCATCAAAGCCTCAGTTTGGGCAAAGAAGTTAGATAACAACATTTGATGATGCATACCTATGGGATTATGTGAAACCGCTGGCGCAATAAAATCACATGGAATTAATTTAGTCCCCTGGTGAATTAACTGATAGAAGGCGTGTTGACCATTAGTACCTGGTTCACCCCAAATAATGGGACCAGTTTGGTAATCCACGCGGTTACCTGATCGGTCAATATATTTACCATTACTTTCCATATCGCCTTGTTGGAAATAAGCAGCAAAACGGTGCATATACTGATCGTAAGGTAGAATGGCCGTACTTTCTGCATCAAAAAAGTTATTATACCAGATACCTAACAAGGCTAAAATAACCGGAATATTTTCTTCAAACTCACTCGTTCTAAAATGCTCATCTGCCTCGTATGCCCCTGCTAATAATTCCTGAAAATTATCAAATCCGATAGCCAGGCAAATAGAGAGGCCAATCGCAGACCATAAGGAATATCGACCACCTACCCAATCCCAAAATTCAAACATGTTTTGGGTATCAATCCCAAAATCAGCCACTCCTTTTTCATTGGTGCTTAAGGCGGCGAAGTGCTTGGCTACATCCCCCTGAGTCGCACCTGATTTTAAAAACCATTCTCTGGCTGTTTGGGCATTGGCCATGGTTTCTTGGGTGGTAAAAGTTTTAGAGGCAATCAGAAATAATGTTGTTTCCGGATCTAGCTCTTTGATGGTCTCGGCAATTTGAGTACCATCAACGTTGGACACAAAGTGTACATTTAACCTAGTTTTATAGGCTTTCAGTGCTTCGCTGACCATAACGGGGCCCAAATCAGAACCACCAATTCCAATATTAACAACATCAGTAATTTCTTTGGCGGTATAGCCTTTCCACTGCCCTGATATAACACGCTCACTGAAATCTTTCATGCGCGATAAGACGGCACGAATGTCTGGCATAATATCTTTCCCATCGGCAAAAACGGCATTTGTTGATTGATTCCGCAGTGCGGTATGTAGCACGGCACGTGATTCAGTCTCATTGATTTTTTCACCTTCAAACATCGCTTTTATAGCCACATCTAATTCGCACTCCCGCGCTAATTGATGTAGTAGGCCAATGGTTTGATCATCAATTCTATTTTTGGAATAATCCAACAGAATATCACCAAATTCAAGTGAGAATTTATTGAATCGTTCTGGATCAGCCTGAAAAAGCTCTTTGATACTTTTTTCATTGATGCTGATATAATGGTCGGCTAAATATTTATAGGCTTGCGTGCTTGTAAAATCAATTTTTGGTAACATATATTTTTATTTTACTCAAAGATAAGGAATAACGGGAAATCTATCTTCAATTTTATATTATCTTTGTGTCATGACCAAAGAACAGATTCAAGACTTGAGAGATCGATTGGTATCTCTGAGGAGGCATCTTTGACATTGATGCTAAAAAAGAAGAAATAAACCAACAAACAACTATTACTCTACAGGCTGATTTCTGGGACGACTCAAAAGCTGCGGAAAAAATTCTTCACGCCATCAAAAATAATAAGGTGTGGACGGATCAGTATGATTCCGTAGAAGCCGCTATCGAAGATACGGGTGTGCTTTATGAATTTTTTCAAAGTGGCGATGCCAGCGATAAAGAATTAGAAGAGCAGTACCAAATTGCGCTAGAGGAAGTTCAGGAACTGGAGTTCAAAAATATGCTTAGCGCAGAAGAGGATCAGTTAGATGCCATTCTTCAAATTACTGCTGGAGCTGGCGGAACAGAATCCTGTGATTGGGCTTCCATGTTAATGCGCATGTATATCATGTGGGGTGAGAAACACGGTTGCAAAGTTACCGAGCAGGATCACCAAGAGGGTGAAGTTGCCGGTATTAAAACCGTTACCCTACAATTTACAGGAAATTTTTCCTATGGTTACCTCAAAGGAGAAAATGGAGTTCATCGTTTAGTCCGAATATCTCCCTTTGATTCCAATGGTAAAAGACATACTTCTTTTGCCTCCGTATATGTCTATCCTCTTGTCGATGATAACATTGAAATTGAGGTGAAAGACTCAGAAATTGAGTGGGATACTTTCCGTGCTGGCGGGGCTGGTGGACAGAACGTAAACAAAGTGGAAACGGCGGTACGTTTACATCATAAACCAACAGGCATTATCATCAAAAATCAGGAATCTAGGTCTCAATTACAAAATAAGGAAAATGCTTTCCGTTTATTAAAATCTCAGTTATACGAAATTGAGATGCGTAAGCGACAAGAAGCAAGCGACTTAATTGAAGGTTCTAAAAAGAAAATCGAATGGGGTTCTCAAATCCGCAATTATGTATTGCACCCTTATAAATTAATAAAAGATTTAAGAACAGGCACTGAGACGTCCAACACCCAGTCAGTACTGGATGGAGACTTAGATGAATTCTTAAAATCCTACCTGATGGAATTCGGTGGTTAAAAAAATCAAGACAGCAATTTGTTCGTTCAAGGATAAATTGCTGTCTTTGACAATTTAACAGACACCCGTGACTGCGCCAGGCTTTGCTATGGTCGCCCCGTTTGCTCCCCCTCGCTACCCCATACCCAATAAATAATCATCCCAAGTATACTCCCGACAAAGATGACCAATACCCAAGCCAGCCGGCTATTACTCGTTAAATTTTTATTAGTGATCGCGTGATATAAAGAGTATACCCATAGAAATAAAACAAGGAGTAAAATGAAGAACTCCATTCCCCCAATATTCACAAATAAGAAATCCATAATTCTTTACAAATGGTTAGTAATTATTAAATATACTTTATTTTCTCATTATAGTATATTGTCTAAAAGCTTAGACTGCTTATTACTCCTCTGTATTTCGCAATTTCCGTGTTCAATTGCTGGAGATTATTCCTTTGAACAGTTACAGTTGCACCCTACTCCTTTCCGATCCCGAGGTTTTCTATGTAATGCTTTTATTAACCAGAAAAATTTGCAAATTACAATACAGTTAATTGTATTTCGCCATTTTTTTTTGCGGATCACTGTTAATGTTTCAGATCGTTATCGATTTACTCATGGGCGACTTCATCGTAAAAAAACAGTTGCGACAAAATATAATCGTCAATCACCTTGCACCTGATCAAATCTTACATATCTCTAAAAGAACTTGCGTGCCTCATGGATCCTATCCAGTAAAGATCGGGAAAGAGCTCCGATCTGCGCTGCAGAGAGACAGTCGCTTCACTATTAAATAACCCTTTGTTAATCTTTACATAATATTAGGTTCCTTTAATTTGCAACTGATTTTCAAGGTCAATATTAGCGTCCTTTAAAATCAAAAATTGAATAGCATATCTTAAATCTGTCATACATTGTTACTACATTCAAATCGAATACTTATGTCCAAAAAGTTTAACATTCCTCGTTATATTTTTCTATTCCTGAGTCTACTATTTTCCACCGTACTCCCCTCTTTTTCGCAGGACACCGGGAGCGTAACCGGAAAAGTACAGGATAATACAGGTCAGGCACTTCAAGGAGTGAGCGTACATGTTAAAGGTATGACCGCGGTCGTATCAACCAATAATGCGGGTGAATTTTCTGTCGCTGTTCCCGAGCAGCAGGCCACGCTAGTATTCACTTATATTGGCTATTCAAGCAAAGAAGTTACATTGAGTAAAGGAGAGGCTCACATTGTTGTTTTGGAGCCCGAGACTGCTTCTTTAGAACAGGTGGTTGTTGTTGGTTATGGTCAGGTAAAGAAAAAAGATCTAACCGGCGCCGTATCATCAGTGAATGGAGATGACTTAAAAGGAATACCGGTTCAACGTGTGGATCAAATGTTACAAGGTCGTGCTGCAGGTGTACAAGTTACTTCTGCCACGGGATCTCCCGGGGACGGAACAACCATACGTATCCGAGGTAGCCGTTCAGTTAGTGCTTCCAATGAACCGTTGTATGTGATCGATGGTATCGTTGGTGCTGGTGATTTAAACACCATTAACCCCGCGGATATAGAAAGTATTGATGTATTAAAGGATGCTTCTTCGGCAGCGATTTATGGATCCAGAGCTTCTAATGGTGTTATTATCATTACCACCAAACAAGGGAAAGCGGGCAAGGACAGAATAACACTATCTGCCAATTATGGTGTTTCAAAAATCCCCAAATTAGTTGACATGATGGGCGCAAAAGATTTCGTATCCTTTGTAAACGAAGCTTATATTGATGAAGGTCAAGCTCCCCTATACCCGAATGTAGATTCCATTTTAGCCATTACAGGTCCTGATGGAACCAATTGGCAAGAAGAGATCTTCCAAACTGGTCGCTATTCTGATTTTAATTTAGCCTTTGCCGGCGGAAATGATAACATGACTTACCGCGTTTCTGGAAACGTTGTCGATCAAAAAGGAGTCGTTCTAAATTCCTCTTATAAAAGATATCAATCGAATGTGAATCTCACCAAAAAGATTGGAGAGCGTCTAAAAATGGGTCTTAACTTGAATATAGCACGTTATGTGAGAGAGCCAAGCTCGAGCGTCAATTTAGGAACGACAGCAGGTTGGAAAAGCTCCATGCTAACTTTGCCACCAACCATGCCCGCCAGAAACCCTGACGGTTCGCCAAGCAGCTTCAATCCTATAGCTTATTTTGGTGGCGGTGTGGTGAATACCTCCTTAGCATCTGCGGAAATGATTACCGCACAAACGACCTATAATGATTTATTGGGAAGTGTATACCTGCAATATGAAATACTCGATGGGCTACTTTTCAAATCCTCTTTAGGCGTGAATATAGGGAATAGCAATTACCATTCGTACGTGCCTTCTTATATGCCCTCTTATGTGGCCAGTGGCGCTGAATTTGGAAATGCACAAACCAATATTGGTTTTAAAGATTATTTGTTAAATGAAAACACATTTGTTTATGATAAAAGTTTTGGTAAGCACAACTTAAACCTTCTGGGTGGTTTTACCTTCCAGACCTCCGAGAGCAATACCGTAGGATTAGGTGGTGGTGGTCTTACCAATGATATTATCCGATGGAACAGTTTTGAGAGTGTTCCGCAAGAGCAACGCAGTATTAGCTCGGCCTACAGTCTAAATAAGCAAGTTTCGTTTATTGGTCGCGCACAATATAATTATGCTGACAAATATTATGTTACAGTGACCAATCGCTACGATGGTGCTTCCAATTTCGCCGCTAATAAAAAATGGGGCTACTTCCCATCCTCTGCAATAAAATGGCGCTTATCCGAAGAAGACTTTTTCAAAGATTTAGCTATATCCAATAATATACTGACAGATTTATCCCTGCGTGCTAGTTATGGTATATCTGGAAATCAGGGTATTTCCAACTACCAATCGCTACCTACGTTATCAGTAGATGCGAATGCTTACGTATTTGGGGGCGTTCCTTATTTGGGTTATAAGCAAGGTAATATCACCAATGACAACCTGAGCTGGGAAACCTCAAAACAAGCCAACATTGGTTTAGATTTTCAGTTGTTTAATGGCCGGGTTGATGTGACAACCAATTATTATAACATGCATACCAATAACTTGTTATTGACGGTTCAAACCCCAACGCAAACCGGTTATGGAAGTCGATTAATCAATGTTGGAAAGACCGTTTCTTCTGGATTTGAGTTAGGTATTAGAGGCGAGGTGATTAATACCAAAAACTTCGGATGGACATCTTCTTTAAATTTTAGCACGAATGATCAAGAAGTTACTGACTTAGGACCATTGGTCATGGTCGCACTAGATAATACGGGTTATGGTGCCACTACGAACTACCTTCAAGTAGGCGTTCCAGTGGGCGCTAACTTCGGTTTAGAATACGCGGGTGTATGGCATAATCAGGAAGAAATAGATGCAGAATTGGCCAAACCATTGGAAGACAGAACGTATGTTTCCATTTCCAATTTCTACAAGCCAGGAAAGCAAAAATATTACGACCATAACGGCGACGGTGAATTAAACATTGATGACTATCACTATTTAGGAACACCAAATCCACCTATTTTTGGAGGTTGGGGTAATACGTTTAGATATAAAAACCTATCGCTGGATATGTTCTTGCAATTTCAACACGGTAGTACCATGTGGAACAGTATGGAATACTTCACTGGTGTAGGTCTATACCTAACGAACCAAATGAGTTACATGAAAGACCGCTGGACGCCAGAAAACCCAACTTCAGATATCCCTGGAGTAAATTCCAGAGACAATATTCCTAGTACGTACTTTTTGCAGAACTCTTCCTTTCTTCGCTTAAAATCATTGACCGTGAATTATGATTTGAGTTCGGCTGTTTTCAAGGGATCTGATCACAAGTTAAACGTATTTATGTCGGGTACTAATTTATTCCTACTAAGCAGTTATAGCGGTTACGATCCTGAAGTAAATTCAGCAGGGACAAGTTCAACCGTTCGTTCAAAAGACAATGGGGCTTATCCGAACAGCCGCACCATTTCCATAGGAGCTAATTTTAATTTTTAATCATCATTTCAAAGTATCATCATGTTAAAAAGTAAATTTATCATCATATCCATACTTAGTCTAGCGTGTATGCAGGTAAGTTGTGAAAAAACGCTTACCGAAGATCCGCAAAGTATTATTGCCCCCGATGCATTTTTCACCACAGTTGATCAGTGTAGACAAGCGACCAATGGAGTATATAGTCATTTACCAGGTATATTTAATCAGAGTGGTTTTTGGAGTACCACCATGGCCGGAACTGACCTTTTCATGAATCAAGGCGGAAGTGCCACGATTGAAGCAATTCAGGATTATAATTTTTCATCGGCAACCGAGGCCAATAGTCACGTGGTGTGGAAAACCTGTTATGCCGCTATTAAAGATGCTAATTTTGCTTTAAGCCGAATTTCAGGCTCTGCCATAGATGAGCAAAGTAAAAAACAATTTTTAGGCGAAATCAAATTCTTAAGAGCCATGTATTATTACCTATTGACTAATACTTTTGGAGACGTTCCTTTATGGCTAGAAGAATTAAAAATCGAGGAGATTTCTATCCTAGCGCGCACACCCGTTGAAGAGGTTCGCAGCCAAATGATTTTGGACTTGCAAGAGGCTGCCGCTGACCTACCGCAATCGTACGATCAAGCTAATACTGGTCGGGTAACCAAGGGAGCTGCCTTAACACTTTTAGCGAAAGTATATTTATTTAAAAAGGATTGGCAAAATGCCTATGAAACGGCTAATTTAGTAAAGGAGTCTGGTTATATTCTTTTACCGAAATACGCTGATTTATATGACCCTTACAATAAAAGTAAAAATAATAAAGAATCAATCTTTGAAATTCAATACCTGCGTAGTGCGGAAACGAATCAGAATTTTGTTATAAATTCCTATTACACCTATTTTTTCCCAACAGGGGATGCAACCGGGGGAACCTACGCCGGTGTAAACTTCGGAACCACAATCTTACAATCATACCCACAGTTTTACCCTACTGAGTATCTAATTAATCTCTTTGAGGAGCAAGATGGTCGCCGTGAAGTTACCTTGGCCTGGGGATTTAATGGAAAGGAATTCAATAGAGGGTCTAAAGGAAACCGGCCGTGGTTTGGTCCTAAGTTCTGGGATTTAACGGCTAATAGAACGGCCAGTGAAAAGAACTTTTATTTCCTTCGTTATGCGGATGTGATTATGATTATTGCTGAAGCTGCCAATGAATTGGGTAATAATGGCCAAGCCATAACGCATCTCAATATGATTAAAAATAGAGCAGGTTTACCGCAGGTCTCAGGATTGAACCAAGGTCAACTAAGAGATCTAATTATGGAAGAACGTGCCCGTGAGTTTGTGGGTGAATTTCAACGAAAATGGGATCTTAGTCGTTGGGATAAATTAACCCAGGCCATGAAAAATATTGAAGCCGATAATGCAGATGGAGCCAAGAATGTTAAAGCACATCATGTATTATTTCCAATTCCTTATGATGAAATTGTAAAAAATGGCAACCTGACTCAGAATACAGGTTATAATTAAGACATATATTCTTAAGAAAGCTGTGGATGGTGTTAACTTTCCGCAGCTTTTTTTGTGAAGAATTTTACTGGTAAAAATATTTTACTTTCTTACAGAATCACTTCCCCAGTTATTTTTCCAGTTCAGTGATACGGCCATTATTTACTTTATTATGAACAAGAATATTTTTACTCGGAAGAACAGTCCTTTTAGAAGGAATTCTTCCACATCATACTTTCCACCGGTCTAATGGTTTTGTTGTTGTATTTAGCGTTTCCTTTGTTATTATAGAACGTTTCTATATCTCCTTCAACAGCAAAATAGATCAACTGACCAATAGGCATGCCTGCGTAGATGCGCACTGGCTGGGCAACGGAAATTTCCAGTGTCCAGGTATTACAAAATCCAACATCTCCTTTTCCTGCTGTTGCATGAATATCAATCCCTAATCGGCCTGTACTAGATTTACCCTCTAAAAACGGTACATGACTGTGCGTTTCGGTGTACTCCAAGGTAACTCCTAGGTAGAGTACACCTGGCTCCAAAACAAACCCTTCTGGTGGAATTTCAAAATGAGTAATTTCATTATGCTTTTTGGCATCTAATACCGCATCTTTATAGTTGGCTAAATACTTACCCAAATGCACATCATAAGAGTTGGTTCCTAAACATTTTCTGTCAAAGGGCTCTATTATAATGCTTCCTTTATCAATTTCTTCTAAAATTCTTTTATCTGATAATATCATAGTTTTTCACTAACCTACTCCAAGAAAAGCAGGATTCAAAAATACATTATTCGCTCCTATCCTCCAAGAGTTTAAACAACCTAAAGAACTAAAAAAAATGATATTTAATTTTTAATACAATATTCCTTAGATGCACGACGTTATTATAAGACAAAACTTGATCAATAGAAAGAGGGGCAATTAGGACGAAAGTATCCTATCCATTATTTATATAATACGCCCCAATTGATAGAGTTTAGCAAATATTATACAATAAAGAAGAAAAATTTGAATGATCAATATTTGTTAAACGGATAATACCCCGAGACAGTTCGGGGTATTATTTTTTAAGCCCGCCCCAAAAACATTTTCACCCCAGTTTGTTATAAGCATATACCCAAAAGAAATACTCATGGATCAACTTGATTTAAATGCGAAATGGAATGTTTTAAAAAGTAAAATCAGAATTTATTATCCTGATTGGCTGCTGGATGATATTGATTATGAGCCAGGTAATCAGGAAGATTTTTACAAGAAACTTCAAGAAAAAACGGGAAAAACCCGCGAAGAAGTTATTCGCTGGTTGAAAGAATTGGATTTAGCGGAATAAAAGCTTATTCTGCGACATATAGCATTGCAATAGCCTTTCTTTCTTCCTACATTTGACTATGGCATTAGCGTATTTAAAAGAAATCGACGAACATAGTCGGATTGCCTTATGGAAAATTGATGAAAGTGCAGAAACCCTTTCAGCGCATCTACAATTAAACGACGGCGAAAAAGCAAAGCTTCACAGTCTATCCAAAGGCAAACGTACCCTACATTGGTTGGCCACCAGGGTATTATTACGCTATTTATTAGGAAGCCCGGATTATATTCATTGCCCATCAGATGAAAACGGAAAGCCTTACCTGCCAGATTTCCCCTATGAAATATCCCTTACCCATTCTTATGATTATGCAGGGGTAATGCTTAGCCGAAAAGGAGCGTGCGGGATTGATTTAGAAATTGTGAAGGATAAGGTTGTCCGAATAAAAAATAAGTTTTTGAAACCGCAGGAATTAGCTTTTATACCTGACGGACCAGATCAAGTCAATCAACTTTACGCATGCTGGTGCGCCAAAGAAGCCGTTTATAAGCTGCAAGGAAAAAAAGGTATTTCTTTTTTGAATGACATGCTCATCGAACCTTTTACCTACCATGCACAAGGAGTTATGAAATTGACATTAAACACTAAAGGAAAGCTATCGAATTTCAGTGTACACTATGAAAGGTTTAATGACTATATGCTAGGCTATGTCGTCGATAATCCCTAATCCTGCTGCGCTTAAAAATTAGGTTTGCGTTTTTCCAAAAAAGCCTGAACGCCTTCGGTAAAATCTGCCGTCTCAAAACAAGCACCAAAGGCATTCATTTCAAAAAGCAGTCCATCCTGATCATGGCTTTCTCTTACGTTAACGGCAGCAATGGCCGACTTGATAGCCGATCGCGAACGTGTATAACTCTTCTCCAGGATTTGTCGGGCAGTAGCTAAAAGCTGCTCGGGCTCAACAACTCGATTAATTAATCCACACCGGCATGCCTGCTCAGCATCGATCATATCACCCGTCAGAATCATCTCCATAGCCATTCCTTTTCCCACCAGGTCTCGCAGACGTTGTGTTCCACCATACCCGGGAATTAGGCCTAAAGAAACTTCAGGTAAACCCATTTTTGCGCTAGCGCTAGCAAAACGCATATGGCAGGCTAAGGCTAATTCCAAACCTCCCCCCAAGGCAAATCCGTTAATGGCCGCGATAACGGGTTTTGAATAGTTCGCTAAGATATCCATTAATTCATGCCCATGTTTTGAAAGCGCGGTAGCTTCTTTTTTGGATTTTCCTTGAAATTCTTTTATATCAGCACCAGCAACAAAGGCTTTCTCGCCGGCCCCTGTGATAATCAAACCAAAAACCTGACTATCTTTATCCAACTGACCAAGCAATTGCTTTAATTCGGCAATTGTTTCAAAGTTTAACGCATTCATTTGTGCTTGGCGATCAATACGAATAATGGCAGTGCGGTCTTCGATGTGTACTTGTAGATTTTTATAGTTCATATTTAATAAGTAATAAAATCAGCTATTACAAAGCATTTAGCTCCCTAAAAGTTTTATCTAAGTGAACTGATATCCCCGATCATGAGGTACAGTTCTTCACAGCATGTCTTTAAGAAGGGATACAGCTGTTTGATAAATATACAGAATTATTGGGGTATTTACCCTGCCCCAGTAGTCAGGTACTAATATCCATAATACAAATATAAAGCGCCATAGGTCCAGTTTGGTCCGCTCATACCTGGATAATTAAACCGATCCATCATCAGCGCAATATATTTCATGGGATAACCCTCGGGAAGTTGAACCACATTTGGCCAGGTTCGGGTATTAGCCTCTTTGTCCCACGGTGGAAGGTCCATTTTCAGGGTTCCCACTTCCTTTAGGTCTGGATAACTATAGATGAAAACAGCGCGTTCCGAGCTTCCTGCAAAGCAGTACAACGCACCATCCATCTTTTGAATCGAAGTGCCTGTGGAATTATGAAGTACCGGTCCAGCGATCTTCCTATAGTCTTTATTCCAATGCTCGGACTCCATCATGACGGCCTTATACCCGTCCATGTTTTCACAAGCAAGTAATCGCCATTTATTTATATTTTGATCGTAGAGAATATGAGGATCTTCAATGTCACCCACAATTCCAAATGTTGATGCCTGCATAATAGAATAGCCAAATCTAGGATCCTTCTTACTTTCTACTGCAAGTAGCTGTTTTTTTTCCTGCTGGATGTTCGCGTAGGCACTAAATCCAGTGGTAATACCTTTCCAGGTCTGACTCTGCCTATCATAGAAGAGATGTGAGGCAACTTCATTCCGTAACAGCCCATCTTGCCTGTCGAATACGATAATTCCTTCGAATTTCACTTCAAATGTGCTAGGCTCCATACTGAAAACGCCTTGAAGATGATGGGGTAGGGCTCTCCCTCGAATAGTCATCGTGTACCAAAGTTTCCCCTGATCTAGCAATGGATCACCATTTTCATACGTTATCGCCCGAATATCAGCTTGTCCCATGCCAGCATTTAAGGTAATATCCGCCTTTTTTACGCTGATGCACCCAGGGGACTGCAGTTCGGTATAGATGGCCGTGTGCAACTGCTGGATAAGTGATTTTTCCCGAAGATCCATGAATTGGTTATAATCAAACTGACCAATAACAACTGGTAGCCCTTGCTGTTGTAAATACAGCACCAAACCACTCCCTAACAGCTGTAAAATCAGTTTCCCTTCTTGCAGATCAAGCGTCTGATTTACAGTAAGGATTGATGTGTCCGTTAAAATAGAATCCCCCTTACTAATAAAAATGCGCGCACCTTTTAACGCATTGTCTTCTCCTTCGATCTTGACAATAAAACGATGCTGTTTACTGGCATCGGAAAACTCAAATCCCAAAGCGCCATTAGCCGAAAAATCGCCTAGAATCATACTATAGGTGGCAAAGGGATTAAATCCGCCTAGCCATAGTGAAGACATCGCGTTTGTCTCCGTGGAAAAGGTCAATGCCCCATTACTCACCGCAATTTCAGCGGTGGGAGTGCTTTTTTCCAGTTGCGGATGCATAGCAGTTAGTCCAATCAACTTGTCTGGATTAAGCTCAGCCAAAGAAAGCTGTTGATCAGTATCAAAAACAATCCGCTTAACGGCTTGGCGAAAGAATGGGATCTCACTAGGATTTTGCTGCGCCTGTAAAACAGTGGGCAGTAGCAAAGTATAAATCAAGATGACGCGTAATATAGGATATAGCATGGGATGATATTGATCAGATGAAAGTGAACTACTCATTTGCTAAAGACAAATGGGCTTCGGGTTTCATCGACTTATGCTTTGTACTAAAGTCTTATTTCAGTCTCCACCCGTATAATCGCCAGTCCCTGACGATATTATTTTCAATCCTTCTTTGAGAATGTTTTTTGCAGCGTTTAAATCACGGTCTAAAAGGTGTCCATTCTGGCAAGTCCATTCTCTTATCGAAAGAGTTAAGCTTTGATTTATCCAACCACATTCATAACAAGTTTTACTTGATGGATAGAAACGATTTATTTTAACAACCTGTTTGTCATTCCAATCGGCTTTGTATTCAACTAACCTAACAAATGTGCCCCAACTTGCATCAGCGATATGTTTGGCAAGTTTATGGTTTTTAACCATTCCAGCCACATTCAAATCTTCTAAAGCAATGATATCATAATTTGATATTAATTGATGTGATACTTTGTGTAAGTGATCATTTCGTGAGTTGGTGATCTTTTCGTGAAGTCTTGCAATTTTTCGTCTTTGTCTTTCAAACGAATTACTACCTTTGGTCTTACGAGAAAGATGTTTTTGTTTTTTCGCTAATTCCTTTTCATATTTCTTTGTGTATTTATGGTTTTTGAATTTAACGCCCTCAGAAGTAATAGCAAAGTCTTTTAAACCTAAGTCTATTCCACAAACAGCACCAGTCTTTTCTTTAGGTTGATATTGTTCTTCTGATA